>ERZ1673738.1-NODE-1-length-797678-cov-17.764208_pt1 | contig 797678 bp, 716 predicted proteins | sample MGYA00580198_ERZ1673738 | MGnify/ENA primary metagenome ERZ1673738 (study PRJEB41218, sample SAMN15661784) | gut metagenome | host: Homo sapiens | place: Canada: London | collected 2015-08-20/2019-03-30 | study: EMG produced TPA metagenomics assembly of... | reverse complement strand
TTAATCCGTTTTTCTTTGCCCCTTAAGCGCGACTCGATTATTAAACCATAACTGGGAATATATTTCAAGTCTTTTTTATATTTTTCCAAAATATTTTTATTTATGAATATATAGTATTTATTTTTTTATATAATTTAATAAAATATATTACATATTAGGTGTTAATAATGAAAGTTAAATATGAAACAATTTTTGAGCGTTTATCAATTAATGGCAATATGATAAGTTTCAAATATAAAAATTGTATAAACGAATTTCTACAACAATTGCCTTCTTTCAACAATTTTGTAGAAAGAAAGCATAAATTCCTTAACCTCATAGAGAATCAATATAAGGATAAATACAATTCAATTTATAAAGAAGGCTTTTCACTTTATATCAATTCTCTATTTAACGAAGATTTTGTTTGTTCAAATCAATATATTAAATTTAAAAAAGAAGAATTAGAGATTAAAAATATGTATAGTAAATTAATTATCTCAAACTATGCAAAAATCGAAAGTGAATTAAATGACTATATATTAAGCAGTTTTAATAAATTAGAATTATTAACCGACAATCTTGATTGCAAAAATTGTTTAATTAAAACTGAACTATCTCAAATACTCGATTTATTCGACGATGATGTATATTTAAAGGTTTATTTTAGATTAAGTGACATTTTAAAAGAAAATTTAATTAAAAAAAGTTAAATACGATAATTATGAATCTTGTTATGGATTTATTAATCCAGAAATATATTTTCAAGAAGAAATAATTTTTTATGCTGTAACTGATGATGATATCTACTATTGGTTATAAACAATTAAAAAGCTCGTGAATACATTAATAAATATATGTATTACACAGAGCATTTTTTAAAACGACATTTCTTCTTTGGAATCAGTTGAATTATATCCTAACTCACAAGCTTTCTTATAATTTTCATCAGCTATATCATCGTGCTTAAGATTGCGATCAATAATTGACATATTATAATAGGCTTTAGCATCACCACGTTCGGCAGCAAGACGATAAAAAACATAGGCTTTATTAAAATCTTTTAATCCAAATCTTCCATTCATATAGAAATTTCCCATTTCATTTAAGGCTTGTGGAAGACCTTGCTTGGCTGCCTCACGTATTTTATAAAGTCCGATATCTTTGCCATCGCTTAATTCGATAAGTCCTTGTCTATATTTAGCGTTTAAAGATCCGTTTTCAATTGCCAAATTATAATATTCATTTGCAACTGAATTATTTTGTGTAACAGTAATTCCTTTTTCATAAAGATAACCTAGAAGAACCAATGCTCTAACAGATCCATATTTCGCTGAATCTTTAATAACTTTTATCGCATCAACTTTTCTTTCTTCATTAGTATCTTTAAGCATATGGATACCATTTAGCAAATAAATATTTGCTTTTTTATCATCTTTATTCTCTACTAATACTTCTTTTTTTAAAACATCAAGATTTTCTTCAGCAGCCTCGTGAACTAAATTATCTTTATCATCTTGTAACAAGATTGTTTCTTCTTTTGTCTCTAAAGATTTTTCTGAGTTGTTTTCAATTTCTTTTGTTCCAACTTCAAGCTGTTTATTATTTAAATTCGAGTTTTCACTCTCATCAGGAACATCCTTTATATCTAATTTTTGAGTTTTAGAAAAAACACTTCCAACAAAAAGATGATTTCGTTCAATTATTTCTTCATCAGAAACAGCTTTTGACTCAGGCACATCGTAATCTTGTGTTTCGATTTTATTAGAATCAACTTCTTTAGCTTCAACTTTCTCACTATCATCAACAGTTGCAACGCTTTCTAACGGCGTATCTTCTTTGTTTTCTTCAGATATTTTTTTATGTTTTTCCTTTTTAAACTCTTTAAGAGGATATATTGTTATATCTTTGTGATCATAATCCTTCTTTTCATCGTTTAGTGACTGAACTGCTTTAGTCGATCCTTGAGAAGTAGCAATATCCCAATAAATATTAGACTTAGTTATGTCTAAATGTTCTGGCAATTCATAATATTGTGCTAAATAAACACTTGATTTAACATCACCCAAAGAGCTAGATTTAGCAAATAACTCTAAAGATTTTTCTTCATCTTTACTAATCTTTCCAAATCCATCTCTATATATACATGCTAGCATTCTATATGCTAATTTCTCATCATATTCATTTAAAATTTTATAAGCTTTAGCAAAAAGTTTATTACTTGCTGAAATACTAACGCTAACATCTTTTATTCCATATCGTTTAATTGCACCAGCAATAAAATATGCATAACCATTATTTTTATCTATTTCGGAATTAATCTTTTTAATTGCTCTATCTAGTTTTTTATTTTCTAAAAGGTATTTAACTGGATCTTCTATTTCTTCTAAGGCCTTAGCAACAATAAGTGATTTAGGTAAAATCTCAGATTTTTTTGCCTTCTTATTTTTTTCAACTTCTTTTTTTGTATCTTCAAACAAAGTATCATACGAATTAACTATTGCTTCAGCTTTTTCGTTTCCTCTATCTGCTAAAGCAACTAATTTAGGATACGCTTTATTAAAATACTTTTTAGCTTTGCGTTTATTGACAGGAATGTCATTTAGTCCTATGAGGTATATTTTTCCTATAACATAAAAAGCAAAAGGATCTTCATCATCAGCTAAGTCATTTAGTTTTTTTATATTTTTTCCTAAATGCTTTTTAGCCATTATTTCTTGATAAATATCTAAAGCTTCGGTTTCATTCTTGTTCATCAAAAATACCTCTTTATTTTATAATTTTACCCTATAGCAAAAATCATTACAAGCAAAGATATACTATTGTCTCCATTAATTTGTATCTTTTTTTTATTAGTAATTATTCTTCTTATAATTTCCGGCTCTTCTATTGCTGTATTATTTTTTATCAACTTACATTTACGATATCTATATATTTTATAATCTCTGATTATTTTAAGGCTTCTAGTATTTTTTTCACAAAGTCTTTTTAACAAAAATAATATATAGTTTTTTCTAAAAAATATTATTTCATAAATTACTGATATAAATAAAAATATTAAAACTATAAATTGACTTTCTTTCAAGCAGTAATATGTTAAAAACATTAAAGAAATTATTGATATGATTACTCTAATAATCCTTGTCTTATATTCATCCAATTTGATAGCAACAATTATTTCTATTGCTCTAGCTCCATCTAAAGGATATAACGGTATCAAATTAAAAAGCATAACCGTAAGTGCAGATGTAAAGGCAAAATCATATGTGTAGCTAGATATTATAAAATTTAAACGTAATATATTTAAAATCAACCAGACAGGAAAAAAAGATAAAGGTCCCATTATTATTACAAGTAATTGCCTCATTGGTTTTTCCTTTTCTAGCTCATCCATCTTAGCATAAAATCCAAAAGGCAAAAAGCTTATCGAGTTTACCTTAATTTTAAATATTTTGGCTATTAGCACATGACAAATTTCATGAAATAATGCAATAATGTAATGAATAAAAATATAATTAAATCTTCCAAAAATAAGACTCAAAAAAACAATTATTATTGTCAATGGATTTATTTTTATTAATGTGTGTTTAGAAGATATCTTTATATTGGACAAATTGGTCACCTTTTTTAAATAAGGCTTTAAAATATTCTTGATAACCACCTAAAGAATCTCCACCTTTAATTCTATCACCTGGTTTAACTTCAACATTTTCTAAATTAGAATATATTGCATCAAAAGAATCATAGCAAACTACTATAGAAAAAGTCATATCACTCTCTTGAGTTACATATGAGATTGTACAGTCATCAAGAGCTTGAACAAATTGTTCTGAAGAAGAAAACTTATTATTCTCTAATTCAAAATATGTTATTTCCCCTAAAACAGTTTTTGTTTCTTTATCGTTATTAAACTTTAAAAAAGAATCAAAAAACGAATTAATTTTTTTATTCATTTCTACAAAACTTACATCCGTGTGTAAAACCTTAGAAATATATACGCCATTAACATCATTATTTGCGTAGATCAAAAAGCCAAGAATTAAAGAAGCAAGGCCAAGAAAAACAGACAATACATCATAAAGTCTATCTCTTCTCTTTTCCTTTTTCATGATAATTCCTCCATCAAGCTCTACCATATTTTCCCCCATAGACTATATGCTTAACGCCTCCTTATCATTCATATTTATAATAAAATTACTTATTTTTTTTATTTCTTTATCATAAATGTGTTTTATTAAAAAAGAATTGGTTAATTCTGGTAATACTCCTATCACATCATATTGACTTAAATTATTTGCTCTAGATTTATAAAATTTCATATCTTTTTTAAAGAATCTATTTAAAATTATCTTTATCTCTGTTTGATTATCTCTTCTTAATATTCCAGCAACTTTTGAAGCGTCAGAAAAACTTGTTAAAGTCGGATTAATAACTAAAAGGAACATATCTGTTATTCTTTTGGTCAACTCAAATCCTTTTTCAATACCAGCTGGTGAATCAATGATAATGTACTCATAATTAGAATTTAAATATCCTAAAAAATTAACTAGTACACTCTCAGTCAAATAATTTAATGATGTTGAATTATATAGTGACACTAAGTCTAAATATGGTCCTATTTTTGTTATTGCACTATCGATGCTAACATCTCCTCTATAAACATCATAAAGATCATATGAAGATGCACCGATAACTTTAGATATTAAATCGAGGTTCTTTAAACCTACATCCGCATCTAAAAGAATCGTTTTCTTTTTTTGACTAGCAAGTGCTAATCCAAGATGATAAGCGATTGTCGATTTTCCAACGCCGCCTTTTCCTGATGCAATCATTATGAATTTAAACATTGTTGGACCTCATTAAAATAGAATTCTTTAGCCGAAACATTTAACAAATTGTAATCACGTTTAGGAGTTCTTACTTTAGCGTTATTATACTCGTTAGCAAAAAGTGAAGAGCCATATGTTTTTAATACAGCTGTACCGCTAAAAACTCCTGCAACAAATAACGTACTTTCTAAAATTATTAAAGCTCCAGTATTTACACTTTTTTCAATAATTGTCGGCTTATCGATTATCAATATTTCATCTTGATAAATATCTCTTCGAATAATATCAAAATAATTTTTTTCTAATCTAAACTGTTTAAGTTCACCAGAGCCATAAAAAGATAATATAGTCATTATTTCAAGTGCCAAAACTGGAGCTATTCCTTTGCATCCTAGAAAACATACTGATAATTTTTCTTTGTCAAATTTTGCTTGTACTAAATCATCTTTCAACTTATTTATAAGTAAATCAACACTTTCTAAGCTATTCGCAACCATCATGTACATTTTCATAACCATACCTCTTTTTACCTCATTATATCACTGTCAAGTTACTTTTTTGATTTCTTTTGTCGAACGCATTAACAATTTATTTTTCTATTATCTACATAAGAATAATAGCCGTTTTCACCAAATATAATGTGGTCCAAAAGTCTTGTTCCTATCATTCTTCCAAAGCTTTCAAGAAGAGCAGTTGTAACATCATCTTCTGCTGATGGTTTAGCTTCTCCCAAAGGATGATTGTGCATTAATATCATAAACGAAGCATTAACCTTAATCGATTCTTGAATTGCAAGTTTTAAATCTGATTTACATGTGAATTCACCACCATTACCTATTTCAGTAATCTTTATAGGTCTTTTCTTGTTATCAAGAGAAATGACATAGGCTTTTTCTTTTGGCTCATTGATAAACAAATTCTTAAAACGCAAAAACAAATCATTTGAATCCTTAATTGGAACACTGAACTCAATATTCGATGAAGCACGTTTTCCTAACTCAATAGCAGCAAGTAACCTTATGGATTTTGCCTTTTTTAATCCTTTGATATTTAATTCTGATAAATTTAATTTTGAGAGATTACTTAGCCCACCACTTTTTTCTAAAAGTTTAGCAGCTAGTGATAGGACATTCTCGCCATGATATCCTGTTTCTATTATGATTGCTAATAACTCTATATCTGATAGAGTTTTTACACCATAAATTTCAGCTTTTTCACGTGGCCTATCATAGATAGAAATGTCTTTTAAAGACATTATTTACCCCAATCAAATTTAAACCCACCTGGCAGCGTCGTAGAACCTTTAGAAGAAGTGAAAATTCTATAGCATATAACTGCAACTAAGGCTATTGCAAGAACAGCCATAACAGATGTAAGTGTGAGAACTTCACCACCAGTTTCCATCTTCATTCTATCGATTGATAAAGTTTTTAAGTCTGACATAAAAACACCTCCTTACTCTATATATGGAATAAGAAGGTGTATTTTCTTTTAATTATTTTGTATATTTTGCAAGTTCTGCTTCATAAGCAGCTAATTTCGACTTTTCTAATTCAACTTTTTCTGGTTTAGCTTTTGCTAAGAAGTTTGGATTAGATAATATTTTATTGCTTCTAGCAATCTCTGCATGTAACTCTTCAATTCTCTTTTGAATTCTTTCCTTCAAAATTGATTCGTCAGCTTCGATTAATAAACCAATATGTTCAAAGTATCTCATACCATCTTGTTTATCAGAATGTTTGACATTTTCAGCAAAGGCTAATCTTGTTAAATAAGGTGTTAATTGACTGATTAATTCATCATTTGCATCGATTAAAAGAATAACTTTAGCCGTTGGTTCAAAGCCGTTTTCAGATTTAAATGATCTAACATATTTAATCATTTCAATAAGGCTTTCACCTAAAGATGCATCTAATTCAAAGCCGCTATTTTCAGGATAACTTTCTTCATAGATAGAATCTTTATGGTTTGGTAAGCTCAAATAAATTTCTTCAGTAATAAATGGTGTAAATGGGAAAAGCATGATTAATACTTTTTTAAGAACGTCTGTCAAAATATTTCTAACGACATTCTTTCTTTCTTCACTACCATCTTTCAAATCGACTTTAGTAAGTTCTAAATAGTTAGAACAGAAAACATCATAAACAAAATTATAAACATATTGAGTAGCTTGACCAAGTTCATATTTTTCCATATTAAACTTAACAGCATCAATAGTTTTATCTAGTTCAGCATATAAATATTGATCGATGAAAGTCAAATCTTCTTTTTTAACTTCTGATGGAACAAAATCATCTGTTAAATTCGATAATAAGAATCTAGCAGAGTTCCAAACTTTATTTAAGAAGTTATGTGCGCTCTTAACTTTTTCTGTACCAAATGGCATATCAAGACCTGGTGCACCAGAACAAGATAAGGCATATCTTAATGAGTCAGCACCATATTCATCAATTACTTTGTTTGGATCTATACCATTTCCTAAACTCTTACTCATCTTGCGACCTAAAGAGTCACGTACTAAGCCATGAATATAAACTTTCTTAAATGGTAATTTACCAGTAAAGTGAACACCTTGTGCAGCCATTCTAGCAACCCAGAAGAAAATGATATCATAAGCTGTAATCATAACATCAAGTGGATAGAATCTAGAATAATCAGCTTCATCAGTATTTGGCCAACCCATTAATGCAAATGGAGATAAAGCACTTGAGAACCAAGTATCCAAAACGTCTTCGTCTTGTTTCCAAATCGTTGGATCAAGTGGTGTTGGTGAACATTTAATTTCACCAGTTTCTCTATGGTAGTAGATAGGTATTCTATGTCCCCACCATAATTGTCTAGAAATACACCAGTCATCTGTATTTTCTAACCAGTTTGTAAATGTTTTTTCAAATCTTTCTGGGAAGAAAGTCATCTTTGTTTTAGGATCACTTTGAAGCTTTAAAATATCGTCTACGAGTGGCTTCATACGTATAAACCATTGCTTTGATAATGTTGGTTCAACAATGACGTGTGAACGTTCGGAGTGGCCAACTGAGTGAACGACATCTTCAATTTTAATTAAATTACCTTCTGATTCAATTTTCTTAACCAAAGCATCACGGCATTCAAATCTATCCATGCCTTTATAAATTCCAGCAGCATCGTTCATAGTGCCATCTTTGTTCATACAAACAATGTTTTTCATTCCATGACGTCTGCCAATTTCAAAGTCGTTTGGATCGTGAGCAGGAGTACATTTCATTGCACCAGTACCAAATTCCATATCAACATAGTAATCAGCAACAAGTGGTAAAGGCTCACCATTAGCAGGATTAATTACTAATTTACCTTCCATGCCTTTATAGCGTTCGTCTTTAGGATTAAAGACAACTGCTGTATCGCCAAACATTGTTTCTGGTCTAGTTGTTGCAATTGTTAAATACTCATCAGAATCGACAAATTTATATTTAAAATAATAGAATTTTCCTGGAATATCTATATGCTCTACTTCGATATTTGATAATGCTGTTTGAAGTTCAGGGTCCCAGTTAATAATTCTTTCACCTTGATAAATTAAACCTTGTTCGTATAAATCACAGAAAACCTTGTTAACTGCAACACAAGTTTTCTCATCCATAGTAAATCTTTCTTTATCATAGTCCATTCCTAAACCAAGCATTTTCCATTGAGAATGAATGTAGTTAGAACATTGTTCTTTCCATTCATATGATTTTTCAATGAACTTTTCACGACCTAAATCATAACGACTTATGCCTTCCTTTTTGAGGTTAGCTTCAACTTTAGCTTGAGTAGCAATACCTGCATGGTCTGTACCAGGTACAAATTCAACATCGTAACCTGTCAATTTTTTATAACGTCCAACAATATCAAGGGTTGTAGTATTCTTAGCGTGTCCAATATGTAAAATACCTGTGACATTTGGTGGTGGAAGAATCATTGAAAAAGGCTTCTTATCAGCGTTTTCTTTTAATCCGCCTTTAAAGTATCCTTTTTCTTTCCAAAAATCAAATTTGCCTTCTTCAACCTTCTTGTGGTCATAATTCTTTTCTAATTCTTTCATGTTTTCCTCCAATAAAAAAACTTACGGTCGAGAACTCTTCCGAGCGGTACCATCTCGATTCGTAAGTTTACTTACGCTCTTAATTTAGACTTAACGGGTCAAGCGGATATTCCTATCAAGCTCCAAGACGACAACTAATAATCTTCAATGCTCTTTTTCACCAACTAGAGCTCTCTAATATTGAAGGTGTTATCAGCCCTTCTTTTCAACGCTAAGTTTATATTACTCAAAAAAAGTAAAACAAGCAAGTATTTTTTACTTTGTTCCAAATAATCTATCGCCAGCATCACCAAAGGCTTTTGGCATATAACCTTTTTCATTTAAATTCTCTTCAGTTACATGGGCAACATAGACTTTAACATCTGGATGATCTGTTGTGACTTTTTCTATTCCACAAGGAGCAGCTATTAAAGATAATAACTTAATTCTTGTAAATCCTCTCTTTTTGATTAAAGTAATTGCTGCTGAAGCACTACCACCTGTAGCTAATGCTGGGTCAACTACGATAACTTGACCTTCTTGACAATCTTTTGGCAACTTGCAGTAATATTCAACTGGCTCTAAAGTTTCTTCATTTCTATATAAACCAATATGTCCAACTCTTGCATTTGGGAAAAGAGAAAGCAAGCCGTCAACCATACCTAATCCAGCTCTTAAAATAGGAACTATAGCAATATTTTCATCAACTACTGTCGATTCAAAAGAAGAAATAGGTCCATCAATTTGCACTTTCTTTGTCTTTAAATCTTTAAAAGCTTCAAAGCCCATAAGCATTGCTAATTCACTAACTGTTTCTCTAAATTCTTTAGTACTAGTATTTTTGTCGCATAAGTGAGTTATTTTGTGATCAATTAACGGATGTTTGAACACGACTACATTTGGATATTCTTTCATAATTACTCCTTTATATCTTGTGATATTTTATCTTATTCAAGAATATTTTAATGTAAAAATAGCGTAAATAAATTAAATATTAATTTTTATTTCTTTATATTTAATAACAAACATATGGTTTAATATGAATAAAATTATTGTTAGAGTATTAAATTACACCTACAAGAGCTTTCCACTTTTATTAATATATCAGTTAATTCAAGCTTTTTTTATAAAAAACACATTAATTAGAATATTATTCGTTCTATCTATAATTTTATATATTTTGCTATTTAATTTAAAAAAGAAAAATATATTTTAATTATTCATCTATAAGTATTTGACTAGCTTTTTCAACTTGATTTAAATAATTCAAAGCTTTTAATAAAATATCTATGTCAGAACTTTCATCTTTCATTCTTTTTACCTTTGGTATAAACAAAAAAGTAAGTAACTCCTCTATTTCATATTTGTTTAGAGGATGTACTTGTAAATACTCTTTTAAATAATAACTTGAATCTAATTTGTTTGAAATAGATTCATCAAATAAAAAGAATAAATCATAAATTGATGGCGCTATTGACATTTTGTCTATAGAAACAATTTTTTGTCTTTTAACAATTATGTGACTATAGTCAAAATTTCTATATGTTAAGCATAAATTTCCTTCACTCTCACTTAAAGTGTCCTCAAGATTTTTTAAATGCTTTTTACTTTCTTTTATAGCGTTATTAAACTTTTCATAATTAACTAAAAAAAACCAATCTGAAGGTGAATGATACGATTCTCTTTCTACCCTTCTAATTCTAGCTAAAAGCAGTTCATTAACATCCTTTATTCTATCTTCTAAATAATCTAAAGTTTCACTAAAATAGCCATCTGTACCATTAATTTTAAAAGATGATTGAGTATGCAAAAAAGCTAGTGATTTTATATAAAATCGTATTCTTATATCTTTATTGAGTGTATTATCATCCTCAAAGTATGGATACAAAGCATAATAGTCATCTTCATAACTAATTATATATTCATCATCAACGTTTTTTATAGGTATAACAAACGTATCAATATTGAGCATTTCTAATCTTTTAATAATGTTTTCAACATCTGGATTTTGATTATTCTTTAACAAAAAAGGTTGACCATTAGCTTGAATTCTATAAGTTTTCGGAGACACTTTAATTATAGATTCGACATCTAAATTATAATTAGCTCTAAGCAAATCTTTCATATTTATTTGTTTGGTATTTTTAATAGCATTCCAGGTCTAATATCTTTTGAAGAGTTACAATTTCTTAAATCTTTTTCAGAAACTTTAAATTTTTCAGAAACGTTAGAATAATTATCAGAGTCTTTTACTTTGTAATATATATATGTAACAACATATTTTTCCTTAAAAATAGTCTCTTTCTTTTCTTCAATTTTATTATCTTCAACATTCTTTCGATCATCATATTTTTCTATTGGGGCAACAAAAGGAATAGGTTGAATCTTAGCTTCTTCAATTTCATCAATTTCTTTTGAAAAAGAATCAAGCGGTTTTAATTCGTCTAAAGTTGAAATAACTTCAACTTTTTCATCTAAGATTTTTTCGATTTTTTCTTTAAAATTACTATCTATTGCTGGATTTACATCCTCAATGACAGTTGAAGAAGTCATAGTATCATATAGTTTTCTTTGCAAACTCTTGTCTTCCTTTGTAATGACATCTTTATATACTTCTCCATTACCAAATAATTCATATCTTATTGTCAAAGTTAAAAGTTTTCCATCAATTGTGGACTTATAATCTTTAAATCTTAACTTTAAATCAGTTAAGCAATCAATTTTTGCTAAACTTAAAAGACAATCAACATCAATTATAAATGTAAACGGATATGTATCGACTTCACTTTTAGCGCTTCCTGATCCACTAATCTTACCAGAGATACTTAAATCAGAATCTTTTATTTCATACGAAAAATCATCTTCTACTAAGAAATCTTGCACTTTGACAATATTCTCTTCGAAGATGAATGATTTTGTAAATGTGATTGGTTTCATAAACTTATCCTCCTTCTTAATTATAAGAAAGAAGATAAAAATTAATGATTATTTTTGTAATTGTTTAGCAAGTATTCCTCTAAGTTCTTGAATACCCGCTTTAGTTTTAACAGAAACGAATAAAAACTCTTCTTCTGGATAAAGAGTTTGGACTCTTTTTATTGCTGCGGCTTTTTCTTTTTGATTGAGCTTATCAGCCTTAGTCATAACAACAAGGCTTGGAATTTGTTTTTCAGCTAACATATCCATAATAGCTAAGTCATCATCAGTAAATGGTCTACGTGAATCAGTTAAAACTATTGCATAAGTATTTTTGGTAACATCGAAATACTCTAACATTAACTGTTCAAATCTACCTATTGGTCCACTAGCGTAACCATAACCAGGAGCATCTACTAAATAATAATTGGATTCTATATCCAAATAGTTTAGCATCTGTGTTCTACCTGGAGTTTTGGAAACATACATTAGTTTTCCATTATCACATAAAGCGTTTATTAACGAAGACTTTCCAACGTTTGATCTTCCTAAAAAGACTACTTGAGGTCTATCTTTTAAAAATCCCGATTTTCCAGCAGCATTTTTTATAAAAGTCGCTTTGCGAAAGTCAATCATTTGGCCTCCACTGGTTGAGGAGCTTCGACAAAAGCGTATTTAATAACGTCTTCAACAGAACTCACTTCAATAATTTCGAGGTTATTCTTAACTTCTTCTGGTAAATCAACAACATCGTTATGATTACCTTTTGGAACAAGAATAAGCTTTAAGTGTTCCCTGACAGCAGCTAATGACTTTTCTCTTAAGCCACCAATAGTCATTGAATTACCACGTAAATCAACTTCACCTGTCATACCAACATCATTTCTTAATGGCTTATTAATTACGGCACTAAGAATTGCAGTAGAAATAGCAACACCAGCTGATGGACCGTCTTTTGGTGTTGCACCTTCAGGAGCGTGTATGTGAAAATCATGAGTCTCAAAGAAATCAGCAGGAGCACCATATTTTTGTGCGATAGACTTAACATATGTGAAAGCGATTTCCATTGATTCCTTCATAACATCACCAAGGCTACCAGTTTTAATTAATGTGCCTTTTCCAGGATACAAATTAACTTCAATTGGTAAAATTTCACCGCCATAGGAAGTGTATGCTAAACCATTGACAACTCCAACTTGAGACTCGCTCAAGTTTTTAGTGTGAATAAATGGTGGCTTTCCTAAATAGTCAGTTACTACGTCTCTTGTAACTACTAAGTGATTAAATGTGTTGTCTTTAAGATATTTGACAGCAAATTTTCTCATGATTTTGCCAATTCTACGACGTAAGTCACGAACACCAGCTTCTCTTGTATAATCTTCAATTATATAATCGAGAGCATCGTCTTCAAATTCAATCATTTCAGGCTTAATACCATTTTCTTTTAATTCAAGATTGATTAAATGCTCTTTTGCAATATGCATTTTTTCAAACTTAGTATAAGTATTAAGTTCAATTAATTCTAAACGATCGCGTAATGGTTCTGGAATCTTGCTTAAATCATTAGCTGTACAAATGAATAATACATTTGATAAATCAAAAGTCTCTTCTAAGTAGTTATCTTGGAAAGCAACGTTTTGTTCTGGATCAAGAACTTCAAGCATAGCTGAAGCAGGGTCACCATGATAACCGCCGCCTTCAAGTTTATCAATTTCATCTAACAAGAAAAGTGGGTTGTTAACTCCAGCATTTCTAATACCTTGGACGATTTTACCTGGTAAAGCACCAACATATGTACGTCTATGGCCACGAATTTCTGATTCATCAGAAACACCACCAAGTGAAACTTTAACAAATTTTCTTCCTAAAGCTCTAGCTATAGAAACACCAAGTGATGTTTTACCAACACCTGGAGGTCCATAAAGGCATAAAATAGGAGCTTTTAAGGATTTTGTCATAGCCTTAACAGCTAAGTATTCCAAAATACGTTCTTTTTGTTTAACTAATCCATAATGGTCTTCATCTAAGATCTTTTGAACATTATTTAAATCTTCATTATCTTGTGATGAAACTCTCCATGGCATTTCGACTAATAAATCAAGATATGTTCTAACAACTGAAGCTTCTTGAGAAGCAGCAGGCATAGTCTTTAAACGGTTCATTTCAACTTTAATCTTTTGTTGAATGTTTTCAGGATATAAATCTTTATTTTCGTTTAAAGCTTTTTCATAGACTGCATCTTGATCATCGCCATCGAATTCTTTGAGCATTCCCTTGACTGCTTTCATCTTTTCTCTAAGGACATACTCTCTTTGATTTTTGTCCATAGCAGTTGAAACAGCTCTATCGAGTTCGAACTCAATTTTTCCATCAATATCTAATTTTTCAATTTCGTTTAGACATAATTTCATTTTATCGATTACATCTGTGTATTCGATCATTAATTGTCTTACATCAAAACTTGAATTGAAGAAAGCAGCTAATTGATATGGAATGTTCTCTGGAGCTACATCAGTTAAATCTGGTAATTCAGGTAAAGTAGGATATTTAGATTTTAAAGCATCATACTTTGCTTGTAATTTACCAAGTCTAGCATATATTTCATATGCTTCGCGTGGAGCATTGTCGTGAGGAGCTAATTCAGCACGAACAATTTTATTGTCCTTATCGATTTCAATATCAACTAAATCAGCTGTATCATCGCCAATAAACTCGACAGTGTAACTAACGTCGTTTTTAACGATACTAATTAATTTGCAAATTGTACCTGTCTTTTTAGTTGCAGGTAATTTAATATTTTCAACATCGACAAATGCGTCGTCGTTGAACGATCTGACAAAGAAGAAATAGTCTCCTTCTTTGAGAGAATCAAACAATCTCTTTCCGTATTCATTTACGACTGAGATTGACATTTTTAAAGATGGTAAAGCAACGCTTCTAGCGTTTGGAAATACTGGTAGTAAAACTTTATTATTATCAGCCATCTTTAACCTCCTTTCTTCTTTTTATACTAATTAGTTATTAGCTAAAAGGAATTCTTCGACTTTACGGTTAAGTAAGTTGGATCTGATTTGTGCGATATAATTTGTTAATTGGCCAGCTGAAGAACCTTCTTTAGCCTTTGCAACAAATTCATAATATTTTTCTTTTCCACCGAAAACATTAGCAATTTCATCGTCTGAAACTTCTAAGTTTTCTGCGGCAATAACAGCTCTATAAACAGCAAAGTTCTTTCCTTCTGTTTGAGCTTGTGTCTTAGCATCAGCATCAAATTGTTCTTCTGTCATACCAACAAGTTCAAGATATTCTTTCTTTCCTAAACCATATTGTTTGATTTGATTAAGTTTTTGATCGTTGATGTTATTAGCTGTAACTTCAATGTACTTGTCAGAAATGACAAATTTTGAATTTGCAGCAATTGAATCTACAACAGCTAAAAGTTTAGCGTTCTTAGCTTGTGTAGCATGAGAAGATGTAAGTTCTTCTGTAACTTTTGCTCTTAAATCAGCGAGAGTTTCGACTTCATATTTTTCGACGCCTTTAGCAAATTCGTCATCAAGTTCTGGTAAGACTTGTGATTTAACTGAATTGACTGTGACATCAAATCTAGCTTGTTTTCCAGCTAAACTTGCAACATAGTTTTCAGGGAATGTAATGTTAAAGCTCTTGTGACTTCCTTCTTTGAGGCCAACGAGTTCATCTTCAAAGCCTGGAATGAATGAATTGGATCCTAAAACTAAGTCATAGTTCTTTGCACTGCCACCATCAAATGGTTTGTTATCGATAAAGCCTGTGAAATCAATATTGACTGTATCTGTAAGTTTGCTTTCACCTTCACTTGGAACAAGTTCAGCTTGATCTTTACGTAAGGCTTCTAACTTAGCATCAACTTCTTCATCAGAGACTGGTTGAACATCTTCTTTAATGCCTAAGCCTTTATATTGGCCTAATTCAGCCTTTGGTAAATATGTAAATGTGTAGTTGAAAGTATAGACACCAGTCTTATCATCAACTGCAATTTCTAATGATGGTTGAATGTTAGCAACTTCCTTCTTATCTTCATATTCTTCGAGTAAGCCTGGAAAATCACGATCGATTAATTTTCTGACCATTCCATCATATATGTCTTCGTTCTTGATATATGGTCTTGCTCTATCAAGTGGAGCTTTGCCTTTTCTAAAGCCCTTGATTGTAACGTTTTGAGCCAAGTGTTCAATTACTTTGTTAACTACAGGTGCGTAGTCTGCTTGAGCGTAAGCGACTGAAACTAATAAGCTTCCGTCTTTGTTATTTTTAAATATCTTTTCCACGATGTTTTTAAACCTCCATAAACACGCTAAAATATTATAATACTAGCGATATTGTAAAATCAAACAAAACGAGTATTTGTATTTAACAACTAGCCTTTTATGTCAATAGATTGCTAACAAAAATCGTGTTTCGACACTATTTTTAACATTTTAAAAGCAATTATACGCTAATAAAAAATTTATGTGTATGTTATTCTTGGATAATTCTAGCAATTTAAGATAGTTAACTTGATAGTTTTTATAAAAGAAATCAAACCACTTTAAAAATTCTTTTGTATCTAAATTATTAATATTTACATATTCTTTAAAATAAACGTCTTTAAGATTATTTAAAAATATTTCTAAACTGGTTAAAATTTTAAAATTATTAGAATCGTTTTCTATTTTATTTATAAATTCCATCAATTCATCATCAATATTCTCATCAGTTCTATAAACTCTTTTTGAACCGTTTGGGTAAGTAATTATATATGAACTGCTATTAATCATTGAATCATCGACCGTTTTTATTAGTTGAATAACTTTAAGTTTATCGGATAACTTAACGTCTTTATTTTCTAGTGTAGCTCTAATATACGAGATAAATTGTTCAAATGTACAATTTAAATTATCTAATAGTGATTGATCTAATTTAGTACTATTTGATGTTTCTATATCGTAATCTTCTTGATCATAAAGTTTCCAATAGAAAGATATTATCAGCTCAACTTTAGCTGAAATAAATCCGAGACTTTCTATATCTTCAATTTCATTTAAGAATTTTCCATAGAACTCTTTATCTTCATAACCATTAGCCAATTTATATAAAGTTAAACTTGGAGCCATTTCCAAATACAACCGTTGGTTATTGCTGTAGCAAAAAAGAAATTGGTCAAATTGATAATCTAATTCTGGATAATCGGTTTCACCATCAATATTTGCTAACATACTTTGACAAAATATATTCCAAGCTGAGATAGAATTCATTTATAAAACCTCAAACAAATTCTACTATTTACATCAAATTTAATCAATTGCCATATCGCTTATAGGGATCAACTTTTTTAACCTTTCTCTTTCTTTTTCATCATAAGGCACAAGAGGCAATCTTAAATCCATAGATTTGTATCCTTTAAGTTTAAACAATTCTTTTATTCCAATTGGATTAACTTTTAAAGATAATAAGTTTGTTACATATCTTAAATATCCGTACATTATGTAGTTATATAAACCACTGTTATATTCCATATATAATTGATGTATTGTATCATAAAAAAAATGCTGCATACTGAAATAAACTTCGTTGCTCCTGATTTTAAGTAATCTAATGCACAATCATCAGATCCACAATAAACAGTTGTAATCTTAGATAGCTTTTCTACATACTCATAATTTAATGAGCAATCTTTAATTCCAACTATGTTTTTATAATCGTTTACTAACCTAGCTACTGTTTCATAGTTTATATTACTTCCAGTCCTTGATGGAATATTATAAACAATTATGTTTTTATCGTTATAAGTATTAGCTATTTCTGCAAAGTGAAAATAAATTCCTTCTTGAGGCGCTTTATAATATGCTGGAACAACTATCAAAAAAGTTTTTACGTCTAAAGTACAATATCTTTTAATTTCATCAATAACACTTTTAGTTGAACCAGATTTTATAGCCATAATTACATCGAGATTTTTATGTTTTAACGCTACTTTCAATAGTTCATATTTTTCATTAATTGTCAAAGATTCCCCTTCACCAGTAGAACCAGCAACAATAACTCCTTGATGTCGATTTTTCTCATATAAAGATAAAATATTATCAAAAGTTTTTAAATCAATTTTGTCATCTTTCATTGGAGTAACAATTGCTCCATACAGTTCTTCATATTTCATTTTGTTCACCCTTAAAGGGTATGATTATCATTCGTAAAACTTTACATCAGATACAAAATAATAATACGTTTCACTAACCTCTTTTTGAAAAGGATTAATAAAAAACGAAGATTTAACACTTAATTTATATTCTACTACTCTTCCACTTTCGTATTCACAATTCGTATTGCACGTATACTTTGTGTTAGTAGGTAAGTATTCATTAGGATTTTTATTTTCAAATAAACACTTGTTTGTTACTTCCATACAGTTTTGCAATAATTCTTTATATTTTGATAAGCTATAAAAATCATAAATTATCAAAATAAATATCAAAGAAACTATTAGATTTATATATAAATTTTTATTCATAATAATGAGTTAAAAAGCTTATAAGTTAATAAAATAGCAATTATCAAAGTCACAAATACACTTATATACTCAATATACTTTTCGTAATTCTTTTTATTGCCAATTTTAATATTAACTTCATCTTTATACATATCACAAAGTTGAAAAAAATTATCTTTAAATTCAGCGTTTATTTGATGAGTTATTCCATATAAAAACAAGCTACATAACTCTTTTTCTGTATCAGTATTTAAGATTGAAATATCTAAAACACCAGATCCAACATTCTCCTCGTTAAAATATTCTTGTATATCTTTCTTTAAATTTTCATCAATAATCTCGCTAATAGCTTTTATGGCGCTATCTTTAAAAGAATTGCCTAAAGTTAACTGTTGATTGATGCTCATATAAAAACCTAGCATTGATTCAGCTTTTTTTCTACTTTTCTTTTCTTCAATTCACTATTGAAATAAAAAAGAATAAAAGAAACGCTAAGTGAAACAAGTAATGGAACTAACGATAAATAAAATTGACGATAAAAATAATAAATTAAGAAAGTTAAAACTATCCCAATTAAAATTATAAATAAATAATACTTTTCTTCTTTTTCTATTTTAATCTTATTTTTCATTATATTTCTCCTTTAATACCATTTAAAACTAATGTGAAGCATAAGTTACTTAATATGATTATTAGCCAAATATACATAATCGAATTTGAAATTATTATTTCAAAGCTTTGATTTATTACGCACATAAAAAACAAAATCAAATTAATACAGTTAATTTGTAAAAACGCGGATAAAGTATTTGATAAATTTAACTCAATTTTGTTTTTTTTATCTATTTCCTTTTTTAAAATATAATCGATTGACATACTTCTTATAAAAAGCTTTTTACCATTATTAGCGCTGTCTATAATAGTAGTAATTAACGAATTTAAATAACCTAACTTTAGTTTCTTGAACTCCAATGAAAGAGATGTGTCCTCTAATGAAATATTAATATTTATGCCTTTTATTTTTTCACAACTTGCTTCTAAACTTTCTTTATAATTTGCGCCCCATTTTAAATTAAATAATAAAGAACGCGCAAAAGCGAAAGAACATGTTCTAACATAATATGATTTTAAAACTGAATAATACAAACTAGAAAATAAAACAACACTTAAAGTTCCTATAACAATAATAAAAATGTTTATATAATTTCTTATATTTACATATAAAAACAACAGCCAAACCAAAATAGCTATAACTAAAGAAAGATAAAATTTAATCTTACTTTTCTTTAATTCCATACCCAACCTCATATTTAACTTCATCTATAGTTACTATCTCTTTAATGTTATATACATATTTTTTATATTCATCATCAATGTAAATTTGTGTTATTTCAGCTTCTCCATATTTTTGATAAACTAAATAACTATATTCTTTTATTAAATTATCTGAATCAATCATTGGTTTTTCATCAACAAAAACAACATTGTCTAAAAATGCTTTTTTTAAATTCTCTTTTAAAAAACTTTCAATTTGAAAATTAAATTTATTTTTACCAAAATTGAAATATATATAATTCAAACCGATGAATATAATTAAAAAAGTCAAATTAAATTTGATGTATTTCATATTCACCTATTCCATTTTTGCTATCAAAAGTTTTATGTGATAATATTTTTCCTCTAACAAGTATTTGATCATTAAAATTTATAGAATAGTCTAAAAGTTCGTTATTCAAACTGACATTTATATAATCCAAAGCAAGCATATAATTATCCAGATCTTTAACTATCTTTAAATTTTTACTAAAAGTTTTTGTTGTTACAGAAAAGCAATAATCTTTTATTTCTTCATAATCTTTATTTGACTTAAACTTAACAATTGGACCAACATAATAATTACAATTTGACCACAATTCAAATTCGAGCGGTTCAATAATTAAAGTTTCATAAATAAATTTCGAATTTGTATCTATGCCTATAGGACGAGTAAATATATAATCTTTTTTTTATTAAATTCGTTATTTATATAATTTATGACATTAGCATTAAAAACATCATCGCCTAAATAAAAATAAATGTTATCATTTCCACCATCAAATTCATGAAAATTGATAATAAACGAATAATTATTTTTTCCTAAATTATCGCACAATATTTTAATGTTTTCTTTATATGTAACTTTTAAAGTCTCATCAATCAAACTATTAGCAATAAAAGAAACTTCATATCCATTATCAACAGTTTTAATTTTTATATCAGAAACATAATTATTATTTTGATCAAGAACTAATAAAGGCAAAAAGAATAAAATAGATAAACTATTCTTAAAAGTTGTTAGCATCCATTTTTATCTCCATAAATTCTTTTACTGCCTCTCGTCTATTTCGATAATACGATGTTTTAGAAAAATAAGAAATCCACCATCCATTTTCTGCTTTGCGAAAATAATCGTGCCATAAGATTGTTCTATATTCAGTTTTTAGACATGTCAGAGCAAAATTGACACTTAAAACAAACCTTTCAGCGTTAATTGTCGATGAGTTTGTCCCCTTAAACTGGAAAAACGCGTACTCATCATTTCTTTTAGATGGATCAAATAAAAATCCTTCTTTAATTTGTGCGCCATTTACAATTAGATCTTGTAAGCTTCTATTGTAAGTCTTAGCAATCTCTTTTAATTCTTTAGACATTTCTTTATAAGTCATTTCTGTCTATCCTCCTATTTTATATATGGGAAAATTTCGACAAAATCCTACTTTTTTTGTTAAAATGCCCCAAAAAATAAATAAAGCATATAAAAAGAGCTTAACTCTTAAGAAATAACTGATTACAGTATTACTTTTGAATTAAGCTCTAATTATTAATTTTACTTATCTTTGTTTGCTTCGTAGACAGCAACTGCGCAGCTAACTGTGGCACCGACCATTGGGTTATTACCCATACCGATGAGACCCATCATTTCAACGTGAGCAGGAACTGATGAAGAACCAGCAAATTGTGCATCAGCGTGCATTCTTCCCATGGTATCTGTTAAGCCATAAGAAGATGGACCAGCGGCCATGTTGTCTGGGTGAAGTGTTCTACCAGTACCGCCACCTGAAGCGACTGAGAAATACTTCTTACCATGAGCCCAAGCCCAGTTTTTATATGTACCAGCAACTGGATGTTGGAATCTAGTTGGGTTTGTAGAGTTACCAGTGATGGAAACGTCGACATCTTCATATTGCATAATAGCAACACCTTCAGAAACGTCGTTTGCACCATAGCAACGAATGTTGGCTCTTTCGCCATCAGAGAATTTAACTTCTCTAACAATCTTAAGTTCAGATGTTGCAAAATCATAATCTGTTTGGACATATGTAAAGCCATTGATTCTTGAAATGATGTAAGCAGCATCTTTTCCTAAACCATTTAAGATAACCTTTAATGGAGTTTTTCTTGCTTTGTTTGCGTTACGAGCAATACCAATTGCACCTTCAGCAGCAGCAAATGATTCGTGACCTGCTAAGAAGCAGAAGCATTTTGTTTCTTCACTTAATAACATAGCACCTAAGTTACCATGACCTAAGCCGACTTCACGAACTTGGGCAACAGAACCAGGAACACAGAAAGCTTGGAGACCAACACCAATAAGTTCACTAGCTTTAACAGCTGTCTTAACACCTTCTTTTAAGCCGATTGCAACACCAAGTGTATAAGCCCAAACAGCGTTATCGAAACAAATTGGTTGAACACCTTTAACTATTTTTTCAACATCAATTCCATGAGCTAAGCAAATTTCTCTTGCTTCGTCTAAATCCTTGATGCCATATTTTGCACAGCATGCGGCAATGCCAGCTGCACGACGTTCGGAGTTTTCAAATGTAGCCATAAAAATTACTCCTTTCTTGGGTCAATAGTCTTGACTGCTTCACTGAAGCGGCCATATTGACCAATTGCTTTTTCATATGCTTCTTTTGGATCGACACCACTACGGATTGCGTTCATCATTTTGCCGAGATTGACAAATTGATAACCGATAATTTCATCGTGACTATCGAGACCAAGCTTTAAGACATAACCATCTGTCATTTCAAGATAACGTGGGCCTTTTGCTTTTGTGCCAACCATTGTAGCAACTTGGCTACGAATGTTCTTACCAAGGTCATCTAATGATGAACCAACTGGAAGACCGTTCTCTGAGAAAGCAGTTTGTGTACGTCCATAAACAAATTGTTTAAAGATTTCGCGCATTGCAACGTTAATTGCATCGCAGACAAGATCTGTGTTAAGAGCTTCAAGGAGTGTCTTTCCTTGTAAAATTTCTACAGCCATAGCTGCAGAGTGAGTCATACCGGAACAACCGATAGTCTCAACGAGAGCTTCTTCGATGATGCCGTTTTTAACATTTAATGTTAACTTACAAGCACCTTGTTGAGGAGCACACCAGCCGACACCGTGGCTGAGGCCAGAGATATCTTTAATCTCTTTAGCAAGGACCCATCTACCTTCTTCTGGGATTGGTGCTGGGCCGTGATCGCAACCTTTATTAACAATACATTGGTTGCTAACTTCTTTGGAGTAATCCATAAGTTACCTATTAACCTTTCTTTATTATTTGTCCGAGCAAGCTCGGTATCGTTTATATTTTCTCATACAAGATAATTTTTTTCAATAATTGAAAGCATATCATTTGTTCATTTTTTACTTTATTGCCCATTTTTTGCACACAACAATTTTAAGCTAATCATAATTGATGAGATATAAGCAAAGTAAACATTTTATTACTAGTTGCATACTTTAATTTAACTATGGAAGAAATCGTAAACCTAAATTCTATTAAAACCAACAAAAAATGTGTTATTTATTCTATTAAAAATGATGATTTATATAATTATGGATTAAGAGAAAATCAATTAGTTGAAGTATTATATAAAACATTTAACTTTATAGTAATATTATTCGATGATTCTGTTTTATACTTAAATAAAAGCGAAGTTAAAGAAATTTATGTAAAAGCACTATAATTTTTTCTTTTCGTCTTGTAAAAATCGCTTTAAAATGCCATACTAGCAAAGACGAAAGGAGGTCATTAACATGAACGAAGAAGAAATAACCGATAGTGAACAACTATTAACCGAAATAAGATCACTTATAGCAAAAAAGGATTTTACTTCCCTACGAAGTCTTGTTGAAGACCACTCTCCAATTGTTGTTGCTGATGCAATAAAGCTTATGGACTACGATCAAGCTGAAGACAAAAGAGACGTTATCCTTTTGTTTAAGACTATTCAAAATGAATATACAGCAGAAATTTTCTCATATCTTGATCAAGATCAACAACAAACTATTGTTGAGGCTTTCTCAGAAGCTGATATTCAAAACTTAATTAGAGATATGTCAACCGATGACTTAATCGACTTTGTCGAAGAGTTGCCAAGTAACTTAGTTTCTAAAGTTTTGCAAGCTACCGATAAAGAAAATCGTGGTAATATCAATAGATTTTTAAATTACAATGATGACTCTGCTGGTTCAATCATGACCAGTGAATATGTCGAAATTAAAAAGACAGCTACAGCTAAAGAAGCTTTAGACAAAATCAAGTCCATTGGTAAAGGTGCAGAAACAGTAGCTACAACGTTTGTTGTCGATGAATCAAGAAAGCTTATTGGTACTCTTTCTCTTGAAGAACTAGTATTTGCTAAAGATGATACTCCAATCACTGAAATCATGAACACTGATTATACAGAAGTTTATACAAATACCGACCAAGAAGAAGTTGCTAGAATATTTAAAAAATATGATATTCCTGTCTTACCAGTTGTTAATACTGAAGGAAGATTGTTAGGTATTATTACTTTCGATGATGTCATGGACGTTATCGAAGAAGAAAACACAGAAGACTTGCAAAAGATGGCTGCTATCACTCCTGTTGATACACCATATTTAAAAACTGGAGTCTTCAAACTTGCTAAATCAAGAGTTGTATGGCTATTAGTCTTAATGCTCTCTGCCACACTTACTGGACTCTTATTAAATAACTTTGAAAGTTTGCTCATGGTCGTCCCAGTTTTGACGGTATTTGTTCCTATGCTAATGGATACATCAGGTAATGCTGGTAACCAAACAACAACAGTCGTTACAAGAGCTTTAGCTTTAGGTGAAGTAAAATTATCAGATTATCCAAAAGTTTTATGGAAAGAGTTTAGAGTAGCTTTAATCACAGGCTTATTCATCTCTGCCTTCAATTTTATTTGGATATTTATAGAATTAAAAACTGGCATTATCGATGCAACAGGTGGAGCTACAAATTACCCTGAATGGCTTTTAGCCCTCCTTGTTTCATTGACTATGTATCTTATTATTGTTATGGCTAAAACTCTTGGTAGCTCATTACCAATGCTAGCTAAGCTAATTCACCTCGACCCAGCATTGATGGCAGGACCTTTAATTACAACAATACTTGATGTAAGTTCACTTGCTGTTTATTTCCTCCTTGCCAAATTAATATTAGGTTTGTAGGTAAAAAGTGGATTATTTACCAGAACTGTTACGGCAGTTCTGGTTTTTTCATATTCTAAAATAGGTGAGTATTTTGAACCCTATAGTTAAATTTGAAAATGTTTATAAACATTTTTTTAATAAAGATGGACGGTTAGATGTTTTAAATAACATATCTTTTGAAGTACAAAATAATGAAATAGTAACGTTAGTTGGACCTTCTGGTGCTGGCAAATCAACAATATTAAATTTAATTTCTGGTTTAATTAGCCAAGATAGCGGCTTTATTCAAACTACTAAACAATTCGGTTATATGTTTCAAAAAGACAATTTATTTCCTTGGAGAACAGTATATAAGAATGTCGTTTTAGGGTTAGAAATTAAAGGTAAAATAAATGCAGAAGACAAAAAATACGTTTTAAGTTTATTAAATAAATATGGATTAAAAGATTTTATAGATGCTTACCCTAGCACTTTATCAGGTGGCATGAGACAACGTGTTGCATTAATAAGAACTCTAGCATTAAAGCCAAATTTATTGTTGTTAGATGAACCATTTTCAGCTTTAGACTACATAACAAGACTAAATTTAGAGGACGATGTTAATAACATAATTAGAAAAGAACAAAAAAGTGCTATTATCGTCACTCATGATATTTCAGAAGCTATTTCTCTTTCGGATAGAGTTATTGTAATTTCAAAGCGACCATCAAAAATACTTGGAAACTATCAAATAAAACTTAACTTTGAAGGCAAAGAACATACTCCTACAAACGCACGTACAACAAAAGAATTTCAAGTTTTTTTTGACAAAATTTATAAGGATCTAAGCCATGAAGAATAAGAAAATTGAAACATTTAAAGACTTTAAAAAGCAAGTAAGAAAAGATAAATTAATAGTTATTTTGTTAAGATCATTAATAGTAATTGGCTTTTTTGTTTTATGGGAAGTCGGTGCTAGATTAGGATTTTTAAATGTTTTCTTAGTTAGTAAGCCTAGTGATGTGTTCTCATTATTTTTAACATATATGAAATCTGGAGAATTAGCTAAACATGTTGGAATATCTGTTTATGAAACAATTATTGGACTACTTATTGGTACGACAAGTGGACTAATATTTGCAATTATTTTGTATCTTTTACCTAAACTATATAAAATACTTGATCCAATATTAGTAGTTTTAAATGCTCTTCCAAAAACAGCGTTAGCACCAATAATTATCATTTGGGTAGGAACAGGAATTAAAGGGATTGTTGCAGTCAGTGTTTCTCTATCACTTGTTGTAACAATAATTCAAGCTCATTCATATTTTAAAAGTGTCGATGCTGAGCAAGTAAAAATGCTTCAATCGTATGGAGCTAATAAAAGACAAATACTTTTTAAATTAGTTCTTCCAGGCAATTTATCCAATATTATTTCTCTTGTTAAAATCAATATTGGTTTAGCTTGGGTTGGTGTAATTGTCGGTGAGTTTTTAGTATCTCGTGGAGGAATTGGGTATCTTGTAGTATATGGCGGTCAAGTCTTTAAACTCGACTTAGTTATGATGGGTGTACTTATTTTAGCTGTCATTGCTTTTGCTATGTATGAAATACTCGCTTTATTTGAAAAGTACTTACAAGGAAGGAATACAAAAAGAAAATAAAATGAAATATAACAAATTGATGATATGTTTACTATCCTTTATGGTTATCCCACTAGTAGGATGTAATAAAACAAATGGCAACAAGGTAACAGTTGCAGAAGTTACTCACTCTCTTTTCTATGCACCTCAATATGTAGCTAAAAATCTCGGCTTCTTTAAAGCAGAAGGATTAGATATAGACTTTATAACAACACCTGGTGCAGATAAAACTATGGCAGCTCTTTTAAGTAAAGATGCTCAAATAGGTTTAATGGGTCCAGAAGCAACTGTATATATAGAACAACAAGGGGCCACAAACTACGCCATTAACTTTGCAAAGTTAACTCAAAAAGATGGTTCCTTTTTGCTAGCTAGAGATAAAATTGATAACTTCACTTGGAATATGACCAAAGGTAAAACGATTATCGGTGGTAGAAAAGGCGGAATGCCTGAGATGGTATTAGAATATATACTTAAAAATAATGGTTTAGATGTCAAACAAGATGATCCTAAAGCTGAGGTTAACGTTCGAACTGATGTTCAATTTGATGTTTTAGCTGGAGTATTTCAGGCAGGACAAAGTGATTTTGTAGCCTTATTTGAACCATCAGCAACTCAAGTAGTAAAAAATGGTGTTGGTCATATAGTAGCAAGCTTAGGAGAATATTCAGGAATAATTCCCTATACAGCTTATAGCACTTTAAAAAATACTATGGATAAAAATGGTGATATGCTTAAAAAGTTCACTAAAGCTATTGATAAAGCTATTAAGTATTGTTATACAGAACCTATTGAAAATATTGCTAAAGTAGTACAAAATGATTTTCTTTCTTCTCCATTAGATGAAATTGAAATGATTCTTCAAAACTATAGAAATATTGAAGCTTGGGCAACAGACATGCACATAACAAAAGAAAACTTTGATAAACTATTAACTATTATTGAAATGGCAGGAGAAATAAATAGTAAAGATACTATCGACTACAATAAGCTAGTTACCGATAAGTATTTATAAATAAGCATATAAAAAGTGCAAGCTTTTTAACATATATATTAAATGTTATGTTTAAAAAGCTTAGCACTTTTATTTTAATTATCGAATCGTGAATATCCGTTTTTCATTTCTTGCGAGCACACAAGAGTTAAAGTATTGATTAAATTTTGTGATTCAACTTTAACTTTCTTGCATAGTTCTTCGTTAGCTTTAGACAACAAGTTAGTATCTAATGATTTAATATATTTTTCATCAAATTCTTTTATGTGTTGTCTAGCTAGTGCAGCAACTGTATTTTGATATCTCTCAACATAAATAAGACAATTACTATAATGAGCATCACATAAAACGCCAATCAATCTACTTGCCCAATAGAAATTATCTACCGAAACATCTAAAGAAACATCGCTAACATAATTTGGCATCTTATCGACATTTGTATATAAAGGTATGCAAACGTTAAAAGCATTAGATCCGAAGCAAAGCCATTCAACTGCGCTAATTTCTTCTGGAACATTGTTTCTAATTTGGCAAATAGCCATAACACCAGTTCTACTAATTCCTATTGGACGATACTTTCCTTTTTCTGGATAATCGTGTTTTAAATATGGATTATAGTTTGTTCCTTGGTAATATGAAGACAAAATATATTTAACATCTTCAATAGTTATCTTTTTTTCTGGAACTAAACTCCAAGGTATATCATCACTTTCTGGTGTAAAGTCAGCATTATCACCTTCCCACTTATAAGTTCTTGGATTAAAATATCTTGCCATATACCAACCACGTGGAGTGTTATAAACGTGATCAGCATCAGAGTGACTTCCAAAAGCAACACGTGGATTAAATTCTTTTGATTCTTCTAGATCTAAATTGTTGTCTTTAATAAATTCTAACAAGTCTTTGGAACAAAGATTTTCTTTTCCTTCATTAAAAGCGTCTTCAAAGTCAAAATTGTCTAATCCAAATTGATTTGGCATTATAACATATTCTTCATCTTTTACTCTTTTAGCAATCCAGTGATGTCCACCTATTGTTTCTAACCACCAAACTTCATTTTTATCGTTAAATGCTATTCCATTTGGCTCATATGTTCCATATTTTTCAAGAAGTCTTCCGAGTCTAAGAACACCTTCTCTTGCAGAATGAATATATGGTAATACTAAAACAACTAAATCTTCTTCACCAATTCCACCTTTAACTTCATCTTTACCTTTACTTTTCTTTTCGCACTTAACGTAAGGATCACCACCTAAGACGCGAGCATTTGTTGTGATAGTCTCTGTAGCACTCATTCCAACATTTGCTTCATTTATCCCAGTAGCAGCCCAAATTCCATATTTAGGATCGACGTTTGGACAAGTTGTATATCTTAAAGAATGTTCTGGTAATTCAACTTCAACATGTGAAATTTTACTTACATATTTTCTAGGCTGTTTATCTTTTTCAACAACCTTTATTTTTTTAACATCAAATCTTCCATCATCGTTTCTAGCAATCATTGTTGAGCCATCATTGCTAGCTTTTTTACCTACTAATATCGTTGTACATGGCATAAAAATACCTCCTACTAAACATAATTATATTACCTATTAAAAAATCCATCTAGCAATATGATTACTAAATGGATTGATTTAATTATTTAGAAATATATAATGTCTTTTCTGTTACAGGGTTAAACAAATGAATCTCATTTGGATTAATCGAGAACTTAACTTTATCGCCAATTTTGTATTGTTTCTTTGGATTACCAGCTATTGTAAAGTCTCCATCTTTACCTTCAACAGTTAAATAGAGCAATACTTCATCACCAAGCTGTTCTGAAACATTAACAGTACCTTCAAAAGCGTATTTTTCATCATATCCTTCTTGATCCATAACTTTAACTGATCTAGGTCTAATACCAACACAAACGTTGCCTCCTCCTAAAGATTCAACGTCTTGGTTAGCCAAGAACTCTTTAGTTAAATCGATAGTTTTAGATCCAATTGTTAGTTGGCTATCTATATATTTAGCATCAATAAAGTTCATTTGTGGAGTTCCAATAAAGCCAGCGACAAATTTATTAGCTGGTCTATTATAAATATTAGCTGGAGTATCATATTGTTGAACGACACCATCTTTCAAAACAACAATCTTTGTACCCATTGTCATAGCTTCAACTTGATCGTGAGTAACATAAATAAATGTCGTTTGAAGTCTATTATGTAACTTTGTAATTTCAGTTCTCATTGTTGCTCTCATTTTAGCATCAAGGTTAGAAAGAGGTTCATCAAATAAGAATACTTCTGGATTTCTAATAATTGCTCTACCTAGAGCGACTCTTTGTCTTTGACCACCAGACAATTGCCCAGGTTTTCTATCTAAGTATTGTGTTAATCCTAAAATTTCAGCAACTGATTTAACTTTTTCATCAATTTCTTCTTTTTTCAAATGTCTATACTTAAGTTTTTTTACAAATGGATACTGTACCTTATACCATAAGTTTCTAAGCTTTTTAGGACTTGTTGGACACTTGTAATCTTTTTCTCTTAACACTTTAGAAATCTTAAGACAAAAGCCGATATTTTGTGCGACAGTCATATTTGGGAACAAAGCGTAATTTTGGAAAACCATAGCGATGTTTCTATCTTTTGGTTCAACATCATTTATCAATTTACCACCAATGTAAATTCTACCACCACTAATTTCTTCTAGTCCTGCAATCATTCTTAAAATAGTTGATTTACCACAACCAGAAGGGCCAACTAAAACTAAAAATTCTTTGTCGTTAATGACAAGATTTACATCTTTAACTGCTTTTACTCCAGGTGTATATTCTTTGCATAAATCTTCAATAACAATACCTGAATTTGCTTTAGCAACTTTTAATAAATCAGAAAATCTTTCAATGCTGATTTGTGTCTTTTCATACTTGCTAGCTTCACCTATGCCAACACTGATAAATTTTCCAGCGTTTGCGGCGTTAATTCCTGCTTCAGCATCTTCGACTACAACAAGCTCTTTAGGGTTAATCTTTAGCATATCGCTAGCTTTGAGGAAGACTTCTGGATCTGGTTTTGAATGAACTAAGCCAACGCCATCTGAAATTGCATCAAAATAAGGAGTTAACCCAACTTTATTTAATATGTACTTAGCATTTTTACTAGAGGAGCCTAAAGCTATTTTGTATCCTTGAGCTTTAAGTTGCTTTAATGTTTCTATAGTATCAGGATCAACATCTTTTTCAGACATTGTATCTAAATAAGTCTTATAAATGTTGTTCTTTTTTTCACAAAGAGCATCTTTTTCATCTTCGGTATAAGTCTTTGAAGCTTTTCTTAATATTATTTCTAAAGAATCTTTACGTGAAACACCTCTTAATTGATTATTTATTTGTTCGTTAAATTCTATTCCTTCTTCATCAGCAATTGCTTTCCAAGAAAGATAGTGAAAGTGATCCGTGAAAACTAAAACACCATCAAGATCAAAAACAAATCCTTTTATCATAGCTTTACCTCCTTGATAATATAGCTATCTTTTGTAACGTTAGCCTCATATACTTTTTTATTTTCATAAAATTTAAATGTCAACGAATTTATTTTTGTTGGCAAGTGTGGTTGAAGCTTAATTTTAGCACCGTCATATGTTAAACCGGCGAAACCAAATATAGCCGATAAATATGCTCCACCATTAGCTGCAGGATGAGTGCCACCAATATAAATGCCACCAGCATATTTCTTTGTACTTTCACCTAAATCTGCTAATGCTGTTTTCATAAAGAATTGATACGCTTTATCTTTTAATCCAATTCTGCTTGCAACAAGTGAATGCATCGATGCACTTAATGAACTTCCATGTTCAGTATAAGGTTCATAGAAGTTAAAGTTTCTTTGAGCAATATCTAATGAAAAATCTCGTGGGTATAAAGCTAGAAGTGTTATGACATCTGCCTGTTTAATAACTCGAGTTTTTGAAGCTTCTTTTCCCCAATACTCATTTGCGGTAGTCAATCTTTTTCTAACATCTTCAACTTTAACATCTTCAAGAGCAAAATAGCCATTAAACTGTTCAATAATATCGTTAGTACTTGGAATATAAATATTATTTTCAAACTTTATAATGTCATCAAGTTCTTTTTCACTCATTTTAATTTTTGTTAAAAGCTTACTGGCTTTATATGGTGATTTTTCTTTTAACTCATTAAAATACTTTAATGTTTTACTAATTACGTCTTTAACTAAATAGTTTGTAAACGTGTTGTCGTTTATTCTTTCGTGATATTCATCAGGACCTATGACATCATTTAAATGATAGACGCCGTTTTTATCTATAGAAGAATAAGATAAATAAAATCTAGCAACTTCTAAAGCTGCTTCTAATCCACCGTGATTTAAAAGTGTATAGTCATTTGTTCTAGTTGAATAATCGAATAAAGCTTTTATTACATCAGCGCTAATATGAATTTGTTTATCAGCAAAATATGTTCTAATAGGTTCACCTGTTTTGGCATCAGTAATATTATATAAAGAGCAGGCTTCATAACCTTCTTCTTGACTTTCCCAGGCATAAAAAGCTCCTCTAAAGCCAAAGTCTTTAGCCTTCTTTTTAGCACCTTTTAAGCCTTTAATTCTATACTCAACTAAACCTCTAGCAACACTTGGATTAGTTAAAATATAAAATGGAAGCATGAAGACTTCTGTGTCCCAGAAAATAGCGCCTTTATAAGTTTGACCACTTACACCACGAGCAGGTATAGAAGTTATGTATTTATGTGGAGCGATACTTAATAGTTGATAAATTGAATAATCTAAACCCTCTTGTGCATCTTTAGGTCCATCAATAACAACTTGTGAAATACTCCATTGAGCTAAACACTCTTTTATATGTTCATCTTTTAAATTTAAATAATCTTTAAGCTCATATGAAGAAATATCTATTGTTTCATCAATAAAGTCATTAGCTTCAATATCAGCGACTCCAACTAAACAAATGCTTTCTCCAGCTTCTAGATTCTTCTTATATTCATTGGTTAAGCGATAGTTTTCTTCTTTTTTTTCAATATAATCTGAATCACAAATAAGCTTTAGTTTTACATATGCTACTTTTGATTCATTTGTTTGACCTTCAAAAATAATAAGTTCTTCTTTTCTGTAGACTTTTTTTGTAGCAAAGTGAGGACCGTTAATTTCATCAATTAATGCGTCAATTCCAGCTAAAATTGAATATTCTCCTGCACTTTTAGCAGTTAATTTGTATTCGAATCCAATTAAGTTGTCTTTAGTCGCAGAAACAAATCTTGATGAAGTAATAATTGCATCGTCAAATTCTGTCTTTCGTGAAAATACTCTCTTTTCAGTATCAAGAGTAATATTGTGATTTAAAGGAGTATTTTCTAAAACAGATAAACATTTATCATTAAAATAGCTTTTAATATATATTGGATTGGCGACATTTACAGATTCTCTCCATTTAGAACTATAGCGATCATAAAAACCAACAATGTTTAATCCAACTCCTTGTGATTTAGTATATTCTTCTAAAGTTCCACGATAGCCCAAATGTCCATTACCAATGACAAAGGTATCACCTAAACTTTTAACTTGTTCTAAATCAAGTCCTTGTTTTTCTAATTTCATATTATTAACGCTCAACAATAATTTTATCTTTAATTGTTACAACATTGCCATATAACTTTAATGTCACTTCGTTACCGTGACAAATTATTGTAACGTTTTCTCTTTTAACATCTATTTTTAAAACTGAACCGTGATAAACAATTGAGAAAGAATATGAGTTCCAAATCTTTGGAAGTGTTGGAGCAAGTTCAAGCATTTCTCCATCACTCTTTAAGCCACCGAATCCGTAGACGATATTCATAAATCCAGCAGCGATTGATGTCATGTGTAATCCTTCGCATGTATTACGGTTATAATCATCTAAATCCATTCTTGTAGCAAATCCAAAGAAGTCTAATGCTTGTTGTTCATAGCCTAATTCATTTGCAAAAATAGAGTGAATAGAAGGTGATAAACTTGATTCATGAATACAACGTGGTTCATAATAATCATAGTTAACTTTCTTTTCAGCCAACGAAAATTCACTTGAGTATAAAAACATAAACATCAAAACATCAGGTTGTTTTATCATGTCGTTTCTATAAATTCTATCGTATGACCAATGCGAATATAATGGGAAATCATTAACAGGAATTGAATCGACATCAATATGTGGAAGATTAAAAAAACCTTCATGTTGTTCATATAATCCAGTTTTGTTGTCTTTTAATATTTTCATGTGCTCGCTAGCATGGCGAATATCTTTTAAGAAAGTTTCATCAAATCCAAGTTCTTTAACTCTATTTGAAACTTCTGCATCATCTTTATATTTTTCAATTAAATCTAAAGTATAATCGAAAGTCTTTTTAGCCATGTAGTTTGTATATGTGTTATGGTTAACCATCATTTGGAATTCATCAGGTCCCATAACTGCATAGAATCCAAAATATTCGTGCTTTTGATCCCATTGACCACGTGTTAATAAGAATTGAGAAATTTCTAAAAGCATTTCTATTCCATATTTCTTTAAAAAATCAACATCGTTTGTCAAACGCATATAGTGATAAATACCATAAGCAACGGCTGTTGAAGGTTGAAATTGAAGTGAAGCATGTTGCCATAAGTTACAACCTTCTTCACCATTTAAAGTAGCTATTGGATAACAAGCTCCTTTGCAGTCTAAAGCCTTAGCTCTTTCTTTTGCTTGTTTTAATGTATTATATCTGAATAAAAGCAAATCTTTTGCTGCTTCTGTATTGTGGAATAAATAATATGGCAAGCAATAAGTTTCACTATCCCAGAAAGCATGTCCACTATAGGCTTCACCAGTTAAACCCTTAGCGCCAATATTATCAGTCATTGCATATCCGTGATAAGTTTGTTCTAATTGGAATATACAGAATCTAATGCCTTGTTGATCGATAAGTGATCCATCAATAACAATGTCTGATCTATGCCAAACATCTGCCCAGTATTTTTTATTCAAATCAAGATAATATTCAAATCCATGTTCCTTAGAGGCTTTTACTTCATTTTTTGCTTCAATTAACATTTCATCAAAAGTTGCAGTATTGTTTTTATCGATAATGTTTACAACATATCTTTCAATTTTTCTTGTTTCATTAGCTTTTAATAGCAAACTACAAACACAAGTAATTTCTTTATCATCAATAAAAGTTTCTTGATTATCTATGCCGTTAATAAGCATAGTACTAACAAGCTTTTGATTTGTTGTTTGAGTATTAACTCTTAATGCGTATATATTTTCGTCAGTAACAAATTCGTCTTTTCTATCCCAATAGCAATCTTGTCCCCAGTGAAGTACATTGCTATTTAAGCTCAACTCTAAATCGACTTTACAATCAAAATTAGTTTTTAAAGTAATTACTTGGAACACTTTATGACATTCGGTCATTGATAAAAGTCTTTCAAAACAAATATCGATATGCTTACCTTCAGTAACTTTCCAAGTAAACGATCTTGTATAAAGACCACTTTTCATATCTAATTCTCTATAGAATTTAGAAAACTTTACTTTACCTAAATCTAATTTTTGATTTAAACAAACAATTTTAACCTTTGTCCAATCGACAGAGTTAATCATGAAGTGTGTTCTTTTAACAATGCCTAAATATGCTGATGGAGTATCTTTTTTAGCATACTCATATATCCCATTGAAATATGAGCCACGTAACGAATCAAGACTATCTGATCCTTCATCAAAGCTTCCACGAATACCAGTATATTCATTAGCTAAAGAGAAAATAGATTCAGATACTTTTAATCTATCTAGATGTAATCCTTCTTCAATAATCTTGAAAGGATCTTCTTTTAAATATTTAGTTGCTTCTTTTCCCATAATATTAGTCCTTTAATCCACTTGTTGTTTGAGAGTTCGTAATTTGTTTTTGGAAAACAAAGAAAAAAATCAATTGTGGTAATATAGAAATCATTAATAACATCAAAAATTCATCATAAGTATAAGCGCCTTGAGAAATTGTAGCGTTTACTGAGAATATTTGAACCATAACAGTGTACATTTCTTGATCATTTAAAATTAAGTATGGCAACAAGAAATCAGACCAGCTTGCCGTCATAGCAAATATAGCCACAACACCAATAATTGGTTTACTGTTTGGAACAACGATTGAAGCGAATATTCTCAAGTCAGAACATCCGTCAAGTTTTGCTGCTTCAAATAGTGAATTTGGTATTGTTTTGAAGTAATTTCTAAAGTTGACATAATAGAAAGCATTAGCGCCTAAAATAAGCATTAATGGAACGTAACTATTTACCATTCCTAACTTAATGATATTGCTATAAAGTGGAATAATTGCTGTAACTGCTGGGATCATATAACTTAACATAACTAAAGCGTGTGCAATTTTATATCCCTTTGGTTTAACAATAGTAGTAGCATATGCAAATAATCCGTTAAAAACAACAGCGCATACTACAGCGCCAATTGCAACTATAGCCGAATTTAAGAAATAACGCATAAAGTTTGCTTTTTGCCAAACTTGAGCCACTTTTCTTATATCGAACACTTTTGGAAATAAATGATAAATATTAGAATAAAGTTCATCTGTCGTTTTAAAGCTTGTTATCAACAACCAGAAAATTGGAATTAAAGCTGTTAAAACAGCTAAAACTAATACGAATATAATAATTCCGTAAACTACTCTATATTTAGCTTTTTTATAATCTTGGAAATTTAGTAATCCATTTGTCTTTTGTGAAAGTTTAACTGCTTTTTTCATCTTCTAGCCTCCACTTGTTTACCATTTATAAGTCTTAAAACTAAGTAATAGACACCAGTACAGGCAAGAATAATAAGTGATAGAATTACGCCGACAGCTGCACCTAATTGAGGTTTAGCATCAGCAAAAGCATAGTTATAACTTAATAACATCAAGGAAAGTGATGCGTTATTTGGTCCACCATTTGAAATAACCATAGGTTCATAGAAAACTTGGAAGACTGAGATAATTTGCATAATGAATAACGAAGTGATAGTTCCCTTTAAGTGTGGTAAAGTGACATATCTAAATCTCTTCATTAAACCACCACCATCAATTCTAACTGCTTCATATAAGCTATTATCGATACTTTGCATTGCTGAAAGATAGATTAAAACAGTACCACCTGCTCCACGCCATGTCATAGCAACTACAATAAGAGGAATAACTAAATTTTTATCATCTCTTAGAAGCGATGTTTTTAAGCCCATTTTTTGAAGTATTGTATTTATTACTGAAAAAGATTCTGGATCGTAAAGTTGTCTAAATAAGAAAGCAACTGCAATACCTGAAATAATACATGGTAAATAAATACAAATTCTAAAGAACGATTGTCCTCTTGTAACTTCACTTAATAAAATTCCTAAAATAACAGGAATCAAGAAGCCTATTACTAAAGACCAAAATATATATTTGAACGTGTTAGTAAAAGCTGCTTGGAACTGTGGATCTTGGAATATTTTTATATAGTTTCCAAAGCCTTGAAATTCTTTCATGTTGTAGCCTTCAAAGAATGATAAGACTACATTCATGACAAGTGGTTCCCACACGAAGAATGTAAATAATGCTATACCTGGAAGCATCAATAACCAACCAGATAAATTCTTTTTTAAAATTGCCTTGTTGATACCTTTTTTCTCTTTCGATACTTGTTTTGGTAAAAACTTTACATAGTTATCTTGTGTGAGGGTCAAAGTTTCATTTTGTACTGACATATTGCCCTCCTTGAGACAATTATAATTGACTCATATATTGAGAATTAAATGTGTTGTTTGCGGTTGTTAATTCATTTTCAACATTAACTGTATCTGGATTTTGTAAAACCTTTTGAATGACATTATCAAGTAACTTATACATTTCTTGAGCGTAATAAGAAACTTCATTGTGTTTCATTGTTGGAAGTGTATTAAAGAAATCGTTAAAATTAGTCATATCGACGTTAACATATTTATCTTCAATTTCTTTTGTTGCGGCTAAATAGGTAGCATCTGTCCAAGGTTTAACAGATGGAATAATTGGTTCACCCTTTTTGGATGCAACTTCGTTTCCCTCTGTGACAGCAGCTAAGTTTGCTTCTGTAGCGTCTGGTGATCTACCCATATATTCTAAGAACATCATAGCGCCTTTAACTTGTTCATCGCTAGCATCTGATGAGAAGACATAAGGAGTACCACCATATAATGAATATCTATCTCCATATGGACCTGCTGGCATTGGAACAAAAGCTAAATCTTCTTTAGCTAATTTAGCATTTGTAATGGCAAGTTGAACGACATCGCTACCGACAATTGCCATACCTACTTGACTCTTAATTTTTCCATACCAATCGTTGTAACTAACGGTGATTGTATCAATTAATAAGCCATCAGATTTCATTTCTTTAATCCAATTCATGGCTTCAACTGCTTTTGGATCGTTTAAAGTTCCAACCCATTTTCCATCGCTATTTTGAACTTCAAGTTGAGCACCGAAATTCCAGGCAATATTGCTAAATTGCCAACCGCCATTTTTATTTGCAGAAGGAATCAAAATACCTCTAGTATTATCTGTTGAATCGACGATAACTTCAGAAAAATGTCTTACTTCGTCAAAAGTAGTTGGATATGCTGGCGACCCATCTTTGTTATAGATTGAATAAGTTCCATCTTCATTTTCAGGTAACAAACCACATTCACCGAGAATTCTCTTATTTAAAACAAGTCCAAGTCCATAACCATCTCTTGGGATACCGTAAACTTTCCCTTCAAATGTGAGGTTATTTCTCATATCGACATCCATCTTGTCATACCAACCCAAATCATTAAGGAAGCTAGTGATGTCCTTGATATATCCAGCATTTACTAACCATTGTGGTTCAGTAAACCATGTTTGGAAAACAGTTGGTAAAGTGTGTGATTGACCTTTTGATTGTGCTGTTTCAATAGAATATTCATATGGAGCTGCCTTAATTTGATATTCTGGATGATCAGTTTCAAATCTTTCTTTCCATACTTTAAACATATTAACTTCTTGGGTAAGTCCAGCTTGTGGCCACATACCAATTGTTATTTCAATTTTATCTGAATGTGAACCGCAACCTGCTAATGTACTAATAGTTGCTGCTGCAACTAACATACTTGCTAAACGTGAATGTATTTTCTTCATAAATGTCCTCCATTAGACATAAAAGCATAAGCTTTCTAGTTATATATATTATAAAAATGTAAGGGCTATCTTATAAGCTAAATAAACTGCAAAAATGGCGATAATACTGCAAATATTTAAAACTTAATTAAGCAAATTATTTAATTTGTTAAAACATTTAGATATAATTTGTTTATCAAAGGATATAAACATGTTTAAAAAGCTTAAAAAGAAGATTTTTTTATCGTTATTTATCGTTCCTACTATATTTTTAATTTTGATATCTATAGTACTTATTAGTTCATTATACTTTTTATATAGCAACGACTTTAGAAATAACTTTTCAACAAATACAAAACTTTGCGCTGAACGTATCAAACTACAATTAGAATTATTATCTTCTGAGGCATTTTCTTTTGCTGATAACGTCAATAGTTACGATACAGAATCATATGCGATGCAACTCGATCAAATTTATAATTCACACGAGATGATTATCGGAGCTTACTTTTATCAAAATGGCATGATTTATAATTCTACAAACTTAGGCGAAGTTAAAACTTATGAGGAAGTCATAAAAGATCCAGAAGTTATTAATTTCTACAATACAAATCAAATTTCATCATTCGCCATTAGAACGCAAGGGTTACCAAATACTCATGGGTTCGTTCCTTATTCACCAGAACTTGGGCAATTATCATTTTTAGTTAAAACCAAAAATAATTCTTTATTGATTATAGATTTTGATACAAGCACAATATACGATACAATCATCAATTTTGATAGTTATCAATATTTTAATAACTATAAAGCTGTAATTGTCAGTGAGAGCGGAACAGTTTTAGCTAACTATAATACCGAATATGACCACTTAGAATTTATTAAATCAGAGCAAATAAAAAAGAAAGGCAAGAACTATACCATAGCAACAACTATAGAAAATGATTCTTTGCCTCTCTATTTATTTGTTTCAGTTCCAACTATAAATATAGAAAAATCTCTTATATTAACAGGAATTGGAATTTTAACTAGTGATATATTAATTATTTTTATCTTACTTTTACTTTCAAACGTATTTTCTAAAAGAAAAGAGACTCAATTAATAAAACTTAAAACCAGCATGAAAGAAGACATTTCAGATTTGCCTACTTTTTAATCGGGATAGTTATATATACTGTAGTTCCCTTACCTTTTTCCGAATCTATTTTTAATCCATACCCAGCACCATACTCAAGTCTTATGCGCTCGTTAATATTAAATAGTCCATATCCACTTCTATTTTCTTGCATAGTACCATATGGTCTAGAAAGCATATCTTTAGGCACATCGAATCCTTCACCGTTATCTTTCACACTATAAACAATGTTTTCATCTATCTTTTTTACTGAAATTACAATCGTTCCTGATTGTTCTTGCATGCCATATTTAATAGCGTTTTCCACAACTGGTTGAAGTAATAATTTCAAAGTTTTATAGTTTTTTACATTAGGATCTATATCGTAAGTAATGTCAAATCTATTTGGAAATCTAATTTCTTGAATTTCTAAATAATGTTGGGTAAGTTCTATTTCTTCACCGACAGTTATAATTGTATCGCCACGATGGAGTGAAATTCTAAAAAATTTAGCTAATGACATAACTAGTTTTTCTATTTCTGGCTCTTTTTTTATCTTAGCCATCCAGGCAATAGCATCTAACGTATTATATAAGAAATGTGGATTAATTTGTTGTTGCAAAGAGTCTAATTCAAGTCTTCTTTTTTCATCCATATCTTTGATGTTTTTTTCCATCAATTCGTATATTCTTTCGATCATAGCATCGTACGATTCTTCAAGCATATAGATTTCATCTTTTGTAGAAGCCTTTTTAACTTCATTTTTTAATACATATTCTTCTGGTTTTTCTGGATTGAAATTATCTACTTTATCTGCTAAGTTTTTTATTGGTTTAGCTACCGATGAGGAAGCTTTAATAGAAATGACGATAGAAATCGATAACATGACAATAGCTGTTGCTATAAGAATATATCTAAAGACATCTAAAAGATAAAATAGCTCTGAATAAGGAATGATCGAAGCTACCTTCCAAGAAAGTGCAAAGGAACTATTGATATTATTCATATCTTCAACAATTATTAGGCTTTTCACATCATTTATTTTCTTTACTGAATATTTTCTACCGTTAGAAGTTTTAAAAGTGTTTGATTCATATAAATAACTTCCTGACAATTCGTTTTTTTGATCTGAAACTATGTGATTATCATTAGCAATTAAAAGCGAATAACCAGACGATAAAATATTACTTAAAAAATCCAAAACAACTTGTTCTTTAACATGTATAAAGCCTAGGTAATTGTCGTTTATTTTCTTTCCAAAAATCAAATTATTTGTTCCGTTATGCTCTACTGTATCTATATAAACTAAATTTTCTGTCGAATTTATAACTAAGTCCCTTTGCTTTTTTTCTATATAAGTCATCTTTTCTGTTTCAGCAATAAGACTATCATTGTAGTATAACGACACCCCATCATAAAGCTCATCACTCAAACTTAATTCTGTATATTGAGCTATTAAAACTTCGTTTTTACTATTTTCATTAGATTTATCAATCTCTGAAATGTTTTCATTTGAAAAAAGTTTAATTAAATTAAAATTTGTATTAATTAACAAAGTGTTTATTGATTGATCAAAATTGCTTTGTTGCACATAAACATTATGTTTTACATAGTTATCTGTATAAACGCTTGAAACTACTTGAACAGCAATAATAATAATTAAAAAAAGAGCACCCAAAAAAGCTGAAACAAAAGCTAGCATTTTTGTCCTAAAATGGAATTTTTTACTATTTTTCATCCTATATCGTGCCCTTGATAATCACTTGGAGTCACACCGACAATCTTTTTAAATACTTGTGAAAAATACTTAACATCAATATATCCAACTTTATCTGATACCTCGTTAATTCTATATTTTCCACTTAAAAGTAATCTCTTTGCTATTCCTATTCGATAGCCAGTTAATATCTCATTAAAAGTTTTTCCTAAATTGTCTTTTAATAGATGCATTAAATATGATTCAGAAACATTCATTTCATCAGAAACTGATCTTACTGTTAATTGCGTAGAATATTTTTCGGCAATTATAGAATAGAACTGAGAAATACTTTGTCGATGTCTATATGATGTTTGATCATCTAATTCCATCTCAACAGTATTTAAATGGAATAAAAGTTTTGATTGAACAAGTTTTAAACATGATTCATATGTTTTTTGAATGTATTCCAACGAAGAGTATAACGTTAAACCAACGGTGAGAGCTGTTAAAGTCTTTTGCTCAAATGGAATAAAAGTATCACGGCAAATCAAGGATATTTTTTCAATATCGTTAGAGTTTAAAAACATAACTATTGAATCTTGAAAATCAAAATCAACAAAAGCTATTTTTTCTTTGCTTAGTGCTTCTTTCAATAAATTGATATAAATATTCAGTTCAGATTTCTTTGATTTAAACATTTCTTCGATAGATATTAAAGCCATAGTTCCGTTTGTAGGAAGCGATATATCGTGATTTGATAATTCGCTAGGAATATCAGAACCTACAAATGAGTTACTGGATAAAAGTTTTTTCATAAATTCGCTTTGAAGTGTTGGTAATTCTGTTTGAACTTTTGAAGTTAAAGTTCTATCTTTAATCTTTTGTTCAAGCTTAGCAACAGCTCTTAAAACAACCTCTAATAATTCATCGTTATCGATAGGCTTTACAACATATGAAAATATTCCATTTTCAAATGTTTCTTTAGCATACTCAAAATCTTTATATCCACTTAAAACTACTATTTCGCCATTAAAGCCTTCTTTGTGTAAAGTTTTAACTAAATCAACACCATTCATTATTGGCATTTTTATATCTGTAATAACTAAGTCTGGATTTAGTTCTTTAATCATTTCATAGCCTTGTTTACCATTGGATGCATCACCAATTACTTCAATTCCATTAGCTGCCCAATCAATGGTTTCACGAATTCCTAATCTAACTAAATATTCATCGTCAACAATTACAAGTTTATGCATAAAATCACCACATTTATTTTAATAGAGTACATAAAGAAAAGCAAATAAATAAGGCTGATAAAGCCTAAAAGTTATTATTTATTTTCCATGTAATAACATATGATAAAGTTATGAATTAACTATTTAAAATGGTATACTCAAAATAAGATTTATACGAGGAAAAATTTATGGAATATTGTGAAAAAGATTTTCTAGAAACTGGTGATCCAACAAATACCGAATTAAGCATTCCCTGTCGAAAACTAACAAGAAAATATTATCTTTGTGACTATCGCAATGAAGAAAAAAGACATTAATTTTAAAAAAAGTTATTAGGAAAAATAGGTGAAAATGACGGTATTGAAGTTACTTTTTATTATGGCAACGGCAAAAGCATTTTTATAGGGGACAATGTCATAATTGGTATGAACTATACTTTTGTAGATAAAGCTGAAATACATATCGGAAATCAAGTAATGATAGCACCAAATATTCAAATATATACCGCTTCACACCCGATTTACCTCAAGAAAGATTAATAGATAATTGGAAAAAAAATAAGCCCTACATATTTTAGGACTTTTGCCAAACCAGTTATTATAGAAGATAACGTTTGGATTGGTGGTGGGGCCATTATTTTACCTGGTGTAACAATTTAGTAAAAACTCAATTATAGGAGCTGAAAGCGTAGTAAATAAGTCTATACCAGCAAATTGCGTTGCAGTTGGAAATCCATTCAAAGTAATTAAGAAGTTTTTAACATAATATTTAAATATCAAGAATTAAACTAAAAAAGATATACGCAAAAAGCTAGCCGAGTTAAAGGCTAGCTTTTGTTTTTCTATGAATTATATATTATTCGACTTCAGCTGGGAATAATGAACTCATAATTTCAGAGTAGTTTAAGTTATCAGCTGTAAGAGTGATGCTCTTATAAGTTACAGTTGTATCGACAGCTCCACCATTATGAATGTGAATTTGAACGTTATTGGATAAGCCAGTAGCAACTAAATCAATTACAATTGTTGTTTCTTCAGCAAATGGAATTGAAGCATCTAAAACTGAACCATCAGCAAGGATAATCTTACCATCTTTTGCCCACCATTCATTACCAGCAGCATCTTCGATACGCATTGTTGATAAATCACCGGTGACAACCATTGTTAAATACTTTGGACCAGCAATGTGACCATCGTTACCACAAATGTAGTTATAAGCATTATTAGAAACTTCTTTATTTTCAGCCATAACAACTTTTGTATTTGGAACGTAGTTATATGTTCCTAAAGCAGTGATTGTTAATGAACCTTTAATTCCATTATAAGCGCCTGCGTGGATATGGAGTGTACCATCGCCTTTTTCAAGGCCGTTAGCACGTAATGGAATATAGTATGTAACATCTTCTGTTGGTAAAGCTGTTGTATAATCGATCAAATCACCATGGACGTCGACAATACCATCTTTAAACCAAGCTTGTTTACCGCCAAGTTCAAATCTGATTGCTTCTAATGTTGTTTCACCATCACCTTTTAATGTAACAGCAACAATATCTGAATCTCCAACATAGCAGTTGCCAACATATACATAGTCACCAGTTGAGAAATCAGCAACTAAATCAGCTTCATTAAGTTTAGCAGAAACTACTTCAGTTTCTCTGCTCATATCGTTAGCATAGAAGACTTCATCAATGAATAAATCTGCTGTACCTGTGTAGAAGAATGTAATTTGATCTTTCATTGATCCTAATCCAGATTCTTCTAAGTCGATGACATAAAGTGAATAGCCAGATGTGCTATCGACATATGGTGTATCTTTAGAAAGTGTGCCTGGAGCTGCATACCAATCGTTGAAGTAGACTGGTTGACTCATATTATCAACCATGATACGGAAGTTATCTAATGTACCTTCTGTCTTCATGCGGAATACTAAGTATTTAGCACCTTCAACACCGGTCTTAGAACCTTCGACAAAGTTAATATAGTCATCTGTAGCACCAAGTTTTAAAGCGCCATTACCGATTGAAATAAGTTCAGCACCATTATAGGAAACACAACCATTTAAGCCAGCATTGACAACAATTGGATCAGTGGCTGATGCATCCCAATCACTTGTGAATGAATTTTGTGTTCTGTTGAAGTTATCAAAGACACCTGTTCTTTCAATTGCTGGGTAGTCTTGAGCAACAACATCAACTAAGTCTGTTAAGAAAACTTTATTGACAGATACTTCTGTTGTTGATGAGAGTTTAACACCGACAACATCAGAACCTAAGCCACTCTTTTCAATATCGACTACATATGAAGCATATGTGTTCTTAAGAATTGTTGGTAAAGCTTTACCCTCTGAATCTTTTAATTCAGACCATGCAACTGCTGTACCTTCATCGCCATTTGCTTTAACTGGTGTAACTGTTAAACCTGTTGAATCACCCTTGACGCTTAATGCGACATTTGCAGCTGGTGTAGCATCAGCTTTAGAAACTTTATAGCTACCGCCTTCATTGATAACAGCTCTTCTGCCTTCGATTGTTCCTGTTGAGCCTGCCCAATAAGCATTTTCTAAGCCATTACCAACTGTTACTCTATTAAAGTTATCAATTACTGTTCTTGTAGATCCTTTAATTGCAAAGACTTCTTCGATTTCGATATCGCCTTTGAAGTCACCTGTTGCATAGAGGTGGAAGCCTAACATAGTTGATGTAACTTGTAATGATGAAGCAGTTCCATCTGGGTTTGCATACATTACGTTATCATCGACTGAGTTCTTAACAGAAATCATTAAATCTTTATATTCATATCCAATTTCTTCAAGTGGTGAGCTATCTGCATCGACAGCGTTAGCAAGGTTAATTGGATAAACTTGAACTGTATCAGCACCTCTACATCCAAAGATGAGGTTACTTAAAGCAATTGGAGTACTACCTTTTGCTAATCTAACTCTAAAGCCAATAGCATCCATACTGACTAAATCGTATGTTCCTGTTGCCATCTTATAGATAGCTCTATCTGGAGTTGTTGGAACCATTCTTTCAGAATCTGAAGTTGTTCCTTCATCCCACTTAGAGTGTAATGCAACTTTAAGATATGGTTTGGATTGATATGTTGTACCTGTATCAGATAATGTTCCGGTTGATGTTTCACCTGAGAAGTCATCAACCATTGTATCGAAAGCCGGATTATAATCTCTTACAACTGTGCCTTCTGGAAGATTTTCTTCAGTTGGTTTTGGTGTATCATCTTCAAATCCAGATGGTGTAGTACTGCTTGATGATGAAGCAGGTGTTGTTGTACTTGATGGATTTGTTGTGCTGCTGCTAGTTACAGTTGTGCTACTGCTAACAGGTGATGTAGATGATGAGTCATTACTGTTGTTATTACAACTAGTAATTCCTAATAAAGCTACTAACGAAATTGAAACGAATAATAAACTCTTTTTCATAGAATTTTCTCCTTTTATTAATTTTTTTATTTATTCCCCATAAACACTGATTTCGGAAAGTTGAGCACCATAACTTCCAACAGCGTTGTTAGAGGATACAACCACTTTAAGATAACGACATTCAACTGATTGATCCAATTTAATTACTTGCATATTACCATTTGTCTTAGGATCAAATAACATATCAGTTGCTGGGACTATTTCTGTAAATTGTGTTTTATTTACATCATATGCCTCATTTGAATTTGAAACTAAAATTTGAACGTTTTGAGTTCTTTCTGGCCATGAAGTCATTGGTGGAAGATTTAATACGATAAGTTTAATCTTTTCAACCTTTCCTAAATCGATGACAACATAAGCTGGTAAACCTTTAGATTCATAATAGCTTGTACCTGTTGTATCACCATCAACAAGTTTATCAGCTGGATAGACATCGTTATGTTCAGAGTGATCAGCGATTGTCTTTCCCCAAGATAATGATGGTGGATAGAATTCAATTTCAGATATTTCTAATTGGGCAGGAGCTGTAATTCCTTCTGTCTTATAGAATCTAATTTGTAATTCGTAATATTGGTTTGCAGTAAAGTTAATATCTATTGCGTTACCACTACCTGGAGATAATGAATAAGTATCAGCAGATAAAATTTTTAAGAACTTATCATTTGGTGTACCATCAGTTTTATTTCTTCTACCAAATAATGAGAAATTTAATGTTTGATATAAATTACTACCATTCTTGGCGTATAATCTAATAACACCAACTTGAGTGAGATTGACCATATTGATATTCAAAGCGACAAAGTCGTTCTTTTCATCTGTCCAATCTTTTGCTACCCATGTCGTGTTCTTATCGCCATCTAAGACATTTGCTGGACTACTTCCTTCTTTTGTCCAATCTCCTCTACTTGGATCAGGTGTAGAGTTATTTGTTGCACCGACACCATTTAAAGCAGTAGCGACAAAGTTCTTTGGATCTTGTTTTGATCCTAAGTAAGAAAGTCCATCGATGTAATAATCTTCTGGAACGATAACACCATCTTGTGAAATATTTTGATGATTTGTTTTTTCAACAGTACTGGCTAATGTACCTATCTTATAAGGTAAGGTCTTTATTGCCCCTGTTGTAGCTGCATCATTTGAATATTTAACGTTTGTAACATAGTTGCCTTTTGATAATTTTAAGTCAGTATCGTTATTAACTTTTTTACCTTCGATAACGACGTTTGAAATAGTGACGTTTTTAATTGCACTATCTTCACCTTCACCAAACATTCTACTAGCAACTGTTGAAGCCATCTTATAGACATTGACGTTTTTGATTGTAACATTTTCAACGGAACCACGTTTACCTTCTGACTTTGTCCATTCAGAGTTATAAGCAATTGTGAAGTCAATGAAGAAATCATTTTCGCCATCATCTTGAACATCGCCTAACATTTGACCATCTTCAACTGTAATGTTTTCGTAGTGAACGTTAGTGATATGTGCATCATCGCAGTTATGGAGTGAGATTACTGGCTTGTGGAAGTTATGGACAACTGTTGTATTTTTAAATGTAATGTTATCCATCTCTGGTCCATATGTTTCATAACCAACTTCCATAGATTGAGCTAAATCAGTCCAAACGGTATTGTTATCAAATAAAATATCGTGAGTACTTTCTCTATCGACATTTTTAACGACTAATGAGTCATCCCATGTTCTTACGAAACAATTTTGAACTGTGACGTTAGATGAAGATTGAACTGAGATACCATCTGAGTTAGCACGTGCTGAAATAATGTGAATATTATCGATAGTTACGTGATCAGAACTTTTAACTGCAACTGTCCATCCAGCTGGGTCAAGAATTGTTATGCCTTCTAATTTGACATTGGAACAATCTCTAATTTCCATTGGAATATATAATTGGTTTTGTGTTTGACGATCATATACAGCTCCAGAAATAATTCCACGTCCTCTGATCGTAATGTTTTTAAGTTCAGTTGGAATCATTTGCCCATATATGACAGCTCCACCTGCAATATATACTGTTTGTCCACTCTTAACTGGGATACCATCTGGCTTATAGACACCTGGTCCAAAGTAAATAATATTTGGATCGTTTTTAGCCATTTCTTCTGTTATTGGATCTTCTTCAAGTGGATTAGCAAATAAATGTACTGCTGTTTTATAATCATCGTTATATTCTATTGTGTAGTTATCTGGATATTCTAACTCGAAGGAAATTTTATTATCCTTAATTTCAGGTTTAATACCATAGACGAGTGGTGAGATAGTAGCTGATGTAACTGAAGTACCATCTTTTACTTCTATTTCAACCTTTACCTTACCTTGGAAATCAAATATAGCCATTGGAGATGTATCTTGCGAATATTCGTAAGTAAATACTCTTCCATGATTTACTCTTGTTTCATATACGAATAACTCTTGATCTTCAACACTAATGCCAACTTTTGACGAAGTTGTCATTATTGATGGTCCATCATATGTGACCAATTTTGTTTGATTAACTTCCTTATCTGATTGAACAAAATTAGCTGAGTTATAGTAGTTAGTCTTATCACCGCTATTTGTAGACGAGCTACTTGACGAAGAGTTGTTTGAATTATTGTTATTACAACCTGTCAAAAGCATGCAAGCTAAGATTGGAAGTGCCAATATTTTTTTGAATTTATTTAGCATAATTACCTCCTTATACCAAAATTATATTTTTATCATGCAAACTAAGAAACGCCTTAAAACTGCAAGAATAGTAGAATTTACTGCAAATGTAAGGCGTTTCACAGTAGTTTTTTATTAAATTAAGGAAACGCTTACATTTTTACCGTAATTAGCCAATTGGCTATCATCTAAATTACGATAAAGATTTGCGCCTGTTATTTCTTCACCGCTAGGTTCTAAAAGATATATTCCTTTTGTATATTTGTTTTTATTAATTTTTGTGTTTAAAGCGTTAATTGTTTTTCCACCAAATTTTATATCTAATAAATATACATTAGACACATAGTGCTCTGTTTGTTCATATCCAGATCTACTTTCCTTGTCGCCTTCAATAATTATTGGATAAGTAGTACTTGTACCACGAACTAGCAAGTTAGTAACTTTAACATTATCTACACTGCCTAATTTAGTTGTTTTTTGGACGTTCGACCATGTACTTGAATACTTTGAATTAAACTCGATAACAGCACTATATCCATCGCCTTTGCCCATAGAAGCATCATCAACAGTGATGTTTTCATACGTAACATTTTTAACGTTAGCATTGTTAGAATTATGAATTGATAATACTGGTTTATGGAAGTTATGTAAGACAGTAATGTTTTTAAACTTTATATCTTCCATCACTTCACCGACTGTTTCATATCCTATTTCTAATGATTGGGCTAGATCTGTCCATATCAAGCAATTTGAAACGTTGATATTTTTTGTAGTACCTTCTTCATTTCTATTTGACCATTTTGGATAATTCTTAACTACAATGGAGTCATCAAAAGTTCTTACAAAACATCTATCAACATATGCATTTTTAACTGATTGTAAAGATATACCATCACCATTTGCTCTCGATGTTATTATTTTAACGTTGTTAACAGTAACAGTATCGCAAAAATAAATGTTAAGGCACCAACCAGCAGGATCCAAGAAAGTAATTCCTTTTAAAGTAATGTTGCTACAAAAGCTAAAGTCAAAAGGTATTGCTCTTGTATTAGCGTTTGCATCACGATCAAAAATAGAACCATCTATTATTCCTCCACCGACAACTTTAACATTAGTAGAGTTATATGAGACAATTTTAGCTCTTACAACTGCACCATAATCAATAAATAAAGTTTGATTGGACGACAATACTATTTCATTATTATCATTTATATAATTGCTATTGTCTTTAGTGTGAATGCCTTTTCCAAAATATATAGCATTAGTTTTATAAGAACTATAGTCGTCTTCTGTCCCATCGACAAATAGATGCAAAACATATTCAGTTAATTCATTAATTTCAACTGTATATTGCCCTGAACTTGACACTTCAAACGACGCAACGTTATATACATTATCTATGGTAGCTTTAATATTTGCAGCAACAGGTTTTATTGAAATTGTTGAAATTTTAAATGGACATTGAACTTGAACTGTGGTCTTACCTTCAAGTTTAATAATTCCAACAGCTGAATCTGCCCTATTATAGTTATTAGGAGAAAAATAGTGATTTCTATTAACTTTAACATTATATAAAGGTAATTTTGTCCCACTAACATAAGCCCTAAATCCTTTATACTCTTGATAGTTATCTGGCATTGAAGGAATTTTTACATAGCTAGTCATTTTATTTTCATCTTCAATATAATGCTTATTTGTAAAATAGTCATCTGGCGTAATGACATACCCTTCGCTATCAGTTATTGAAGAACTTGATGAAGTCGAAGTTACAGTACTTGATGATGAAGTTTGACTGCTACTTGAAAATTGACTACTACTAGTCGAACTATCGCTAGTAGTTATTGAAGAACTCACATTTGAACTATCATGTGATGTTGATGAGCTAACAATAATATTTACATCACAACTTGCTAACATAAACAAAGCTATGAAGGTTGTTAAAAATTTATAAATACGCATTGATACCCCTTTCATGTTAATAAATCTATCACAAAAAAAGATGTGTTTGCTACTTTTGCAGTAAATCACACCTTTTTTGCAATTTAAACTAATAAGATAGTGGATATTTATGAGTAAGTTCTAATACTTTCTCTTTAATTTCTTTTAAATTATTTTCCGATTGATCTAATAATGCCTTATCAATTAAATCAGCTACTAATATCATATCATCTTCTTTAAATCCACGAGTAGTACACGCTGGAGATCCTAATCTTATTCCAGAAGTAATAAATGGCTTTTCTTTATCGTTTGGAATAGAGTTCTTATTAACTGTTATATTGACGCTATGCAATATATTCTCAGCTTGCTTACCCGTTAGTTTTGTTTTGCTTTTAACATCAACAAGCATAAGGTGGTTATCTGTTCCGTTAGAAATAACGTGATAACCTAATTCAATAAGTCTATTAGCTAAAGCTTTAGCATTAGCAATAACTTGTTTTTGATAAGTTATAAACTCAGGTTGTAAGGCTTCATAAAACGCAACAGCTTTAGCAGCTATAACATGCATAAGTGGGCCACCTTGAACTCCTGGGAAAACTATCTTATCTATTCTTTTTCCTAATTCTAAATCGTTTGTTAAAATAACCCCACCTCGTGGACCTCTAAGAGTTTTATGTGTCGTTGATGACACAACGTGGGCATAAGGTACTGGATTTTGATGTAATCCTGCAGCAACTAAGCCAGCAATATGCGCCATATCTACAAATAAATATGCACCGACTTCATCAGCTATTTCTCTAAATTTTTTAAAGTCAATTTTTCTAGGATAGGCTGAAGCACCAGCAATTATCATTTTAGGCTTAATTTCAAGAGCGATTTTTCTTACTTCATCATAATCAATCATCTCTGTTTTTTCATCTAAACCATAAAAGTGACATTCATAGTCTTGACCGCTAAACGAAAGTGGACTTCCATGAGTTAAGTGACCACCGTGATCTAAAGACATTCCTAAAACTTTATCACCAGGGTTTAAAAGTGCTCTATAAACAGCTAAGTTTGCTTCTGAACCAGAATGAGGTTGCACGTTAACATAGGCAGCCGAAAATAACTTTTTTAATCTATCCCTAGCAAGGTTTTCAGCTACATCGACATATTCACATCCACCATAATATCTATGGCCTGGATAGCCTTCAGCATACTTGTTAGTCATAATTGAACCTTGAGCTTCTAAAACAGCCTCAGATACGTAGTTTTCACTTGCTATTAATTCTATATGCTCTTGCTGACGTCTTGTTTCATCTTCAATAGCTTTAGCTAATTCATAATCAACTTCTTTTAATTTTCTGTCATCGATCATAATTATTTCTTATCCTCCACATTAATCTTTTGTAAAATTCCATCATACAAAGAATATAAATAACACTCTGATTTTAAGCTAAATATTTTTTCTACTGCATTAGAATATACTCTTAACTGATTTACATATGCCTCATCAGAGATATTCTTTAACTTATAGTCGACAATTATAGCTCTATCTTTTAAAACTATAAGCAAGTCGATTGATCCTAAAGTATCAGTTTCTTCAAGATAGAAGCTATATTCATGATAACACATTCCCTCTAAGCAACCTAAACTTGTTATATTTTTTACAAGGTTTTTGGCAACTTCTTTAAGTTTTTCATTTTTGATATATGAATAATCTGGATTTGCAAAATCAATATTTTCGGCAATTGAGTGAACAAATGTACCAAATTCCATTGCACCTTTGTCAATTGTAATTTTACCCTTTTTGCTTGCTCTAACTTTTTCTTTTTCAACATTTTTAACATCTAATGTCTTATATTCAAATCCAAAGTCTTTATATTCTTCTTTAACAAGCTTTTTTGAATTTTCAATATCTATATCGTCTTCAACTTTGACAAAACTAAGTAAATTAGAATGAACGTTTAAAACATCTATAAATTTTTTGACTTCTTTAATATTTGGTTTAATTTTAATATCATTATTACAAACTACGAAATCATATGAATATTTTGGTCTAGTTAAAGCGACATATAAAGTTCTAATTCTTTCTGATCTACCTTCGAAAATAATACTTTTATCAATTAAATATTTAAAAATTGATTCTTTGCTTTCATCGTCTACTAAAGGTAGTGCAATACCATATTTTTTTGAAAATAAGAATTGTTGTTTGCTATCTTTTTCTGGATATTCCCTATATATTCCTGGAAAATAACAAAAGTTATACTCTAAGCCCTTAGATTTATGAATATTTAAAAGTTTAACAGCGTTACTCGAATCGTTATTAAATTTCATCTTTAACTTTATTCCATTAGATTTAACTACATCCAAATAATCAATAAAACCATCGATAGAAATACCTATATTTGAAAGACCTTTTACAATGTTAGAATACATTTCTAAAATTGTAAGGCTATCGCTTGGATTAGCTAAAGTACCTATTTTACTTGTTATATCTAAATCGATTATAAATTTCAAATATATTTCATATACTGTTAATTCTTTTGTAGATTCTACAATTTCTAACACTTTATTATAAGCTTCTAAATCAGAGTATCTTCCTTTCTTGAATGCTTCGTAAATAACATCATCTCTTGTTGAGAATAAGAAAGAACGTGCGACGCTTACTAATGAATGTTTAAACTTATTGGAATCAATGGTTTTATTTTTAATCTCGTTATATAAAACAAACAAATTAATTATTACATCAATAACTGAAAAGTTAAAAACATCTTGGTCATTGTCGACATAAATAGGTATTCCGTATTTGTTAAAAACTTCAACATAAGTATCAAAATCATTTCCTCTATCCATGATAACAGCAAAATCGCTATATTTGATATTTCTATTTTCTATTTGTTCGTTTGAATTAATTCTACTTACAATATTTTTAGCAATAATTGTAGCTTCTATTTCTGGCTTTTGACTGCTCAACTCACAATTATAATTCAATGTTCTATTTTTCAAACCACTTATATTTTTATATATTGGATTAGAAGAAATAATAATATGATCTTTAACGTAATCTGCTCCACCAAAATCTAAAGTCATAATGTCGCTAAAAATATTATTAACACTATCTATTACACATGGAGAAGAACGGAAATTTTCATTCATATCAATTGCTATTCCGCCATTGTTATTTTTGTATGCTTCATATCTTTTTATGAATAAAGTTGGGTTAGCGTTTCTAAATAAATAAATTGATTGTTTAACATCACCAACTAAAAACAAATTGTCTTTTTCTAATGTATTAATGATAGATTCTTGTAAATCAGAGTTATCCTGATATTCGTCAACCATTATTTCATCGTAACTATTTTTGACTTCTAAAGCGATATCTGGATAATTTCTAAATAAACTCAAAACCATCAGTGCAATATCATCAAATTCAAAATATGAATTAATTTTTTTATAGTTATCTAAACGATTTTTTAGTTCAGCAGCTAAGTTTAAAATAATCAACTTATATTTTTGCTCATCATCAAAAATACTTATATAAGTATTGATATCTGGTATAGAATCGCATATTTTTTTTATCTTTTTATAATAGTTTTCTATTAAAATATTAAAAAATATCTTTTCTGATTCATCGCATTTAGCATTTATTTTAGGTTTTAGATTAGCATTTACTGAGATCAAAAAATTTTTTCTGAACTCATCATAATCTTGTGCAAAGACAAAAGTATCGATAAAGTTTATAGCTTTTTCAACATATTCAGGTGCTTTTAAAGAAGTGTAAACATTATTCTTTAATTCTTCTTTCCATTTTGTTGCATACATAGATAATTCATTAAATACTTCTTTATAAGCATTTTCAACTGAACTCTTATTTTTAGCTAATTCTTTAGCTTTTTCTAAAGACGCAAATGGATCAATTGTTTTTGATATAGCATCATATATACTGATAATCAAGCTCTTTATAGACTCGTCATCGCCTACTGTATATCTATCTAATAACTCTAAGAAATCAGAATCATTTAATGCGTATTTTTCTTCGAATATTTCTTCGATAATTTTTCTCTTTATAGCAGCAATATAAGATCCTTCAGCAATAGAAAAGTCAGATTCTATGCCCAAATAAGCACGGTATTTTCTAACTAACTTTTGATTGTAAGCATCAAAAGTTGATATATCAGCGCCATCAACAAGTTTTATTTGATCTTGGAATTTAGGCTCCTTTTTCATCATTTTCTTAATTCTTTCTTTCATATTGGCCGCAGCATTATTTGTAAAAGTAAGAATTAACATTCTATTAATTTTGACACCATCATTTAACAACTTTAAAACTCTTTCAGATAAAACTGTTGTTTTACCTGAACCAGCTCCTGCTGAAACGACGTAGTTATGACCTCTTGCATTTATTGCTTTTTGTTGCGCTTGTGTATAGCCCATTAGTCATTTCCTCCGTCATCAATTTCTGATAAATTCTCTTTTTTAGATTTTTTTAGTTCATCTGGAAGATCAACAAATATCAAATCTTTCGATTGATAAAAACACATGTCCTTATATGTGCAATTTTTACATGAATTTAAATCTTTAGTATCTTTACATCTAATTGGAGTAAACTTAAAAATTCCTTTTCTTATATTTGAACTTGTATTTTTTAAAAGTTTAACAAGGTGTTCTTGATCTTTTTTTAGAGTATTAAAATCTCTTTGCGCTTTAGTTCCCTTAAAGTATTTTTTAAATTCGTTTTCTCCAACTATATCTGTCAACAATTCTTTACTTACAACATATCCAGAATAAATAAATTCTTTTCCGTTTTTACTTTTTAAAGACTTTGAAAACAAAGGAGCATAAACAGCACCCATTGGAATTAATTCCTCGTTTTGCTGACTAAACAGGTACAAATATATTTGAAGTTGGTTATCAAAACCAAAGTAATTTAAAACTTCTTTATAATCTTTTGGGCTTGATTTAAAATCCATTACAAAATACTCTTTATCACTGGCTAGTATTAAATCAAATTTTCCTTCTAATGTTGTATTGTCGTCTATTTTACTTTCCAACTTCTTTTCATGTTCTTCAATAAAATCTGGTTTAAAGTTTGCAATAAACTCGCTTAAATTTTTTCTCATTTCTTTATTTGATTTCAACATCTTTTTCAAATAAAATAATTCCTTATAATTAAACTGGTAGTTATTAGTAAATTGTTCAAGATTTGAATCATCAATAATTACATTTTCTTCAATACCTTTATGTGCAATATTGCCCAAATCAAAGGCATAAGAATTTGAATCATCTTTAACTTTTAAATAATATTTGAAAAAATAAGCCAATGGACACTTGTTGTAAAGAGTAGAACTTGTATTTGATAATTTTATTTGATAATCAGTTACTATATTTTTATCAGACTTATAATTAGGTTCGTATGTATCATAATCAGAGCCTATTTTTTTATCTAGATATTGGCTTAATGAACTTACTAATCCATATTTTCCTTCATCGTCTTTAAATAAGTCCAAAATCAAACGATCAAACTTAAGAGAATATCTTTTAGTTGAAAGGATATCTTTTCCCATTTCAATTACGTTATAATCACTTAAATTATCTATCTTTTTTGAATCGTTAATTGAATTTTTATCAGAGTAAGAAAAAATAGCTGATTTTGTTTCGCTAAGCAATATTTTAAAAAATTGCTTTTTATTATTAGTTACTTCATAACTTGCTTGCAAAACAGTATCATCAACTTTTTCAATATCACTTAAATACTCGTTATCTTTTTTAGAAGATAAAATTTCGTCATTAAAGCCAACGACAAATAAATACTTATTTGGATTAGCTGTATTAATTGATGTATATACTTTTATACCGTTATTTCCTCTGTCTAATTTAGATGATTTTAAAGACTTTTTTATAAATTCTGCAATGCTATCATTGGAATAACCTTTTTCTTTTAAAGCGTTAATAGCTTCTATATATGGAGAGTATTCATTGCTATAATTTTCATCTTTTATTTCTTTACCTTCTAAGCATTCAGTGTAAAGTTTAACACTATCGATATTTTGAAATAAATTTGGATTATTATAATTTAGTTTAATATTAAAAAGGTGGGCATACAGGTTAAATAATACTAAATATGTCTCAGAACAAATAATTGATATATCTTTTTCTTCTACACCATCATCGATTAATGAAGCTATTCTATTAAATGCTTCACCAATTTCAATTCTAGCATCACTGTATTCATAATATGGTATTTTAGGCAAGTTAAATGAATAATCTTTTGTAATACTATTAAGTTTAAAATGATTTAAAACTTCGTATAAATTTCTATCATCTTCTGGATTATATCCATATATATATGTTTCATACTTTCTAAAAGTTTTTTGAGCTATAAAATTTATTCTTAGCGGATTATTATCTTTTATATGTTTAATTTTTTTTGTTTTTTCATGGGTTGGATTATCTTTAATATAAGGCATATAAGCTGCATATATTGCACTTTCACTATAACTAATGTTTTCGTGCTTAGATATGTTTAAAACATCCAATTTATCAACCGAACCTAAAAATAATTCAAAGAAAGATTCTTTGGTAAAAAGCTTAATGTTTATATTTGAATTTTTTAAAGTCAATATTCTCTTATGTAAAATAAAAGGAGCTATGACATTATAAGTTTTCACTTCCGAGTTCATAAAAGTAATATATTTTCCTTCCTTCACATAAAGTATAAATGTTAATTTATATTAATGCAAAGATAAATATATTACATAACAAAATGTAACGAAATTGTAACTTTTTATTAAGCTTGAAAAAACATTTAAATATTTATTGCATATGATAAATTATTGTTGTATATTTAATGCAAATTAAATTCGAATTTTATAATTGATCAGAATTCGATAGAAAGAGAGATATATGAAAAAAATCTAAACTTTTTGTGTTACTCCCTGTCATTGCTGCTTTAACTGGTTGTAATACTGGTAGTGGTACATCTTCAAGTACATCCACACCAACTTCTCCAGTAAGCTCATCAACAGGCGGCGTTATTTCTTCCTCTCCAATTAGCTCATCTAAAGGTGACTCAACTTCTTCTAGCTCATCAAGTAGTAGTAGCAGTTCTTCACTTGCTCCAGCTAAGCACTTTGAAAAAGAAGAATTTGGAGAAGTCTATGGAACATTTAACGATGCAAACACAGTTTTAAAAATTGATACAGATAATTCTGTCTTAGTTCAAAATGGAGTTGAAACTCCACTTGTCGTTACTGATATTGTAAGTGAAACATTTACAAGTAAGAGTTTTGAAGGCGACTATTCAACAAAAGTCGTTCTTCTTAAAGATGAATCATCTGATTTGCTTTATAGAGCTTTCGTACCACACGAAGCCGAATCATTCTTACATCTTCAATATCAAAGTGGTACAACAACTTGGGAAGACGTTCAAGAATTCACTCCTTTGTTTGAAGAATTTGTCGGTGCTTGGGATTCAGAATACTACTCTATAGTAGTATCTGACGAATATGTCGATGACTATTTAGTTTATAAAGCTAAATTCATTACTTCTTCAGGATCATTAGATTACTATGCTGAACCATATTTTGCTTATTCAGATATCGATACATATGTAAAAACATTTACTTTATATACACAAGAATCTGAAGAATTTGGCACATATTACGCTGCAAAACCAACCGAAGATACAACATTCGATATTTGTTTATTTGATACCGATTGGGGTATGGAATTCTTCTACCCAGCTGTTTCTTACTATGTTGGTGAATGGCTTGGTCAAAACGGATCTTCTACTGTTACAGTCGATAAAGATAACAAAAAAATCGTTATTAATTCAGTAGAATATTCATTCGAACTCTACAACGATCACGGTTGGAGATTCAAGCTTACTTCTGGCGACAAAGAAGGTTATGTTGCTCCATTCATTGGTGGCTTCGATCTTGTTTTAGGTGATACAGCTGATACATTAGTTGCTGCTGATTACGAATCATTTAACGGTGAGTGGTATTATAACGGAAAAATACTAACATTAGATGGTGAAAACAAAACAGTTAAAATCGGTGATGATGCAGCTGTTACAGGACAATTTAAAGTTGTCGATAAAAAATTAGTTTTCTCTGCTACTGTTGACGGGGTTGAACTTACTTTATCAATTCAATATCTAAGTGTTGCCTTAAAAGCTGTTTACGGAAATACAACTTCCTTCTTAATCAATAAAGTTGCATTTGATAGTCAACTCCCTGGTACATACATTTCATTAATTGGTGGTTCTAAATCAACAGTTACAATTGATTCAAATGCTGCTTTATATCTCGATGGAGATTTAATTGACACAGCTATCTTAACTTATGATACCGATAATTCATGTGTTATTTATCAAATTGGCAATTACTCAATCTATATGTTAGCAAATGGAGTTATTTGCTTAACAGATGGTGAAAATACTCAAGTATTTGCTACCCAAACAGTCTTAAAAGCCTTCAATGGTAGTTGGACTGACGATGGTATCAATGTCAGCTATACAGTTGACTTAGATGCTGGAACAATCGCTTTAGTAAAAGATGGCACAAGTACACCAGTTAACTTCTTATTAGACTTCGTTGATGGCTTAGGATTAGTCTTATTTGTTCAAATTGATGAAAATGCTACAGCAGCATCTAAAGCCTTTAAGATTTTAGCAGTTGATTCTTTAGGAACTGTCTATCAATATTCAATTACAGATGACTATAATATTTCATCTAATGTCGATTCAACTTTCATAAGAATTGAAGATTACTCTAAATTAGTAGGAACATATTGTTATGATGGTCCTCAAGGTGTTGAATACATTAAAGTAACCGCTGATGGTCACTTATTTGTCACATCCTCTAAGAGAGATAGTGATGGAAATTTCATTACTGGCGAATACGAATTAGCTGAATATTCATTCAATACTATGTTCTATTATGGTAATGATGTACTTGCTTTCTCCTTTGTTGAACCAAAAACAAACTACAACGTCTTTGTTTATGTTCATGACAACTACGCTGAATTCTTCGGCAACAAATACTATGTTGAAGAAATTCATGAAGCAGCTGGTGTCTATCAATTAAATGATGGAACAGATTTAGTTTCCATTCAAAACGATAGTGTCAGATATAAAGGCACAACTTACACTGTTACAAGTTACACAGCTGGTGAAGATGCAAATACACTCAAATTTGGATCATACACAGCTTCGTACACCAAAGAAGGCGTCTTAACTATCACTGATGGCGATGCAGTTGAAACTTATACAAAACGTGAATTTGATATCACAAAGTACTTTGGAACATTCACAATTGCTGATGATACAAATTCATATGAACTTGGTGCCTTTACTTCTGAATTGAGTTACTCAGTTGGTTTAAAGACTACCTCAGCTTCTGGAGTCGAATCCATAATTACTTCATATACATTCGAGTTAGACGATAACGGCAATCTTGTTATTGTCTTCTCTTCACTCTTTACTGAATATAGAGTTTCCTTGGATTCTGATGGAAAACCACAACTTAGTGTCAAAGACACAAGTAGTATTCCACTTCCACCACCACCACCACCATCTTTATAAGTTGCTAATTAAGAACTGGTTTATGCCAGTTCTTTTTTATTGCTATATTTCATCTAAAAAGTATCGATTATAGTCGATAAAATCAAAAATAATTTAAAAAGTTTCTAGTATAGTCGAAAGTTTTCTACTTTTATGCAAAAGTTTCTAACATAATCGAAAGTATACAAATATTTATAATAAATTATTACTAATACTTTTATCATAAATTAGAAAATAATATTTAGCATTTGATTATTCTTATTAAATTACTAAATCATAATTATAAAAAATGGCAACTAGGTGTTCCTAGTTGCCACATATTGTTTAATTAAATCGGCTCTGTTGAATCTTTATTGTTTAGAAATAATTAATCTAAACTATATTTTTTTATATATTCTTTTTCTTTTTTACTAAGTGGTTTAGAGAATATATCTTCTTCGACTTTATAAGGATTATATTCCCAATTTAACGCTACTGAAGTATTCGTTTTCTTACTATTTTCTGTTACAGTACAATTAAAACTATTATTTTTTTGGCATTTCATAAGAATTATCTCCTTTTATTAATATTGTATTTTGTTTTTATGGATATCTATAAAATCCTAAATCTTTATCATCCTTATAAGTGATTATTCTAGCATAAACTAAGTTATCTTCTTCAATTCCTTCTAAGTGTAAAACATCAATTACTTCTAATTCATTTTGTGTTCTAGCATCTTGAACTACATAGGCTTTATCAAGTTTTTCAAAACTAGCTATACTCTTTTTATCTACTCGACTAGAATGGACACTTCCAATCTTCTCAGCTATATCAGCTTGATTAGAAGAAATGGCTGAGAAACCAATTATATCACCTTTCTTTATAACACTTCCTGTTTCTGATTGAGAACCAATCAACATAACAACTTTATCAAAATCGACCATAGAAGCCCAGGCGCAAGCCATAGCTTTAAAACTACCATCTTTTTCTATTGTGACTATATTAACGCCACTAGATACAGCTGAATACGACATTTTTCATTCTCTCCTTTAATTTAAATTAATTATAACATATATGTAATTTAAAAAAATAATTTAAATATATTATTATTTAGGTAAATGTTTTATACTTTATATATTGAAGGAATATATTTATGATTGATTATATTATTTATACATCTAACGCTGGTCATACAAAAGACTATGCAAACATGCTTTCAAAGCAAATAAAAAAAGAAGCTTTATCTCTAGAAGAAGCACTTGAAAGAAAATTGCCTAAAGATAGCAAAATAATCTATATGGGTTGGATTAAATCAGCTAAAGTACAAGGCTATAAAAAGGCTAATAAAAAGTTTAATATCAAAGCTGTCGTCGGTGTTGGTATGGTTCCAACTGGTGATAATGAAGATGTCGTTAGAAAAAAGAGTAAAGTTAATGATAAAACTCCTCTTTTCACTGTTCAAGGTGGATTTAACTTAGAAAAGCTTACTGGTATGAATAAGTTTATTATGAAAGTAATGATATCTGCATCACAAAAATATAATCAACTTCAAGAAACTTCTAATAGCGATTTATTAAATATAATGAGCAAGGGAGTTTATACTGTTAAGCTTGAAAATTTGGCTTACGTCTTAAAATGGTACAAAATTAACGAAAGATAAAAGGCATAAATGATGCACTAAAGCATCAAATATGCCTATTTTTTATTGTCTAGTATTACCATCTAAAACAAATGGGAACATATATTTATATTGATCTTTATCACCATACTTATAATATCCACCATAGCCAGTTTCTTTTTCTTGCAAGCTATTTGGATCTATTACCTTACTATCTTTAGAAACAAATAGTGGCAATTCACTATAAGCAAAATCTCCATAAGATATTTCATCGCCATAATGAACCTTAGAATTTAAAATCCAACCTTTTGAACGAGCGCCATTTCTAGCAACAATACTCGATGCGTCTTTCAAGAAATCATAACTTTTTAATTTAGAAATTTTAGCTTTTTTATCTAATCTAATTGTTAAAAGGTCTCCGACTTCTAACTCTGTTGCATTAATATTTTTTACTGAATAGTTACCGTTAGATATTGAAGTACTATATTTTACTTTGCCAACTTTTTCTAAATTTAAATTAAAGTTAGATGAAGTTATTTCATCTTTATCAAAAAACAAACCGTATTTTATAGCTTCAGTTCCATCAGCCTTATATGTAATTAAAAACTGTAATTGATCTGATGTTTTAGAATTACATGCTGATAGTAATGGTGCCACTACCAAAAACAATATTAAAAGTACACTTTTATTTTTCATTATTTAATCTCCGTATCATTGTCTAATAAAGCTATATATTCAGAGTATGATGTTACTCCTTCTAATACTAATTTCTTTGCTGCTTCCTTAAGTGGAATCATACCACTACTAACGCAAGCATCATAAATAGTCTCCATGGAAAATTCAGGCATTTCAATAGCTTTTTTAATTGTTGGATTCATGTTTAATATTTCAAAGACACCTGTTCTTCCATGATAACCTGTATTATTGCAATTGCCACAAGATCCTGGTTCATATATTTGAACTGGTTCAGTCAAACCTAGTTCTTTCATTTCTTCAGGCGTTGTCATGTGTGGCTTTTTGCAGTTTGGACAAAGTCTTCTAACTAATCTTTGAGAAATAGCACCAATCAAAGCGTCAGCAACTAAGTATTTAGGTATACCCATATCTACTAAACGTGAAATAGTTCCATGAGCGCTATTGGTGTGAAGAGTCGAAAGAACCAAGTGACCAGTGATAGCGGCTTTTACAGCGATTTCTGCTGTTTCTTCATCTCTAATTTCACCGATCATAATAATGTTAGGGTCTTGTCTTAAAATTGCTCTTAAAGCAGCAGCAAAAGTCATGTTTACTTTAGAATTAACTTGGATTTGGTTAACTCCTGAAATGTTATTTTCAATTGGATCTTCAATAGTAGTAATATTTACATCTTCTTTATTCAAAGACTTTAAGAATGAGTACAAAGATGTTGTTTTACCTGAACCTGTTGGACCTGTCAAAAGTAAAATACCATGTGGATAGCTAATCATTCTTCTGACTAGTTTTTCTTGTCTTTCATCCAAGCCTAATTTAGATATATCTGAATGATTATCAAAGGTATCAAATATACGAATAACTATCTTTTCTCCAAAAGCCATAGGAACTGTGGAAACACGGTAATCATATTTTCTTCCATCTATTTCCATAGTTATCTTACCATCTTGAGGAATACGACGCTCTGAAATATCCATGCCAGCCATAATCTTAAAACGAGCTAAAATAGCTGGAAATGATTCTGCAGGTAATTGAGTGTTAGTAAACAATTTACCATCCAATCTAAACCTTACTCTGACTAAGCCATCAAATGGTTCAATATGAATATCAGAAGCACCTGTCAATGTTGCTTCTCTAATTATTGAATCTGTTAATTTAACTGTAGGAGCATCGATTAATTGTGACGCGTCAATTGTTACTTTTACATTCTTTTTTTCATCTGATAATTCGTTTGAAATTGCTGACATAGCATCAGCTCTTCTACGTCTATTATCAATATAACCAAGCATGCCGTTCATACTTGAAGTAGTAACAAGTTTAACTACTATTGGTTTATCAAAGAAGTATGATAAAGCATCAACATCGACAACTCTATATGGCTCATCAATTAAAACGACAAGTGAATTATTTTCTATAGCAAAAGGGATCATTCTATTGTCTTTAATAAAAGACATTGGAATTTTTGAAATAATCTCTTCGTTCAAATTATAAACAGACGTGTTATAAAATTCTAATGAATAAAATTTTGACAAAGCTTCAAATACTTTAGTTTCATCAACTACTTGATTTTTTAATAAGCTAGTATAAAAGCTAATAGACTTTGCTTCTGATTCAGCTAAAATCTTATTCTTTGATTCTGGATCTATAAGTCCTTTTTGTACAAAGAACTCAGCAATTTGTTGATTAAGGTTCATATTTACCTCCTATACATCTAAATCAGGAATATCACTATCGAGATTTCCCATAGAATTTGTCATTTCCATAATTGGTAAGAATACAGCTAGTATAATTGTTCCAACTAATACACCCATGATAATTATAACTACAGGTTCAAGTATTGAACTTAACTTTTGAATGGAGTTAGCTAATTGAGCTGAATAGTATTTACTGACTGTATCGCAGACTTCAGAAAGTCTTGATGACTCTTCACCAACATCTAACATTTCTATAAGCATCTTTGGAAAAATATCACAGTTTTCAATTGATGGAGCTATTCTTTTACCACGACGAATATCCTCAATAGCATAGACAAACTTCGATTCAAAGAATTTATTATCAAGAATTGGTATCAAAGCTTCCATAGAATCAATTACAGGCATACCTGAATCAATTAAAATTGAAAAAGCTGTAGTAAATCTCGTTGTAATAGTTTCAATTGTAACTGTTTTTAATATTGGAAGATGAATGGCTAAAAAGTTTCGACAATACTTTCCTTTTTGAGTGCGAGTAAAGAAGAAGACTAACAGCATAATAACAACTATAATAGCAGGTATTAAAATAAACCAATATTCAGTAAAGAAGTGAGATATAGATAAAACAACTCTAGTAATTCCAGGCACTTTACCGCCATTTTCAAGAATTATCTTTTCAAATTTAGGAACGACAAATACCATCAAAACTACTGTAACAATTGTGACTACTACAAGTAAAAATAAAGGATAAACCATAGCACTTTTAGTTTTAGACTTGATTTTCTGATCGTTTTCTAAGTAATCAGCCACTTTGATAAGTACTTTAGTTAAGTCACCTGATAATTCACCGATATGAACCATATTGACAACAAATGATTTAAATATTTTCGGATATTTTCTCATAGCATCAGAGATGAACATGCCCTTTAAAACTGAATCATATATATCAGAAATAACGTTTTTAAAATATGTTGAGAAATTTTGCTTTCTTAAAACATCCAAGCTATCAGCAACGCTGACACCAGCATCTAAAAGAATAGAAAATTGACGACAAAAGTTTGCAACTGCTCTAGGAGAAACTCTATTTGTTGCAGTTAAGAAGTTTGAACGTCTTTTTTCTTTAGCTATATTTGCTTCTAATAAGTATTCACCTTTATCTTTTAAGATACACTTGAGATCTTCATAACTCGAAGCTTCTTTGGTACCATCTTTTTTTATTCCATCAATGGTTATACTCTTATATTGAAAGTAAGGCATCTTTTCTCCTTTCTACGATAAAAAGCTAAGTATATAACTTAACAAATCGTTACTGAAATAAATCATAATTACAAAGGCAATTGCAATATAAGGACCAAATCCCCACTCTTCGTTTCTCTTAAGTTTTTTAATAGCTATTAAGATTATCATAACAATTGCACATATGACAGATGAAGCTAAAAATACAATAAAGGCTCCACTCCAATTTAGATATAATCCACAAATGCTCATAAGAATTACATCTCCTAAGCCAAGGCCTTCTTGCTTATAAAATAATATTGCTAAAAAATAGACAGCTAAGAATAAAACAGCAAATACTCCAAAGCCAATTAAATAATGAACCCATGGATAGTTTGGAGTAAAAATAATATTTAATACTAATTTAAGAATAGCTAACACACCTAATGTTATATTTAGCGATAAAGGAATAATTTTGTGTTCAGCATCGATAAAGGCGATAGCTACTAAAATTATGGCACTAATTGCTCCTATTACTGAGTCGACACCAAAACCAAGTTTTAAATAACAAGCTAATGATAATAAACCGCCTAACAGTTCAACAATAAAATATCTCGGAGATATTTTTTGATGGCAATGACCACATTTACCTTTTAAAAATATATAGCTGAAAAGCGGTATATTTTCATACCACTTGAGTTCGGCACCACATTGAGGACAATGACTAGCAGGATAAGCTATAGATTGTTCTAACGGTAATCTATAAATCAAAACATTAGAAAAACTTGCAAATACTGTACCGATAACAAAGAACAAAACTCCGATAAATATTTGAATAAATAAATCCATTATTTTGCTCCCTTAATACTTAAACTTTTTAAAGTTATAGTTGAATCATTAATTACAAATACAACATCTGCTTGATATCTTTTATAGGTCAAAGAAAAATTACCACCTGTTTTAATATCAGTATCAATGTAATAAGTCATAGACTCATCAACATATTCTGAATTTTCTAACAAACCTGAAATAGTACTGATATTTTCATCAATAGTTTTTGATGAATCTATATTTTCAACAAATAAATAGCAATCATTAGTTAGAATTCTTTTAACCTTATAAGCATTATTTAAAGAAGAAGAATAGTTTGAAGTATACAAAACAAGCTGACCTAAAAAGCCCATCATAATACCAACAAATGCCAGAATAGCGATGGTAGCAATTAATACAGCTCCTTTTTCTTCTCTTCTTCTCTTTTTCATATTTAGCCTCGTATTGTTACACTTTTTAATAAACTTTTTGTAGTTCCAGTTTTAACAAAACTGTCTATAGTTAATGTTGATCCGTCCAATGTATAGTTAAGTGTATAAAAACTATTTTCTTCACTAGAAATAACGCTAACATCTTTATCGTAAAATAATTTGTTTTCTACGATATCTCCAGTAACATTATTTATTTCATAATAATAAGTAGCAAAATTATCATGATAAAGCCTAAAAGTTTCAGTTATATCATTCACTGTTCTACTTATATTTGAGTTTCTCTCAGCATTCTTAACTGTATTAGTCATAGGTACAATACAACCTAAAGCTACACCTGAAAGAATAGCAAATAATGCTAACGAAACTACAACTTCAACTAAAGTGAAGCCTTTTTTAAAAAACTCTTTTTTAAATTTAGCAAAGCTTTTCTTAGTATCAAAGTTACAATAAGCTAATTCCTTTGCTTGAGTATAACCAACTACAAACGATGTTGTACTCTCTAAATACTTTTCAAGAGCGCTAGAAATGATGTTGTTTGTAGAAGTAATCTTTATTGTAGAAATTGAAGCTTTTTCAAGTCCGAATTCATGTTTAGCAATAACAGAAATTAATCTATTTTTAACTAAAGCACAAAATGTGTTTTCATCTTCTGAAACAGATTCAAATCCTTCATTGATAAAAACTGAATCAACCATAACTTTATTTACAATCAAGCTTATAACTGTATAGTCAGCTTCAATGTCAATTAAAGCACCAGAATCAAATTCTTCAGGATAATTTTGTTTATATCTTTCGTTTAAACAAACGCTTGATGTTGTGACATTTCCCATTTTCAAACCAATTTCACGTGACAACAAATCAAGTCTTTCAAAAACAGTAATAGGCAACAAAGTAGTTAAAATACATGTTCCTAAATTTCCATCTTCATGCCAGTTTTCAATATACACATTCTTCTTTTTAAAATCTGGGAAAGACATTTCTAAATCTCTACGAGAATATTGCACTATCTTTTTCTTGTTTATCTTTGGAAAAATGTTTGAATATGAGAAAACACTTTTAGATGCAACGACATAATTAATTTTTCCAACAATTGTTTTTCCTAATTCGTTTGCATCTTTTTTTATCTCTTCAGCAATCTTTCTTATTTCCATTGCTGAAGTTGAAACTATGTCTCCACCTTCAACTTTAAATTTGTTCGTCTTAATTATTTCTCCTGATTTTTGATCTAAATAAAAGCAATTAAAACAGCAAGTCAAATAAGTATCAACATATTCAATGCATAAGCTAATATTGTTATTTACAGTCTTTGCCATATTTTCTCCTTTCATCAGTATAGAGTCTTAATTAAAGACATCGATCTTTTGTTGTTGTCATAACTAATTTCAAATTTAATTAATTGTTTATCTTCATATTTTTCAAGATAAGTTATCGATATTTCTAAACTATTATCTTCAGAAGCATATAGACTTTTATCGTTATAAATAAGCTCATCAGTTTCAGAGTTGTAGTAAAGTGTATATGTGTTTTCTTCATCTGTATAATTTAACAAGTTATTCTCACTTCCAACACTTAAACCGCCATCATTTTTTTGATCGACAAACGTTGAAAGAATATAAGCTATTGAATTAGCATTTTGATAAGTCTTTCTATAAGTATCGATATTATTGTTAATTTTTATAAACATGTATAAAAAAGTAGAAGTCATTCCAGTAACAATTGCAATAAGTGCTAAAGTAACAACTAATTCTACTAAAGTAAAACCAGGCTTAAATCTTTTGTGTGACTTATATTTATTCATGATTTAATTATAACATTAAAACATTATTCAGTGATATATTTTAATTACTTTAGTAATTAATAATAGATATTTTTTATATAATTCGATCAAATTAGACATATATAACGATATAAAAATGCCTTTTATATTAATTTATCTACATTCGTAGCATGATTAGTTATTTTATGGCAATAAAAAAACTGTGGCTTTTCACCACAGTCTTTATATTATCTTTTTTTTAGACTAGTTTAATTAATTAAGCAGCTGTAGCACTTGAAACAGCACCAGTTGCGGCGTTGATTGTGCAAACATAGCCATTATGAGTATATTTCAACTCTGTGATTTCTTTATCTGTTGTTGTTGTAGCTGTTTCTGCAAGTGTAGCATCTGTTGGCATTGCCCAACCTGCATTAGCTAAAGCTTTGACTAATTCAGCAGCATCTGTTGTTGAACTTTCTGTATAAGTAAGTGTAACTTTTGTTCCATCATTTGTAACACCTGTTGTTTCTTCATCAGCAGCAACAACTAAAATTAAGTTAGCAATATCTTTTGCTTCTTGCTTTGTAGCTGTCTTTCTAGCATTTGTTGTGAATCCGAAGTAACCAGCAACTGAAACAGCTGATAAAATTGCAATGATAGCAATAACTACGACTAATTCAACTAAGGTAAAACCTTTCTTTAATCTCTTCTTCATTTTAAAATTTTCTTTCCTTACATTAATGGAATTAATTACCATATACCTATATTTTAATCACATATTGTTCAATTGCAACATTTAATTACAAAAAAGAAATAATTTTTGAACAATTTTCAATAAATTTATGGGATTCCATTTTATTTATATATGCGTAGAGATAAAATTAATTACTTTTTATATTATTTTTTAAATCGTCAATATTCGGAACTTCATTAATAGTAACTGGCGTTGACTGACTTGTATATAGTTTAAACCTAAATGGTTCAGTTCCAGCTGCTAAAGTAATTAATCCTGTTAGACTTAAGGCATCTATATTCTTAAAGTCAAGTAATAATTCATCTTCTATTTCAACTTCAGAGTAGTTTTTACCACCACCATACATTGCTATTCCACCATGTACATAAGTTTTACCGTTATCGTTTATAGCAAACGAGGTATCTTCTTTAGTTACATAATTTTCAACTAGTTCTTGTAAATTAAAGTACTTATTAACATCTAAATCATTACTAATAACTTGAATTAATGTCGAAGAATCAAGACTTTTGACATCTTTCCAGTCAAACATTTTTGTATTTCCTGTTATCTTCATATTAGTAGCATAAGATGTGCCTGCCATATTTTTTACTTCTGGGAAATATGCTCCAACGCTTGTTGTCGTTGCATCATATAGGAGTTGACCAGCAAAATGAGTGTCAATACCAATACTAAATAATCCTGATTTATATAAATAAGTATCGTTTATAGTTATAGAAGAATCTGAAACGCTTTTTTTAGTGTTTGCATCTATTGGTAACTCCGGTGCTAAGAAGTTATTTATTTCTTCATCACTCATATTGCTTAAATCGACATCTTGAGTTGGCTTGATAACTGAGTTTGAACCTGCTTTAATTAAAAATTCTCTTCCAAATTGAACTAAGCAGTTATCAATCAATAAGTTTTCGTTTGAAAAAGATCTTATTACTGTTCTTCCATTAGATATTATTGAATCTTTAACTGTTACATTATTACCCATTATTTCTAATGTCGTTCCTACATAATCCAAGAATGTTAAGTCTTTAACGTTGCTACAATTTTTTATATTAACGTTAGACAATGTTATATTATCACCTTTTATTAGTGTTCCTATATTATCTTGCCCTGATACTTTAGCCATACCCAAAGCTTCAACAAAAGAGATTGGGCCTCTAAATAAATCGTTTTTACCTAATAGTGGAGCACCACCCCCAATTCTTTCACTTGGATAACACATTTCGTGCATGTTGATAGTAAATCCGTTACCATAGAAATCTTTTTTTATGACTAATCCAACTTTTAACTCTTTGCTCTTTTTTAATTCATCTGAGCTTAAATTATTAAATTTGGCTAAGTTATCTTGATATGTAGTATCGTATGTAGACTCTATTGTCTCGTAATCAAATTCTAATTTATTATTTAAAACTCTACCAAATAAATTTGTATTTGAATAAGTAGCACTATTTAAATCCTTAGAATCTAGTAAGGCGTTTTCTTTGCTTTCAAAGTTAGTTCTTAAAACTACTTTTTCACCAGATTCAGATTTATTAGTACAAATCATTAGATCTTCATAATTATAAACGTTAACACCGTCAGGGACGACATTAAAAGTATATTCTTTTGAGATATTACTATTAGTAATAGAACTGACTTTTATCACTACGTCTTCACCATTGATAAAAGTTATCTTTCTATCTTTAATTTTTGCATTTCCTTTTATAACATCTATATCGACATTTTGATTTTTTGATCCAACTACTTTTATTTGTAGTTCATTTGTCGCTAATACTTTATTTCCATTTTTATCCAAATCATATTGACCATAAACATAATTATTATCGATACCACTATAAGAAAAGTTATCGTCATATATTAATATTTCTTGAGCTCCTAAACCTTTATCATCGTATATATAAGCCTCAAAACTTGAATAAATAAGTTTATCGCTAGTATAAGCATTTACTCTAACATAACCTTCTTTTTTAGGAATTAAATAGTATTCGTCTTCTATACTTTCAATGTTTGCGTACTCTTCATTACTAACTGAGAATTCTATCTGAGCATTTGAAACGTTTTTAGGAATTGCGTAGGCGCTAAGTTTTAATTTTTCACCTAACTTTACTACTTCAAGTTTATCGTGCTCTAAAACTATTTTGTCAGCCTTAGTATCCGTAGGTAACTTTATTGATTTGCTAGAAGTAAAGACTATTAATGTTAATAAAATTGGTAATAACAATAATGAACTTATTACTTTATACTTCATAAATTCACCTCCAATTTATTTACTAATTTAGATATATTTAATTCTAAAACTATAAAAGAAGCTGCAAAAATAATAGCAGTTAATAACAAAGGAATATATAACATAATACTTTTTCCAACATAATAAAAGAATATCAACGATAAGAAGCTTGTTATACCAGGTACTAAGATTCCAAATAGTAATACAAAATCAGCTTTATGAGTTTTTGTAGGTCTTTTTAAATCTAAATATAAAATACTAGTTATCGTTACTAACACTAAGAATAAAACTGTAATAAATAAGCTAAGAGATTCGATAATGTTTAACACTTTGCCAACATATAAAGCTAACGCAGTTAAAGCTATAGAAATTAAAGACATGATACTTAAGCTCAAAAGTTTTATATTTATTTGTGTTCTATATGCGATTGGTGAAGTTTTAATTAAGGCAATATTCTTTTTTTCACTATAAATAGTGTTAGAACCTATCCCATTAATAACACAAGCAAAGACGCTAACAATCAATAACGCAAATGGATAAAAACTAAATGTTGAACCTAGTAGTTTAATAACGAGTTCTTTTAAAGCTAAACATATAGCTAAACAAATAAAGCTTAACGATAGCAACAAAGTGCAATATAAGAAAGAATTATTTGAATTTCTAAACATAACTATAAATTCTTTCTTTAGTTGAGCAATTTTAAAGTTATATACTTTTGCTCTCTTTTCTTTTCTTTTCAAATTTAAAGTTAATGAGTGATCTTTAATCCAACTATAATAAAATAACAAAGCTAAAACGCTTATAGTTAACAATAAAATACTTCCAAAAATAATAACAGTACTAGAAACTAGTAAGTTTTCACCAGTCAATATATTTTTTAAGAAGATTGATGGGATTAAAACATTATTAATAACACTTAAAATTTCCATATTTGAATCACTGAAAAGATAATTTAGTCTTCCTTCACTTATAAGGTCAATAAAAACTTTTAAAACGTAATAATAAGCTAAAGAAAATATCGACACTAAAACAATAGATAAGATTACTTGAACTATGGAATGATTTTTTAAAAATTCAAACAAATAATGTGCTGGGAAAGATAAGATAGTTGCAAAGAAAATTATCCATATCGGCTCAAAAAATATAGTTAAAAATAAGCCAAGAATTAAGCTAAATGTAAAAGCTGTTTTTAAGCCAAAACAAATTATTACAGCTATAAATAATGGCGCTAAAGAAACTAGCTCTTTAATATATAACGCAATATATTTGGAAATTACTAAGTCTTTCATTGAAATAGGTGATGAAAACACTAGTTCCATATCTTTTATATCGTAAATATTTTTATCAATCTTTTTTATCATCACTAAGCTTTCAAAAAAACCAATTGCTCCTAAAGTGAAGGCTAATAACTTATCGCTTACTCCATAGTTTACAAATCTAGCATTTAAAGCGTTAAATATATATATGATAACAACAAAAATAGCTAAGCTAATAATTGCATTTATTATAAAACTAACAATATTATCGTTTAGCTTTTTATGTTTAAATATTGACCATTCTTTTTTTAAAAGTAACTTAATCATCGCTATTTTCCTTAACTAGTTTAAAGAATTCATCTGAAAGACTAAATCCTTTTTTCAAATCAGAATGCAAATCGTATGTATTTAGTATTTTTCCTTTATGAATAAAAACTACTCTATCGCATATTTTTTCAACTATATCTATATTGTGAGACGTTAAAAATATAGAGTTTCCTTTTTCTCTATAATCTTTCATATAATCTATCAACTCTTTGACAGTTATAATATCTAACCCAGTCAAAGGTTCATCCAAAATCAAAAGCTTTGGTTCGTGAATAAGTGAAGCAATCATGGCAACTTTTTGTTTCATACCATGAGAATAAAACTTTATAAGTTTATTCATATCGTTTTTCATATCAAACTTTGAAACTAGCTCTTCATATCTAGTTTCAAAAGTCTCTTTATTTACGCCATAAATCGAAGCTGTGAAAGAAACGAATTCTTTCCCACTCATATCTTCATATACACACGGTTCTTCCATAATTAAACCAAAAGACTTTTTAGCGTCTATAGGATTTTTATCTAAAGAAAATCCGTTTATGATAATATCTCCACTATCATAATTAACAATATTTGTTAAACATTTAATAGTTGTACTTTTGCCAGTACCATTGCTTCCAATAAAACCAAATATTTCACCTTTTTTAACGTTAAAAGACAAATCTTTTAAAACTATTTTATCGCCATATTTTTTATTTAGGTGATCTACTTTTAAAATATAGTCTTCATCGTTCATAGGTTACTCCTTTATTTGCATATAAAAACTTATGCTATTATAGCACGTAGCCTAAAAATTTCCAAAACTGTGTTTTATTATTACTTATTTGTCGAATTATACTCTTTTAACATATTAAGTAAAATAATATAGTTTTCTCCGCATCTAATTGAATTAGATTTTTCCATTATCTAATTCCAACTTTCATCATAAGTTAATGGAACATTGAAATTAAAACATTAATATCGATTTTGTCTTACTAAAAATTCAATATTTTTTCTTATTTTGTAGTTTTTTACTACAATTCTTAAATATTTATTAATATTTTATGCTTTTTTTATTCAATATATACTTAAAATTTATTCTTTATTTATTCAAACTAAAAAAGGACATTAAGAAATATTTTTATTTCTTAATTGCCATTATTAATACTTTGCTTCTCTAATTTTATTGACTACTTTACAATCAACATTCTTAATAGCTTCAGTCATAAGTTTGCAAGCGTTTATATAATCATCATAGTTAATCATAGAGTAAGGAGAATGATAATATCTACAAGCTAAGGAGACTGTCATTGTCATAACTCCTTCTCTTGTTTTGTGAATAGTGCCAGCATCAGTTGACCCTGCTGCCATGAAATCGTTTGTATAAGGAATATCAAGTCTTTGAGCTGTTTCTTTTAAATAGTTGACTAAACCTGGATGAGATAATATACCGGCATCACATAAAGTCATAGCTACACCAGCACCAAGTTTACTATTGCCTCCATCTAAAACATCTGGAGTGTCATGAGAAAGTGAAACATCAGTAGCAAAGGCTATATCTGGTTCAACACCATAAGCGCTTGTCTTAGCACCACGTAATCCAACTTCTTCTTGAGTTGTTCCAACACAAACATATGTACATTCAGTTTCAACTCCTTTAAGATTTTTTAAAACTCTTAAAGCTATTGCAGCTCCGATTCTATCGTCAAAAGCTTTGCTCATTAAAGTCTTGCCGTCGTTCATAACGTGGAAATCAACTTTAGGTGTAACCATATCACCAACTTTAATTTTCAAGTCATCAACCATCTTTTTATCTTTAACACCTAAATCTAAGTAAAGATTTTCAAGTGGAATAACATTTTTTCTTTGTTCTTGAGGAACACCATGAGGAGCTCTAGCGCCGATAACACCCAAAAATTCTTTGCCTTCTTTATTTGTAACTACAAATAAATCGCTTGGCAAACAAAGTGGCCACCAACCACCAATTGGATGAAGTCTAATTAACCCGTTATCTTCTATAGACTTAACAAAAAAGCCTACCTCATCCATATGGCCACACATCATGACCACTGGTCCATTTGGTTTACCATAGTGATAAGCTATTACGTTACCTAAAGCATCTCGTTTAATTTCATCAGCATATGGTTCGGCATACTTTATAAAAGTTTTAGCCACCTCTTTTTCTCTTCCTGATACGCCTTTTGCTAAAGTAATATCAGTTAAAAACGCTATTTCTTCATCAAAGTTATATTCCATAAATAAACACCTCAATAATTTGTTTTTTGTCTATTATAGTTAACTTTTAGTTTAAGTTTATATCCATAAACTAAATCTACATTGCTAAATCCTAACTTTCTTACTACTTGTAGATAGCTAGAAAAAGCCTCTAATAAGTACTTGTTATCGTTTAATTTACCAAATTCGCTAAGATTCGAATATATATTTAAAAATAAATCTGTCAACTCAATTTCATCAGCATCTTTAGGATTAATATCAAAAATGCATTTTTCAACATTGTTTTCTATAAACTTGCTTAAGAAAAAATGTAAGCAATCAGCAGCTTCATCTAATACTCTTTCTCTTATTTCTGGCCCTTTTGTCGACCAAAATTTAAAAGTTCTCGTCGAATTTGCAAACTCCCCGATTTCAACAAAAAGTGCCAATAAACGACGATTGCTAGTAGACGCATAACTTAAATTATGCCTACTAGCAATGTCTTCATCGAGAGCTTTTTGTAATGGTATAAGTTCACCGATGTCGTAAATCATATTTACTTAATCTTTTGAAGATGCCATATATCGCGATTGTATTCGCTAATAGTTCTATCTGATGAGAAGAAACCAGCTTTAGAAATGTTAATTAAACACTTCTTAGCCCATGACATTTGATCTGCATATAACGATTCAATCTTCTTGCTTGCTTCAAGATAACTTGCAAAGTCAAGGAGAATGAAGTATTCATCACCGTGATACATAACTTCATCGAAAATCATTCTAAACTTTTCGTGGTTTGGTGAGAAAGTACCGTCGACTAAAGAATCTAAGACAACTTTAACTCTAATATCTGAGTTATAGATATCCCATGGATTATAAGAGTTGTTATATCTAATTTCATCGAGTTCATCAGCGTGTTTACCAAAGATAACATCGTTTTCTGAACCGACTAATTGATCGATTTCAACGTTAGCTCCATCGAGAGTTCCTAATGTTAAAGCTCCATTAATCATAAACTTCATGTTAGATGTACCAGAAGCTTCCTTACCAGCTGTAGAGATTTGTTCAGAAACATCAGAAGCAGGAATAATTACTTCAGCTTTACTTACTCCATAGTTTGGAATAAAGACTACCTTCATATATTTTGAAATTTCTGGATCGTTATTGACTGTATCAGCAACAGCTAAAATAAGTTCGATAATCTTTTTAGCATAAACGTAGCTTGGAGCAGCTTTAGCACCAAAGATATATGTATGAGGCGTTATTCTAAAGTTCTTGTCAGCTTTCATACGCTTATATAAGTGAATGATTCTAAAGACATTCATAAGTTGTCTCTTATAAGCGTGTAATCTCTTAATTTGAGTATCAAAAATAGAGTTTGTATCGACTTCAATACCTGTTTCTTTCTTGATTAAAGCTGCTAATCTCTCTTTGTTGTGATGTTTGATTTCAATAATCTTCTTTAAAACTTCTTCATCGTCTTGATATTTAGCAAGTTTTTGAAGTTCATCAGGCTTTTTAATCCAACCATCACCGATTAAAGATGTTACTAATCCTGATAATTCAGGGTTAGAAGCTAAGAACCAACGTCTGTGTGTAATACCATTAGTCTTGTTATTAAATTTTTCTGGATAGATTGAATATAATTCTTTAAATGTATCAGCTTTTAAAATTTCAGTGTGTAAGTTAGCAACACCGTTTACTGAGAAACAAACGTGAATAGCCATTTGGCACATATGAACATTTCCATCTTTGATAATTAAGGAGTTTTGAATAACGTTTTCTGGAAGGTTTTCATTTCTCATCTTAATAATCATTCTTCTGTTAATCTCTTCGATGATCATATAGATACGTGGGAAGAGGTTAGCAATATAGTGGCATGGCCATTTTTCTAAAGCTTCAGCCATGACTGTGTGGTTAGTAAAGGCAAAGCACTTCGAACATATTTCAAAAGCTTCATCCCAACCGAAGTTATGTTCATCCATAAGGAGTCTCATAAGTTCTGGAATAGCCATGATTGGGTGTGTATCGTTAAGTTGGAAGACATAGTGTTCTGGAAGATTTTTGAATGTCTTATAGTGTCTATAGTGAGCTCTTAACATAGATTGCATACCAGCAGATACTAAGAAATATTGTTGACGCAATCTTAAAAGTCTTCCTTGTTCGGTTGAATCATCTGGATATAAGCCGTGAGTTAAATCTCTAACGAATTGGAGATAGCCTGTAAAGTCTTGGTTTGACGGTAAATTTTCATCACTTGGTTCAGCATACCAAAGTCTAAGTGTATTTGTTACACCATTTCTATAACCGATAACTGGAATATCATAAGGAATAGCTAAAACTGTTAAAGCGTTAACTGTACGACTTCTAACATAACCATTTTCATCTTGATATGTTTCAGCATTACCATAGAATTTTACTTCAACAGCGTGCTTAGGCTTTCTAATTTCCCAAGCGTTACCATTTAATAACCATTGATCTGGAACTTCTTCTTGTTTTCCATCTTTAATTTTTTGACGGAAGAAACCATAGTCATAGCGTATGCAGTTACCGTGACCAACCAAGCCTAAAGAAGCAAGTGAGTCTAAGAAACATGCAGCTAATCTACCTAAGCCACCATTGCCTAAGCCAGCATCACTTTCTTGTTCTTCGACATCGTTTAAATCGATACCTAAGTCGTTTAAGCCAGCTTGAACAACATTAAAGATTCCTAAATTAACTAAATTTGATGTTAATAAACGACCAATTAAGAATTCCATTGAAAAATAAATTAATTGTTTAGTTCCGTTTTTAACAACTAATTCCTTACAATCTTTTGTATTAATATTTGCGTAATCTCTAACCATTGTTCCAAGAATGTCATAACATTCAGTTATGTGACAATCCTTGATATCGCGACCGTATTTTTCAACAATACGACGTCTAAATTCCTTTTTAAAGTTCTCTTTTGATGAAAACATTTTAATTTTCCTTTCTACTTTTTGCTAGCGCGTTTTCTAGTAGTAGTCTTTTTGGCACTAGCTTGTTTGATTGGCTCAGCTTTTTGTTCAATAACTGGCTTCTCTTCTTCTTTTATTTTAGGTATATATCTTAAGAATATACCGGCAAATGAAGCTAATTTGATAGTGATTCTATATTGTTGATTTTGTAAACCTGAACCGTGAGTAAATAAGTTTGCACCGTTATATTGGTTCCAACCACCATAGACGTCTTTATCTGTATTTAATATTTCTTCATATTCTCCTTCATAAGGAACACCAATATCGTATTCACTATAGAATCTTGGAGTCATATTAAAGACAAATATCATAGTTTCTCCAGGAACTTCACGCTTAAAGACTAAGACTGATTGTTCAGCGTTATCAGCCATAATCCATTGGAAGTGTGCTTGATTATATTCTTCAAAATACATTGCTTTGTGATTTTGATAAATCAAATTCAAATCTCTGAATAATCTACTGACAGAATCGTGTTTAGGGAATTTCTTTAATTCCCATGGAATAGATTTATTTTCATTCCACTCATCAAACGATCCTAATTCGTTACCCATAAAGTTAAGTTTTTTACCTGGATGAGCAAATTGGTAAGCATATAAGTTTCTTACTTGAGCAAATTTATCTTCATAACTTCCCCACATCTTGTTGAGAATAGTTCCTTTTCCGTGAACTACTTCATCGTGTGAAAGTGGAAGCATAAAGTTCTCAGAATAGAAATATGCCATAGAGAATGTTAATTGGTTATGGTGATACTTTCTATATATTGGATCTTTTCCATAATATTTTAAAGTATCGTTCATCCAACCTAAATCCCACTTATAATCAAATCCAAGGCCACTGTAGCCTTTAGTGACTTGTCCATAGGCAGAAGAGTCTTCAGCAATCATCATAACATCAGGATGTTTTTGATGCATTAAGCCATTAACTCTCTTAATAAATTCAACAGCGCCTTCATTCACTGGATTAGAGCCATTACCATCCCAATAAATGATGTTGCTAACTGCATCGAATCTTACCCCATCGAAATGGAACATATCGACAAAGTAATTTACAGAGCTCATTAAGAAACTTCTAACAGGATCTTTTCCTAAATCAAAGTTCTTTGAACCCCATTGTGAGTATTCATGTTCATTGCTATATTCGTACATTGTCGAACCATCAAAACGGTTCAAGCCATAGCCATCAACAGCAAAGTGAACTGGAACAAAATCAAGAATAATTCCAATACCAGCTTGGTGAAGTTGGTCTACTAAAGACATCAATTGTTTTGGATTACCATATCTTGAATCGACAGCATAGTAACCGACAGCTTGATATCCCCAAGATCCATCAAAAGGATATTGAGTAATAGGCATAATTTCAACGTGAGTAAAGCCGTGCTCTTTAACGTATTGGATAAGTCTTGGAGCTATTTCTTCATAGCTTAAGAATCTTCCATCAACCTTGCCGAGCCAAGAGCCTAAGTGTACTTCATAAATTGAAACAGGTTTATCAAAATTTCTATCTCTATTCTTTAAGAATTCTTCATCGTGGAAGATAAAGTTTCTTATATCAAAAGTTCTAGAGCAACTGCCTGGTCTAAGTTCAGCAAAGAAACCAAATGGATCAGCTTTATCGTGCCAAACATTATCAGCACCTAAAATGTGGTACTTATAAGATTGATATTCTTTTGCGTTTTCGATGAAGCACTCATAAATACCTCTATCGTCCACTTTTTCCATTTGATTTGCATATATATTCCAATTGTTAAATTCACCAATTAAATTGATTTCTTTAGCAAGTGGTGCATAGACTCTAAATAAAATTCCTTGTTTACCATCTTTTTCAGTAAAGTGAGCACCAAAGTGCTTATACGCTTCAGTAGAATAGCCTAGTAAATAATCATCAAACCATGAATAGCCCATAAATTACCTCGTGTTTGTCCAATGTTAAGTATAACAAATAATGAGCTGCGATTAAATGGTAAGCGTTTACTTAAGAAAAAAATTTACTAAAAATAGTCTTTTTTGCTTGTTTTATAGTGTTTTTTTGATATTTATCATAAAAAACACTTATCGTTTATTTTTTAATTAATGATTAGTTTTATCAATTGAAAATAATTTAAAATAAGGTTAATATATTATAGTTAAAAAGGAGTCCTTAATTTATGTTTAAAATTATGAGTGTTAATGCTGGTAGCTCTAGCTTGAAATTTAAGCTTTTTGAAATGCCAGAAGAAAAAGTTATCACATCAGGAATTGCTGATAGAATCGGCCATGAAGATGCAATCTTCAAAATCAAAAGATTAGATGGTAGTACAAGAGAAGAAATTCTTCCTATTCTAGATCACGCTAAAGCAGTTAGCTTATTAGTCGATGCCTTAGTTAGTGAAGGAATCGTTAAATCTTTGGATGAAATTAAAGGCGTCGGTCACCGTATAGTTCAAGGTGGTAAATACTTTGATGATTCCGCTATCTTTGATGAAGCTGGTGATACAGAAAGCAAGATTGAAAGTTTAATTCCACTTGCTCCACTTCACAACGGTGCTCACCTTGTTGGATATAGAGCTTTTAAAAAGATTTTACCTCACGTTGGTAACGTTGCAGTCTTTGATACAGCTTTCCACATGTCGATGAAGCCAGAAGATTATTTATATGCTCTTCCACTCGAATACTATGAAAAATATGCAGTCAGAAGATATGGTGCTCACGGTACATCTCACCACTATTTAGCTGATGAAGCTATTGAAAAATATTTAAATGGTGATAAGTCAAAGAGAATCATTACTCTTCACATTGGTTCAGGCGCTTCTTTATGTGCTATTAAAGACGGAAAGTGCGTCACAACATCAATGGGTTTAACTCCTCTTGCTGGTGTTATGATGGGAACAAGAACAGGTGATATCGACCCATCTGTTATGCCATATCTTGTTAATCAAACAGGCATGAGCGCTGATGAAATATACAATATCTTTAACAAAAAGTCAGGCTTACTCGGTGTTTCTGGTGTTTCAAACGATACAAGAGATATCGAAAAAGGCATGGAAGAAGGTAACGAAAGATGCGTTTTAGCAGCAAAGATGTTTGCAATGAGAATCGCTAGCTACGTCGGACAATACTTTGTTAGATTAGGCGGCGCTGATATCTTAGTCTTCTCTGCTGGTATCGGTGAAAACTCTCCTGAATTCCGTGAATTCATTGTCAACGAATGTAAAGATGCTTTAGGCTTAGTTTTAAACAAAGAAGCTAACGCTGTTACAATCAAAGGCAAAGAAGGATATATCTCTGCTCCAGAATCAAAAATCCCAATGGTTGTTATCCCAACCGATGAAGAATTAATGATTGCTAGAGACACAATGAGACTCTTAAAGCTCTAATTAATTTAAACCAAAATTACTCAGGAACTTTCCTGGGTTTTATTTTGCCATACTTACTTTCTTAAGTTTTTAATTTGTTCTATTTCTCTAATTATGCTTTTGCTAGTTAAAAACGCAAAGACATACCTTTTGTCTTTATCAATTTTTAATTTGCTATAAAGATTAACTTTTTCGCTTATAAGCTCTTTTAATATTCCTTCATTTATATCGTGATAAGGAATTAAATACACTTTATCAAATTTATTAAAAACCTTTACAAATTCATTTTTAAAATCTAACAATCTACTAATTCTATCTGGTTTATAAAATAAAATAGTTTCTCTATCTTCTTTTACTCTATTTATAAATGAAAACACTTCATTCATCTGTTCTGGTTGATGAGCATAGTCATCAATAAATATATCATTTTTAATAACTTTAATTTTCATTCTTCTTTGAGGGCTTACATAGTTTCTTAGTTCTTTTAACGCCTCACTTAATTTAACTTTTAACTTATCAGCAATTATTAAACATGCTAAAGATATATTTACTTCATGTTTGCTATTAAATGGAAGTATTACTTTTGGATATTTTATTCCTTTAATTTTATAAGAGACTTCACATTTATTAATTCCTATAAACTTGTATTTAACTCTATTTTTAAAATTTTCAACGTATGTTCCTTTTAATCTATATTTCTTATTTTCATTTACAATTAAGCAATACTTTGATTGATTAATAAACGTTTCAAAACTAGTCAAATATTCGTTAATATTATGAAAATAATCTGTATGATCTAAAGTTAGGGGTAAGACTAATGAAATATAGGGATTATAGCTAAGAAAATGATCTTTATATTCGCAAGCTTCAACTATAACATAATCAGAATTATTTCCTCTTCCTACTCCATCCCCTTCAATAAGTGATGTCTTGTGACTTAAAATTAAATCTAACATATTACATGCTGTAGTTTTTCCATGTGTTCCAGATATAGCTATCACTTTTTTACCTGATAATAAATATGATAAAAACTCATGATATTCAAAAGTATGATACTTTACTTTTAAATATTTAACGATTTCACTATCTTTATATGCTGATGAATATATAACAATATTAGTCTTAATATCTACTAATTTTATATTATCAAAATTACTAATTACTACTCCTCGACTAAGTAATTCCTTTTCTGTAAACAGTTCTTCACTTATATCAACACCAGTTACTACATAATTTAAATCTAACAAATATAAAGCTAAGGCACTCATGCCTGACCCTTTAATTCCAATTAAATAAAATTTCATAATATCCACCTTATTAATTGTATGAATATTATTTTTTATAATGATTGTTAAACATACAAAAATTTAATCAAATAAAGTCTTAATTAAAATATTATCTAAAGATAAATTTATTATATATTTTTTGAAAAAAGTAATTCTTAGCAATTTTATATTTTCAATAAGTAATCACCAAAACATATGGATATTTAGCAATATACCATTAATGATATTAGAAAAAGCTATTAAATTACAAACAAATTGTAAAGAAATCAAAATTTATCAAAAAAGTGAGCAAAAACATATAAAATCTTACGTTTATATATAGTGAAAGGGCTAAGTATAAACTTTATTCATTAAAGAAATATGTCGAAGGTTAATTTTTAGATATATTTTATACAAAAAGGGAGTTGAACTCCCTAAAATACTGAAATGCAATACTTTTAAAAGAAAATTAACATATGGTAAATAGAATTATTGTGATAACTTTAAACTACGTTAGATATTAACTAGATTAAGCAATAGGTTTTTTCTACTTTAGTATCATATTAACGACAAGTATGGAGTTTAAGATTATACTTTGTACTTGTGCTTTACGAAATTTTAAACTCAAATTGGATTGTTGTTTATTCAGCAATCCTTTTTTCATACAAAAAAGGCCTAACAGTTATTATTTTGTTAAGCCTTAATATTACTTTTATTAAATTTTAGCCTTATAACTTGTGACATTTAAAACTGTTTCACCATCGATTTGAAGTGATGTTGGTCTACTAAAGATAACTTCAATTTCTTTTCCTTCAATTACGTCAACTTGTTTCTTATGTTTGATATGACCACCTGTAAAGATTGAAGCAAAGATCATTAAAGCCTTAATTCTTGAATATGAGTGCATACAAACCATAGTAAGTTTACCACCTAATCTATCTTGTTGAGGTGCAACAAACATACCACCACCATAGTATCTACCATTCATTGCTGAAGCTAAGAAAACTTTCTTACGTGTAATAACGTTTCCATCGACTTTTATTGTAGCAGTTGGTCTTCTATATTTAAATAAAGCTAATTTGATAGAAATACTTGTATAGTTGATCTTCTTTTTGCCTTTAGCTTTCATTTCATCAGCTACTCTACAAGCTTCTCCATCAATTCCATAACCGATACCATTAATGAATCTAGTCTCTTTACCATTAATAGTAACTGTTGGCAAGTTCTTAATATATTTATTCAAGTGTAACAAACCATCGCTATCAATGTCTTTTTCGACATCTTTAAGGAAATCGTTACCTGTTCCAGCAGCATAGACATATGCATCAAAAGTAACATCTAAATCTTTTATTTCATTGACAAAGAAGTTAATTGTTCCATCTCCACCAACTAAGACGATATTATCGCCTTCTTTTAATGTCTTATAAAAATTAACTCTATCTATTTCGTTAAGGCTAACTTCTTCGACATTACCAAATCTTTTACTTAACTTTTCAATAGCACCACTAACAGTTTCAGATGCATGTTCATTGTTTGCAAGCTTATTAACTAGGATATAATTCATAATTATTTCTTTTCTCCTTTCCTAATATTTAATTGTTCTTGTATTTCATTTCTTACTATTTCACTAATTTCAATAGTAGTCTTTTCCTTATAATCTTCAGGGTATATAACATCAACGACGTCTAAATACACCTTAGTACGTTTAAAAGGAAAGTCTTTAGCTATCTTATTAGTGTTAAGTAAACTAACAACAACAATAGGAGAGTTAGAATAGTAAGCTGTTTTAAAGCTACCAGCTTTAAATGGTAATAGTTCACCAGTCTTGCTACGTGTACCCTCAGGAGATATACAAATATGTGCCTTATCTTCTTCGACTAATTTTGCTGCACGCATAATTGACATTAAAGCTTTCATAGAACTTTTTCTATCAATAGATATAAATCCATTTCTATGAATAAAAGGACCACAAATTGGAATCTTTTTATTCTCTGGTTTAGTAATACAAATTATAGGTGATTGCTTAAGCGCGGCCATAATACAAATTGGGTCAAAATTCGACGTATGATTGTTGACTATCAAACACTTTCTATCGTTTGGTATTTTATCTAAACCAGTACAATATATCTTTGAATTTGAAAATTGTACTAATAAATAACAAGTTTGTTTTAAAATAAAGTAATAAAATTTATTTGGATTAACATAATCTTTTTTCTTATTAATAAATAAAGACCAAATAAACAATATGAGTAAATAAACAATAAATATAGCAGCATAAAAAATAGGTAAAGCTAGAAACATTAAAAAATCAGCCCACCAAATGCTGTATATTCCTGTTAATATAATAATTAATGCGTCTATGGAAACGCTTAGAATTGCAAATATAATACTAAATATCATGACAAATTAATTATGCCATCTTAAATAAAAAGTGTCAAATTAATTGTTATTTATTGCATATATTTCATTGATTTTATTCTTATTATTTCTTAATTTCATTTTAAATAAAAAGTGAAAAATAAAATAAGTGTAATTTAATTAGATTTATATATAAAAAAAGGTACTTATAAATTATTATTAATCTATAAATACCTTTAAAATTAAAACTTAATATTAAAATAATTTACCTATATATGCCTTAGCAGCATCGCCATTGGTACCAAAAGTAACAATCTTATTTCTATCTATTGTCTTATCATCGTTAATATAATAGGTCCAATAGTTGATGTTGTTGTTTGTTGCACTGACATCTGATACTTGTCCAACATAGTAAACTTGGGTGTGAACACTGCTTCCATTATAGTTAAAAGCTGTTGATGAGAAGCTCTTTGAAGTTCCATATTTCCATTCACAGTAAATTGTTCCAAGTCTATCTGTTTTAAAAGCCTGCTCTCCTACATAAGTTAAACTATTTGGTAAGAAAACATATTGAATGTTAGTATTATTATAAAAAGCATTTTTGCCAATATATGTTAATTTAGTTGTCGAAGAAGAACCACCATTGTCACAGCGTAAATCTAATAATGAATTTTGTGCTTCATTGCCTATAGTTTTACTCAAGACTAATGTTGTTCCATCATATGTATATACTTCAATCTGATTACCACCTGTATAATTGGTTATATTGCTACATTTGTAAAAAGCTTGAGTTCCAATAGCTACTAATGATGTAGCACTTTTTAGGTTGATACTAGTTAATGAAGAACAAGATTCAAAAGCGCCATTACTATACATAGCTTCGTTAAATTCTCCATTAAATGGACTTTGTCCAAATCCATTTACAGTAGGAACACTTCCATCTTTATAGTTAATATATTGAAGGCCAGTTAAATTTCCTTTAACCTCAGTCAATTTTGTATTTCTATTAAAAGCAAACCCATTAATTTTTTGAAGTGAGCTATTGAAAGTAACTGATGTTATATCAGAACCATTAAAAGCTTCAAAACCTATTATTTTTGTATTTGTATTTAAAACAACATCTTTATTTGCTGCACCTCTAGCATGGAAGAATAACATTTCATAGTTTTTGGAGTATAAATTATCACCATCTGTAGTAAAGTAACTGCTTGTTTCTTCAACAGTGAACGAAAATAAATCAGATAAAAGACTATCATTTTTAGCATTTGAACCAAACGCATTTAATCCAATATAATTAATTGTAGATGGAATAGATACTGATTTAAAGTGATTGTTCATAAATGCATATTCACCAACGTAAGTTACAGTACTTGGAATCTTACATACTCTATTGTTTTTATCTGCATCATCCGAATAAATGCTAGCAATAGATCTAGAATTAGTATATGTATATTCATAAGCATCTGTCCATCTGCTCCAAAACGCATAGTCACCTATTTTCTTTAGTTTAACATCACTATCATATTTAATATAATTAATATATCTATAACCACCAAAAGCACTTGGTCCAATTTCAGTTACTGGCAAATCGTTAATTGTTCCAGGAATAGTAATAACTACATCTCTTAATTTTTCTTCAGCATTTGTTATTGTAATATGGTCAGAATATTCTAAATAATCAAATTGATTAGAATAAGTTTGAACTCTTTCCATACCTGTTTTCCCATTAACTGTATCTCCAACATGTGTATATACAGGAACAGTAGCACGTCTTAACGCAGTAGAAGTAAAACCGTTTTCAGAAAAATCAGAACCAGATGTTTCTAGATCCCATGAGTTATATGGTGGTTCTGCAATTGTCGTTCCACTTTTTGGATAATAACCTGATAAATATATAGAAGCATAAGCGTTTTTTCCAAAAATAGTAGATCCCCATGCAGATGTATAGCTATTATTCTCTAAATAAGTAGTATTAAGATAAACACTTTTTGTACTCCAGTTTCCTGTAAAAGCATCATGATTAATTTCATAAAGTTTTGTAGTGTCTAATGAAATAGTTTTGATATATTCGCAATTGAAAAAAGCAAGATAACCAATTGAAATCGATTTTACATTAGAATCTGATTCGTTTAAAGTAATAGATTTTATAGCTTTGCAATAAGCAAAAGCATTTCTTTCTATAGCTTTACCGCAATAGAATCCATATGCATTTCGTTTATCATTTCCTTTAATATTATCATTATAGAAATCATCATCTAAAGAAGGTGGCAATACTAAATCAAATGTTCCTTTATTTTGTTTTCCACAATTACTGAAAGCACTATTGCCAATGGCTTTTAAGTGGTATTTGCCTTCACTATCAGCATTAAAAGTAATACTCTTTACTGCATTTAAGTTTTCAAAAGCCCAACCATCAATAATTTCTAATGAAGCTGGAAAATTTAAAGAAGTTAGTGCAGAATTACCTTTTGTATTTGCTTTGAAAGCATCAGTTGAAATTTCTTTAAGTTGAGTACAACGTGAAAAGTCAATATCAGCTAAATTAGTAGTATCAAAGAAAGCTTTACGACCAATTTTTACTAATTGCTCTGGTAAAGACACTTTTTTTAAATTAGTACCTGTTTTATTAGTTGCAGTTGCACTAAAGCAACCTTCCTCAATAACTTTAACAGGATATTTATTACCTTCAAGGTCAACAACGTATTCAGGAATAGTTAAAACTCCATTGTTAACTTCATCTTCGCTTGAATCCATAGAACCTAAGTAAGAAACTAAAACAGCATATTCACTATTATCTTTATTAGCATCTAGAGTATGTACTTCAAAATTATCCATAATTGGCTTTGTTGCGATACTATAAATAAAGTTATTGGTAGGAGTTAAATCAACTCGACCATAGTTTAATTTATACGGAATATAACTATTATTTCCTGTAGATACATACGTTTTATTCCATGTACTAGTATATCCATCATATGTTGAAGGATTAGTAGAACGTGATAAGTAAATTGTTAATTTTTCATTTCCATTAAATACATACTCACCAAATCTTTTAATATTATTAGGAACATATGCCATAATCATTAAGTTGCAGTTAGCAAAAGCATAGTCATCGACTTCTAATTCATTAGATGCACTTGGCAAAATAACACGTGTTAAGTAAACGCATCCTTTAAATGCACTTCTTCCTATATAAGTTAAGGTGTTAGGCATAGTAAACGATGAAAGTCTTCGACATCCTGTAAAGGCATTTTCATTAATAGCTGTTATTGTATTATTTACTTTTACTGAATCACCATCATTATTCATATAAGAAACATCAGTTAAAGCTGTACAGTTCATAAATGTTGCAACATCAATAACTGTTACTTTTGATGGTATAACAAAAGTAACTAAGTTTGTACATGATAAGAAAGCTTGTTTACCTATTTGTTTAATAGTATTAGGTAAGTTAATTTGAGTAGCGGTACAGTTAGCAAAACCAGATTCATATATAGCTGTAATTGTTGTTGTTGATGTGCTACCAGAAGCATTAGCACTAGTAAATTTGTCAGGGACATTAATAACGGTATTTTCACCACCACTATTATAAGCAATAGCTGCTTCAGTTCTTCCTATACTATTGTAATATAAAGTATAACTGACGCCATTATCTTCAACTACAGCGTTACTATAGCTATACGAAGAGCTAACATTATTTTCTATATTAGAAGCGTATGTATTTTTAACAACAGAAGCTAAAGAAATTAAACAAGTTATAAAAACTAAAGCAACTGATAAGAATTTTTTAATTTTGCTCATTTCATTTACCTCCTATGCTTTTTGATAAGTATAATTCTTTTCTGAATATTCAGTTCCGTTAAGATAGAAAGAAGCCGATCCTTGATTCCACACCATAGCAGAATTTAAGAAAGTTAATACTTCGCTATCGTTAATAGTTAAACTGATATATAAATGTACTTCATCTTGAGAATAAACTCTTAAAGTACCTGAATTTGTATTAAACTTAGCTAAATATGTGAGTTTAGCATACTTCTTTAAGTCACCTGTTGGATCACATAATAAGAAGTCGACACCGGCGACTCTATTGATACCCTGAGCAACGTTAATTTCATCAATAGTACCAGCTGTTTGACCTTGAACAGCCATATAGTAAATATTGATAGAGTCATTAGGTGAACCGATAAAGTATTTACCTTTAGGAACTTTAAAGATGTGTGCAAATAACTTATTGCTTGAATTTGTATCGCTAGCAACTACAGCTGTAGTATCTGTTTTACCAGTAGTTGAATCATAATTAAAGTATTTTAATGTATCAATATTGTCATTATTTGGCACAAACATCGTGTATAAAGGTACTGCAGTATTTCCTAAGTTTCCTTTAGCATCTAAATATTTTAAATTACCACTACTATCGTAGTCATAACCATAAATAGAAACATATCCGTTGCGTTTATTACTACTTGCAATAACGCTGATGTTAGCACCATTACTATTACTTATTTCAAACAAAATAGAGTTAGCTGGGTATTGTTGTCCGTTAACTGTTGTAATAGACTTATTAGAACTAATAGTTAAGTATGAGGAAAGTGAAGAAAGCTGAGTATAATCACTTTTTCTAATCATAAGACCAAATCTATTATTACCTGGTTCAATTGATTTTCCATATTTATCTATTAATTTGTATTTAAAATACTCTTGCAATAACTTGCTATCTGTATTGTAGAAATAAGAGTTATTACCAACTTTAGAATAGTCATTTCCAAAGTTTAATTTAAAAACATAGTTAGATCTTTGTTCGTATTTACTTGTGAAAGTACTTGAGTCAGCATAATCAGGTATAGTAGACATGTTTTCAACGAAGTTATAGTCTCCACCACTTGGGTGAACACCGTTTGAAGGATACCAAGCTGTTGGATTAGTTATTCCGTCTTTAGCATCGTTTTCAGCAGTAGTGTAATAAATTTCAGTTTTAGCTGTTCCGTTTGTAATACTTGAAGTTCCTAAACCGTTAATAAAGTAAGTATCTTTATTATAGGTTGTTGGATCAAAGTTAGAACGGTCGTTAGAAGTAGCAACTTTAAAGATACCTAATCCTCTATCAGTAGTAGCAGTATCTTCGATTAACTTTTGGCCAAAGAAGTCGACAGAGTTAGCAGCAGAACCACTAGTTGGCTGAAAGCTTAATCCGTTATTTTGACCAGAACTAGTAATATAAGTCGGAATACTAGCTGAAGTTGTTCTTAAATATTCAGCATAAAGTTGATAAGTGTTTTGGTTAAGATATTTTGTATAGTCAACATAGAATCTATCTGTACCAGTTGTGTCAGATTTCTTAATACTTGTTTGCATAGTATTTGTTGGAAAGTCGCTACGAATAGATGAATAGATACCTGAAAAGTTAATAACACCAATTTCACCTTTATCAGAAAAGCCATATTCAGGAGCTAAAGTGTTTTCAACGTTAACACCAATTTCACCAACCAAACCAATTTCTGATTCTGTTTCTACTGGCTTAAAGATAGTTGAATCGCCTTGGTTAAAATTAACCTTAGAGTCATATACGTAACAGTTAGTCATACTTCCATCGACATGACCTGCTAAAAAGCCGATATTGTTACCGTGGAAATAGTTTGTATATTGTGAACTAGAGTTAGGATCAACATAGTCAGTATAAACTGTCATAGTATAACCTGTAGAGGTTTTATCGGAAGCTCTATTTGAATATATCTTAGCTAAATAAGTTTGAATAACTCTAGAGTACTTTCTATTGTTGTAGATAGTCGAAGCAACTAAACTAATACGAGTATCAATTTCACAGTTGGTATTAGCAAAGTCATCGTTGTTATTAATAAAGTCTAAGTTAACTCTTACTTGAGTTTGACCATCATCAGTTGTAATTACATCTAAAGCGTTATTACTAACTTTAACGTCATATTCAAAACGACTATCTGAAGTGTCAAAGTAAGGTGTGAAATAGCTATTTGAATAGTTAACGCCATTTATAGTTTCAGAAGCTGCATCAATTCCGTTAAAGTTTGTACCAACAATAATCTTTTCTTCTCTAAACTTAGTTTGCTTATTAGCATATTTATCAAAATAATATAAATCAGCCTTTTCAAAGACAGTATTCTTAGTCAAAGCGTTATCGACAACAGTAGTATACAAGTCATCGATAGCATTAACTTCTTTACTATATCCAACACAGTTGACAGTAAGGTTACTGACAATTAAATTTTGAATATTTGAATCAGAATCACAATAGCCGAATAAGCCCATATCTTCTAATGAAGAGTCAACAGTTAAATTTAAAACAGGAATGTTGTTTCCTTCAAATATACCTGAGAAAGGTGTTCCTTCACTACCGATAGACATAAAAGACGATTTCATACTACTCATGTCTAAAAAGTCGACATGTTCTTGTTGAACAACACCGTTTTCAACTTTAAGGCACTTATAGTTTCCATCGTTTTCAAAATCGTGACCTATTCTAAAATAACTATTGTCTTTTAAAATACCAAAGTTTTGAAGTCTAGAAAGATTATATAAATGTTGAGGAATAACAATTTCATATGGATCATCTTTAGTTCCATCACCTTGATAGAAATAAGTTCTTAAACCTAAAGAACCATTAGCACCATTATCCTTTTCTAAGTTCTTAGCCATAAACCAAGCGACAGAAGCAGTGATAACAGTAACTACTGGTACAATTAAAGTGATAAGTGAGTTAACAATTTTAGTTTTATTCATTGCTACTAGCTCCTTCCACTTTAACGCTAAAAACGCAGTCAAAGTAAACTGGAATATTGACACCAGATAAAGAAAAAGCTAAATCAGCCAACTCATTAGGCGAATAGTCAATAGAGATATAGTAAGTTAAATTTGCCAAACTACCTTTTAAAGAATCGACAGAGTCGTTATCATTTTTGACGACGACAGAATCGTTAACGATTGTAGTGTCATTACTCTTTTCGTATAAGTGAGCAACGTTGTTATTCTCAACTTTTTTATTTTGCCATGCTAAATAAGAGACAGCATAAAACATAGGATCGTTTGTCGTCTTATTGCTATCAGCTACTGAAGAATAAAAAGTTGGCAAATATTTGTTATCAGCTATACAGTCTTCAACTTCTTTTTGACTAAAAGCTTGGATATCAGCATAACGAGAAATGTAATATAAAGAACTATCTCTTTCCATTTCTTTTTTAAGCATAGAAATAACAACACTAATATTTCCAGATAAATTAGTATCCAAAACGACTTTATAAACGATATTAGTATGCATATCGTATAAAGTAACATTTTCATTAACAATAAGATAAGCTGGGTCAAAGATATTCATTTGAGCTTTATTAGCTTTAATATCGTCTTCGCTTAACTCTATAACCTTTCCATTTTGAGGATTATCATAGTCGACTAAAGTATTATCATCAGAACCGATGACATTATATTCAAATTTATAAGCATTATAAGAAAGAAGTGAAGTTTGATTATTAAAGATAGAAGTACCACCATTATTGATCTCTTCTTGTCTTTTAGCAGTAAACCAAGCTATAGTCGAAAAAGCAGTAGCTAATAAACAGCTACAGCACATAACTATCGATAATAAGACAGATTTACTTCTATTGCTTTTCATTAATACTCCAGTTTTTTAATAAATATACAAATGGTAACTGGCAATCCATATATATAGGACCCTATAGCTTTGCGTCACTATCTTACGATAGTTTTGCTTTTTTACTTTATTATGTATATCTAAAAAGACAACAAATTTCAACAAAAAAGCCTTTTCAAAATCACCTTTTTTATAAAAATCTACACAAATAATGTGAATAATGTTCAATAAAAATGAAATGCTTTCTCTTTGTATTTTTTTATTGACAGAAAAATTTTCAAATGGTACTATATTTCAGCAATAGCGGTTTAAGTTCTAAACGTCCCAAATAAGAACATAAACTTAATTGCACTACCCTATCATCGATTCAATACTGCGAAAAAAGAAAAGCATGTTGAATTTTTTTTGCGTGATAGCACAAATTTTAAAGGAGAAAAAATTAATTATGAAAAAGTCTAAGATTATTTTACCAGCAGTTGCTCTCTTAACAATCAGTACAGTCGCTGCTGCTTCAAGTACGGTTGCATGGTTTACAGCTAGCAGAACAGTTGACGTAAATCTTTCACAAGTTGCTGTTTATAACCCAGAATCAAATTTAGAAGTCACACTTAAAGAAGACACTGCCGCTGGAACATCTGTTAATAATACAAAAGGCGCACAAATTGTTACACTTCCAAGCTATATGCGTGACGGCTCTGTTGATGCTGCTGCTAAAAAAGTTTATAAGAAAGATGTCGTTACAGGTGAATATAGTGCAATAACTGGTTATTCTACAGATACAGCTACAATTGCTGAAAAAGAAGAAAAAATATATAGAGCCACTCACTGGACAATGACTTTCAGCATGAAAGAACCTTCGACAAATGATTATGGTGTCCTTCTTGATATGAATAAGACAAAATTCACTGTTGGTGCTAGCGAAAATGGCGCAATTTCAAAATCATTTAGAGTTGCATTTGTAGTTAATGATATAGTCTCAGCAGTTATCGCCCCATTTGCTGATGATGACGCAGTTTTAACTTATGTTAGTAAAGAAGGAAAAGATGCTCAAACAACATCTTATACAAATAAAAGAGTTACAACTAAAACTAAAGAAATTACAACATCAGAAGTTGCAAATGAAAATGATTTTACAGCTGCAAAAGGATTTGTTGGTAAAATTGAAAGTACAAAGGACTTGACTGTTGAATGCTATGCATGGTTCGAAGGTGAAGATGCTAACTGTATTGTTCCAACAACAGGTTTAATCAACACAACAATCACTTCACTCTTAAGCTTCTACGCTGTCAGAGTCACAACAGCTGCTTAATCATTCTTTATTAATAAAATAGTATATTGTTTTTACTCTCTTAAAAGTGATATACTTAAAAAAGCCAAGTAAATCAGTTAAAAAGGAGTCAAACATGAGTACTAAAAAGAAGGTATTATTAGGAGTTGCATTTAGTTTAGATGCAGCTATTACGATATTCTTATTTGTCGTATCTATTATCATGTTAGCTACTATGCCTAAAACTGAAGCTGATTATTTGATTGCTCAAAGAACACCAGGCATGATTCCTTACTTACAAACTCACTCAACTGTTTACTTACTCACATGTGTTTTACCATTAGTTATCTTATTAATAGTTAACATTTATGCCTTTATTAAGTATATCAAAAAGGCTTACGCCAAGAAGAAAGTAGAACTTACAGACCTCAGCGATGAGGAAAAAGAAAAGTTAAGACAAGAGCTCTTAAACGATTTACAAAAAAAGTAAAAATTATTATTTACAAAATAAAAGCTATTTGCTAAAATAGTCCCGTAAAAAGCAAAATGCCAGCAATGGTATGACGCAAAGCTATAGGGTCTAAGAATATTGCATTAGATAGCCAGTTACCTTACTGAAATGCGATGGAAACTCCGCTGCGTTCGATGATAGGTAGCTGGCTTTTTGTTTCGTTACATTTCTTTGGGACACATTTTACGCTTAAATTTAGTCAACAAAAACATTTTTTGTTCGTTTTTGTATACTACGAAAGAGGTGAAATTTGTGGTTGATTTAGCTTACGTCAAGAAAAGAAAAAGAAAAAAGATAACAATATTAGTATCTTCTATCAGCGCCGTGGTGGTTGCTGTTTTTGTCATACTTTCTTTCTTAGGACGTAATTTAGGATCTTTCACTGTTAACCTTAATCGTTCTAACGTTTCTTTAGCTTTATCTGAAAAGTCTAACCTAGAAGATAGTACTTCATTTTTAAGAATAGCCGATATTCCAACAATGGATACATATACTTATGGTATGATCGATAAAGATTCTGAAGTAGATAGCGAAGCTACTGATTACTTAAAAGGTGCTCAACGCAACATTAAAGGTGAAGTAACTTCTTTAAACTACCTTAAATACACTTTCTTTATTACTAATACTGGTACTACATCAGCTACATATGACTTTTCTTTAAACTTCTTAGATAACGAAGATGGAAGCAACGTTGATAACCAAGCTATTAAAGATATTATGAGAGTTAAACTTTATAGTAACACTGATAGCGATTCACACAACGCTACAATTTATGCCAACAAAGGTAAAAACGTCAAAGTTGTCGACGGTCAAGAAACTTTTAACGAATATGTTAGTGATACAAATAAGCAATTGTGTACAAATTTTGCTGACGAAGACACTGTCTTAAAGTTCAAATACGAAAATTTTAAATCTGGTGAACAAATCAGATATACAGTTCTCATTTGGCTTGAAGGCAGCGATCCAGAATGTACTGGCACACCTGCTAGTGACACAAAAGTTAGATTAGGAATTGATATAAACGCATATGAATACCAAGAATAAATACAAAAAAGCTATTGGTATTAGCTTGCTCTCCCTATCAGTACTATCGATGATTAGTGTTGTTGGTGGAACTGCTGCTTGGTACCAATACTTATCCCGTGCAGGCATGGGATTTGGTGGAACTTCTATTGGCAATTCAAAACTCTTAGAAATCGGATTTATCAGTCAAGTATACTTATCTGACTATCAAAACTATGACTTAAGTAGAGATGATAACGATCCTACTATATATTGGTCGAATAGCGAAATCAGCGAAGATACTTTAACTTATTACTTAGAAGCAAACGGATATGCATCAAATAAATTATCCCCAACTTCAAGTGGTTCTTTTGATGAGAGTAAGAATTTTAGCTTGGTAGGAAATCCGTTCCACTTAGAAACTGGTTTTAACGCAGTTAAAAAATCAAACTATATTTATTTACCACTTGTCTTTAGAGTAAAAGACATCGATGGTAATTCTTACGTTAGTGGTCAACACATATATTTAAATAACTCATCTTTAACTACGCGTAATAGCACTGAACAAGCCTTACGTGTATTTATGCAAAACGAAATTAACAATTTTATATATAATCCTTCATCTGTCGAAGATGGAAGTACTACTGTCGGTGGAGTTTTAAATCTCAACAACGACATTTACCTTGACTATAAAGATGGAAAAGAATTCGTTTATGGTGAGTACGAATCTATCGTATATTCAAATCAAGTTTATAGTGGCACAAATACTATTAACGCTAATAACGTTACAACGTTTAATGCTAACCATAAAAACGGAGTCCATATAGTAGATATGGAAAAATCGATATTCAAGACTGCTAATTATTTAGGAACTGAATCAGTTATTAGTCAAAATAAAGTTTTAGCCATAACTGACGAAGAAAGTGGCCTTGCTAAACTTAACCTTACTATTTACTTAGAAGGTTGGGATGATGCAGTTATCGACCAAAACATCGGAACTATGTTCAGCTTGAATTTAAATTTTGGAGTTGATAACGATGAATAAGAAGATTATAGCTTTATATCTAGTAACAATTCTCTGCCTTATCTCTTCTGTAAGTATGACTATTGCTTGGTACGTTGGCAACTCAAACTTATATATTAGAGATTTCGTAATCTCTTTAAACGCTGATAAAGAAATTAAAATAGGAACTGATGAAGAAAATTTCTACGAAGAAATTCCTTCAGAAAATATAAATGAAGTTGGAGCTTTTATTCCAGTTAGTTCAATGTATTCATCAAAGTGGACTAACGAACATAAAGATACACCTGAATTTAGACAAAGTTACTCTTCTCTATCCAGCGAATCAAGTCAAGATAGTGGCTTAGCTAGAAGTGGCTTCTACTCCCAAGAATTCTACCTCTATAGCGAATCGAATTTAATTGCAACTATCGCTGACGAAACATCAATCGTGCCAAATATTGAAAAAAATGTCGCAACTGCTAAAAGAATAGCAAGTAGTCACCCTGAATACTCTCAGGCTGAAGTTACTAAACACTTAAATGGCATTGTCGACTCACTTAGAATTTCTATTCTTATTCCAGATGAAGAAATATACGGCTATTACATCATAGATCCAAATAAAAAAGATGACGAAGTCACTTATTTTGTTGGAAGACTTGATAATAACGCTGATGGATATTATGACACATCTAAAGGACAAGAAAGAATATTCGGTGAATATGAAAATAGTGAATTAGATAAAGTTGTTTATACAGATGTATTAACACAAGATTCTGATTTATATAACGCAAACGAAAAAGCTTCTTCATTTAATGCTAAATCTAAAAAAGGTACTAAAGCTGTCAATTGGGAAAAAACATTAGAAAACGGATTTAACCGCACTATTGAAAATTCTTTAACCGTCAGTGAAGCTCAATCAGCAATACAAATTCCAATCATAGGCTTAAAACCTCAAAAGGTTGTTATTTCTGTCTATATCGAAGGTTGGGATTTAGATAATACTGATATTACTAAATTAGGAAGTTTTTATACCAACATTAAATTTAAAGTGGTGAGGTGATTAATATATGAGTGCTTATTTTGAATATTTAAAGGAAATGATTATCCAAGTTTTTAAAGATCTTGGACTCTTTTTCAATAAGTTATTTGCCAGACCATGGTCAAACGTTGGTCAAAACTTCAAGTATTACGGAGATTTATTTAAAACGTACTGTAGTCAATTTGGAGTAGTCGGTTGGATATTCTTTGTAGTTTTTGCAATATTCTTTGTCGCATTAATTTGCGGCTTACTCTTCTTACTTTTCTTACTATTAAGAAAGTATATAAGATTTGTAAAACGTGAAATTGACAAGGAAGAATTAAAGAACCAAGTCGAACGCTTAAACTATGAACTTTATAATATGACTCAAGAGAAAAACAAAATTCTCGACTTAAAAGTTCAATACTTAGGTTTAAGCAGTCCAGAAGAAATGAAGAAGAATCAAGAAGTTATCGCTGAAACATCATCACGTTTTCCTAAACTCACATCTGTCGATGTCGAATATAAGGATTCAAGCGAAGAAATTCCTGATGTTGAAGGATTATCACTAGAAGAGTTATGTAACTCCTTTAGAGGCTTTGCTGCAAGTCAATTAAAGCTCTATTATAAAATAGATACAATTAGACAATTATTTGCTGGTATGGCTACATCTAAACTTATTATCTTAGAAGGTATCTCTGGTACTGGTAAAACTTCTTTACCATACGCCTTAGGTAAGTTCTTCTCTCACGATGCAGCTATATGCTCTGTCCAACCTTCATGGAAAGATAGAAGTGAACTCTTAGGTTACTATAACGAATTTACTAAGAAGTTTAACGAGACAGAATTCTTAAGAGCTGTTTACGAATCTACATATCGTAAAGACTTAGACTTAATTGTTCTCGATGAAATGAACTTAGCTCGTATCGAATACTACTTTGCTGAATTCTTATCCATGATGGAAATGCCAAACGTCAACGATTGGTTAATAGAATTAACAAGTAACGATGAACCAAACGATCCTAAAAACATTCACAAAGGAAAACTTTTGATTCCACAAAATATCGAATTCTTCGGTACAGCAAATAACGACGACTCAACCTTTACTATTTCTGATAAGGTTTACGATCGTGCTATCTCTATTTTCTTCGATAACAAAGGAATACCATTCGAAACCGAATTTGTCGATTCAGTTCAAGTAAGTTATTCTCAACTCAAGAAGTTATATCAAGATGCTATTTTCCAATATCCATTATCTGAAAAGCTTCTCGAAAAATTTGAAAAACTCGACTCATTCGTCATTAAAAACTTCAAACTTGCTTTCGGTAACCGTATCTTAAAGCAACTCAACACCTTTATTCCAGTTTACGTTGCTTGTGGTGGCCGTGAAATTGATGGCTTAGATTTCATCTTTACAAATAAGATTTTAAAGAAGTTTGAATCTTTAAATATTGCCTTCTTAAAAGATGAATTAAAGAAATTAAATCTTGAACTCGATAAGTTATTCGGAAAGAACACTTTCCCTATGGCTCATAACTACATCAACGATTTATTAAGGATGAACTAATATGGACAAGAGTAATCGTTATCAAAAGCTCAATGATGCTTATGTAAAAAAGATCAACTCTTTAGTCAAAACAAATAAAACAGCTAGTGAAGTTTATACTCAATTAAGCGATGGTAATAATCGCTATCTAAAAATGAATAGAATTGAAACTTCATCTTACGATACTGAATGGATTGAAAAGATTGAAGACTCAATTTTAGACTTAGGACAAATCATTAAAAATCCTTGGAAAACCACTAAAACCCAAGGTAATATTGTTCCTGTTGAATTAGCTAGAAAAACTAATAGCGAATCAATAAGGCACTTATCTTCGCATACACAATATGTTAAATCAGTCGATAGTAGAGGTAATATAACTCCAAATAAAGTATTAACAATCGAAACTGTCGATAACTATGCTACATACGAAAATAGATTTATTTCTACTTTAATTAAAAGACTCGTTTACTTTATCGAAAAACGATACGAGTATATAGTTTCACACGCAGAACTTAAGAATCTTCAAGTAAACTATATCAAATCAAAAGCTATTGTTGACGGAAACGAAGTTGAAATTGAAACAAAAGTTACAATTAAAAGCGACGTCGATGAAAAGATAATTAAACAATCAGAAGAATATCTAACAAGAGTTAAAAAGATTAGAGAGTACTTGCTTTATTATTTTAATAGTGACTTCATGAAGATATTAAAAAATGAAAAAGATGTCACTAATCCAATACTGCAAACAAACGTTATTAGAAAGAGCCCTCTATATCACAAGTGCTATAACTTATATAAGTTTATAGAACGTTATAAAAACTTAGGTGTTAATTACTCTATTGATGAAAAATACACTCTATTAAACGAAGAAGAACGTCAAGAAATGAACGCTAATCTCTTGTCATCCTTCCTATCGCTTAAATCTAAAGCTCCAGTTAAAGTAAAACGTAGAAAGCATAAAGTATATAAACAAAAAGTATTAACAAACGTAGACGAAGATATTTACGTATTCTCTCCTGCCTCAAACGAACCTCTCGAGTTTATTAGAATCGATGAAGGTTATCGCAAGGCTATGGCTAAACCTGACATAATGGAATTACCTAAAAATCCAACACGTGAACAGGCTGAATATCTCAAAGAAGAATATGCTAAACAAAGAAAAGCAAAGAAAGAAGAAGCTGCTAGAAAAGCTCTTCTTAAACGTAAAGAAAAAGAAGCTAAAGACTTTGAAAAGTCTCAAAAAGAGCTTATTAAGTACAACAAGAAAGTCGAAGAAGATCTCATTAGACGTGAACAAGAACGTAAGCAAAAAGAAATTGAACTTACTCTTCTTAGAGCCCGTAAAGAAATTAAAACTACAGCTCGTCACGACAAAAATATCGATCCTTCAACTTTAAATATTCAAAACGAGCAACTCGATGTAGTTCAAGCAGAAGCACCAGTTACTTCAAACGAAGAGACAAGCGCTCCTGAAACAACAAATCTTGAAGAGGTGAAGTAATGTCAAAAGAGACAAAGAAAGTAAAAAAAAGTAAATTAAGAAAAACTTTAGAATGGATATTTTTATCTATTTTTGGAGTCTTCTTTGTTGTAATTTTTGGCTTTCAAATTGTCGGAAACATTACTAAAAAAGATAACTTTGGAGTTCCAAACGTTTTAGGAACACAAATCATGATGGTTCTAACCGATTCTATGGAACCAGATTATAAAGTCGATGACATGATAATTGTTCAAAAGATCAGTCCTGAAAAAATATATAACTTAGTCGCTTCAAATCCTACAACTAAAGAAGGAACAATTAAGTTTCAAGACACAGCTCAAAACTTAAAATGGATTGAACAAGAATGCTTAGTTATCGATACAGACTCATTAAAGATAGACTTAAGTTTCTATTACTCTACTTCACAACTTAAAATGACTATGACTCATAGATTAGTCGGTATAAGGCTTAATGAAGATATCAAAGAAGGCAGCGGCCGCTATGATTTCTTTGTTCAAGGTATAAACAAAGAAAGTAAAAACTATAGCGGCGATCAAGGTCAAGCTTTCGATGAAAGAGTATTGTTAGGAAAAGTTCAATTTGGTTCAACTTTTCTTGGAATAGTCTATAAAGGTGTCACATCAGTTTGGGGGTTATTAATTCTTATTCTTCTTCCATCAGGATATTTAATAATCACAAGCATTCTCGATATAGTTAAAGGCTTAAAAGAAGATGATGAAGACACAAAGCAAAAAGTAGAATCAACTGATGGATTACAACTATCAAACGAAGATAAAGAAAGACTTAAGAGCGAACTATTAGAAGAGCTCTTAAACAAAACAAACGACAAGGAGAATAAAAAATGAGAATTGGAAGGTTTGCGCCTACTATAATTAGTTCAATATTACTAATTCTTTCAATTGCACTATGTGTATTAACGAATTTAGACTTAATTCCATTAAGTTCTATCCTTTTCCCTATTTCAATTGTTTTAGTCGTTGTTTTTGCTGCTATTACTTTCTTTATTATCGCTTTATACTTTTCTGATTTAAAAGTTAAAAAATTCTTAAACGAAGAAAACATTTATAACTTTGGTGTTGCTAAAGATTTCTATAACTACTACGTTTTTTCTAGAAGAGTTGCAAAACAAATTAAACACAATAAAAAAGAAAACAAATACATTATTCGTTTCTCGTGTTTTAGTAATACTCAAACCATTTCAAATCACTCAAGAGCAATAGTTAAATTTAATAGCTTTATTGCTGATTTCTTAATTAAATATTTCTCCAAAAGATCTAAAAAAATAATTAAGAACAACGCTTCCTTTTGTTTTTACCACGACACGTTCTTAATTTATTATAGTGGAAGCGAAACAAAACTTAATTCGCTTTTAACAGATATAAGCAACGAATTATATAAAATCAATCAAGAAAACGATTTAAAACTTTTCGTCCAACCATACTTCGGCATCGTTGAAATTAAAGATACTAAATCTGTTATTAATTTAATTTCTAAAGCTACAATTGCTAGAAGAGTTGGACAACTCAATTTCCAAGAAATAGTCTTCTATGAACCAAGTATGGAAAAAGAAGAAGACGAAAGCTTAGCAATAAACATCAATAAGGCTATAGAAAATAACGAATTTGTCGTTTACTATCAGCCAAAATACAACTTAACTCTAAAGAAATTTATTTCTTCAGAAGCTTTAGTAAGATGGGAGAATCCAAAACGTGGATTACTCTCACCAAGCCAATTTGTCCCACAAGCCGAACAAATGGGCTTAATTCATAAAATTGATATGTATATCTTTGAAAGAGTCTGTAAAGACCTTCAAGATTGTAAAAGAAAAGGTAGAAGACTTTTACCAGTCTCTGTAAACTTTTCTCTATATGAATTCTATAATAATGGATTTATCGATGATTTAGTTAGTTTGATGAATAAGTATAATATTCCACCAACTTTAATTGAAATAGAAATTACTGAACAAACAACTAATGCTAATAACTTTATCGCTACTTCCATTTTAAAAAGAATTAAAGATTTAGGTATTAGAATACTTATGGATGACTTCGGTGTCGGATATTCTAATATCATGAACATTAGAAAAACACCTATCGATGTTATTAAGATTGATAAATCTTTCATCGATGAAATAGTAACAGATGCTAAGACGAGAAGCATTGTTAAGTTCTTAATCGAACTATGTAAAACAAACAGCTTAGAATCAATCGCTGAAGGCGTTAATGACGTTAAACAAGTAGAAATACTTAAGAAGCTTAAATGTGATACTATCCAAGGTTATTACTACTCCAAACCTTTATGTCGTAATGACTTTGAAAAATTCCTTTTATCAAATAACTTCGAAAAGAAAGGAGTTCAAGAATAATGATTCTAATCTTAGGCAAAACACACGATGATATTTTGTACTTTGAAAATATCATGCACAATAAACAAGAAGAAAAAGTATTTGACAAATACACAGTTACAACAGGAACTATTTATAACCAAAATGTCTGCTTAATGTACGATATTTACTCTAACTACTTATCAAGCTTAATCGTTACTCACTTGATTAGAACAAAATATGTTATCTTTGTTATTCTTGTAGGTAAAGCAAAAACATATTTTGACGATTTAAAAGTAGGTGATATTGTAATTTCAAATTCTATAACTTTAGGCGATGTAGACTTTACTAGCGAAACAAAATGCAAGTTGGGTCAAATTCCAAGTTTTCCTCAAACATTCTTAACTCAAACTCACTTAGCTCAAATATTTGATCAATCAATTTCTAAAGTCTTATATAGAGAAGCTATTAAAGGCAACTACATCTCAACAAGTAGAGAGTTAGATAATGTTGATCAAATTAAATATTTAAACTCTGATGACTTTGTCTTAGGAATGCAAAATAACGTTGTATTTGATACAGAATCAGGCGGTGCTGCCATCGCTTGCAACATTACAGATGTTCCATTAATTGCTATTAAAGTAATTGAATCAAAAGTCGGTGAGAAAAGTAGCCTAGAAAACTACTTAACAGTTTTAAAGTCATATATCGATGTCGGTAAAGGTGTTTCAATCGCTATTTCCGAAGTTGGAAGAAACGACTTTATTCAATAGGAGATAGATTATGGCCAAGAAACAAAACACAAAATTATCACTTAAAAAAATATCAAAAATAATTAATGCTATTGGTATTGTTATTGGAGCTTTCACTCTTATTTGTTTTATAGAGGCAATTGTTTTTAGATTAACGTTAGAAAATAAAGAAGTATCAAAGATTTTTTTCATAATAGGATTTATATCAGTTATTATTTTATTACTCTATGTCATAATTGTTTCTATGCTCTTCTATATAAGAATATTTAGAAACGTCTTAGACGTATCAAGTCAAAACTTAGATAAACTCAAAAAACTAGATAGTAATCTTACTAAGTTCAGTTTAACAGGAATTGCTGAAATTAACGATATGAATACAGACTTAGAAGAGATTTCTAAAGTTTATAACCACACAATAGTTACAACTTCTAACTTTGACTATAGCAAATTAAATATCGAACATGTCGATAACCAACCACAAGTAATTGTTTACGATTCCTTGGTTGAAAATATTCAATATTTACTTTCCACTTCAGCTACATTCCGTAACGCTTTTATTGAATTAGAGTTTAACGTTGAAAAGGTCACTGAAGAGCAAGAAAAATTTATTATTAAATCTATATTAGATTTTTATAATGATCCAACTATTCTTGTCGCACCTAATTTCAGAAAGAAAAGAATTGTTATTTATCACCCAAACATAGACTCTATTTCCAAAATGAAAGAACAAGTTGTTCTTTTAATAAAAAAATGTGTCGTCTATGAACATATTGGTAAAGATGAAACTCTGGTTTGCCCAACAGCCTCAATAGTTATGTTTCCATACAGTGCTATTGATGATATCTTCTCTGATTTAAGATATGCTCGTCGTAAAAACCAATCGATAAATACATACTTACCTAAGAGAATGATTCGTGGTGACAATAAGTTCTTCTCTAACTCAATGAGTTTAAGTAACGTCTCTAAAATACTTGAAAGTATTCCAGACTTTACAGAAATAAACGACGATGAAGAATTAAAAGAAAAATTCGAATATTACTTAAGAAAAGAAGCTGTCTTCTACAACTTCGACTTTGCAGGTATTGTCTCATATGACGACTTCTTATCTGTATATAAACCATACGTTCACTTTAATGAAAGTGATAACGAAAAAGATATATTTACAGATAACTCAATATTTGACGAAAAAATAGTTATGTCTTTAGCTAAAATAATCGATAGGGATGGAAGCTATTTCTTTTCTAAAAGAGAAAATGCTAATGAAGCCATTTGTACATACCTTGACATTTTAAATATCAGCTCAGGCTTATTCTTTATTACTAAATATAAAGGCAAGATAATAGCAATAACTTATTTCTTAAATAGAGACTCAGATTTAAATATCGATAGCTACTTAAGAGAATCTTTAGTTGTCTTTGCTAGAATAATATCTGATAGTATTAAAGCTATTAAAATTAAACAAAAAGCCTTGGATTTTGAAGAAGATAACCAAACACTTCTTAAGATATCTAACATGAAGATATACACAATCAAAAAAGATAATTATAAATTACTATCTATTAGTGATTCTTTAAAAGATATTTATACAAGACCTATTGTTGGTCAAACATGTTATGAATATTTATATAACAAAACTTCCCCATGCGAAAATTGTCCATTAAGAAGTGGTTCTAAAATGGAAAGCAAAATATGTGGTGAAAAACACTTATCATCGCTCATTCTTGATAACAATAAATATAGTAGCTGTCAAATGCTTCTAACTCCCGAAAGCAAGAATTACTTTGCTACTAATAGATTTAACAGTGATTTCTTAATTAACTCTTACTATTCTCTTATCTATCGAATGAACAACATCTTTAGTGGTCATACCAAAGGTTATATTATCTTAATTAAAATTAATAACCACACAGATATCATCGATAAGTATGGCGATGAAAGTTACTTAAGATATGTTAGAGATTTCTTAAAAGCTGTTTGTAAATACGATAATTGCATTGCAAACACTTACCTCTATAGAAACAACATCTTCGCTATAGTCGCTAACGAATGTTGTCAAGTTGACGTCATTGAAAAATGTGAAAAAATCTACGACTTATCAAGAGTTAACTATCTTGATAAGAGCTTAACAGATAACTTATTTTCATTAAGCTTTATAACATTTAGATATCCAATGAACTTTGCTTCCTCATACGACTTAATTAAAGAAATCGAATTATTCTTAAAGAACGATATAGCTAAAGTTAAAGATGGCTATATCTACTTTGCTGAAAACGACTACACTCGTAGTGCTAACAATACTGAATTCATGCTTCAATTACTCGATGAAGCTACTTCAACAAGAGATCTTAAAGTTCAATTACTTCCATTTGTTAGAAATAAAAAACTTACAGGTGCTGAACTCTTATTACGTTTAAGAGATGATAGCAAGAACGCTTTAATAAATACATATGACTTAATTAAAGTTGCTATTAAAAATAACCGTATCGGTATAATTACTAATATTCTTATCGACAATATCGGTGAATATTATAAAAACTATGGATTCTCACTATTTAGAATCACAGGTTTCAAACGATTAACAATTAATACTGATAGCAGTTATTTCGATGATAGTACATTTATGGATTCTCTTGAACACTTAGTCCAAGAACATCATTTCCAAAAGAACTTCTTGGGTCTTGAAATCACAGAAAAGGAATTATCTGAACACTTCGATAAAATGAAAGAGGCTTCCAAGAAGTTATATAAAGTTGATATCGATCTTATCTGTGATGCCTATACAGGCGAATATTTCTCATTAGAAAAGATAAAAGCCTTAGGAATTAATATGATAAAGATTTCAAGACAAATCGTTTCCAATATCGATAAAGATGAAGCAATATATAACGAATTGTTATCTCTCATTAATAGTGCTTATGAACGCGATATTAAAGTGTGCCTCGTCGGTGTTGAAAATGAGCATCAATATAGACTCATTACTGAAAAATATCCTGATATTCCAATGCAAGGTTACTATTTATATCAACCAATGGATTCTCAAGATTTATTTGGAATGCTTAGGAAAACAAATATCGACTAATGAAAAACGCATCAATAGAACAAATTCTATTGGTGCGTTTATTTTTTAAGCTTTAAAGTAATTTTATTTTTCTTTAGACATCTTACCCTTATACATTTGCTTATCGGCTAAATCGACAGCATTCTCAATGCTTGAAGCATTAAAACAAATACCTGTTGTAACTGAACATTTTATATTTGGATAAGCAGCAATTTTAATAGTGCTTATTTTATCTTGCATATCTGCAATGTGTTTTTTAAAAACTTCTTCATCTTTTTCTCTAGATAATAAGATAAATTCGTCACCACCATATCTAATTAATACTTCTTCATCAGTTACACAATTTAATATTGAAGCAGCAATATGGTGTAAGAAGACATCTCCAACAGCATGACCATAGTTATCGTTAATATTTTTAAAATCGTCACAGTCAAACATTGCAACAGATCTAATATCTTTCAACTTCTTACCACGTTCTTCATAGAATCTTCTATTATAAGCTCTAGTTAAGACATCGATATAAAGTTGAGCACTAAAATCGCTCATATCTTTTTCACCATGTAATGATGAATGAGATTCTCTATCTTTATTAATTAATTCTAATACATATGGTTGTCCATCAACTTCAATATATTTAGATACAACTAAATATAAATCATCCCCGATAAACTCATATTTACTAGTTTGAACTTTATTTCTATAAGCAGCTAATGAAACACAACGTTGGCAACGCTTATTTCTATTTAATAAAGCATAGCAAACATTACTTCCACAGTCTGGATATTCCTTATCATCAAGATTGACAACTATAGTATTAATTGGATCAATTACTCTAACAATATCAAAGACATTATTTAAAGAGTTATAAATATTCATAAACTCTTCTTTTGAAGCCTTAATAATATTTGCTTTATTTTTATCAATGCTATTTTCATCAAAGAGTTCAATTAGTTTACCTAAGAAACTACTTCTTTTTGGCTTATTATCTGAATAATCCCAGACAATTAAAGCTTCAAGTTTGTATTTTTTAATTTCACCGTTAACCTTTAATTCTATTTCATAATCAAAATATGGATTATTTGGTGTGGTTTCACTAATAATTCTTTTTATTTCATCGATAGTATCTTGACTTAAACCAAATTGTTCGGCAAAGTTAGGACTCATGATAAGTTCTTCAACACCTAACAACTTAGCTGTATAGCGTGAGAAACTAATACTAGGATATAAAATATCATATTCAAATTGAATGATTTCCATATCGTCAGTAAAGAACTTAAATTTTTCTTTTTCTCTAGATAATTGGTTAGTAGTATGATTTTGTCTGTTGAAAATAACATCAGAAATAATTTTATCGCTGGCATCTTCAATCATCGCTCTGTTATAGACAGATTCTTCATCGTTTTCAAAAGCAGAAATAATTTGGTTTTCACACTCTCTAAAGCATTCGACTAAGATTGGATTAAATTGTCCTAATTTACCGGATTCAATAATATCAAATGCTTCCTTATATGATAAAGGCTTTTTATAAACTCTATCGTGAGTTAAGACATCGAATCTATCAATTAAACCAACAACTTGGGCAGAAATTGGAATAGCATCTCCGACAAGTTTGTCTGGATAACCAGATCCATCATATCTTTCGTGATGCCATCTAGCAATTTCATAAGCAGCTTGAATAATATCGTTGTTCTTAGGAGATCCATTTTTCTTTAAGAGGTTAGAGCCTAATATAGTGTGTTGCTTAGCAATTTCCAATTCTTCAGGTGTTAATTTGACTGGTTTAGTTAAAATCTTTTCATCAATATATATTTTACCTATATCGTGAAGCGAAGCAGCTGTCGTATAGTTTAATATGTCATCATCAGTAATCAAATAGTTCTTGTGTTTTTGTAAATACTTTAAAAGAATTTGAGTTCCTAATTGGATGTTTTTAATGTGGTTGCTGTAATCATTACCTCTAAACTCAATAACCCTAGCTAAATGACTAATAATTTGACGATTATAAACTTCTTCTCTATACACTAAAGATTCAATAGAAGAAATAATTTGCGATTGTTTTTTATATAAAGAAATAACATTATCAACTCTTCTTTTTAAAAGGTTTTTTGCAAAAGGAAATAAAAGATAATCACAAGCCCCTAACTCAATAGCTCTTTCAACATCTTTTGATTGAGGTGCATCATCAGTAACGAGCACAGGCATGTACTCTGTAATACTATTTTTATTTAAAAGAGTAAGTGCTTTAAACCACTTATCATTTTTCAAACTAAGAATAATTAACGAAACATTAATTGTATATTTTTGAACGTTATACATAATGTCATTAAATTCATTAGCACATATAATTTCAAATCTATCAGATAAAGATTCTTCTATTATTTTTAAATCTTCTCCTGATTCACCATAAACAACTATTTTATATTTTTTTATTGTATTACTTTTCATAAACCAAAAAATTCCCCTGCTGTTCCTGTTAAATAAAAAAAATTGCGTAATATCTAGCTATAAAAAATTTCAGCAAAAAAGTTATTTCTTTTTTCGAACAATTATAATATACTTTAAGAAAAATAGAAAAACAAGAAAATTGTCACTGTTTTTCACAAAATTAAATCATAAGTACATTTTTACCTTATTTATGTTCTAAAAAAGCGCTAAATGCGTACTAAAAACATATCTAAACACTAAATTAATTAAAATTTTGTTTAATTTTATAATTATAATTGACAAAATATATATATAAGAATTATAAATATTAGAAATTAAAAAAAGGAGGTATTTATCTATGTTAAAAAAGCTCTTTTTATTAAGCACAATGGCCTTAATGACTCTTGGTGGTTTGTCATCATGTAATAGTGAAAAATCAAAAGTTTTATCACTTAAATCCGAAGCATTAGATTCATATGTCAAACTTTCAGCAGATGATGTAGAATATCATATCAGTACTGAAGATGACTTTGTTTTAATGGTCTCTCAAAAGACATGTTCAGCATGTACAATTGCTAAAAAATTGTTAAGAACATATATAAGCGAAACTAATAATCTTATCTACGATATAGAGTTATCTGATTATGAAACAATCTCTACTTCAAATAAAGCTCTTCCTGAAGTTAAAAATACTCCAACATTCTTGTTCTTTAAAGGTGGAAGCTTATTAAAAAAGATTGAAGGATTTAAAAACGATTATGACGATTTCAAAAACACTTTTAATCGTTATATTTATTCAAGAAACCTTTATACGTTAAATACATATGAAAAAGTTAGCGGAAACTCAGATTGGTACTATGTAGAAAATAAATCAGATACAACCATATTAGATAAAGCTATATCATCAAATAAAGATTTAACAGTTTATTATTCTTGGTTAATATGTTCAGATTGCCATAATTTCCATGAAAAAATATACACTAAATATATAAATTCACTAAATTCAAATAGCAAAGCTTATGAATTTGAAGTAACATACTTTAGAAGTGGTAAACCTGGAACAAAACCAAACGAAGGCGAAGATGGTTATGACGAATATATGCGTTGGTTAAACTTTGCTACTAAATATGGATTTGGTGAATATCGCGATGGAAAAATACCTGCATTAGTTAATTATAAAGAAGGCCAAGTAAACGAATATGCTATCTTTGCTAACGACTCAAACGTAATAGAAGAAGACGGTACATTTAGATATGACACAGCCTACTATAATGAAGTTAAAGAAATAAGAGCTAGTAGCAAAGCTGAATTAAAAGCTCAAGCTGAAAAATTAGAAATTCAATTAGTTAAAAACTTTATGGATAAGTACATTAAAGGAGCTATTTAATGAAAAAAGGTCTATTAATACTTCCACTAGTTGCACTATCTATATTAAATACTTCTTGTTCTTCTAGCAACAAAATAGCATTCCTTAAAGGGGATGGAAATGAAGCTTTAATATCAACAGTTACCAGTCAAGGGACGGAAACAGACTTGATAAAAATGTTGGATAGGAAAAATTCCTTCATATTTTATATATCTGATCCAACATGTTCCTCATGTGTCGAATTTGAAAACATGTTATCCAACTATTTACCTAATAGCAAACTATTAATATATAAGTTACTTAATAGCGTATATAGCAAAATGGATTCAACAATTAGGCGGAAATACTCTTTACCTTCTACAGTCTTCACACCAGCACTATTTATTGTCAATAACGGAAAGATTACAACCCAACTTAATTACCAAAATAACGAAGCTAAATTCACTGATAAAAATGAATTTGAAAAATTCTTATCTAAGTATGGAAAAATAACAAATAATACTTTTGTTAGTAACTATAAAACTTCTTCGAGTAATGAAACAATATATTTACCAGATAGTTTAGAATCTCCATTTAGCGATTCTTTTAGTGGTAATGTTGTAATGTACGAGACTATTTCTGCTAATTATAATAAGAAACTTATTAATCTCGATTCATCTTATTATGTCTATGATATAACTGGAACCATTGTAAACAAAAATAACGAAATAGATGAAACAAAAGTTACTGCTTTTAAAACTAATTATAACATTAATCAAGATTATAACTTCCCTGTTGTTGTTAACTTTGTTAATGGTACAGTTACAAGTGCTAATTCCTTATAAAAATATATGTATTAAAAAAGCCTAATTAATAAATATCTTATAACGGTAATAGAAATAAGCTATTTATTAATATTAGGCTTTTATTTTTTATACACTATTTGGCCGTTTACTATTGTCATATAGACATTTAGATCTTTATCTACAACAGCAAAGTCAGCATTATTTCCAAGCTTAATTGAGCCGGTAATATTATCAATTTTCATATGTCTAGCAACATTAATTGTAGCCATATCTATTGCGTCAGTTAATGAAATCTTTAAAACATTTTTAATATTTCTAACCGCTTCATTCATTCTTAAAACTGAGCCAGCTAAGACACCACTAGCAAGTGTAGCCACTCCATCTTTAACGAATACATCTTGACCACCTAAAGCATATTTCCCATTTTCTAGGAAACGTGCTTCCATTGAATCGGTAATAAGACAAATTTTATCTTTACCTTTTAATCTATATAATAGCTGAATAGCCTTTGCTGAAACGTGATGTAAATCACAAATTAATTCAGCATAAACTCTATCATCCATTAATCCTTGTCCAAGTAAACCAATATCTCTATGGTGAATTCCACGCATAGCGTTATATGTATGAGTTAAAGTATTAGCGCCTAAGTTGAATGCTTCTTCAGCTATATCAGCCTTACAATCACTGTGACCTAAACTAACTATAATATTATGATCTAGTAAACACTTAGCGATTTCAGGACCATTTTCTTCATAAGCTATAGTCATGATTCTAATAAGATCATTTGAAGTTTTAACTAAATCTTCTATATCTTCTTTCGTTGCTTTAATAATGTTCTTTGGATCTTGAGCCCCACAATATTTAACAGAAATAAATGGACCTTCAACGTTAATTCCTTTAATACTAGCACCTTTAACATCAAGATTAGAAGCTATACAAATCAATGCTTTTTTAACATCGGCTAAAGACATACTCATAGTAGTAGGATAAAATGAAGTAACGCCATCTTGAGTCAAACTAGAAGCGATATTTTCTAAATCTTTTCTCGTAGCATACATGGTATCACTACCATTAGCACCGTGAATATGTTCATCAATAAATCCAGGAACAACAATTAAGTTTTCTGGTAATGAATCTAATTTTTCATCATCGTCAAAGGAAGTTATTTTTCCATCAACAAATTGAATACTAGTTTTAATAATTCCTTTTCCTTCGACATAAACATTAGCATTACGAAAGCCAGCCATATTAAGCACCTACTTTTTCTAAAAGTGAAGCTGCATCTTCATCACAATAAATTGTGACGTTTGGATGTTCTTTTAAAACTGAAGCTGGTAAATCTGTCGTTTCACCTTCTTCAAATAATCTCTTTATAGCTATAGCTTTATTCTTTCCAGTAGCAATTAAAACAATTCTCTTTCCAGCTAAAATTGATTTCAATCCCATTGTTATTGCATGAGTTGGAACTTCATCAATTGAGGCAAAGAATCTTGCATTATCTTTACGTGTCGAATCTTTTAAAGTAACGATATGAATGTGACTATCTAAAGGTGTTCCAGGTTCGTTAAAAGCAATGTGACCATTACTTCCAATACCTAAGATTTGATAATCAATACCGCCGTCTTTAGCCATATTTGATTCATATGTTTCAATACACTTTTTTGTTTCTATACCATCTGGTACATGTACATTTGCTAAATTAATATCAACATGTTTAAAGAGTTGATTCATCATAAAGTAATAATATGATTGATCGTTATCTTTAGTTAAACCGACATATTCATCTAAGTTATAAGTAATAACATCTTTAAATGAAACTTTTTTGTCAGCATATTTTTCAATCAATTTTTGATATACACCTACTGGTGAAGAACCAGTGGCAAGTCCTAAGACTGCATTGTGTTTTTCGTTAATTAATTTAACGATATCTTCAGAGATTTCTTCATAAATTTCATCTTTTGTAAGAACTTTTAATTCCATAAATAAATCCTTCTTTTTTAATCTATAATTTCAACTTTAATTTCTTTGTTGTCATTTAAGTATTCATAATCAAATAATAAAGTTTTTTTTTCGCTAATAATGCCATTAACTAAAATCTTTCTTTCACCAGCACCTAAATCTTTATAAGTAATATTTACATTAGTATTTCTAACTTTTACTTTAAGAGATGCAGATTTAGATGGAAAATAATCTCTTATTTCGATCTTTAATCCATCAAGTGATGGGAAAACACCAAATGATCCTTTGACTAATGTCTTAATTAACGTATTAGCTGAACCGGTGTACCAGTCAGACATACTTTGACCATCCATATCTTCTTCAACGTTATAAGAATAAGAGTTAGGCATAACAAATGGAGTTGTAGTTAAAATAGAATGAGTTATTGGCAATAACTTTTCAATTTGTCCATAAGCCATTTCACCTTCATTTAGCATAAATAAAGCTAATGTACCGAAGAGTGCACCGTGAATATATGTAGCTCCATTTTCAGCTGTACCCTTAGGTAAGTTAACAATTCTACCTACTCCCTTACAGTCTGGTTTGAAGTATGGTTCAAAAGTCTTAATACCATATTTAGAATCTAGGTGTTTAAAGACATTAACGATATCTTCTTTGCTAACATAACCTTCTTTAAACATATTTGATATGACATAGAAAGCGTTAGAAGTAGAAGAATAACGATTGACACCATCAACATCATTAAAGGTACCAACATAGTAAGAACGATGTTCGCCCCAACCGTGGCAAATACGCGACTCAGTACCGTTTGAAACAACAGCATACTTTTTAATACCTTGTCTAATTTGCTCTTCTTTATTGCTATAGAGCGCAACAAGTTCAGGATGTACATCAATCTTAGTTAAGATTTCTTTCATTTCTCTAAGATTCATATAAAGTTGTAAAGTAGCCATGACAGATACGCCATCACCATATTCTTTACCTTTTTCATGAGTAATTCCTAAGCCATCTAAGGCATCGTTCCAGTCGCCATACATTGCTCTAAGGCAGCCTGTATTTTCATCTATATGAGTTACAAGATAATCCATAACTTGTATCATGTGATCTAAAACACTATCGACACGTTTAGATAAAACTACTCCGCCTGGGACTCTATCATAATAGCCTGTCTTTTCATTTAAGATTCGATAGTCACCTGTATAAGCTAAATAGTTATAAATTGTTGAAATAATCCATACACCTTGATCGATGAAATCTCTTAAATCCATTAAAGGTGTCGCACCCTTTGGCGGAATAGAATATTGTCTTGGTGGATTACCCGTAGAATCGATAAACGATAATACTTCAATAATCTTTTTACGACACGCTTTAGCATTCCACATCAAAGCGGCATCAATTTGTTGCATGACATCTCTAACTCCTAAGAACATAGTTCCAGAGTTTTTAGCTAAACCACAATATTCAGTTTGATAAATAACGTATTTAATAAATTGATTTAAAACTTTAGTATCAATCTTTGAATCTTTCCAATCTTCAAAGTTGATAGACATCATATTTTTAGAAGCATCGCGCTTTTCAAAATAACGCATCTTTTCTTTAAGTAACTTTTCAACTTCAACATAAGAAAGATAAGATTGTTGCATGTTAACATAATCGCTATCATCGTGAGTGAAAGTTAAAACATAGTTAACTTTTACAGTTTCATTTGGTTTAAGACTATAATGATTGATGTCGCCAGCAATAGCTGTATCTGTAAAGTGAGTTACATCTTTTTCTTTATCAAAATAACCATTTCTTAAAGATACTGAATTGATAAGGCCATTTTCAACTGCACCCATGTAGATAGCTCTACCTGTAGTATTATGAATTGTTGATGGTTTACCATCGACATATTCTCTATGGACAACGCCGTAGTTATTAACGTGAGTCTTACGATCGAGATCTTCTGGTGATTCAAATGCAAATGTATTGTTTTGATAAGTACATTTTTTGAACCATTTAGTCTCCATTGTTTCTCTATTAGCGTATTTAAATAAACAATTAAGATAAGCAGATAAATAAATATTAAGATTTTTATTTGTCTTATTTTTGGCTAAAGTTGTAAATGCAACTTCTTTATTATCAGTAACGTAAATACGAACTGCATAAACTGCTTTAATTGTTTCAGTTATATAGTAGACACACTCTTTAGAATAGATAACATATCTTTTAACGTTATCACCTTCTAAAGGATTACTAGCTCTACCCATAATTGAAATAGGAACAAAGCGCCCATCTTTTTGTTTTTCACCACCGTAGAAAGCTAAATAAGGTTCTTTACCTTCTTCAGATGGTAAAACTAAATAAAATGTTGATTCGTTAATTGAAATATATCCTGATGAATAAGCCCATAAGGTAAAGCCATCAGTTCCATAAGGAAAACGAGATACACCATTTTGTCTTGGTAAAGATAAGACACGTCCATCTTTTAAGAAATAAGTATTTTCTAAAATATAATTTGCATTTTCTTTGTTCTTTGATATACTTTTAATTTCTTTTAAAAGACGATCAATATCTTTTTCTAAACAATAATTTTTCATTTTTATACTCCAATTAAACTATCAATATTCTTAACGTAGTCATTTAAGATTTGTAAGTATTTTTCTGCTTTTTCTTTTGATTCCATCTCGACAAATATTCTTAAAACAGGTTCTGTTCCAGAACGTCTAAGTAAAATCCAACTATCGTTAGCAAAAATATACTTAATATTTCTATTTAACTTTTCAACCCTTATAACAGGTTCTGGGAAAGTAATAGTTTCGTTATCTAAATAACTAAGAACTCTTTTTTCATCTTTATAAGAGATACTTGATTCAATACATGTATGATAGAATCCAGCAAAATCTCTTACTTCTTTAACAATTTGAGAAACAGGCTTTTTCATGATAGCCATCATTTCCATAAATAGAGCTAAGGCAAATGATGAATCTTTACCATAGAGATAACCTCTAATAGTCAAACCACCAGAAGATTCTCCGCCTAAAAGAGCATCTGTTTCTTTAATTTTACTTGAGATATTTTTAAATCCAACATCTACTTCGTGACACTTAAAGCCAAGTTTCTCAGTCACTTTGTCAAGTAAGTTAGAAGTAGCGACATTTTTAACGCTATCGCCTTTTAATCCTCTTACTTTAACTAAATAATAATACAAGCACGATAAGATTTCGTTACTATCGACATAATTACCGTGTTCATCTAAGACACCTAATCTATCGCCGTCAGAATCGATACCAAATACACAGGCGTAATGTTTATCGCCTGTAACATATTTAGCATCGTTAAGCATATTAGCTTTAGTTGGATTTGGTAATGCATCACCAAAATAAGCATCGTGTTCTGAATGAATAATTTCAAAGTTTTTTAAACCTAATTCTTCTTTGAGAATTGAAAGTGAAGTTACACCGACACCATGAAGATTGTCATATAGTATTTCAACGTTGCTACCATACACTTCAGGTGAAATCCATTTTTTTATAGAATCAGCATATTCTTTAATGAAAGAAATAACTTTTACTTTTCCTTCTTTAATAGCTACATCTATATCTAAAGTTTTTACATCTTTAACTTCAGAAATAATTTTTTCAATTCTTGAAGTAAGTTCAACATCAGCATCCATTCCATCTTTTTGGAACACCTTTATACCATTGAAGTAATAAGGATTATGAGATGCTGTAATCATTACGCCATAATCGTTATCTAAATGTCTTGTTTTATACATGACTGCAGGAGTAGGTGTAGGCTCGTTTGAAAGTAAAGATTCAATACCATTAGCTGCAAAGACTTCACACATCCACTTAGATGCAAATTCAGATAAGAAACGATAATCGTAACCTACAACAATAGGCTTATTAGATTTTACTTCTTTAATTAAATTACTGATTGCTTGAGCGACTAATTGGATGTTTTCTTTATTAAAGTCATCACCAATTACTCCTCTAAAGCCGCCAGTTCCAAATTCAATTTTTTTATTATTCATTTTAAACACCAACTTTCATGTTTAATTAAAACTTCTGTAATTAAACGAATAAATTGTCATTTCTGACTTGTCATTTGTTTGTTCGCCAGCCCATGATGGACACCAAGCACCAATCCATACTTCCATTGGTTTTGTTGGTATATTTTCAGTTATTGTGGCCACTAAAACGTCGTCAATATAATATTCTACTTTTTCCCCGCGATACCAATCGAAACGATATTTGTGAACAGTGTTAGCTGATAAATCAAAGTCAAGTTTTGCATTGACATGAGTAGAATCACTTTCTGATGTGTAGCTTGAATAGATAACATCATTAGTATTGAAAGCTTCAATATCAATTTCGTGATTTACGTTTCCGTTATCAGCATAGAAGAAAGTCCAAAAAGCAGTTGCAACACCGCTTTTAGCTGTTGTGCTAGCAACAAATTCGAAACTTCCTTGATCATATAATTCGTTGGATTTGATAGCGCCACCAACACGGGTGGCACCATCAATTGCAACTTTTACATATCCTTCTGATGTGTAGCTAATGTTTGAAGCATTAACTCCACCATTTCCATCTGTTCCCCAAACTCTAGTTATCGCGGTAAAGCTTTTTTTAATGAGATACTCTCCGAAGCTTGAGTAACTGTTAAGACAAATGGACACCATGTGTGTTTTTCAGTATATCTATCGTTTTCGTTATAGTGAACGACAAGAGTATATCTTCCTGATGTTGTTGGAAGAGTTTGTCCTAAGTTCTTTTCACTAGCATCTTCATAGTACCAAATGTAATCTGAGCCTTCTGGTGCTGTGAATGTTAAACCTTCTGGAATATTGACACCATCATATGTAAATTCTGCACCTGCTTCGAAAGCAAATGTTGTTGATGGTTCAACTTTTTCAACAGGAGTTGTTCCTGTTTCAACCTTTAAGATGAAAGGCATCCAAGTATATGCTGCTGCATATGTATCGTTTTCAACGATGTTAACACACATTGTGTAGTTTCCTGATGTTGTTGGAATTGTCTTGCCTAAATTTGCTTCACTTTCATCGACAAACCACCAATCCCAGTTTGCGCCTTCTGAAACTGTAACTGTTAATTTTTCTGGAGCTGTGACGCCATCATAAACAATTTCTTCACCTCTAGTAAAGCCGAATGTAACTTCTGCCTTTAACTTTTCAGCTGTTTGAGAAGAAGTAACCTTAAAGTTACACCAAACTGTCTTTGCTTTATATAAATCGTTTTCGTTAACTTTAACGACTAAAGAATAACCACCTGGAGTTGTTGGTAATGTGTGGCCTAAATTATTTTCTTTTTCATCCGAGAACCACCATTCATAATCAGCGCCTTCAGAAACTGTAACTGATAATTCTGCTGGTAAATCTCCACCATCATAAGTAAATGTAGTACCATTTTCAAAGCCAAATGTTACTTCAGCTTCAGATTTTTTCACTTGGTAATTCAAGGTTGAACCATCTGAACCATTCGTGGAAATCATCTGGTTTCTTATACTTTTCATTTTCAACAATGTGAACATTGATTGCATAAGTACCAGCTTTTGTTGGTTTACCTTCCATTCTTACTTCATTTTCTGTGTAGTAAATATCAGCTTCAACATCTGTTAAAAGTGTATCACCATCATAGAAGCTTACTAAGATATCCCAACCTTCATTAGCGACAACAGTGGCACCATTTTCAATTGAGTATTTAATTGTTGGAGCAATTTGTGTTGTTGCTGCTTTAATATAGAACCAAACAAAGGCTCTTGTTGCTTTATAATTTTCGTTTTCAACTGTTAAGACATTGAAAGCGTATGTTCCTGGTTCTGTAGGAATTTTTGTTCCTAAATCAGTAGCTCCTTCATCCTTTGTATATTTTGTTTCAGCAATTTGAACACCTTCTGGTAAAACTGCTGTGACTTCACTTAAGGCATCTGTATACATTGTAAAGCCATTGCTAACTTCTTTGTCACCAACTTTAAATGAAATTGGGCAATCAACTTTAACAACACCACTTTCAATTGAAATGTTAAATGAAGTTTCCTTTCCTTCATAAGCGACTTTAACTGCGACAGTTGCTTTAACTGTATCCATATCAGGAACAGTAACCATATCTAATGTAACAGGAATAATTTCTGTTGTTCCATCAGAATATGTGACAAGAAGTGTTGCACCATCAATTTCAAATGCATCACCTTTGATGTATTCAATCTTATTTGGATATGTTTCCATATCAATTGAAGCAACAACTTTAACTTCAGGAGTTGTAGAAGAGCTACTACTGCTTGAAGATGAACTTGAGGAGCTACTGCTTGTTGAAGAGCTTACTGGAGTTTGACTTGAAGAAGTAGAACTATCTTTTGAAGAAGAACTTGATGTAGTAGATGAGGCGACTGGAGATGAACTTGTTGTGGAAGAATTACCACCATTATTGTTATTACATCCAGCGACCATAGAAACGACGGCTAATAAAACTAATAAATTACGTTTTTTCATACAACGATTTCCTTTCTATTTTTTTATAAGTACACTGCGTTCAGTGATACTATCGAATAAATGAATATTTGCTAAATTGAAGCTAATTTTAATCTTGTCTCCAATTCTATAAGCACAACGACCTTGAATCTTCATAACAATTTCATTGTGTTTCTTGTGAATGTTTTGTGGATCATCATCTTGAGCATATTTCATATAGACCAAACATTCACTACCTAACGACTCTACAACTGAGACGACAGCATCAATGCCTTCTTCGCCTTCAGCACTAACGTGTATATCTTCGCTACGAACACCAAGAATCATATCTTGATCGACAAGTTCTAAGTGTTCATCGTCTAATTTTTGTTTACCTAAATTAATGTTTAAATCTAAGACTTTAGCGATTACATCATCGTCTTTGGTATCAACTTTGACATTCATAAAGTTCATTTGTGGAGTTCCGATAAATCCAGCGACAAATTTATTTACTGGATAATCGTATAAGTTGGTTGGAGTATCAATTTGTTGTACAATACCATCTTTCATAACAACAATTCTTGTACCCATTGTCATAGCTTCAACTTGGTCATGAGTGACATAGACGAAAGTAGTTTTTAACTTTTCATATAATCTAATAATTTCTACTCTCATTTGAGTTCTTAATTTAGCATCCAAGTTAGATAATGGCTCATCAAATAAATAGATATTTGCATCTCTAACAATTGCTCTACCAACAGCAACTCTTTGTCTTTGACCACCAGATAAAGCTTTTGGCTTTCTCTTTAAGTATTCTTCAATACCTAAGATTTTTGCTGCCTCGTGAACCTTTTTATCAATTTCTGCTTTTGGTACTTTTCTAAGTTTTAAACCGAAAGCGATGTTGTCATAAACTGATAAATAAGGATAAAGAGCATAGTTTTGGAAAACCATAGCAATATTTCTATCTTTTGGTTCAACATCGTTCATGTATTTTCCATCGATATATAACTCACCATCAGTTATATCTTCAAGACCAGCGATCATTCTTAAAGTTGTAGATTTACCACAACCAGATGGTCCAACAAAGACAATAAATTCGCCATCTTGGATTTCCATATTGAAATCATCTACTGATTTTTTTGTGTTTCCTGGATAAGTTTTGGAAACATGTTTTAAAGTAATACTAGCCATTTAATTTTCACCTTGTCTTTCTTTTATAACTGTGGTGGCTAACCACTTTGAATATTTATTCATCATCTTTACCACTCATGTGAGCAATTGATTGATCTACCGATTTGGAGATAGCTCCGATAAGAATTGAATTCTTACCAAGTTCAGAATATTCAACTTTACATTGGTTTTTTGCTTTGCTCAATTCTTCTTTAACAGCATCCAGATAATCTTGCCCAAACATAACTACTCTACCAGATAAAACAATATTCGATATATTTAGCACTTCAACAAGATCTCTAAGTTTCTTGCCTACTAAATGTGCTGTTTCAATAACGTAATCGTATATATCACCTTTTTTCTGATATTCAGTTATTAGGCTACTAACTGTGAATTTACGTCCTAAAACGCTAGATGCATAATTTTTAATAGATCTTAATGAAGCAAATTCATCGAGATAAGTTTCTTCACCTCTAAAGTTTGCACTCATTAATCCAAGTTCACCAGCATAGCCTTCTTCGCCTCCATAGAACGAATTGTTGAAGACCATAGCTCCACCCATACCATTATCGATATAAGCAATCATAGCATTTGATACATTTGATAATCTTCCACACTTCATCTCACCAATAATCGATAAGTTAATATCGTTTTGGATATAAATAGGAGCTTGGAAGTAATTTTCAAATATAGAACTAATTACATTTTTTCCTTCAAACAAATTTTTGTCAAATTGTTTAGAAAGTTGAAGCTCACCAGTAATAGAATTAACTCTTCCTGGAACAGATATAATAATGTTCTTTAGTGGAATATCACGATATTCGTTATTAGCTAATAAGTCTTTAATACAAAGTACAATTTCATAAATAATAGAAACATCATACTTATCAATTTCTTTAACTCTTTCAACTAATATTTCTTCTTTAATATTGGAGATAGTAATCGAATATCTATTATCGGATAACGAGACAACAATAATTAATCCATATTGTTCATTTAAAGAATAAACTACTTGTTTTCTTCCTTTGCCAAATTCAGATTTTGAGCAAGAGACTTTAATGATGCCTTGCCCTAACAATCCTTTAAGAATTGACGACATAGCAGCGTGTGATAAATTAAGAGTCGATGATAATTCTGTAGCAGACAAATCTTCTTTTCTTAGTTTTTGAATAACTAATTCGTTGTTGACTTTTCTTGCATAACTTTGGTCTCTTCCAAACGCTTGAGTTGTCATATTTTCACCCCCTATCCTATCATGTATTTAGTAACGTTATTATAAGTACAAGCGAAGACATCTCCACCAAATACTCTACCGACAACGCCACCAACTCTAATTCCTTCAGTAAGGTTAGAGTGATCGTATTCACTAGCAGTAATTGCTTTGGCTACATTTGTTGAAACGTGGCAGTTTTCAATATAACCACCATCTTGCATCATACCGACTAAGCCACCGACAAAGTTACGACCTGATACTTTGACGCCAGTAACTTTAATATCATAAAGTTTACCAGTTAAGTTACCAAATAAGCCTACACCGAAGTACTTAGGAGAGAACAAATTATTACTCTCATCTAAGACAGCATACTCATTTGATTTAATTGTATAGTTAGAAATTGTATAGCCACATCCATAAACTACTCCGTTAAATGGATGAGATACATCAGTTTCTCTTGAATAACCAATTCCAAATATTTCTTCACCTTCGAAATCAATATCGTTAGTTAAGACATATACTTTGTCATAGTTATCATATTTATTTTCAGAATATTCTTCTTTTGTTAAATTGAAATACTTGTGGAAATCTTCTTTACTCGATAATTCAATTACATCTTTATTGTCTTGTTTAACTGAAGTGAGCGTATAACGAGCGTGAGAGAAGTAATAAGCTGAAGCGATAAATCTTAAACCATTAGCAGTTTCAAATGTAAATACTAATTCAGTATCTTTTTTCTCAGCAAGTACTGAGCTAGCAACTGAAACTATATTGCCTGAAACAGTAGCATTGATAACTTTATCGTCCAACATAACTTTAACGCCATTTAAATTAACCGAACTATCAAATGTAAACTTAGCAGGTTCAGTATCGCCTTCGTAAGCTGTTGTACCAGCAATTCTAGTAATAGGATCAACACTTACTTTAACGTTAGTAGAACGAACAGCATTAGAAGCACTCGTTGCATAAACTTCAAATTCTTTACATTTTGTATCTTCATCAATAATAATAACATCACCGTCAACTCTGACACCTTCGATATTTGCACCAGTAACGTGATAGACAATTTTCTCTGTTGCATCAGTTGGATTGACAATAGAACTTATTTGATATCTAGATCCAGCTTTCATAACATCAGTTCCAGTAACAACTTCTAACGATTCGATTTTTGTACCTAAAGTAATTGTAATAGTGTCACTATAGGTAACTCCATCTACAACAAGAGTTGAAGTAATTACAAATTCATTTGTTTTAGCGTTCATTGTGTTAAGAACGTTATCAACAAATCTAGCGCCACCATTTTTTTCAAGTGTATAAACGACTTGATCTTTATATTGGTCACTCATATTTGTTGGATAAATAATTGTATTTAATTCAATCTTATCGCCTGGATAATAATCGTTCTCAAGTACAGATTTATCAATTTCATATTTTGTAACTGCATTTATTTTAATATTAGAAACTAAAGATGGAACATCGTTTTCTTTAATTTCCCAGTTTTCATCTAATTTTGCTTTGCTCCAATCATAGTTTTTCATTTCTTCAATTGAAGCAAATTGAATTGAGTTAATAGCATCGTTGCCATAACCAATCAATTGTTTACAATCATCGCTTTCAACTGAATAGCAATTAATAACTTCTCCTTCGTTACTACCGACGATATTTCCGAAGTATGTATCACTCTTAACGTTACCGTAAGAGAAGCAGTTTTCAATTGTTCCAAAGTTATTGCCAGCAAAGCCACCGACATAACGGTAGACACCATCACCAGTATAAACTTCAACATCGACATCAGCCCAACAATTTGTAATTGTTCCTGAGTTAGATCCAACGAAACCACCAGAATAAGAAGAAACGTTAATCGATCCTGTTACGCCTAAATTCTTAATAACTGCGGATGATGTGACATAGCCAAATAATCCTGCATTAAATGAACTGACATCTTTTCTATTAGATTTATAATTTCTAATAACGTGTCCATTACCATCAAAAGTACCCTTAAAGGCCATCTTTGTAGCAATGTTTGCATCGACTACATCTTCATATTGACCGATAGCTGTCCAACCTTTTCCTTCATTGTAACCAGCTCCACCTTCAGCTAAATAGCTTTCCATATCAATATCGTTCATCAATACATAATAGCCTGATAAGGCATCAACACTATCGTTGATTGCAGCTATTTCATCAGCTGTATATATAAATTTAGTAGCGATATCAACATTGACAGTTACAGCATTTCTAGATGTAACTAATTTGAAGATGTTTTCACCAGCAAAGAGTGTATTTAAGTATGCACTCTTAATTTTTAATACTTTGGTAACTTTATCATATGAGTAATTTTCTGAGTCAATTTGTTCATTACGACTATTAGTTAAAGCAAGTATGCCATTTTCACTAGCATCTTCGCAAGCGCTAAAGTCTACCTTGAATGTCGCATCGATTGCTCCACCCAATTCAACAACTTGTCTAGCACTTTCTACTGTGACAAAATTTTCTGTTAATGTATAGAAAGTTTTTTCAGACTTAGTAATATCGTGAGTTGAAGCAACTACTGTAAACGGAGTGTTATTTTTAACAGCACTAGTGAAAGAAACCTTACCACTAGAAGAATCGATTGTAATACCTTGAACTTTATCTTTTAAAGAATAAGTAATTGCATAAGCGCGATCAGCTTTAGCTGTAATAAATTCTCCATCGACTATATAGTCAGATAAATTGTTAAATGTAATATTTGCTTCTTGATAGCCTTGCTTAATAGTTACGACAATCGGTTCAGAAGTTATATCACCACATCTAGCGATAACCATAACTTGAACTCCGTTTGGGACGTCTGATCCGAAAGTTAATTCACCAGTTTTGCTATCAATTTGAACGTTATATTTATTACTTCCAACAATTTCATATGTAATGTTTTTGTACTTTTGTTCAACTTTAACAGATTCACCTAAAGCTAAAACATACTCTGCACTTTCGAATGTAAGTTTTTTAGCTTCGTTTGACGAATTACAGCCACTCAAAGTTAAAAGTGACATTAATAATACTGCTGTAATAGATTTTTTCATATTAACCTTTTAAACCTCCGGCAACTGTATTTTCAACAATTTTCTTTTGGAATAAGCAATAAAGAACTAAGACAGGAATAATTGAAATAATAATTGCAGCAAATACGAGTGGATAATCGCCATTGTGTTCAAGTTCAGCTTGAATAGCTTGTAATCCAACAGCTAACGTTTTATGTGAACTAAAGAATAAGAATGGTGTTGAATAATCGTTCCAAAGTGTGATTGCTTGTAAAATACAGCAAGAAATAATTGGACCTTTACACATTGGAATCATAACTTTAAAGAAAATTCCAAAGTGTCCTGCGCCATCAATTTGAGCTGCTTCAGCATAGTTCCAAGAAATTCCTTGGAATGAAGAATGTAATAAAATGAAGTTAAATCCAAATGCACCAGAATAAAGGAATAAAACGCCAATAATAGAATCATCTAAGTGCATAAATTCCATAAACTTAACTTGAGCTGGTAAAGTACCAACTACAGGAACAACCATAGCAAATATAGCTAATGCATATAAAATTCTCTTTCCTGGGAATTCATATTTAGCTACACAATAAGCAGCACAAGCAGAGAAGAAGACATTTACAATAGTACCTAATACTGTGAATAAAACTGAATAACCTATCATTGATAATAAGTTATCTCCAGCAATCTCTTCTTTAAGAATTTTAATATAGTTGCTTAAGTCCCAGTTAGATGGGAAAGACCAATATTGTCCTAAACTTGTCAAGTGTTTCCATTCATCAACATTTCTAAATGAGTTTAATAACATCCATAAGAATGGGAATAAAAGTGAAACTGCATAGACTGCAAAAACAGCAAATGCAATCCAAACTCCAACTGAAAGCATTGGATTCTTATGTCTTTTAATGTTTTTATTTTGTTTAATAGCTTCCATAAGATTTCTCCTAGCAATCTGTATCCGAATATTTCTTAGAAATAACTTTACGGATATAGAGAATAGTTGGTGCTAAAATGAATGAGAACAATAAACCGAAAGCTGCATAATATGGATATTGAGTTTTCGATCCATCGCTAACACCATTAAAGATTGTTCCAGCGATTGTTTCGTTATTATTTAAATTAAATAATACTGGTTGTAAGTAAAGAGTTAAGATACTTGTTAGTCCTAAGACAATTAAAGTAACAACAGTAGGCCAAATCATAGGAATCATAATCTTTGTAAACTCTTTAAATGAACTTGCGCCATCGATTTGAGCTGATTCAAATAATTCCTTAGGAATTCTTCCAATAGCACCTGATAAGAGCAAGACATTATAGCCTAAGCCAGCCCAAATACAGTAAATAAATACAATAAATGTCGTGCTTGGCCAAGTTTCAAACTTCAAGCCCATAACATTTAATAAACCTGCACTTGAATCGATTGTTTGCATTCTGAAAGCATAAATTAAAGCGACAGTAGAAATAATGTTAGGCAAGAAGAATATTACTCTAAATACGTTAGCCAAAGGCATCTTTTTAGATAAGAAGTAAGAACAAATTAAAGCTAAAGGTAAGCTAATAAATATTGTAATTATTCCATATCCTAAAGAGTTGATAACAATCATTAAGTTATAAGGTATCTTATGACCTCCAACTGTTACAGATCCAAGATTTGGATTAAATAATCTTTTAATAACTTCAACAAAGTTATCAAAGCCAGCAAATGAAGTTTTTCCTTCAAGTGAAATGTGTTGGAAAGCCATAATTATTGAATAGGAATTAACGAAAATCCAAGTCAATAAGAATTGTAATACTGGATAAGCAAGTAAAACAGCAACGAAGATCAATTCTTTTTTTCTCTTCTTTGTCATTTTCTTTCTTTTCTTTTTAGTATGTTGTTGAGAAACTTCTGTTAAGACTTCTTGTGAAGTTTCTTCAATTTGAGTTAAATCATTCATAGTTTTCACTCCTATTTTTGAATTAAAGAAACATTATCGACAGTTATTGAATTGCCTATTGTAGTTTCAATATTGATTCTTATTCTTTGTGTTGTTGCAGGAGCAACTAGATCGGTTAATCTATATTCTTTTAATTCATCGCTATCAACTTCAATAGTTTGAGGATTCATATAGACATTTTCAGTAATACTATAATATCTAATAGTGATTTTACCTTTACCTTTTGCATAAACGCTGAAATCGTGTTTAAAGTTGTGATAGACAGAATCAATCATTTGATAAGCAATACCGCCATCGCTAACTTTAAGAGCTCTTGAGTCATCGTAGCCTTCATTGTCAACTACTTGAATAACTTCACTTAAATCTTTTTCTTCAGTTATTCTCTTTGTAGCAGTCCAACCACCAACTTTTGAGCCATTAAGGTTAGATTTTTCAAAAGTTGAATTAGCCACCTTATTGATAGTAGGTGTAGAAATAGGTTGTGTTGGATATTCGTTATCAAGGGCAACACCATTAGTGATAGGTGTAAATTCTTTATAAGGTTGATCTTCAAATGGAATATATTTTACATAGTCAACATACATGTTATCTGTTTCAAATTCTGGAGATCCAACAAAAGCTGAAGCAATTGGGAACCAGGCACCAACCCAAAGTCTTGATTGCATACTTGGTACAAAAGCGTTAGATATTGCTGTTATCTTTCCATCGACATAATAAACAATTTGTTCTGGATTGGTATACCAGTCAAAGCCATAAACGTGCCATTCTCCATCGTTTAAATAAACTTCGTTACTTACGTCACTTATAGTTTTTGTCAAATTTGTATCAAATGAGATATTCATTTGCTCTGTTATATAATTAGTATTTAATACGTTTTCAAAAGTAACAGTACCACTTCTATTACCACCAGGTAATTCAATATCGATTTCGTGGTTTTCTAAGGTGTCAAGATTATATGCAAAAGTCCAGAAAGCTGTACAAGCGCCTTGTCTTGGTAAGACTTTCATCTTTATTTCATATCTTCCTGATTGAGTTAAGAATTTTGAAATCAAAGCACCGCCAGTGTATCGACCATCTTTTACATCACCGACACCTTTGACATCACCTGCATCATAGTAACTACCATTACCAGTTATTACTAAAACACCATCATCTGTATAATTGATGTTTTCTGGTATAACGCCACCATTAGAGCCACCCCAAGCTTGTTTGCCAATATACCAATTGTCTTTAGAGACGCCATTAGTAAAATCGTCAAAGAAAGCATTTTTGTAATCTAGTTTAATTCCATCTAAAAGCTCAATATTACCACCGACAGCTAATACTTGTTGTTTAGCGCCAGAGGAGCAAGAAACTACTGAGAGAAGAGTAGTGATTAATGGAATAAATTTAGCATTTTTTAATTTCATATAAAGTTCCTCGCTATTCTACACATAAATGATAGCACAATAGATAATGTAAGCGCAATATTTAAGTTAGTTAAAAAACAAATTAAAAGGCTTACAAACAATAATTTACATTAGTAACCCCCTTTTTATTGACTTAGTATTTAAACTAACATATAATGTCAACGTATTATTAAATAAAGTTAATAAATGCAAAAAAGGAGTAAGAAAATGAAAAAATACACAAAATTAGCTTCTACTCTTCTCGCTTCAATGTTCGTTGTTGCTGGATTAAGCTCATGTGGCGGTGGAAGTGGCTCAAAAGATACATTAGAAATTGTTTATTATTCAGCTGGTTTTAACGAAACATGGATCAATACTTTAGCTAATAAATTTGAACAAACTCACGAAGGAATAAAAGTTCACATCACAGCTTCATATAGCTCAGAACAAATTATTTCCCAACACTTAGCTTCAAGAAATAATCCTGATGATTTATATATTTCAACAGGTAACAGCTGGAAATCAAATGCAGCTACAGGAAAATTTGCTGATTTAACAGATTTCTTAAACGATGAAGTTGATGGCGTAACAGTTAAAGATAAGGTTAACGATGAATATGCTGATTCTTTCTATTTCACAAAGAGTGACGGAAGCAAAGCTACATACAGATTACCTTTCACTTCTGGTATTGGCGGTATCTTCTATAACAAAAAAATGTTTGAAGAAAACGGTTGGGATACATGGTTAAAAAATACCTACTCAACAAATACAACTGGCGTTCCAGAAACATACGATCAATTAATTGCTCTCTGCGATAAAATTATTGAAAAGCCAGTCGCAGTTCCAGGAGACCCAGATGGAACAGCAGCAGTTAAACCATTTATTTATGCTGGTACTGATACAGACTACTTCGACTATACCGTCTTTGACTGGTGGGGCCAAATTGCTGGAAAAGAAGCAATTAAAGATTTCTTAAAGTACGATTCACCAGACAACTTCAACGTTACAAAAAACGAAACCTATAACGCATTAAAAACAGCTACATCAAAGTGGAATAATATCTTTGGTTCAAATACTGGTTACTATGTTGAAGGACAAAATACAACAACAGCTGCTAACGCTCAAAAATCATTCGTTAACGGCTATGCTGCAATGATGTTTAACGGTGACTGGTTATATAACGAAACACTCAATTATACACAAACTGGTACATTTGAAAATTTCGAACTTGGTCTCATGAAAGCTCCAGTTTTATCTGAAGCTAAAGCTGGTAGCGAAAGCACATCATACGTTATTGGTGAAGACCAATACATCGCTATTCCCGCCTCAAGTTCTAAAAAAGAATTAGCTCAAGAATTTATTAAATTAATGATTAGCCAAGAAGGTAATGAAATCTTTATCAACCAAGCTCACGGTTTCTTAGCTTATAAAGCCGATTATTCAGCTATGAACGTCGAAGACACATACATGCAAAGAGCTATCGCTTTAAGAAGCAGCTACGATACAAAGTTCACTAACTTCTCTAACGATAGAAAATTCTTAACAAACAACGTCGATATTTGGAGCTCAGCTGCAAATAGACCATTCCTTTCAATCTTAAACGGTCAAAAGAAACTTGACCAAGCTTTCACAGATATCTCAACATACGTTGCAGCTAACTGGACAACTTGGACAAATAACTCAAAGTAAAGCAAATCTCCCTTCTCATAAAAACACTTGGCGTTAACCAAGTGTTTTTTATTTAAATAAATGCACTAAAAAACTGCTAGAAACTATTTGCTTCTAACAGTTAATTAAATTAAAATCCTTTTTTTGCTCTTTCTTCTAAGAATTCATCGTAAGTACAATATTTATCGTAATATGTACCATCAGCTTTGATATAGATAATTCTATTAGCTAAAGAATTTAAGAATTGGTGGTCGTGTGATGTAAATAACAAGACACCTTTATAATTCATAAGTCCTCTATTAACAGATTCGATAGATTCCAAATCTAAGTGGTTTGTCGGATCATCCATCATCATAAGATTACCTGGTTTAAGCATCATTTTGGAGAGTTTTAATCTGACTTTTTCTCCGCCAGATAAAACTTTAACTTGTTTAAGTGCTTCTTCACCACTAAACAACATTCTTCCTAAGTATCCTCTAATAAAAGAATCTAATTGATCTGGGCTATATGGTCTTAAGTAGTCAACCAAATTTTCTTCAATTCCATCAAACTCGTTTAAAGAGCTTGAGAAATAAACTGGATTAATTGTAATACCAAACTTAAATTTGCCCGAATCAAATTTTTCTTCGCCAGCCAATGCATTAAATAACTTTGTTACAGCAACTGAATTATCAGCAATAAATGCAACTTTATCTGTTTTTCTTAAAGTAAACGACAAGTTTTTAAAGAAGCCATCAATAGTAGCATCTTCAACTGTTAAAACATCGTTACCTATTTCAGTATCGAACTTAAAATCGACAAATGGGTATCTTCTACTTGAAGGCTTAATATCGTCTAAAGTAATTTTATCTAATAACTTTTTTCTTGAAGTTGCCTGTCTTGATTTACTAGCGTTAGCTGAGAAACGAGCGATAAAGTCTTGAAGTTCTTTAATTTTATCTTCCTTTTTAGCGTTTTCTTGTTTCATTTGTCGTTGTAACAATTGACTGGATTCATACCAGAAATCATAGTTACCTATATAACTTCTTACTTCATTATAATCAACATCAAGAATTCTTGTACAAACTTTATTTAAGAAATATCTATCGTGAGAAACGATTAAAATTGTATTTTCAAAATCAGCTAAAAAGTCTTCAAGCCAACTAGCAGCTAAAGCATCTAGGTTATTTGTTGGTTCATCTAAAACCAAAATATCTGGATTACCAAATAAAGCTTGTGCAAGTAAAACTTTAACTTTTAATTTAGAGTCAATTTCTGACATAAGTTTATCGTGGAATTCAGTTGAAACACCTAAGTTGTTAAGCATTGTTTGTGCTTCACTTTCAGCTTCCCAACCACCAAGTTCAGCAAACTCGTTTTCTAATTCACCAGCTAATATTCCATCTTCTTCAGTAAAATCAGCTTTTGAATATAAAGCTTCCTTTTGATCCATTACTTCTACCAAACGTTTATGTCCTAATAAGACAGTTCTTAAAACTGTTTCGTTATCAAAAGCGTCTTGGTTTTGCTTTAAAACAGACATTCTTTCGTTATCTGTTAAAGTAACGTGACCAGAAGTAGGTTCTAAATCGCCAGAAATAATGCGTAACAAAGTTGATTTACCAGCACCATTGGCACCGATAATTCCATAGCATTCGCCTTTAGCAAAGTTAACATTAACGTTTTTAAATAATGTTCGTCCACCGAACTGCATTGAAAGATCAGTAATTGTTAACATTATTCTGCCTCATCAAGGGCCTTAATAAGTGCTGGCAATTCATCGAGTGATTTAAGTTTAGCCCCAGCAGCATATTCATGACCGCCACCATTAAATTGTTGAGCAACATTAACGATAACTTTGTGAGCAGAACGAAGTGAGACTCTCCATTCGCCCTTAGCTTTATCTTCAGTAACACTGACAACAGAAGTTACACCTTCGACATTTCTAAATGTATTAATATGTAATTTACCTTCTGTTACTTCAATATCTAATCTCTTTAAATCTTCATCAGTTAAAACATAGTAACAAGTACCTTTTTCAGATACTTTATAATTGTTTAAAACAAACTTTAAGAAATTAAGTTGTCTTAAAGAAGACTTATACATTTGATTATAAATTTCAGTTTTATCAATACCTGTTGCAAGTAAGTCAGCAGCAAGTCTTAAAGTCATTGGTGAAACATCTTGATATTGGAAACGTCCTGTATCACCGATTATGCCGATATAGAAAGCTCTAGCTGCATCTTGAGATACAATATATTTTCTTGGTTGAGCCATTACAAATAAAGCTAACAATTCACTTGCAGCAGCAAATTTATCATAAACTATCTCTTCATTAGCATAATGATCGACATTTATATGATGATCAAGCTTAATAACATACTTAGCTTTTTCAATATGTCTATCAGCAATTCTATCAACTGTGGCAGTATCAACTACAATAGCTAAGTGTTCATTTTGATCATACCAAGATTCATCCAAAACTTGTGGCTCTGGGAAAAGATCAGGGACAAATGTTCTATGTGAATCACCAACATAATGAACTTCTTTTAGTGGGAAGTTATCTTTAATCCAATAATATAATCCCATTTGAGTTCCAAAAGCATCAAAGTCTGGCATCTCGTGACGATAAATAACAATTTTATCGAAATCTTTAATTTTCTTTAATAAACTTTTAAATTGTTTATTAATTACTTTAGCATCAAAAAACATAAACATTCTCCTTTTTATTTCTTAAGCAAATCTGGTAAAAATAACACAAGTAAAATAACTATGATAACAATTAAGACCAAAGCTATTCCTCCAATTATAAAGAATAAAGTTCTATCAACTGGATTTTTCAAAGAAAACTTTCTTTCACCTTCAGGTCTTTTTTTCATAGGTTTATCGCGCCATGGATCTATCATATTTGCTCCTATCTGGTAAACATATAAATTTATGCCTTACCAATCGATTATATCAAAAAGAGTTCATATATACTAGTAAACAAGCTTACTTTACATATCAAAACGACCTATTCAATCCAAATTAACACTTTTTTAATCAAGCAATGAATGTTCCATTTAACTTAAATAAACATTTCTAAAAATAAAGCTTGATTTTAATCTTGAAAAATACTATCATATAATACGCTGATGGTCCAATAGCTCAGTTGGATAGAGCAACAGCCTTCTAAGCTGTGGGCCGGGAGTTCGAGTCTCTCTTGGATCACCATTTTGAAAAAATGTCTGGTACTGCAAAGTACCAGATTTTTTTAATATTTAGTATATTTTCACTTTCTTTTGCCAACATAATAATGAAGCTTCAAGAAAGGATTAAATATGACTAACAAAACTAAAGTAATCTGTAGACCATGTAAGGAAGAACATAACTGGGAAATTGTTTCTCCTAATGGAAAGACCATGAAGCAACACTATGATTCAAAAGCCTCAGCTGTCAAAGCTGCTAGAAAATATGCTAACGAACATGGTGCTGACTTGTACATCATGGATTACGATAACAAACAAAGTTCTAAATAGTAATAAAGACTTTAAGGCTTTGAACTATATAATTCATTGCTTTAAAGTCTTTTATTTATCTTGATAAATTGGCTCTGTTGAATCTTATGGGGTTTAAGCAAAAACAAGAAATGCAACAACCCCATTAAAATCAATATCTTTTAATTTTAAAAGTTTATAAATCCATATAAACTATAAATTTTTATATTTGTTTAAATGTTCTTAAGTATTCCATATCTTCTGGAGTTATGACAAAGTCTAAGTCAATATTTTCTAATGCTCTTTCTTTGCTATTCGTCTTTGGAAGAGGAACTGTATAGTTTTGCAAGCAGAATTTTAAAGCCACTTGAGCCCATGTTTTATTATATTTTTTAGCTATTTCCTTTAGTTCTTCAACTTTATTTAATCTACCAGTAGCTAATGGTGAATATGCTTCAACAAGAATATTATTTGCTTGGCAGTAATTTGTTATTTCATCTTCAGTATAACCAATAAAATAACCTATTTGATTTACTTGAGGAGCAATACTTGCAACTTCCATAATATTTTTTATATTGTCGACTGAAAAATTAGAAACACCAATTGATCTAGCTTTTCCTGATTTATATATTTTTTCCATTTCAAGCCATATTTCTTGATTTTCTTTTTCATAGTCTTTGCCAACTTCTTCCCATGGCCAAGGAGCATGTATTAAATATAAGTCGACATAATCCAATCCCATAAGTTTTAAAGATCTTTCGAAACATTTTGTCACTTCTTTAGCATCTTTCACTTCGGCTGGTAATTTAGTTGTTATAAATAATTCTTCACGTTTTCTGTTAGAGTTCTTTATTGCTTTTCCAACTTGCTCTTCATTGCCATAAGCCATAGCTGTATCAATGTGTGAATACCCATGAGTTAATGCGAATGTTAAAACATCTTCAGTATTTTTATCATTAGCCATTTGCCATGTGCCAAATCCGATATTTGGCATTTCTACTCCATTTGATAAGACAACTTTATCTTTTAAATTCATATTTTAATCTCCATTAAATTTTATATGGTATTTTAATCATATCTGCTTCAGTAATTACACCGATTAATTTTCCATTATTCTTTCCGTTAGATGTTACAAAAATGCAAGAAAGTCTTTTCTTTTTAGGCTCTTTACGCAATGTTAATTCTTTATAAACATCATATAAACTAGTATTTGGTTTAACAAATAAATAGCGCTCATTAGTGTGAGAATCAATATCTACGTAATCCATAAAATCTCTTACTGTGAACTCTTCATCGACACATAGTTTTCTATTTTGAACATAATAATCAAAAAATGTAGTTCTAGAAAAAACACCAATTATCTTATCATCATAAATAACTGGTATATTTGATAATGACTTTTTTGACATTGCATCAATAACATCCAAAATCTTATTTCCAGGATGACATAAAACTAGATCGTTTCCTTTAGTTGCAATATCTTCGCATTTTGCTGGATGAATAATTTCATCAGTTATTTTCTTAAATTTTTTTAAAAATTCTTCGCTTGGAACACATACGTTATTCCTATGCGATAAAATATTTCTTAAATCACTTGCTGTTTTTAAAAATTCATACACATCAGCATCACTTACAATTGGATTTAATCTATTTGTATAAACTTTATTTAAGGCACGAGAAAAAGATACATAATCGTCATTTAGTCTAGCTAAAGAGATTAATTCTACTTCAAGATTTTTAAATGTATTAAGAAATTCTTGTTCGAGAGACATTTTTAATCCTCGTCTTTAGTTGTATTTGCTAATTCTATAAGTGCGTCTCTAACTGGATTGAGATAATCGACAATTAAATCTTCAATTTTACCACTGTCAACATATTGAGAAATTTTTGGATCTAATGGTATTTCAGCTGAAACAGGAATATTGTGCATACGAGCTATTTCGCTTGTTTTTGGACCACCATAAATCTCTATCTTTTTACCACAATCTGGGCATGTGACATAAGCCATATTTGTTACTAATCCTAAAATAGGAACGTTCATCATTTCAGCCATTCTAGCTGCTTTTTCAACTATTAATGAAACAAGTGATTGTGCAGTAGTGACAGTAATAATTCCTTCAATTGGCAATTTTTGGAATATTGTTAATGGAACATCACCTGTGCCTGGTGGCATATCAACCATTAAAAAGTCTACATCTTTCCAAAAAACTTCTGAATAAAATTGTTCAACTAAGCCTGCAATCATTGGTCCACGCCAAATGATTGGATCTGAATCATTTTCTAAAAGCATATTTGAACTGATAACTTGAATACCTGTATCAGTCGTAACTGGATAAATTAAACTATCTTGTCCAAAAGCCTTTTGAGTTATTCCAAAAGCTGTCGGGATAGATGGGCCTGTAATATCTGCATCCAAAATACCAACGTTATATCCTTCTCTTTGAAGAAGAGTTGCTAAATAAGATGTAACAAAAGATTTTCCTACACCACCTTTTCCAGAAACTACACCGATAACATGTTTTACTTTTGCCCCTCTAGCTAAATTTGATTTAACAATTTCATCAGAGCAAGATCCTGATTGTGAACATCCATCACAATTGTGACTACAATTTTCTGACATATTTACCTACTTTCTTTATAATATAGATATATTATATATTGCATTATGTTTTTTTTCATTAAATAAGCGTTTAATAAATAATAATCTATTATTATTTCATATTATGATTTATAATTTTAACGTATAATTTATTGGAAACTTAAAACATATGGAAAACGCTACTAACAACACATTATGCCTTTCTAAATTAAAAGTTGGTCAGACTGCAAAGATTACAAAAGTAGGATCAACTGGCTCTTTAAGACAACACTTTTTAGATATGGGATTAATTCCAGGAGTAGAAGTAACTCTTCAACAGCTTGCACCTATGGGTGACCCCATGGAATTAAAAATACACGATTATGAACTGACACTTCGATTATCAGATGCTGACAAAATTGAAATAAGTGAACCTTATATTTTAGAAAAAGCAGAAAATATAAATACTAATATAAACGCTAAAAGTAACAAGTTAAATCACCCTGGTATTGGTGAAGGCGGAAAATATCACGATCATAATACAACTAGTCCATTTGATAAAAATCACACGTTGAAATTTGCGCTTGTCGGTAATCAAAACTGTGGAAAAACCACTCTTTTTAATCAACTTACAGGTTCAAATCAACACGTAGGAAACTTTCCAGGCGTAACTGTAGACCGAAAAGACGGAAAAATTCGTGGACACAATAATACTATTGTTACTGACTTACCTGGAATCTATTCTTTATCACCATACAGCGATGAAGAATTAGTTTCTAGAGATTTTATACTAAAAGAAAAGCCAGAAGGAATAATTAATATTATCGATGCTACTAATATAGAACGAAACCTATATTTAACACTTCAATTGATGGAACTAAACGTTCCTATGACATTAGCGTTAAATATGATGGATGAAGTAACAAATAATGGTGGCTTTATTGATATTAATAAAATGGAAGAACTATTAGGTATACCTGTAATTCCAATCTCAGCCAAAAAGAACGAAGGTGTTGATGAACTAATTAAACATAGCGTCCATATAGCCTATTATCAAGAAAAGCCAACAGTATTTGATTTTTGTGATGAAAATACCAATGGTGCTGTTCATAGAGCTATTCACGGCATTATGTACTTAATTGAAGATCACGCTAAAAAAGCTCAAATTCCACTTAGATTCGCTGCTACTAAAATCATAGAAGGTGACAAATTAGTCATAGATAGTTTGGGACTTACAACAAACGAACAAGAAATGATTGAACACATCGTAGTCCAAATGGAAAATGAAAGTGGCTTAGATAGAAGTGCAGCAATTGCTGATATGCGTTATTCATTCATTCAAAAAGTTTGTAAGCAATGTGTCAATAAACCTCATGAATCTAAGGAACATATTAGAAGCCGTAAAATAGATAAAGTGTTAACAGGAAAATACACTTCTATTCCTATTTTTATTTTAATTTTAGGATTAGTTTTTTTTCTTAACGTTTAACGTTATTGGTGCTGGATTACAAAAACTACTGGATCTTGGAATAACTTCTCTAACAGGTTTATTAGATCAAGCATTTGTATCTATGAAAGTTCATCCAGTGCTACACTCTCTTGTCATAAATGGAATATTTGAAGGTATCGGAAGCGTTATTTCATTTATGCCGATAATTGTTGTATTATTCTTTTTCTTATCTTTTCTAGAAGATTCTGGTTATATGGCAAGAATTGCTTTTGTAATGGATAAACTACTAAGAAAAATCGGTTTATCTGGCAAATCAATAGTTCCAATGCTTATGGGTTTTGGTTGTACTGTTCCTGGAGTAATGTCAACTAGAACTCTTTCATCAGAAAGAGATAGAAAACTAACAATTATGCTCACACCTTTTATGAGTTGTTCAGCAAAGCTTCCAATTTATAGTTTTATTAGCTTAATATTCTTCAAACAATTTGCTTGGCTAGTAATGGTTGGATTATATGTTATAGGTATTATGCTTGGAATCATAGTAGCATTAATATCAAAGAAGTTCATTTTCAAAGGAGAACCAGTTCCTTTTGTTATGGAACTTCCAAATTATAGATTACCTGGAGTTAAAAACGTCGCACAATTACTTTGGGAAAAAGTTGCAGATTTTTTAAAGAGAGCTTTTACAGTAATTTTAGTTGCTACTCTTATTATTTGGTTTTTACAAACTTTCAATTTTAGATTAGATATGGTTAGCGATTCAAAAGATAGTATGTTAGCAAGCATTGCTGGCTTTATTAGTCCAGTCTTTAAACCTCTAGGATTTGGAGATTATCGCTTTGTCACAGCTTTGATTTCTGGAACCTTAGCTAAAGAAAGTGTAGTTTCAGTTTTAGCTGTCTTATTTGGAAGCACTCAAGCTATAGCAGAAGTTTTAAATTCCTACTCAGCTTTTTGCCTTTTAATATTCTGTTTACTATATACACCTTGTGTCGCTGCATTGTCTTCCATTCATCGCGAATTAGGATTTAAATATAGTATTGGCATAGCTTTTTTCCAATTAGGAATAGCATATATAACCTCTGGTTTATTTAGCCTCATTTTCCATATAATAGGAGTTATGTAATATGAACTTAGCATCATGGATAATATTGGTAATAATAGTTTTAATAATAGGTGTCGCTTTATACTTTACATTCAAAAATAAAAAAAGTTGTTGCAATTGTGGTAATGATAATTGCCCTATGAAGCATAAAAAGAATAAAAATAAATGAGAATAATTATATGAAGAATGAAAATATTATTGATATATCTTTAAAGCTTAACAATTATCAAGAAATTTTTGATCCATACGATAATAGAAATGAAAATGTAAGAAATATAAATCCAGAAATAATCGAAGCTATGACAAATATTTATAAAGATCAAGCTTATAAGTTTAAGTATAAAAAAACTAAAACAAGAATAACTTTAAATTATTTAGATTACGTTTCATTAGAAGAAATTGAATGTACACGTTTAGCAATTAAAGATATGTTTGAAAAATACAAATCTAAAACAAAGAATTTTATTACTCTTTATGCAAGAAAATTTATTATATGGCTAATTATGGCTTTTGTTTTATTTTCTTTTTCACTAATTATCGAAAGGACTCAAAACGAAACATTTCTCTATACTGTCTTAGGCATAGTTGTCTGGATTTTAATTGATAACATAGTTGAAACTTTCTTCTTAAATTCTGAAGCTAAAGAAAACGCTGTAATGATGAATAGAATATTTAACGCTGAAATTATTATTAAAGATAAAGATGGCAATGAATATCATCAAGACTAATTAAATATAAATTTATAAAAAAACCAATATTACTTTAAAGATTTCTCTTTTTTGTAATATTGGTCATTTTTTATTTTATATCAGTTTTTTCGTATGTTGTTTCAACGCCTTCGGTTGTCTTGATAACGTCAGATATATTTGTACCAAGTGTCTTGGCATTTTCTTTTTCTGCATCACGTTTAATAAGAAGCGGATTAGTAACTAGTGAACATACACCTGAGATACATCCACCTTGACACATCATACCTTCTAAAACATCTTCTTCTTGTTTTCCAGCATTGAGTTGTTTTAAGTATTCAATACACATTTCGCTACCATCAGCAGCTTTAAGTGTAAGTCTTGTTTCAACACCTTTTTCAGCTAAGTAATCGTTTAAGCTCTTAGCAACACCACCAGATTGACAGAAGTTACGACCTGATTTAGATCCGTTAGCAACACCAATATTTTCATCTGGTTGTTCAGAAACGACAATCTCTTTAGCTTGGAACATAGCGTTTAACTCTTCAAATGTCATAACATAGTCGACAAAGCCTTTATTCTTTTCGAGTGTTATTTCTTTTTTCTTAGCAACACATGGTCCCACGAATACTGTCACACAATCAGGATTTTCTTTTTTGACCATTCTAGCTGTTATAGCCATTGGAGAAAGAGTGTCTGATGTATTTTCAGCATAGACTTTAGGGAACTTCATCTTTATTAATTCAACAAATGCAGGACAACATGATGTAGTAAGCTTTCTTCCTTCTGCTTTAGCCTTTAAAGCTTCTTCAGCTTCAGAAACAGTCGTTAAGTCTGCACCTTTTGCAACTTCAACAACCTCATCAAATCCTAAAGCTTTTATTGCTGAATAAACTTGGTTAAGAGTACATTTACCAAATTGTCCCATAACTGCAGGAGCAACCATAGCAACTACTTTTTTGCCTTCTTGTTTTATAGCATCAATAACAGGAACAAGGTATGAAACTTCAGAAATTGCTCCGAAAGGACAACTAGCAGCACAACGTCCACAAGAAATACATTCTGGTTCGTTGATAAAAGCAATTTCATCTGTAAAGTGTTTTAAAGCACCTGTTGGACAACTTCTCTTACATGGTCTTTCTGAAATCAATATTGCTCCATAAGCACATACCTTAGCACACATACCACATGTTTTACATTTTGAATAGTCGATGTGCATTTTGGAGTTACCTTGGAAAATAGCTCCAAAGTGACAAGCACTTTGACATGGCTTAAATAAACATTTACGGCAGTTATCTGTAATTCTTACTTTATGGATATCACAGTCATCACATGCGGCTTCAATAACATAGACCATTTGTCCTGGAGTTATTTCATGTCCATCAGGTTTATGACCCATTGCTAAATTTGTTCTTTGTCTAATAATTTCTCTTTCCTTATAAACGCAGCAACGATATTCTGGTTTATGTCCAGGGAAAAGCTCCTTAGCAATATCGTTAGGTGTATTTGAATCAACACTACCTTCATATGCCTTTTCGGCTAAACGTCTTAAAACGTTAATTTTATTTTTGTTAAATACTTCATAGCTTGGCATGGTAATACCTCCATCAAAAGTATAACAAATAAGTGTTTATTCTCAAAAGAAATTAAGTGATTTTTTTTACTTTTTTACGCTTATAATTTTTTATTGAAGCATTAATAAAATTTATAAAAAAAACGAGCACATAATATGCATTATATGCTCACAGCAAATAGTTTTCTTTCATAAGTATCTTCGTACTCACATCCCAATTCATTAAAAAGTTGTTCGATATTTGGACCAGCAACCTTTAAAACAACGTTTGGACCATAGAATTCTTTCGATACTACAATGTCATCGCTAGATAAAGCTTTTAATAATCTTGAATAATCTTTATTTGATATTTCTAATTTATATATTGGTAGTTCTTTTTCATCAATTTTTTTAGCTTGATTCATGGCTTCAGTAAAAACTTTTATATAAGCTTTTTCTAAATTTGAAGCACCTAATAAAATTCCACCATAATATCTAACTAAAACCACTCCTATTTTAGTTAATTTATTCTTTTTTAAAATTTCTAGAATAATATGAGAACTTTTTATTGGTTCTTTATCTTCTGAAGCAGCTTCCTTAGCAGAATCGATACGATAAGTTGTTAAAATGTGTCTCGCCTTACTATGCTGAATCTTTAGTTCTTCAAGTCGTTTATTGAATTCTTCAACGTTATTAACTTTTAAAATGTAAGCTAAGAAAATAGACTTTTTTTCTTCGTATTTGCCTGCTGTTTCTTTTTCGATAGTTATACTCATGTCATAACTATATCAAACAAAACTTATTTTTTAAAGATTGAAATCAGATATACGTTTAAATGAATAGCCCTCTTCTTTTAACGTTTTAATGATTTTTGGCAATGCTTTTATAGATTCTTGATAATTAGAGCTCTTATCGTGCATCAATATAATCGCTCCAGGGTGTATTTTTGTTAAGGCATCTTCATATATTTGATTTGCATTGTGCCCTTTTTTCCAGTCAAGCGAATCATTGCTCCAACTAATTATGGTCAGTTTCTTTTGCTGTGCAATCTTTAAAAACGATTTTGTTACAATTCCGTATGGTGGCCTTATAATCTTCGGCTTATAGTTTGCTATTTTTTGGAGAAGATCTAAGTTCATATCTATTTCTTTTCTTATTTCTTCTTCAGAACATTTATAGAAATTAGGGTGGGAATATGTATGTAGGCCAATCTCATGACCATCAGCTATTATCTGTTTTATTATTTTCTCGTTACCATACATATTCTCTCCCAACAAGAAAAAAGTAGCCTTAATATTATTTTTCTTTAAAATACTCAATACTTGTGGAGTATTTTTAGCTAAAGGACCATCGTCGAAAGTTAAAGCTAACTCCATTTTTGATGTTGGTACTGTGTAATGAACAGTTGGTAAGGGAGCATTATTAATCGCACTAGACATAGTTAATAAAGATAATATAGACAGAGTTACTAAAGACATACAAATGCCCTCCCTAACCTTATTATGGCTAGAAGAGGGCAATTTATTAATTTTTTACATACTACTTAATGAATTTACGTATTCAATTATCTTCGTGCAAAGATTTTCAAATGTAAAGTCACCATCGCTTGTATTAACTCCGCAATTATTTGCAGCATCTAATAAAGTTACATCGCCTATAATTGGTAACGTTGTAAGAACACATTTATCAGCATATGTGTCAAATAATAAAATTGCAAGTTTAGAGTTATGAGTGTGTAAAGTCTCACCAGAATAACTTGAATCATATGTCTTTTGTAATAGTTTGTTATATCCTGGATATGTCGACTCATCATAGTTAAAATCACTTCTTGAAGTAACGTTATCAGTTGAGATTGGTCCCATTGTCGGCAAGTATTTTTGTAATATGATTGCAATCTCAGCTTTGCTTAAATTACTCGATTCACTTATTTCAAGCAATCCTAACAAACCACGCATACCACGAGCTTCTACCATATTTAAAGCTTGATAATCGTGACCTGTTGGATAGAATATATCTTTCAATTCCGAATAAGTTGTTGAGCTTTCTTCAAGTGATAAGGTATCAACAAGTGAATTAAAGAAAATGTTATTGATAATTTCACTGATTAAGCCACTACGAACAAATCTTTCAGAATCGCTTCCAGTTGATTCAATGTATTTTATTGTAGACATAATTAACTCTACTGGAATATCTTTAGAACTAGAATTCATTAAATCAATATTGCTATTAGACCAAGTTTTAGCTTTATTTATTATATCTTCAATTATTGAACATTGAATTTCTAAATCAGCTTTTGAATGAGAATTCCAGAACAATAATTTTTTGATGTTAGCGGCTTGACCATTTTCACCTTTAACATCAATCCATCGAATATTTTCTAAAACTGTTGAGCCTATCAAATTGTAAACAAGATATTCTTTTACATCATCAAATAAAGCCATAGAATCAATTGGATCAAGCAAATCAAATAAAGCAATTGAATCACTTTCACCAATAGTTAAACTTGAGAAATCTTTAATAGTTCCATCTGAATTTTTAATAACGCTAAATAATCTTACTAAATTATCAATTTCATTATTCCAATAATTGATATCTTCAGTTGAAGTTGTCATATGAACTTTACAGTTAATAGTGTGAATTGCTACACTAGCACCACCTTTAGTAACAGGGGCACTAAGCATACTTTCAACATTTGATTCTTCAATTATTTTTTCAATAAATCCAGGAATTGCTGGGTGAAGTATTTTTGAAACATTTAACGCCTTTAGTACAGAACTTAACTGATCTGTACCCATATTAGACATATTACTAATATCTGACAAATCTAATCCGTTAATGCTTTTTACTATATTTATAATCTTAGCATTTTCTTCAAGGCCTAAAGTTCTATCTCCATTTGAATCAACATTATAAATATTTTTTATAACGCGCATCGTATAATTATAAGCTGACTCAGAATCATCTAATCCAGATGCCATCTTATCAATTGTAGATAAATTTAATACAGCTCCTAAGATTTGTTCATATAATGAATATTTTTGAGAAGCTTTAGCGATTGAGAACATATCAACACTATATAAATCATCTAACAATTGACCTAATTCATCAGCTTTTTCAGAAGTAATATTTGACAAATCAAGCATATTATCTAAAGGTGATTTACCACTTTCGTCTGCACTGATATAAGAATAAATATTTGCTAACTTTTCTATTTCCGTAGCTCTATAAGCTTTATCATCAATATTAGAATTAAACTTTTCAAGATTCAAATCTTGTAATTTTATTGTCTTAGAGCCAATAACAATATCATCAGCATTTTTTAAAGCAGTATTAATAACGTTTGTCAACACTTTAGATAACACGTTACTTTGATCGATTGAAGTAAGTACATCTTCAAGTTGTGATGCAGTAAAGTTAGCGTTAGAAATATTGTCAACACCGACGCTAGAAACTGTTTTAATGACATTTACAAAGTTATATATTTCACCATTTGACGTAATAGTCACTTCTTTTTCAACACCATTGACATCAACGTTTACTTTCGTTGTTTCCATAGTCCATTTCCAAGAAGTATCAACACCTGTAACATAATCGCATGAAGCAAGAGTATAATAGTCTAACCCACTTATAACACCATCTAAATCGGTTTTATTCAACAATTCACTTAATAACGAAGCAAAATTATCTATATAATAGCCGTTATTATCAATAGTTTTTCCACCAAGACTGGTTCCTTTATAGGCTGTTAATAATGAATTAAGTTTATTACTATCAACATTTAACCAATCGATATTGGCTAAATCTAAAGTTCCATCCGATTTTGTTAAAGTCTTTAACGACTCAACTAAATCAGCTAAAGCTTTACCTTCATCTTGCCAATTAGATACGACACTAAAGTCAATTTCAACTCCTAATGAAGAAAGAGTAGGAGAAATATTTTTATTAAAAACATTGACTAAAGAACTATTAAGCAATTCTGAAGCACTTATTTTATCGATAACTTCATATATCATATCTCCAGAAATACTAGTTATATCTATTTCTTCTCCACTTAGTAAAGTATCTGAATATTTTTTTATTGTTTCTATACAATCAATAAATTTACTCACTTCGCCTTTACTATTTTCGCTGTCTTTCCATTGAATTGAATTTAAATCGTTTGGTAAAACAAATCCGTATTCTTTAACACCAGCCTCATCAATAACGCTTGAAAGTAATTTTTGAATATTTAAGTTCTTTTTAGTTTTCGAACTTCCATCAATTCTGTATTCAGGATTTAGTATCTTGCTTTCTGTAACACCCAATAATAATGTTTGAAGCTTTTCTAAATCTATAGCATTTAACTTATCAGTAACAGAAGAACTAGAATCAAGATTTTTAATCGAATTAGATAATTCTAAAGCGACTGGCAATAAATCAAGTAAATTAATAAGTTCAGTTCTAATTTCACTAGATGTTTTTAAGTCAAAATTAAAATCACTTATATTAAGTCCGACAATGTTTTGGTTAGCAAAGTCAGAATTTTTTAATACTTTTTCAATTACGGAAGGTAATAGTGAACAGACTAAATCAGATTTTGAAGCGACAGTAATAATCTTTTTCAAATCTTCAACTGTAGCTTCATTTCCTAGATCTATCGTTCCACCATTTGATGTATCGATATTTTCATTATCAATTAAGAGTGGAACTAAATCCATTAAAATACATACTTCTTCAGCCCACTTTTCGTTTGTATAATCTTTTGAGACATTATAGACTTCTGATGGATCAATATAATTATTAATTTCCTTAACTTGATTTAAAGAACATTCTATAAGGTTTGGAATAAGCACTATCTTTTTTTCAAACAACTGTAATTGGAATAAACCGACATTATCTTCACTACCTTTAATTAATTTCTTTAATTCACTAGATTTTTCTTCATCCTTTAAAGCAGTTGTTAACAAATTAATAATATCTGGTTTGCTTTCAGTATTTTTGATCATTTCATTTATGTCTAAATCAATCAAATTAGCAAAATCAATGATGATTTGGACTAAATCCCCAAGTTCATCTCCACAATCGTATGAATCTAACAAACTTAAATCAGAATTAAAAATATCAAATCCATTATTCTTTAATGTTTTATTAGCCATTTGAATAGCTAGTGGTAATACGCTTTTAATTAATTCCGTATTACCAAGATCTTTCAAAGCGCTCTTATATTTATCAATTGTCGCTTGATTTTTAAAGTCTAAAGTTGAGTTTTGACTATCTAAAATATAATCAATCAAACCAGCATCATAAAGCGACTCATAACAACTACTTAAAGCGGATATTTGTGAAGTCCAATCAATATTAGCTATGTCTATACTAGATAAATCAGCATCTGTTATATAACCTTGTGCGTAGTCGACAGCAATAGAACTTAAAGCTGGTAAAACTCCCATTAAAAATGAAGATTGTTGAACGACAGTGGACACTGCATCAACAAATTCTTTTAAAAGAAGGACATTGATATCTGTTAAGCCTTCAATTCCTTCTTTGGAACTTTTATCTAACGCTTCTGAATAAGGTCCAACCAAAGTTAGAATATTAGACAATTCATCAATTATTGAAACAGAATTCTTATTTACAGATTCAGTAATTGCTTTGTTTACAATGACTACATCAATTCCATTCTTCTTTGTTCCGTTTAAAGTCATAGTTTTATATAACAAAGAGTTGGTGTATGAATCTGATATATTCATTAACGCTTGATATTGATCATCAGAAAGTTGTTTTTTATCTTTTAATTGTTGAATGTTATCATTTTGTTGAGCAATCAAGCCAGCAATTGAAGATAAAGGAGAAATTAATAAAGACATGACAACAGCAGATTGAACAGCTCCAACAAAGAATGCTGCTATTCTAACTTTGTGTCTCTTTCTTATTTTTCTTGGAATAAAGAATTTAAAGAGGCAGTGATAAAAAATTGTTGACAATAAAGAGCCTAACAAGAAAACAAGTATAACAGCTACAAAGTATGTTGCAAAAGCAATCAAAGAATGTGCTATTGCTAATGCATTTTCATATAAAGAAGCAGAAGCTGTTGGCGAAACATAACCACTAGCAATTAAAACATTACATAAAGTTTCATCGATGGTTGTAATTGGAACAACAGTTTCATTTATTAGAATTCCTTTATCAGGAATAAACTTTCCAAGATTAATCTGACAAATAGCTCTACTAATTGTCGGCGTTAAAAATATGACTAAAAGACATAGTCCACCAGTAAACAAAAGTTTAAATGATGTTTTCCATATACCTTTCCATATTCCAATTAATCCGCCAATAAGTGAAAAACCAATTATTACAAAAAATATGATATTGAAAATTATTTGAAAATCTATAGAACTTAGCGCTTCCATAAAGCACCTCCCGCAAAATTTATTTTTGCATATATATAATATATCATGTGTATAGTAAAAATATAAATAATTATATATAATTATATTTATCGAAAAACATATTTGTTTTCAAACAAATATATTTGAATGAGGTTATTTATGAAAATTTACGAACAAAAAATAATGGATGCTAATGAAAAAGATTATTATTTGCAAATAATACCTTGGTGGATGTCACTTGTTTTATTTTTTACTGGCTGGTTTGGAATTAAAATTATTGCAGAAGTAGTTGTTGAATTAGTTCTAGCAATCGGTGGACCAATCACTAGTGAAACACAAGCAAATGCCGCTAATATGTGGGTAAACTTTATAACTTACGTAATACTTGCTGCTGTATTTTTAGCTTTTTTAATCTTCTATAAAAAAGGCGTATTAATTAAAAGATTTTTTAAAGAATTTAAGAATCCTAAAATATGGATAAACGCACTTATAGGTATAGCTATGATATACGCTGCTAACTATATTATTTCCTTGTTACTCTTTATTATTAACCCATCTATGTCTGATAATAATAACGAAGCAAGTCTTGATTCAATATTAAAAATATTCCCTATTCAAGGATTTTTAATGACTGTTATATTAGCTCCATTTGCTGAAGAAATGACTTATCGTATCGGATTATTCTCTGCTTTGAAAAGAGTAAACTTAATATTAGCTTTTATTGTTACTGCATTAGTATTTGGATTAATTCACTTTGACTTATCTGGAGTTATACAAGGATTTAATACTGGCACTGAAGAAAGTAGAAAATATGCAATTAATGAACTATGTAATTTACCTTTATATTGCAGCGCTGGTTTCGTATTAGCCTACATATATCACAAATCAAATTCTATCGCTTCTCCATTTTTAGCTCACTTAACAAATAACCTTATAAGTTTCCTTATAACAATTGCAATGTAACATGAACAAAAAGTATTTATTTTTATCTGAAAGTACTTTAAAAATAATCGCTATAATTTTAATGACAATCGACCACATAGCTTTATTTTTATTGCCTAGTAATAGCGATTTACAAATAGCATTAAGAGCTATTGGAAGATTATCCATGCCTATTTTTATATTTATGAATATAGAAGGAATATATCACACAAGAAATATTTGGAAGTATTTTTTAAGATTATTTGTGTTAGGCACTATCATAGATATTGTTGGAATAATATCAAAATACGGTCCTGGAAATATATTGATAGACTTTTCAATGTACACAATAATATTTTATTTTTTAAAGCAAAAAAATATTAAATCGCTTATAAGTATTTTCCCTATTGCATTTTTAGTCCTTAGCGATTTACAAATTTCTGTATTTGGAATTCAATTTTTTAATAGTGACTATGGAACATATGGATTGATATTCGCCTTATTTATCTTCTTAGCAAAAGAAATTTCTTTCTACGTATGCAAGAACCAAGCTAATATAATGCAAATAGATCAAGACTATTTTTTAGAAGAAAAACTTCAAGGAACGTATAATGTTGCTGCTTCAATTGCTATTTTTATAGCAACAGCATTATTCTATGTTATATATAGAATTGATTACACATTGCCAATTTTACCAGGTACGATTGCAATTCAAAGTTGGTGTTTTTTCAGTGCTGTCTTCATTTTGTTTTATAACGGCAAAAGAGGATACAATAAACCATGGTTTAAATACGGATCATATCTTTATTATCCGCTTCACTTATTAATTTTATATTCAATTATTTAGCAATATAAGCATATTTATTTATAAAAATAAACTATAATGGTATACTTAAATTGGAGGTAATAATTATGGTTAAACATATTAAAACTACAAACGAATTTGATTCAATTATCCGCGAAAATCATATTGTTATTGTCGATTTCTTTGCTAACTGGTGTTCTCCATGTAGAATGATGGGACCAGTTTTAGATGAAGTTTCAGCTGAGCATCCAGAATGGACTGCTGTTAAAGTTGACTGCGATACATTACAAGAACTTGCTTTTAGATTTGGTGTCAGCAGCATTCCTCACTTTGAAGTTATTGTCGATGGAAAATCTGTTGGAAATATCGTCGGTGCCAGAGAAAAAGAAATATTTGTCAAGGATATCGAAAATTTATTAAAGTAATAAAATTGTCATTTATGATTTAACTATCATAAATGACTTTTTATATTGTCTATATGCTTTTTAGGTTTTATACTAAAAAAGAAAAAACGGAGGATATACTATGTCAGGACAAGGAAAGCCAAATAGTGTATTAGTAAAACTTAGTAAATTCGTCATTAAATTTAGATATGCATTTTTCACTTTATTTTTGATATTAACTACAGCAAGTATATTTGGAATACGATTAGTTAAAGTTAACAACAACACAGCTAGCTATTTACCACCTGAATCTGAAACTAGACAAGCGTTAGATATAATGGCTAAAGAATTCGAAAGTAACGGTTCAACGGAAGTAATGATAAAAGAGACAACTGTTGAAAAGACAAATGAATTAATTGAACAAATATATACAATAGATCACGTCTCAACTATCAAGTTTGATGAAACTAAAAACTATATCGATGGCTGTTCTCTTTTGACTATTAGCCTCGATTGCAATAGCGAGTCTAACGAAGCTAAAAAAGCTGTTAACGATATACGAACATTATTAAAAGATCAAAAAATAGCCTTACGTGGATCCTTAGCAAAAAGTGTAATGTTCAGTCAAACTATGACATCTGAAATGATAATAATACTAGCTATAGCTGTCGTAGTAATTCTTACAGTTTTAACTCTAACATCTAAGTCTTTTTTCGAAATACCTATTTTCTTAGTGACATTTGTTGTTGCAGCCATTTTAAATATGGGCACCAACTTCTTGCTTGGAAGTATTTCCTTTATTACAAATTCAGTAGCCGTAATTCTTCAACTTGCTTTAGCTATAGACTACGCTATTATCATAGCTCATAGATATGCTGAAGAATCTTTCGATAAAAATCCAAAGGATGCAGTTATATCAACCTTAGCCAATTCAATACCTTCTATATTGGCTAGTTCTTTAACGACAATATCCGGATTAATCGCCTTGATGTTTATGCAATTTAGAATAGGCTTTGATATAGGTATTGTTTTGACTAAAGGAATTTTATGTAGCTTCATAACTGTTTTTTTCTTAATGCCTGGATTATTATATTGCTTTAGCGGATTAATAAATAAAACAAGACATAAAAACTTTATTCCTTCACCTCATAAAATTGCTGACAAAGTTTTAAAATCTCGAAAAATAATACCTATAATTGGCTTAGTATTCATTATAGGTGGAGCTATTGGACAATCATTTGTTAAATACACATATAATAGCGAAGTATACCAAACTAGCAAAACAACACAGTTTACTAGAAACGTTAAAGAAATCGACAACGTTTTTGGCGAAGAAGCACAGATGCTTGGTATATTAGTTGATAAAAACAACTATGAAAAAGAAAAAGAAGTAACTGACTACATAAATTTAAATTTTGGTCAGGAAAATGGTGGTATAGTTCAAAGTGTTATGTCATTTGGTGCAATTACCGGTGGATTAGATCCATATATAGATTACACGCCATCGCAATCAAATAAGTTAATTAATAATATTATTAGTTTTGCTTCAAAAAACGGATTAATATCATCATCAGTGGATAATACAGATTTTACCGCATCTCTTAAGCAAGCTTATTTTGCCTACAATGTCAAATATAATAATTCTCCTGCTTTTGACTTAAACAATCTTTATTTACCTTTATTTGATAGCGACAATAAAGTTGGAGTTTTATCATTTATAGTTGATGACTTAAGCAAAACTTATCCAATTGATGAAACAACCGTTTTCTTAATTAATACTCTTAGAAATTCATTGCCTGCAATCTCATCACAACTAGTAGGAACTTCACATTCAAGAATCATTATTTATTGTGTACCAGGAATTAAATCAGAATCTACTGAATCCTTTAGCTTAGTTAAAGACTTGAGAAATGGGTTAAAAGAAAATAACTTCTACGACAAAACATTAGTATTTGGCGATATGGTTTCTTACTACGATATTGCTCAAAGCTTCAGTAACGATAGACTTCTTGTCAATTTACTAACGATTGTTTTTATTCTAACTATATTACTATTATCATTTAGATCATTAGTTTTACCTATTATTTTATTAACCGTTATTCAAGGAGCTATTTGGATTAACTTTAGTATTTACGCTATAACTCTTACTCCTATGTTATTCATGTCTTACTTAATTGTTTCGGCAATTAGTATGGGAGCAACAATTGATTACGCTATCGTTGTTACAAATAGATATAGAGAACTTAGAAGTCAAAATGTCGCTCCTCTTGAAGCAGGAATATCAGCCATATCCAATTCCTTCTCTGCTATTTTAACTTCATCGACAATTATGATCGTTGCTGGCTTTGTAATAGCCTTTGTTTCAACTGAGCCATATATATTCACTATTGGTATGGTCTTAGGTTCTGGAACAATTATTTCATTATTGATGGTTATATTTTTATTACCTTCTCTCTTAATTGATTTTGACAAATTAATTAATGTCACAACTTTAAAAAAGAGGAAAAACAAAAAATAAATATAGCGGCTTATCTATTTAAAAAAAAGCATAAAATTTTCTTGATTTTACTAAGATATTATGAGACAATAGATAAGCAATCGCTAGTGGATCTGTGGTGTAGTGGCTAACATGTCTCCCTGTCACGGAGAAGATCGCGAGTTCGATCCTCGTCAGATCCGCCATCATTTGCAAGCGTAGTTCAATGGCAGAACTCCAGCCTTCCAAGCTGGTCACGCGGGTTCGATTCCCGTCGCTTGCTCCATTATTTGTAAATTCGTTCGGTACTTAACGTATCGAACTTTTTTTATTATATAAAAGTGATTTGTTCGATCATGTTCGAACGTAAGCGTCAAAGCTATCCATATGTAGTTCGAACGTGTTCGATCATTTAAACAAATTAAAATGTTCATTTCACAAAAAGTCGGTTAACCGTAAAAAAACTAAATGAGGCAATTTATGATTGAAATTAAAAGAGATTTTTACTTGAAACAATTGAAGGAAAAACAAGGCAATGGATTAGTTAAAATTATTACCGGAATAAGAAGATTTGGAAAAAGTTATTTGCTTTTTGAATTATATCGAAAATACTTGCTTCAAAATGGAGTTAAGGAAGAACAAATTATAGCTCTTTCTCTTGATAATGATGAAAACGAAAAATATTGGAATCCAACAAATCTTTCTACATATTTGAAATCAAAAATAATAAATGATGAAGATATGTTTTATATTTTTTTAGATGAAGCCCAACTTGCAATAACCAAAGAAGAATATAAAAACAAAAAACAAAGGTATAATAAAGTTATACAACATTATTAATAGCCTTTTAAAACATAAAAATGTTGATATTTATATAACTGGTAGCAATTCAAAATTCTTATCGTCAGATATAATAACAGAATTTAGAGGTCGTGGTGACGAGATTAGAGTTCATCCTTTATCATTTGCCGAATTTATGTCTATATACCCAAGTGATTCTTATTCTGGATATCGTGATTATTCATTATATGGTGGTCTACCATATGTAGCATCAAAAAAAAGCTGAAGACAAAATAAAATATTTGAATAACATTTTGAATAATACTTATTTAAAAGATATTATAGAGAGAAATAATTTAAAAGGTGATATTGTTATCGATACATTAGTCGATATATTAGCTTAAGATACAGCAACTCTTACAAATCCAACTAAACTCTCTAATAGTTTTATATCACATTCCATAAAAACTAATACAAATACAATCTCTACTATAGCAATAATCAAAATACAATTAAACTTTTAGAAGTAGATTTTGTGTGCAATAAAGGTAGCCAACGCTATTATGTTCAATCAGCATATTCAATTCCTGATACAGAAAAAATGAAACAAGAGCAAGCATCTTTAGATAGAATAAATGATTCTTTTAAAAAAGTTATTGTAGTACAAGATAATATTGCTTCTTGGCATAATGAAAAAAGCTATTTAACAATTAATATTTTAGATTTCTTGTTGAATCCTAATAGTTTAGAATTATGATTTAATCAAATATAGTTTGAATGAAAATAATTAATCTAACATTTTGATTAAATGTAATTATAAAGTATGTTAAAATAGCACAAGTATAAATGAAAGAGAGTTTAGTGTTATGAATATTGCAGTTTATTTAGGCGCCAATAAAGGTAATGATTCTTCATTCGAAAAAGCTATCATTGAATTAGGCACATGGATTGGTTCTAATAATCACACATTAATATATGGCGGTTCAAAGTGTGGCTTAATGGGATTAATAGCTCAAAGTACACTAGACGCAGGCGGAAAAGCTATCGGTGTTGAACCACAATGCTTTATGGACGATGAAATTCAGTTTAATGGCCTAACGAAATTAATTGTTACAAAAGATATGTCCGAAAGAAAAAATAAAATGATTGAATTAGCCGATGCTTTTATCGCCTTCCCTGGTGGTACTGGAACGCTTGAAGAAATATCAGAAATAATGTCAAAAGTTTCTCTTAATCACTTAAAGGCACCTTGCATAGTTTATAATCTAAACGGATTTTATGACAGCTTAAAAGATCTATTAAATATTATGATTGAAAAAGGATTATCTACTGACGAACGTCAAAAAGATATTTTCTTTGTCGATAATATATCTGAAATAAATAATATAATAAACTCATTTAAATATTAATAAATATGATAAGACACGCAAATAAAAACGAGATAGAACAAATATTAATTATATATTTTGAAGCTAAGAAATTTTTACGTCAATGTGGAAACTTTGTCCAGTGGCAAGGTAACTTTCCACCAAAAGAATTATTGTTAAATGACATAGAAAATAACCAATTATATGTTTATGAAAATGAAACTGGTATACACGCCGTCTTTGCTCTAATTTTCGGAGATGACCCTACATATAGTGTAATAGAAAATGGCAGTTGGAGTTCTTTTAAACCTTATGCAACTATTCATAGAGTAGCTAGTGACAGAACTATTAAAGGTATTACTAAGGAGATAATTTCTTTTTCTGAAACTAAAATTAATCATTTAAGAATAGATACATATATCGATAACCATATTATGCGACATATTCTCCAAAAAAATGGATTTAGTGAAAGAGGTACTATTTATATAAGTGATGGTACCCCTAGAATTGCATATGAAAAAGTAAATTACAACGATATTACAAAAGATTAACTTTCATTTGTAAAAAAATATATATTTGCTATAATCATAGCGATTTATTTTAACTAATAAATTAATTCGATTCGAAAGGTATATATTTACTATAAATTTAATTATATTTTATGAAATTACTAAGTATTATTTTCTTCATTTTAGGTCTAATAGTTCCTAATAGTTTTTATAGTCACTCTCATAGAGCTGAACCTAAAAAAATCAATTCAAATGTTAATAATTCAAACTTTACTAATCTAATTGTTTTAACTAAATTCAGCGATGAAGATGAGTTTATAGACGATAAGTATGGAAACGAAAACGTCAGATATATTATCGATAACATGTTTAATAATTCCTATTATTCTCTTAATAAATATTATCAATGTGTGTCAAATAACCTAGTTAACATAAATAGCATTTTTCTCTTTGATAACGGGAAATCCATAACCTTAGATAGACAACGTGGTTACTATGCTGAATATAGTGAAACAAATATAATAGGATATAAAGATTCTGGTGAAGCAAGCGCTAGACTCTATGATTTAAAAGAAGATTGGGCTAACGCTATAAACAAAGTGTTAGCAAATCAAGAAAGCCTATTTGATGTCGATGGAAACCCTATAAGTGATTACTCTATTTTAGATAAAAACAACGATGGAAAAATCGATGCAATAACTATTATTTACAAAAAATCACCAGATACACTTTCTTCAAACTGGGGCTCACCTTTATGGAATTATCAAGATATATCTAGCCTAGTTGAACTTACTTATGATAATAATAAAATACAAAGCAATTCATATTTTCAAATAACAGCAAACTTTTTTGATAGCGCCATCTATACTGATCCTGATGGATATTTAATCAGCTCACCGTCTACTCTTATTCATGAATTTGGACATATATTTGGATTAAAGGATTTATATAGAAGCGATATGAGCTCAGCAGTCTACTACATGTCAGCAATGGCTAAACACATGTCTCCTATACCTCAATATATTTCTTCTAAAGAAAGAGAAGCTTTAAATTGGCTTAGTCAAAATCAAATACAAAAAATAACAAAAAATGGCAGTTATACTTTAAATGTTGTCACTGATCAAAACATTGATAATGTCATATCTTATAAAGTTGATTTAAATAATGGCAAAACCGCTTATTTAGAGTATCGAAACTTCGATAGCAAGTTAAATAGATTTGATAATCAACGTAAAATTCTAACTAAACTTGATGGAACTAACTCTGTTGGTATCACTGCTATGAAAAATGGTTTAGTTTGTTATTTAATCGATTCTGATAAAAAATTTCCAAACAACTTAAACACATCTGGCAATAAGTGGAACTATCAAGTATTAGGTGGAACATATAGTACCAAAGTTGACGCAGCATTAGGACTTAATGATGAAATATCTTTATCTTATGACGTAGATGTATATGTAACTGATATAAGTGAAGACAAAATTACTTTTGACATAAGTGGAATTGTGGAAACAGAAGATAAAAATCCAGTTATAAATGACATAAATATAACAAAATATAAAGAAACAATGACAAGAAACGAATCTTTTAAATTTGAAGCTCAAATTAATGGAGAGAATTTGGATGGTTCAGAAGTAGTCGAATGGTCTATTAAAAACAATACTAGTGACAAAACTTTTATAAATTCTGATGGAATATTGACTATTGGAGATGATGAAAATAGTTCTTCAATACTAGTAAGCGCTAAAGCGACAGAAGATATTGTTGCTACTTATACAGTTACTTTAAACATTATCCATTCCCTTACCCATTACGATAGAAAAGAACCAACATGCAAGGATGAAGGAAATTTAGAATATTGGTATTGTGATGAATGTAATAAATATTTTTTAGATTCAAATCATACTACAGAAGTAAATTACAATGATTTAATATTAGATAAAACTAATAATCACATCGAAATAGTCACTCCTGGATTAGACTCAACTTGTACTAAAGAAGGCTATACTGAACAAATTGAATGTTCAATTTGTGGCAAAATTATTAAAGAATCAACTGTGATCTTTAAAAAATCTCATACAATAATTACTATTGATGGTAAAGAAGCTACATGCGAAGAAGATGGATTAACCATAGGCCAAAAATGTTCAGTATGTAACAAAATTATTGTTCCACAAGTTATCATTCCTAAAAAAGGACATACACTAAGCGAATGGATAATTGATAAAGAAGCTACGATAGATGATGAAGGACATAGGCACATTGAATGCACTATTTGCCATAAAATTATAAAAGAAGAAACTATAGACAAATTAATCGCCGATAATAAAGATGAAAATAATCTCGATAACGACAATAAAAACGAATTAATTGTACCTATAATTATTATTAGTAGCACTTCAATAATTACAATTGCTTCATTTATAATATTATTTGTCTTAAAATGTAAAAAGAAGTAAAGGAGAAAGCATATGAATAAACAAGCACTATTTCATCAATCTGACTCAACTTTAGCTTTTCCTATCGATGAGTCAACTATAAAAATTAGACTTAAAGCTGATAAAAATGATAACTTTGATTATGTTTATATAAAATATGGTTGCAAATATGATGGTGATGTTGGTAAACATAAAAAACTAATGAAAATCACCTTTAGCGATACTTTATATAGTTATTATGAAGTTACTTTAAAGCTAAAAGACGTTAGATTATCTTATTACTTTGAAATATATGAAAATGGCCAAAAATACATATTTACAGAAGAAGGAATATTAGATAATTTTGATATGGAATACGCTTTTTATCACTTGTTTCAATTTCCATATATTAATAAAAACGATATAACTAAACAAATTCCTTGGACAAAAAGCGCTGTATTTTATCAAATCTTTGTCGATCGTTTTTATAGCTCTCAAAAAGAAAATAAAACTTACATCAATCTAAAATGGGGCGATTTACCTTCTCCACATTCCTTTGCTGGTGGCGATTTAAATGGAATTAAAGATAAATTAGACTATATTAAATCACTTGGAATAAACGTTATATATTTAACGCCTATATTTAAATCTGACTCAAATCATAAGTACAATATATCTGATTATGAAATTGTCGATAGTCAGTTTGGAACAAATCAAGATTTCGAAGAATTAGTAAATGAGATACATTCTAGAAATATGAAGATAGTTTTAGATGCCGTTTTTAATCACGCTAGCAACGATATTTTGTTTTTTAAAGATGCCCAACTTAATAAAGACAAATCAAAATATAAAGATTGGTTCATATTTAAAGATAGTGAATATAAAGAATATGAAAAGTTTGCGCATGTTAAAGGAATGGCAAAATGGAACACTTCTTGTAAAGAAGTTCAGGAATATCTTATCAAGATAGGAACAATGTGGATCAAAAAATACCATATAGATGGTTGGAGACTTGACGTTTCTGATGAAGTTTCACACGATTTTTGGCGTTCTTTTAGAAAAGCTATAAAAGAAGTAAATCCAAACGTTATCCTTATTGGTGAGAACTGGCATGATGCTCACTCTTTCCTTAGAGGTGATCAATTCGATAGCATTATGAATTATTATTTTACTAAATGTGTTGTCGATCTTTTAATAAGTAATAATCACGATGCTAATGAAGTTTCTTTAAGACTTCAGGGATTATATTTAAGAAATATTGATCCAATATCAAATATGATGTTAAACCTTTTAGATTCTCATGATACTCATAGATTTATAAATTTAGTACACGGAAATAAAAATAAACTCTTGCAAGCTTTAGCAATGTTAATTTATTTTCCAGGTATGCCTTGTATTTATTATGGTACCGAAATACCTCTTGAGGGAGGCTATGATCCAGATTCAAGACGTTGTTTCCCATGGGATAGAATTAATGAAAACAAAGAATATGTCAAACACTTCAAAAAAATATTAAAACTTAAAAAGTATAAGAGATTTGATAATGGCCTATTTAAAACATATTCACTAAACAAACTTCTAATTATGGAAAGAACATTAGGCAAGACAACTTATAGACTTATAATTAATTCAGATAATCCACAAGAATATAATTCTCATGGTGTAATTATTGATACAATTAATTATGAAAATAATATACTTAATGGTGATGGATATATAATTGAGGTTATAAAAAATGACTGATTTTAACAAATTAATAGATTTTTCAAAAGATATTGAAACAACTCTTTATGGCAAGCCACTCATTTTAAAAGGAGTTCATATGTACGAAGGACCAATAACTTTACAATATATTCCTTATGGTGGAATACAAAGTGTCTTTTATGGAAACTTAATTATAAATGTCAAAAACGGCTATGTTTGTCCTAATAAAATAATTTATGATAATGTAGAATATACACCAAAAGAATTTACTTCTAAATTTGAAGATCTCGTAAATCAAATATTACCAAACTAAAAGGCTCGCAAAACTGCGAGCCATTTTTTTTACATATAACAAATCTTATTTTGCAGTGCGAGCAAGTGCACCAGTGACTGCTGATAAGCCAAAGCCAATAACAGCAAGATAAGCACCAATGTTAGCGTTGAATGTGTAAGCAACAAGTGAGTTAGATGCTTTTCCTTGAGCACCTGCAATAATGATGCAAACAATAGCAACAACTGCAGCAAGTAAGCCTAAGCAAGCAAGAACAATAGAAATTAATCTGTTAAGCTTAGAAGCTTGTCCATATTGGAAGACAAAGAATAAAGCTAAGGCAGCAAAAGCTACTAAGACACAAATCTTTGTTGTTAAGACAGCACCTTCTGCCTTAAACTCTAAGTTTGAAGCTTGATAGAGAGATTTAACTCCATCAATATCGTCCAAGAAGTTGAAAGCGGTACTGGATGACTCACTGCTCAAAATTGTTTTAGCTGTCATATTCCAAAATGGAACTAAGAAGCTAACTACACCGACTAAAAATAAGACGAATGAAACGACTAAAAATAATGATTTATTCTTTTTCATAGCGAATAAATAACCTCCTGGGTATAATATACCAAAACTTAGTACAAAAATTAAGAGACAAAAGCATAATAAATGTACGAAATTTAAAAATCATTTTTATTGACACTATACCCTAGTGGGGTATATATTAATGCACGAGGTGATAAATATGGAAGAATGTTGTTGTCAAAAAAAGAAATCGACACCAAGAGATGAGGAAAGCAAAAAAGCTATCGTCTCAAGAATTAATAAAATAGTTGGCCAAATGAATGGAGTCAAAAAAATGATCGAAGAAGACAGATATTGCGACGATGTATTAATTCAATTATCGGCTATAAATAAATCCATTAAATCTTTAGCAAATATAATTCTCGACGACCATATGCACTCTTGTTTAATTGAAAACATAAAAAGCGGCAACTATGAAGCTGTCGATGAAATAGTCGACTTATTTAAGAGGTTCCAATAATATGAAATTAAAATTTAATGTTGAAGGTATGACTTGTGCTTCATGCCAAGCACATGTATCAAAAGCTGTTGAGCAGCTCGAAGGAACAAGTAAAGTTAATGTAAACCTTTTAAAAAATACTTTAGATGTTGAAGTTGATGAAGCTAAATGTGACGCTTCAAAAATTGAAGATGCAGTTCAAAAAGCAGGTTACAAAGCTTATATTCCAAACGCTAATAAAAAAACTGATAAACTAATTGAAAAGAATCATGATTTAGCCTATCTTATCTTTTCCCTTGTTGATTTATTAGTTATAATGTACTTTTCTATGGGACACATGATGTGGGGTTGGCCAGTTCCTAAAGTGTTCAATATGCACACTAATCCTATGGGATTCTCACTTGTTCAATTTATACTCGTACTGCCTATTATATTTTTATATAGAAAATATTTTATAAACGGGTTTAAAAAACTTATAAAACTAAGTCCAAATATGGACACTTTAATAGCCATCGGTGCAACTTTCTCTATTGCTTATGGAATATATTGCTTATTCATGATATCCATGGGATATACTGAATACCATATGTATTTATACTTTGAAGCAGCTGGTATGATTCTTACCCTTGTCAGTTTAGGAAAATACTTAGAAAAACTTTCTAAAAGAAAAACTACAACCGCTATAGAAAAACTTATGGATTTATCACCAAAAGAAGCTGTTGTATTAAAAGACAATATAGAAATTAAAGTAAAAATTGAAGAAGTAAAACTAGGTGATATAGTCGTCGTTAAAAAAGGTGATAGCGTTCCGGTTGATGGAAAAATAATTGAAGGCAACGCTTCAATCGATCAATCAAACATTACTGGTGAATCTATTCCTGTTTATAAAACAGCAAACGACGATGTTTATTCCTCAACAATAGTAACAGCTGGATACATCAAAGTTAAAGCTACTAAAGTTGGTGAAGATACATCAATCGCAAATATTATTAAGTTGGTCGATGAAGCTAGTAACTCTAAAGCTCCTATATCAAAACTAGCTGATAAGATTTCTGGTGTATTTGTTCCAGTTATTCTAGCAATAGCTTTAGTTACTTTTATCATCAATTTAATCGTCAGCAAAGATTTCCAAATTGCTCTAAACTTTGCTATTACTGTTATAGTTATTGCTTGCCCATGTGCCTTAGGATTAGCCGCACCAGTTGCAATCATGGTTGGTACTGGCAAAGGTGCTGAAAATGGATTATTAATAAAAAATGCAGAGATATTAGAAAAAGCTCACCACATTAAAACAGTAGTTTTGGATAAAACTGGTACAATAACTGAAGGTAAGCCAAGAGTAACAGACTTTGAAAGCTTTGAATCAGATTCAGATTTATTGTCAGTAATATACTCTTTAGAGAATATGTCAGAACATCCACTAGCACTTTCAATGATTGAATATGCCAAAGAGAACAATGCTAACTTATTAGAAGTTAAAGAATTTAAAACTACTGATGGTCGCGGAATTGAAGGAATAGTAAATAACTCAAAATACTTCATAGGTAACTACAAATCCGTAGAAGAATTAAAACTAAACACTAAAGAATTAGAAGATAAAGTAAATAATTTATCTTATCAAGGTAAAACACCTCTATTAATTATCAAAGATAATAAAGTAGTCGGTTTAATTGCTGTTAAAGATGAAGTTAAAGAAAGTTCTAAACAAGCAATATCAGAACTTAGAAATAAAGGCATTAAAGTTATAATGCTAACAGGTGATAATAGAAAAACGGCTGAAGCTATAGCAAAAGAAGTCAACGTTGATGAAGTCATTTCTGATGTTCACCCTGAAGATAAACAAAAAGTAATCAATTCATTAAAAACCAATGACAAAAACTTAATAGCAATGGTTGGTGATGGAGTTAATGATGCACCAGCATTAACAAGTGCTGATTTAGGAATTGCTATTGGCGGAGGTAGTGATATTGCTATCGAATCTGCTGATATAGTTTTATTAAGAAATGATTTGTTAGACGTTTTAAATGTTATAAGCTTAAGTAAAAGAGTCATTAACACCATTAAATTAAGTCTTTTCTGGGCTTTCTTCTATAACTTTGTCTGTGTAATTCTTTCCACTGGATTCTTATATTACTTAACAGATAAAAAGTTTATGATGACACCAATGATTGCCTCCGTTGCTATGAGCATATCTAGTGTCTCTGTCGTATTAACTTCATTAACAATTAATTTCTTTAAAGTCAAGAAAGCTAAAAATAGCAACAATTCAAGCGTTTCAATAAAGGAGAAAAATAAAATGCAAACAAAAGTTATTTATGTAGATGGGATGATGTGTAACCACTGTAAAGCACACGTTGAAGAAGCCTGTAAAAAAGTTCCAGGTGTCAGTGATGCAGTAGTATCTTTACAAGATAAAAACGTTACTGTTACATGTGAAGAAAAAGTAACTGATGAAGCTTTAAAACAAAGCATCAAAGAAGCAGGTTACGAAGCAAAATAACTAAAAATGCTGTTGCCATTGCAACAGCATATTTTTATTTTCTAGCTAAAACAAATCTTCTTATTTCAGCTATCGAAGCCTTATCATCCACTCTAAACATATAATAACGATTACCCATAGCTTCACTAAAGATATCTGGCATTCTTCCTTCTTTCATGATTAGATTGCAATATCTATTAAATATTTCCCAATCATCATGTAAATAATTAATTCCATCTCTTCTTCCTAAATATAGACAATATCTTTTAACTTGAGAGATATCTTCTCTGTTTTCATCAAAGCACATGACATCAGCCCAAATTTTATATATATCAATACTATATGCATAATCAATCATATCAGGAGTATAACCTCCTGGAACTCTCATATTAACTTCAAGTCCAACTAATTCACCTTTATTAGCTAGTCCTGGTTTATCTTTAGTAAGTCTAAAGAACTCTAAATGGTAAAATCTTGATTTAGCGCCAAAAGCTTTTAAAACTGCTTGCCCTTGCTTCATTAAGTCATCTGGAATATCTCTAACAGTATAATATTCAACTTCTTTTAAACCAGTAACTATATCCATAATTGGAGTTGGAAAAGCATGATGAGTTGGATAAACCACATTGCCATTGCTATCACATACCCCATCAAAACTTAAGAGCTCTCCTTCTAAATATTCTTCCATAATATATGGAGAGCCATCATAGTGTTCAAAGAAAGTAACAAGCCCTGCAGCATCAGAAATCTTATAAGTTTTAGAAGCACCAACGCCGTGATCTGGCTTAACAACTACAGGATACCCCACAACATTTATAAAATCTTTAGCTTTATCAATTGTAGATACTAATAAATATCTTGCGGTTTTAACGTTTGCTCTCTTGTACCCTTCTTTCATTAAACTTTTTCTATTGAAAGTTTTAATCAATTCTGGATTAGGGCCTGTTGTAACATTAAATATTTCTCTTAGTCTAGCATCGTCGTCTAACCAATATTCGTTATTAGATTCAATATAATCAATAGGACCATACTTGTTAATAAAATATCTAATAGCATCACACTTTTGATCAAAGTTGTGCAAGCTATCGACTTTATAGTGATCTGTCAAATTAACCTTCAATTCATATGGAAGATAATCTGTAGGCGTTTCAGTAATTCCTAAAACATTAGCGCCATTTTCTTTTAAAGCTTTACAGAAAAGATAATATGTATCTGGAAAGTTTGGTGAAATAAAAACAAAGTTCATATTATTTACCGTCCTTATTAATAAAAGTGTAGCACTTAAATAAAATATAAAATTATAAAAAGTGCTTTCATACCTAAATATAAAAGCACTTATAAACTAATTGTTGGCCAAAATCTCAATTACTTGATCAACAGTAGCTTCAGTATTATTAATCTTTAAACTATATCCTGTGTCTAATTTAACAATTGTAACCTTAGTATCTTCATCGATAGTCAAAACGAATTCATAACCATTTACTGAATAGAATTGATCTGATGTCATAGTTATAATATTACCTAAGTTTTCATTATCAACAACTTTAACAAAATCAAATTCGACACTATATTGTCCGCTTGCTGAATAGTAATATTTAAAGCAAATAAATGAGTCACTATCACCAATATCGGTTATCGGATTCATATAACTATCTCTTTCAACATAATCATATTTTTCATCATCGTTTGTAGCTGTATGAGTAAACGATTCTACTCTGCTACCTGCAACAAGTAATCCGTTTAAATAGTCTTCTTTGATTACTCTTGTAGCAGTCTGCTCAGTTTTAGTGTTGTAGTCGATATAAGTTACCCTACGAGTGACATATGTATCTGATGAAGAAGCAACAGCTTCTAAAGATGCATCATTTTTATCAACTAATTTTACATCGTTATTTATATAAGTAGCTTCGACGTTATCTAGTTCATTAATTGTCGTTGCTTTTATAACATCAGTCTCACGGCTAATAGTTAGAATATCTTTAAAACCACTTCTTATAGCAATGGCAACAACTGAATCTTTTCCTATAGTATCTGAAACACTATTAACAATAGCTATGCCAAATGGAAAGTCATATTTTTCAACAAAGTTAGTATATCTATCAACAATTGTTGTCGAAGTAATTCTTTGAGCGTTAGCTGAAATATCAAGATAAATTAAATATGAACCAGTACTTCCATCCTTTGAACCCATAGCATATTCACCATCGTTTACTGGAACTTCAAAGTAATACATAGTGTTTGTTAAAAAGTAATTCGAAGGAGTTTTCGAAATATAACTCATATCAAACACTTCAACATAATTATTTGGTAAAGTATCGCTTGCTGGACTAATAGTAGATCCATGGACTCCATCTTCTAATGTTATATAAACCTCTGAATACTTTGGACTTAGTCCATCAGCATATTCATACACATAAGAATGGTTTTCTTCTCCATCACTATAGACTCTTGAAATTTCTCTAATTTGTTCAATCTTTTCATTGTCATCACGTGTAATATCATAAAGAGTGAAGAAAGAGTCATTGCAAGTAAAATATGTACCTGCAAAGAAGTTAATATAACCTTTCTCTTTAAGATTAAAGTCAATACTAGATTCTGGAAATTCATAATTGTAATATTGATTACCATTAATTCTTACTTTTTTAGCTGTCATCAAATAATCTTTAGAAACTCCATAGTTCATAAAGTGCAAACCATAAACATATGATGAGCCGCTTAAAATTGCATCTAGAGATTTTCTTGAATCATCGTACTTCTTTAAATTCAAACTATTAGTATCAGTTCCAGATGAAGGATACTTATTTGGATATTTATTTGATAATGTTCTACTAACACTAGTATTTGACTTGTTGTAATCATCAGATATTCTTACGAACTCTTTATTACTATTTATTGTTACTACTTCAAGTCTTGAACTGCTATAACTATTAGCGTTAAGTGAACTACTTAAATAACTCATTGCATATTGAGAAACACGCACATCACCAGCTCTATATGGACCTGAAGTTGAGCTTTCATCTGGATGCATGTAGCGCGATCCACCAATAATATACCCAGTATTATTTTCCGTTGCTTCTATGTTATATGAAGTATCAGTTGTACTTTCATAGTCTTTTTCAACATTTAAAGGTAAATATGTGCCTTGGGTTGAGGATTTAACACTCGTTATTTCTGTTGTAGAAGAATTGAAAACATAATAATAAGAAGTACTTCCGTTTGTAAAACTTGAAGTATTTGAAGGTTTAGATCTTGAGTTACTAGTAAATGAAATACCATTACTAGTTATATTTAAATAATAATATGATCTCCATACACTATAATAAATGCTGTTATTATTAACTGTTAAAGTAGTTCTTGTCGTTGTTAAAGTAGCAGTAGTACCTGAATAGCCTAAATAATATGTTGTTCCGTCTATAATTGTTGAAACATAACCGGTACCATTTGTTGAACTTAATGTCCATAAAGTTGCTGAACTAGTGTTATTAACTATTCTAAAAGATACTGTTCCACTTTGATTTTTTATAACTGATAAATAAGCAGTACCAGCAGTATTTGAAATATAATAACCTGTTGTTTGAACAGAGACTTTTGATATATCATCATAAACAGTTTTATTAACAGCTTCTTTTTGACCATAAAGGTACATAAATGATGTACTTGTAGAAGAAGAACTATATTTCGAGAATGTATAGCTTCCATCAAATCCTTTAGTATCATCGTCAAGAGTCGAAGAGGTTTCATATTCTTTCATATCATAAGTAAAGCTAGTAGCAGTCGTTGAACCACTTTCAACGCCATCTATTCTTCTAACAGTTGTAGTTGTATCAGTAGCGCTATAGTTAGAAGATTTATTTAAAGTAGCAGAAAGTCTATAGAAAATATTCTCCATAGCAATACTTCCGCCCCAACCACTAACATTACCTTCACCTTTAAAGTCGCTAGTAGAAACATCAACTCTCTTAGCGTTAAATGAAGTGTTTGAAACATTGATAAATGACTTATATTTATCAGTACAATATCCAACTAAACTATAGTCAGATAAATTATTACTTAAAGTTGTAATAGGATTTGTAGAGACAGTACTTGTATCTAATCTATTATTGCCTATTATTTTTATGTTATCTATAGTTCCGTTTACATACCCAGCAGCCATACCGATTAATGTATTACTTGTTCTAGCGTGAACATCAATATTTTCTATACCTAGATTTTTAACCTCGTTAACACTACTATCATAAGTACCGACAACGTTATTTAAATCTCCAACTACGCCAAATAAACCAATAATGTTCACATCGTTTAAAGTATCACCGACAGCTAACGGCTTTTTTGATATTTCTTTAGCACTAGTATCACTTGAGATTATATTTGAAACTGTCAAATTAGTTATAGTTTTATTATTACCATTAAAATTGCCTATGAATGGATATTTAGTTGTACCAATTGGAGGTAATGAATAGTTATTCATATCCAAATCATTTTCAACACTAAAATAATACTGATTAGAGTTATCAGCATTAACTTTATTATTAAATACGCCTAAATATTGAAGCCAAGCAAGGTTATATAGGTGAATAGGTGCATTTAAAACATATGGATCTTCTTTAGTACCATTTCCTCTAGCAAAATATGCCGCAGCTGTCTTTCCATCTGCATCATCAAAATCAACTCTTTTATATTCGATAATCCAAGCTAGAGAAGAACTTACAACTGCTGCAAAAGGAATAACCATTAAGGCAGCAAAAGCTATCTTTTTCAAACTTTCTTTTTTCATAAGTATTAATCCGCCTTTAAAATATAAAAGTTAAAATCACAATCATAGCTAATATATGATCTTCCTTCTTCATCAGCATCATCAGCACTAAATATTACATCGTTCCCAATATTTAAAGAATATATAGTTTCAATAGAAGCAAAGTTATAGTTAACGACAATATATATAACACTGACATCAGTAAACGTATGCATTAAAATTCTTTTTTCTTCGACTAATCCAGTATATGTATCGTTAATGAAAGTCACTTTATCGTTATTATTATTACAAGTATCATTTAATTTAAGATTATAGTGGTTATCAATAGTATTATTATCGATATAACTCTCATCAAAAGCGTAAAAATCAACTATGCTAGTTAAAGAATTTCCTGTCTTTTTTAGCAAATATTCCTGCTTTAACTCACCATTTTCATCAACTTCACCTTGATAGTAAGTAGCTGATGTTTCAACGCTTAAATTTATGCTTGAATATTTGCTATCTAGTTCTACTCTAATCAAAGTTTGATACTTTGCACTATCGACAGCATATTTTCCAAAATTATAATTCTTACTTCCATTAACATAAAAAGGTAAGATGTCCTCATCAGTTTCATATGTCGTATCACAAGTGTGAAAAGTAACATTTTTGACTATTTCATTTTTATATAGATTTATACTTCCACCATTAGTCTGAGAGCTTCTTACAGCGCTAAACCAAGCTATTGTTGAAACTATTGTAACCAAAAAACAGGACATCAAAAGAAGTATCGAAATAGATAATTTTTTCATAAAAATCCTGTTGCTCATCTATAGAAATCTCCATCATGTAGCAACTGGCTATCCAATTTAGGACCCTCTAGTTTTGCGTCACTACCTTACGATAGCTTTGCTTTTTTACAAAAGAATTATATATATTATATATAAAGGTCAAATATTTTATTTAAATTAGGATAATAACTAATTGTATTTTATTAAATTTAATATATAAAGTAATTAAAATTAATTATTATGCTATAATAAAATACATGGAAAAAAAGTCAAAAAGAGTTTTAAAAATTATCGTCACTTCACTTTTTACATTTTTAAGTGCTGTAATAATTTTTGAATCATGTCTCGATGGCGAAACATCAGCTAAACAATCAAAGTTTATAGCTAATACTATCGAAAAAGTTTTATTAAAAATAAATCCACCAAAGAAAGTCGAAGTAAAAGACATAGAAATTAATAATACTCAGACAAACTACCCAACAAATTATTCTTTTAAACTTGATTACTCTATTTTCCCATCAGAAGCAACAGATCATAGTGTTTCTTTTGAATCTTCAAATTCAAATGTAGTATCTATATCTAACGATGGAGTTGTCAATATAAAAAACATAACTTCTAACACTGAAGATTTTTATATTAAAGTAATATCTAATTCAAATAACGATGTTTCAAAAGTATATAACTTTAATGTAAGCAAATACTATCCAACTGATATAAGATTATTATTAGATAATTATTCTTCAGTAACAAACGAATCCTCGATTGAGCTTTATAATAGTTTTCCATGCCATTTTGATATTGATTTTATCGGTAATAATTATGTAACAGAAAAAGAATATTCCTTAGATTATGACAAAGATTATTTAAGCGTTGAAAATGGATATTTAACTCCTTTAAAAAATGGAAAAACAAGTATAAATTTGACTACATATAACTTAAATAAACAATATGAAGTAAATATAACAGAAAACCCAGATAAAGATAAAGTAATTACTTCCCTTAAACTTGATTCAAACGAATTACAAGTCTATGCCACATCAAAAGTAAAAATATTTAATAACGAAGTAGAAATAAAACAAAATTTTGTTTTGTCATCAAGTAATCTAAACATTATCTCAGTAGATTCAAACGCCCGAACAATAATTGCAGTCTCTGCTGGTGAAGCGACAATTACTCTTTATGGTAATAATGGTGAGATATTGAATACTAAAATTAAAGTAATAGAACATTTAAACAAACCTATTGTCACAATACCTGGCCTTAATAATAACTTATTAGATTTAAAAATATATGATAAAGTTCCGCTTTTTATTTCATTTCCTGAAGAAACAACTTATAAAAGTTATAGCGTTATAATTGATGACACCAGTATCATTACTTTAAATGATAATATTATAAGTGCAATAAAAGATGGTTCAACGACATTAAGAGTTAAACTAAATAACGAAAATGAAAACTATACAGTAGAAATAAATGTTGTCGTCAGACAATCAACAATATCAAATTTTTCAAAGTTTGCTTTTCTAATAAGAAAAAGTATCGGTCATCTAATGTCCTTTTTTGCTTTAGGTCTATTAGCTTTTTTAACATTTTATTTAAGTTTTGGCAAATCTTATAAAACATTATTTGTAATTCTATATGGATTTACAATTGCTGGATTAAGTGAATTAATTCAAATACTAACCCCTGGAAGATATGGAACAATTCAAGATGTTGGTATAGATTGTTTAGGCTATTATGCTGCTATAGTTTTACTTTCTATAATATTTGGATTAGAACTTTTAATTAAATACCTAAAATCAAAAAAATAATTAGCATTTTACTTGAAAACGAATATGCTAAGGTATAGATTATTTCGGTATGAAAAAGATAGAAATGACTACGGGATCTATCCCTAAAAAAATATTACAGTTTTCTCTTCCAATGATTGTTGGAAGTATTTTTCAATTAACTTATTCAACTATAGATGGAATTGTTATAGGAAGATTCATCGATAAAAGTGCTTTAGCTGCTGTTGGAGCTGCTACACCTATCTTCAATATTCTCTTATTTTTATTAGTCGGACTATGTAATGGTGCTTCAATATTGATGTCAGAGCTATTTGCCCAAAAGAAGCCAAAAACACTTAAACAAAACATTGGAACCTCTATAAGTGCAGGGTCAATACTATCTATTATTCTTACTATATTAATAATTGTTTTTGCTCGTCCAATTTTAAAAGCAACTGGTGTTAAAACCGAATTGTTAACAGATGCTACAAATTACTTGATTTTTGTATCTATCGGCTTAGTTTTTTCTTTTATAAATAATATTTATACTGCTGCTTTACGAAGTACTGGAGACTCTCTTAGACCACTTTATATTTTAGCCCTAACATCTGTAATAAATATCGGCTTAGACTTTGCATTTGTCTTAGGTTTTAAAATGGGAGTAATAGGAGCCGCAATCGCTACTTCTATATCAACGGCTTTATCAGCAATAATTTGTATTTTCTATGCAGCGTATGTAGATGATTTGTTCAAATTTAAGCTTAGCGATTTTAAAATTGTCAAACCACAATTAATTGAAACAAGCAAATATGCTATTGCTTCAGCCTTACAACAAATAGTTTTATTTATAGGAAAATCCATTGTTCAAATAAGTATCAACACTTTATCAATTGATGCCCAAGCTGCCTTTACTGCAGCAAGTAAGATTGATGACTATGCAATTACTCCTATTCAATGCTTTGGAAATACAGCGGCAATGTTCATTGCTCAAAACAGAGGAGCACATAAGCCTGAAAGATGCAAAAAAGGTTTATTTACAGGAATGATATTAAGCGTAATATACGCATCAATTGCTTGCTTAGTCGCATATTTTGGAAACAATCTATTAGTCAAAATGTTCTTAGATTCAGAAGATAATGTTGCTGAAGTTATTGAAGAAGGAGCTAAATATTATCAATATATGGCTTTCTTCTATTTCTTTCCTGCTTTAACAAATTCAGTTCAAAGTTATTTTAGAGGATTAGGAAAACTAAATATTGTCTTTTATTCAACAACAGTTCAAATCATATTTAGAGCTTCTTCATCCTTCTTCTTAATTAAGAGTTTTGAAATTACTGGTGCAGCACTATGCACAGGAGTAGGTTGGACATTTATGCTCCTATTTGAAGTGCCAATTTTAATATATTATTTAAGAACTAAAAAAGGTCTTAACCATACATCTTCTGTAGATGTTATTAAGTATAAATAATATATAAGCTATATTGAAATATTTTCTAGATATCTTAAATTTTATTCTTATAAAAATTTAGTAAAGCAAATGAAAGAATACTTAAAAAGAAGTAATAATATTCCTACATGTGTGTTAGGTTGGAAAACACCACTTGAAAATCGTGTGGAATTATTATTTCTTTTAAAAAATACCATTAATGGTTTAATAAATTGTTTAGATTTTTAACAAGACTTTGACAATTCATCATTATTTCTATAACTAAATTTACTTTGCCATAAAATTGCCTGTTATTACCTACATTTTCAACCGATAAAAAACTACACAATTATATTGATAATTATAGTCAAATTATATATTCACTTACTTAATTAGAATTTACTTTGTCAATTAATAATTAAATTGAACTTTATATAGCAAATTCATTTTTTCCATTCTGCCATAGCATAACCACGTGGATATAATTCAGTGCCAAAAAATCCTATGCGTCCTTCTTTATATATTCCATTATAACCATTTTTTCTAAGACCAAATAAATATTCTTTAGTTACTTCTTCTCCTGTTGACCATAAATAATAAGAGTTAGAGTCTAGAACAAGGTAATTTTGTAATTCATTATTATTGTAGAAATTATTCAATTTAAAAATTCCAACATCAGACTTAACTGTCACTTTTAAATCCGGAAAAGTAGCGTTGTTATATGTCCATTTGTAAGTAAAAGACAATATGAGTTCCCATTTATCATTAATTTCTATATCAGGTTCAGTATTAGAAGAGTAATTTTTAGTTTTATAATTCAATTCATATGTGTTGTCTTTATTCATTGTTAGTCTAATTATGGCTTGTGTATAATCTTTTGATGCACTAAATTGATAATCTTCTAGCATATGTTCTTTAATCTTATTTGAAGAAGAGCACCCAAAAGATGATAAAGAAACTAATAAACCTAAACACAACAAAATAATTCTTTTCATAATTTCATTTTATCAATAAAAAAATAAAAGTTCAATAATTAAATATAGCGTTTATTAAATCAATTTTGTTGTAAAATATACAAAAATACAAAACTATCAAATAAATTATAACTAATTTTATTATCTATTATTAATAAACTAACATTTTTTGTCCAAAAGTTTGATTTTGAATTATCGATATATTTATAGGATTCTTTTTACTAGATGTTTGAAATAAGTCTAATGTATATATCGGTTCCCCTGTACACAAGTTAACTAATAGTTGACCACATCTTCCAAAATCGTTTACATCATACTTATATTCATTATTTAATCCACTTACACTACTTATTACCCCTGATACTACCACACTATTTTGTTTTGCCATATATTGTGGTGAGTATATAAAAAGAGTGTCAACAATATTAGCAAATTGAATTACTACTGTAATTTCTTGCCCATATGTGACACTCTTAAATATATTAGATAAATCTAATTGAATATTTTGTACTTCACCATCTATACTTGAACTTGTCCTTGTTCCACTTATAATAGCGTGTTCTATAATGTTTTTATTGTTGCTATTCATATAATCGCTATAAGCTTTTATAAGACTAGAGTCAGTCATATCGTTATTCTTTATTAATCCAACTTTAAAAATTATATTGCCATAGAAAACTTTAGCTAATAAGTTTAAAACTAACTTATTAACGTTTTGAACATAAATAGAGCTATCAAAAGAAAGCTTGACGAAAAGAAGCATGTCATCAGTGACTTGAAAGAATGGAAAATCACTAGAAGCAATTGAGCCTTTATAGACAAATTTCGACGTAATAGAAACGTCTTTAGAAGAGGCAAGATTATTAATAATTTTATTCATAGGACACACCCTCCTTTAAGTAAATAGATCGATAAATAAAATATTACTCTTTGTTAATTTAAGTATTATTTATACCTACTTAAAAATCGATGTTTTTAGATAAAAATATTAAAAAGAGACAAAATAGTATAATTTTTTATAAATATAGACTTAAAAAGCGCTCTCTGAGCGCTATATAACTTTCTATATTATTCCAAAATGTTTTAAAGCGTAATATATTCCATCAGAATCATTATCAAGAGTAACGTAATCACTTTGATTTTTTACGTTATCACTTGCATTTCCCATTGCTACACCGACTCCAACATAATCAAGCATTTCTAAATCATTGTTTGAGTCTCCAAAAGCAATTATCTCATTCTTATCTAATTTCCACTCATCAAGAATACTGTTTATTGCTGTTGCTTTATTAACATTATTTGCTGTTACTTCGACAATTATCACCTGACTTCTAACAATTGCAAAGTTTTTAAATTCTTCGCGTAACTTTATATCTAAATAACTAATAACATCATCCGTTGCTATAAACATTACTTTATCGATGTTTATTGATGGAATTAAATTAACATCAATTGTTTCTGCTTTAGTACATAATATTTCTTCTTCACGTCTTGTTCTATAATCATCAAGCTTTTCTGCGTACCATTTATCATTAGCATAAACATTCCATAAAGCATCTATTTTTAAAGATTTAACATAATCGATAACATCTTTGGTATTTTTGCCACCCAAAGCGTTTTCGTATATTATTTTTCCCTTATTATCAAAAGCGATTGCACCACCACTACAAATAAACGGAACAGAAAATCCTAATTGATCTTTAACTGATTTAACCCCACTTGGAGAACGACCAGTAACAACAGCAATTTTTATTCCCTTTTCATATGCTTTTTTTATACCTTCAAGTGTTAATTTTGATATTTCGTGATTTGAATTAAATAGCGTGCCATCAACATCAAACAAGAGAGCTTTATACTTCATTTTTTACTCCTTAATTACTTACAAATTATTCTACCTGCATATGGTAAATCATAATCAGTTTCAATTTCAAGCAATCTATTATATTTTGCTACTCTTTCATATCTAGCTGGAGCTCCTGCTTTTATTAATTTTGCTCCACATCCAACTGCTAAATCAGATATAAAAGTATCTCCTGTTTCTCCAGATCTATGAGAAATAATAAAACTATAACTACTCTTTTTAGCTAAATTAATAGTATCTAAAGTTTCAGATAACGATCCAATTTGATTGTATTTAATTAATATAGAGTTTGCAATTTTATTTGCAATTCCATATTCAAGTCTCTTTTTGTTTGTAACAAATAAATCGTCACCAACTAAAGAGATTTGATTAATTCTATTTGTCATTTCCTTCCACCCAGAATAATCCTCTTCATCAAGCCCGTCTTCTATAGAGTATATTGGATAATCACTAATTAACCTTTCATAATAGTTAACCAATTCATTATTATTCATTTTTATCTTACGTTTAGGCAAATAATATTCCCCAACGCTTTTTCCTTTCCATTCAGATGCAGCGACATCTAAAGATATTAAGAAATGTTTTCCTGGAATATAGCCTGATTTTTCGATAGCTTTGACAATCAAATCTAACGCTTCATCATCGTTTTCTAAAGAAGGTGCAAAGCCACCTTCATCACCAACGTTTGTATTTAATCCTAATTCTTTTAATATCTCTTTAAGTTTCTGATATACTTCACTGCACCCTCTTAATGCTAAAGAAAAGCTATCAAAACCTACAGGTAAAATCATAAACTCTTGAATATCTAAATTGTTAGATGCATGAACTCCTCCATTTAAGATGTTCATCATTGGTACTGGAATTATTTTTTCTCCGTTAAATAGTTCGAATAATTCTTTATTTTGCTCTTTAGCTTCTAATCTTCTTAAAGCTAATGAAACAGCTAAAATTGCATTAGCCCCAAGTTCACTTTTGTTTTCAGATTTGTCTAAACTTAGGATTTTTCTTTCAAGTAATGTAGAATCGACTATACAATTTAAAATACACGGCTCAATAATATTAGTTATATTTTCACACGCTTTTAAAACACCCTTACCGAAAAATCTATTTTCATCCCCATCTCTTAACTCTAATGCTTCATATTTTCCTGTTGAAGCACCACTAGGAACAGAAGCTTCTCCGACATTACCTTTATCATCAAATATTTTTACTTCAACAGTAGGATTTCCACGTGAATCCAATATTTCATATGCTTTAACTTTGCTTATAAAAAACGACATACTAACCTCCTTAGATTAGTATGTCATTTTTTGTATACATTAAATCTTAAAATTAAGCTGGATAGCGAACTGAGAAATCTAATTCACCTATAGTTGGTGCTTTATAATCGTAAGCAACAGGATGACTTATAGTATCAGGATATCTGTCAAAATTTTGGTTGATATCACCATTTCCCCACCAAGGTCCAAAACCATTGTAATAATTGTAATACTCTGAAAAATTTTCATAATGGCAATCGGTAAAGTATACTATTTCTTTTCCTTCATCAAGAGAATAAACAAGTCTATACGAGCCTCTAGAGTTAATACTATATTCACCATCATAACTAGCTAAATCACATTCGTGATATTCGCTTGCACCATCTGTGAGAATTGGTGATGTATGACTTGAGTATGGATCGTTTGAATATTGCTTAGATCCAACTAATCGACATGAGCTACCATATTTAGCAGAGCACGTGCTCTTATTTGATTTATAGAAATAATTGACAGGTAATTCTTTAAAAGCAATGATATAAGCAGCAACATCATTTAGTTCGGTATACACTTCACCTTTAGTAATAACTACATCCGAATTTGGAATTCCATAAACTTCACCAACATATTCAGGTACAGCAAGTTTTACTAATGTTTTTGTAGTTATTAATCTACTATCATCGTCTTTGTCTTCAACAGGTCTTATTCCTTGAGTAGTACTTGAACTAGAATCAGAAATCGAACTGCTACTTGAAGAACTTATCGAGCTTGAACTGCTACTTGATGATATCTCACTTGAACTAGATGAGATTGGTAAATCAGAGGTTGAACTACTAATTGATGAGTCAAAACTATTGCTATCATTATTAGATGACTCTAAAGAACTTGCCCAAGAGACAAGCGTTGATGAACTTATATTACTAGTTGAAGAGCTCAAATCAACTATAGAACAAGATGATAATAAGGAAATAAATCCTATTGTTATTAAACTTTTAAATCTCATAAAACACCTTTAAAAAACTAATATTCTCATTAAGAAGACAAAAACTGCCATGATTAAATTTATAAAAGCTAATACTTTTGTCTTTTCTTTAAGTTTTTTTGCTAACGAATAAATGAATGTTGCTAATGAAATAGTCAATTCGAATATAGCTAATCTTAAAGAGACAAAAGAAAAGCAAAATAATACGAAACTAGCAATGCAGAAAATAATAACTTGAACATCTTTAGAGTAAATATCATTAACTGGTTTAATATCTATTTTACTTTCAGTATTTATATTCCATTCATCGTTATCTAATTTTTTGCCACACTTTAAGCAATATCTATCGCCTTCATTTACTTTTGTGCCACATGAAGGACAATACTTAATTGTTCCAGCCTTTTTGAACATATTAGTATCTATATATGAAGTACATCCACAATTAGGACAGCATTTTTCATTTTCATCATATACTTTTCCACAACTTACACATTTTTTCATATTAAATTACCTGCTTTATAATTAAGAAAACAATGTTAAAAATAGTAACAACTACCATTCCTAATGTTAATATGTTAAATAACCAAAGACCTTTTTGTTTTATATTTTTAAAATCAAAACATACGCAAGCAACAGTTAATAAGAAACCAACTATCACTCCTACTAGTGTCCAACCTAAGCCGATATTAAACAAAAATGATATAAAAAGGAGAACACTCATAATCAAATAATTTGTGTTTTTATCGTTTAACTTTGTTTGATTAGCATTATTTTTTTCTAACTTTTTGTCAGTATCATTTTTTGCTTCAGTAGTTTTACTATCATCTCTTTTTTCTTCAACAATTTCAGCTTCAATAGGTTTTTCATTACTTTTAGCTTGAAAGCTATCGTTTAAAAAATTAAGATCCTCATCGTTATGAATTGTGCTTTCATCAAAAGGAGTATCACAAAATAAACATTTAGTTGCTGAATCAATATTGTCTAATCCACATTTAGGACATTTTTTCATATTTATCACCATTCTTATTATATAGCAATGCTAGTAAATAATCGAGTTAAATTAAAATATTGTCTTTTAATCTTTAATGTTTAATTACATATATAATTATTTTATAAGAAAAAAGCGTCTCTTTGGAGGCGCCTGGGAAAGGAATACCACAATACTAATTAAGAAAAATCCACCACGATTTTCTTACTAAACGAGCTAGGTTTATTAATAGTATATTAGTAATTGTGAACGATAAACTGTAGGAATTAATCCTACTTATGCTATATAAATCTTTAAGACTTATATATGGAGAAGTTATTTACTTCTTGTATTAAAGATATATTTACTAGCTTTAACAAACATTGAACAACATTAATATTTAATATTATTTAAAGAATTTTTAATAAATGGTACAATATTAACGAGGTAAAACCTTATGAAAATTTTATTAGTAGATGATGAAGCGCAGTTAACAGATGCATTAAGTGCAATTTTAAAAAGAAACAAATTTGCTGTCGACGTTGCAAACGATGGCGAAACTGGATATGACTTAGCACTATATGGTGATTATGATTTAATCGTTTTAGATATCATGATGCCAAAAATGAATGGAATTGAAGTTTTAGATAAACTTAGAAAAAACAATATTTCTATTCCAATTCTTTTATTGAGCGCAAAATCCGAAACAGATGATAAAATAAGCGGTTTAAATAGTGGTGCTGATGATTATTTAACAAAGCCTTTTGAAACTGACGAACTAATTGCTAGAATTAATGCCCTTCTCAGACGTAGAAGCTCATATGTTAATAACAATTTATCTTTAGGAAACACTTCCTTAAATAGTGGAAGCCACACATTAGAAGCAAATGGTAAATCTATACAATTAGGTGCTAAAGAGTACCAAGTTATTGAACTATTAATGCGTAATCCAACTATGATTATCTCAAAAGAAACCATAAACGATAAAGTTTGGGGATTCGATTCAGATGCAGAATATAACAACATTGAAGTATATATATCATTTATAAGAAGAAAGCTCACAGCTATAAATTCTGATATATCTGTAAAAGCTTATCGTGGCACAGGATATAGAGTCGAAAAGCTATGATAAAGAAACTCCAATTAAAAATCTTTTCTCTAATTATCTTTATTTTAGCAATAGTCATGATTTTTTTAAGCATGACAATATTTTTCTCTTCTTCAATAAACGAATCTAACGAAGCAAAATCATATTTAAGTTCCCTTTCAGTAAAATATAGTAGACCTAATATCGAAGATAGCATTACTAACGGTGACAAAGATCATTTTATGGATGTTAGATCTTTTAGAATAGTTGTAAACACAAAAAATGAAATTGTCTCAACTATTTGTACTAACGATAGATTTACTCAGGCAAAAATGACAGAAATTGCCACCAATATTATTGATAGTGGCAATCTTAAAAACGATTATTTTTCTCACGAAGGTCAGTTATATTTCATTGTAAAAACATTACCTGAAGAAGAACGAGGATTCTCTATTGTAGGAATTGATAGAACTATAGAACATAACGTTATCAATACCACCAATATGATTACTATTTCTTCGTTTGCTATTGGTTATGTAGCTTTAAGTATCTTAGTTTGGTTCCTATCAAAATCTCTAGTTAAACCAGTTAAAGAAAGTTTAGAAAAAGAAAAACAATTCATTAGTAACGCTAGTCACGAATTAAAAACACCTCTAGCAATTATAAACGCTAACGTCGATGTTTTAGAAAATGACAGTGGTGAAAACCAATGGCTCCAAAATATTAAATACCAAAGTAAACATATGAACAAATTAATTTGTAACATGATTACTTTGTCTAAATCTCAAGAAAAGATTAAAGCAGTAAGAAAAGAATTTAATATAAGCGATACAATAAATAACTGCGTTTTGCCATTTGAAGCTGTAGCATTTGAAAATAAAAAATCATTTGAAATAAACATCTCTACAGATATCATGTACTATGGTGAAGAAGACTTAGTAAAAAACGTTGCAACAATATTAGTTGATAACGCTATAAAATATTCATCATCAAAAATAACGCTTAATTTTAAAATTGAAAATAACGCTCCAACACTATGTGTTTATAACGATGGCTGTGAGGTAAAAGACAGCGAACGAAATAGAGTATTTGAAAGATTCTATCGCCCAGATTCTTCTAGAAATCAAGCTACAGGAGGAAGTGGATTAGGTCTTTCAATAGTAGAATCAATCTCAACTAACGAAGGATGGACAGTGTCTATAGATTCTAAATATCATGAATTTATGGAAATAAAAATTAGATTTAACAACAAAAGGAAGTAGCAAGCTACTTCCAATTTTTTATAATCAGTTTATGACATTCTCTATTGCCTTCAACGAGCATTGTATTTATGTAACTATTTTCAAAATCAGCTAAATTATCTTTTATTAAAGCATACCCTTTTTCTTTAATTAGTTTCTGATATTGATTTTTAATGCTACCATCAAAATAATACGCGTTAATTTTTGAAGCAAAATCTATAGCTATCTTCTTTTGGTTTTCATCTTCAATGTTTAACTTATTGGTAAGTTTTGTACTATCCCTCGTAAATAAGTCATAAGAATGTTTAGAATACATTTCTCCATTTTCCATCTTAAAATCTATTGTTTTAGATTCGTATTTCATACCATTCTCATTTGTTTGAAAGATTCCATATCTATTGCCATAATCCAATAATGAACCTGTACATATGTCATATATGCAGTTTTCTTCTTTTATATCTTGAATATGCATATGTCCAGAAAAATGAATATTGACATTATATTTATTATACAATTCTAATATTTGCTCATAATTTCTTATTTGATAATAATACGTAAACTTAGGATTATGTAAAAATAAATTGTGATGTGAAAACATATAACACTTAATATTGTTTTCATAAGCGTATTTTAAATTACTTTCTAACCACTCTATGTTCTCAAAATAACCGCTAGTTTGATTGAATCCTTCTTCATAATTATATTTTGAAAGGCTAGTATCGAGCATAAAAAGCCATTCATTATTTTTTGTTTGATAAATATAACTATGTGACTGCTCTAGATCTTTTCTTATAGCTCCACTATATCCGTAATCAGCATAAATTGTTGGAAATTCATCATATTTAATATCGCTGACAACTTTACTAGATCCAGGAATATAATCTCTAGCTGACTTTGACATGCACATATCGTGATTACCTGGAATTACTAATGGTTGAATACCATTATCCAAAAGTATTTTCATCTTATTAGCTAATTCTAAATGTGATACCTTTTCGCCATTAAAAGTTAAATCTCCAGTTATAATGAAATAATCTGGTTTTTCACTAATTACTTTATCAAAAAGCTTATCTATCAAAGTGTTTATATATTGGACTGTTCTTCCATCTTTAGTTATTTGCTTTCCTTCTTCATCATAATCTATATTAGAATCTAAAAGTGTCGAGCTTAAATAATGAGTATCTGAAACAATAAAAAGTTTAGTATCATCTTTACTAAATTTTAAAGAATCTTTATCATTGCAGCCATAAAGCGGCATACTAACTAAAGCTATAAAAAGTAATTTAAATATTTTTTTCATGGAATGATTATACCATTTTTATTACGTCATATAATAAAATAAAACATAATATTTAAATTTTGTATTTATTTAAAATTTGTATTTACCCAATCAATTAAATTCTTTTTACCTTCTTCATATGCTAATAAAGTGATTCCATCTTTTTTTAATTCTACTATTGGTAATTTGTGGCCGTTATAAAAATGGAACGGAACTGTTACAAATTCTATTTCATCTTCAGCTTGTAATTGTACAAAATTGTCAGAATAAATATAGTAATCGCAAAGTTCTTTTTGAAAACTAATATAATTTCTTAATTCCTCACATTTTATTATGACATTATTTTTTATCAAATTCTGTGACTTCACCAGTTAAAATAACATAATTTTGATCATCAGAATATTTTGCAATCATTTTTTTGCGCAAAACTGTATTTGATGGATAACAACTTGTCAAACATGCAACTAATAAAGTTATTAAAACTGAATTTTTTCATTATATCGATCTCTCCAATTTTAATATTCACCAATTATGCATAAATAACCTAATGGTCCAAACAACGATGAAACAGCTAAAAACCAATACCCTCGATTAATATCTGCCTGTGAGTGAGTCCTTCCAGTAACACCACCAAATACATCAGCGGTAATATCCCAAGGTCTATCATAATATTGTCGAGTACTCCATTCTCGCCATGATGGCAATCCAATCATAAATCCATAGTTAGTAATACCCATCATCATTAATTGCCAATTATGTCCTCTCTCATGATGTATTGAATCTATACCACTACCTTTAGCCAAAAATATTGCTCCAAACGATCCAGAGCGACCACCAGCAGCAGTTCTAAAGACAGGTACCCCTTTGTAAAGAGAAACTTTGCTTGAATTTAAAGTTGCATATTCGTTTTTATTGAAAGGGTTCCATCCAATTGCATTCATATCATTTCTAATATCTTCATCAAAAATCGAAGCAATTGCTATTCCAATATAGCTTAACGTTGATGTAACAACTTGAAAAACTGTTTCACCTACTGGAGTAAATAATAATATAGCAACTATAATTAATCCAATTAAAACCGCACTGTTTCCATCAGGATCAGCCATATTAACTGGATCATTTCCACAATAAACATATAGATTTAGGCCTGTTATGCTTCCTATTTCCATATATTCTGTTTGGTCTAGACTTATAAACCTATGCAGACTTGCTGAGTAGTATCTACTCTTTAAATAATATAATCCACTCTCTTTATCATAATAATAACTCTTATATTTATATGGATTATCTTCTACTATCTTTTTATTCTCTATTTCCTTTTCTTCTATCAGCTCTCCCCACACGCTATATTCATATTTTACTATCGTTTTTCCTGTTGAGTCAATTATTCTTTCTATATTCCCTAACGCATCTTTTCGATAATAGTAATATCCTTCTTCATTTTTTAGTCCTACTATCTCTCCTTTTATGTCGTACAGTACTTCTATCTCTCTTCCTTCTTTTATTATCTTGACTAGTCTTTCTCCTTCATATTTATACTCTTCTTTATTTCCTTTTACTGTCTTACTTATTCTTCTTCCTTCTCCATCATACTCATAGCTTATATCATTCCCTATACCTATTAGTCTTCTTCCTTCATACCTTAAGTCTTCTCTACTTCCATTTACTATGAGATTTATTGGCTTATATTTATCTTTGGTTTCATCATACATTATCTCTTGGATTAACGTATTTCCTTCGACTACTCTTACTAGTCTTCCTGAATTATAGATATACTCTTTATTATTCTATTTTATGAGATTTCTATACATAAAAAAAGATGTAATTTTAAATTAAAAACTACATCTTATTATTTAAAGTTTAATTATTTCTGTTTTATCAAAGAGGACTAAAATAGCTTCAATAATAAAGACAACTCCTAAAATTATAAAGAAGAAGTCTAACCAGTTAGCACATATAATAAATATACCTGCAACAATCATTAAAACTGGTCCAATAATTACTTGTACAGCTCTACTAACTTTAGATACTACTATAAGTCTATAAGCGCCTAAAGCAATAAATAAAGCACCTATTATAATTACGATGACGTTTTGTAAGAACCAGCTACCTATAATCATCAATACGCCACCAACAATATATAAAACTCCTTCAAGCCATTTCTTGTCGATAAGTTTCAAGATACCTAATACAATAACAAAAGCTCCTAATATTGTAATTACGACACTAATTACACCACTCTTCATGCAACAAAATAAAATACCAAGTACTAAATAAGCTATAAATTTTATTATGTTGTTCTTAGTCAAATTTAAATTCTTCATATAGCAATTCCTTTCACTCGATTAATAATACCACTAATAATAGATTAAACAAAAGAATATATAAAATTATTTTAATTATTAGCTATAATATATTTTGTTAAGGTATTACTTATGGGTTACAAAGAAGCGATTAAAATAATAGAAAAGAAATAATTAATGTAACTAAAACATAAAAGATAATTTCAATGATATTTTTAATAGATTTTTCAGATTTAAAAAAAAAATAAATTTTAACAAATATTTTCTTCATAATATTTTACTACCCCTAATAATACTTTATGAATTTTTAAACTATCTTCGCTTTTAATAATTCCATTATAATTCTTAAAATAATAAATAATCTTTAATAATTTAAGACTAATTGTCAATCCTAACTATTATTTTATAATATCAAATTTTACATATAAAAAAAGTCCAATACAAGCGTATTAGACAAATTCTATTCTATTGGTGACCCGTACGGGATTCGAACCCATGAATGCATGCGTGAAAGGCATGTGAGTTAAGCCACTTCTCCAACGGGCCTTTAGATAAAAAATGGCGCTTAGTGTAGGGCTCGAACCTACGACCGATCGGTTAACAGCCGATTGCTCTGCCAACTGAGCTAACTAAGCGGCACGTCCATTATAATATCATAGGAATATCACGTTTGCAACAACTTTTTGATTTTTTTTGAAAATATTATTAGTAGCCAAAACTAAAAGATATTTTCTTTGATTTTAAGTAAAAAAGTTATAGTGCGTTATTGCAAATTAAAAGCCAGAAATTAATCTGGCTAAATAATTACATTTTCTTTTCGATAAGATTTTTTAAATCTTCAACTGTAGAAATGGAATACATTTCTTCATCTTCAAATTCGAAACCAAATTCTTCTTCAATAGCAGCTAAAATATCTGCGATATCTAAGGAATCCAATCCAAGATCTTTAAGTTTACTTTCTGGAGTAATTTCTTTTCCCTTAATAAACTTTTTAACAATCTTACTTAACTTTTCATAAATATCCATAAAAATTCTCCTTAAATCCTTTTTATTTTAACACTAAAGATATTAAAAATCTACTTTTTAAGAGCAACAAAAAAGTCCGACATGCGGACTATTGTTTAGCGACCTTTGCGTCTGGCTTGTTCGCTCTTTAATTTACGACGTAAGCCTGGCTTGAGATAAGCTTCGTGTTTGCGAGCTTCAGCTAAGGTACCTGCTTTGTTGACTTGTCTCTTGAAACGGCGTAAAGCTTCGTCTAAGGACTCGTTTTCACGTACGGTGGTTTTTGGCATAATATTTCCACCTCCTTCTGAAGCGGTGTTCGCTTTAAAACCATATGAATTATACTCATATTTAAATGTAAACGCAAGATAAATTAAGCTTTTATTGTGTTTTTATCGACATTTTTTATTACAAATAATTTTATATTAAAAATTTATTGTCTTTCTCTCGTTTAAATTGAAATAAACATTTATAATATAAGTATGATTAAAGAAGATTTTAATTTTTATCCTTTAAACGTTTTATCCGAATATTCATTGCTAGAGAGCGCTTTAAAAATTGAAGATTATATTGCAAAATTAAAATTATTCAATTATAAGGGCGGTGCTATAGCCGATCTAAACCATACATATGGATATGGTCCTTTTAGCGTTCAAATGAAAAAGAATAATTTAAAATCAATATACGGCTTAACTTTGGATATTTGTCTTAATGGCGAAATTATCAAAGTATCTTTTTATATTAAAAATAACGATGGTTATAAAAACATATTAAAAATAGTAAATAGTATTGATTTAACAGAGCCACTTAAAGTTGATTCATATGAGCTTAAAGGATTGATTGCTGTTATTCATACTTCATCAATAACAAAAATTGACTTGTGTAAAAACTTAATTTATAAGCTTTCTAACAAAGTTGATAATTTATATTTAGGATTAGAAATATATAATCAAGATGATATAACAAAAGCAAATTTAATAAGAGATTTTGTAAAAGTATATCCTTATAAATTAGTTGCTTTTCCTAACATTTTATATGCCAATAAAAAAGATCATGAAGCTTATCAAATTCTTAATGCTATAAAAGAAAAATCTACTATTGAGTCATTAAATCAAGAAGGACCATACTTTATTTTAAGTCCAAAAGCTTTAGGCGTATTATATTCTAATGAAGAGATAAATAATACAGTAGAAATAGCAAATGATTGTACCTTTAATTTTTTAGATATTAAAGGACATATGCTCAAATTCTATCAAGAACAAAAAGAAAGTGATAATAAATTAAGGCAACTCGCTTTTGAAAATGCCAATAAATTAAATTTATCTAGCGACGTTTACTTAAAAAGAATTGAAAAAGAACTTAATATAATTTCTAAAATGGGCTATTCAGATTATTTTTTAATAGTTTCTGATTATATAAATTACGCAAAATCAATAGGAATATTAGTCGGTCCAGGCCGTGGATCAGCAGCAGGTAGTTTAGTTTCATATGTTTTAGGAATAACTGAAATTGATCCGCTAAAGTTTAACCTTAGTTTTGAAAGATTTTTAAATCCATTAAGAGTAACAATGCCTGATATTGATGTCGATATCGAAGAAGAAAGACGTATAGAAGTAATAGACTATATTAAAAGAAGATATGGTGAAGATAAAGTAGCTAATATTGTTACTTTTAACACAATCAAACTTAAGAGCTCTATTAGAAACGTCGGAGATGTTTTAAAATACATTCCAGCAAGAGTAGATACTTTAGCTAAATCAATTGCCAAGAATTCAAAAAGCACAAATTTTGAAGAAGAAGCTAAAAGCAATTATTCTTTCAACAAACTTTTATCTGACAAATACTATCAAAATATAGTTTCTAAAGCTAACAAAATTGTCGGTTTTCCAACAAACACTTCAATTCATGCAGCTGGAATTATTTTATCTAACACGCCATTAAATGAATCAATTGAATTTAAAAATGGTATTGTTAATCAAGAATTCAGCTATTTAGAACAATTAGGATTTTTAAAAATGGATATCTTAAGTTTATCTAATTTGACATTTATAAAAAATATCAGAAATTATATTAAAGAACTTGGATATAAAGATATAAATATTTCCGAAAATTTAAACGACCAAAAGTCATACGAAATTTTAAATAAAGGTATGACGTTAGGTATTTTCCAACTTGAATCATATGGAATAAATGAAGCTATAAAGCAAATAAAACCTACTTGTTTTAATGATCTAGTTGCTCTCCTTGCTTTATTTAGGCCAGGGCCAATGGCTAATATACCTATATACGCCAAAAGAAAAGAGGAAAATAAGATTCCATCTTCAGGATATAAAGCACTCGACAATGAATTAAAAGAAACATACGGAATAATTATCTATCAAGAACAAATTATTCGCATTGCACAAATAGTTGCGAAATTTGAACCAGGAAAAGCTGATCTTTTACGTCGCGCAATTTCTAAAAAAGACACTTCCAAAATGATGGCCTTAAAAGAAGAATTTATAAATGGCTCTATCAATAATGGTTATCAAAAAAGCGACGCCGAAAATATCTATAATTTAATTCTTAAATTTTCAAATTACGGCTTTAACAAATCCCACTCAGTTTCATATTCAATGATTTCACTTTTGTTGCTTTATTATAAAGCGCATTATCCTCTAGCTTTTTATAGTGCTCTATTAGAAACAACATCAACATCAGATAAAAACTTCATAAAGCTTATACGAGAAGCACGATATTTTGGTATAAAAATTAAAAATCCAGACATTAATATCAGTAACTCTTCTAAACCAGTTGTATTAGACAATTGTATTTATTTACCATTTAAAACAATATCTGGAATAAATAAAGGTGTCTATGAATCTTTAGTTACTAATAGAAATAATAAATTTTGTTCTTTATCTAATGTTATAGTAAGCCTTCGAAAATCAAATTCGTTAGATATTAATAGCTTTAAATCGTTAATAAATGCTGGCGTTTTCGACTCGTTTGGTTATACGCGTGGAGGACTTATTGAAAGCTGTCCTCAATTAATACAAGATAGCGAATATATGCTCGGTGATGAAACTTTGGATATTAAAAGAAGTGATGACAAAGTTAAAAATTTAATTAGAGAAAAAGATACATTAGGAGTTTGCTTATCAATAAAGATAAAAGATCTTATAACGACAAAGGAAGGATATATTCCTTTGATTATAACTAAAGAAGAAATAAAAACATCAACCGGTTATGTTAATTTTGTAACAGATGGATATAACGAATATAGAATTATATCAAGTAAACCACAAGGTTTAACTACTTATGATAAGATACTAGTTTCAGGAAATATTGATAGAAACACTAACCGCATAACTAACGCATCAATTATAAAGGAGAAATAACATGTCAAAAACATATATTATCGATGGAAATTCATTATTATTTAGAGCTTTTTATGCATTATTTAGACCTGGTGTTGAACTTATGCACAGCAAAGATGGAACACCTACAAACGCTATTTACTCTTTTAAAAACATGATGCAAAAAATAAAAAGCGAATTATCTGATAATGACAAGATGATCGTTTGCTTTGATACAGATAGCAAGACATTCCGCTCAAAAGAATTAGAGACGTATAAAAAGAATAGAAAGCCACTTGAACCAGCCTTAAAAGTTCAACTTCCATTAGCCAGAAAGCTTTTAGATGCAATGGGTATTTTTTACTATGAACTTCCAGGATATGAAGGTGATGATATTGCCGGTTCACTAGCTAAATATGCTGCCAAATTAGGTGATGAAGTAACTCTATTTACATCAGATAAAGACTTTTTACAACTTTTAGACGACAACATTGTCGTTAAGTTCCTTAGAAAAGGTTTATCTGAAATAGAGCTTTTCACTAAAGATAACATTTATGAAAAATTAGGCTTTAGAGCTGATCAGGTCACTGATTATAAGGGATTAGTAGGAGATACATCAGATAACTTTAAAGGAATACCTGGTATCGGCGAAAAAACAGCCGTTAAACTTTTAAATGAATACGGACACCTAGAAGAAATAATCATTGGTATGCAATCTTTAAATACAAAAACAGCAAAAAATATAGTTGAAAACGCTGAACTTGGAAGATTTTGTAAGCACATAGCCACAATAATAACAGATATGCCAAATATTCATGAAGTTTATGACAAAGGACAAGTTAAAGATTTTAACTATCTTGAACTACGAGCTTTTTATAAAAAATATGACTTATATAAATTTTATAAAGAACTAGAAGATGAAATGAAAAGACGTGAAGGAGAACAAATGTCGCTAGACTTTGATGAAGAAAGATTAGAAGCTTATTCTAATTTTGAATTTGTCGAAACTCAAAAAAATAAAAACTCTTATAGTATTAAAGAGCTAACAACGTTAAAAGATATCGATGTTTCATCCGTAGTTGTATCCTTTAGCGGTGAAAATCCACATAACGGAACAATAGATTGCTTTTATTTATCTAATGGAAAAGAAATATTTTATATTTCGAAAGATAACGCTATAAAAGACGATTATTTTAAAACTTATTTAGTTTCTCCAAAACAAAAATCTACTTACAACTTAAAAGCTTTAATTGTCATAGCTAATAGACTTGGATTACCAACACCTATCGGCTTTGATTTCGATTTGCTTCTAGCAACATATTTAATTGATGCTGATGTAGAAAGTGAACCTAAAGCAATATTAAATTGTTATGGAATAAACGATGAAACTTTACCTGCTTACGCATTGCTTTCTTTAAAATCGGTAGAACTTAAAGATTCAGTTTTAAACAAACTTAAAGAGCTTGAGGAAATCGATCTTTTTGAAAAAGTAGAAATGCCATTAACAAAAGTTTTAGCAACAATGGAGATTGAAGGATTTCCTATCGATAAAGAAACACTAGCTAAAATTAATGAACAATATAAAGAAAGATTAACCAAAACAAAAGATAAAATTATCCAATATATTGGTCATGAAATAAATTTAAATTCTCCAAAGCAAGTTGGCGCTTTATTGTTTGAAGAACTTGGATTAACTAATCCAAAGAGCAAAAAATCAACTTCAACAAGTTTTGAAGTACTAAACGCTATGAAAAATCAACATCCTATAATTGAACTTTTAATTGATTATAGAAAAATTAATAAAAGTATCTCTAGCTATACAGAATCTTTACCTCAACACATATTTAGCGATGGTAAAATACACGCTATGTTTAATCAAGCTTTGACAACTACTGGAAGATTGTCAATGAGTGAACCAAACTTACAAAATATTAGCATCAGAAACGAAGAAAGCAAAGAGATAAGAAAAGCCTTCTTCTATCCTAATAACGAATTTTATATCATGTCATTTGACTATTCACAAATAGAATTAAGAATGATTGCTTCCCTTGCTAACGTAACGCAGCTTCAAGACGCTTTTAATAGCGATGTAGACATTCACACAACCACTGCTTCTGTTGTCTTCCACGTGCCTTTAAATGAAGTAACACACGATATGCGTAGAAAAGCCAAAGCAGTCAACTTTGGAATTGTATATGGAATTTCTTCATATGGATTAGCTGAACAACTAGAAATATCAAGAACTGAAGCTAAAGAAATAATGGATAATTTCCACAGCACCTTCACCGGTCTAGAAGAATATAACAACAACGTCATAAATTTTGCCAAATCACATGAATATGTCACGACAATTTTAAATAGACGAAGATATTTAAAAGATATTAATTCTGAAAACCATACTCTTAGAGCTTTCTCTGAAAGAGCTGCAATAAATACAACTGTTCAGGGCTCAGCCGCTGATTTAATAAAAGTTGCAATGATAAAAATTGATGAAATGCTTAAAAATTATAAAACCAAAATGGTTCTTCAAATCCACGATGAACTTATATTTAAAGTTCCTAAGGATGAAAAAGGAATCATTGAAGATAAGATCATAGAAATAATGGAAAATGCATTAAAGTTAAAATGTCGACTTAAAGTCGAAGGCTCTAGCGCTTTTTGCTGGTATGATGCCAAATAGGAGAAAATACTATGCCTGAATTACCTGAAGTAGAAACTGTAAAAAGAATATTAAATAACGCAGTTAAAGGAAGAACAATAATTGATGTTAATGTCTTATATAAAAGATTAATTCAATCAGATTACTCTGACTTTATTACGAATATTAAAGGATTAAAAATTGGAAACGTTAATCGTAAAGGAAAATTCTTAGTCTTTGATTTAGGAACTAAGTCACTTATTGTTCACTTAAGAATGGAAGGAAAGTTTTTCCATCTAAATGGACTTGAAGCTAATTTAGACAAACACACATCGCTTTATTTTACTTTAGATGATGGAAGTTATCTGTTCTTCAAAGATACAAGAAAATTTGGAGTTATGTATCTAAAAGATAAAGATAAAACTTATATTGAACCACCATTAACAGAAGTTGGTCCAGAGCCTTTTGAAATCACAGAAATGGACTATTTAAAAAGAGCTTATTCTAGAATAAACAAGTCTCTTAAAGAAGCCTTGCTTGACCAAAAAATTATGTGTGGTTTAGGAAATATATATGCTGATGAAGTTGCCTTTGCTTCAAAATTAAGTCCATTTATGAAAGCTAAAGATATAACTGAGGAAGATTCTAAAAATTTGATTTTAAACTCTCGTATAATTCTTAAACAAGCAATAGAAAATGGCGGGTCAACTATTAAAAGTTATCATCCAGCTGAAGGAATATCCGGTTTATTTCAAACTTTCTTAAAAGTATATGGACATGAGAATCAAGAGTGTCCTACTTGCCATACAAAGTTAAAAAAGAGATTTGTTGGTGGTCGTGGAACGACATTTTGTCCTAAGTGCCAACACGTTAGTTATACAATCGGTTTAACAGGAGAAATCGCCTCAGGAAAATCTACAGTTTTGAAATTATTCAAAGACTTAGATGTATATACTTTCTCAGCTGATGAATGTGTTCATAATTTATATACTGATCCAACATTCATAAAATTATTAAAGTTAAAATTCCCAGAAGTTATAATTGATAATTCAATTTCAAAAGATGTTATCTACAACTTATTTAACACAAACAAAACATTTAAAGCACATTATGAAAGATTTATTTGGAGCGTTGTAAAGGACAAATTAAACGAATTCTTAATCTCTCATACAGACAAGATTGTTGTAGCCGAGATTCCACTACTATTTAATGCTGGATATGACAAGCTTTTCTCATTTACAATTGGAGTTGAAGCTAAAAATGAGACAAGATTAAAATATTTATCAGATAGAGATGCTGATAACTATAACAATCAAAAAAATATAAGCAAATCAAACAAATACGCTGAAAATAGAAACAAACTTGACTATATAATTTCTAATGAAGGTTCAATTGAAGATTTAAATAATCAAGTTAAAGAAATTTATTCAAAAATACTTAATAGTTAAAAAAATCCAACCGGTTGGTTGGATTTTTATTATTATTCTTCTTTATCGTTTGTTAAATCAATATCTTCACGAACTTTAACACGTCCTGATTTGATTTCTTTTTCGATTTGTTTTTGAACTTCTTTATCAATTTTTTTGATCTTTTTTATTTCTTTATGAGTGAATTGATTATTTAAGCCTTTTTTCTTACGCTCTTCATTCTCTTTAATTTCTTGTTCAAAGACTTTTTCTAAAGCTGTAACACAATAATCTAAAGCGTATTGCTTTGCATATTCGATATATTTCTTAGATAAAGCTTCTTTTTCTTCTGGATGTTCATAGAAATATTCAATTTGTTCTCTTAAGCTATTATAATTTCCAGCTTCAAATAAGCAATGAGGATCTTGAGCAAATTGTTTAGTTGCTGTTAATTCTGAATTAGAAATAACAGGTACTAAACCACAAGTGAAGGCTTCCATACAAGAAATTGCTTCAATTTCAGCATCAGAAGCATGTACATATAAATCTGAATAATTGATTACTTTTAAAAGTTCTGGTTGTGGTAAGAATTCAAATTTAACTGGATTTGCCAAATACTTTTTAGAAAGTTTTTGTAAATGTTTTTTCCAAGGTCCTTTACCACATAAAATAAGTTGAATATTTTTGTTATATTTACTAGTACCAATAGCTTTAATTAAGAGATCTTGTCTTTTTTCTCTTGAAAGTCTACCAACCATCAAAATAACATACTTATCTTTTAATTCTTCAGGCTTTTCAACTTCCATAGGAACAAATGTTGGAGCAACACCATTACTAATAACGTGTAAATTAGCTTTATATTTATGCTTAACCAATTGATCTCTAATCATTACTGATGGACAATGGATATGATTTATATATTGATAGAATCCTTTTCTAAATTGATTATATAAAATATCATTAATCTTTTTGACTTTACCAACAAAGCAAGTATATGTAATGTTTTCAGGTTGGCAGTGGAAAGCTGCAGTTGTAGCAACACCAAGTTCTTTAGCAATTAATCTTGCTCTTCTTTGAATTGGGAATGGTAAAAGTAAGTGAACAACATCAGAACCTTTAATTGCTTTCATCAATACTTCATCATCTGGTTTAGCAAAAATCATACCTTGACTTCTAACTAATCCATCAAATACTGGAATCTTATAGCAATCTACTCCATAGAAATATGGATCGTCGTTATTATCTTTTCCTTTTGGGTTATATGCTACAATTCTAACTTCATGACCATGTTGTCTAAGAACTTCAGCAAATCGCATGGTAGTTACTGTTGTACCATTATTTACTTGACCATATTGGTCCATTACTAATGTAATAATCATTTCAAACTCCTAATTATTATTTTCTTCTTCTGTAGTTTCTAAAGCTTCGTCACCATCAACTAATTCATCAGTAGTTGTTGACTCTTCAGTTGAATTTGTCTCTTCGTTTTCAATGACTTCTTCTACTTTTTCATTTTCAACTTCACTTTGTGTTTCTTTTTCTAAAGCAGAATCTGTAGTTGCTTCTGTTTCATCACTTAAAACAATTTGTTCACTTCTTTCAACTACCTTATTACTCTTAGAGAGATGTGGGTGTAACATTGGCCATAATAAGGCTGAGAATGGTTTCTTACCTTTATGTTCTTCTTTATACTTTTCAACTTTTTCTTCGTGTAATTGAATCTTAGCTTTTTCAATTCTTATCTTATGTCTTTTAGCAAGCCATTTACGAACAGTCTTATTTTTTGTTGCAATTCTATTTCCGACAGAGTCTGTTACAACGTTATATAAGACATCAATCTTATCACTCTTGTCATTACTTTCTAAAATGTATTTTTCTAATCTAGAAGGATCAATAGCAAAAGAAATTGAACTACGAGCTGGAACAGCAGGTTTTTCTGATAAACTTCTTTCGTTCATATATTCTGAAATAAAATCAATTTCTTGATTTTTGTATTGAAATCCAAATCCATGAATAATAACATCTCTGAAGTTTGTGTTATAAATTGTTAATACAACTTTTTCACTATTCTTATTTGATTCTTTTTTTATATTTGCTTCCATCTTAAGAGAAGAATCAACTGTATTTTTAACAATAACTTTGACTTTTATTAAAACAAATGTAAGTATTACCCCTAAAGCTATTAACAAAACTATAGCAATAAATACTAACAATCCTGCATTTGCATTTATCCACTCCATAATATTTTTCTCCTTTTAAATGATTATAACCTATAAGAAGTATAAAATCGATAAAATGATATAATTAAATAGTAAAATTTGGCTTTATTTGCGTACACGTTTATAGAAAAATAAAATTTATCACCTAAAAAAGCAACTCATAAGAGTTGCCTTATAATTGAAATTTTTTTTGTATGCTAAATTTGTGTTGAGAAATTGGTGCATCGTTAGGAAAAACTAGTTCATAGCAATTAAGCATCATTCTTTTTGTGTTCTTAGCATATTCCTTAGCGTATTTTGTATCGCCAATAATCGGATGTTTTATTGCAACAAAAGCTAACCTTATTTGATTTTTCCTGCCTGTAACAAGTGAAATATCAACAAGAGTATTTGTGCCATCGTTTTTTACAACAACATAATCTGTTATTGCTTCTTTCCCATGATTAGAAATAAAAACATTTCCAAATTTATCTTCAACTAATTTAATCTTAATTCTGTCTTTATCTTTTTTTAATATTCCAGCAACAATCGCCTCATATTTTCTAATTACAGTTCTATCTTCAAAATAACTTTGCAACTTAATTTTTAAATCATAATCTTTAGCAAAGACAACAAGCCCACTTGTAAGTTTGTCTAATCTATTAACTATAAACACCTTAGCATATTTATCTTTTTCTTTAACATGTAAAGAAACCATGTGAAATAAGTTAGGCTCTTTTTTGTCATTTGATGCTATTGTTAATAGTCCTGATGGTTTATCTACAATTAAGATTTTATCATCTTCATATATGATTTTATATTTTAAACTTTTCATTCAAATAATCTCGCAGCGGCTACAGCCTTATTCCATTTTTCTAATCTTTGCTTAGATTCTTTATATTCCATTTGAGGAGAAAACTTTTGATATGATAAATCTAATTTCTTTATATCTTCAAAATCTTTAAAAACCCCAGCGTTAAGTCCAGCCATAAAGTAAGCACCTAAAGCAGTAACTTCTTTCATTTTTGGACACAACAACTCTTTTTGTAAAATATCAGACTGAAATTGCATTAAATAAGAGTTTGAAGTAGCTCCGCCATCAACCAAGAACTTATATCCATCGACAAGTCCTGCTTCTTCAGTCATAGTTCGAATAACATCGTATGTTTGATAAGCTATGCTTTCTAAAGTTGCTTTAACTAAAACTTCCCTTGATGTAGCTCTTGTCATTCCAAATATAGCACCACGGCATTTTTCATCCCAATATGGCGTGCCTAATCCTGAAAAGGCTGGGACGACATAAACATCTTTATCTTCTTTAGCTAAAGATGCATAAACTTCACTTTCACTAGCTTTCTTTATAAGTTTTAATTCATCTCTCAGCCACTGTACAGCTGCTCCACCAATAAAAACAGAGCCTTCTAAAGCGTAAGTTATTTCACCTTTATAGCCAAGAGCTATAGTCGTTAATAATCCGTTTTTAGATATAACTTTGTCTTTACCTATATTAAGTAAAGTAAATAGTCCAGTTCCGTAGGTATTCTTAAGTCCACCTTTTTCAAATAATCTTTGTCCAAACAAAGCCGATTGTTGGTCACCAGCAACTCCCAAAATAGGTATTTCACTTCCCGGGAAAACAACAGCTTTCCCAAAATCGTCAATACTCATTTTAACCTCTGGCAACATCTTTCTAGGTATATCAAAAAGCTTTAAAAGATCATCGTCATAATCACACTTAAATATGTTATATAACGATGTACGTGAAGCGTTTGTAACATCAGTAGCAAACACCTTACCACCAGTCAATTTATAAATTAACCAAGTATCAACTGTTCCAAAAAGAACTTCACCTCTTCTAGCTTTTTCTTTTAAATTATATTTTTCAAGTAAACATATAATTTTTGAACAACTAAAATATGAAGAGACTTTTAAACCAGTCTTTTCCTTAATCATTCCTTCAAAAGCTTGATAGGAATTAGCTATATCTTCAGTTTCTTTTGATTGCCAAACAATTGCTTCAGTTAAAGGCTTTTGAGTTTTAGCATCAAATAACAATGTAGTTTCTCTTTGATTAGTAAGTCCAATACCAATTATTGAGCTAGTAGAAACACCGCTATTAATTAAAATTTCATTTACGCTGTCGACAACTGAAATAAATATTTCATTAGGATCAAGATTAACATATCCAGATTGAGGATATAAGCATCTAAGTTGTCTGACAGCTGAAGTAACTATATTTCCTTTTGTATCAAATAAGATAGCTCTAGTAGATGTCGTTCCTGAATCGATTGCAATTATATAGCGTTCGCTATAATCCATCTTAACGTCCACTTTCTAAAGTTAAAGCTTTTAAATGATCTGCTAATTCATTTGATAAAGAGTTATCATCTAAACGATATTGCCAGTTTGGTCCAAGTGTACCTGGAGTATTAAATCTATATTCTCCACCTTCATGTAATAAATCTTGCATTGTAAAGATAACAACTTCAGCGTTGCTTCTCATTAAAGAACCTATCATAGTTTCTTGAATATCTTCTACTCTAGAAAGTCCTAAGTATTCAAGCATCGATGGGACTAATTCTGGTTTAGTTTCAATGAAGTGCTTTAATGTATCGTTGTCGTGTGTTCCGATATAAGCAACACATTCTTTTTCATAGTTGTGTGGTAAATAGTCATTGCTTCTATCGAGTGGGGCATCAAAACCAAATTCATAAATTTTTAAACCTGGCCAGTTAGCTTCGGCTTTAAGATCTTTAACTTCTTGAGTTAAGAAACCTAAGTCTTCAGCAATAACATCCATGCCTTTACCAGCTTTTTTAATAGCGTTGACAAGATCCATGCATGGTCCTTTAATCCAAGATCCATTTATTGCTGTAGTATCACCATATGGAACTGCCCAATAAGCTTCCATGCCTCTAAAATGGTCTATTCTTAAGACATCAAAAAGTCCAGAACAAATTTCTGTTCTCTTCTTCCACCATCTAAAACCATTTTCTTTCATCTTCTCATAATCATATAAAGGGTTACCCCATAATTGACCAGTAGCTGAGAAGTAATCTGGTGGTACACCAGCAACCTTTGTTGGTCTATGTTCACTATCTAATTGGAAAACACTTTGGTTTGTCCAAACGTCTGCAGAGTCTAAAGCGACATAAATTGGTATATCACCAACAATTTTGACTCCGTGTTTATTTGCATATTTCTTTAAAGACTTATATTGTTTCGTTGCAATATATTGAGTCCAGATCCAAAAGTTATATTCATCTTTATTTTCATTTTCAATCTTCTTTAATAAAGCTCTTGAATAGTTTTGATATTCAGGGCTCCATTCTTGCCAACTTCTACCATCATTAAGTCCCTTAACAACCATAAAGGCAGCATATTCTTTAGCCCATGCATTTTTAGCGACAAAGCCTCTGATCTTTTCAGATAATGAATCAAAAGAATTGTGATATGCTTTCTTTAAAACGTTAAATCTAACGTTATATAAGAATCCGTAATCGATACCTCTAAAATATGGTTTATCGAGTTCTTTAGCGTCTTCTTTTGTAATATAGCCTTGCTTAATTAATAACTCTAAATCAATAAAGTATGGATTAAGTGCAAAAGCTGAGAATGATTGATATGGTGAATCGCCATAACTTGTTGGATTTAAAGGCAATAATTGCCAATATTTTTGATGTGATTTTTCCAAAAAATCAACAAAATTATAAGCTTCAGATCCAAATGTACCAATACCGTACTTACTTTTAAGCGAGAATATTGGGAGTAAAATTCCTGAACCACGTTCCATGTTAAAACCTCTTTTCGAGATTAATTTAGCACAAAAAAAATGTTTAGTAAATTATATTTATATTTTAAGCTCTTCAAAATATAATTTTCCCATTCGATATAGGATATAAACTAATGGAGAATCTAAATCTTCTCCAACATAGTGTATCCCTTCCTTATCTGAAATTATTTCATCTTTCCTTCTTTTTAAGGGATTAAAGTAAGAAATACTTATTGGGGTAATCTTAAAATCTGACCTTAAAATATCTTTAGAATTTAACTCCTTTAATATTTCATAAAATCTTATTGGTCTTAAAGTTAAATAGTTTAAGTGATTTGCCTCACTACCATCTAACATATCAAAAAATGAATTTGATAAATCGATATTGTCATTTACTTTATAAACATTCCATTCCATCGTTCTCACCTGTTGAAAACATAATATGCTTCTCAACAGGTAATTAATGTCTATATAAGTCGAATTTTTTATGAACCGCCTATATCGTCATCATCTAAGTAATCCATACAAGAGAATTCATTTCTTAATCTTTTTTCCTCTTCAGTCACAAAAACTTGATAACGAGCAAAGGAACGCAATTCGTTCTCTTTTTTTCTTCTTTGAATATCATTTGCTTTATAAAAATATTCTAAAGCTTCGTCGATTGTCATATTTTTATTTTCGTAAAAAATAACGTTTTTAAACTCATTTTTAACTTCTTTAGAGGTAAACGCACAAATAATATCTTTTAATTTGTATTCAGCAACCAAATTTTTTAAATGCTTAATATCTATAATAAAATAATGAGCTATTTCATTATAAAAAACACCTATTGGGTCATAAATATTTAAAGTCACTCCTGGTTCAACGTTACTTATCTTATTATTTTTGCTTATAATTCCTATCATATTTTCACCTCACTTTTATTGTTTACAAAAGTTAGATAAAAATACTAAAAAAGCCATCAAATATAACTTTGATGGCACATAATTATTCTTTAAATACTAATACCAAAGCCAAGAGCTTTAGGCCCAGTGTGAGCACTGACACTAAGAGAAAGTGGAGCGAAGAAGACTTCAACGTTAGAATAGTATTGGCTAAAGTATTCTTTTACATCATTAGTCCACTTATCGGCTTCTTCTTTTGTTAAGCCTGCACCAGCTACACCGATTACTAAGTGATCTTTCAACTGTGTAAATCTAGTTTCGATATCATTTTTCAAAAATTTAAACATTTCTAATTTAGCCTTAACCATTCCTCTATTTTTGGAAATAGCATCGAACTTTTCACCTTTAACTGTTAAAACTGGCTTTAAATTTAATAAAGAACCAATTGCAGCGCTGACAGCATTTACTCTTCCAGTACGCTTAAGATATTCTAAAGTGTTGACACTTAAATAAATAATTGATTCATATGCTTCGTCTTCAAGTATCTTTTTTATTTCAGCACCTGTTTTACCTTCTTTAATAAGTTCTTGAATCTTACGTATAGATAATATTTGAGTTACTGATACCCTATGATTATCAACTACAAATACTTTTCCTTCATATTCCTCTTGTTGAGCTAAAGCTAAGCAAGTATCACATGTGCTACTTAAGCCTCTTGAAATTGGTACAAAGACAATTTGATCGTATCCAAGTTTAAAAATTTCATCCCATTTATTCATAGTTAAGCCTGGAGATGGTTGAGAAGTTGAAACATCTCTCTTATCCTCTAATGCCTTAAAGAAAAACTCTTCTGATAAATCATCTTCTTGGAAGTATACTTGTCCGTCTATAATTACTGGGTTTTTTAATAAAAAAACTCCCATTTCTTTAGCAACTTCTTTAGTTAAACCGGCGTTTGAATCCGTTAAAATTGCAATCTTCATATTTCCCCCTCGGAAACTAATTTGTTATTTCGTTACAAAGTGTAACACATTAATGTAAAAAAATTAGATTTTTGCTGTATAATGTTACAAAAAGGAGGCTTTTGTTCATGTCAAAAACTGATAATACTATAATTAAAGAATGTATAACAACCGCATTCGTAAAGCTTTTAAAATCAAAGCCTATTTCTAAGATTTCAATTACTGAAATATCTAAAGTAGCTGGAGTGTCGAGAATGACATTCTATAGAACATTCACTTCAAAAGAAGAAATATTAACAAATCACTTATATTATTTGATAGATAAATTTAGAATTGAATCTAAAGAATTATATAAAAATAACGTATTTGGAGACATTGAAGCCTTAAATCACTGCTTTGCATATTGTAACGAATATAGAGAATTTATAGCTGTCATATTTAAGGCTGGTTTTAGCACTTTGTTTTTACAAGCTATTATTCAATATTTATTAGACGCCTATTATAAACCTGGCGATAGTATAAGAAAATACTATTCACTTCAATGTTATGCAGGAGCAATTTATAACGCCTATGCAACTTGGAACAAAAACAACCACGACATAAGCGCTCAAGAATTGTCTGAATTAATTCACGAATATTTTGTAAATAAAAACGGAGACTCAATTCAATGAGTCTCCAATTTTTATTATAAGCACTTTTTAACAATACTAGCTAAGTTATCAGCTGTAAAGCCATAACTTGGAATAACATCATCAGCTGGGCCAGAAGCGCCAAATCTTTCGATGCTCATAACGTTCTTAGCAAATTTATGCCATCCAAATGAACTGAGCATTTCGACAGCGATTCTCTTTTCGTATGGTGCACCTAACACCTTTTCTATATAGGCTTCATCTTGTTGAGCAAAAGCGTTCATTGAAGGCATAGATACAACTCTTGTATCAATACCATCAGCTAATAACTTCTTTTGTGCTTCAACAGCTAGTGACACTTCACTACCAGTAGCAATAATTGTAAAGTCTAACTTTTCCTTTTCTGGTGAAACGACATAACCGCCTTTAGCAACACCAGCATAGGATGTTGAATAAATCATCGGTAACTTTTGTCTACTAAGAATCAAGCATGTTGGAGTTCTAGTTGATTCCAATGCTACTTTCCAAGCAGCGGCTGTTTCTCTTGCATCACATGGTCTAATAACGTTGACATTTGGAATAGATCTAAGCATAGCAAGTTGCTCAATTGGTTGATGGGTTGGTCCATCTTCACCAACTGCAATAGAGTCATGGGATAATAAATAAATAGCTGGTAATCCGCTTAATGCTGCCATTCTAACAGCAGGTTTTAAGTAATCAGCAAAGACTAAGAAACATCCGACATAAGTTCTTAATCCACCGTGAAGTAACATACCATTTTGCATTGCAGCCATGGCAAACTCTCTAATACCCCAGTTTACATTACGACCACTTCTATTAGTGGCAGTAAAGTCTGTTTCATCTTTAATATGTGTCATGACAGAGCCAGCGACATCAGCTGATCCACCAATCAAGTTAAATACTTGTTTATTAAGAATATTTAAACAAGCTCCAGAACAGTTACGTGTTGAATCAGCAAACTCTTCTGAATAAGAAGGAATATCTTTGTAAACTAATGTTGAAACATCGTTATCAACTGTAGATTCAATCTTTAAAGCTTCATCATAGTTTTCATCTTTATAATCTTTCCAAACTTTAGCAAAGTTGGCATAAGCTTCTTGTCCACGTTTTACAAATGATTCTCTGAAAGTATAATAGACTTCTTCTGGGACTTCGAATGGTCCATAGTTATAGCCGTATACTTTCTTAGCATGTTCACCGTCTTCAATTCCTAATGGGCTGCCGTGAACCTTGTGTGTTCCTTGTTTAGCTGAACCATATCCAATAACTGTATGAACCATAATCATTGTAGGCTTTTCTTGTGATTGCTTAGCAATTGTAATTGCTTTATCTATATCTTCTACACTATTTCCATCTTCGACTTTAACGACGTTCCATCCAGCAGATTGGAATCTACCAACTGTATTTTCTACTGATGAATTTGAAAGTGGTCCATCAAGTGTAACATCGTTACAGTCATACATTAAAATAAGTTTGTTTAACTTTTGTAAGCCTGCAAAAGAAATAGCTTCTTGAGAAATACCTTCTTCTAAGCAACCATCACCACATAAGCAATATGTATAGTGATTAAAAATCTTATCACCATCTTTATACATATGGGCTAAAGATTGTTCAGCCATTGCCATACCTGCAGCTTGGGCAATGCCTTGGCCTAATGGGCCACTAGTAGCATCTATACCAGGAGTATGTCTATATTCTGGATGTCCTGGAGTTTTAGAGCCTAATTGTCTAAAGTTCTTTAAATCGTCCATAGTAACATCGTAACCACATAAGTGTAATAAGACATATTGAAGCATAGAAGCATGTCCAGCACTTAAGACAAATCTATCTCTATTAATCCAATTTGGATGAGTAGGATCACTTACTAAGTGTCTTGTGTAAAGTGTATAAAGAATAGGTGCACTACCTAAAGCCATACCTGGATGGCCACTCTTTGCCTTGTTAATTCCATCAATACAAAGAGATCTAATTGCAGCAACTGCTAAAGAATCGTATTTCATTATATCCTCCATTTATATTATGAATACTAATAAAAAGGTCCAAAAGACAATTCATATTTCCTTTAAATAAAGGTGGTAGGCTCGACACCAAATGCTTGGGATTCCTAGTAAAACTAGGCATTCAACGCTACAAACGGCTATTGCCCCCGAAAATAAATTGTAGGAAACGCACACAGTCTTTCGGACATTTATATAATAACAAAAAAACACTCGTTCTTGCAACGAATGTGGATAGATAAATAGAACTTTAATTATTTATTTACTTTTAGTAAAATTTACTAAAATATTATTTGTCTTCAATAGTATATTTATAATTGTTTTTACCTGTTTTTTTGACTTTATATAAATTTTCATCCATTATTTCAAAACAATTATCATATGATTCGTGGTTTTTAGGCTTAAAAGCATAGGCGCCAATGCTAACTGTCAATCTAAAGTTAGGAACGTCTTTTATTCTAATACACGAGACTTCACTATTTAGTTCAGCAAGTATTTTATCAATGTTTTCTATACTATCTAATTTGAAAGCACAAATAAATTCTTCACCACCGTATCTATACGAATAATTAGACTACGAGTTAAGAAGTTTGCCAACTTCTTTTAAACATTCATCACCAAATAAATGGCCATATTTATCGTTTATCTTTTTAAAATCATCTATATCAATTAAGCAAACCAAAACATATTCACTGTAATTTTTATTTTCTTTATAGAATTTTTCTTTATCTTCTGCAAAAGCAAATCTATTCTTTAATCCAGTTAATTCATCGTTTAAAGCAAAATAAGCCAAATTGTTATTTTCTTCTTCTATTTTTTTATTTTCTAAATTCTTTTCTACTAACAATTTAAAGTATCTTTGACGTTGATTATAATTAACATACGAAATTACTAAGCAAACAACAACAGCATTTAAATGATTAAAAACTAAGCCAAAACTAAAATAAATCTTACCATAAATTAAACTAGAAAATACCGGAATACTTATAGCTAAGGTTAATAACGACATAATATAACTATATTTTCTATCCATTATAATGCCACACATAACTACCATATAACAAATTAAAAATGTCATATTAGAAAATTGTCTTCCTCTATATAAATCCAAAGAACTTATTGCTATACCCCACAAAACTATAAAAGTGCAATAAGAATATAGTAAGATTTTAATTCCTGTTTTATGCTTTTCTATATTGCTTTTATTTAGTCTTAAATATAAATATCCTAATATCGAAAAAATCAATAACACTATATAGAGAACCAAATAGTGATAATAAATACTTTTTATCGGTGTACCAATTCTAGTAAATGTCCAAATTAAAATTAGAATTAACTCAAAAATACTTACAGTAAACCCAATCAGCATTCCTGAGAAAATGTTTATACTTAATAAATAATCTTTTAGTGAGTTAAGTGATATATCAACTTTAGGAAACAGTATTCTAAATAACTTCATAATGCTCTCCAAAACTACCAATATAATATTACTTTTAAAATAAAAAGTTAATTATGGGCGAATATTCTATTATTTTTATTTAAGTTTGTCTACTAAATTATATTGATATGTATAGAAAATCATTGACACAATAATAAAATTCTATTATATTTTAATACGCATATAAATCACTGCCTTGTTAGTTAAGTGGTATAACGGATCCATGGTAAGGATCAATCGCTAGTTCGATTCTGGCACGAGGCACCATTTAAAAAACAATGACTTGATACAATTGCTATCAGGTCTTTTTTTATGCAATTTATACCAAAAGCAGTGCTTTAGCCCATATTTTGCCCTTTTTAGGCCCTTTGTGGGCTTTTTCTTTTGCTATTGGATTAGTTTTCCAACGTTAGAAAAGAAGCAAAACACGGGCCAAACACAGGCCTGACGTCCAATTTTACACGTTTACTCCTTTAAGGGTGCGAAAAATAACACGATTACTAAGCTAGGGGTGCCAATTTTTACACGATTACCATTTTTGATGGTATAAGAAAACTAAATTTCAATTTATCGATTTGCCCTACAAATGAAGCAAAGTCATCTTGTTTATCTTTTTGCGGGAAAGGAATCATAATATTTTTTATCTTATCAACAGATAAACCTGGCTGAGCAGCTACAGACTGAAATCTAGTTAAATCTAATGATTTAAGACTGTAGTAATACCAAATAGGATTTAAATCAATCAATGGTGTTACAACTACTGCATGCTCTGTAGCATAGAATTTTCCACAAGCTAAATTAATATTGCCTGCCCACGCTCCTTGTCTTCCAATAATTGGAAGAGTTCCTTCATGCGAATATCTATTTATATAGCCTCTTAAGCCGTTACCTCCGTAGCAAGGATAATAATCATTTTTTTAATTATTTTCGAGCTCTCCAGTTATAATTGCTTTACCAGCTTTTAATTTACTAATTTCAGATAATTTTTTTAAAGGGAGATTTTTACTATTTGCAATAGAATCTCCAAACATCTCGATAAATCGTGATATCTATAAAAACAATTTAACATATAGTATGCCTGTTTATTTTATTTCCGGATCATGCGATTGGATTTGTCCAATTGACTCTATTAAAGAATACGCTAATGCAATATCAGCCCCAGAAGTAAAAATGATAACAATTGAAGGATGTGGACATAATGTTCAATATTCTAAGCCAAAATTATTTTCAAACAAATTAAAAGAATTACTAGTCAGTAGATAAAAATGTTGAAAAATTATAAATGTTTTTAACTAAAGGCATAAATAAAACATTGAAATGAAGATGAAAAATAAAATATTTAATTTTATAGTTTTTTTGCTTTAAAGACCCTCTTTAACGTTAGAATTAAAGCTAAAACAATAAGTTCAGCAAATCCTAATAAACCATACTTTATAAATAGCAGTATACCTGTATGAACAAACAAATTATAAATAAGTCCAACAATTATTGGTAAAGGAATTAAGATAATAATGAATGCTAATTCATAAATAAATTCTTCTATAAACACTCTAAATGATGATGCGCCTATCAAAAACTTTATTTTGTCATAATAAATATTTTTTCTATCAGCCATATAGAACAAATTAATTATAGAAAATGTGAAGAATAAAAATACACTCAAATTCACTAATTCTATTAACATTCTATAATTCTTAAATGTTTTATTCCAATTATTTTTAAGCTGAGCACCACTAGAGATAGAAACATCTTCAGTAACCTCGCTACTATAATATTTATCAAACAAATCTATTGACTTAACGACAATATAATTAGCAGACTCAACTTCAATATCTCTATTGAATACAAATATTAATGGCATAGTAGAATAATCATAGTGTTCATCAGGATTACCAATACTTGTATATTTAATATCGATTACATCTTTAATATCAAAAGTATCTTCACCTACTGTTATCTTACTTGATACTTTGTTTTTATTTGTATTATTTACATAAGCATAATTTGTATCAATATTGCTATCATTATTAAATTTAGCAAATCTCAAATTCATAGTTGGAAATCCTAGTTCTTCAGCACCAGCACTCATTTCGATAATGCATGAATCATCAGTATAAGTTAATTTATATGCTACATATTCACTTTTATCAATAGAAGATATTTCTGAAAGAATATCATTTTTAGTGTTATAGCAATTGACATAAGTATAATTATCAACACAATATTTATATTCGTGTAAATATGGTGATATATATGATTCAAAGTAACATGTTGTAATCATGTAAAATACTAATATCACAAAATAAATAAGAGCTTTAATTATTGATAAACTTTTATTGCTTCTAATTTTAGATGCTATATTTTTAATCATATATTAAACCTCTTCTTATCTAATGACATTCTTACTAAACAAATAATAGCTAACATAGCTTCCATAATTAGCAAATATAATAAAACGTTAACTAATATTTGAAGTAAGCTCACAGTAACACCAAAGAATATTGAAGCACATATAAATAATGCTAAATATATCAACAATGATGATATTAATGAAATAGCTACATAAATATTAAAAGATAACATTAGAAGTGAAAATTCCTCTTTGTTAATCATTCCAATAAGTCTTCGCATATATAGTTCATCTTTTTTCAAAATTAATTTTAACGAAACAAAGAACCCATACATAGCAACAGCTATTATGCTAAAAGAATATATTACAAAATTTACCATTTTTAAAGAAGTTTTTACTGAACTAATAATATCTTGTGTCAGATTATTTTTTGTAACAATATACGAAGTGTTTTCACCTTCAACATTGTTATAAACATTATATTTTAAATTTGCATCTTTTAATAAATTAGCATTTTTCTCGTTTAATTTATAATTTGCTTTTTTAACATATATGGCATCTTTGTTATATTCAAATAGATTTTCGTAAGTATTTATAAAACTACTGCTAAAAACACAAAATGGGTTTTGAATTTGAGAAAATATACGTAATTGATCATCAGCATCAATTACAGCTTTAAGTTTAATTGGTATATCAAACCATCCAACATTAAACACTTTGCCAACAACATCATTTTCTTCTAAATTATTTACCTCTAAAAAGTTCTTTGTTAGCAAAAATTCGTTATCTTTTAATTCGAATTTTTCTTTTGTATTTTTAATCTTTATTACATCATTTAATTGCTCATAATTATCAATAAAAAGACAACTTATATATGATGTATTTATTACATTAGGATTATCATTTGGTATTAATTTTCCTAGATCAATAGTATTTAAATTTAAGACGTAAGAATTACCATCTATGTTAGAAGTATAGTAATCTCCTTCTTCCTTAACTTTATCTATGTACTCACAATATTGCGTATAATTTTCAATATTGTCGAAACTATTCTCTTTTTGCCAAGTTAAATTCTTGCAATATACAATATTATCACTAATTCCATCATATCTTTTTGATATGTTTGCTTTAAAAAAAGGTGATATGGAAACACTTATTAACAAAACTAAAATTATAATTATATTTTCAAAAAGCAAACCTTTTTTCAAGCTTTTTGGATAAGCATAAAAGCCACATAAATCTTTTTTCATCATAATATTTTGCCATCTTTAATCTCATATACTTTATCAAAATAATCAAGTATGTTTACATTGTGAGTAACGACAACTATAGTTGTTTTAAATTCTTCTTTAATTTGCTTTAATGTATCCATGACTATTTTAGTTGATTCCATATCAAGGTTACCTGTTGGTTCATCACATAATAAAAGTTTTGGATTAGTAACTATAGCTCTAATAATAGCTACTCTTTGCTTTTGTCCATCACTTAAAGTTGATACTGTCTGATCAATTTCGTTTTTTAAATTAAATTTTTCAAATAATTGAATAATATCTTCCTTAACGATTTTCTTTTTTTGATAAACTAATGGTAATATAACATTATCGTATGATGATAAATAATCTATAAGCAAAAAATCTTGAAAGACATTCCCTATCATTTCTTTTCTAGTTTTTTCTTGTTCTGAGCTTTTTAAATCAGTAACACAAATATCTTCAATCTCATATTTGCCATCATAGTTTTTATCAATAAGTCCAATCATATTTAAAAGAGTAGTTTTACCTATTCCTGATCAACCTATAATTGCTACTAATCGACCTTTTTCTATTGAAATTGATGCATCTTTAAAGATTTGTTTTGTTCCAAAATGTTTATTATCTATTTTTAAATTAATCGCATTCATGTAAAATTATCTCCTTAGTAAGTGGGTTATAGAAAATAGCAGTAATATAATAATGAGATATAAAGTTTGCTTTTATAGTTTCATCAGTACCACTCAAATGTTGCCAGCCCCATACGCCCCATCTTTGAGTCCAAATTTTGGCCTCCACTGTATAAAAATCAGCAACAACTGCAACACATATTTGATATCTTCCAGCTTTTGCATATTTAATAGCTGCATCAGAAAACTCGAATTGAATTGTAGTATCAGCTTCTATTGAACATGAAAATGAATACGATTGCTGAAAAGATAAATCAAATTGTTTTTTGCTTGATGCCTTAATCATATCTTCTGGGACTCCAGCAATAGCTTGCAACCCTCATTCAGATTGGTAACTAGTACTCTTTGTTGTTGTAACTGAAAAAGAATTAAGTAATGCATAGCGATTTGTTATAATAACATCTAAGTTATTTACTGACATCCATGGACTTAACTTAGCTAATTGTTTATTTTCTGAATATGTATATTCTGCATCTTTCTCAATTTTAGCTCTTTTTCTGTGGGCATGAGCATCATTTGAAGCATAATACTCTGGTGAAGAAACTTCCTTACCTAAAAAATCACTAGGTGTTATTCCTTCACTCCTATTAACAGCTTCCTTAATTTCACGATTTAAAACTGGCGAATTATTTCCGTACCCGTTTAATCCTGTAATACAAAATAGACTTGCAAGAATTATTAATGCTTTTTTTCATTTTGAACATCCTCCTTTTTTCTTTCTTACAAACCAATTATAAACACGCAAAAAATAAAATTCAAGTATTTTCGACACATTTTTTAAACGATATTCGAAAGTATGAAAAATTACTTATTAAGCCACTTCATTATTATTTCTAAATTATCTGTTTTTTTATTATTATCTAGATCAATTCGATATTTAATATCTTCTAATTTTACTGCTCTAGCAACAGGATTAGCTTTAATTCTTCTTAAATATTCTTTAAAAGGTTCATCCTTTTTTCGAGTTAAAGCTAAGACAGCATCAGAAACTGTACTGCCAAAATTTATTCGTATATCTTCAATGCTAATATTAGTTCTTCCCAAAGAACCACTAAAAAGTGCGACAAGTTTTTCGTTAATGCTTCTACAGCGATTAGAAACATTAATTGAATGATCTATAAAATCATTACCTAAAGAATCTTTTTTACCTTGGTAAGCAGCGGTAGCCATTTCCAAAGCTTTTTCATATTTGGCATTCATAGACGTACCTCTCATGTATATATTTTACAGCATTTGACAAATTTCTTCAAAAGAAAAAAATAAGTTGCCAAATGTATATTTTATATACTATACTTTTATGTATCGCTAAAGAGCTTTTTATATCTTGTTTTTATTGAAAAAAAGCTATGTTAGTGGTAATATATCTAAAGTTATGGACAAAAAGTCATAAATACTTATATTTATATAAAAATTTCGGAGGTAAAAACATGAAAGCAAAAGCAGAAGCACCAAGAAAGAATCATACAAATCCTGTTAAAAGATTTTTCATTAATATTTGGCAATGGTTTAAAGAAACAGCTTGGATCCAAGTTTTATTAATCGTTGGCTTAATTATTGGTATAGTTATGTCTATTACTCCATTAGTCGGTTGGATTTCTGGTTTAGTAGAAAAGAGCAAAGAATCTACATTCTACAAAGATAATAAAATTACATATTCAAATTTGCAAACTAAGAACGAAGGCAGCGATGAAAACTATGTAGTTATCTTCATTTCTGATACATGTTCAAACTGTAAAGGTAGCCAAAAATATATCGAAGCTTGGTCAAAAGAACACTCTGAGTTAAAGTTCTACACAATTAACACAAGTGATGAAGATGCTATTACTGATGAAGATTTAATTAACCTTAACACAATTTATCTTCCAGTTTATAACAACCAAGATGACGATATTAAGAACTCAAGTTTTAATGAATATCCAGATGAGTTCCAAACACCAACAATTGCTTGGTATAAAGACGCTGGTGCTGAACCATACAGAGTCTTCTTAGGCGTTGATCATGGCTCTAAAGCTGATGCATATTCAGCCTTAAACAAATATTTCGAAGTTGAATAATCTATAGGAGGCTATGCCTCCTTTTTTATTACTATGAAAAAGAATTCTATATTTGTTGTCTTATCCATTACTATATCATCATGTGGCACAAATATGAATTATTCTAATTCCACTATTTCATCAAGTTTTAGTGATTTTTATATTGAAAACGAATTAAGCATTATAGAATTAAACAATAAAATTAATTCAAAAAGTTCTTTTGCTTTACTCATTTTTTTACCAGAATGCGCCTATTGCTTATTAGCTAAAGAAACAATAAAAGAATCTTTTAGCAAATCAAAAGTAGAATTATATACTCTAAATACATATAACACTAAAAATATAAGTAAACAAAAATTCTACTTAGATTCTATTAATACATATTTAAATCAAAATATTTATAACGAAAATAAAAATTTATTCGAAAATGAAATCAAGTTATATACTCCAACAATGATTGGGTTTAACAATGGACAATCTGTTTTTACTATTATAGGATTTAACAAAAATGATTATGATTTACGTTTAAACACTTTGTTTGAGTACATAAAAAGCCACTAGGTTTCTAGTGGCCAAATTTAACGAATAGTAGTTGTACCAGGAGCTGTAGTAGTGCCTAAATTTGTAGCATTAGTTCCAAATGGATTTACCATAGTTTGATTAATGCTATTTGTTGTTCCGCCACAGGCTATTTCTTCCGTAACAGTGTACGCAGGATAATAAACTGGTCTTGGACTATAATGATGAACAATTCTTGTATTAACTGGACAGATTATTGGTTGCTCTACTGTGTGGAATCTGTTACATACTCTTTCACGAACAGGTAAAACTATTGGTTCATATTTGCATGGAGTAGCTCCGTTAATATTATTACAACGAGAATACATTATTTCCCTCCCATTTCTCAAATTAGAATATGTATTGACTATTAAATTTGTGTAGTCATATGCCTAAAATTAAATTCATATCTTTTTATGTGAAAAACAAGTTAACATATTTAATAGCAATACTCTTATTATTTATAACTTTCAAGTATTCTATTGCTTATAAATCTTCATATATAGAACTAGTAAATATATTCATTTATTTGTTTTTTCCAGCTTTATTTCCAACAATTTTTTTGACTAATTTAATCAGCTGTTCTATTTCATTTGATAAAATTAAAAACAAATTTATATTAAAAGTCATAACAATTTCTCTTTGTCTAATTGGCGGATCTTTAACGACTATAAATATAGCTAAAAAAATAAAATTTAAATGTTTAAAAGACAAAGAGTTATTTTTAATAAATTTATCTGGTGGTAGTCTTTCTTATTACTTTTTAGTATTTTCTTTTTATAATCAATTTAAGCCATGGCTATTAACAGCGATTATATTTTTGGCTAAGCTAATAATATCTTTAATCATATTAAATGATTTTTCTTTTATACCTAGTATAAATAATAGAAATTATATATTTGAAAGCTTAAATACAAGTTTTAATAGTCTCTATAACATGCTTAAAAGCTTAGCGTTAATAACTTTAATAATTCCTTTCTTTAAATTAATATCGAACCAATATTTATCAAACGTAATATTAGGATTTATAGAATTTACAAGAGCTGGTTTAAGATTAGCACAAATTGGAAATATTCTTTCATTATTTTTATTAGTTTTTATCATCGATTTTAACGGCTTAACTACGCTAATACAAATAAAAATGTCTCACAGTAATGTGAGACAATATTTATATATTATTTATAAATTGCCATTAAGCCTATTTATCAGTTCATTACTTATTATTTTTGCGTTTTAAAAACTCTTCATAAACTGGATATGGAACAAGTCTTTTAATATCTGCGCCCAAACTAAACAATTCTTTAACATTAGAGCTTGAAATAAACGCTTCTTCACGTCTAGACATCAAGAAAACCATTTCCATATTTGGATCTATATACTCGTTAACAGCTGCTAATTGAAATTCATATTCAAAATCAGTTACTGCACGCAAGCCTCTTATTAAAGCTACAGCGTTTAGTTTTTTAGCATATTCAACAACAAGTCCATCTGTCTTTTCAACTCTAACTCTATCGATACCCATTCGTTTAAAAGTATCTTCAGCCATTTTCACTCTTTCATCAGCTGTGAAATAAAACTTCTTTCCATAGTTATTAGCAACTAAAATTACCACTTCATCAAATAATTTAAGTCCTCTTAAAACTACTTCTACATGGCCGTTTGTAATTGGGTCAAAGCTTCCTGGATAGCACGCTATTCTTTTCATATTACAATACTCCTTTTCTATAAATTCCTACTTTTTTATATCCATAGGAATATGTTTTGAGTTTAAAACCTTCTAAAGGTTCTAATTCGATATCTTGTTCAGCAACTATAATAGCATTATCTGATAACAAATTTAAATCAATAAGCTTTTTAATAGTTTCAATATTAGATTCATAAGCATATGGAGGATCTAAAAATACTAAGTCAAATTTTGTTTTGCACGTATTTAAAAAATTTAAATAATCTGATCTTGTAATAATTACTCTATCTTTTATTTTTAAATTTGTTGTAGTTTCTTTAATTGCCTCTACACATTCTTTAGCATTATCAACAAAATATGCTTTTGATGCTCCACGTGATAAAGCTTCAAAACCATAAGCACCTGAACCAGCAAACAAATCTAAAACAACTCTATTTTTTATCGACATAGAAATAGCGCTAAAAATAGCCTCTCTAACTCTATCTTGAGTAGGTCTAGTTTTAGCTCTATTCGGATTAACTATCTCTCTATGTCTAAATTCACCAGCAATAATTCTTATCATAACTTTACTTCACACTTCTAAGTATTCCTTGTTCTAATACACTTAATGCTTCTTTTAATTTCATTCTGAGTTCCATATATCTTTTTACTGATTCTAAAGAATAAAGTTCTTTTTGAATTTCATTTATCTTTTTCATTTTTTCATCTATAAGAATTTTAGATTCTTCACCAGTATATAAATAATTCAACTCTTTTTCTAACTCATCTTTCTTTAAAGAAAGTTCTATTGCCTTTTTATCTTCATATATAGCTCTATCTGCTTTTATATATTCTTTATATATTTCAGAATTAATTAAATCTAGTTTAAACTTTTCTAATTCTTCATTAAATTCATCTAAGCTCACTTACATTAGCTCCTTTGCTAAAGTTACCATTAAAGATAAATCTTCTAAACGATCGACAACTCGCTTTCTTCTTTTAACTTTGTAATCTTCTAAAAAAGATTTAAATTCTTCAGGATGAAAAGTCAATTCACGATGCCAAAGAGGATTTTCTCTAAGAAACAACCAATAATCAAAGTTTTGGTCTAGCTTAATTATAACATCTGAACGCATAATTAATCATCATTTCTTTGATAAGGTCGTTTGGTTGACCTAGCATCAAACACATCTTGTTCTTCTGGTTTACTTAATTCACCTAAAACAGCAAGTATCTTTTTCATTCCATTTAAGCCTTCTTGAATCTTATCCGCGTCAAATCCAGATATCAAATCAAAAATACCGCCTAGTCCTTCGTTTTTTGACTTATTATTATTTTCTTCTTTATCATTTTTTTCAGTATCTTCAACTTTTTCTTCTTCCTTCTCTTTAAATTCTTCAGCATCTGGACCATATATATCGTATATTTCATATAGTTCTTGCCAAGTATGTTTTCCATCCCTAACAGTTTGTTTTAAATACTCTTTGTCTTTACAGAATTCTTTAAATTCTTCAAATTTATCCATAACACTCACCTATATATGATATGCATTTAGAGTGACAAATGCTGACTTTATATAAAAGATAATCACCATTAAATAACAAAATACATAAAATGAGCATGAGGAGGTGCTTATAGTATGTATTACTACGGACCTAACTATCCATATGGTGCTAATACTGGATATGGTTATCCAACACAAAATAACGGCGTCGGTGGTTGGTTTGCTTTAATCCTTGTCATTTTCATCCTTTTAGTTATTATTGGTTGTGGATGCCCTGGATTTAACATGGGCGGTTGCGGAGGGTGTTAACACCCTCTATAATTTTTCCAATTTAACAAATATTTTATAAATCATGATATAATCTTAATCGAGGTTTTAACCATGATTAAAATATATGATGACAAAAGTAAATATTTAAGAACAAAATGCACACCATTTGATATGCCTTTAGATCAAGAAACTATCGATTTAGGCCATGAAATGGTTGAATATTTAAAACTATCACAAGATGATAACTATGCTAAAAAGCACAAAATTAGATCAGGTGTTGGTTTAGCTGCCCCACAAATAGGATTAACAAAAAGATTGTTTGCAGTTTATGTCGAAGTTGAAGATGGGCTAAAACAATACGCTTTAGTTAACCCTATAATCAAAAGAACAAGTGCTAAAAAGTGTTATTTACAAGGTGGTGAAGGATGTTTATCAGTTCCAAAGGACCATCCTGGATACGTCTATAGATACAATAAAGTTGTTATGAGCGGATTTGATATTCTAACTATGAAAGAAGTTGAAATAACTGCTTATGGTTATTTTGCAATCGTCTTACAACATGAATATGATCACCTAGATGCGACACTTTATTACGACAGAATAGATAAAAGAGATCCTTATAAAGAAGATCCAAACGCTATTGCAATTTAAGAAGCTAACAAGCTTCTTTTTTTGTATATTAATCGTAAAGATTAAACATATAATAAGGTTATAATCATTGATATTATTTTAATTTTAACCTATAATAACAATGACATTTCGAGTCAAACTTATTTAGGAGATAATATATGGACGAATTTAGAAAAATTCCGTCTTCGCCTGTTTCTATTTATGCTTTAGGAGGCCTAGATGAAGTCGGAAAAAATACTTATTGTATTGAAAATGAAAAAACATTAATTATGATTGATGCTGGCGTTAAATTCCCAGAAGAGAATCTTCCAGGCGTCAACTACGTTATACCTGATTATACACATTTAAAAAATCAAAGAAATAAAATTAAGGCACTTTTTATTACTCACGGTCATGAAGACCACATCGGTGCAATCCCATTCTTATTACAAACAGTCTTTATTCCTGTTATTTACGCACCAAAATTAGCCTGTGCTTTAATTAGACATAAACTTGAAGAATTTAAACTTAAAACACAAGTTAAAATTGTCGAATATAATTCTGATACAGTTGTTCAAGTCGACGATTTCAAAGTTGAATTCTTCCACGTTACCCACTCAATTCCAGATTCATATGGAATTGTAGTTTCTACACCACACGGAACAATAATGCACAGTGGTGACTTCAAAATCGATTTAACTCCAATTGATTCTGACTATGACTTACCAAAGCTAGCAAGTTTTGGTGCTAGAGGAGTAGACCTTTTATTAGCTGACTCGACAAATGCTGAAATCGAAGGATATACACAATCAGAAAAATCCGTTATCACTTCTATTTATGATGTCTTCCATAAGGCAACAGGAAGATTAATTATTTCTACTTTCTCAAGTAACCTTTCAAGAATTCAACAAATAGTTGAGGCTGCTGTAAAGTTTAATAGAAAAATTGTTATTTTTGGCCGTTCAATGGAATCGAATATTAGTTCAGCAAGAAGCTTTGGATATATTCATATTCCAGACGCTAATATTGTCACACCAGATAAAATTAAATCTTTACGTCCTTCTGAAACTGTAATTCTTTGTACTGGTAGCCAAGGCGAACCAATGGCCGCTTTATCAAGAATAGCTAACGGTGAACATAGATACATTAGAATTATACCTGGAGATACAGTTGTCTTCTCTTCCTCACCAATTCCAGGAAATACAGGAAGCATTAATAAGGTAGTCAACCAACTCACTAGATGTGGCGCTAACGTATTAGTTAACTCTGTATTTTATAACCTCCACGCTTCAGGTCACCCAGCTAAACAAGAACTTAGATTACTTCAAAAAATTGCAAGACCAAAATACTTTATGCCAATTCACGGCGATTATAGAATGTTAAAAATACACGCTGATGTTGCTTGTGAAGTCGGAATGCCTAGAGAAAACACTTTTGTCTTATCTAACGGTGATACTTTAATTTTAAAGAACCATAAGATAACTGAAGGATCTAGAATTCCAACAGATGCAATTTATATTGATGGAAACGATATAAACGGTTTATCAACTGCTGTTATAAAAGACAGATTAATCTTAAACAACGATGGTATGGTCGCAGTATTAATTTCATTAGATTCTAAAAACAACAAATTATTATTGCCACCACATATTGAAACAAGAGGTTTTGTCTATAATCAAAATTCAAAGAACACTCTCATTGCTGACGCTTGTACTTTAATTGAAAAGAATTTAAACGAACTCTTTAAACAAAAAGTTAAATTTATTGAAATTAAAGATACAATTAGATCAGTTACATCCAAATACTTCTATCAAATGACAAGAAGAAATCCAATGATTATTCCAGTAATCATGAACAAGACTGATAACTAATGTTTATTTTGGCTAGCAAGTCCCCACGTAGGGCTGAACTTCTAAAAAAGATTTATAACAAAGAGTTCATAATTGATCCAACAGATGCTGATGAATCTAAAATCAAGAATATAGATCCAAGTGATACTTCTCTTGCCATAGCTTTATTAAAAATGAATGAAGCTATTAAAAAGCATCCAAATGATACTATTCTCACAGCAGATACAATTGTTATTCAAAACGGAACCATATATGGAAAACCTAAGACAAAAGTAGATGCAATTAATATGTTAAACAATTTATGTGGTGTTCCTCATCAAGTAATAACAGGATATGCTATAGCTATCAATGGAAAAATAGTTGCTCAAAATAAAACTGTGACTAATTTAACGTTAAAAAGAATGTCTAGTAATGAAATTGAAAACTATATAGCTACTGGCTCACCTTTTGATAAAGCTGGTGGTTATGGGATTCAAGATACAGAATATATTAAGACAGATAAAATCGATGGCAGTTTTGCTAATGTAATGGGGCTACCAATTGAAGATTTAAAGCAAGAATTTATCAAATTAAAAATATAGGCAACTAACTACACAGTTAATTGCCTTTTTTCATATAAATAATTGCTTGGAGGTTTTAAAATGTTTTATAAAAACTTTTATAATAACAATGAAAGAATGGGAGCTTTGTTACCTTTTGTTGGTGGATTAATAGTTGGCGGTGTCTTTGCTCCACCTAAAGGTGTGCCTAATTATGGTCAAATAGGTGCACCAAGTTATGCCCCACCACCAATGTATTATTCAAACCCTTATCCTAATCAACCAATATATTATGATCCGACTTTAGTTTATTATAATAACTATGGTTACGTTCCAAATGTTCCTCAACAACAAGTTCAAACTCAAAGTGAGTATACGTTTCCAGGACCTTACAGTTCTTAGTTTTTCTTAGCTTCTAATAAGTTTGATATATCGCTTGAAAGCTTTGAAGCTTCATCTCCAACCACAATGACTATTTTTTTCTCCATGACAATGATTTCACTCAATCCGTTTTCTTTGAGCATATCTAAATTAACTAGTGAAGACTCTTTGACGACAAGAGAAAGTCTAGACATTCTAGAATCAACTGATTCAATATTATTTAAGCTACCTAATGCTTGAACGACAGTTCCAGCTAAACCAGCTACTTTATCTGTAAATTCCTTTCTTTGTTTAGATTTACTATGCTTAACAATAATAACAGCGATTAATGCTGCAAGTAAAACTGCAATAAGTGCAACAACTATTCCTATAATAACTTCTTTTTTCATTTTCTGTTCTCCTATTAATTAGCAAAAGATTTTTTTAATCTACTATATTCATCAAAAGGTTTTAAGTGTACTAAATTAAATTCTTTTGATGACTTTTTTATTTTAAATGAGAGTGACTTGCTTTTACAAGTATTCATATCACATGCAATTTCAAATAATCTAGTATTATGTATATTGACATCTAATATATCTTCATCATTTAAAATTAAACTTGAAATAAACGAATGATATTTAGCATTATGAAGTGGTGCAAGCATATTTAGTTCATAGCCTGAATCGCCAGTCATAAGTGAGCCACCAAGAGAATGGGCATAACCACTTGATCCAAATGGTGTAGAAAGTAGTATTCCACTTGCAGGTGTTATAAATAGCATTTTTCCATTTATTCTAACTTCAATATGTAAAGTTTTAATTGCACTTCCTATCATTATATCGTTAACAGCATACCAAACTTGTTTGTCATCTATTAACTCTATCGCTCTATGTTTTTCAAAAGACATATTTCCTGATTTTATATCGTCGATAAATAGATCTATTTCATCAATTTCATACTCAGCATAATGTCCAAGCGTACCAGCGTTTATCAATAGAAAATTACCTGAATAATCATAATCTCTAATAGCGTGCAATAAAGAGCCATCACCACCAATAACTATTACTAAATCAGGTTCATTAGATTCTTTATAACCTAGATAGTTTAATGCAGATTTTATTTTCTCAACTTCTTCAGTTCTACCAATAAATAGCTTAGAAATATAAATTGAATATGTTTTCATTACCTTTTCACTTTCTATTTTAATAAAATCATTGTATCATATTAGAGGTCAAAGGAGATAAAAATATGAGCAACAATATTGAAATTGAAGCAAAAGTATTATTAAGCCATAGAGAATATTTAAAAGTAGTTGAATCGTTAGGATTCAAACCAGAAGATCAATTTACACAAACAAACCATTATATCGACTCTAAAGAAAGAGATTTAAAAGCTAATGGCATTGCTTTACGTATTAGAGAAAAATCTGATGAAATCGTTTTGACATTAAAAACTCCATTAGCAGAAGGTTTGCTTGAAAAGAATCAAACTCTCACTAAAGAAGAAAGCGATAAGATGATTAACGAAAATGTTTTCCCTAAAGGTCCTATTGCTGACTTTCTTGAAATTCTTGATGTAAACGTCGATTCTTTACAAGTATTAGCAACCTTAGTCACAAATCGTTATGAAAAGCCATTTAAAACAGGTAAAGTCGCACTTGATGAAAATTTATATTCAGACATGGTCGACTATGAATTAGAGATGGAAGAATCAGCAATTATGAATGCTAGAGCCTTAATTAAAGAAATACTTGATCCACTCAATATTCATCACGATTACAACACTCTTTCTAAACAAGCTAGAGCAATTAACGCTATTCGCGGTAGATAAAAAATAAGAGATTAATTGAAATTGAATTTTCAAATAATCTCTTTTTTGTTATATCAATTTAAACTGCGATAAATTTTTTGAATAATCACTTGCTGTTATTTTGCTATTTTTTAATAAATAATCATGAGTAATATCTCTATAGTTATATATACTTTGTCCATCTTTTGTTAGCTTTCCAATTATCTCTGCTGATGGGAAATAGTCATAATTACGTGAGGAGTTTCTATGCAATGCTAAATAATCAATAACTGCTATAGTATAATATTTTGTATCATCAAGTGATTCTTCATTAATTCTATAAATATAATTTGAGCTATACTTAGCTTCATTTCTTATTTCAGAACCTAAAGCTTTAACTATAAATACTTCATTATCAAATGGAAGTGCAGTATATAAATCAGCATAAGTAACATTGCCTTTAACACTAGCACGTCCATTATTACACATTGAATAATCAATGTTAAATCCTTGATTAGTAGCTTCATCAGCAATAGCTTTGACGACTAAATTAGCGATAGAATTTGTGCTAGATGAATATAAAGTACCACTAACGTATGCTAATGTTTCACTTCCAATAGCATCAGTCTCAGTTTTATATTTGTTATATAAATTAGATAAACTTGTATCGTATTCACTAATATCTAAAGCTAAATTTTCAGTGTTAGTAGCTTCATAACTTTGAACTTGACCTTTGCTATAAGCGACTCCGTTTGAACTAGCTTGAATAAATGGAACATCGTTAACATATTCTAATTCGTATTGATGTGAGTGAGCACAGAATACAACATCAGCATATTTTTTATTGCTGACAGAGCTATATTCAGCTATGCCACCATATTTACTTGTCATATCAGCTGCAGAAGCGTGAGCACTAACTACAACAATGTCGACACCCTTATTTACTCTTAAGTCATCAGATATTTCTTTTATGACTTCTTCAGGATTAATAAAAGTATATTCATCGGCAAATTGTGAAGAAATAGAAGTTATTTGATCTGATCCAATTACACCTATTATTCCAACTTTCAAACCACTTTCTAAAGTCTTAATAGTATATTTTTCCCCTAATTCATCTGCATGGTCTAATACTTTTTTATTTTCTATATCAAAATGATAAATATTTGAAGCTAAGAAAGGCGTTGAAGAACTTATTTGCATATTACTAGTTATATACTTTGCTCCCCAGTCAAATTCGTGATTTCCTAAAGTAAAGCAATCAAATCCAATATCATTCATAGCGTATGTTAATAATTCACCATGATTATAATTTGACTCTAAAGATCCTTGCCACATATCCCCAGAATTAATCAAAACAGTATTTTCTTCTTTTCCTTTTTGTTTTAAGAATGTTCCATATTTTAGAATTCCCATATTAGAATTCTTTTCTACTGTCGAGCCGTGGAAATCGTTAATTCCATACATAGTAATACTAATTTCTTTGTTATCATCTTTTACTATTAAATTGCAAGAAGCTTTTAATCCATCAACGATGATAGATATTTTTGTGTTTCCTTCTTTTTTTGCTGTTATCAAACCTTCATTAGAAACAGTAGCAATACTTTCGTTTTCACTAAGCCACGATACCGATTCTAATGGAGTAAAATTTATTTCATATTCTAATTTATAAGTTTCACCAACATTAAGAACTAAACTATCAATCATAGAAATTTTCTTTTCAACACTTGAAGTACTACTGCTTGAAGATGTTGAAGAACTAGAAGTTGATGATGAACTTATAGTTGAACTACTAATACTACTTGATGAAGATGTACTAATTGATGAAGATACACTAGTACTACTTGAACTTATATTCGAAGTACTACTATCCGAACTAACATAGCTACTAGATGAGCCAGAACTAATTGTACTAGATGTAAAATTACTTGATGAACTACTAGTGCTCGTTGAATCGCTAGAAGATGTATCAATTATTCCTATACTACAACTTGTCAAAGACAAAATAGCAAAAATAGATATTATATTTATTCGTTTTATACTTTTTTTCATTAAAAACTCCATTTCTTAAAAACAGACAAATAAAAACTCCTTAAGTTTCTAACCTAGGGAGTTAGTTAAAAATTTATTTATTGTTCTCTTCCATATCTTTTAGATGTGGACACGTGTCAAATGTTGGACAATTTTCATGTGAACACATACTTTGAGCAATTCTTCTTGCACGTGGAATAAAAACTCTAATTTCTTCAGGATTGTAACCAACTTGAATTTTTTTATCATCGACCATGATAGGTCTTTTTAAAACTGTTGGATTCTTTTTAATAAACTCTAGCAATTCGTTTAATGACATTGAATTTAAATCAATATTATTTTCTTTAATAATTTTAGAACGTGTAGAAATTATTTCATCAGTACCATCTAAAGATTTAGTTAAGATATCTTTTAAATCTTCAATTGTTAAATCGCCATTAAGAATATTAACTTCAGTAAAAGGTATTTTTTCTGCTTTAAACCACTCTTTAACCTTGCGGCATGAAGAGCAAGAAGGGGATACATATATTTTAACCATAAAGCACCTCCTTTCAGATACTTTAGATAACTATTAATATATCACAAATTAGATATATCTAACTCAATAATTTTGAATGAATAACGTATTGAGCCGTTGCGTTATTTGTTGCAATAGGAATATCATAAACGACAGAGATACGAAGCAAGGCTTTGATATCTGGATCGTGTGGTTGAGATTCAAGCGGATCCCAGAAGAAAATAACTATATCAATCTTACCTTCTGCGATTTTAGCACCGATTTGTAAATCTCCACCAAGTGGACCAGAAAGATATGGTTTAACAATTAAACCTGTTTCTTTTCTAATTTGCATTGCAGTTGTGCCAGTACCACATAAGTCATACTGGGCTAAAACTTCTTTGTTTTCCTTACAAAATTGGACAATGTCTGCTTTTTTGTGATCGTGAGCGATCAATGCGATAGTTTTTCTCTGTTGTTCCATATTTTCTCCATTCTATAGTGATTCTATATCCTTACTATTAGTTTGTTCCTTTTTCTTTCCAAATGCAACCTTAAATAGATTAATAAACACAGGAATATATAAAACAAAAGATAGTAACAAGAAGAAAGCTGAGACAGCCATCAATATAGTGCAAATAATTTCTTTATTTGCAAAAGCGATGGAAGGACAATCTAAGACAAGTAAAACGCCCATTACAACGTAAAAGACGAAAGTTGATAATTTACCAAACCATTTAGCACCAGAAAGTTTTACATCTCTTGTAAAAAGAATTATATCGCATACAAGCATGAATAGTTCTTTAAAGATAAATATAGAGAGCAAAACCCACATCCAATCATAATGAATAACCAAAACAATTGCTATAGCAAATTGCATCAACTTATCACCAAGAGGATCTATAAACTTTCCTAAATCAGTTATTTGATTACATCTACGAGCTATTTGCCCGTCAAGAAAATCAGTAAAACCAGCCACAAATATTAAGCTTGTAGCCACATAGTGTTGAACAACACTATCACCAGCCGTAAGATATAAAACCATAAATAATGGTACTAATAAAATTCTTATGTAGCAAAGTATATTAGGAATAGTAAACCAATCTTTTTTGTCAATTTTAAACTTCATAATTACCTCACTAGAAAAGTATATCAAAACTTATTTTATAGAAAAAGATGAACTTACAATTTTATTTGACAAAAAGTTAAAAATATGAAACTTTTTTAGAAAAAATACATACCTTAGTTTGTATGAACATAAAAAAAGATAGTTTAGAGTTGATTACATATTTTAAAAATTGTTTATCGTTAAATGAATATGATTATCTAGCTAACAGCAATATAGTTTTAAATTGCTTAAAAGAAGATAAAAACATCAGTGAAGCATATATAACAGTAAATAATTATCTGAATCCAACTTTTAAAGAAATTCAAGAAACGTTTCAAAAAAACATTAGTGAAAATCCATTGAAATCTTTAACTTTTTTATCGTCAATATCAAATACAAAATATCCAGTTTTAACTGTAAATAGAAAAGATATATCTTACACGATTAAATCATGCGTTAAAATACACGCCATAGGTTGTCCCTTATGTGTTTCTAACCTAGGTCTTGAAACGCCAAATCGAAAATTTGTATCACTAAGTCTATCTAATAACGATTATTTACTACAAGTTCCACCAGCGTCTTATATTGAAGGACATTATGTTTTATTAAATAAAAGACACGTTCCAATATTGTTAGACTTACCAGAAATCCAAGATATGCTCGACTTTTCTTATAAATTTCCAAACGTAACAATATGCGCCAATAACGGTTCAAATAGAATCGGAGGTTCAATTCCTAATCACGCTCACTTTCAAGTTATCACTTCAAAATTCAACATATCTAAAGCCAAAGATTTAATTGTGTTAAAAAAGAAAAAAGATTATTCGATATCAATTATAGATTGGTATGTTCCTAGCTATAGAATTAGATCAAAGAACAAAGAATTAATAGCACAGATATATTCTAAAATTAAACAATTATTTGAAAGCGAAAAGTATGAAAAATTAGTAAATAATAAAGCAGAACACCATAATTGTTTAAATATAGTTTCATATTATTCAAACAAAGAATATGTTTTAGAAGTTATTTTGAGAAGTAATTTAATGGTAAATAATAAATACAAATTTGACACTCCTGAAAAGTGCTTGCAAGTAAAAAATAGCGCTATAGGAATATTTGAAGTTTCAGGCTTATTTATCTTAGATGACAAAATATTTGAAAGAATAAAAAATATTAATAAACCAAGTGAAAAATATATATTTGAAAACTGCAAGAAGATATTAAAAGGCGTTTCTATTTTCAAGAAACGCCAAAAGAAAATTAATGTTATGAGTCAATTAATAAAAGATTTAGATCTTTTCTGTAATATTTGAGAAAACTCTTAACACTTCTTTAAATTTATTTAAAACACCTTTAAAATCTAACTCGCCTAAAGCAATTGTAATATCACGCCATAAATCGCATAAATCATCGAGCATACTAGAATAATCACTATCGTTTTTCTTGGATTTAAAGGCTTCTACAATAGCTGCATTTATACTTGATAAAGAGCTTTTTAACTGCAATATATCTTTTGTAATAATAGAATCAGTCAAACTAAGAATTTCTTTATTAAACTTTTCAAAGTTAACTTTGACTCTATTTTTAATATTTAAAGTAATTTCATTTAAGTATTCTGCAAACGGCTCTAAAGCTTTAGGATATAAAAACTTAATTTGTAATACATCTTTTAACGCATATGAGTAATCAGTAAATAAATTGGTAGAAATTTGATCGGAATGTTTTCTAAGAGATTCAATTGGTTCAATTTCTAATTTTTCTCTTTCTTTTTCTTCTTCACAAAGAATATTTAAAGGTTGGCCTTTATACATTCTTTTGTATTTTAAAGAAGGATTAATTCTAACAATTTCTTCAGGTGTAGTATTAAATTTTAATGCAATATCATTGATAGATTCGTTTTGTTTAACAATATATAGTTTTATTTTATTCATATTATCCCCACATTAATGATATGGAGATAATTTATTCTTTATGCTTCAACTTTTTCTTCTTGAGCTTTTAAATTTTCTCGTCCAATAGAAAGCATAAGTTTTATTCTGTTTTCTTGGTTAACTCTAGGAGCACCTGCATCATAGTCAACAGCAACAATATTGGCTTTTGGATTAATTTCTCTTATCTTACGAATCATTCCTTTACCAGAAATGTGGTTAGGTAAGCAACCGAATGGTTGTGTACAAACAATGTTTTCGTAGCCAGATTCAGCTAATTCAAGCATTTCGCCAGTTAATAACCAGCCTTCACCCATCTTATTACCATAGCCATTTACACCTTTAACTAATTCTTTAACGTGTCCATATGTTGCAGGAACATTGAAATCTGTATAGTGCTTAATAGCATAGTTGAAAGATTTTTGAATCTTGTCACAATAATCTAATAATATTTCACATACTTTTTTCTTTAAAATATGGCCGCCATAAAGTTTAATGTCTTCAATACGATTATCAATTTTAAACATGATAAAGTTCAAAATTCCCGGCAAATTAACTTCACAATCTTCTGATCTTAAGAATTTTTCCAATTCGTTATTGCCTAAGGCAGCATATTTAACATATATTTCACCAACGACACCGACTTTAACTTTTGGCGTACGTTCAATTTTAATAGTAGCAAAGTCTTTAGCAATATTATCTAAATTTGCTCTAACGTGACTAAGTTTATAGCCTTTACCTTTGCTCATTAAATCAGCAAGGTATTTTGTCCATTTTTCAACTTTAGCTTCTGACTCACCTTTAGTGACTTCATAAGGTTCTACTTGATTGTGTAAACACATAAGTAAATCGCCATAGATTAAAGCAGCTAAAGATTTTCTAATCATCGGGATTGTAATGTGGAATCCTGGATTTCTTTCCATACCTGATAAGTTTAAAGAGACGACTGGAACTTGTTCAAGTCCAGCTTTTTTCAAAGCTTTTCTCAATAAGAAGATGTAGTTACTAGCTCTACAGCCACCACCTGTTTGAGTAATCATTAAAGCTACTTTGTTAACGTCATATTTTCCACTTTGAACAGCGTTAATGAGTTGACCTAAAGAAAGAATTGCTGGGTAACATGTATCGTTATGGATATATTTTAACCCTGTTTGGGCAATATCTGGTGATGTAGTTTCTAAAAGTTCAGCTTTATAACCATAACTAGAAAATACTTGTTGAATAATTCTAAAGTGAATAGGTGCCATCATCGGGAAAAGAATAGTAAATTCTTTTTTCATTTGCTTAGTGAAAAGCAAACGGCCAGTTTTTTTATCGTATTTTTTCTTTATTGGCTTATTTGAATTCATCTTTGTTTCTCCTTTCCAACAGCAGCTAAAAGTGATCTAATTCTAATTTTAACAGCACCTAAATTTGTAATTTCATCAATTTTTATTTGGGTATAGATTTTTCCATTTCTTTCAAGAATATCTCTTACTTCATCAGAAGTAATTGCATCTACGCCACAACCGAATGAAACAAGTTGAATAAGTTGCATATCATCATAGTTTTTAATGTATTGTGCTGCTTCGTAAAGTCTAGCGTGATAAGTCCATTGATTCAAAACGTGGACAGCAGGCATTTGTTTAACTTTATGAGCAATTACATCTTCAGTAACAATAGCTACATTAAAGGACATGAGCAATTTATCAATACCGTGATTGATTTCTGGATCAACGTGATATGGTCTTCCAGCTAAAACAATAATTGTTTTCTTCTCTTGTCTTGCTTTTTCAATTATTTCATCACCTTTTTCACTGATTTTTTTCTCGTAATTTGCATATTCTTTATAAGCTAATTCACTTGCTTTTTTAACTTTTTTTTCATTTAAATCTGGGAAGTATTTTACTAATTTTGAATAAATCTTCTTTGCAAAATCTTTATGTCTATGAATACCAACATACTCGTTGATAAATGTTGCATTATCATTTTTTAAACGCTTTACATTTACTTTGATTACTTCAGGATAGTATGCAACAACTGGACAGTTATAGTGATTATCCGATCTTCCTTCATCGATGTTATAAGACATACATGGGTAGAAGATTGTTTTTACACCTTTATCTAAAAGGTTAATTACGTGACCATGCATAAGTTTTGCTGGATAACATACAGTATCACTTGGAATAGTCATCTGACCTTTTCTATATAAAGAAGGTGAAGAGACATCACTTGTTATAACTTCAAATCCTAAAGCAGTAAAGAATGTATGCCAGAATGGTAAAAGTTCATAAATATTCAAGCCAAATGGGAGACCAATTTTACCACGAGGACCACTAACTGGCTTATATGAAGCAAGCAATTCTTGCTTATAAGCATATAAATTTAGCTCGTTAGAATTAGCTTTAGCTGTTACTGGTTTTTCACATCTGTTTCCACCGATATATCTTCTTTTTCCGTCGAAACTATTTATAGTTAAACGGCAGTGGTTAGAACAGCCATTACATGTAACAACTTTAATATCATGCTTGAATTGAAGCAAAGCTTCTTTATCGAGAATTTCTGATTTTTCTAAGTTTAAATTCTTAGCATCTAACGCAGCACCATAAGCACCCATTAAGCCAGAAATATTAGCTCTAACAACATTAGCATCTAACTCTTTTTCAAAGGCTCTTAAAACTGCATCGTTTAAGAATGTTCCACCTTGAACAACAATCTTTTTACCTAAATCGTCCTTTGATGAAGCTCTAATAACTTTATACAAAGCATTCTTAACAACTGAAATTGATAAGCCTGCTGAAATATCTTCAATTGTTGCACCATCTTTTTGAGCTTGTTTAACAGCTGAATTCATAAAGACAGTACATCTTGAACCTAAATTAACTGGACGCTTTGCAAATAATCCAAGTTTTGAAAAGTCAATTATTGAATAACCTAAAGCGCTAGCAAATGTTTGTAAGAAAGAACCGCAGCCAGACGAACATGCTTCGTTTAAGAAAATATTGTCGATAGTTCCATTGTGAATTTTAAAACATTTAATATCTTGACCACCAATATCTATGACAAATTCAACTTCTGGTAAGAAATGTTTAGCAGCTTCAAAGTGAGCCATAGTTTCAACAATACCGTGGTCTAATTTAAAGGCATTTCTAATGATGTCCTCACCATAGCCAGTAGCACTTGCACCTTTGATAATAACGTTTGGATTTTGTTCATAAATATCTAAAAGAATTTCTTTGACTAAAGCGACAGGATTTCCACCATTGCTCATGTATTTTTCATATCTAATATTTTCTTCTTCATCGATTAAAACTGCCTTGATTGTTGTCGAGCCAGAGTCGACACCTAAATACAAAGGCTTATCATAATTAGCTAATGGGAGTGTTGGAACATAGTCTAAGTTATGTCTATCAGTAAATTCTTTATATTCTTCTTCTGATTTAAATAAAGGTGACTGATATGCAAAGTTTTCGTTATTTCTATATGTTGCAACTGATTCGATAATTTTATTAATGCTAATTTTTTTCTCACTTAGTAAAGCAGCGCCTAAAGAGACAAAGTAAAGTGAATTTTCAGGTAGCAATCCTTTAATTTTTAAGACGTCATCAAAAGCCTCACGCAATTGACTCATGAAAGTTAATGGACCGCCAAGATAAACGATATTACCTGTAATTTCACGACCTTGAGCTAATCCTGCAATCGTTTGGTTTACAACTGCATAGAAAATACTAGCAGCAATATCTTCTTTTTTTGCTCCTTGGTTTAAAAGTGGTTGAATATCTGATTTAGCAAAAACACCACATCTACTTGCAATTGTATAAATCTTTTCTTTCTTTTTGGCTAAATCGTCAATTTCAGTAACATTGACATTAAGTAAACTAGCCATTTGATCGATAAAAGCCCCAGTACCACCAGCGCATGACCCATTCATTCTAACTTCAACGCCATTGTTCATAAAAATAATCTTGGCGTCTTCACCACCAAGCTCAATTATACAATCTGTATTTGGGTAAAAGTGCTTTGTTGAAGCTCTTGTAGCATATACTTCTTGATAAAAAGGAAAACCACAGGAATCTGCAATACCCATACCAGCAGAACCTGAAAAAGCTAATTCAACTTCATCTTCTCCATTTAAAACTTCATTCTTAAGTCTTGTTAAAACTTTTTCAATCATTTCAGCAATCTTAGAATAATGCCTTTCATAAGTACTATAAATTACATTTGCGTTTTCATCGATAACAACGCATTTAATTGTTGTACTACCTATATCTAATCCAACTCTGCAGTTCATTTACTTCTCCTTATCTTCTTTTTCGATTTCTTTTTTCTCTTTATCAGTTAACGATATGCCACCTGATGATTCTTTTATTTGTTTTTTTACATCTTCTGGAAGGTTTGAATACATTTGTGAACTTTGAACTGTAAATTCTTTTCTAGCTTCCATAAAGAACTGCTTTATTCTATCGTTGGCGTTATTTATAAGCTCTTCACCATAGGCTACTAAAAATAGAGCATCAAACAATCTTGTAAGTGAGTAGAAAGGAACATAGACAAGAAGTCCTAAACCTAAAGCAATCATAGGAGTAAATACGTAATTAATATGAGTAAAGACTCCTATAAGAACTCCAGCAGTATAGCTTATAAAAAATAGTAAATAACCTAGCCAGTTAAGCTTTATATCAATTGCATCATGCTTCTTTTTCACTGATGGATATAATTCTTTTCTAAATATCATAACAGTCATAGTTGTTGGTGAAATTCGTTGTTTATTGTCGCTCAATATTGTATTGATTCCATAAAAAGACATTTCGTTTTTTCTAAACTCTGCTTGGGCAAACATAATTCCAGCAAAAATGCCTACTGAATTAGATACCGAAATTAGCGGGTAAATAATATTAGAATTTTGAGTGATAAAATCGATAGCCGCATCTAAATTTCCTAGGTCAATATCTTTTAATTCATCAAAAATATCTGGATTTGTTTGACTGATAACAAAATATCCTATTCCCATAGAGACAGCTTGGAAAAGAATATATATTAATATTCCTAAAACAATTGTTCTAAAGCCTCTATATAATCCTCTTCCTGTTCTATAATACGTTCCTATTCCTTTTTTAAAAGAAATATTGCTTGTACGCATATTTGATACTAAATCGTTAACTTCAATTGTAACCATAAAGAATAATGGTAAAGCGAAGAAAACAAGTATTAAAGAAAAATAATATGTATAGGAGGCTAATGCAATTGAAAAGAAAACTATAAATGCACCTAAAAATGTAAGTCCAAGTAATCTTGGCCAGCTTTTTTTAAATAAATTTTTTCTTTCTAACTTCAATTCTTTAGTTATCTTATCGTACATCTTGCACCCCACTTTTCTGTATTTAAATAATAACTTTGTTATTATAATACATGATTGGCAAACTTTCATTAAAAAACACTTTACAATTTGCCCATTCTGACAAAAGGGAGATTATAATATGACTATTTTTTTGTGTATAATTATTAAAGATTAATAATTTTTAGACTAAAATTTGATAGAAAGGAGTATTTCTATGAAAAAAATATTAAGCACATTACTTTGTTCGACAGCTTTTTTAAGTTCATTTTGTTTATTTGGATGTTCTAAAAAAGAGCCGGAAAACCCGGCAAGAATTGTCTCGATAACTCAATCAGGAAAAGTTGAAAACGTTACAACATATACAATCACTTATTCTGATGGCTCAACATACACTTTTGAAGTTAAAGACGGCGAAGATGGTTCAGTAACAGTCGATGATTTATACAATAAATATAGCGAAATATATGGTGATATAACTTATGATGAGTTTTTAAAAATTTATTTAAAAAGTAACGAAGATCAATTAGTTTATTCAACTCATAAAGCCTTGGCTTCTTCAGCTAAAGTTTATACAGAATTCTATGAGACACGTTCATCAGGGTCAATAGGAGGTTTATTTACTGGACTTCAACAAGTTAAAACCAACTCTTTATATCAAGGATCTGCAGTTATTTATCAGATAACTGATACTGATGTTTATTTTATTACTAATTATCACGTGATTTATAGCAGCTATGCTAATTCGGATAATAATGGCTATATATCTAGCAATATAAATATTTATCTTTACGGCAGTGAAGGTGGTGCAACTCAAAGTGGTACCAAAAAAGTTAATGGCACTGAATATATGAATTATAAATATGACGAGTATGCTATTCCAGCTTCTTATGTAGGTGGTTCAGTCACATATGACTTAGCAGTTGTTAAAGCAAGCAAAGAAGATGTATTCAATGTCAATCCATATGTACTACCAGTCGAATTTGCTTCATCATATAGCGTTGGTGAAACAGCAATAGCTATAGGTAACAGCGAAGGAGAAGGAATAAGCGTCACTCAAGGTGTTGTTAGTGTTGACAATGAATATATTAATCTTGAAATCGATAAAAAGCGTTCCTACCGTTCCATTAGAATAGACACTGCTATTTACAGTGGAAACTCTGGTGGTGGATTATTTAACAGTCGCGGTGAATTAATAGGTATAACTAACGCTGGTGATGAGACAGATCAAAATATAAACTTTGCTATTCCACTAGAAATAGTTAAATATGGAGTAGCAAACATAGTCAGAAACTCTGTCGATAAACAAATGAAAGTAGCTACTTTAGGTTTAACTATTGAAGAGAAAAATACTCATTATGAATTTAATAGCAAAACAGGTAAAGGAAGTACAATTTCTACTGTCCAAATATCAAGCGTAAAAAGTAAGAGTATCGCTGAAAAAATGAATTTATCTTCTAACGATATATTAAATTCTTTAATTATTAACGGAGAAGAATACAAAATTAATAGAAGTTACGATATCGGCTCACTTCTCCTATTAATTAAAGAAGGAGATACAATCAGTTTTAAAATTAACTCTAATAACGAAGAAAAAGAATCTAGTTCTTATACCTTAAGTAGAAGTGATCTTTCTCTTATAGACTAAAATATAGGTGCTTTAATAGCACCTATATTTTTATTTTTTAACGTTTGTTTCCATTCCGTTAACAATATCAATTATTTTATCTACATTAAGTGAATCAGAATAAATATCATATGTTACTCCGTTATTTACATATTTAATTTTTGATCCGTCTTTTATTGCTATTCCACTAATTGTTTCAATCAAATCACCAGAAACTTCAATTATTTTCATTGTGTCATATTTTTCAGAGATTTGTTGAACAATAGTGAAATTATCTGTACCTGTATAACTTAAGATATAGACGCTTTGACCGTTAATTGTTGCTAAAGTCTTTTCACTTAACTCTGCACTATATTTTGCATTTGTCGGCAAAAGTGGTAAATCTGAGAATTCTAATCCAACATTTTCTGTCGAAAGGTTTTCACGGGCCTTAACCATATTAGCCTCGACATCAAAATAGTTATCGGCAAATGTAGGATTCATATCTACTTCAGTAAATGTTACTTTACCAACAGTTTCATTTGACGAATTAAGAATATCAACCATTACTGGTTTCATGTCTTTAGTAAATTTAATCTCTTGTTTAGCCCAACTTGGAGAATTTGGATATTTACTAATAGCACTGACTAAAAATCCATCATCAACTTTTTTAATTTCATGTTCACCATTAAATACATCAATTAAAGAATGATATAAATATGGTTTTGGATTATTTAATGGCCAATCGCCTTTGAACTTATATACTTGGTTTAGCATTGGGGTTAAAACAAATACGCCATCAGGATTTTTAAGCATTATTTGCTCTTGATTTATGTTTTTGTCTAATAACGAAACTCTAAACAAATCGTTGTCATTATCTTTCTTATAATCTGTAGTAACGAAGTAATTTCTCGTTTCTTCGTTATTTGATAATTCCATATTTGCTTCAATATGGTACGCAACTAAATTCTTTCTAACATCCTTTACTTTACCTGAAACATCATCTTTAGAGAAGAATAACTTCCATCCTGCTAAACAAATTACTCCTAAAATAATTACTCCTAATAAAATTTTCTTTATCATAGTCCACCTCATCACACCAAAACATATGATTTAAATTTCATTATTATGAATAAGTTTTTTATACTTTCACATAATATTTGTAGTGGAGGAAGAATTGTGAATATAATTCAAAAGATTGCGTTGCCATTTACTATCCTCGGAGCCTTAAACTGGGGACTAGTCGCTTTGTTTAATTTCAATTTAGTTACATGGATTACACAAGGATTTAACATTTGGGCAAAAATAATCTATGTATTCATCGCTGTATGCGCACTTATCAATATCATGATATTCTTTGTTGATTTGCGCAGAGAAGAAAAAATTGAATAGAAAAAGTTAGGTAGATAAGCTTAATAATTACTTTGCTTATCATATACCTAACTTTTTTATTCGTTTTCGTTTGTAATAGATAGTTCGTGAATAGTTTTTACTAACTTATCTAAGTTTTCTTCATCTAAAGGAGATACTTGAGCATCTTCTTCAGTTTTTTCTATTACTTTACACAAGTTCTTTTTCTTAACTAAGAAAGAATATTTGTGATCAAAGTTTTCCAATTCATCAGATAATATTACTGAGTCATTCAAACAGACAACGGAAATTAACATTGGTGTCTTTGACTCGTTCCAACCTAAAAACTTTGCTAATCTAATTGTTCTTTCTTCGTTATATAACACTAGGTTTCTTATAGCCTTTTTCTTGTTTTTCTTAAAATAATTAAACCAAGTATTATCTTCAGTTCTTCCTGATACACCGATAGGAATATATCTATCAACGATAACATATATATACTTATTTGCACATAAAAGGTGATCGACATGCAAAGTTATTTCATCGTCGATTTTGATAACAAGATTATTTAACAAATAATAATCCTTATTTAAAGCTAACTTGTAGAGTTTCTTTCCTACAAGTTCTTTATATTTTTTCTTATCTAAATATCTTTTTATTGGATAATAGAGAATTAAAAATATACCAAGAAGAATTATTAATACTAAAAAGACTATAAAAAGAGCAATCATTTTTTAAATTAATTCAAGTGCAACTTCCATCATGTGGGTGAAAGAATTTTGTCTTTCTTCTGCTGTTGTTTCTTGATGTGTAATAAAACTATCAGATACTGTAAGAATACATAAAGCTTTTTTACCTAAATAGGCAGCGTTACAATATAAAGCATAAGATTCCATTTCAACGGCTAAGCAACCAAGTTGAGCCCACTTTTTCCAAACTTCTGGTTGATCGTTATAGAAAATATCTGATGAAAGAATATTTCCAACATGAACTGGATAGCCTTTTTCTTTAGCTACTTGATATGCTTTTGATGCGAGTTCAAAATCAGCAATAGCTGAATATGTTCCACCTGGGATATTATATTGTGAAGCCCAGTTAGAATTTGTGCATGCACCTTGAGCGATGACTAAATCGAATAAATTACATTGCGGAGCATAAGCACCTGCACTACCAATTCTAATAATTTGTTCAACTCCATATTGGCTATAAAGTTCATATGAATAAATACCGATTGAAGGCATACCCATACCAGAACCCATAACAGAAACTTCTTTGCCTTTATAAGTTCCTGTATATCCAAACATATTTCTGACACCATTAACTTGACGAACGTTTTCTAAGTAATGTTCAGCGATGAATTTAGCTCTGAGTGGATCTCCTGGCATTAATACTGTTTTTGCAAAATCACCATTTTTTGCTTGATTGTGTGGTGTTGACATTAATAATTTCCTCCTTAAATGTACATAAAGATTATACTACAAAACAGTTTAAAAAAACTACATTCAATTAGACTATTAAAAATGCTGCCATAGCTTTTAGCTATTAGCAGCAATATCATTTTTTAAATTTACTTACTTTACTTAATCTACTTAGTGATGACTTATCATATTTTAATTTTAAATTTTTATCTTGTTGATATCTATTTATTCCTTCTTCAATCATAATATCAGCAATTTCATATTTACTGATACCAACACTTTCAAACAAATTAAATGATAGAGAACCTGGAATAATATTTATTTCATTTAAATAAAGTTTCTTCTCTTCTTTAGAATACATGAAATCAAATCTAACTGGCCCAACCAAATTAAGCTCTTCATATGCTTTAGAAGCAATAATAATAATGTTGCTTCTAATATTGTCCGTCATGTATTTTTCTCTTACAGAAGCACTATCAATATATTTTTCTTCAAAAGATAACACTTTATCTTCGTCGTTTACTTCAACTATATCTGATAAGATAAGTGAATTGTTCTTTTTTATAACTGCAATGTTGTATTCAATTAATCCTTCACACCATTTTTCAACAATAGCTTCACTATCATATTTGAACGCTTCATCTAACGCTTCAATTAATTCAGTTTCACTTTCAACTTTATTTATGGCAATCGATGAGCCTAAACAACAAGGCTTAACAATTACTGGATACTTGAATGATTGTTTTAAAAATGAATTATCGTTTTCGTATTTATCTTTTCTTACGACATAATATCTCATAGTTGGATACTTCATTTTTACAGCCCATTTTTTAAATAAATTTTTGTTTTGTACTAACGATGAAACATATAAGCTATTTCCTATACACGGAATGTCTAAAGTATCAAAGAACGCTTTTATTGATCCATCTTCCGTTCCTTTGCCATGAACAATTGGAACTACTATGTCAAACTTATATTTCTTTAAGCCACATTTAAAAAAGTTATCATTTTTATTTCTTTCAAACGTGCCTTTCTTAAATTTCTTATACTGGCAAAAAGAACTTACGTCACATTCACCATCATATTTATAAAATGATCCATCCTTATCTCCATAAATAAAAATAAAATCTCTTCTATTAAGCTTTAATACTTTAGCTAAGCTTAAAGCTGATACAACTGAGATGTCACTTTCTAGTGATTTTCCACCACAAAAAATTGCAATATTATACATTATTATCCCCCATATAATAAATGTATAAACACTAATAAAAAGAACTAAATTAAATTATATTTGTCACCGATTGGTAGCACTAAAATCACGTCAAAATTGCTGCACATGTTTAAAACTTTATCAAATTTTGATTCTTTAATAACATTTTTAATATTTCCACCATTAGATAAATAACCATTTAACATATCTCCAGAAAAATCGTTATTCATAATGAATATCGAATCTAACTTAGCTAATATCTCACCGAATTTTGTTAAATAAACTTTTTTGTCTTTACCTAGTTCAACTAATCCTGCAGTGATACAACACTTCTTTCCTTGCAGTTTTAAAGCGTAATCAATTGATTCTTTAGCTGAATTAAAGTTTATGTTATAACTATCATCTATCCAAATTTTATTACCTTTTTTGATAATCTTTTTTCTTCTAGATATTTCTTCTAGTCTTTCAAATTTTGGAATAAGAGTTTTCTTATTAACTCCAATAGTTTTAGCAATTTCATATGCGCAATAAGCATTTAAAACCGATGAGTCAAAATGTAATCTTGTCTTTATACTTATATCGTCAAAATTAACTATAGCTGGTTCACCGTTTTTACTAATAATTTTATAGTCGTTCGATGAGAAACTAACTGTTTTTAATCCGTTGAATTTCTTTGAATAACTCACGCTATCTGAGTTATAAAAAAGTGTGCCATCTTTTTTTAATAGATATGCGATGTCTGTCTTAACTTTATAGACATTTTCAATGCTTTTTAGTGTTAAAAGATGTTGTGGACCAACTGATGTAATAACAGCATAATCTAAGTTTAAAAGCCTTTTATATTTTTTCATTCCATTTAATTTATCAACACCTATTTCTACTACTAAATACTCGTCAAAAGGCGTTAAACAATTATTGATAAACTTAGTTAAACCCATTAATGTATTAACATTTCCAGGTGACACTAATACGCATTTATTACTTAAAAACTCTGCTAAGAAGTTCTTAACTGTTGTCTTTCCATAACTACCTGTAATGCCTATTATTTTTAAATTATTAGCTTGTTTAATTTTATTTCTTGCTTTCTTTAAATAATACATTCTAATAATTTCTTCAATAGGATAATTAATGTAATAAGATAAGATTACTGATGAAACTATAAGTACCTCTGGAACTAAAAACACATATCCAATTTCACTTTTTATAGTCAAAGATAATACAGTTAAACATGTTACTATAAAATCACTTATCAAATTTTGAAACAAGAATCTTCTTGTAACTTTAATAAAGCTTTTAGGAATAATTAATAATGAAAGAACAGTATTTAAAATAGCAAATATTAAACCGTATACGTAACCCAATGCAATGGTAAATGCTATAGAAAGTATCAATAAAGATATTTTAGATATATATATCAATAAATATTTTTTTATATTTGTTTTTATACTCAAATATAACCTATATAAATCATAATAACCATTAACAAAAATAACGCTATAAAAGTATATTAACGGAATTAAGCATGTACTAACAATTAATATTTCAATAACTTGAATCATGTTTTATAATCCTTTCTAAGAGTAATTCTATTGTTTCTTTATCTTTAAAAAGTTGATAGTGTGTTCCATTAAATATGTATAGTTCTTTATTTTTTAAATACTTTGAATTATTTTTTAAATCGTAACAACTTACACTTTTGTCTTCTTTATATCCAACAATAATTATTTGATTATTTATTTGTTTTAATTCATTTTTATATACAAAAACATCCTTAACGTTAATAAGCGTTTTTCGCATAAAGTAATCAGAGTTTTTATAATCGGTGCTTTCTAAAAAAGAAAAACGTATGTTTAGTTTTTTTGAAACTTTATAAATAAATATTTTTAACTTTACCTTTAACTTATATAAAAAATTATGATCAAACGAGGAAGGAGCTATTAAAAGTAATTTAACATTATTAAAAAGCGATACACTTTTTAAAGCCACTTTACCACCAAAAGAATATCCAACAATAATATCTGGAATAAAATCATTCTCTTTTAAGCTATTAATAAGATTGTACTCATAATCTTTATACGTATAAGGATAATGTAATTTGGTTTCAAAGCCTTCAAAAACATAATAGGCAACTTCCCCATATTTTTTAAAAGATCTAATTAATTCTTCATATATCTCTTTTTTAGTATTCCAACCAGGTAAAAATAGTATCTTTATTTTCTTATCGGATGGAAATATAGTTAATCTATCGTTATTATTCATATTATAGGGTATGCACATTAAAGCTTAACTTGACACTTTTAAAGTAATAATCCATACTAACAATATCTCTAGGAGCAATTATGATTACACACTTAACAAATACATTAAACGCTAACCAAATTATTTTAATAATAATATGTGCTTGTCTTTTAATTGGAATAATCATTTTCTTCTTATCAGGTATCACTGTTATAGGAGATAAAAAAGCTATTATCACTGAAAAAGCTGGTAAAAAAAGTCGTGAATTACATAAAGGGTTTCACTATTTAGTTCCATTAGTTGAGATTAAAGTAGGCGAATACAACTTAGATATTCAAACTGCAAAAGCTAACTTTACTTCTTTTTCTATAGTTTTAAAATATAAAATCGTTGATCCAAGTAAATACCATTATGTTGGACACGATTACACTATAAAGCTATCAGCTCTATTAGCTGACGTTAAATCAAACGAAGAAATAACTGAAATCATCTCTAATATTTCTAACCAATATGGTGTCGAACCAATAAACGTTGAAATTACTCAACTGTAACTGATTTAGCTAAGTTTTTAGGTTTATCAATATTTAACTTACGGTTTAGAGCAACATAATAACTTAAATATTGAGCAAACATGATCAACACTAATCCAGATAAGTCACTATGATAATCAACAATAAATCCGTCATATTTACTTTCTATACCTGTTGTCGATAAAATCATAATTTTCCCAAATCTAGCATTAATTTCAGATATATTACTATCGATAATATCGTTAAACTTCTTATCAGTAATCATGAATATAGTGAGAAAGTTTTTATCTATTAAAGCTATCGGTCCGTGTTTTAATTCGCCAGCATATGTAGCTTCAGAGTGTATATAACTTACTTCTTTAAGTTTTAAACTAGCTTCTAAAGCTAATTTATAATCAAAGCCACGACCTACAAAGTACGCATTTTTTACTTTGGATATTTTCTTAGCATACTCATAAATATAATCTTTATTAGCTGAAACCTTTTTTAAATTTTCAACTAATTCTTTTATGCTATCCTTATATTCTTTGTTATTTAAAATCTGATAGAGAATATATAAAGCAACTACTTCATTTAAATAAACTTTAGTTGATGCAACCGCAATTTCAGGTTGAGCATGTAGATTCAAATAAAAATCAGACAATCTTTCAATTGTTGTGTTTTCTTTATTTATTAAAGAGATAATTTTATTGTTTTGACCACTTCTTATTTTTTCAATTGCTTTTATCAAATCAAATGTTTCACCTGATTGACTTAGAAGAACAAAAGTGTAATTATCATATTCCTTATCATCATATACAAACTCACTAGCGATCATATTTGTAGCTTTAAACCACTTTTTTGCATATAAACCAGCATGATAACTAGTTCCAGAACCTAGAATCATTATTTTTTCATTTCTTAAACACTCTAATAGTTCGCTTGGTACTTCTTTTTCTATTTTGTTTGATAAATCTAATAACCTATCATGTTCTTCATCAATTTCTTTTAACATGTAATAGTCATAATTACCTAAAGATATATTTCCATTACTATCATCTAATTTTACAAATTTTAATTTGATCTTTTTATTGTCTTTAAAAACATTAATTTTATTTTTATTAATTATTCCATATGTTTTATCTTCTAAATAACACACTTTATTTGCATAGCCAATAAGAGGTAAAGAATCGCTTGCTAAAAACACCTCATCATCTGACTTTCCTATTAATAAAGGCGAACCTTTCTTTATAAAAAATAATTTCTTATTATTATAAATTAAAGCAGACATTTGTCCTTTTAAATTATCATATAAATACTTTAAGGCATCATATTCACTCATTTTCTTTTTGTATAGACAAAAGCTAAATAAATTAGAAATACACTCAGTATCAGTATCAGAGACAAATTTAATTCCACTATCAATTAAACTTGCTTTTATTTCTTTATAGTTAGAAATAATGCCGTTATGAACGACAAATACTTTTTGATCATAGGAAGATTGAGGATGGGCGTTATTAATTGATACTCCACCATGAGTAGCCCACCTAGTGTGTCCAATTGCTATACCTTCATCAAAATGTGGGGTAATATCTTTAAGTTTTTTTACTCTTTCTATCGTTCTAATTAAATTTGATTTATTGTCTTTGTCTAGATAATAAATACCTGCGCTATCATAGCCTCTATACTCTAATTTTTCTAAACCTCCAATGATAAATTCTCTAGCTTTTTTTGACCACGATGTTCCTACTATTCCACACATATTTTTCCTTTAACCTTTCAATTTCTTCGTTAATTTCAATATACATTTCTTTTAATTCTTTTTCGTCTAACGACTGAATTAATACTCTTATTTTAGACTCTGTACCAGAAGCTCTATAAACAAATTTATTCTCATTTAAGCCATCATATTTTTGAGCTATTTTTTCAAAATTACTATTCTTTATGACTTCTTTAGCTTTATCAGTTATTATTTCTATTTCATATTTTTTAGAAGCTTTTATTTGTTTTACAACTCTATAAAATTCTTCTTTATTTTTCTTAAATATACTTGCTAATAAAAGAGCATTATATAGACCATCTCCTGAATTCATATAGTCTTTTAAAATAATGTGTCCTGATTTCTCAGCACCTATTTTACATCCACTATTATTCATTAATTCATAGACATTTTTATCTCCAACATCAGAGATGCTAATATTTATACCGCTTTGTTTTAAATAGTTTATGATAGCTATATCACTCATTTTTGTTAATATTAATCCACTATTATTTCTTAGTAGTTTTACTAGTAACAAAGCTTCTATATCACCATCAATTATAGAGCCATCAGGCAAAAAAGAAATAACTCTATCTCCATCACCATCAAATGAAAAACCAATATCAAACGGTAATAAATAATTTAGTTTTTCTTTAATTAAATATTCAATATTTGTCGATCCTGATTTATAGTTTATATTTTGTCCATTTGGTTTATTATTGATTGCTTTAACTTTGGCGTTAAGCAATTTAAATACTTTAGAAGCATAGTTAGATAAAGAGCCATTAGCTTCATCTAAAACAACAGTAAGTGAATCTAAATTTATATTTTGTTTTTTTAAATAATTAATATATTTCTTTTTTATATTTTTCTTTATAAATAGCTTTCCAATTTTCTTGCTATATGAAATATTTTCCGTTAATTCTTGTTCTATTGACTTACACTCTTCATCGCTTAATTTTAATCCATTCTTTTTAAATACTTTTAATCCATTATCGCTATAAATGTTATGAGACGCAGTTATAACTAAAGCGTATGAATAGTTTAAATATGTCGTAGCAAAGGCTGAAATTGGTGTAGCTGCTACTTTTATATAGTCGACATCTTTACCGCTAGCAAGACAACCAGAAATAGCGCTTAGTGCTAATTCATCACCGCTTTCTCTAGTATCTTTAGAGACTAATAATCTTTCACCTTCAGGTATTCTTTTACCTAAAACATATCCTAATCTAAAAGCAATTTCCGGAGTCAATTCTTCATTTGCTTTTCCACGAATACCATCTGTACCAAATTTATATTTTTCCATTTTATTTACACATGATAAATATATGTCATAAAACCTTTTTTGTTGACAAAACTCATAGCGACAAACTTTATAAATAACTTGCTTTATGGCTATTATAGTTAATGCTATAATTTGCACATATCAAAGGAGAGAAGCTATGACTGAATGGGAAAAAGCTCAAAATGGATTTCTATACGATGCTAATTATGATGAAGAAATCGTTGAGGCTAGAAAACGTTGTGCTGATCTATGTTATGAATTTAATAATTGTAGACCTTTAGATATTGATAAACAAAGAGAATTACTAAATGCTATTTTTGGTAGTATCAAAGAAAACCCAGTAATCACAGCCCCTTTTTACTGTGACTATGGATTTAATATCTTTATTGGTAAGAATTTCTATACAAATCACAATGTCACAATATTAGATGGTGCTAAAGTAACAATCGGTGATAATGTTTTTATTGCTCCTAACTGTGTTTTATCAACAGCAGGACACGCTATAGATAGCGAGCAACGTATTAGTGGATTAGAAATCGCTCTACCTATTACAATAGGCGATAACGTTTGGATTGGTGCTAACGTTTCTGTCTTACCTGGAGTAACTATTGGCAGTAATACTATTATTGGAGCTGGTAGTGTCGTTAATAAAAATATTCCTAATGGAGTAATTGCTGTAGGTAATCCATGCAAAGTAATTAGAAATATAACTGATGCGGATAAGAAAAAATATCCGATTTTTAAAAATTAAAGCACTAAAAAAGGTACAAACTTTATGTTCGTACCTTTTTCAATACACTTTTTTATCTATTAATCTTCATCATCGATAGAATCAAGCATTCCTCTAAAGATGTTAGGGAATTCATCAAGCTTAACTTGTTCAAGAATTCCTTTATATGCTATTGAGACTCTGCCAGTTTCTTCGCTGACTACTACTGTTATCGCATCGGTAACTTCAGAGATACCGATTGCAGCTCTATGTCTAGCACCATATTTACCAGTTAAAGCTTTAGTTGTTGGTGTGTAATAAACAGAAGCACAGACAATTGTGTTGCCTTTAATAATGACTGCACCGTCGTGTAATCTTGTTCCTTCATAGAAAATTGTTTCGAGAAGTTCTGGAGTTACAGGAGCGTTAATCATAGTTCCTGACTTATAGTAATCTGTTAATGGTGTATGAGTTTCAAATGTCATTAATGCACCAGTCTTAGTTTTAGAAAGATTGCTAACGGCATCTGTAATTACTTTAAGCAAGGCTTCTTTATCATATTTTTGATTTTCAGTTTTCTTCTTATTCTTTAGTGTGCTAATAAGAAGTGGTCTAATATCACCAATATTAACAAAGCAGACAAGAATTAACATAATCATTAAGACCCACCAAATTATGCCAGCTACCATATTTAAATCAAATATGTATGTTAATATGTAAAGGAGGAAACCTCCACCAAATATAATTAGTACTCTTTTTTGCCTAAATTTATAATACACAAGCCCACAAAGACCTATGAGTAAAAACAGTGAAATAACAAAGTCGGCAACAAACAAAGCGCTATGGAAATCTTTCATTAAAAAATGCATCTAGCGGTACCTCCTTATCACGTTAATATTTTAGCAATAATTAATAGCGTTAAGCAATAATTTTATTTTCTTTTTTAATTAAAATATATGTTTTTATTTTCTTTTTTGTTAACTATTTGCTTATTAATTAAATTAAAGCGTTAAATTTGCAAATTTATTTCATATTTTAATTTGTTTTTATTTTTTATTATTTTTTAATCGTTTGTAAAATGTGTACGCATTAAATAGATATAAAGAATAAACATATGTTAATATTTAAAAGCAAGGTCAAAAAAATGGAAGAAGAATACGAGTTATTTTTACAAGAAATTATAGAAAAAGAATCATACCAACAGTTAAAAAATTTTATCCATCATGGAAAAGTATCGACTTATGAGCACTCTATAACAGTCGCTAGATTATGTTACGAATACGCTAAGAAGAAAAAGCTTGATATCGATTATAAGTCTCTTATTAGAGCTGCCTTATTACACGACTACTATCTTTACGATTGGCACGATAAAGGTAAGTGGCATAAGCCACATGGCTATAAGCACCCTAAAATAGCCTTACAAAACGCTATCAAAGATTATCCTGATATAAACGAAATTGAAAAAGATGCTATTTTAAGACACATGTTTCCTTTAACGCTAATACCACCAAAATATAAAGAAGGTTGGATATTACAAAAGTGTGATAAAAAAGCAACTTTAAGCGATTATAAAAAGAAGAAAAAGAACATATGACACAAATATACTTATGTAGTAAAATATATTTGTTAATCAGTAAAGGAGAGCTATATGAATATTTTGTTAGTTAATGACGATGGATATAAATGCGAAGGAATTAATATTCTTTTTAATAAACTTCAAAAATATGGAAATGTCATTATGGTAGCACCAAAAGAATTCATGTCAGCTAAATCATGTTCACTAACACTTAAAAGCTCTCTTGAATTTAAAGAGTTTGATAAAAATAAATATTATTTATCAGGCTTTCCAGCTGACTGTGTCTCTTTTGCTTTTTGGTACTTTAAAGATATTAAGTTTGATTTAGTCGTCTCTGGATGTAATGACGGACCAAATATTTCTTATGATACTTTATATTCCGGAACTATAGGTGCTTGCTTACAAGCTTCTAAGCAAGGCTATAAAGCAATAGCTTTTTCTTGCCCTCACAACTTTAAAATACTTGAAAATAACTTTGATAAAGTTATGCAATATATCTTAGATAAAAATTTATTAAGTGCAGAGTATTTCTTAAACGTAAACTTTCCACGTGGACAAACTATTGACGATATAAAGATGGCTACTCTTTACTACCGAAAAGACTATAACTACTTTGATATAGACGAAGAGGGAAGATACATAGCTAAAAGATACGAAGAAAAAGATATTACTGATGAAGAATCAGATTGCTATTTAATTGACCATCATATCGTTTCAATCCAACCTTTAAGCAATTCTTACTTTAATCAAGAAGTTTATAACAAATTAAAATAAGCACAATAAAACCCTATAAGTTTAAGCTCATAAAGCTATCTTATAGGGTGTTTTTATCTAATTAAAGTTCTTTTTTCCAAAGACCATGTAAGTTGCAAAGTTCATATGCAGCAATTACTTTTTCATCTTCAATAGTGAAAGTAGCTTTTGGTTCTTGACCAGGTTTTAACTCTATTTTAAAGAAGCCACGATCTGTTTCAAGAATAATCCACTCAATATAGTGAACGTCTAACATTGGGTGTAAAACACTACCAACTGTGACAGTAACTTTATTATCGTTTATTTCAACAACTGGTACGTGTTTTTCAACTGCAGCATCTGTTGTATTAGGTATAACTTCAATTAAACTAGGATCATTAACGGATGATTCATCCATTGGAATAACTTTTCCATTTAAATTTCTATAAAATTTCAACATATAAGGTTCTCCTTTTCTTACCCTAATGTTAACAAATTTATAAATATTTATTCAAATATAATGCTTAGTAATTTAATTTAAGTTCTTTCTTATAGATATCTAATAAATTTTTAAACCTAGCATAGTGAACAACTTCTCTTTGTCTTAAGAAAAGTAATGGTTCTATTACATCTTGATCAGAAGCTAAATCTATTAAGTGTTCATAAGTAGATCTAGCTTTTTCTTCAGCAGCTAAATCTTCTGTTAAGTCAGTTATAAAATCACCTGAACTCGATAAACTAGCAGCAGTGAAAGGATTGCCGTTTGCATCGCACGGATATAAACCAACACCGTGATCGACATAGTATGGTGCTAAACCAGCATCTTCTAGTTCTTTTAAACTTGCACCTTTAGTTAACTGATAAACAATAGTGCAAATCATTTCTTCATGGCCTATTTCTTCAGTACCTATTTCAGTTAGTAAAGTTCGGCCACGTTCATCTGGCATAGTGTATCTTTGAGCTAAATATCTTGTCGAAGCCCCCATTTCACCATGTGGGCCACCATATTGAGCTATGATAAACTTAGCCATCTTCAAGTCTTTTCTTTTTATATCGATAGGATATTGTAATCTTTTCTCATATTTATACATAACTAATCTCCTAACCAAGCAGATGGTTTTGTAACATAATCCATATATCCATCTTTGTACTTACCTTCAGCTTGAGTAAGTGGTCCATATTTATCTATATATTCTTTCTTTTTATCACTAGCTAATTTAGAATACTTTTCAAATTCTAAAGCAGCTTCTTTATCGTTTGGATATATATCTAAATATAAACCTAAATCGTGTGCTACTATATCATAAGCCATAAGTTCTAACATAATTTTTTCTTTTTCAGTTTTAGGTGTAGATACTCCTGGTTTATAGTTTTTATATCCTCTATATTCGTTTTTAAAAGAGTTGCCGAGCATTAATGCATCGATAGGGGCAAATAAAAACGATTTTTGAGTCTTATTAATATCTTCTTCTTTTTTTCTCTCCTCACTATAGTCCGGAGTAGAAATAATAAAATATAACGGGTTTGAATTAAACATATTTTTCTCCTTAAACCTATGTTATTCGACTGCAAATAAGAAAGTATATTTAATACGCCTATATATAACTTTTCTTTTATCTTTATTTATTGATTTTTACTATTGTCTAAAGTAAAATTATGATACTGCCGACATAGCTCAGATGGTAGAGCAACTGATTCGTAATCAGTAGGTCGAGAGTTCGATTCTCCCTGTCGGCACCAGTTATAAAAGCGTGACATTTTGGTAACACCAAGATGTCTTTTTTATTTCCTTATATATTTATATAAAAAGTTTTAATTTGATACGTTCTAAAGCGTGGCATTGTCACGTTTTTGTTATATAATATAAATGTGATATTAGTAGTTATAATTTCTTGTAATTCAATAAAATTGTATTGACTAAAATTATATAAAATAGGAGGTTAATCATGGAATTTAATATTTTATTGCGATGAAAGTTGCCATATTCAAACAGACGGTGTGGAATATATGTCACTAGTATCAGCTTTTTGTTCTAAATCAAGAATAAAAAATATTAATAGAGATATCAGAAGAATAAAGGAAAAATATGGCATATCTCCTAATCAAGAACTTAAATGGACAAAAATTTCTAAAACAAATTTAGAAATGTATAAAGAAATTATAAGATATGTTTCTGAAAAATCATATATTAGAATTAGGGGAGTTCTTGCTAAAAAAAGAACACCTGAACAACTATTGGCAAGAAATAAAACTTATGACCAATGGTATCATAGTATTTATTATTATTTATTAAAGCATCCTCTTGAACTAATATCTGATTCTAATGTTGATTTTGATAAATGTTTCTTGTTTATTGATAAAAAAGATATTTATACTACAGAGAATATTGTTTTGTTGGCAAAATATTTGAAGAGACATTTATATTACAGATATGATTTTTTACCTATTGCAGTTGATTCGAAGGAACATCAATTAGTGCAAATTGCTGATATTATTGCAGGAGCTTTAACATATAGAAAGAGATTTGTTGATAAAATATCACCTAAAAGTGAAATGTGTGATTTTATTGAACATAGTTTTGGATCGTTAACAAATACATCACCATATAAAAATATTGATTTTAATTTGTTAGTTATTGAAAAAGAGGAATTGTAATATGTCGTGTTTATTAAATTTAAAAAGAATAAAAAAGAAGCCGAATGAAGGTAAAACAGATTATTCTAATAGACGTAAAAAGGACTTTATTACAATGACATCTTTGTCACTAAATTATAAAGGGATTCCTGTTTATTTTAATTTACTTTATAAAGGAATAGATGAATGTTATGAAAAATTTACTGTTGGATCAGAAAGATATCATTCAACCAAGAAACCGGATTTTAGGAGGGTTGAAAGATTAGAGTGGATATATGAAATTATTAATAAAATAAATAATTGTGAAGTTTGTTCAGAATATAGATTTGGACGAAGTAAAGGTAAAGATCTTATTTATTGCGTTGAAAAACAGTATTTAATAGTTTTAAAAAGAATGAGTAATTGTTATATAGTAGTAACTGCATATTCTGTTAATAATGATAAAAATCAACAAGAAAAATATAAAAATATGACAGAATAGTAATATTTAATAAATATATGCATATAATATTTGTGCATAAATATTTTATCCGGATTGACACAAAGATTAATATGTGTTATATTTTATGCGTAAATTATAGGTGCTTGCACCTCCTGCATTGCAGGTGTTTCTACTGCCTAGAGTAGTCAGAATAAAAAAAACCGCTATCCAACTGAGATAGTGGTTTTTTATTTTTTATATTTCCAAAGCAATTAAAACAATTCCGTTAATGATAAATTGTCAATCTCTTGTTAAACATTTAAACAATTAATTAAACCCTTAAGGGTTTGGCATTTTTTTAAAGCAATAATAATTCTACACGTTTTTCAAGTGGCGTTTTCCAACCTAACACACATGTAGGAATATTATTACTTCTTTTTAAGTATGCTTTCATTTGTTCCATTAGATCTTCATAAGAATAAAATTTAAGATATCTATAAAATCTTTCATTATCGTTTCTATGGCTTCTTTCAACTTTTCCATTATGTCTTGGTGTTATTGGCTTTATTAATTTATGCTTAATTTTTAGCTTTTTACATAACGAATCAAATTTATGTACTTTGCCACCATATTGTTTTAGGTATGTAAATTCTTGACCGTTATCGGTTTGTATTATCTTTGGAATGTAGCCAAAGTAGTTTATAGCTCTTATAACAAAATCACATGTACTATCTGCACATTGTTCTTTATATGGATATATAAAACGCTCTCTTGTTGCTTCATCAATTATTGTATATTGATAAAACTTCATATCAAATGGTACTTCTTTTGTTCTACATTCATATGGTACGACTTTAACATCAAGTTGCATCTTTTCACCTATTTTATTAGGTGTATCATATTTCTTGGGTTTATAATTATTTCTATTTTTCTTTAAGTCTTTAAAATAATTATTTTTTCTTAAAAATCTATAAAGAGTTACTGGGTTTCTTGTATAACCATAATTAACTCTTAACTTACCATATAATTCATTTAAACCGATTGTAGGATTTCTTTTTATTAAATCTTGAATATGTTTTATTTCTTCATCGGTTTGTGAATTTGGATGTTTTGTTTTAGGTCTACAACTTCAATTTTCTAAACTTTCTAAAGTTCCATTATATAGTCTTTTCCACCTATACAAAGTTTGAATTGCACAATGGTACCTATGTGCTACAAATTCATATGATGATGATTGTAATAAATTTAGTGCTTTTAATTTTTCTTTTGTGCTATAAGGGCTATTATGATAATGCTTTTTATTATTTGTTTCTAATTCCATAATTATTAATTCTACTATTAAATTGTTCACATTGATGAAAATGCATTATTATCAATTCCATTACAAATTTTAGAGGTAACGGGGGTCGTTACCACACCCCCCGTTTCATTAATTTTTATTAACTGAAGCATCAAAAAATAAACAATTTACAATAGTCATAATCATTTTAACTTGTTCTTCTTCAATTTCAACAGTATAACTTCTTATACGTTTATATAACACTAAAGCTACTTGTGCACAATATTTATATTCTTCATCGCTCATAATTAATCACCACTTTTTTTAATAACTGACTGTGTGTGTTTTTGTAATGTGGCCATATAAGATAAATTTGTAAAAAAAGCTCATCTAGTTGTGTCTCATTAAGATTTAATAAATCTTTATATTCTTCCGATATGTACCAACACAAGTTATAAGCATATAACGCAATGTCAACTTTTCGAATAAACTTATATTTCTTAGCAATTTTTTTATTTTGCTCGACTTTCTCATTCATATTTTTTCTCTCCTGTTTGTTTAACAAGACTATTGTATAAAAACAACTTCATAGCTCATTATCAATAGGAGTACCTGCACAAGACATAGAATGTGTGATATTATATAAAGGTAAACTTTTTGATAGATACGATATTAAGGCAGAGGTTAAATACTATGACTGATTTAGAATTAAAGAACTTGAAAGATAACTTGTGGCGTTCAGCTGATATTTTAAGAAGTGGAGCACATATTGCAGCAAACAAATACGATCAAAGAAAGTCATTATAGGTGTTAATGTTGATGAAGTGAAAAAGCGTGAAGTGATATCATTTTGTGAAGAGGAAGATATACCATTTTCGATTTGCAAAAAGAATAACTACAAGATAATTGCTGATGAAAAATTGAGGCTAAATAATTATGAAAAAAAGTGATATTTTTTGGCAAACTTATTTAAAGCTAGAAAAAGAATTGTTAGAAATTTCAAAATATATCTATATAACCGATGAAAAAATTGTAAATCATTCACCGCAAACATGTACTACTCAGTTTGAAACATTTTCTCCTCATATAGCGGATTTAATTATTAGAACTTGTATTGAAATTGAAGCTATTTCAAAAGAACTATACTTTGACTTTGGCGGAACCAAAACTAGAGAAGCAACTGACTTATTTTTTGATGAAAATTGTTTGAAATTAATAGATATTAAATGTCAAACACATAAAAAGACTGTCGTGATTTCATGTTTATCTTTTAATGTTACAAAAGATGAAAACAGATTCTTTAAACCTTTAAAAGAGGCCCATAAAAGAAAAGGAACTGATTGGGAAAAAGCATATCAAGCATTAAAACACGACAGATATTTCTCTTTATGCTATGGTACAATAAAAAATTTAATACATGCAATGGGTGCATTGTATTTGCTTAATCTTTATTATAGGGATATCAAATTAAATTCAAAATATTTAGAGGTTTCAAACCTTGACTTTTCATTCGGGTCTAGTATATTTTCTGTAAAGAAACCAGGTGAACAATATGTAATCGATGTAATTAACGGTAAAGAGTTTGATGAATTGTTGGTTGCTGATGAGAGTCCGCTTGTTTTAAAATACACTGATTGCATTTATAAAGATGTAGTCGAAGCTAATAAAAATAGCAATCAAATGAGAAAAGAGTATTTGTTGCAACAACCAGAATTAAATGAACCGGATTTTTGTAAAATCGTCAATGAGGGATTAGAAAAAGAAAAGACAAACCCACACGAAAGGTTTATTTTTACTTGTGAATTATGTAAATATAGGCTAAATAAAAAAATACCTAATACATTGCCATTTGAAGAAAGAAAAAGACTATTTATTGGTAGCAACGAATGGAATAGTAGAGTTAGAAAACAAAACAATCATCTTTTAGAAAATCAATTAACTGAAGATAATTTACAATCTGAAATAGATCACGCAGGTATTTTAGCGGGAATGGAAATGGAACAACAGTTTAAGGCAATAAAAAAGCAAAAAGCGTTCAACGAGGGATATTGCGAACTTGTTCTTGATAAAGGAGATGTAAAATATAATTAAATGAGTAATAAGGTAGAATCAAATATCGAATATAACTTATATTATGACGAGTCTGAACATAGTCGAAAAATAACAAATGAAACCATAACTGCGTCTAATTTTGCTGCTGATTTTATTGCCTCTGTTGTAGGTATTCCTACGATAGATAATGACGCTAAAAGAGAATATCTTGATTTTGAGAAACGCTATAAAACTTTTTATGGGGTTTCAGAACTGAAGAGCTCTATCATAAAGAAAGTAAAATATAAATTCGGTTTAAAATCTTTCAAAAAAGATGATCTAAATTTGATTAGAGATGTGTTTACTTATGTGAATAAAAACAATCTTCTAGTTTATGTTACGTGTCAAAACAAAATAGAATTTTTGGTAAATCAATTATTGAGCTTGTATCCAAACGATTTGTTTGTTGATGCAGATTTATTAAGGTATTCAGTTACAAAGATTATCAATCAATACATGCCTAGAGATGTTATTGATGCGATTTATAATCAAAATTCAGATTTTACTAATAACTTAAAACTGTTTGCTGAGCAATTGTTAGAGCAAAACAACGGGCTAATCAATAAAACGCCTGAAAATGAGGCTTTAAAACAACTTATTATAATTTTAGATGAGTATGACAAAAGTTTAATTTTGGATTGGAATTATAAAATTTCTTTTGATGGGTTATCTCAATATATCTCTGAACAAAATATTAATGTTGATGGTCTTTACATCGATAAGGAAGGAGATGGAAAAACATTAAGTTCAGCTATTGACTGTGGTTTTAAATCTTCATATGAAATCGACTCTAAAGACTGTTATGGTGTAAGAATGTCTGATTTTGTTGCGGGTATCGTTTCTGGGTTTGTTGTTTCTATACATGACAATCTCAAATATGAAAACATTCAAGATGGGAGAAATTTAAAATTTCTTGATCCGCAATGGTTCGATATTGATGAAGAAGTATTTTCATTGTACAAATTAATGACCAAAGTAATTGTCAATCAAAATAATTCCTGGAGTAAAATTTGGTGCTCTCATTATTCTGATTCATTATTGTATTTTATTTGCCTCATTAAGTACTTTGATAGCTTTGAATCGTTTGATGAATATAAAAAGAGAAACAACCTAGATCATTCTCACTATGTGAACGGAGGAGCACTAAATGCTTTGCAAGAACGTTTTTCACTATTACAAAATAAATTGAAAATTGAAAAAATCAAGCCGAAACCTAATGTAGATTATTATATGAATTCCAGAGGAGCAATTTGCTATTATGATTTCAGTAAGCATTCAACATTAGAAATTTCTGAAAAAGATAAAATTTATAATGTTCTTAGTGTTGGCTTTTTTGGAAAAATGGAAAAAGCATGCGTGACAATTTTAGAAAACGAAACTCCCGTATGTTATTTATTACCTGATGAGCTTATGGAATGGGCGATATCATGTGTTGGCTTTGCTAATAGGGGTGTGAACTTGTTTCCATCTGATGTGTCCTTTGCCATCAAAAATAATAAATATTATGCGGATATACTATAAATTTGACGGGGGCGTTAAATCGTTACAAGGGTGCGTAAATATATCAAAATAGGTAATCGAAGCCATAATAGTAGAATAGGTCTGATACAATGCTATCAGGCTTTTTATTGCATAAATAGCTGAATTTACGTTTGAAATGCGATATTTTGCTTTAAAAATATAATTTTATTAGTTTTACAGACTGTTAGTAGACTTTATTTAGAAATTCTATTAACAGCTTTTTATTTTTCTTGCAAATCTCATAATAGAATTATGTAGTTTATTATCGATTGAAAATGTAGGTAATTATTAATTGTGAGGTATTGAAAATATATTTGAATTAATTCATAATAAATTATATAAATTAATTTTGTTTAATAAACATGGCAGGAGGATTGCAAATGAAAAATCATTATGTTTCTCAACTAATTATAAAAAGGTTTTCTAACCCTATAAATATTTTTGATATCGAAAAAGAGCAAATAGCAGCGAACAAAAAATCCAAAAACGTTTTCTATAAAAATGATATTTATACTAAAGAAATTGAAAAATTAATGAATTTTAATATTGAAAGTAGAATTTCTAATTTACTTGACCAAAAAATATTAGAAAAAGATACAATAGAATTATCTAGAGTGGAAATAGAATTGCTTAAAAGATATATGCTTATTTGCAGCATAAGGACTTTAGATGAAGATTGTTTTTCTAAACTACTAAAAACAAGTTTCAAAAAACGTTCCGAAAAATACATTAATTTTTATGATGATTATAAAAATCTACCTTCATCAGATTCATTAAATCTTAATAATAAAGAATTATTTCATCGTACATTAACAGTTTTTGCTCAAGCTACAAATATTTCAGAAATGGCTAATAATCCTTTAGCTACAAAAGAAATGATTGCTTGGGCATTACCTTTTTTAAAATCATATATCGCATTTTGGGATGCTCCAGATAATAAAGAATTTATTTTATCTGATTGTGGAATGTGTAGTGAATATGAAGGATTTCATATGATTACAAATGGTCTAGATCTATCTAAATATTCATATTTATACCATAAAATAATCAAAGAGAATCAAAGTCAATATGTTGAACATTTTGCCAATTGCATCGTAATGTACGAAAATTACAATATATTCGTTTTGAATTCGAAAAGAAGCATTGTAATGATTAATCCATTTTTTAGGATGTACAATCATCAAAAGATATTTGATATGCGATCGAACAAAATACTCGAATTAGATTGTCCAGATATTTGGCCAGCAATTATTCAAGATAGAAATTTATTTGGAATTCCAGAAGTTAAATATGCCGTTTCTATTTTTAATGCAAATGAAAATGATATGTTTATTTATAATCCTAAAGTTCTTTCAGATGAAGATTTAATTTATATAAATAATTTATTATTATCGTTTTCAAAAGAAATAATCGGATTCAAAGATATAACAAAAATAATTGATTCAATATATTATCATATCTGGTATAAAAGTAAACTCGAATCTGTACATTCAATTGGAGAAAATAAAAAAGAAATAATGAATCGTTTTATCATAAATTTATATTCATCAAAGTTTATAAAAGTATGTGAATATGGAAAATCAAATGGAGCTGTATATAACAATAATTCATTTTTACTGTTTGAAAAACAATTAAGTTATATTTACAAAGATTTCTATAAAAATCCATATATATACATGTATCTTTTAGATAATAAAGAAGAAACTATAAAATGTAGTGCTTTAGATTTTTTTGAAAAGGGTGATAAAAAAATAGAGACTTTTACAAAAATGCTAGAAGAAATTAATACTCATAGAAAAATCAAAGCATAATATTCTAATTATTTATGAACCATTTACAAAACTAAACTAATAAAAAATTAATATTCTCCCCTTCACTATATATAACCGTAAGATTTCATGTGTTTTTGCTCACTTTTTTGATAAATTTTAATTTCTTTACAAGTTGGTTACAATTCAGCTCCAATTAGCGTATCAAATTATTCATTTCAAAAAAAGTAAAATCATAACTATATTTAACTTAAATGTGTCTTTATTTTATATATAATTGTCGAAAATCCTCGAACGATAACATCCATTTTTTGTCGTTAATTATTTTATAATATAGTTAATTGGAGGTTATTGATGTGAGCGTTGAAACAATTGAACAAGAAGTTAAAGAACCAAACGAAGAGATAGATGAAGAATCACAATTCTTAGATTCTTTATATTATGATGTAGTTAGGGCACGTTCTTATAGTTTGTTGTTAGAAAACATAGCTAAGCATAATAGACATGATATTACTAGTGATATATCTTTTTATGCTTTAATTGAAAGTTTAATAACAACAGTTTTTAGAATGTATGATTATAATTCAAAAATAGGTTGCATTCAAAAACAAGTAGATAGAATAGAAAGCATTTTCAAAGGTTTTGATAAAGATAATTATCATGAAACAGAAGTTATAAAAAAGTTACATAGTTTAGTTGGTGAAAACGAGAAAAGATTAAATGATGATTTTTCAAGAATCAAAGAATGGAGAAATAAATGTATTGCTCATAAAGACAAAGATTTCGAAGATCAATTAATTGCTTTAAGGAAATCAAAATTATTAGATCTAGTTGAACCATATATTTCTTTTGCAGAAAACATATATGATTATTTTTCAACTAATAATAGAAAAGTTATTATTAATAATGTAAAAAAAAGAATAAATAATGAATGCAATTAAAGGAGGATAAAGCATGGACTTATTTGAAGAATGGATAATGAAAGATAACGAATTAATTGAGTATGCTCTTACTGATAAATCATATAAGAGTGTATACAGTAAAGAACATCATGAAAATTTGCCTAAAAATAAAACTAATTTTGAATTAGCAACATATGGTGATGCTATTTTAAAAATGTGCATAATGGAAATTCTATATGATAATAAAATTGAAAAACCTACAGAAGAAAAGAAAAAATATGAATCTAACAAAGCTCTAGTGTTAATTGCTGAAAAATATGATCTTATAAAAAATATTAAAACTGATGGTAATAGAGTTAATAATTATGACTATGACTATGAAAAAAATAAGTCTAAAAAAGGAAATAAGTGCAAATATATAGCTACATGTGTTGAAGCTATAATTGCTGCTATTTATATAAATACAGGTAATCTTTATAAATTAAAAGAATTGATATGTAGCTGGATGAATTATATTGATAAAAAAGAAATGTAATTATGATAACTTTAAATTCAAGAGGTTTTATATTTTATCTTAGCGATAATCGACCTAATCATAACACTGAAAAAATTGGAAAATGGATGTATTTCTTTAAGAATAAAGACTTTGTATCTAAAATTTGCAAAAAAGCTATAGAAGAAAACATCGTTGATACGTGTAAGCATTCAGATGCTGATGAAGGTGTAGCCTGTTTTTATATAGAATTTGATAATTTAGATGAAAATAGAAAAGTAATAAATTTCTTCTTAGAAAATAATTTAATTCCAAAAACAAAAAATGGAAGGTATTATGATATTTCTTTTAAAACAGATGAACAAACATTGAATGGTGAATATGGTAACGAATTTAAAGCTACTTTAAAATTAGCCCTTATTTCTTCCTTCTTTTTTATTGTCAGTCTTTCTTCTAATTCATTTGCAGGTAATCTAATATCACTGACAAAATTTAGATCTTTTAATTTTCTTATGCATTCATCGAATTCAGCTTCAGTTATATAGTTATATCCAAATAGTCTATCTAGTATTCCTAGTGTTCCTATTATTTCTACTGATTCTTTCTGAGCAGCTTTTCTTAAGTTTAAATCGCCTGTTAATAATAAAATATGGCGATTTTTTGCTATAGTTAAAGCGATTCTATCATATATAGATAGCTTTTTATATTTGCGTCCATATTCTTCCGCTAGAAACAACTCATCAATATCTAATTCAACTTTTTTAAGTCCTAATTGTATTAATTGTTCTTTTAAATCTTTTGGATTTAATAATTCATCCTCAATTGCATCATTATTCATGATATATGTATATGGTAACTTAAAAGGTAAATAGAGTTTATCTATTGTGCAAAAATCAATCCAAACATTTGTATCACAACTAATAAATTCCATATATATTATTTATTATCAAAAAGGCAATCATTAGCTACTTCATCATAAGGCTTTTTAAGTAACTCTGCTCCACGTTGAATACTAATCTCATTTTCGTTAATTGCTCTATAGACAAGTTGCTCAAACAATATAGGTCTTTCTAATTTTTCAATTCGACTTGGTTCATTTTTTCTCCAGCCTTTTTCTGATGCCAAAATATAAAATTTTCTTGAAGAAGATTCAGATATTATTTTTAAAATTTCAGCTCTTTTTGCTAATAAAAACATTGAGATACCATATTCAGTAGCAACTAATATCATATCTTTACTGACAGATTTACGATGAACTCCTAGTTCTCTTATGGCATCTTCTTTTGGAAACAAGAAAGCTCCACCAATAGCAGTTGCATAGTTTTCAATTTCTTTTTCGTCCATATCAGCATTATTCCAATTAAACATAAGATGAGCTAATTCATGTGCGATAGTTGATCTGTTACGTTCAATAGTCATTTTTTTATTTAACATAATATATGGATGATTATTTACAAATCCATTAATACCAGAAAATTTATCATCATCAATTTCTTTTAATAAAACTAAAAAGCCTTTATTTTCTAGGCTACCAATTAAATCATCTATAGGTCCATTATCAGCAAAGCCTAAATATCTTCTAAGGTTTAAAGCATCTTTTTCAACATCTTTAGTTATCTCTAAATAATGGCATTTTGGAAAATTAGGTAAAACATCTCCTCCTAATATTTCAACCGCATCCATAAAGCGACTAAAGTATTCTTCTATACTTTCAAAAATATATTCTTGGGTATTTTTAGGTAAGGAGGAACTCTTTCTAAATTCATTATGACTAAACTGAATGTTTTCATTTCTTACAATAAGGAAATCAACTACACGAACACCTAAAACATTGGCTATTTTTTTCAAAATATCGATTTCAGGTTTTCTTTTGCCACTTTCATAATTTGATATAGCCATTGGAGTAACATTGACAGCTTCTGCTAAATCCTTTTTACTCATTGATTTTATTAAACGATAATACTTAATATTTTTACTAATCATAACGTACCTCCTTATGTTTATATTATATTATATTTTTGTAAAAAATAAACACTTATTAGAGATAAATTGTTCTATTTTTATTATCTTTAATTACAAATAAAACAAAGATATAACTTACTTGATTTAATTATAAAAGCCTATTATTTGCCTATACACTATATATAATCGTAAGATTTCATGTGTTTTTGCTCACTTTTTTAACAAATTTTAATTTCTTTACAAGTTGTTTACAATTTAGTTCCAATTAGCGTGCCAAATTCTTCATTTCAAAAAGCTAAATAATAAAACCCATAAGTTGAACCATGTTAATTGGAAAACTTATGGGCCTTATTATCAAAAGGAGGTTTGAAGAGGAATAAATATAAACAAGTTCATAAGATGGAGGTTATATTTAGAAGATGGAACTTAATAATTAATATGAATAATCATATTTTTCTATATTTATCCCCTTTCACTATATATAACCGTAAGATTTCATGTGTTTTTGCTCACTTTTTTGATAAATTTTAATTTCTTTACAAGTTGTTTACAATTTAGTTTCAATTAGCGGGTCAAATTCTTCATTTCAAAAAGGAAAATAATAACTATATTTAACTTAAATGTGTCTTTATTTATATATCTAATTGTCGAAAATCATCGAACGATAGCATCCATTTTTTGTCATTAATTATTTTATAATATAGTTAATTGGAGGTTATTGAAGTGGGCACAGAAACAATTGAACAAAAAGTTAAGAAACCAAACGAAGAGATAGATGAAGAATCACAATTCTTAGATTCTTTATATTATGATGTAGTTAGAGCACGTTCTTATAGTTTGTTATTAGAAAACATAGCTAGACACAATAGACATGATATAAGTAGTGATAAAAATTTTATATTTTAAAATTATTAATAAAGGAATACGAAAATGATTAAACAATTACTTAAAGAAATAGATGCATGTATACAAAACAATTGTTTCTATACTGCTTTAATGGCAGCATTAACAATACCTGATGCTTGTGGAAAAATTGAGTATCCAAATGAAAAACCATCTAATAGGTATAAGTTTTGGTGTAGAGATTGGCTTGGTTATGATAAAAGATCTGCAGATGAAAATAATACTCAAATTTCTGAAGATGAAATATATGAATTACGATGTAGTCTGTTCCATGAAGTTAAGTTTCCTTCAAAATTTAATACTCAACCGAATACAAAATTTAAATTATACGTAGATAATCCCATGATAGGAAGTATTGGAACAATTATTAGAAATTTTGACGGAACTGTAAAAAGAAAAGAAATTTCAATTAACATAAAAAATATATGTTATTTAGTTTGTCACTCAGCATCTATTTTTATAAATAAAAATAAAGAAAAATTTGAAGTTGAAGATGAAAAATTAGAAATATTTGATTAAATTTTTTATTATTAAAATATGTGGAGATTAAATAATGAGCGAAAAGATTTTTGATGAGAATAAAATTAAGGAAATCAGTTTACTTTTTGGATATTTTTTCGAACTGAATTACAAACTTCTAAAACAAAGTGAAGATAAAAAATCTGAATTTACAATAGAAAATGTCTTTGATTTTTATATTTCATCACATGTTATATCCTTTTTAAAAAATTCATATTTAGGGTTTTCCACTTCAAAAGGAACTTGTTTAAATGCAAGATGTATCATTGAAGGATTAGCACTTAAAAAGATGATCGAAAAAAATAACATGCCAGAAAATGCTTTAGAACTATTAAAACTGCAAGATAGTCTTATTGAAATGAAACAATATAATAAATTTATTAAATTGCTTAATTTAAAAACAATATTTCCAAATGATTTTAATGAAAAATATGAACATAGTAAAAAAATGTATTATGATTTATTAAGCGAAAAATATTCAAGTAATAAGATTAAAAGAATAATAAACTCTAATATTCCATTTCTATGCAAAGACAAATTAAATTATTATGGTTTAATAGAAGATTATTTGGATGCTGATTGTTTACAATATTATTCATTATTAAGTATTGTTATACACCCAAACTCTAATGAAAAAATATCCTCTGATTTTATAAATAACTTATCACTTTGGATTATAAATCTACTAAAAGACAATTATAGTAATTTGGATAAAATTAATGATAGTTATACTTTAGAAAATTATATTCCATCTATATTATCAAGTGATTGTGCATGTCTATATGTAAATACTATAAAAAATGAATGTATGTTATTAGATGAAATAGAACAAAGTTTTACAAATTGCTATGGGAATAATTATGTTTCAAATACAATATGTTCTATTTCAATACTTTTAAAAGAAATGTCATTAGATAAAATTCTTGGACTTTCTGAAAAAATGAAATGCAAGTTTAAACCTTTAATGGAATTGCTATCCTCGTTTTTTTACATATATTGTATAGATGGTAATGTTACAAAAAGGTTTAAGTTATTACAAATGCATGATGAATTGGCAATGAATAAAGCTATAAATAAAAATATTAATTTTGATAAATCATATAAGATTTACTTAAGTATATATCCAAATGGCGTCGATCAAAAACTATTTGAAAAAAATTTTTTAAAACCAACAGGCTTTTTAATAGATGAAAAAGGTGATTATAAAAATATTACTCAACTCGTAAAAATAATTACTGATTTATTTGAAAAAGAAAATGAAAAATCATTACATCCAAATATAATGATGATTGATTATGTTGAATCACAAATGTTATCTCATGCAAATGGTTATATGTGGTTTGCTAATAGTGGCGCTTGGGGCGATATTAATAATATTTATCTTGATACTAATGCAATACTCTATGTTATGTTTAAAGAGATAGTAGATTTGATTCAAAATGATAAAGAATTAAAATGTCAAGAAAAATACAAAATAATAATCAATGCATTGAATAAATTTAGTGAATCATTAAAAGAAATAAATAAGATAATTATTAAATAACAATCTCTTCCTCAAATGCAACTTTAAATAAATAAAAATGGACGAATATATTAATAAATTTTTATTTTGTATTTGTTGAGTTGCTTTATTTATAAAAATATTTAATAAAAAAATAATTATGCTATAATTTAAATAAATCAAAAGTAATTTTAAAGCAGGTCAGGCTTAAATATTTTTGAAAACATATTATTTAGAGTTAAATTCTATTAATGGGGTATTATGGAAGAAGAAAATTATATTAATTTATTCAAACGCTATATTCAGTGGGATATTGATCTAAGAGACTCTATAATTGCACATGAAAATCTCTCAAAAAAACTCGAAGAAGAAACAGCTAATTTTGCAAATTATATATCTTATAGATTAGGAATATCTATTAATGAAGCTTACAATTTTTTTAGTCTATCTGATGGAAACTTTTATTATAAGAAAAATAGTTATCCATATTTTTCAATTAATAAAGATGACGATTTAAGAAAACACTATAGCTCTTTTTATAATGTGTTCAAATCACAAGAAGATAACTATAACAAAGGATACGATGTTTTATATTTAATCATTAACAATTTCTGGACTTCATCGCGTATGGGAATTGGTTTAATAATGAAAAATGTTAATTATGTCGATGCTAAAGTTGAAAAAGTAATTAATGGTAAAGTTGTTTATAATTACGACATGGTTACAGAAGATGGAACAATTACAATGCGTGGGTACTATGCAAATATTATTCGTTCTAAGTACGCACATTTATATGAAAAAGAACAAAAACAATGTGAACAAGCATATAAGTGGAAACAACAAATGGAATCATTAAAAGAAAGTGAATTCATACAACTTGGAAAAACTGTACTTAACTATTTGCGTAACGATGAAATAGAACTCTATAATACACTTAAAAATGATTCTAGTATTTCTAATAAAGATGACATACTTAAGAGAGTATTTAAAGAATTAGATCTCAATCCAGATACTGGATTTAAGATATTAAAAGGAGAATAAGGAAATGAAAGTCTTAAAAGAAGGTAAAGGTATTAAATGTAAGTGCCCAAGCTGTAATGCAAAATTGGAAATTGATGTCACTGATATCAATCCATATGCATATTCAGGAAATTCAATCGAGTTTGAAGGATATGTTTTATGTCCAAGTTGTGGCCAACAAATTCCACTTGAAAAAGGAATATTTACAGGCGCTTGGAAAGTTAAGAAGTAAATAACACATATATTTAAAACATAAATAATAGGCAGAAACACAGTGTTTATCACTGCTTTCTGCCTTTTTAATTTGTTATCAATATGTTAAAGATAAATAATTATAGCTTTGTTCATTTAATTGATTTTTAAATAAATACAATTATAAAACAATTGATAATGTAAATATCTTAACTAAATTAGCTTCATCTTTAACTTCTAAAAGGAATAATAAAGATAAAGAGTAGTTTTTATTAAAAGTGAGTTAGCACTACGCTAACTCATTTTTTTAAATACTTTCTTATATTTTCCATATTTAAATAATCTTCAACTTTACCATCAATAATTAGTTCAGCATCTACTCTATTTCTAGTTTGTCCTAAGTTAATAACAACAAGGTGTTTACCTCTAAAGAAATCAATAAACGAAGCAGCAGGATAAACACTTAAAGAAGTACCTATAACAATAAGAGTATCGCAAGAGCTTATAGCTCTAATTGTATTAGTAATATCTTCCTCATTTAAACTTTCTTCATATAAAACTACATCAGGTTTAATGATTCCACCACAAGAACAATATGGAATAGGGGTAAAGTTCATATCTTTTATATCGTAAAACTTATGACATTTCATACAGTGATTTCTATGAATACTTCCGTGCAATTCTATAACCTTTTTAGATCCAGCTTTTTGATGTAACCCATCAATATTCTGGGTAACAACTGCTTCAACTTTACCAACTTTTTCTAAATAAGCTATAGCTTTATGGCATTCATTTTCTTTAGCATCTAAAAATACCAAGTGTTTGAGGTAAAAATCAAAAAATTCTTTAGTATGTTCTAAGAAAAAGTGATGTGAAATCATTTCTTCTGGAGCATATTTATATATACCATGTTCACCTCTAAAATCAGGAATGCCTGAACTAACTGAAACGCCAGCACCAGAAAAGAAAACAATTCTTTTACTATCGTTTATAATCTCATATAGTTTTTTTATTTCTTCTTCCATATTTATTCTCCAAAAGATATAGTTTAAATAACTAATATCTATTGTTTACAATAATAAATATATCATATGAAAATAAAAAATAATTTATATAAGTTGTAAGAAAATATTAAATTTTAAAGTAAAATAGTCTCTTATATTAATAGAAATAGTAAAGAAAACATATACTATTTATAATCATTAAAACAAAAAATGTGTTTTAGCGATTGATTATTCTAAATTTATTTGATATAATTATGCGCGCAAGGAGAGCAATTTTATGTTAGAGTTATTAAAGGTAAAAACAAGTGGTTTTAAATTGTTAGAAGATAACTTTGAATTGAATTTTACAACAAGAACAAGAGTATACCAAAAAGATAAACTAAGTGAAATTGAAGAAATAGATAAAGGATTAAATACTTTTAGAAGTATTGCTTTTGTTGGTGGAAACTCATCAGGAAAATCAACTGCACTTTCTTTAGTTCTTAAAACTTTATTATTCTTACAAACAGGTAGATGGGAATTTATTCCACGTGAATTCAAAAAAGATAGTATAGATTTAAATATAGTTTTTTACTTAGAAGGATTTTTATATAACTATAGTTGTACATTTAGTAAAATTGAAGAAGATAAACTTTCAATAGCAAATATCTATTCTCCAATTACTAACGAAAAATTAACAAAGTTAGAATACAATAAAGCACGAGGAATAGTAAATTTAGACTTATTAAATACTAATGGCGTTGATGAAAGTGAAATACTAAAATCTTCATTATTAGATACTTCAGCAATTGCCAAAATTACTGGAGATAAAATAAGCGTTGATGAATTTAGCAATAACAATATTGTTAACTTTGATGGAAATATTGTTAGAAATACTTTTTTTGCTAGTTTAAATAGTTGCGATAAAGAATTAGTTTCATCCATCATAAAACTACTTGATGAAAGTATTGAATATATAATTTGTGATAATTCTGATTTAGTTAAATTTAAAAGAATAAATGAAAAAGAAATAATTATTTCTAAACTTGAATTGTTATCTATTTTATCCTCAGGAACATTCAGAGGCGTAGAATTATATGTAAGAAGTATAAACGCTTTAAAATACGGAAAAGTATTTATTTTTGATGAAATAGAAAATTGTTTTCACAAAAATTTAGTTAAGAATTTATTATTTATATTTAACAGTAAAAATATAAATTCAAAAGGTGCTAAACTTATTTTTAGTACGCACTATACAGAAATATTAGATTCAATAAATAGACGAGACAATATATTCATTACTCATAAAGAAAATGGATATGTTAATGTTAAAAATTTATATTCTGATTACGATGTAAGAACTGAATTATCAAAGAGCAATCAGTTTGATAACAATGTATTTAACACATCATTTAACTATGAACAATTATTAAATGTTAAGGAATTGATTATTAATGACTTACATACTAATAATGACTGAGGGAAATAGCGAGTTAGCATTTCTTAATGTCATCTTAGAAAAAGGCCTATTAAAATTTGATAAAAAAGAATTACTAACTGGCGAGATTAAACAATGTCGTAAAATTGAAGGAGAAGTTTTGGCTAATATTTTGATGCTAAGTCCAAACGATAATGTCACTATTTATAGAGTAGGGGATAAGCTTTCTGACACTTTAAAAACTCCTAAAATTGTATTGCCACAAAAAATAAAAGCCAAATATGATATATGTACTTTACCAGAATTTGAAATATTATTTATTTTAAAAGAAAATTATTATGCAGAATTTTCCAAAGCTAATACTGGAATAAAAGCTAATGAATTTTATCGGAAGAAAAACAAAAAATATAAAAAACAATCTGAGTTTATAACTGATTATTTTTCAAAAATGTCAAATGATGAGATAATAGAATTAATTAATATATATATTTCTAAACGTGGAAAAGTACATCAAAAGAATCAACTAACTTTAAAAGAAATAATAAAATGTTAACAAGATAACCTATAGCATATTAGGTTATCTTTTTTCTTTATATATTTTTAAATATTTAAAGAACGTTCCTCTAGACATATTTAATAATTGTTGAGCTTCTTTGTTATTAATTTCACGTTTAATATATTTATTTATAACATGTTCATAATTATTAGGTAAAACATAATTAGGTCTTCCCATATGAACTCCTTTAGCTTTAGCTATTCTAATACCTTCCGCTTGCCTTTGTTTTATATTTTCACGTTCATTCTGAGCAACAAAAGATAATACTTGTAAAACAATATCACTTATAAACTTACCAACTAAATTCTTACCTTCAACACGTGTATCTAATAAAGGCATATCAATAACCATAATATCTGCTTCAATTATTTTAGTTATCTTTTTCCACTCATCTAAAATCATATTATAATCTCTACCAAGGCGATCTATTGATTTAATAACTAATAGATCATCTTTTTTTAATCTCTTTATTAACTTTTGATAATTCCTTCTTTCAAAATCTTTACCTGATTGATAATCAATAAAGATATTTTTGAATTCAATATCTTGTCTAAACATTTCTTCCATCTGTCTATCTATGTTTTGCGATGCAGTTGATACTCTAACATATGCATACTTCATGTGCTTTACCTCCGTATGCGTATATATGCTAAAAAACAAGTTATAAAGTCAAATTTCAATTATTATTGTTAGTTTATAAAGGTACACCTTATAGTACCTAGTTCATATTTAAAATTATAGCATAAATTCTCATTAAATCTTCATTTTTTAGTCAAAATTTGTCCATTTTTAGAAGTTTTTAAAGGTGTACATTTATGGCGTTAAAAGATGATGTTGAACTTTATGAATTTAAAAAAGTACAATTGCAAAAAAGTTTTGCAAAATATTTTTATGTCAACAAATTATTAATTAATGTCTACAACTTTAGCCTAGTAAAAATCGCTAGGAATTAAAGTTTATGTTTGCAAAAGATATTAATGAAACAAATGTTTTAAAAGATTATCCTGAGATTTTAGATATTCTTTTATATGACCAAACTACAAAATCAAACATTATTTGGGCAACTGACAATTATTCAAAACGTGGTCCTAAATATCAAATAAATGAGAAAATAACTCCGAATCTTATAAACTCTAAATTTAAAATTATCAAACCAAGAGTTGAGAAAAGCAAAGCAGAACAAGTAAAGAGAAGTAGAGATAATGCTGAGGTATTTACCCCTTCATGGATAATAAATAAGCAAAATAATCTTGTCGATAACGCTTGGTTTGAAAAAGAAAATGTTTTTAATATTGAAAACGAAGATAATACTTGGACATCAACTAACAAAGTTGAATTTGATGAATTACATAAATGGGAAGATTATGTCACCAATATTAGCTTAGAAATATGCTGCGGTGAAGCACCTTATATTGTCTCAAGATATGATGCAATTACAGGTAAAGAGATATTACTTAATAATAGAGTTGGATTATTAGATAGAAAACTTAGAGTAATAAACGAAAATGCTAAAAATGATGACGAATGGCTTGAATACACATTCAAGGCTCTTAAGTCGGTATATGGTTATGAATTACAAGGTGATAACCTTCTAATTGCGAGAGAAAATATTTTATTAGATTTCATTGACTACTATGTAAATAGATTTAATAAAGGACCTGATAAAGAAATCTTAACAAAAACTGCAACAATAATAAGCTGGAACATTTGGCAAATGGATGGACTTAAACTTGTTGTTCCTTTTACATGTCATAATGAAAAGAAAGAGTATTATCAGCCAGATCTTTTTGGCGAAAATGAAGAAGAAAAAGCAGAAATATGTCCTGGATGTAAAACTAATGATCCTAAAAAACATAATGGCAAAAGATGTTACATCATGGATTGGGAAAAAAACAAAAAAATTAAGTTTGTATCTTTAATGTGGAGGAATGGTTATGTTGGATAACAAAATTAAAAATGATGCGTTGGATGCTGAAGAAAAATATAAAACAGCTGTTGAATCGGCAAGCGATTATATTGAAAACTTCGATATTTTAGAAACAATAACTAACGTTGGTAATGATGAAGTTTTCACACCTCGAAAAACATGCGACATGATATTAGATTCTCTTCCTGAAGAGGTATGGCATAATCCAAATTATAAATGGCTAAACCCTGCAACAAAAAATGGAATTTTTGAACGTGAAATTGCTATCAGATTAGATATAGGATTAAAAGACATTATTCCAGACAAAGAACAAAGAAGAAAACACATTCTTAAAAATATGATATATGCAATTGGCCTAACAAGATTTACTGCTAACGTTGCTAGAAGAACTGTTTATTATTGTTCACAAGCAAGCAGAAAATGTGATGGTATAAAAGCAGATGATGGTCACTATGTTAATGGATATGCAATAGGAAATGGAACATGGTTTGATGATGAAGAAGGAAATATAAAAACTCCGATTACTGACCATATCTTCGAAAAAGGAAATTGTATATTTTGTGGTATTTCTGAAAAGTCAAAATACAACGATCCAAGTCAGAGAGAAACATATGCCTATGAATTCATCCATTTTAATAAAAATGAAATATTAGAACATTTACAAGATAGATTTTTTGGAGGTAATAGAAATATGAAATTTGATATTATTATTGGAAATCCACCATATCAATTAAGAGTAAATGAAAGTGGAAAAGGATTAGGAGGAATTCCAATTTATAACTTGTTTGTTGAACAAGCTAAATCATTGAACCCAAAATACTTATCAATGATAATTCCTTCAAGATGGTTTTCCGGAGGTGTAGGTCTTACCGAATTTAGATATAATATGCTAAAAGATAAACATATAAAAAAATTATGTGATTTTAGTGATTCTAGAAGCTGCTTTTCTACAGTTGATATAAACGGTGGAGTATGTTTCTTTTTGCGTGATATAACTTATAATGGTGATTGTGATTTTATAAATACAACAAATGGAATTCAAAGCAAAACTGTAAGAAAATTAGACGAATTTGAAATATTTATAAGAAGAAATGAAGCTTTATCTATTCTAAAAAAAGTTTTGTCTTTTAAAGAAAAAACTTTATCTGACAATGGTGGGTGCAGTTCACAAACTCCTTATGGCTTTTTATCAAACTTTGAAGGAACAAAGAATAAAACTAAAAATGATGATTGCAGCATTTTATGTAGCAAAGGATGGAGTTTCGTTGAAAGAAATCAAATAGTCAAAAATAAAGAAACAATAGACTTATACAAACCAATGATTTCAAAATTAACTTGTGAACATGCAGGAACACCAGATAAAGCTGGAAAATATCGAGTTTTAAGTAGAACAGAAATATTAAAACCTCAACAAATTTGTTCACAATCTTATTTAATTATTTGCCCACAAAAAGAACTTATAATGGCTGAAAATGTATTAAAATATTTAAAGACTAAATTTGTTCGCTTTTTAATTCAACTAACATTAACAGGAATGAATATGTCTATTGATAATTTTAAATTTGTTCCTTGGCTTGATTTTAATAAAGAATGGAAAGATTGTGATTTATATAAAAAATATAATTTAAATAATGACGAAATCAATTTAATTGAATCTTTAATAAGGGAGATGAAGTAATATGTCAGAAATTATAATTACAAAATCTCCAGATATAAATAAGACAGATGAAATTAAATATCAAGGAAAACAAATCAGTTTTAATTTAGATGACAAAAATAATACTGATAATTCATTAATTCTTATTTATATGTATTTGTTGCCAAAATTTCAAACTCACGGAATTAAAATAGGCATGACTAAATGTAAAATAGGTGAGACATTCTGGCACGGAATCAAATCAAGAATACATGATCAGCAACATGAATTAGCTTTAACCGATGATCAATATCAGAAATATGGTCTAAATAGAGAAGTAATTTATTGGGGCATTTGCTTAGACGCTAAAAATGACTCATTTAAGGATTATGAAGTTCATAATGAAATAAAAAAAATAAACGCTGGAATTGTTGAAAAAAAGCAAGAATGGTTTACTAATGTACCAGCTGATGAACTAATTAATAATTTTAATTCATTAAGACATAAAGATGAAAATAAAAAGATTTATACACCAAGAAAAGAACAGCAAGAATGTATTGATGCCATGAGTAATTATTTTAATAAAAATCCTAAAGGACGTTTTTTATTAAATTGCAAAATGAGATTTGGCAAATCATTTACAACATATAAATACTGCGAAGATCATAATTTAGAACGAATTTTAATTCTAACTTTTATTCCAGCAGTTGAGTCATCTTGGAGAGAAGATTTAAATCACATAAAAAAGAACTATCGATATTTTACTGATGATAATTTAAGAAGAAGTGGATTTGAACTTAATTTTGAACAAGAGCCTTATGTCTTATTCTTATCACTACAAAATTATCTTGGTAAAGAAAAAAATACAGATGTAAAAGGAAAAATAAAGCAATTACAAGATATAGATTGGGACTTAGTCATTCTTGACGAATATCACTTTGGGGCCTGGAATCAAAAAACACAAGGAACACTAAAAGTTAAAGAAGAAAAAAGTGAAGATCTTGAAAGCGAATATCAAGATAAATTAAAACAAGGAAAAGATATAATTAAGCATTTTAATATCAGAACAAGACAAACTATTTGTCTTTCAGGAACTCCTTTTAAAGCTATTGCTAGAGGTGAGTTTACTGATAACTCTTCATTTACATACTCATATTTTGATGAACAACGTAATAAATATCCAAAAAGTGAAGAAAATGATTTTACAATAATTAATCCAGATTATGAAGCTTTCCCAGATATGAAAATATTTGGATACAATATGAGTAGATTATTTGGAAATTTAACTTCTTCTGTTTTTTCAGAAGACAAATTATTAACAAAAAAATATTTTTCCTTAAATAAATTTTTTGAAACAAGACAAGAAAATAATCCTAACGAGCCATGTACTTTTATATATGAAGAAGAAATAAAGAAATGGTTAGAAATTATTAAAGGACGCTCCGTATTCGGAGATAAATTTCCATATTCGAATCCACAAATGATTAACAATAATATTCATACACTTTGGCTTATGCCAACAGTCAAGTCTTGTAAAGCAATGGAAAACTTGTTAAATGAAGATGATTATTTTTCTAGATATAAAATAATTAATCTTTCTCAAGATGAAGTTGGATCTGGTAATGATGCTTATGAATATTTAATGAATAATATTACAGCTTCTGAAAATACAAATAAATTAGGATCAATTGCAATCACTGTTAATAAATTAACTATTGGTGTTACAGTTAAAAAATGGTCTAGTGTATTCGTATTAAAAGATTTAGCTAGCCCTGAACAATATTTCCAAGCTATCTTTAGGATTCAAACACCATATGTTGAAAATAATAAAATTAAGAAAAAAGAAGGATATGTTTATGATTTTAATATCGACAGAGCTAGTGCGTTACTTTTAAAATATGCCGAACAATCAGCAAATGAGCAAACTACAAAATTGCAAATCGCAAAATTGATAGTTAAATATATGCCTATTTTTATAAATGGTGATATGTCAAATCCAATTTCCTACAAAGTATTTTATGAACTGGCGCAATTTGGCGATTCAAATGGTATTCCACTTTCTAAAAAAATAACTGACACTTCTAAAACAACAAGAATGCTTGATGAAGAAACTGTAGCTGCAATGTTAAACGACAAAGAAGTAAGTGACATTATTAAAAGAGTATTTGCTCATGCTAAATTTGGAAAGACAAAAACTAAAACAGTTCCATCCAAACCAGAAGATGGATTCGATTCAATAATAGCTAAAGAAGGAAGAAATAAAGGATACGAATTAGGTCAACAAGACTATAAAAAATATGTTGATTATGACGATTTACAAGTTCAAGCAGAATTCGAAAAAGCACTATCAAGTTATATAAATGAATATTGTCCTAAAGATTATGATCAAATAAAAGCAACATGGTACGCTAATGGATTCAAAAAAGGATATGAATCTGGTGTTAATGCACCAATAAAAAAGGAACAGTGCGGTTATGATGATGGAGTTAAATTTGTCGATGAGGTAAAAAACAAATTTGGCAACAATATAAAATATACAACTGCAACAAAAATATCTATTGATAACTTTGTCAAAAGCTTTTTAAACGACATAAATAATATTCCAAAAAAATATAGAGGTATGCTTTATAAACGATGGTATTGCGATTCATTTAGAAGAGCTATTAAAAATAATCTTAATCCTATAAAAGAGATTAAAAATGGAGAAACAATTGAAGACGCAGATAATGTATTAAAACATATTCTTTCTAGACTATTTGAATTTTTATATATAAGTGTTTATAGAGAAACAACATTTATGGAAATATTTAATAACGCTGATCCGAATGTATTCTTAGAGGCAGTAGGTATAACAAAAAAAGACTTTGAAGTTCTAAACAAATATAAAGTTTTTCAGGAAGATGTTCTCAACAATTATATTCATGATTTCTTTATTAATGAATCTCTTGGATTAAAGATTGATTCACAAAGTAAAGAAGCAATAAGTCAGTACAGAAATAGTTTTGATTGGTTTGAATTTGGATTAGAAAATAATGAACAATATAGACAATAATGAAAATACTGTAAATTCAAATATTACTTCAGATAATGGAAATTCAAAAGATGAAGAAAAAATGATTGATAATCAAGTATTATTAAAAGAAAATCAAAATTCATCTGAAGACAAAACTGATTCAGAAACAAATCAACTAGAAGAAAGAATAAGAGACTTATTAAAGAAACATAAAACTTTAAAAATTAATAAAATTTCAAATTTGTTGAATGTTCCGAAAGATGAAATAAATAAAGTTTTAAATTTAAATAAAAATTTATTTTATAAGGACTTATTTTTCAATTGGAGACTGAAATAAAAGTTATAAATTAATACAAATTCAACAAAAATAATACAAATTATGGCACTATTTTACTTATTAATTTATTTTTTATGATAAAATTATTAATAGTAAATTTAAGTAAAAGAGGATTTTGCCATGGATTCATTAGTTGATTTAAAAAATAAAATTGACGAATTTGTAACAAAAAGAGATTGGGATCAATTCCATTCACCAGGTAATTTAGCTAAATCTATTTCAATAGAAGCTAATGAACTTTTAGAATGCTTCCAATGGTCTGATGATAATTATGACATTAATGCAGTTAAAGAAGAACCAGCAGATGTTATTAACTATTGCATCCAAATGGCTTCAAAATTAGATTTAGACATACATGAAATTGTCTTAGACATATTAGAAAAAACAAAGAAGAAATATCCAGTATCAAAATCAAAAGGTGTTTCTACTAAATATAATAAATTATAGATTATGATTGTATATTCAGGGACAAAAGAAACATTCATAAAAGATATTGTGAATGGTAAAATAGCCAATTCTATTGATTTATTGTTTAAGGAATATGGAATTAGAAAAGAGAGTATGGCTGAATTCAATTCGTGGAAAAACTCCTTGCCTCAAATGGGAGCAATTTTGTGTAACAACAATATTTCTAACGAGGTACAAGTAGCCATTGAATACCAAATTCCTTTAACATCAAAAAGAGTAGATTTTATGATTGGTGGCTCAGATGGAAATAATAACAATATTGTTGTTATAGAATTAAAACAATGGGAAACATGCAAAGCAACATCAAGAGAAAGCGTTGTATTAGCATTTACCGGTGGCGCAGAAAGAGACGTTGTTCATCCATCACAACAAGCTTATTCATATGCAAAATTAATAGAAAATTTTAATGAATCAGTAAGAATAGAAAATATTAAACTAATTCCTTGTGCTTATCTTCATAACTATTTAGAATCAAATAGAAAAGAAATATGTAATCCTAAGTATAGTGAAGTAATAAACGAAGCTCCTCTTTTTCTCCAAAATGATGGATCAAAACTAAGCGACTTTATTGTTAAATATGCTAGTAAGCCTTCTAATAAAAAACTATTTGAAATAATCGAATATGGAAAGCTAAAGCCTTCAAAGTCTTTGCAAGATAGTATAGGTTCTATAATGAATGGCAAAAAAGGATTTGAAATGATTGATGAACAACAAGTAGCATATTCAACAATTTTAAAACTTGTTGAAAATTCTATTGGTTCTAATCAAAAACATACAATTATAGTTCAAGGTGGCGCCGGAACAGGAAAATCAGTAATTGCTATTAACTTATTAGCTAAAATAATAAACAATGGTTTTTCAGCTGTTTATGCAACAAAAAATAGTGCACCAAGAACAGCTTTTTCATCAACATTAACAAGAGGCAAATACACAATTGCTTATTTAAAAGGACTATTTAAAAGCTCTGGTTCTTTCTATGATATTCCATCAAATACTTTTGATTGCGTATTATGTGATGAAGCACACAGATTAAATAGAAAATCAGGTTTGTATTCAAACTTAGGCGAAAACCAAGTTAAAGAAATTATAAACGCTGCAAAAATTAGTGTATTTTTTATAGATGAAGACCAAGTAGTTACAACAAAAGATATTGGTTCTATCAAAGAAATTAAAATGTGGGCTAATCAATTAGGTAGTATTGTGCACTTTAATGATTCTCTAAAACTTAAATCGCAATTTAGATGTAATGGTTCAGATGGTTATATTGCTTTTTTAGATAATCTTTTGCAAATTAGGGAAACTGCTAATTATACATTTGATTTAGATTATGATGTTAGAGTATTTAGTGATCCAAATGAAATGCGTGACGAATTAAGAAAAACAAATATCAATAATAAATCTAGAATGATTGCAGGCTACTGCTATCCTTGGAATTCTCAACACGATAAAACTAAATATGATATTTTTTTAGAAAATGGTTTCAAAGCCCAATGGAATTTTACAACAGATAAATTTGCTTTGGATGAAGAATCTTTTGAACAAGTTGGTTGTATTCATTCAACTCAAGGTCTTGAGTTTGAATATGTAGGAGTAATTATTGGAAAAGATCTTCGATACGAAGATGGTAAAGTAATAACAGACAGAACTCAAAGAGCCAAAAGTGATGCCTCAATAAAAGGATTAAATGGAAATGAAAAACTAGGTGATTTAATAATAAGAAATACATATAAAACCTTATTATCACGTGGTCAAAAAGGTTGTTTTATATACTGTGAAGATAAAGCTTTGGAATTCTACATCAAAGAGAAGATAAAGAAAGTAAAAGACTTTAAAAGATATAGTAATTAAAAATTTGAATTACTAAATTTGTCATTAAAATTATCTTCTATAAAAGTATGCATATCTACCTTTATAATCTTTTTTTAGTATAGATAATAAAATTTCTTTAATAGTTTCATACGATTTTGCAAATGAATTTGGAATTGATATAAATTCTATTCCTTTTTGCTTGCAAAATTCACGTTTTCTTTCGTCGTTATATTCACGTTTATAATCACCAAAATGTTCACCACCATTAATTTCAATTACAATTTTTGGAATATACTTTGACTTTGGCTTTTCATATAAAACAAAATCAAATTCCATTTGAAGCTCAGACAATATTGGATCTTCTTTAAAAATTTCTGAAAAAGCAACATTAGACTTTGCTTTCAAATCTTTTTGTGTTGAACAAAAATGAGATAAAGTTTTATCAAAATATTTTTCAAATTGACTATTATTTGATTTACCAATTTCAATTTGAGTTGCTAAAGATTTACATACTTTTGTTTCACCGTTTTTTCCAACATAGTCGACTAAAGCATATAAATCATCAGTTTTATCAGATAGTTTTTCTAAGACTTCGCAATCTGCTGCAATAACAAGATTTTCTTTAGCTCTTGTAGTACCAACATTAATCAATTCAGCATTATTTTTTAACCAATTAAAAGTTTCTTTTGATGTTTTAGGAGAAATAGATGTAGATAATATTATTGTATTTTTTTCTGAGCCTTGTAACGAGTGAATTGTCCCACATGTTACATCAGTAATATTATTTTGTTTTAACAATTCATTCATCTTTTCTTGTTGATTAACAAAAGGTGTAATAATCATAGCATCTTTGACATTATTTCTTTTTATATAATCAATAATATCTAAACATTCTTGTATATTAACATTTCGCTTATTTGATGAAATATTGTTTTTTACATCTAACAATTTTAAATCACCTGAGTCTTTTATTTTTTCAATTCTTAATTGATCGTTATAATATCTTGCATTAGAAAACTTAATAATTTTTTTGCCACAACGATAATGATAAGACAACAAAATACTTTTAGAGATTTTATCATGTTCTTTCATTACAGAAAGAATTGAATTATCTTTATAATCATATGACTTATTAACTTTATATTTTTTCATCAATTCTTCGTTAGTACTATCTTCCAAAACTATAACTGGTTTTAATTGGTTAGTATCTCCAACTAAAAGCAAATTAGAAGCTCTAGAAATAGACAAAAGTGAATGGGCAACATTACATTGTCCAGCTTCATCCATAATAACAATGTCAAATTTATGATATGGTGTACCAAGTTTAGCAGAAGAAATATTAGTTGTTAAAATTATAGGAAAAACTGAAGTTAATAATTTTATATTTTCATCTTGCGATACCCAATTATTAAATTCTTTAGCTCTTGTTTCATCATCATTATTTGAACAAATATCAATTAATTCTTTAAATCTTGGCATTTTTAATTTATTTATATAATACAAAGATTTGAAATACAAATATGAATACATTCTCTTATTTCTTGAAACTGTATTAAAAAATAAATCAAGAATAGAATCATCATCTAACGATCCTAATTCATCATTTTCTCTTTCCCATTTTTCTATTTCATTACATAACTTTATAAAATATAAATTTTTGTTTTCATGAAATTCTTGCACAATGTTTTGACACATTTTTATTTTTTCTGTGTTTTCCAACTTTTTTTCATACTTTTTTAATCTTTCACCTAATGACTCATTCATTGAATCGTTAAAATCTTTTATTTTAGCAATTTTAACATCATCAGGTTCTAAATCTGTTTCAAATAAAAATAACTCATAAATCTTTTTTGTAGATTTAATAACTTCTTCCTTATTTCCTAATCTCAAAAAAGGAAATAAAACATCTTCATCTTTGTATTTAAAAGTAAGCTTTTCTTTAATTCCATCTACAGGAATATTATTAGAAGAGCAAACTAGTACTGTTTTATCATTCATAAATGAACTTAATAAAACATTAAGTAAAGTTTGAGTCTTTCCTGTACCAGGCGGTCCCTGGACATATGTTATAGGTTGTTTTAAAGAGTTATAAATAACTCTCATTTGATCAATATTAATTCTATCGTCATATATAAAAATTGATGGTTCTTTTGTTCTATTACTATTGCGGATATAATCGCCAAAAAAAGCTTTTAATGGGGAAGATAAAGTGCCATTATCATATTGTTCTTCAATTATTTTATATGTGTCTGATAAATTAATTGGTATATCTCTTTCCAATATCATAATATCAGGCATGCTATCAAGAATTTCACCATTTTTTAAATTTGATTTAATTATTTCTTCACATTCTTTTCTTGTTTTTTCTGAATAATATTTTATGAACCCTTCAACATCTCCATCAACATATCTTGATAAAGAATGCTTTTTACCATCTATTAAAAAAGTTTGATTAAAAAGAATTCTTGGATCTATTTTTAAAATCTTATTCTTCGGATTATATGTTAAATTGTTATAACAAATAACATATTTTTTATTGTAATTTGAAATTGATAATCTTGATATAATTAATTCTTTTTTTGATAAATTTAAAACATCATTATGATAGACATTACTAATTAATTCTTTTTCTTGCTTTTCGGACAAAGCAATTTTTTTGTTATTTTTAAAAGAATCTAAATGTATCCCACTTATTAAACAATATGATTTTTGAAAAGGATCGTTGTCTAAATAATTTGCTTCTTTATAATAATTTAAAATATTACAGTCAAACCTATGAAAATTTAGCCATGAAGAATATTTTCCTTTATCTTTTTCAAGTTTTTCTATAAGTTCTAAAGGAACATCATAATTTGAAAAGAAAAGGATATTAGCATCTATTATTCCTTCAAATCGTATTTTTACAGACTTAGATTTAAAAGATTTTACTATGTTATACATATCGCCCTTTAACTTTTTTTCTTTAAAATTGATATCGGTTATTGCAAACCAAAATCTAGTCTCTTCATCTTTTTTATTGTTATAAACAATATCAATCCAACGGCCTTCTTTAATTCCTTCTGAAATAACTTCTGCAATCTTATTCATTTTTTTGCTTCATCCATAATCTTTATATGTAAAATAATAACATAATTTTATTTTTATTAATATAAATTTCGAAACAAAGCAAATATATGTTTGATACATTTTTAGTATTAATTAAATAAAATGTGAGAAAAATTTGCGTATTATTCACTAAATTATTAAAAATAAATATATTATTCATAAAATACGCAAGAAATCATAACGTTTTTCAAAATTATGTGAATTCTAAAGAAATAGTAAAGAAATTTAAATATATGCGATTTTATTTTCATTTTTAAGCTATTTTAATGTTTAATAATTGCAAAGAAATTATCTTTTTGATAGTATTAACACCATAAAGAATTCATTATTTTTGAAATAAGATAATTTAAATTAAATCAGTGGGAATATCATGAAAGCAACAAAAGTTTTATCTTTGCTAGCCTTAGGCTTATTAGTGACAAGTTGTGGCGGTAATTCAAACACTTCTTCTACTAGCTCATCAAGTAGTAGTAGCAGTAGTTCTATAAGCATAAGCAGTTCTACATCAAGTGTCATCTCATCAAGTTCAAGCAGCAGCAGTTTAACAACATCGACATCTAGTTCATCTTCAAGTGTAACTGGACCTTCACTCAAAGAATTTATTCTTTCATCAGTCGCTAAGTTAAAAGAAGGAAACTTCTCTTTAACTTATGAAATAAATAACGTCAACTTTACAGATGTTATTACTAAAAACTATTTCTACACAGCATATTTAAATACTGGCTCTATGTTATTAGAGACTTACTCCACCACTAAATACGCTTATAATTTTGAAATAACAAGTGAGAATAAGGTTAACGTTAAAGGCCAAACATTTAACGATGAACTTACAGGTCAAGAATTAACAAGCTTAGACTATGTCAATAAGTTCAAAGATTTCGATACAACAAGAGAAATAGAATTCTCAGGTGATAATAACGAAATCTACACAACAGATGAAGTATTAGTTGAAACTTTTGCTAGCCAATTAGACTTTACAGGCATCAAGAGATTACGTTTCTACACTGCCGCAGATGAATTAGTAGTAGAATTACAAGGATTTGATAGTTCTAAAAACGATTACTATACACCAGAAACAGGTGCTATTGTCTTTATTGAAAATATCGGAACATCAAAATTAGATGCTGTTGAAGATTATTTAAATAGCTATGTAGTTCCAACAGAAACACTCGATAATAAAGCAGACAACTTATTTGGTAACGTCTCTTTCACATCAGCAATCTATGACAATATCTTCTTAGATGAATATACTTCGATCGAAAGACAAGGATTCTCAAACTTAGATATCTATGATGACTATTTTAGAATCACAGATATTAACGAAGATAACGTTTCAACTTCATATACATATGAAAAAATCGATGAAGATGGAACACTCATCATTACAGGTGTAAATGGTAAAAACGAAGTTGAAGAAGAAAGAACAACAACAGTTGTTGATGACTTCAACTTTGTCAACAAAGACGGATTTGAACTTAGCAAATTTAGAAAATTCGAAGGTGATGAATACTATACATATTTAGGTAGTAATGCATCAGATTTAGCTTATTCTATAACTCAACACAAAAAGTTCTTAGAATGGCCAGTCGAATCAATCAAAGTTAAAGTTGAAGACGGAAAAGTAACACAACTCATATTCTCAACAGGAATTATGATGGATAGATTGACAGGTTACTACTTCTATCGTTATGCAGATAGTAGAGTTGCAGCAACACCAAATGTCATAACAGGTGCTGAAAAGAAAGTCGCTTCTGAAAACGATGCACAAATCAAGAGCTACTTATCCTACTTAAATCAAGAAGATTCAGTCTTTACAAGCATTGAAAAAGACTCAGCCTGGGGAGAAAGCAGATTTACAAAAATAGTTAAAGGTTCCGATTTCTACTTAAAGGGAACATATCTCGTCGATAGCGATGATGGAACCAGTAACAATATGGAATCCTTAGGTAAAGGCTACTATTCTAAGAATGGAAAAATATATAGCTTTACCTACGATGAAAAGAACAATATTACATTAGATAAAAATCCAGTAAGCAAAACATTTAAAGATATCGCTAACTACTCAATCGCAAGCGAAATCTTAAATCTCAAAGATGGTAAACTTACAACAACAGGTGATATTATCAATATTGGACGTTCAATCGGTGATATCTATAATCCATTAACAGTCGATCCTTCAAGTTTAGAAATGACTGTCACTGATGATAAGATTTCTTCTATGAACTTTGCCTATGTCGGTGGTACAGAAGAAGTTACATTTGACTATAGCCCAGTTGAACTTAACGGAACAATGAGAGCAAACTTAGATAAAGCCATTGCAGCTTTAGATTCAGGTTCAGGCGATAGATTAACTTGGGAAGAAGATGCAAATACATATGATGAATTAGTTAAAGCATATGGTGAAGAAATTGCTAAAAAGATTCCATATTTAAACGATGAAGATTTCAATAGAGATCACTACTTTGCTGATTTCTACTTATGTGACTGGGAAGACAAACCATATTTTATAATCGCCACAGACACATATTCAGAAGATTATTCTCAAAAATATAAAGCTTATTTATTAACATTAGGCTATACAACAGAAGACAATATTACATTTGTTAACGAAACAGACAAATTAAGAATTGACGTTGTCGATGATGATGGATCATACGAGTTTATTCACATCTACGTTTTAAACTAATTATTAAATATATTTAGTACTTTGTACCATTTATGTGGTATAGAGTACTTTTTATATGTAAAGTTTAAGTAAAGAAAGAATATTAGTTAAAACAAATATAAAAATAAAATACATTTATTTTTCTATTAAAAAGAAATCATAATTTTAAAATAATCAAATTTAATAGCAATTAATACATATTTTAATAGAGTTAAAATTGTAAGAATATTTTGTTGTAAACATTGAAATAAAATTGAAACTAACATATAATGTTATAATAATTTTTATATTTTTTACGAGGGGAAAGTAAATTATGAAAAAGAAAATTTTAGTTTTAAGCGTTATGCTTTTCTCACTAGTTAGTTGCCAAGGAAAAGGTGATATAACATCATCCACTTCTTCTTCAACAACAAGTAGTGATAGCAGTGTTATTAGCAGTAGTACAAGTAGTGTAAGTAGCACTACGATTGTTTCGTCTTCAACAAGTAGTTCTTCTACTAGCTCATCAAGTAGTAGTAGTTCAACACAAGTCGATAGCGATATTCATGTCACATCAATATCAATCACGGATAAATCAATCACAACTTTAAAAGTTGGACAAGTTTTACAACTTAGCGTCGAAGTCTTACCTAAAAATGCCACTAACAAATTAGTAAACTACAGATCATCTAACGAAAGTGTTGCCTCTGTCTCATTTAACGGCTTAATAACAGCTAGAAGTACTGGCGATTGTACAATTTACGCTGTAAGCGATGATGGTGAATTAAGCGATTCAATAACATTTAATGTTGTCGCTTCTACAGTTACTAGTTTTACAGCAGATTTCGATAGCAGTGTTGAAACCATAGTTTCAAATAAAAATACATTCTATAAATTAGAATTAGGCCAAAGCTATCCATTAACAGTTTCATTTAATTCAACAGATGAGGCTGATAACGTCTTAGAAGCTTCATTTAGCGTTGATGGCTGCTGTTCTTTTGATTCAAGTACAAATACTCTCACTCCACTTAAAAGGACTGGTAGTGTAGTTTTAACATTAAAAGTTAAAGGAACAAAAACCTTAAGAAAGAATACTATTTAAAAGTTGTCAATCCAGGTGAGAAAGATGTCAGTGAAGTTATCGCCAAACTTGATTCTTCAATAGAAAAAGAAAAGAAGTTAACAGTAAACACATACGATGTTAACCTTCACTTTAATACTTTAGATATTAACGATAATAGAACAGATGCAGTTCAATCAACAAAGTTCAAAATTTATAAAGATACTACCGATAGATATATGGTTGGTGATACAGATACATCAGTAACTTATACACCATACGGTTCAAGTGAAAGCTATGATTCAACAAGCACATCGCACTTATTTAAAGGTATGAGCGATGATGGAAATTACTATGAGTTCCAAGTCTATGATAATGGACAACACATAGTAGCTCCAAGTAAAAAAGCTATTGTTGAATCTGTCAGTGATAGCAAGACACAAATCACACGTGAAAAAGCTATCAAACAATCTACAACGCTTATTATGAATAGCCACGAAGGATTATCAGACATTGCTAAAATGCACTTTAACGGCTTATATGAAAACTCAATTGGTTATGGATCAGTACCTTTATACTTTGGTGGTGGTGCAGCTTCGAACCTCAAGATAGTTGAAAAAGATAATGTAGTAATAGCTGATACATTCTTCATCGAAGCATATCCAACATCAGTTACTTTAGGTGAAGTGTACTATAACCATGGTGAATATACATTTAATACAGATGGAGTTTTAACTAGTATTAAAGTTGTTTCAAACGTTTACGATAACACTATGTTTGACTTCACAGAAAAGAAGTTATTACAAGAGAATCCTGTTGCTAAAGAAATGTATATGACCGAATATAAACAAACATTTGGTTCACTTAATACCCAAGAAATAAACGAATATGATCCAGATAATTTATACTTTACTTCATACACACCAGTATTTGCTGACAAAAAAGGCTATGAAGCAAAGAAATACGAAATAGGTGAAACATACTATATCAGTTACTTAGATCAAGCTCCTAAATTTGCAGACAGTAGAATTGATTCGTTAATTATCGATGAAACAAGCAATCCAAACGTTGCCTCAATCACAGATGAAGGTCGATCAATTAAAATTGAAGGTGCTGGCGTTGCAGTCTTAACAGTCTACTCTTTAAAAAATAGAGTAAAACGCGAAATAACCGTTAATGTCGATACAGTCTTGCCTACAGCTATAACAGCTAAAGTTGGTGATAAAGTCGTCACTGAAGAATTAGAAACAACAGTTGGCACTTCTATTGATAATCTTACCTTTGCAGTTAGCCCAAGTACCGCTTCACAAGAAGTAAACGTCACCTTAGAAGGCGTTGGAAACTTAACAAAGAAAGCTGATGGTTCATATAGCTTTGTTAGTGATAAAGAAGGAAAAGCAACAATAACAGTTACAAGTACGCTTTATGATAAAGTCTCAACAACATTAACAATTAACGTCGCTAAAAAGCAAGAGACAAGCACCATAGTAGATACTATGCTTAAAACAACATATTCTTGCTACGAAGATAGTTTTGCTGATAGTGAAGATGTTGCTTCAGTCGAATTGACATTTACTTCAAGAACACAAGCTAAGTTTGTCGTTGAAGATTTAACTGGATTTAAATATATAGTTAATTGTGATGTTGTAATTGATGAAGCAAATAACACAATTACCTTTACATCATTTAATGTCACAAACGAAGATTATGACTACTATATTAGAAGCTATATGCCTGTCATCAAACAAAATGTCGTCTATGATATTAATAAAGACGGAAGCTTTACAGCTAATATCGTCACAGTTGAAGATAATGTTGAATATGACTTTGCTACTGGTAATGAATCACCACTAACAACATTCATCTTTGAAGCCAAGAAATAGGAGATTAGATTTAAATGAATAAAAAATTATTAGTATTATCTCAAGTTGCTGCTTTATTAGTACTTGCTGGTTGTGGAAGTGAAAACACAAGTTCAACAACACCAAGCTCTACTTCTAGTTCAACAGTAATTTCTTCAACTTCATCCTCTTCTATATCTAGCACCTCATCTTCTTCAGCAACTGTTGCTCCTACTAAAGAAAGAATAGTCTCACTTTTAACTGAATTAGATCAAGACAAAGTAACATCTTATGACTTTGTTGATCGCTCATATGCTTATAACTTTTATAACAACTCTAAATATATTGTCAGTGGCAATATTCAAACTGGTTTAATTAACTATCAAGCCAAGCATAAATTTCAACTATTTAACAATCAATTTATCAGCGATGAAATAACTATCGATTCACTTGATGGCGTTGAAACAACAAAAGTAGTTGAAACAAACTATGCCAATGGACAAATATATCAAGAAGGAAACTATATCTACGATTACTTTATTTGTACCTCACTTTATGAACAATCATTCGTTAATTGTAACGAAATTGATTACTACAACCAATTCGATACATATTTTAACTATCTATCAATAATTGACACGATAAAAGATGCCTTTAATAATCCAACTGAATATTTTCCTGTCGATGATGGATATGAAACTCCAGTCTTCGATGCAACAGTTCAAGATGGAGTTGAACACTATGCTTTATCATGTGTCTTCCCAGGTGCAGATGACTATAAACCTATCATAATCAACTTTTCAGTCGACTATGAAACAAGTACAAAAGAATTTGTCAGTATCGATTATAAAATTAGAAGCCTTTTAGATAGTTTAGATACAGATTATGAAATAGGTACATCATCAATAACTTCATACAACATTACAAATCTTAAATTCGGTGATAAAACGAACTTTGACGGTGTCGTATTTACTTTTGATGATATTCCATCCAAGAGTAGTATACATAACGCTCCAAAAGAAGTTATCGATGTCAGCGATAAAGAAGATGGAGCTCTCGATGAAGAAACAGCTTTAGAAATTATCAAAAACATCTACGCTTATTCTAACGACGTTAGACAAACAAACTACTCCATGATTTATCACGACGCATTCGACTTTGCTACAACTGATAGAACAACGTTCGGCGATGCAAAATTCGAAGGTAAGATCATAGCTTATAACAATGGTATAACTGATAACAATGGAACAATTCAATTAGTTGATACAGAAAATCAACCAACAGGAACACCAGCTCCTTATCGTATATTTACCAAAGCTACAAGCATCGGTATATTTAGAGGTGGAAAATTCACTAAATATATTACATCAGCCTTTGGATACGCATCCAAAACATCATTCACAAGTGCTCGTGAATACCTTGATGCTAACCCATTATATTGGAGTGAAATATCTTCTATACTTGAAGGCTTTTCAACATACGCATTAGGATCAACAACATTTGAAAGTGGAACAACAATCGATGTATCTGTCTCTGGAACAAAATCAGGAACATCACTTGAAATCAAAGGCCAACTCCACTCAAAGACAAGCAATGGTTTGGCTGTTGAAAATATCGATAGTTTTACCTTTAGTATCGAAGATGGAAAACTCATGTATTGCAAATTTGTAACCATGGGTCAAACTTCATCTAGTGTAAAATACGAAGATACTTATGAAGCTCGATTCGTCCATGCCCCTAAAGTTGATTTCACTGGTACTGAAATGGATATCTTAAACGAAATTGAAACCCAAATTACAATGGATGATTTTAAGATTATCTAATTAATACCTGAAAAAATTAATCCTTTTAAAGAGTTAAAACTTTAAAAGGATTTTTATTTTGGATTAATATATAACATTAACAGACTTTATTAATACTAGTTTAATAAGCTGACGTATTACCAAACTTATTTATTTGTCTTTTTAATCTATAATATTTGTCTATGCTTATATTTAAAATTGCAGCAGCTTCTTTAGCTGTCATTTTCTTACTTTCAACTTCTCTTAGAAGTTCCATTAATTTTTCTCTATCAAATTCTTTAGGTTTTCTACCTCTATATACTTCAGCTTTTTTAGCTTTTTCTATTCCTATTTTTTGATTTTCTTTTTTTAATTCATAGGATCTAGTATAAAGAATCATTAAAATAACGTGAATAATTTTTCTATTATCGTCACAAACTAATTCATTATTTATAACTATATCATCACCATTACAAATAGCTTCCAATATTTGTTTCATTATAAAAATATTTGTTTCATTACCATTTATATTGTTTATAAATACCTTCTTTTTAGATTCATATGGAATAACGAATAAATTATCACCAAAATACTGTTCATCTGTTCTAATTAAATATTCTATTGGATCCATAGATTTCATATTTAATTTTTCTAATAACTCATAAAAATCTTCTCTATTCTTTTGAGGTACTCTTTCACTAATAAAGGTTGGAATAATATTTTTTCTGATATATTCTTGTTTCTTTAAATCTAAATTAAGTCCTGGAATTCCTTGAAAATACTTAGAATCTAATAGATCAATTAGAAAATAATTAGGTTCAAAAACATATTCAAAAGATTCGTCTTCAAAAAGTCTATATGTAATTTTACATATTTTATAAATAAAGTTATTTTGTCCTTTAAGACAAATTGTTCCTACAGATTCAAATGATTTCATTTTTTACCTCTAACCAAAAATATCATTCATAAATATTATTTGCAATAGAGTATGTTTTTTTTATTTTGCAACACATTACAAAAACACCTAGCCTACACATATGTATAAACTAGGTGCTTATCTATAAAACTAATCGATTTATTATTTTTAAGTTAACCAAAGGAGGGAGTTATATGTAATTTATAATTCAATTCGATTAGTTGTATCTGGATCAAAGTAATGAATTTTATTCATACAGATTGCAACTTTAACATCTTGGTGCGCTTTAATATCATAATCTGCTAAAGTTTTAACAATAATCTTTTGACCATCAACATCGCTATAAATAACTAAGTCATGTCCTAATAATTCAACAACTTGAGAATCAATACTAATAGTATCGTGACTATATTTTTTAAGCATTGCTGGATCCAAAGATATATCTTCTGGACGAATACCAACTATTAATTGTTTTCCACTATAATCTTTAAGTTTTTCTTGATGTTCTTTTGGAATATCAATTGTTATCGAATTAGTTCCATCAAAAGTAAACTTTCCATTATCGTATGAGCCATTAAATAGATTCATTGATGGTGAGCCGATAAATTGAGCGACAAAAGTATTAGCTGGATAGGAATAAACTTCTTTTGGAGTACCTATTTGTTGAACGATACCAGTTTTCATAATGACAATTCTTGAAGCCATTGTCATAGCTTCAGTTTGGTCGTGAGTAACGTAGATAGTTGTAGCTCCGACTTTTTCGTGAATTCTAACAATCTCTTCACGCATTGTGACACGAAGTTTAGCATCCAAATTTGATAAAGGCTCATCCATTAAGAATACTTTTGGCCTTCTAACAATAGCACGGCCTAAAGCGACTCTTTGACATTGACCACCAGATAAAGCTTTTGGCTTTCTATTTAAGTACTCAGTTAAGCCAAGAATAGAGGCAACTTCTTTTACTCTTTCATCAATTTCTGCCTTAGGTATTTTTCTAATTTTTAAAGCAAAAGCCATATTTTCATATACAGTCATATGTGGATATAAAGCGTAGCTTTGGAAAACCATAGCTATATCACGCTTTTTAGGTTGCACGTCGTTGATTAAAACATCATCAATGTATAGCTCGCCTGAAGAAATCTCTTCAAGGCCAGCTAACATTCTTAATGTCGTCGATTTACCACAACCAGATGGACCAACAAAGACTATAAACTCATGATCTTTTACTTCTAAATTAAAATCTTTTACTGCAACAGTATCTTTTCCATAAACCTTGCATATATTGTTAAATTTTAGTGTTGCCATAAATTCTCCTTTATTTAGAACTAATAAGATTAGTAATTAGTTATTGTGAATATCTTGCCCTTGTAATGAAATAAATTGTAAGACACAGTGATTTACTTCAGATTGTTCTTGAACTAATGTAACTGTAATAGTTTGACCGACATAAGCTGATAAGTCATATGTATAAACTCTACCATCGTCTCTAATTTGGATGTTAGCATAATTGTCGTTTGTACCAACAACTTTGACATAACTGTCACCAACTTTTAATGCGAGATGTGGATTATTTGTGTCTTGACCGTTAAACATACGAACTTGGATGTTTAAATACTTGCAATCTTCTGTAACTGTAATTTCTTTTTCAAGTGTACAGCCTGCTTGCATATCATAGCCTTCTCCAACACCTTCGTTGAAGTTGCCAGCTGTTCTATTCCAGTCAGAAATAATATCAGCCTTAGTCCAGAATTGTTTAACGCCTTCTGGTTGAGCAAAGATTGTGTGATTATCAGTACTGCTTAATGAAATCTTTTGAACGACACAGTGATGGACACCAGACTTTCTTTGATTAATTGAAACAGTTACTGTTTGGCCGACATATGCAGATAAGTCATATGTATAGACATATCCCTTATCGCTTAAGATAACGCTTGTATAGTCGTTACCAATACCGACACCTTTGACGATTGTATCGTTAACTTTAACGACAAGTTCAGGTTGATCTGTATCTTGTGAAACGAACATACGTGCTGAGATGTTTAAATATTTTTGAGCACTTGTAACTGCAAGTTCTTTAGAGATAGTACAACCAGATTGCATATCGAAGCCTTCACCGACACCAGAGTTATAACCACCACTTATTGTCCAGTTGCTGATAATAGAAGCTTTATTCCAATCAGTAGTTTCTGGAGCATCTGGAACGATAACTGGGTGAGAAGAAGAGTCGACATTCTTCATTTGGACAGCTGTGATAACACAGTGTTGTGTCTCAGCAACAGATGCGATAGTAATCTTAACTTCTTTGCCGACATATTCAGATAAGTCATAACAGAAGACATATCTTGTATCGTTAATCTCACCTTCAGCGTAATCTGTATCTGTTCCAGTAGCACGGATAACTTTATCGTTTACTGTAACTTGAACTCTAGCTTTAACTGAATCTTGATTTTCAAATTGTCTGAAAGTAACGTTTAAGAGTTTTGTTTCTTCTTTTGGTGTTACTTTAATAGAAGCTTTACCAGAGCCTGCTAAGTCTAAGCCTTCACCGACACCAGTCTTGAATTCACCTTCCATGTACCATTCATCATATAAACCTGTACGATCCCATGAAGTGTTATCAGAGTGTTTAGCTCCCATGCTTTCAATAAATTTAACTTGTGTTAAAACGCAGTGTGTAGCTGCAGCTTCGGCAAATTCAATAAATACTGTTTCACCAACTTTAGATGATAAGTCATAGACAAATGTTTGGCTAGCATCTGTTTCAACTGTAACTGTATCTTTATCTGCACCTTCAGCTCTAACAATTTCACCGTCAACCTTAACTGAGAAGCTTGGGTATGTTTCACCATCACGATGGAAAACACGAATTGAAACTGTTAAGAACTTTGTTGTTTCATCGATAGCGTGAGCAAATGTTGCTTTAGAACCGCTCTTCATATCGAAGCCTTCACCGACACCAGTATCAATTTCACCAGTTGTAGCAAAATCTTCATACATTGCAGCACGGTCATATGTTGTTCTTGTAGAAATCTTTTCTGGTAAGTTCTTATATGTAAGAACATTAGAATGTTCACTTGTTAAAGAACCATAGTTTGCTGTAACGTAAATAGAATAAGCACCTAAATCAGCGCTGTTAATTGTATATGATGTTTCAGTTGTACGAGTGATGTATTCTCCGTTAATATAAACGGAATATTCTCTAGCATTTTCAACTTCAGCCCAAGAAACGACGTTTCCAGTCATAGAAATAACCGGGGCTGAAAGTGATGTTGGAGCCTTATAAGCAAGTTCATTTGATGCATCAGATTTTAAGAATAATTCATTGCTTGAAATTGCATAGACAACAATACGAATATCACTTGCGGTAAGAGGTATTTCATATTTGTTCATTATTTGTGTGGAATCAAGTTCACCATTGATATAAACTTCATATTTTTCAGCATTTGGAACTTTATCCCATGAGACTATTAAATCGTTTCTGGAAATAACTGGAGCTGCTAATTTAGTAGCCTCAATTGTTGAAGAAGAACTTGATGGTGTAGGAGTACTACTAGGTGTACTAACACTACTACTGATAGGTGTAGTACTAGAAGAAATTGGAGTATTAGAAGACGACGAACTACTACTTGAAGATGGCTCTTTGTTATTTTGACAACTAAATAACAAAGTACTAGCCATAATTACTAATGGAATGATTTTTTTGCTATTTTTCATAATTAGCTCCTTTCATTTATTTTTAATTATTTCCAATTATAATTGAGTCGATATAAATTTGTTCGCCAGAACCATCGCCGTTATCATCTTGTTCAACTAAGATTGCAACGTGCTTTCCAGCAAAAGCTTCTAATGAGAATGTGTACTCAGTAACATTGCTACCATCTTTACGTAAATAGTAACCATGTTCATTAATTTGTGCACCTTCTGGATAACCATCAGTTAAGTGATATGTTTTAGCACCGCTCTTTTCACTTTCATCTTCAACTAAGACTGTAACTCTGAAGTTTGTATCAGCGTTAGAACCGCCTTTAACTTTAATCTTGAAGTATTTATCAGCTGATGTTAAATCGAATTTGTTATAGATATAGGAATTTGGAATAGCATCTTCTCTATCATCCAAATCAGAACCATCTAATAAGATAGAACCTGTACCTTCGGAAGACCAGTTGTTCCAGGCGCACTTATCATATTCAAGTCCGCCACAATTTAAGCTCCAACCGCCTAAATCATCTTTGTTCTTAAAGTGGAATTCTCTTAAGTCTGTTGTTGGATAATCTTTAATTTGTTTGTAATAGATAGGAGTTGAATCAATAGTACATAACTCTTTAATATCACTTGGCTTGATATCGTCTAAAGTATCGACATCTTCGTGAGCGACATTCTTAGCTACCATATCGACCATTTGATCTACAGTAACAAGTTCAACGTGATCATCCAATTGTTGAACAAATCTAGAAATATATTCCATTGTTCCAATTGACCAAGCGTGGCATAAAACTACGCTATAGCCTTCAATCTTTGTTGGATCAGTTGAATATTCATTAATTCTTTGAGCAACACGTTCTGTGTAACCATAATAATCGTTGCTTAAAGATCCTGGAATTCTCCATAAAGTATCACGGACTGAAATGAATGGCTTATCGTTAGACCAATAAACACCGCCTTCACCTTCTAAGTACATATTACCTACTGACCAAATACCGCCATGTACTTGACTATATTGGCTAAAGTAGGAAAGTCTATCTGAATCAATGAAGTTATCTAAGAAGTTAATACTTGTAATATCACTTCTTTCTAAATATCCAGCCGTTTTAGCTGCATAATCTTCTAATGAAGATTCATTATATTCAGCAATGTTGACATAACCTAATCCACTTGGACCAGCGATGAAATCATCTTTAGCTGTACCACGTTCATAGACAGATTCAAGAAGAGCTGCTGATAAATCGACTAAGCCTGGAGAGACTGTCCAAGTCATTGGGAATTGTCCTCTCTTAGAAGAACCATACCATCTTGAATCACTAGCAAAGCCTCTTTGCATCCATTGAACGTTATCGCCATCAGACATGACTATTGCAACGTAATGTTTACCTTTTTCAGCTTTAACTTCTGTATTTTCATAATTCTTTTTAGTAATTTTATCTGCTGGACGATAAGCAGATTCAAAACTCAAGTTACTTGACCAGTCAGCAGCTAATGTGACTAATGATTTTAATGAGTTCATTGAAACGAAGTTAATTTCGTTTTCTGTCCAACCAATGATTGGAGCATTTTCATTTGCCCAGTCAGCGATATCTGAGAAAATTGAAGTATCGTTCTTTTCATAGTCTGTGTATACACACAAAGCTGCACCAGCAATACCGTAGTCTCTTAATTCTACTTTGCTTGGATTTTGGTGAATAATAAATTGTGGATTTAAATAATCTTTATATTCTTCAAAGACGCTACGAGTAGTATAAGAAGTGGCATCTTTACCGAAAATCAATCCGTGTTCCAATGCTGTTGGAACGATTGTCGATTCAACCATCAACCACTTTTCAACACCTGAAATTGTGGCAGCGTGGTTAATAGATAAATCATAGGCAAAACCTGATGTATCAATAGAAGTAAACGAAACAAATCTCTTAGAGTTAATCTTGTTTTTAAATAAATCAACAAGTTTCCAAGCATCATCTTCATAAACTACTTCAAATGTGGAACTGTTTTGAATTTGTTCAAAGAACTCTTTATCTTCACCGACATTTTTAAAGTAAATTGTCGATTCTTCTTGAGCCAAAATTCCTTGTAAAGAAACTAACATTATTCTTTCAGCTTTTGTAAGCTTACGAGCATCAACGACATAAACCTTACTAGCAATTTTTGGTGATCTATAATAAACACCTTCTTTAATCATTTGTTCTGTATCTCCTGTATTTGTTGAAGAAGTTGATGAATTTAAAGTCGAACCAGAACTGCTTATCGAACTTGATGAGATAGGAGTTTCACCTCCTCCACTGTTACTTGTTGAACTTGAGGTATTGGAATTGTTTCCGCCACAGCTTGCAAGTCCAGTAGTAATAGCTACGAGTAAGAGTAAATTCTTGAATTTTAAGTGTTTCATTTTGTCCTCCATATTACTTAACACCTGAGAAATTTAAGCCACCAACGAATTGTTTTTGGCAGCAACAATAGACAATAACGACAGGAACTAAAGTAGTAATCAATGCAGCAGAACGAAGAACAGTTTCTTCAAAGCCACCATTACTTTGGAAATACATAAGCTTTAATTGAATAGTAAATAAAGCATCGTCTCCAGTAACAAGCATTGGCCATAAGTAGTCGTTCCATTGAGCTACAAAGGTAAGAATAAAATAAGTAGCCATAACTGGTAAAACCATTGGCAATACAAATTTTAGAATTATGGTTAATTCGTTTGCACCATCTAATTTAGCAGCTTCCAATACTGAGTTAGGCACGTTATCCATAAAGGATTTGACTAGGAATATACCCGTAACGTTAACAATACCTGGCAAAATTAACGATGCGTAAGAAGAAGTCCAGTTTAATTTAGAAACTAATTGGAAGTTAGTAACCATTAACATTTCTCCTGGAACCATCATGGTTAAGACTAGGATAAATGAGATAATCTTTTTACCTCTAAATTCTTTTTTAGCTAAGACATAACCAACAATAAGAATGATTAATAATGATAAGAAAATAAATCCAAGTGCAACAATTAATGTATTTTTTAAACCAACTAACAAATCGCCTTCAATAAAGGCTGTCTTATAGTTTTCAAAGCAAATTTTAACTGGCCACAAATAAATTTTTCCATCTATCGGTGTAAAATCTGTTGGTTGTAACGAAGTTACTATTTGTAAATAGAATGGGAAGATTTGAGCTAATGAGAGAATTGATAAGAAAATAATAATTATAGTAGTAACAATTATTCCAATTCTCTTTTCCCTTTTTAACTCTTTTTCATGTAATGTAAGTACTCTTTTTTCTTTTTTCATAATTACATTACCTCTTTGTCTGTAAACTTTGTTTGTATAAAAGTTAATATCAATATAACTATAGTTGTTATAACACCAATCGTACACGCATAACCCATTTCAGTAGTCATGTTGTTATACATGTAAAGAATAACTGAAGTTGATGAATAATTCGGTCCACCATTACTGACCAATTGCATTGGACCAATTACTCTAATTCCACCAATTATCGATAAAACAATGTTATAGTTTAACGCTTTAGTAATTAATGGTAAGTAAATAGATTTAAATATTTGGAAGTTGCTGGCTCCATCAACCTTAGCAGCTTCTAGATAATCTTTATTTATGCCTTTAATAGCGACATAATAAATCATCATTTGTGTTGAGAATCCCAATAAAGTTGGAATAATCATTAAAGTAATTAACGATAGTTTTGGATCGTTATACCAAGCTAATGGTTTTCCACCAAAGAACTGAATGATGGTATTCATAATACCAGTATCAGATGGTGAGAAAATTACTTTTGTAATATCAGAACTAATAACTGCAGAGACCAAAGTTGGCCAGAATAATAACGTTAAGAATAATTTTTGACCTCTTTTCATCTTAGTAATTAAATAAGCAATTAATAGTCCAAATAAATTGTTAAAGAACGTTGTTGCCAAGGTCCAAATTAATGTGTTTCTTAAAGCTATTCCAAATACTTCATCAGTAAATAGTCTAGCGTAGTTATCTAATGATATTTTATGTATCATTGAAATGTCGATACCTAAATCTGTAAAAGAGAAGAAAATTGCTTTTACAAAAGCATATAAGAAGAAAATGCACCACCAGAATATAGGAAATGCGAGTAATGCATAAGCTATCTTTTCATCTTTCTTAAAGAAATTCCTTTTCTTCTTTGTTTTTAAAGAATCGACAATAGGCTTATTCTCCATAAAATAAACTCTAATTAAATTTACGATCAGTAGCTTCTTGTGATTTCTTTTGAGCTGAAGATATAGCTGAATCAATTCCATCAGTTGTTGGATTTGATACGCAGTTAAATAACATATTAACGATTTGTTGTTCTAAGGTTGGCCAAGCTGGTGTAGCTGGACGAGGAGTAACCTTCTTTAATTGTGATGAGAATACATTTAAGATTTCATCATTGGTATAGTAAGGATCATTTAATGATTCGTTAGTAACTGGTAATAAGTTCTTTTCTTGAGCAAAAGCCATTTGGAATTCTTTATTTGTTGATAAGTATTTAGCAAACTCATATGCTGCTTGAGTGTGAGAAGACTTTTTAGCAACAACGAAAGAATAAAGCCCTAAGCCAGAATAGTTTTCAACATTTTCTTTCATAGAAACCATTTCAGTAAATCCACAATTAAATATTGAAGTTGAGCCTGAAACTTTTGAAATATTCCACGATCCCATTTCAATGAAGGCAATTTTGCCTGTGTAGAACTTGCCTTCTTCATATTCGTTTTGAGATGCATATTTAGATAAGCTAACCCAATCATCAACAGCTTCTCTAACTTCTTTACTATCTAATAAAACTTGTTTAGAATCGCTCGATACAATATTTCCACCGACACGACCAACATAACTTGCAAATTCCATTGCTGCAAACGAGTTGTTAATTGGTTGAGCAAAAGGTGTGTAATCAGTATTACTCTTTACCATTTCACAAGCTTCTAATAATTCTGTATATGTCTTTGGTGCTTTAGCTTCACCATTAGCATCAACGTATCCAGCTTCCTTTAAAATATCTTTGTTATACATCAATATAACTGTGTTAGCTGATAAAGGTAAGCCGTAGTTTTTGTTGTTATAAACGTTAGCTGAATAGACAGATGATGGGAAAATATCTTTTGTATCTACATCAGAACCAAGTTCAGATAAGTCTGCTAATTGATTATCATGAGCTAATGCTTGAACATAGACATGGTCCAAAATAGCAATATCAGGTCTAGCCTTGTTATCGTTTAAAGCAAGCTTATAAGCGTCATAGACATCTAAGCCAGCCTTCTTAACGACCTTAACTTTAATATTTGGGTGTAAAGTTGTGTATTCGTTAATGGCATTATTCATTATTTTTTGAAGTGCTTTACCACTTGGCCACCAAATAGAGATTTCTTCATCTTTTAAAACGTTACCGCTTGAATCAGTAATTGAAGTACTGTTAGAGCCATTGTTTCCACCGTTGTTTCCGCCGCAAGATGTAGCAGTTGAAGTTAAAGCAAATGTCAAACAAGCACTCAATAAACATTTAGATAATAATTTCGTATTCATATTTACCTCCTAGAAAAACGGTTTTTGCACCCTGTAAAAAAAAAGGAAGCATTAAAATTTGTAAGAGCTTCCATATTTCAATTATAGAAGACAACCGTTCAAAATGTCAATTATTAATTAATTTTTTAAAAGAATTGTGATAATGGATGCGACTCGTCAATAGCAAATTGGTTTTCTCATTGTTGTTTAAAATAGCATCAATTAGCATTTTTGTCGCCTTTTCTCCGAATAAATTATAGTCTTGAATAGCATATGTTAAACTTGGAGAAAAATTGTTTTTTTCACCAAAAGAATAACCTAAAGAGAAGACAGCAACATCAGTTCCTATCTCTTTATTCATATCTTTTATAGCTTCATAAGCTCCACGAGCAATTATTTCAGAAGCTGTAATAATTGCATCCGCCCCTTCTTTTATAGCGTGCATAGCGTAGTAATAGCCATCCTCTTTAGTTGAAAATTTTGAATAGAAAATGTGATTTTCAATTTCATTTTCATCTAAGTTGTACGCTTTAGCAAAGCCAATAGATCTATCTTTTGAAATTGTTAGTTGATCGTTAGAGTTTATTAAATAAATATTATTTCTACCGCTTTCTTTCATTTCACTAACGACTTCTTCGACTAAATGAACATTATCGACGTCAATTGTTGAAAATGGCAAGTTAATATCAGGTCTACCAATAATAACGCATGGAATTAATTTTTCTTTAATAGCTTCAATTCTTTCATCATTTAATGATGGTGATAGAATAATAGCTCCATCAATAGGAGATCTTCCCATTACCAGTTTATTTCTTGTACTATCAGAATCTAGTCCATAATAAACTACGACATTGTAAGACAAAGAAGATGCATTAACTAAGACCGATTTTATTAATTCATTATAGAATGGTCTATAATCTCCTGATTCACTCGTTTCTAAAAACAATCCTATAAGGTTTGTTTTTTGTTTGTTTGAAAGAGAAGCAGCATAAAAATTAGGTTGGAAATCTAATTCTTTACAAATTTTCATTACTCTTTCGCAAATTTCAGGACTAACGTATTTTTTCTTTGAGAAAACGTTAGATACTGTCGATTTGGCAACACCAGCTTTTTTAGCAATATCATTTATTGTTGTCATTTTTTAACTCCTTTCTTAAACCTCTTTTATAACTATCTGAGAATTGATTGATATTAATATTTTTATCGAACAAATATAAAGAAAAAGCATTAATTATTAAAGCACTATAGCATAGTCCAAAAAATAAAAGCATAACTATGAGCCAAATTGTGTATGGACCGTGAGAGAAAAAAATTAAAAGCCAAGGGATAAGTGCTAATATAATTATTCCTAAAGTGCTAAAGAATCTTTTAAATGTAAAAATAGCACTATTTTTTATTAAATCCTTAAAAGTTAAGCTATAGTTCATATGCATTGTTATTAAATAGAAGACATAAACAAAAGAAATTATAAAAGCGATAGCTGACATAAAGATTAATAAACTAACTAAGAAAAATGGAAGCTTAGAATTACCATAATATGTTATCGTCATAATCATGATAAACTGCATTAACCCTATAATTGCAAATCCTATGAATCCTACAACTATATTTTCTTTCATTCCTTTAAAGAAATCTTTATATCCTCTTCCTACTTTATCAACCGCTTGATTACGTATAAATGCAAGCATTGATGTAAATCCTATTCCAGCTAAACCCAAAAGCGGAATCATTATTAAAAACGTTGTAAAGTTATAAGATAACATTATGGTGAGTTTATTTTCCTCAGCAGCATTTATTAGCTCACCATTTCTTTGTGAAAGCATAACCATAAAGAATATAATTGCTGGCAAAACAAATAAGAAAGATATTATTTGATAAACAAATAAATAGCCATAGTTGTCCTTAACAATAGATAAAATTTGTTTCCTTCTAGTTATAGGAAGTTCTTTTTCTTGTCCATCACCTCTAATAATTTTATTATAAATGTTTTTTTTCATTGGTAAAAAATCCTTTTTCTATTGTTTCCTCAATCAAATTATATCTATTAAAAATTATGTTGTAAAGACAATTTATAGTCATGAAACCCCTTATTTTCTAAAATAAATGTTATAAATGGCATATATTTGTTATTTTAAAAATCAATCTTCTTGAAAAAAACAAGAAAATGAAATATATTAAATTATGGTTTCAAGAAAACCGATATTTTAGAAAATGTGAGGAAAAGCTATGAACAATAACGTTTTCAATCTACAATATTTCGACAACAATATAAGCGAAATGGAAAGAGTATTAGATAATGAGTTAAAATCTCTAGTTTATACAAAGGTTTTAGATCTCAATGTTGAATATGCTCATAGTAAAGAGCCTGTAAAATTTTCAGACAAAGACAAATTAGAATATAAACCGCTTAAAGTCGGAGAATCTTGGGGGGAATTATTCGATTGTGCCTGGTTCCATTTATCAGGAAAATACGCTAATAACGATAGCAAAAAGATTTATCTTGCTTTAGACGTTTCTGGTGAAGCATTACTCTACTCTAATGATGGTTATCCATTAAAAGGATTCACTAATGGTAGTAGTGCATTTGACACAGCTTTGGGTAAACCAGGAAAATGTTATTACGAAGTTACATCACTTATTGAAAATAACGAATTAAATTTATATTTAGATTGTGGTTGTAACGACCTTTTTGGCAACGTTAAAGACAATGGAGCATTACTCTATGCAAATTTAGTAACCAAAAATGATGATATTGAAAAACTTTATTATGATTATGAAGTTGTACTATCCCTTTTAAAGATACTTGATAGAGATGATGAAAAATTTAAATATATTTTCGAAACATTATCTGAAGTTAAAAATAAAGTTTTATATCAAAACGAAAACTGGATTAACGATTCATTAAGTCTTTTAGAAAAAGTATTAGGCATCAAAAGTACTGTTGATCATGAAGTCACAGCAGTTGGTCACGCCCACATTGACTTAGCTTGGCTTTGGCCTATTAGAGAATCTAAGCGAAAAGCAATGAGAACACTCGCTAACGTTTTCTACTTAATCGAAAAATATGATGATTTCAAATTTGTTCTTTCTCAACCTCAACTTATTGAGTGGGTCAAAGAAAACAACATTGATTTCTTTAATAAGTTAAAAGAATACGAAAAACAAGGAAGAATAGAACTAGTTGGTGGTATGTGGGTCGAAGCAGATACAAACCTTACTGGTGAAGAATCTTTAGTTAGACAAATGCTTTATGGTCAAAACTATTATTTAAAAGAGTTCGGACATAGAGTTAATAATCTCTGGCTACCTGATGTATTTGGATATTCAGCTGCTATTCCACAAATAATGAAGCTATCTTGCCAAGAATATTTCACAACAATAAAAATCTCTTGGTGTTTAATCAATAAATTCCCTTATCACGATTTTATTTGGAATGGTATTGGCGATAATCAAGTATTAGTTCACTTACCTGAAGAAGGAACATATAACTCACCTATCTCTCCAGCAACATTAAGAAAGATCGAAGACAACGTTACTGAAAAAGACTTTAAGCACTCATTAGCAATATATGGTATTGGTGATGGTGGCGGTGGTCCAGGCGATGAACACGTCGAAAGATTACATAGAGAGGAAAGCTTATATTCATTACCAAAAGCTAAATCTGGTAAAGTTACTGATTTCTTCCAAAAGCTCGAAGAAAAGAAAGATACCTTAAATGTTTATAGTGGCGAACTTTATCTTGAAAATCACCAAGGAACATATACTTCACAAAGTGATAATAAATATTGGAACAACTATTTAGAGTCAAAATTAAAGACAGTTGAAACATATTTAGTTCTTAACAATAAAGATACAAGAATACTTGAAGATATATGGAAAGAAATTCTTCTTTATCAATTCCACGATATCTTACCAGGTTCAGCAATTCAAAGAGTATATAAAGAGTCAGTTCAAAGATATAAAGAAATTGACAAACAATTAGATGAAATTGTTAATAATGTTGATAATTCATTTAAAGCTTACAAAGATGAAAATAATCATTTATTCAACCCAACAAAAGATATTTTAGAAACATGTGAAGTTGAAAATGACAAATATACTCTTTTATCAATTGCTCCTTTCTCTACCAGTGTTTTATCAAAGAGAGTAAATGATAAATATACTCAAATTAAAAATAACAAATTAGAGACAAAAGACTTGTCTATAAAATTAGATAAGAAAGGTTATTTCACATCAATAGTTGATAAAAATACAAATAGAGAGCTTGTAATTAATAAAGCAAATGCATTATGTATATTCAAAGACTTTGGTGATGCTTGGAATATCTTAGATCACTATCGTAAACAAGATATAATTCCATTAGTTACAACCAAACAAATCGTCAATGAATACAATGATCTATATGTAATTAAACAATCTTACACATACGATAAAACAACTATAGAGCAAGAAATATTAATTAATAAACTAACAAATAGAATTGATGTAACATTAGATTGCGATTGGCAAAGTATGAATAGAATGCTTAGATCAGTTTCAGATTTCACTATTAAAGCCGATAATGCCATAGCTGATATTCAATTTGGACACTTTGCTAGAAGTAGATTAAATGACACATCAATCCACAGTGCTCAATTTGAAATATGTGCTCAAAAGTGGATGACAATCGCTGATAAAGAAAATAGTATTTCTATAATTTCACCAGCAAAACACGGATACTACGTTAAAGAATCTACACTAGATATCAATTTATTAAGATCAACAAATTACCCATGCGTAAATGGTGATATTGGAAAACATACAATTAAATATTCATATTTCATTAAAGATGATGATGACTTACTTAAAGTCGATCAAGAAGCTGAAAGAATTAATATTGTTCCACTATATACTGAGAAAGAAATTAATTCATTAAATTTAGTTGAAACATCACCAGAAATTCAAGTATCAGCTGTTAAAACAAGCGAAGATGGTAAAGGAACTATTGTGAGACTCTACAATAGAACTGATAAAAAAGTTAAATCAACCTTATCAATTGCAATCAAACATTCTGAATTATTTGAAACAAACTTATTAGAAGATGTTGTTTCCAAAGTTAATGATAGCTATTTAGAATTTAAGCCATTCGAAATTAAAACACTATTACTTAAATAACAAAACATAAAAGCGTAACTTTAATTAGTATTATCTAAAATATGTTACGCTTTTTTATATGCAATCAACTTTGTTAATTAATATAGAGGATAAATTGATAACTGAATTGTAAACAACTTGTAAAGAAATTAAAATTTATCAAAAAAGTGAGCAAAAACATATGAAATCTTACGGTTATATATAGTGAAGGGGAAAATATTATCAATTTCTATTTATGCTAAAAATATATTTATTGAATCAAAAAAGCATAACATCTCTTAGAATATCCTAATTAATGTTACGCTTTATTTTATTATTAACTATTTACTTCTTTTTCTTCTCTTCTTTAAGTTTTGAAGCTCTTTCTTTTAATTCACTCATATAGTTTTCAAGTGTCTTAGTAAAGTCTTTAGTTTTAAATGGTAAGACAAATCTAAGTTTAGCTTTAGATTCTTTATTTTTGACCATAATATAATTTTTGATTTGTTCGTATGAAATAACTTCTTTTGCCTTCTTAGCAAACTCACGGAGGTGAAGTGAGACATTAAAGCTAATACACATATCAATAACTAAAATACCATATAATAGGCCTAAGAAGAACGAAAAATCAATGTTTGCCATAGACCAACTAAATACTTGCTTTAACGGCTCATATAAGAAGAATAAGAACAATGCTCCAACTGCACACCAGGCAGCAGAGAATAGTGGACAAATTATTCCTTGTATATTCCCCCATCTTTTAGAGTAATCCCAAAGCTTTAATCCCATACCTTTTATAAAAATAATACCAGCTATATACTCTAATAATGTTAATAAAACTAAATATAAAAGTATTTTCCAATACGATTCTATATTGATATCAGCTATAGCATATAAAATCATAACGCCAAAGCCATAAAGTGGTAAAAGAGGCCCGTTTAAGAAACCTGGGTTAACCCATTGTTTATGAACAATTCTTCTAAAGAAGAACTCTAATACCCATCCACATACTCCTCCGATTGCAAAAAGAAGCAAATAACTTATTATATATTGATAAACTATCATAATTTTAACCTCTATATAAGAATATCAAATTTTTGTGATCAAAAAAACCGATAAAGCAAATTTCTTTGCAATATCGGTAAATTAATCAAAACTCTAAATTAGTCTTGAACAAATGCAACTAAAGCAATAGGTGCATTATCACCACGACGATTACCAAGTTTTAAAACTCTTGTGTAACCACCGTTTCTGTCTTTATAACGTGGGCCAATAACGTTGAAAAGCTTTTGTAAAGCTGTTGTTGTTTGAGCTTCATCAGCCCAAATATCACGGACAAACTTTGCAGCTTGTCTACGAGCAGCGACATCGCCTTTCTTAGCATATGTAACCATACGATCAGCTAAAGCTGTTAATTGTTTAGCAACAGTAGCTGTAACAACGACCTTTTCACTAACGATTAATTGTGAAACGACGTTGCGAAGCATTGCTTTATCTTTACTTGCGGTATAGGCAGCCTTACTTCTAACGCCACCTTTACCATGTACGTTTTTACGTCCTTGTGTTTTCATTTTGAACTAACTCCTTTTAGTTTTCACGGAAGTGTAAGCCAAGAGCTTCAAGTTTGCCTTTGACTTCCTTGAGTGATTTGCGGCCGAGATTTCTAACTTTCATCATCTCTTCTTCTGTCTTATTTGTGAGTTCCATAACTGTTGAAATAGCAGCTCTCTTAAGGCAGTTGTAGCTTCTAACGGAAAGATCAAGTTCTTCAATTGTCATTTCAGCATACTTGTTCTTTGGTTGTTCTTGAGATGTTGAGATGATCTCTTCCTTCTCGGCAATTTTACTGAGTTCGAGGAAGAGTTCAAAGTGTGCTGTTAAGATTTTAGCGGCTAAACCGACTGCATCTTGTGGAAGCATTGAACCATTTGTCCAAACTTCGAGCACTAAACGATCATAATTTGAATCGTGACCAACACGTGTAGGTTCAACTTCATAGTTAACCTTAACGATTGGAGAATAGGAACTATCGGTTGGGATTGTTCCGAGTGGGAATTCGGTAATGTGCTTGTTTCCTTCGCTTGTGACAAATCCTCTGCCTTTACGGGCATGAAGGACCATCTTAAGGTTACCGCCTTCGGCAACATTAGCAATAACGAGATCCTTATTAATAACTTCGACATCACTTGGGAGTTGAATATCAGCTGCTGTAACTGTTTTTGGTCCCTTAACATCGATAGTTAAAAGCTTTGGAGTGTCATCATCCTCAGATGTAATCTTTAAGACTAAATCTTTAATGTTAAGGATGATTGTCGTGACGTCTTCTTCGACGCCATCGAGAGCGGAGAATTCATGACGAGCACCATCGACCTGAATAGCATAGACACTTGCACCAGGTAAAGACGAAAGAAGAACACGTCTAAGAGCATTACCTAAAGTAATGCCAAAGCCTCTTTCGAGGGGTTCCATGACGAATTTGCCATGGAAAGAATCTAAATCATAAGTAGCGGTCTTGAATGCAGGCTTTTCAAATTGCTTCATCGGGTTACCTCCTTAACCTCTTGGGCGTTTTGGTGGACGGCATCCGTTGTGTGGAACGGGTGTAACATCAGTAATTGTTTGGATTTGGAGACCAGCGGCAGAGAGGGCACGTAATGCTGATTCACGGCCTGGACCTGGACCCTTAACGTTGACATCAACAGTCTTAAGACCACGATCGACGCAGTCTTTAGCAACATTTTCAGCTGCCATTTGAGCTGCAAATGGTGTAGATTTTCTTGAGCCTGTGTAACCAATTGTACCAGCAGAAGCCCAGGCAATTACATTACCATTTGTATCTGTGATTGAAATAATTGTGTTGTTGAAAGAAGAATGGATATGGGCAACACCTTTTGTAAAGTTAAGCTTAGCCTTCTTCTTACGGATTGTTTTCTTATCGTTAGCCATAGATTAACCTCCTTACATTGTTGCTTTCTTCTTGTTAGCAACTGTCTTTTTAGGACCTTTACAGGTTCTAGCATTGGTCTTTGTACGTTGACCACGGCATGGAAGGTTTCTCTTGTGTCTCATACCACGGAAACTACCAATTTCTTGAAGTCTCTTGATGTTGAGGTTAACTTCTCTACGGAGATCACCTTCTGTTTTGTATTTGCTGATTTCGCTTCTGATAGCGTTTAATTCAGCTTCACTTAAATCTTTAACTCTCTTGGTTTCGTCAACCTTAGCGACGGCACAAACTGCCTTAGCTGTTGGAAGACCAATACCATAGATGTATGTAAGAGAATAAGCGACTTGCTTATCGTTAGGGATTTCTACCCCGACTATTCTTGCCATAATTAATTAATTATCCTTTCTTAGATTAACCTTGTCTTTGCTTGTGCTTTGGATTTGAGCAAATAACCATAACACGGCCTTTGCGTCTAATGACCTTGCACTTATCGCAAATTGGTTTGACTGATGGTCTGACTTTCATAAGTAAATATTTCCTCCTAATCAGTTCTTGTTTCGATAAACGATACGGCCCCGTGTTACATCATAAGGGGATATTTCGACGGTGACTTTATCACCCGGTAAGATACGAATCTTGTTTAAGCGCATTTTACCGGAAACGGTGGCCCGAATCACAATCCCACTTTCCAATCTAACGTTGAATGTTGTACTTGGAAGTACTTCTTCAACTACTGCTTCCAATTTAATGAAATCATCTTTGGACATCTTTATCTCCCTATGTGTTTTCTGACATTTTCGTCGACTGTGAGCACCTCTGCTCCATCTTCCGTAATGACGATTGTATTCTCATAATGGCATGTCAATTTACCATCTAAGCTCTTAACTCCCCAGCCATCTTCCAAAATACGGAGTTCTGGTGAACCAACATTAAGCATTGGTTCAATAGCTAGGCACATACCCTTTCTTAATACTGGACCATGACCTGGACGTCCGACATTGAGAATCATTGGATCTTCGTGCATTTCACGACCGATACCATGACCACCATAATCTTCTGTCAAAGTATAACCAGCATTGCGGGCAACCTCTTCGACTGCGTGAGAGATATCAGAGAGGCGGTTACCAGGCTTCGCAACCTCTAAAGCTGCATAGAAGCAAGCTTCAGTAGTTTCAATTAGTCTTTGAGTTTCAGGACTAACTGTTCCAACAGCATATGTACGAGCTGCATCACCTTGATATCCTTGCCATATATTACCCATATCGACGGTTAATATATCGCCTTCTTTAAGAATAATCTTTTTAGAAGGAATACCATGGATTAGCATATCGTTCACTGACGCACAAATAGCGGCTGGAAAGCCTTCGTATCCCTTGAACGATGGAATACAATTTTCTTCTTTCAGGAATTTTTCAACCATCACATCGAGTTCGTGAGTTGAAACACCTGGTACGACAAGAGGTGCTAAACGATCAAAGACACGACCGAGCTTGTGCCCGGCCTGTCTCATAAGTTCAATTTCTCTATCTGATTTAATTACAATCATATTAAGCCTCTAATACTTCAACAATTGAAGCAAAGACTTCATCGATAGCTTTTAAACCATCAACCTCTTTAAGAAGTCCTTCTTGGCGATAATACTCAATTAATGGATAAGTCTTACCTTTGTAAGCTTCAAGTCTTACCTTGAAACTTTCTGGGGTGTCGTCATCTCTTAATATGAGATCATGACCACAAAGGTCGCATTTTCCGTCAACTTTCGGAGCTTTCGAAACAAGATTATAACTTGCACCACAACTTGTGTTTGGGCAAACTCGACGCGAAGCAATTCGATTTATCAATTCATCTTCATCAGCGATGAGGTTGATGACATGAGTTAACGGACGAGAAATTTCGTTTGTTAATGTCTTGAGGGCATCAGCTTGAACTAATGTTCTTGGGAAGCCATCAAGAAGGTAACCATTGGCACAGTCAGGCTTACTGAGTCTTTCTTTGACAATGGCGATTGTTACTTCATCTGGAACTAATTTTCCAGCGTTCATATATTCAGCAGCTTTCTTACCGACTTCTGTACCGCTAGCAGCTGCTTCACGGAACATATCGCCTGTAGAAATATGTGGAATACCGTATTTTTTAACTATAAGTTCACTTTGAGTGCCTTTACCAGCACCTGGTGGACCCATTAATATAATGTTTAACATTTGCTTTCCTCCTTATTAGACAACACGACTATAATCTTTACCAGCAAGTAAGCCATCGATTTGGTTATAAGTTTCAAGGGCAACACCGACGACGATGATAAGACCTGTACCACCTAAAGCCAATGATTGTGGAACTAATCCAGATAAGGATAAAGCTACTGGCAAACAAGCGATAAATGTAAGAGCCATGGCACCTAAGAATGTTACTCTATTTAAGATCTTCTTGATATACTTTTCAGTTTCAGTACCAGGTCTTAAACCAGTAATGTAAGTACCATTTGTTTGGAAATCTTCAGCTAACTTTTCAGGATTGATTTGTAAGTTAGAATAGAAGAATGTGAAGGCAATAATTAAAACTAAGTAAATTATTAAGCCCCATGGCATATACCATGTACCACCATCAGCAGTTGGCATTGCAACCATTGTTTGATAGTTGAAGACTTTAATAATTGTTTGACACCATTCTGGAGTAGTTCCACTAGAGAACAAACCAATAATAATGCTTGGAGCCATCATTAACGATGAAGCAAAGATTACTGGAATAACACCAGAAGAGTTAATCTTGATTGGTAAGAAGCTTGACTTGTTTTGTTGATCGCTCAATGATTGGCTTGAAGCGGAGTGAGAAACAGGTAATCTTCTTTCCGATTTTTCAATAAAGGTAACGAAGATAATAATTGCAGCAAAGGCTAAGATATAAAGAGCAAGTTGAACTGTACCTTCAAGAATTAAAGATGCATCTTGGCTCAAAATCTTTTCACCTAAGTATTGTTGGAAAGCCAAATAGATTTGATTTGGCAATGACGAAACAATACCAGCAAAGATTAACATTGAAATACCGTTACCGATACCTTTGGAAGTAATTTGGTCACCAAGCCACATAAGTAACATGGAACCAGCTGTCATAAAGACAACAATTTTAATATAACCATAGACAGAAGTATCATTAACTACTAATCCTTGAGTATTTTGCATTGTAACAATAATACCATATGCTTGAACAGCAGCAAGAACTAATGTTAGATAACGAGTTGTCATATCAATTTTCTTTCTACCAGTTTCACCTTGCTTAGCAAGATCTGCTAAAACTGGAAGAACGTCCATTTGTAACAACTGAACTATGATTTGTGCAGTAATATAAGGGGAGACGCCTAAAGCGAAAAGCGAGAAGCTTTGTAAAGCGCCACCACCTAACATGTTCATTAACGATAGTGTATCAGATGATGAGAATGCAGAATCAGAAACTGTTACACCTGGAATCGTAATTGCCGATCCCATGCGGAAAATGAGAAAAATAGCGAACGTAAAGAGAATACGATTCATTACATCCTTGTTGTGAAGAATGGCCGCTATCTTTTTCATACTAGTTCTCCTTAGCTTCTCCGCCTGCTTTAACTATCTTATTTTTAGCTTCAGCCGAAAATTTAGTGGCAATGACGGTCAATTTTTTGGTGAGATTACCAACGCTGAGGATTTTAACACCTGATAATGTGTCTTTGATTAAGCCACTGGCTAATAAGACTGATTCATCAACTGTTGTTCCGTCTTCGAAAATTTCAAGAGCGCCAACATTAACAACTGCATATTCTTTACGGTTAACGTTTTTGAAACCTCTTTTTGGTAAACGTCTGTATAATGGGACGCCGCCACCTTCAAATCCAGGAGCAATTGCGCCACCGGATCTTGCGCCAGCACCTTTTTGGCCTCTACAAGAGGTCTTGCCCGTGCCTGAGCCTAAGCCACGGCCGACTTTTTTACCGCTGTGGATAGAACCTTCAGCAGCTTTGAGTGTATGTAAATCCATTATTTGACCTCCTTAACTCCGTATCTGGTCTTGTTAACCATTGAATATGTCTTGAGTTGTTCAAGAGCATTAATGGTAGCTCTAATTGCATTAACTGGAGTTCTAGAACCATATACTTTGGAGTAAATGTTTTTAACACCTGCAAGTTCGAGGACTGCTCTAACAGTACCACCAGCAACAACTCCAGTACCTTCTGGGGCTGGCTTTAAGAATACTTTACAAGCACCATATTGTCCTTCGACTACATGAGGTATTGTACCACCTTTGACGATTGGAAGTCTATACATGTTGACCTTAGCAGCTTCAAGAGCTTTCTTGATTGCTTCTGGGACTTCTGTTGACTTACCAGCGCCATAGCCGTACTTACCTTTGCCATCGCCGATAACGACGAGAGCGGAGAATCTCATTCTACGACCACCCTTAACAGTCTTAGAAATTCTCTTGATGCGGACTACTCTTTCTTCATAGAGCTTTTCTGGACGGGAATCGCGACGAGCGTTTTCACGACGGCCACCTTGGCGTTTTTCACCATTGTGGGCATCGCGGCGTTGACCCTTACGGGCAACTGGTTTTTGTCCATCAGCAGCTGGGCTTTGGACTAAATTGTTTTCTTGGTTTTCCATATCCGTTTCTCCTAGAATTTAAGACCTGCTTCACGAGCGGATTCAGCAACAGCTTTAACACGTCCGTGATAGAGGTAGCCGCTACGATCGAAAACAGCTGTTTCGATACCTAATTTAAGGGCCTTTTTAGCAATGTCAGCACCAACTTTTTTAGCGCCTTCAACGTTACCGCCATCAGTTAAACCTAATGCGAGTGAACTTGAAGATGCAATTGTAACGTGGTTGACATCATCAACTAATTGAACATAGATACCTTTGTGTGAACGGAATACTGAGATTCTTGGGCAGGAAGCTGTTCCTAAGACATGTTCGCGAATACGAGCATGACGTCTATTACGGGCGATATTCTTGTCGATATGTTTAATCATACTATGACTTCCTTTCCTTATTTACCGCTCTTCTTAGAGGCGGATAATCTGATGAGTACGTGCTCACCCTTGTATCTAATACCTTTACCATGATATGGTTCTGGTTTTCTAAGTCCTCTGATGTAAGCAGCGACTTGACCGACTTTTTGAGCGTCAATACCACTTACGTGGATTTCAGTAGCACTTGTGGCTTCTAACTTGATGCCTTCAACTGGTTCGACGACATCTTCGTGAGAGTGACCAATATTGAGAACGAGTTTATCGACTCTCATTTGTGCTCTGTAACCAATACCTTGGATTTCGAGAACTTTTTCGAAACCTTCAGAAACACCCTTAACCATGTTGTGGATAAGAGCTCTGGTGGTTCCGTGGAACATTTTCATTTCGATGGAGTCATCGGGACGCTTGACGAAGAGCTCTTTATCTGTAAGCTCATATGTCATGTGCGCATTGAAACTCTGGGTCAAGGTGCCTTTTGGACCTTTTACTGTGACGGTATTGCCGTCAATTACGACTTCGACACCAGCTGGGATGTCGATTGGTTTTTTACCGATTCTTGACATAATTTACTCCTTACCAAACGTAAGCGATAACTTCGCCGCCAACGTTGTTTTCTCTTGCCTTCTTGTCAGTGATAACACCAGCAGAAGTAGAGATGATTGCGATACCGAGACCATTTAAGACTCTTGGTAATTCGTTGACTTCAGCGTAGACACGGAGACCTGGTTTTGAGATTCTCTTTAAACCAGAGATGATGCGTTCACCATTTTCACCATACTTTAATGTAATAGTGAGAGTTGTTTTTCCATCTTCTGTGACTACTGCATAGTCTGAGATAAAGCCTTCTTCCTTGAGGATTTTGGCAATTTGCTTCTTCATTGTGGAAGAAGGCATGCTGACTGATGCATTCTTGTTGCTATTAGCGTTACGAATGCGTGTGAGCATATCGGCTATTGGATCTGTTAACATGTCGATGTTCCTCCTTACCAACTTGCTTTTTTCATTCCAGGAATTTCGCCCTTATAGGCTAATTCACGGAGGCAGATACGGCAGATACCGAATTTTCTGCTAACGCCGTGTGGACGACCACAACGGCTGCAACGATTATATCTTCTTGTGCTGAACTTTGGTTCTTTTTCACATTTAATTTTTAATGCTTTTCTAGCCATTTTGGTTCTCCTTAGCGTTTGAATGGCATACCCATCTTTTCGAGTAAGGCGTATGCTTCTTTATCACTCTTTGCAGATGTAACGACAATGATGTCCATACCTCTTAAGTGAGCGATCTTATCGTAGTCAATTTCTGGGAAAATTAATTGCTCTTTAACACCTAAAGCGTAGTTACCACGACCATCGAAGGAGTTCTTAGAAACACCTCTGAAGTCACGGACACGTGGAAGTGCAATAGTAATTAATTTGTCGAAGAAATCATACATTCTAACTCTACGAAGTGTAACCTTGCAACCGATTGCTTGGCCTTGACGGAGTTTGAAGTTAGCAACTGACTTCTTTGATTTTGTAACAACTGGACGTTGATCAGCGATTAAAGTTAAATCAGCCATTGCTTCTTCGATAGCTTTGGAGTTGCTTGCAGCTTCTCCAACACCCATATTGATAACAATCTTTTCAAGGTGTGGGACTTCCATGATCGACTTGTAACCGAATTCTTTAACGAGTTCAGCAACAACTCTTTCCTTGTAGTCAACTTCGACTCTTGAAACGACAGCAGCTTTCTTGCATTCGCCCTTTGCTTTTGGAGCAGCTTTCTTAGTTGCTTTTTTAGCAGTAGTTTTCTTTTCTACTGGAGCTTCAGCAGTTTCAGCAGCTTTCTTTGTTGTCTTTCTTGTAGTTGTTTTTTTAGCAACCTTAGTTTCGGAGGCAGCAGCCTTGGAACTGGTTGTTTTCTTAGCAGCAGTCTTCTTAACTGGAGCTTTTTCGACTTTTTCTTCTTCAGCCATAATAACCTCCTATTACTTGTCGATTACTGTGTTGCTCTTCTTTGCAACACGGACTTTTTTGCCATCAACGACTTGGTAACCAACTCTTGTAGCTTTGTTGGTTTTTGGGTCTAAGATAGCAACGTTACTTGCATCAATTGGAGCATACATGTCAACGATTGAGCCTTCTGGATTGCCTTGACTTGGCTTTCTGTGCTTCTTGCGGACATTAACGCCTTCAATGATAACTTTGTTAATCTTTGGGAAAGCTTTTTGGACAGTTCCTGTTGAGCCTTTATATTCACCAGAGATAACGATTACTTGATCACCTTTTTTAATGTTCATATTCCTTTACCTCCTATTATAAGACTTCTGGAGCAAGAGAAATGATTTTCATGAAACCATCGCCCTTATCTCTTAATTCTCTAGCAACTGGTCCAAAGACACGGGTACCTTTTGGGCTGCCATCTTCGTTAATGATAACAACAGCGTTATCATCGAATCTAACAGTGGAACCATCTGGTCTTTGATATGCTTTCTTAACTCTAACGATGACGCCTTTGACGATGTCACCCTTTTTGATCTTTCCGTTTGGAAGTGCATCTTTAACAGCGCAGATAACTACGTCGCCAACGCTACTAGCTCTACGGACGGAACCACCTAAGAGATGGAAAACGCGGACTGAGCGAGCACCGGAGTTGTCAGCAACAACGAGGTTTGTTTCGTTTTGAACCATAATTATTCTCCTCTCTTAGCAATCTTGACTAAGCGGAAATACTTAGTAGCTGATAAGTGTCTTGTTTCTTCAATGACAACTGTATCACCGACTTTAGCTTCTTCACGTTCGTCGTGTGCTTTATACTTTTTACGGTATTGAACTCTTTTTCCGTAGATCGGATGAGTCTTATAAGTTCTAACTTCAACAGTGATTGTCTTATCCATTTTATCGGAAACAACAACACCTTGAAGTTGTCTTCTGGTTTTAACTTGTTCTGCCATAGTGATTTCTCCTACTTAGTTTCAGCTAAAGCACGTTCCTTTTGGACTGTTAAAACTTTAGCGATTGACTTTCTGATCTCGGTAATTTTCTTGCCGTTATCAAGAGTTCCAGATTTTTGTTGGAAACGAAGAGCCATAAGATTGCTCTTGAGTTCATAAACCTTTTCGTTTAATTCTTGATCGGACATTGCTCTAATATCTTGAATCTTCATTTCTACTCACCTTGAACTTTCTTCTTAATGATACGGGTCTTAACTGGAAGTTTGTAAGCAGCTAAGCGTAATGCTTCAACAGCATCAGCTTCTGGGACACCAGCAATTTCAAACATAACTCTGTTTTGTTTGACTACTGCGACCCAACTGTCGACTGAACCTTTACCAGAACCCATACGAACTTCGGCTGGTTTCTTTGTTTTGCCTAAGTGTGGATATATACGGATCCAGATTTGTCCGGATCTCTTTGTGTAACGAGCTAAGACAATACGAGCGGCTTCGATTTGCTTATTAGTAATGTAATTACCAGATGTAGCTTGTAAACCATATTCGCCAAAGCTTACTTCGTTACCAGCCTTGGAAAGGCCTTCGTAGGACAATCCATGAGGTCTTCTATACTTAACTCTTTTAGGTTGTAACATAAGTTAGTTAGCTCCTTTTTTCTCCTCGCGTGGTCTGCGGCGATCAAAACGACGTTCTGATTGTTCGCGATTTGCGAGTTCTTTTAATGTAGCTGCGTCTGGTCTTGAAATCCAAACTTTGCAACCGAGACGACCATATGTTGTGTGAGCTTCAGCCAAGGCATAATCAATGTCTTGTGTTAATGTGTGAAGGCTTAAGACACCTTCTCTATATTGTTCAGCACGAGCAATTTCAGCGCCACCGACACGGCCCTTAACTTGAGTTTTGCAACCCTTAGCACCGGCCTTCATAACGCGTTGAATAGCTTTCTTTTGAACTGTACGGAAGCTAGCACGTTCTTCAAGTTGACGAGCGATTGATTGAGCGACGAGGGAAGCATCTAAATCTGGATTTTTGATTTCGACGATTGTGACCTTAACGTCTTCGGCATCGATTAACTTGAGTAAATCAGCTTTTAAGACTTTAACGTTGTCACCGCTTTGTCCGATGACGACACCTGGACGAGCGACGTGAACAGCGACAGTGATAATAGCTTTGCCACTCTTGCCCTTGATTCTTTCGATATCAATGTGGGAGAGTAATGCATCTTTTAATTTTGGTTCGAGATAGTTACGAATCTTCATATCTTGAACTAAATTTTGTGAGAAGTCATTTTTGTTAGCATACCAACGGCTGGACCAATCTCTATTGATACCAATACGTAAACCTACTGGATTAACTTTTTGACCCATACTTAGTTGGCTCCTTTCGAACTGACAATAACTGTAATGTTACATAATCTCTTAACTAATCCGGAAGCAGATCCTTTAGCACGAGGTAAATATCTCTTAAGTTTTGCACCATCACCAGCATAAATGGTTTTGATGTATAAGCTTTCAGGATCCATTTTGAAATTGTTAACAGCGTTTGCTTCAGCAGACTTAATAAGTTTTAAGACAATTGGTGAAGCTGCTTTATTTAAATTGTTTAAGATGTCATAGGCTTCAACAAGTGTTTTGCCTCTGACAAGATCGATAACTAAGCGAGCTTTACGTGGAGTAACACCAGCGTTTCTAACGATAGCAACTGCTTCATCACGTAATGGCTTATTTTCGATTACTTCTTCTTTTTTCTTCTTAGCCATGTTTCCTTACTCCTTATTTACCTTGAGAATCATCACCGGATGTGTGACCCTTGAATGTTCTCGTTGGAACAAATTCGCCGAGTTTGTGGCCAACCATATCTTCAGTGACATACACTGGGACATGAGCTTTACCATTATAAACAGAGATTGTGTTTTCGACGAATTGTGGGAAGATTGTTGAACGGCGTGACCATGTCTTAATAACAGTCTTCTTACCGGAAGCGTTCATAGCTTCAACTCTCTTTAATAATTTAGGATCGCAATATGGTCCTTTTTTCAAGCTGCGTGACATATCTTCCTCCTTTATTTGCCATTTCTACTTCTCATAATGAGACGTGTAGAACTCTTCTTTTGCTTTCTGGTCTTAACGCCCATAGCTCTCTTACCCCATGGAGTACGAGGAGCATCACGACCAACTGGACACTTACCTTCACCACCACCGTGTGGGTGATCGTTTGGGTTCATAGCAGAACCTCTAACTGTTGGACGGGTGCCTAACCATCTGGTACGGCCAGCCTTACCTAAGTGAACGAGGTTGTAATCTTCATTACCAACTGTACCGATTGTAGCACGGCAAGTAAGTAAAACTTTTCTAACTTCACCAGAAGCTAATCTTAATGAAGCATATCTATCTTCTTTACCAAGAATTTGTGCTGAAGTACCAGCTGCACGACACATTTGTCCACCTTTGCCAGGTTGAAGTTCAATGTTGTGAATTAAGATACCTTCAGGGATGGAACCAATTTCCATGCAGTTTCCTGGTTTGATATCTCCGGCTTTACCGGATGTAATAACATCGCCGACTTTAATATCTTTTGGGGCTAAGATGTAACTCTTAACACCATTGACATAGCAGACGAGGGCGATACGAGCATTACGATTTGGATCGTATTCAATAGCCTTAACAGTAGCTGGTAATTCGCAAGATCTCTTGAAATCTACAACTCTGTATTTTCTCTTGTGACCACCACCGACGTGACGGCAGGTGATATAACCTGAATTGTTTCTACCGCCTGTTTTCTTAAGGCTGACGGTTAATGCTTTTTCAGGAGTGGTCTTAGTAACTTCATTGTATGTAGAAGCTGTACGGTGACGTAAGCCTGGAGTTACTGGTTTAAATGTTTTTATTGCCATAATTTTCTCCTATAATTTGCGTTCGGATTATTCAGCGTTAGAAGCTTTGGCAATTTCAGCAAGATTGTAGTTCTTGTTAACTTTGACAATAGCTTTCTTATAGCCTTTAACAAATCCGTTGTAACGACCGACTCTCTTTTCTTTTCTGTCGACGTTAACGATGTTGACTCTGTCAACTTTTACTGAGAAGATTGCTTCAAATGCAGATTTGACTTCATCTTTATCAGCGTCTTTTGCAACTTCAACTGTAACAGTGTTATTGTTAATTTGAAGATTTTGTGTTTTTTCTGTAACGATTGGTGCGACGATAATTTCGTAGTCACGAACAGTTGCAGTTCTGAATTTAACTTCAGCTGTGGTTGTTTCTTCAACCTTTTCAACTTTCTTTGCGCGTGGCATTATTCACTGACCTCCTCGTTTTCGCAGTCACATTCGCCGCTAAGGCATGTGGCGCAAGCTTTAGTCATAATGACTGTATCAGCGTTTAAAACATCATAGACGCTGATGTTGTCGCAACTAACAAGGAATAATCCTGGAATGTTAGAAGCTGCTCTGACAAGATTGTCATCGTATTCTTCGATTGCGAATAAGACTTTCTTGCCAGCTTTTAAAGCTGCAAGAGCTTCAGCAAATTTCTTTGTCTTTGGTTCTGCAAATTTTTCATCTGTGACAACGACTAAGTTGTTGCTTGCGACTTTGTCAGAAAGGACACTTGCAAGAGCTAAGAAGTGAACTTGCTTATTCATCTTAAGCTTGTAGTTTTGAGTTCCGGTTGGGCCAAAGACTGTACCACCATGTCTCCATAATGGAGATCTGGAAGAACCAGCTCTTGCTCTACCTGTACCTTTTTGTCTCCAAGGTTTTTTACCACCACCAGAGACTTCAGATCTTGTCTTTGTCTTGGCAGTAGCTTGACGACGATTAGCTAAATCAACTTTAACTGCTAATTGAACAGCATCTTCATGAGCTTCAACACCGAAGACCCATTCAGCTAATTTAACTGTATCGATTTGGTTGCCTTCGTAATTAAGAACTGGCAACTCAATGTTGTTATTTATAATATTCATTGCTTTCTCCTTCATTACTTGGCTTCGGCATAGTTAACTAATGGTTTAACATCAACTTTGCCTGATTTTTTAACAGCAGATCTAATCTTGACGATTGATTTGTTTGGTCCTGGGATAGCGCCCTTGATTAAGATGCAGTTCTTGGAAGCATCAACGCTAACAACTGTAAGATTTAAAATTGTAGCTGTTGTGTTGCCGTGATGACCTGACATTTTCTTTCCTGGGTGAACGCGGTTGTTGCAACGTCCGTTTGTAGCTAAAGAACCAATTTGACGGTGGTAACCTGAACCGTGGCCTTTTGGACCAATGTGTTTACCATATCTCTTGATTACACCAGAGTAACCTCTACCTTTGCTTGTGCCTGTGACATCAACGATATCACCAGCAGCAAAGATTGAACAGTCGATTGCTTCACCAACATTGTGACCATAGATTTCATCACCTTTAACTTCAGCAATTACATACTTTGGAGTTGTGTTTGCTTTGGCGAAGATACCTTTTTCACACTTGTTAGCTCTATTCTCTTTCTTTTCTTCAAGAGCAACTTGAAGAGCTTCATAACCATCGTTTTCGACGGTTTTCTTTTGGATGACAACGTTTGGTAATACTTCAACGACACTTACTGGATACATAGTTCCATCAGTAGCGAATACAGAAGTCATACCAATCTTTCTGCCGATTATCGATTTCATTACGGTAACCTCCTACTATAATTTAATCTCGATATCGACGCCACTAGGAAGATCGAGTCTTTGTAAAGTATCGATCGTTTGCTTTGTAGGCTTGACGATATCGATCAGACGCTTATGTGTTCTGATTTCGAATTGTTCACGTGAATCCTTGTGGACAAATGGTGAACGTAAGATTGTGTAAACCTGCTTCTCAGTTGGGAGCGGGATTGGGCCAACAACAGTGGCACCTGTTTTCGTTGCGGCTTCGATGATTTTTTGAACTGAAAGATCGAGGATCTTGTGATCATAAGCCTTCAAACGAACTCTAATGTTGTTTGTTTTTGCCATGTTTTCCTCCTTGTCTAAAATCTGGCTAGACTTCGCTCGGTGTGAATTTCTCGAACACATGACAACCCTTATGGGCGTTTCGACAATCTCACACGTCAACGCGTGCTGGCATAATACCAGCCTTACAAATATATACCATATAGCTGATTAAGTCAACACTTTTTTATAAAAAATGGAAGAGTTTTTTAGGCTCTTCCATGATAGCGTTTTCTTTATGCTTTTTATACGCGTACGCACGTGTATATAATAGGATAATAGTAAATTAATTACTTTTTTCTCTCATTTGCTGCTCTAATAAAACCTAAGAACAATGGATGAGGACGAGTAGGTCTTGACTGGAATTCTGGATGAAATTGACATCCTACGTAGAAAGGATGTTGTGGTATCTCAACTATCTCTGCTAAACCAGAAACAGGGTTAACACCAGTAATTTTCATCCCGTTTTTTTCTAAAATTTCTTTATATTTATTGTTAAATTCATATCTATGACGGTGTCTTTCGTGAATTATTTCAGTGCCATACAAACTTCTAACAAGACTATTTTCTTTCAACTTACATTCAAAGCTTCCGAGTCTTAATGTTCCGCCTAAATTTAATCCTTCGTATTGATCTGGCAAATAATCGATAACTGGCTCTGATGTAGCAGGATCGATTTCTGTTGAACTTGCATCTTTGATTCCAACGACATTTCTCATAAATTCGATAACAGCTAATTGCATGCCATAACAAATTCCAAGATATGGTATTCCATTTTCTCTTGCATATCTAGCTGCTTTCATTTTTCCGTTTGTCGCTCTAGATCCAAAACCACCAGGTACTAAAATGCCATCAGCTTGCTTGAGGTGCTCAAGAAATTCAGGATCGTCAGAGTGATCAGATTGAACCCAATCTATTTCAATTTCTTTTCCAACTTCATAGCCAGCGCTCTTTAAAGCTTCAGCAACACTTATATAAGCATCGTGTAGTTGTACATATTTACCAACTAAAGCAATTCTAATTTTGCCATTCATATGTTTAACTTTTCTAATTAATTCATTCCATTCTGTCAAATCAATTGGCTTAGTTTCTAAACCAAAGTAGTCACAGATGATTGAATCAATATTTTGTTTGTATAAATTTGTAGCAACTTCGTAAAGGATTTTTGCATCTTTACAAACAATGACAGAGTTAATATTTACATCGCAAAAGCCAGCAATTTTATCTCTAATTTCATCGTCAAGATCTCTTGGAGTACGTAAAACAAGCATATCAGGTTGAATTCCTAACGATCTAAGTTCTTTAACGCTATGTTGTGTAGGCTTTGTCTTTAATTCATCCGTAGCAGTTAAATGCGGAATTAAAGTTACATGAACGTAAAAAGTATTATTTATTCCGACTTCCCTACGCCATTGTCTAATAGCCTCTAAGAATGGCAAAGATTCAATATCGCCAACAGTACCACCAATTTCAGTAATAATAATATCTGCTTTTGATGATTCCTCTGCTTTTCTTAATTGTCTTTTTATTTCATCAGTAATATGTGGAATGACTTGAACTGTTTTACCTAAAAAATCTCCTCTACGTTCTTTCTCAATAACAGTTTGATATATTCTTCCGGTTGTTATGTTTGATGCCTTAGATAATTTTTCATCGATAAATCTTTCATAGTGACCTAAGTCTAAATCAGTTTCTGCTCCATCATCAGTTACAAAAACTTCACCATGTTGATATGGAGACATGGTGCCTGGGTCAACATTAATATAAGGATCAAACTTTTGCATAAAGACTTTTAGTCCTCTGCTTTTTAAAAGTCTACCAATTGAAGCGGCAACAATGCCTTTACCTATTCCTGATACAACACCACCAGTTACAAAAATATATTTAGCCATAAATCCCCCATAAAATAAAAAGAGCTAGTTTTCTAGTTTCTTATTTAAGTATGGCATAAAATTGAAATTTAGTCACTACAATAAGTAATTAAAAGCCGGTATTTTACTACCGGCTAAATTAATTTTACAATTACTTTTTGTTATTTGATTTTTGAGCTTCAGTTAAGAGCTCCATCTTCATTTTATAATATTCTGGGCTCATATCAATATAGTGATGATGTGGAAATTCAAATCTTTGTTCCTCTTCCCATATTTCATTTTCTAATTGATCAGAGACATATTTTCTAATTTCATTAAGTGGTTTAGATCTATATAATCTCTTTCCATCTTTCATTACTAAATGTTGAAGCTCTTTTAAAGTACAATTTTCAAAGCATCTATTTTTCCAAGGTTTTGCTGGGTCAACATAATAATATGGGCTAGAAAAATCAGGAGTTTCATCATATAAAGTTATTAAATCAGCAACTGCTTTTTTGTTTTCATCATATACTCTCCAAAGCTTTTTATGACCTGGATTTGTAATTTTTTCAAAAGTTTCAGATATTTTAATTTTAGGCATACATGCTTTTTCTTTATTGACAGCAACAAGCTTATAAACAGCCCCGAAAACTGGATCACTCTTAGCCGTGATAAGTCTTTCACCAACTCCAAACGAATCGATTTTACCACCTTGTTCAATAATTGATTTTATAGTAAATTCATCAAGACTATTAGATGCGACAATTATGCAATCATTTAGACCCGCTTCATCAAGCATTTTTCTAACCTTTTTTGATAAATATGCTAAGTCACCTGAATCTAATCTAACACCTTTTAATCTTTTTCCCATTGGCATTAAAACTTCTTTAGCGACTCTTATCGCATTAGGTACTCCTGAATGTAAAACATCATATGTATCTACCAACAAAATTGCATTATCTGGATATATCTCAGAAAACTTTTTGAACGCTTCATATTCATTATCATGATACATAACCCAACTATGGGCCATTGTTCCACTAACTGGAATATTAAACATTTGCCCAGCTAAAACCGTTGCAGTACTATTTACGCCACCAATAAATGCAGCTCTAGCACCATATACTGCTGAATCGACATTATGAGCTCTTCTAGCGCCAAAATCGGATACAGCTCTTCCTTTAGCAGATTTAACTATTCTTCTAGTTTTAGTCGCAATCAATGATTGATGGTTTATTTCAGCTAATATCGCTGTTTCAATCAATTGAGCATCAATTAAAGGAGCGTATACAGTTAAAATTGGTTCATTTGGATACATAATTGTACCTTCATCTATAGCGTATATATCACCTTTAAACTTGAACTCTTTAAGCCATGATAAGAACTCATCGCTGTATAAATTCAAAGATCTTAAATATTCAATATCTTCATTAGAAAAATGCATGTTTTCTAAATAATCTATAACTTGCTCTAATCCAGCAAAAATAGCAAATCCACCTTCATCAGGATTTTTTCGATAAAAGACATCAAATACAACCCATTCATTTTCTTTATAATCTTTAAAATATCCGTTGGCCATTGTCATTTCATACAAGTCCATCATCATCGAAATGTTTCTTTTTTCAAATTGTGTCATAATTACCTCTTGTATAAATTATATTTTATTTTAGTTGAAAACTAAGTATTAATGCAATAATATTATTCATACGGGGACATGGCGGAATGGTATACGCGCTAGACTCAGAATCTAGTGGAGAAATCCTTGTGAGTTCAAATCTCATTGTCCCCACCATTATTAGACTATAGGTTTGATGCAATAGTATTGAACCTTTTTTGTTGGCATAAATGGATTTTTGCACTATCTGCCAAGTTAGAAGTCAGCCTTGTAGAAGTACCACTAGGTGCTTTTGCAGGGCTTTTTTGCTTCTTAAATGTTACTACGGAACGAAAGGATTTAAATAAAATTTCTTGTTTGGAGAGGCCCCATAAATTCCAAGTGTTGCATCGAAATATTGTATAATGTTATAATAAAATAAAGAAAAGCGGTGGAAACCGAACGGACAAGAAGCCACATATATCGTTCTGTGGCTCCGGAACAGACTGCAACTATTGGTATCAAGGTAGGCTGATTCGACTATTTTTAAACAACAAACAGAATTTTACGGTTGTGCAAGACAAAACGATTTGAATGGCTAATAACAAAAGTCGAAAAGAACAAAAGGAGGTTTTCGTTATGAAAAAGAGAGTTTTAAGTGTTTTTCTGACAATTGAACTTGTTATTTGTGCAGTTGCAACGCTTTCCGCGTGCGGAATAAAACTGAAAGACAGAGAGATAACCCCGACGATAGAAGAGATTTGGCAGAGCCATACGGGAGAAGTCTACGTTGAGGTAGGGAATCTTGGCGATTACTTACAGGATAAAGACGCGGCTCAACAATTGGAGTTTTCAGTAAACGGAGGTAATTGGTATATCTGTTTTTATAACAACTCGATTGAAACAATGCCCGGCAACGGAATTTACAACATTCTCTATTCGTTTTACGAAGAAGAATATACAAACATAACAACAAACATAACAAAATACAGTACAGGAGACGAACAGATTTTTCAACCTGGGACTACGATAAACGTATCCGTGCGCACGCCTAAAAATTACTACTACAAGGCAAGCGCCGCATCCGAGCAAAAGACTTACACTTTGAAATCGAAACGACAGAATGCAATTTCTCATAGTGTTGCCTGCCTGTTTAGTCGAGACGTTGATTCTTCGGGCGTTAAGTTATCTCACGATGCAGAAACGCAAGACGAAAAAAGATTCGTGTTTTATTACCACAAAAGCAATCCGCGCATTGTGAACATAGGCGTCCCAGCAAGTGATTGGGACGAGAGCGAGAAAATGTACCGTCATTATATAAGAGAATTGACCGAAGAGGAAAAAGCAACTGTTGCTGGTTTAGGACTGGAATACAAGGTGATACCGTACAACGAAAGATATCTGAAAAACCATGATGACGGAGGAAAGTCCGTCTACGGTGATCTTTTGGAACTGGAAGAAAACGGAGGAAAGCCTTCGGTGAATGGGTGGACTTCAATGCTGAATTTGCAAGAATCCCACGTCTGGGAGATTATGCCAAACGATGCAATGCGGGTGAAAGGCTTTGTCTTCCTCGTAAGGCAAAAGGCAACGAAGGACGCCGTTCAGTCGCAAGCAATAGCGTTTTGGTATTATTATAGTCATGAAATAATCGACGTGATTCAATGAAAGGAAACGTAGCGGAGGTATCCGAGCGAAAACTTCGGTTACTTCCGCGACACGTTTCTCTAGAACACCTTACAATTGTAACCTCTCTGGGTGGTTATATATTCTCTGGTTGCACCAACCTTTCAAGCGTGGCAATCGGAGCAAATGTACAATTCATAGGTGAATATGCACTTTTAGCTTGCAGTTTACTTACGAGCATTGAGTATAAAGTCAAAAAGAAACAATGGAATGGCATTACAAAAGGTGATAATTGGTATCTCAACACCGGCAATTTCACCATTCACTGCTCCGATGGAGATTTGAGTAAGCAATAATTGAGACTAGTTACTTAACGATTAGTGTGTTAATAAAAAAGTCTAAAGAATTTTTAATAGGTGTCTACTTAAATATTTTATATAATAATTAATTGAAAACCTGCTTAAGAGAGATTGTTTTTTGAGTAAGCTTTTTTGTTACTTGAATTAGAATTTTTATTTGTTTCTTACTACAAAAAAATTGTATAATTTAACCGAGCAGTCTAGAATGCTTCCAAACGACTCAAAGTTATGGAAAGTCCGAGTTTAGCGCCATACCTTTGGCTCGTTATGTAAAAGAAAGAGCACATTCGGTAACTGAAACAGTTACTTTGACCTCCCACAACGTTGGGAGGTTTTCCTTTATTTGCTGTACGCATTTTTCACTGACTGTACGCAAAATTTAATTACTGTATGCAAATTGTATTAAAATCGGTTACCTTACACATAAGAAAAGCATAGGTTTGACACAAATTGCACTAGCCAATCAAAAGTAGACATGTGTCAAACTTTTTTAATTTTTACGGGAGTTTGATTCTTACCATAGGTTCGAACACTCGAACTTTAATACATAAAATTTTAAATTCTTATTTTGTGCGTTTCTATGATTTTATTTGTCAACGGTTGCCATAACAAATAAACGATTATGGGCTCTATTGAACGCTTATTGAAAAAAATATATAAATAAACTACAATTAAATAAACTTAATGACTCAGTGTTGAAATTAAGTGTGTAGAAAGAATTCAAATAGAGTGGAAATGTTACAAGACTGGTTAGCAGTCACGTGGGAGGTTAGCAACATGATAAAGAAAAGAACGCATATTATTTGTTGTGCAATGTTTCTAGCGGTAGCTTGTGTCGGATTGGTAGCGTGTGGAGGTGGCGATAGCAGCGGAGTAAGCAAAAAAATCCACGATAGGACAAAATGGTTTACCGAAGAAGAACTATCGGAAAAAGGACTTGCCGGCCTGACTGCGCCGACTGGCTTGTCTGGAGAAATAAACTCAAGCGATGCTTGGTTTAACGGTGGCTATTCGTTTTCGCAAGTTTGCCCGGACGAAGCAACGTTTAATGCAAACGCCGAGACGTATTTCTCATACTTCCAAACCAATTACGCCGGGATGTTCGGTGTACCGAGAATCGAAAAATATAATAGGAGCACAAACGAGAACTGGTACATCATAGAGCAAAAGAGTAACTTGAACGATTTTTTCGATGACAATCCTAGCAAATTATATAGTTTCTATTATGTAATGAACAACACCTTGGAAAACGGCTATTTCTCAAAAGGCTCAGTTTGGATTTTTGAAATTCGATATGAATTAGACACTGATTCCGACCAATATAAATTCAAGATGTTTATCGAAAGTGCGGATTCTACCCGTAATATGGTTTACACAAACTACTATAAAATGAACTGAGCAATCGAACTATCATTGTGGCAATGGTTTCTTTGTGGCAAAGGCTCGAACGACACTTTGAGTCAAGAGATGGTAAACCTACAAGGACAAATTAATAACGCTTAAGTTATATAATAAAAAAAGCTACGGGACAATGAGGTGGCGGAAGTGTTCAGAGGCAAGGCAATAACAGAAAAAGCAGAAGGTGGTAACGCTTCGGTTGTCAACATTTCCAACATCAGTGATATCGGCATAGATTACGCAAACCTAGAAACCATCAACGAAGAGGCAAGAAAAGTTGCAAGATATCTTCGCGATGTTTTAATCACGACAAAATGGTTCTCAATCATGTGGGTTTCGTCCCAAGTGACTCTTTTTATGATTGCTTGGTGGTCGTTCCTTACGTAGTACTGTGGCAATTCGCCCTCGTTCTTTTTTGTGGCGCGGAATATGAAATCTACGACAAAGGACTTCTGAAGAATGGCATCACCGCAGTATTTCTCATTTGACAATATGTTGACGATTACGTTTTTCGTCCATTTTTTGCCTTTAGGGCTCGATATGCTTGATTCGTTTAATGCCTTTGCGATTTTTGTAGGGTATCTCTCTCAAGGTAAAGCTTGTAGATCAATTTGACAATTTTGGCTTGTTCCTTGTCTGTCACAAGTTCGTATTTGCCACCTCGCTTATATCCGAGAAATTGGGAATATGCCACGTACACATTGCCTTCACGACATATCTTGCGCTTTCCCTACTTTATGTTTTCTGATAATGATTGCGATTCTTCCTGAGCCAGTGATGACATTACGGTTAGGATGAATTCGCTTTTCATATCCATACTATCGATATTTTCCTTCTCAAAAAAACACGGTGACGCCTTTGGATTTCAATGTTCGGATGGTTTGAAGGACGTCCATGGTATTTCTGGAAAGCCTTGATATCGATAGCGTCAGATATCAATCTATTAAAGCAATCTCGCTTTTTGAGGCTTGTGCCGCTGATGCCATCATCATAGTAAATGCCCGCGTTTGTCCATTCTGGATTCTTGTTTATAAATTCCTCGAAATACCTTTGCTGCACGGCAAGGCTATTCAACTGCTCATCCTGTTCCGTTGAAACTCTAGTATATGCCACGACTCGCTTTCTCTGCCATACCTGCGAGCTGCTTTTTGATTTTGGTTTTGCTGCTATTTGAGTAATTGTCTTTCTCATTCGTTAGCCTCTAGCCAACCTATAACGGGCCTGTATTTTTTAGAGATTGCCTTGCGGATGGATTTGATTTTCTCTTCAGTGATGTGACCTTCTTCAATAAGGTTTTTTAATATCAAAACCAATAATCTATATTTTGTTTCTGACTGTGCTTGTTTTTGGCTCATTTCGTACCTCCTGACTATGGTGTCTATCTATCACTCTAAGAGGCTCGAAAGTCAAGTGATTAGGAAAAGATAAAAAATATATTTATAAGTTGATTATTTATCTACATTATCATATGATGTTTTTGAGGTGTAATTTTATGGACAAATTTGAACTAGTTAAATTTACTGATAATAATTTTGAAATTAATGTTAGAGCAGATATAGATAACGATACAGTTTGGCTTACTCAAAAAGAAATGGCGCTACTATTTGAAGTTTCAATAGACAACATTAGCTTACATATTAAAAATATATTAAAAGAAAATGAATTAGATATTTCATCTATCGAGGAATCCTCGGTAGTTCAAATTGAAGGAAATAGAAAAGTCAATCGTCGTATAAAAATATATAACCTTGATATGATTATTTCCGTCGGATATAGAGTTAAATCACAAAGAGGTATTCTTTTTAGAAAATGGGCAAATAAAATATTAAAAGAATATTTAATTCAAGGTTATTCTATAAATCAAAAAAGAATTTCAGCCTTAAATAAAACGATCGAAATACAAAATAAAATGCTTGCTTCATCATTAAATATTGAACAAGAAGCACTAGTTAATGTTATAGAGGAATATACAAAAGCATTAGACTTATTAGATAATTACGATCATCAATGCTTAATTAAACCTAAAGGAAATGAATCGATATATAAACTGACATATTCCGACTGTAGAACAATAATTGATTCAATGAAGTTTAAAACAACATCATCTGTATTTGGAGTCGAGAAGGAAGAAGGAAAATTAAACGGTATTCTTGCTGCAGTTTATCAAAATGTATTTGGACAAGAAGTTTATCCTTCATTAGAAGAAAAAGCAGCTCATTTACTATATTTCTTAGTAAAAGATCACCCATTTGCTGATGGATGCAAAAGAATAGCAGCAACATTATTTTTAGAATTTTTAAATAAAAATCACGCTTTAATAAAAGGCGGCAAAAAAATAATTGCTAACGATACATTAGTTGCAATTACTATACTAACTGCAGAATCAAGGCCTGAAGAAAAAGACGTCATGATTGAACTTATTATGAACTTCTTAGATAAAGGAAAGTAAAATGGAAAGTAAAATTGGAAATAAAGTAAAAAAGTTAAGATTATCGCTAGGAATGTCACAGGAGGAATTCGGTAAAAAACTAGGTTATACATCAAGATCATCTATTAATAAAATCGAAAAAGGAATCAATGATATTAGTTATGATAAACTTATTTTATTAATTAAAGAATATAACATTGATTTAAAATCAATTGTTGATGATGAAAATACAAACATCTCTAATGCTCATGACAAAAACAGCAATATTTATATTTCCTTTAGTGGAAGAGCTGAAGGAAATTGTTTTGATATTGCTCACCATTTGATGAACAAAAAAGATACTTTTATTACTTTTAAAGATATATCATACAATCCTTGCTCTAATTGTAACTACGAGTGCTTTAAAGGAGCATGTAAATATAGAGACGATGAAATATACAGTTTAATTGAAACATCATTAACATATAAAAATATTATTTTATTAGTTCCAATGTATTGTTCTAATCCTTCATCTTTATATTTTATTTTTTCTGAAAGAATGCAAGACTTTTTTAATAATAATAGCAATAAGTGGAATACGTTTCTAAAGAAATTAAAAATAATAGCCATATTTGGTAGTGAAGAAGAAACACCATTATTTATTCCTACTTTATTGCAACTAGTTAATGGAGATAATAGTAAAATTTTAAAAATTGAAAGACATAAATTTAATCTAAAAATGGATGATAAAGTTACAGAAAACAAAGAATTATTAAATAAAATTGATTCTTTTATTATCAATTAAATACACTAATAATTTCTTAAATAAAAAAAGTTGAACTAACTAAGATAATTAGAACAACTTTTAATTTTATTATTTATTTAGAAATTTTGATTTACACTAGTTGTAACACCATAATAAATAATATATCCATTAGGATCTTCAATTGTGTAGGCAAAATCATTATCTAAAATAAATTCGAAATTCGGACTTTCTGTTGGTACAGAATAATATGCACTAGTTGAAGAACATCTTACACCAGTATCTGTAAACATAATTTTGTTATTTTGCTTAAAGTTAACTATTGAGTGACTTGGCAAATCAGTTTTATCTTTTGAAAACTCAAAATTAACAAAAGGTATCTCTTGTGCACTAGCAAGTTTTATCAAATCAATTTCACTATTTTGAATATTCTTTGGAAATTTAATGGAATACTTTTCTCTATTAATTTCTTTATTGTTTCCATTAAATAACTCAGTAAAAGAATACTTACTCAATAGATTTTTAATAGAATTATTATTTAGCATTTTTACAAAATGAATTTTATAATTTCCACGATTTTCTATGCTAGATAAATCAAAAGAAACAGCTTCATAATCTGTTGTACTAATATGATAATTTGTATATGAATCACCACTCATAACAGTACATCTATTATTTTTAAACACACCTTCTTCTTCTGATAATTGCATACCATATAAGCTGTCAAAATAAAGTGCAGAAACAAATCCAACATCATTATCTTCCAACGATAAATTCAAGCCATCAAGTAATCCATTCGTTTCTTCTTTAACCCATTTATCAACATTCTTCTTCATATTTTTATCGTTATTAATAAAGGATGTGAAGAAATCATCGGTACAAGATGCTAACGAATCTTTTGATAATTTGTCAATATTGCCAACCATTAAATTTGATATTCTTTCTTTAGTTGCTATATTATTTTCATCATATTTTTGTTCCATATTAGAATTAGTCATAATAGTTCTAACATAGTCTTTAATCTCTTCTTTACTACTCAAATTTGTTTTAGATAAGAACTTATCTAACGAACTATTTGAATACGTTAAACCATATATAGAAGCTAATGAAATATAGTAACTTAAAGGTGAAAAAACTAAATTATCGTTAGTATTAATATCAGTTACTGATTTAATACTATCCTTTAAAAAATCATTAACTTTTTCAACATGTGTATTTGTAACTTCAACTTTTGAGTTAACATCTAAATTTTTTGCTAAATAAAACGATTTGTTATCGCCCGTTTTAGTACAAGAAGCTAAACATAGCACACTAAGCATTATTGGAAAAACTTTTTTCATAAAATAATATCCTCCTTATTTATTTTATGCTCTTACACATGTAATACCATATTTCAAATTATTATTTGAATTATTAGAATATACATACACCTTAACAAAATAATCACCATCTTCTGGTACTTTATAATCCAATCTTTCTAATGCACTATTTGATGATACTCTTCTTGCGACAACTTCACCTGAACTATTGTATATCATTATATCTAAGTCAGAGATTTTATCATTAGTATATTTATTATTGTAATATTGTGAACTTTTTAACCAAGCATGAGTTAAATAAATTCTTTGATTTGCTTTTGCATCAGTAATTGAAAATAAATCATGAACTCCTATAGATAATGATTCCATACCTGGAATTATTCCAACACTACCAACTAACCACAAAGCTTGATTTATATCTAAGGCTCCAACTCCAGACCATGTATATATACCTGCATTTGTAAATTCTTCTATTACACCATTTGGCATATTTGACCTATTAATAATACTCATGTTTGCTGAATTTCCTAATGTTGCCATAACCAAAGCAGGATTTCCTTTTAATATATTATTCTTTTCCATTAGCAAAGCAATTGTTCCCGCAACGGCAGGTGTAGCATAACTTGTACCATTTAACTTTCTACTTATATTATTAACAAATCTATCACCACCCATAGCAACTATTCTAAATCCTTTACTTTCACTTGATGGGATGTTGTTTTCTCCACTTATTATATTGTAATTTGAATCAATAGACCCAACTGAAATAACATTTGTTGATGATGATGGCTGATAATAATTATTATCAAATTCATTATATGACCCAGTAACAATACATACTCCATAGTTATATACTAAATAATTAAAATATGGAGTTTTATCGACTGCAGATGATACTCCACTAAATTCAATAATATCAACGCCTAATTTTACAAATGTATCCATATATCTAAAGTTACTATATGAAGAACTATCTCCATCTACTACATATGTTGTAGCTAATGGAGCTATACCATATTTTCCAGTCATTATAGACAATACTTCTTTTAAATGCGTTCCTATTCTATTATAATTAGATAATTCTGGACTTAATAATCTTATGTCATAACCCTTAAAGTTTTCGAAATTTAAATCTATATAATCACCTGATCCCCCAGCAACTCCGATCTTAATACCTTTTCCAGTATAATTTGTTGTTCTATAATTATCATATTTAATATTTCTATAATCAATGAAAGAATTGTCGTTATTGCTAAATGTATCAATTAACATTTCATTATCATCTAGATAATTATAATAAGAAGGATTATCCTCATTTGTAAATAATTCTTCACTATCTCTTACTATAATTTGATAAATATTTGAATTGTTTAAAACTTGTTCCAATTCACTTATACAATCATCATAAGCAACATTATTATATTTTAAAGATAAAATAGGCATTGTTTTAGAATAATCAATTAATCCGCTAAACTTTGAATTATTGTTAATTTTTTCTTTTTCTCTTTCATTAATGTTTGTAAAGAAGGATATCTTTTCCCTATTTGATATTCCTTCTGGAGCATTTATATCATAAAAAACTTCAAACTCAAAATTATTGTTATTTTTATTAACGCCAGAATCTATAATATATTGTTTAATATTCCGCTGCTCGCATCGTTTAAGTAATTAACATTCGTCATCTTTCCAGTAGTTGATAATGCAATCGTCATAATAGCAATTTCTTTAAACATTTTATAAATCTCCTCTTGATAATTCCTACTTATAATTTACAACATTTTTTCTATTTTGTAAATTCTTTTTATAATTTTTAACATTTATAAAAATAGAGTGTCAAAAAAGCTAGTATTTATCATATATTTTGATTTCTTATTTTTTAATCGTTAAAAATATCTAATTAAATAATTAAAATTTGTTATTAGCCTAAACTACACTTTAGGTTATAAATTCATGATGGTATTAATAAAAGGAGTTAAGAATGAATAAACCACATATTATTTGCTACATGATGACCTCAACCGACGGAAGAATAGATTGTGCTATGACATCAAAATTAAATGGAGTTAAAGATTACTACAAAAAGTTAGACGAATTAAATATTCCTTCAACATTAAGTGGAAGAACAACTGCTCAACTAGAGTTAGCTTTACCTGGAGAATATATTGCTAAAAATATATCGAAAGAAGACCACGATTGTTTTTCTAAAAAACTGATTCAGATGGATATGACATAATAGTCGACACAAAGGGAAGACTATTATGGGATAATGATAACAACTATGAGAATCCTCATATTATTATCACAAGCCAAAAAGTTAACAAAGAATGCCTAAAATACTTAGATAGCAAAAATATATCTTGGATCGTCTCTTGAAAAGATAATATCGACTTAGCTAAAGCTTCTGAAATTTTATTTGATAAATTCAATGTTAAAAGATTAGGAATTGTTGGAGGTTAAAAAATCAATACAGCATTTTTAAAAGCTAATCTTCTTGATGAAATTGTTTTGTTTATTGGAGCTGGAATAGATGCACGTATAGGTCACACAACTTTATTTGATGGATTAGATGAAAATAGCGATGTTATTCCATTGCAATTAAATAAAGTTAAATCATTTGAAAGCGGAGCTGTAATGATTTCGTATAAGACTATCAAATAGTTTTAAAAAGACTATTATATTCTCACTTTATACTTGAAATATATTGTAAGAAATAATAGCCTTTTATTTTTTACTTTTTAATCAGCTAAATAACACTTAATTGATGTAAATGCAACATATCCAGTATCACCATAAGCTCTAAGTGTAAAGCTTGTTCCGTTGACTGGCATTTGAACTGTTACAAACTCTTCGTCTTTTAATTCAAGTTATGTTTCTTTTCCACAAATACTAAATTTATAAGAATTACAAGTCTTAGATAAATCCCAAACTGCAGTTATAGTAATATCTTTAATATCCTTGTGGTCGTTAACTTCTTTTAAAGATTCACATGTAATATACCCTGGTAATTTTTCAGATTTTGCATTAGGAGTCATTCCATATAATTGGTTAGAATCATATGCTCCAATAATGACCTTATTAGCATTATCCAATTCGTTAACTCTTGTTACAAGTCGGTAACCATCGACAGTAGTTAAATCACCACTAGGTTCTTGACTAGATGATGAATAACTAGAAGGATTAATTATTGAAGTTGATGTAGAAATAGAAGTCGAACTGCTATTAGTACTAGTAGATGAAGTTTTGTTGTTTCCACAAGAGGAAAGTGTTATTCCTAAAACAGTAATAACAAGCAACAATTTAGATTTTTTAGTTTTATAAAATTTATTTAAACCATATTCAATTTTATTGAAAATATTAAAACAAACTGATAAAATAAAATAAACGAAAGTGAGGTTTAACGATGAGTAATTTTGTAAGTGAATTTGAAAGCAAGCACCATGTAATAAAGCTTGAGAAAAACGCCTATATTGGCACTTTTAATGACTATAGTTTTTCTTATAAGGCTGGAGCGTACGAGTCTAATTTTATTAGAATAAACGCTTATTTTAATGACAAGAAACAAGAAGTAGTAAACTATCTTCAAATGAATCGTTAAAAGCTTAAAATCAATTCTTATTTTATTAACGATTATTCTTTAAGTTTAAATTTTGGAGCTTATTTTACTAACAATTCAAGATTCAAAAAAATAGATGATTCTCTAGAAGAAATAACAAAGTTCCTAGAATCTATTAACATTCCAAATAGCAAATATTGTCCATTATGTGGCAAAGAAGTTGGAGAAGAAAACCCAACTCAAACAATTGATTTTGAAGGATTACCTATCAAAGTTGATCGTGATTGTATCGATGTAATTTATAAAAAAGAAGAAGAAAATAGAGACAAATTCAATTCTACACCAAATAATTATGGAAAAGGCTTCTTAGGAGCATTATTAGGTTGCGCCATTGGATTTATTCTTTGGGTAATTATTGGTGCATTTGGACTTATTTCATCGTGGATTGCCTTACTTATTCCTTTTATAGGAAGCTTTTTCTACGATGTACTTGGTGGCAAAAGAACAACTACAAAAATAATAATGGTGAGTATCTTATCGTTTATAGCTGCCATATCTGGAACATTCGTTGTTTATTTAATCGCTGTCGCAACAGAAGTTGTTAATGAAAATCTCGATATGAGTACATTAAGCGCGTTCTCTTATTTATTACAAAATAGTTCAGAATTTGTTTCTAACTTTGTCACAGACATGGTAATCAGTGCAATATTTAGTATTATAGGTATTGTTGTTTCTTCAATTTTCATGAAAAAACAAGTTGGAACATTATACGTTAAAAAGAGAAAATAATATTTAAAAAAGCTATAATTGCTTTGACAGCAGTTATAGCTTTTATTTTGCATTCTTAAATATATATGTTAGATAACTTTTGCAATATTCACGACCATCTTCAATAATACCTAATCCAACAATTCTCATTGCTTCTTTTTGATTCTCCACAGGATTAATCAAAGGATAAAGACTATGAGTAAGCATTAATAACGAATTATATATTATTAATGACTCTTTTTCTGATAAATTATTAAATCTTTTGCATATTGATTTTTTTAAATCGAGCATATATGTGACAAAATCTTTTTTAAAATTAACTAAACTCCCAAGTGAACAATGAATTTCAATATCTGTTAGATATAAAGAGATTATTTTCATAACTCTTAAATTATTCATATAAACATCAGTTATATTATCAGTTAATTCTTCAATAGTATCTTTCTTTTCAAAATCTTCTATTATCGTTTTTAAAAATTTAATATAATCATTTTTTAAAACATCGAGCATTATTTCTTCTTTAGAATTATAGTAACAATATAAAGAAGATCTAGCAATTGATATTTTTTCACTAATTGTTTTCATTGAAATATTTTGATAATCCATTTCATCAAACATTTTGCTAACTGTATTAATAATTTCTTCTTTTCTAATATTAACTTGCTCTTCTGTACATGCTCTTTTCATTATTATTGCCTCGTCGAAATATTATAATAAGTTATTGACACAGTGTCAAACAAAGAATATAATCGAAGCAAGCTGACACAGTGTCATTAAGGAAAAAATATGAAAGAACTAGTTATTTATTTTTCAAGAGCTGATGAAAATTATGGTGTTGGAAACATTAAAGTTGGTAACACTGAATTAATTGCAAACGAAATACAAAAAATACGAAATGCTGATATTTTTAAATGCAAACCAGCAATACCATACTCTAAAATTATTCAAAGTGCTGTGATGAAGCAAAAGAATACCAAGAAAGCAACGCTAGACCTAAATTAAAGGAATATATAAGCGATATTTCTAAATACGTTATTATCTAATAGGTGGCCCAGTATACTGGGGCGAATACCCATATGAATTATATTCACAATTAGACATTCTTGATTTCACCAACAAAATAATTAAACCTTTTACTACACATAAAGGAAGTGGCTTAGGTGATTGTGTTGAAGCTTTACAAAGACATTGTAAAGGCGCCTTAATCAAAGAAGGATTAGCAATTCAAGATAGAAAAGTTAATTCTTTAGAAACTAAGAATAGATTACAAAATTGGTTGTTAAAATAGGAGGAATTATGAAATATACAACTTTAGGTAATACAGGTATCAAAGTATAAAAAATATGTATTGGTGGCATGTCATTTGGTGAACCATCTAAAGATTTCCACGAATGGACATTAAACCAAGAAGAAACGACAAAAGTAATTAAAAGAGCATTTGAACTAGGTGTAAATTTTATTGATACAGCTAACGTTTATTCACATGGAACAAGCGAAATATTTATAGGAAATGCTTTAAAAGAATTAAATACTCCTAGAGAAAAAGTAGTCATAGCTTCTAAAGTTTATTTTAATCCAGGAAAACTCTCAAAAGAAGCAATTATTAGAGAATGTGATCAATCTCTTAAGCGATTACAAACTGATTACTTAGACCTTTATCAAATTCATAGATTTGATTATGACACTCCAATAGAAGAAACTATGAAAGCCTTAAACGAACTTGTAAAAAGTGGAAAAGTAAGAGCAATTGGTGCTTCAGCAATGTATGCATATCAATTTCATAATATGCAAGTCGTAGCTAAAGAACATGGTTGGACTCTTTTCTCCACAATGCAAAATCATTACAATCTTCTTTATAGAGAAGATGAACGTGAAATGATCACTGTTTGTAATCAATATAATGTTTCTTTAATTCCTTATTCACCTTTAGCCGGTGGCCATCTCACTCATCTTAATTGGGAGACAGATACAGCAAGATCTAAAACCGACAACACTTTAAGAAAGAAATATGATTCAGCTAAAGATAACGATTTACAAATAATTGAAAGAGTTAACCAATTAGCACAAAAATACAACGTTTCTATGGCTCAAATTTCACTAGCTTGGCTTTATAAAAAAGGAGTTGCATCTCCAGTTGTTGGAGCTACTAAAATTAATCACTTTGAAGATGCTGTTAAAGCAATAGATTTGGATTTATCAGATGATGATTGTAAATATTTGGAAGAATTATATATTAATCATAAAATAGTAGGTGCATTACCTGAAGGAAAATAAAAGTAAATTTATACTCTTTTTGATATAATAAAAATATCAAAAGGAGTTTTTTATGGATAAGATTGTGTTTAGTGATGTCGATGGAACTTTATTAGATTCAAATCATAAAGTACTTCCAAACACTTTAGTAGCAATTAAAAAAATGCAAATAAAAGATGTTCCATTTGTAATTATTTCAGCAAGAAGTCCATCTGGAATATATCCTATATTACTAAAGAATAATTTTAATTGTCCCATAATATCTTATAGCGGTGCCTTAATTTTAGATTCAAATAAAAAAGTTCTTTACCATAAAGGTATGGATAAAGATAATGCAAGGAAAATAATTTCTTTTATTGAAGAAAGAAATTTTGATTTAACTTGGTGTCTATATTCTTTTGATGAATGGGTAGTCAAAGATAGAAAAGATAAACGAATAGAACGCGAAGAACGAATAGTTGAAGCAACCTCAATTGAAGGAGATATAAATTCCATCACTTCTGACGAAATCCATAAAATTCTTTGTATTTGTAACCCAGATAAAATTCTTGAAATAGAAAAAGAAATTAAAGATAATTTTCCAAACTTTTCAATTGTTAAATCATCTCCAATATTACTTGAAATAATGGAGAAAAATATAACTAAAGCCACAGCTATACACAAGCTTTGTCAATTATGGAATATTTCTATAAACAACACTATAGCTTTCGGCGATAACTATAACGATTTTGAAATGTTAACTACAGTTTCAAAAGGCTATTTAATGGATAATGCTCCTGACGAATTAAAAAAGCTAATTAAACTTCATACTGACAGCAACGATAACGATGGTATTTATAACGCATTAAAAAGTTTATCTTTAATAGATTAAAAGCTTGAATAAAATTCTTTTTGCATGCAAAATAATATGGTTATTATGAAAAATACTTTTAAAGTTCTTAATTTAAAAGAAATTATACTATGGATAATTTCTTTAGTTGTCGTTATTAGTTCTTATTTACTTAGTGGTCAATATCAACTAATCACAATCCTTGCTCCTGTAGTTGGAGTAACTTGTTTAATATTTGTCGCTAAAGGTCATATTCTTGGACAAATATTAACTGTTGTTTTTAGCATTTTATATGCAATAGTTTCTTTTCAATTTCATTACTATGGTGAAATGATTACATATTTATGCATGACTTTGCCAATAGCAATAATATCTATAATTTCATGGTTAAAACATCCTTATAAAGACAAAGGACAAGTAGAAGTTGCAAAATTAACAAGAAAATCAATTTTATTTTTATTAATTGCAACTATTGTTGTTACAACAGTTTTCTACTTTGTCCTTAGTTACTTTAACACTCCAAATATTATATTTAGTACTATTTCAATAGCGACAAGTTTCCTAGCAGCTGCTTTAATGTTTCTAAGAAATCCATATTATGCTATAGCGTATATGCTTAACGATATTGTATTAATTGTTTTATGGTCACTTGCATCAATAGATAACATATCATATTTACCTATGATCTTTTGTTTTACAATGTTTTTAATAAACGATTTATATGGTTTTTATTGTTGGAAAAAGATGCAAAAAGATCAAGCTTTAAACAAATAAAATTTATAATTCACTGTTTGCTTTAAATCCTCGACCACAAATCCAGTTCCATAACTTTTCAAAAAAGATTCTAATTTTTGTCCAAATTGAAACTCTAGTATTTTTTGCTTGGCTATCACCTTTAACAATAATTTCAAAAGTATCTTCAACTTTTTCGTTATTTTGATTTAAATAACTATAGCTAACTATATATTCGCCTTCAACATCAGTTTTATTTAAATATTCAGATGCATCAAATTCTATATTTTTTACAAAATTGTTCTTTAAAATATGATTTTCTAAGACTTGTTTAATTTGTTCAACTGTTAATGGTCTAGCAGGTGAAGTTTGAATAATCTTATCGCTTAAAATAAAAATAGGAGGAATATCATTTACAACGGTTACAACTATACTTAATGTACTTTCGTTATTAACCTTATCTTTAGCACCTAAAACTAAGACATGAGAACCTATTATCATTTTTAATCTTCCAGATTTAAGATAAATATCACAGTTTCCATCTATGGCATCAACAGCTTCAAATAAATTAATAATATTATTAATATCGTAATTTAAAGATTCAGAATATCCTACAGTAATTGAATCTGAGATTTGACCATTTTTTCTACTAAATACAGGAGCAGTACCATCATAAACATCTACTACAAACGAAAATCTTTTTGTATTTGAACTACTGTCTTTTGATTCAAGTGTCAAATTATATTTTCCATAGCTTAATGCTTTATCAAACTCAAATCCTGTTGGTAAAATAAATTTATTTGAAATTACCCCAACATTATCCGTTATGGTAAAGTATGCTAGCAATTCTTGTTCTGTTATTTTTTGACCATATGGTATTCTAACATCTTTATTTTGAACAATTTTTGGAGCTGTAATATCAATTACATGTACTTTTAATTCTATTTTTGATTCTAGTCCATATGAATCGGTAGCTTTTAAAATAATACTATAATTACCTACTTTATTATTTTGATATGTAGAACTTTCTACAATTATTTTTAATTCTTTTCCTAAAACATCTTGTGCTTTTACTTGTTCTATAATTTGATCTTGAGTTAACTTATCATCAATATTGACATATACATCTTTTTTATCTCCATCATGCATTATATTGTCATACTGATATCCATCAACAATATATGGTTGGACTTTAAAAGTTCCTAATTCATCTATTTCATCTAAAAAAGTAGAAATTTCAATATCTAAATCACCAGATCCCATAATAAAATCAAAGTCTATTTTTCCAATAAAGTTAACAATAAATGGGTTGATTTTATCATAATAGTTTGGGATAGGACTATAAACATATGGAAGTTGATCAAAAAAAGGATATCTATTTTCTAACGAGTCATCTTCGATTTGATCTAAGTTTTGATTTGTATTATTTATCATACCAAAATAAGAATCTTGATCCATAGAACTCTTGTTGTAATCTTCAATATAGCCATATAAACAATCAGCTTGCGTTATTGGAAAATTAATCAAACGCAAAACAATTATTTTGTTATTTGCTTTTGGTATTTCATATATTTTGTTGCTATTCTCTGTGCCAAATTCAAATGGTAGACAGTTATAATAATCAACATCTGGATCACCAACATCATAAGGATTATCGCGGCACCAATTTTTTCCTTCTTCAGATGTCGTACCAATTCCTTTTACTTTAGCAACATACTCAAAATAATCTATCGGTTCGCCATATGGTTTTAAATCATAGAAAGTTACTTTACGACTTTCATTATTGATCGTAACTTCTGGCATGTAATCAAATATGTTTTTGTTTTCATCTCTTAAATTAATACTATTGTAGTTTTTTATTTTTTCATTATTAATTTTGCTTGGCATATATGTTGAAACACATAATTGTGCAGCAAATATTGTCAATGCTATTATTTTATATTTTTTCATATTATCCTTTCATATTACTTTTAAAATAATCTTGTTTTATTATTTTCAATGTTGTTGTAAACTATCAATTGATCGGAGAATAAAATGATATATTATATGAATTTAGCTAATTTACCATATAAAATGATAAAATCTAGGCAAAAGAATATCGAAATGCGCTTAGATGACGAACGTAGAAAAAACTTAAAAGTAAATGATTATATAATTTTCACTCATAGAGATGAACCTTCTTTAAAGCTTAAAGTTTTAGTAACAAATCTTTATAGGTATAATTCATTTGATGAATTATACAAAAACCACTCCAAGGCTTCTATAGGTTACTTAGAAAATGAAGTAGCTGACCCAAAAGATATGGAACAATATTATTCAAAAGATCAAATTGCTAAATATGGCGCATTAGCTATAGAAATTAAATTAATAGGAGAATGCTATGACAAATAAGACAAAATTAAATGATGAATTTATCTTAACTGTTAAAAAGGAAATACAATTAAGTGGCCAATCAATAACTAAATATCTTACATATTCTATTTTTTCGATTATAGCTGCTGTCGTTTTATTTTGTGTCTATCGATCAACAAATGAAATATTAGGTATCATTTTACCTATAATAATTGTTATTGCCGTTGTTATTTATAGCATATACTTTTTTGGTAAAGCCTTATCTTGGGGTAAAAAAGGTAATAAAGATGTCTATGTAGTTGAATATATATTTGATAAAGATTTCATAAAAATAACTATGGAAGATAATTCGCATGCTGTTTCATATTCAAGAATAACAAAGACATATTATGTAGGTAATTATTTAGTGCTAGTAACAAATGCCGATCCTATTATCATAGATAAAAATGGATTCACAGATTGCTCTTTTGATGAATTTAAAACATTTTTAAGCCAAAAACATATAAATATCAATTAGTATTCACAATTAAGATTTTTCTAACCAAATTTGATTAATACTTGTTCTTTTAAAATTGTAAACAAACATATATTTAAAAATACTCATAACAATTCCTTTCTGACAGAAAATTATTTTTTACCATCACTATATATATGGAAAATAAGATTTGTTTTCCTATAAAAATTGAGATGAAATTGTTATAATTAGTTTTGTGCTCCTATAGCTCAGCCAGGATAGAGCGAACGCCTCCTAAGCGTTAGGCCGAAGGTTCAAATCCTTTTGGGAGCGCCATTTTATTTTGTGCTCGTAGCTCAGGTGGATAGAGTGTTGCCCTCCGAAGGCAAAGGTCATGAGTTCGACTCTCATCGAGCACTCCAAAAATTATTGCAAAGTAAAAGACCATGATTCTTATTAATTAAATAAGCAGTCATGGCCTTATTTTTATTTATTTGACTTTAGATCCACAATGAGAGCAAAATTCGGAATCGCTATCTATTTCTTCACCGCAATGTGGGCATTTCATTTTTATAACTGCACCACATTTTTTGCAGAATTTTGCATTTTTACTATTCTTTTCACCACATGAATTACAAATGACATAGTCATCCTTATTTTCGTTAAATGAATCAGCTATTGTATCTAATGATGGTTTTAACATTTGAACATGTTTATTTGTCACAGCTGATGTTTCATCAACGTTATAGTTATAAAGTTCTCTTTTATATCCAAAGAGTAATAACATTGCTCCTATAGCTAGCATTGGCAATCCAACAAAAGAGAACGCAAATAATCCTATGCTTGATGCTCCATTAGCCATAGATGCAAAGAAGCCTACAAAACCAATTATTGTTAAGATAGCTCCTAATCCTACAAGGATAAAACCAATGATTTTAATCTTCTTTTTTGTCTTTTCATGATTGACATTTTTATTGTTCATAACAAATAGCCTCCTTACAATTTAATTATACATTAAAATGCTTTTTAATACTATTACAATATAAAAAAGTTGTTTTTAGCATAAAATAGCGTAAATAAATTCAATTATTTGCTTTTTTTTAAAAAATATATTTAAATAGATATGAGGTGAACATATGACAAAAACAGTAGTAGCTCTTATTTACGACTTCGATAAGACATTAGTAACAGATGATATGCAAGCATTTTCTTTCATTCCAAACTTAGGTATGACAAGTGCTGAGTTTTGGAAAGAAACAGGTGACTTTGCCAAAAAGACTGGTACAGAATCAACATTAGCTTATCTTCATACTATGATAAAAGAATGTAAAGAAAAAGGTATCGATCTTACTCAAGAATACTTACATAGTCTTGGAAAAAGCGTTAAGTTTTATGAAGGAGTTTTAACTTGGTTTAAACGTTTAAACCAATACGCTGATAGTTTAGGTATTCAATTAGAACACTATATTATTTCTTCAGGCAACAAAGAGATAATTGAAGGAAGCACAATTGCAAAAGAATTCAAAGCAATTTATGGCTGTGAATTTTTATATGACCAAAATGGTATAGCTTATTATCCTAAGTGTATTGTTAACTATACTCTTAAAACCCAATACTTATTTAGAATATGTAAGGGCGTTACTAATTTAATAGATGATAAAACAGTCAACCAAAAAGTCAACGAAAAACACGTAGAATTTAGAAATATGATTTATCTTGGTGACGGAATTACTGATATTCCTTGTATGACTTTAATTAAAGAAAAGAATGGTAAATCAATTGCCGTATATCAACCTCAAAAGAAAGATGTCGTTAAACAATTACTTTTAGATAATAGAGTAAACTATGTCTGTAAAAGTGACTTTAAGAGCAATTCAACTTTAGAAAAACTTGTCAAATTAATATTAGATTCAATTTCTATTAGTGAAAAACTACTTAGCAAAGAAAATTCACAGTATATTAGCTAAATTTAAACATAGTAAAAGCGCCGCAACAATGCGACGCTTTTTTTATTTTTCTTCTTTTGGTGTTTCTTCACTCTTATCTTCTGATTCTTTTGATTTTGATAATAGTTTTCCGCCGAGATATCCTGCAAGAACAGACTTCAAGTCAATACCTAGTGACTTTTCGACAGATTGAATAATTTGTGAAGAGTTATTAGTAATTTCACTTGCAAGTTTAGTCGTATTTCCATCACCGTACATAGTAATGTTATCAATTTGACTATATGCAGCAGCAAGAGGTTCACTACTTGCCTTAACAATATCTGGTAAGACGTGTGAATCAAGGATAAGTTGTAAAACTGAAGCTTCGCCCATCTTTTTCATAGCCTCAGCTTTTTGTTCAATAGCTTGAGCTTCAGCTTGACCTACTGCTTCAATACCAGCAGCTTTTTGTTCCGAAGCAAAGCGTTCAGCTTCAGCTTCGATTTTCTTAGCTTCAGCTTCTCTTTCTTTAACTGTTTTAGCTGCTTCAGCTTGAATCTTTTGTGCTTCTGCTTGTTTTTGAAGTTCAAATAATTCTGCTTCAGCTGCTCTTTGACGTTGGAAGAGTTCAGCTTGTGCTTTTTGTTCAACAGCATATTTTTCAGCATCTGCTTTTTTGTTAACAGCAGCTTCTAATTGCTTTTGTTGAAGTTCTACTTCACGTTCTCCAAGTTCAACTTGTCTTTCACGTTTAGCAATATCAGCGTTAATTTGAGCAATGTTAATTTCTTGTAATCTCTTTTGTTCCTCAAGTTTATAAGCAGCGTCTGCATTAGCTTGAGCGGTATCTGATTGTTTCTTTAATTCAGCTTTTTTCAAAGCATAATCAGTATTTTGTTGAATAATCTTTGTTTGAGAATCAATATTTGCTTTGTTTGCAGCTTCTGCAGCAGCAGCTTGAGCAATCTTAACATCTCTTTCGGAATTTGCTCTAGCAATTTGAGCATCTTTTTGAATTTGTGTAATGTTATCAACACCTAAGTTTTGAATAACGTTTTCTTTATCTGAGAAGTTTTGAATTGTTAAGTTAATAATTTGCAAACCCATTCTAGCCATGTCTTGCATAGCATTTTCTTTAACTTTTTCAGCGAATAAATCACGGTTGTGAACAAGCTCAGTAAGTCTCATTTGACCGATAATTTCACGCATATTACCTTCGAGAACTTCTTTAGCAATCGCTTGAATACCACCAAGTTTTTCTTGTAAGAATATTTGTGAAGCTAAAGCTATATCTTCAGGAGTATTGTCGATTTTAATATTAGCAACGCCATCAACATAGATATTAATAAACTCACATGTTGGAACAGCATCTGGAGTCTTAATATCTACTTGAATAAGATTAAGTGGTAACTTATCTATTCTTTGAATAAATGGAACTCTAATACCTGCTTTACCAATAAGAACTTTTTGTTTTCTTGGTCCTGTAATAATAACTGCAGTATCCGGTGGTGCCTTAACGTATGATGCAGCAAAAATGATCAAAACTAATAAGACAACAGCAGCGATACTAATACCGACAATCGCACCTACATTCATAATGTTTTTCTCCAATCTAGTTATTAATATTAATAACATTATAAATATATTAACTCATACAATAATTATTGTCTATAAAAATAAAATGATGTGTTTTTATGATTGATTTAACTTAATCTATTTCATATAATAATGAAGAATTTTAAATGCCCAGTTGGTGAAATTGGTATACACGTAGCGCTTAGAACGCTATGAGGCAACTCGTGCAGGTTCGACCCCTGTACTGGGCACCATTAATATAGCTAGATTTGTCTGATTATAAAATCAGACTTTTTTATTGCTTTTTTACTAAGGAGAATAAAAATGACCGAATTATAAGCAGGATTAGACTATTGCTACGATGATGAAGAAGTAGAATTGAGAAAAGAAAATGCTATTGAACAATGTAAAAAATACAATTCTATAGATGATAAGGATTACGCAGCACAGTATTCTCAACTTCAAAAAATGCTTGGAAGCGTTGGAGAAAAAGTTTGGATTGCAAAAACTTTCAACTGTGATAATGGAAAAAAGATACATATCGGTAATAATTTTACTGGAAACTATAATCTAACAATTTTGGATATCAGAGAGGTTTATATTTGAGATAACGTTATGATCGGTCCTAACACTTTAATAACAACTGTTGGTCACCCATTATCCCCTCTTGGAAGAAGAAATCATTTAGCTTTTGCAAAACCTATAAATATTGAAAACGATGTTTGGATTGGAGGAAATGTGACAATACTTCCTGGCGTTACAATCGGTAATAACGTCGTAGTTGCAGCAGGAGCAGTAGTTACCAAAGATGTACCAGATAATTGTTTAGTAGCTGGTATACCTGCAAAGAAAATAAAAGATATAATAGATGATACAAAATAATAAAAGGTAAAGTGAAAATGGCAACGACAAAAGAATATAAAGACTTTGTTTTGGAACAATTAAATTTGCTAGATGATATTTCATGTAAAAAAATGATGGGCGAATATTTATTGTATTATAGAAAAGTATTGTTCGGTGGAATATACGACAATAGACTTCTCGTTAAAATTGTTGAAAGCAATAAAAAATACAATATGTCAAAAGAAACTCCTTATGAAAAAGCAAAATTAATGTTTTTGGTCGATAATATTGATGAAAAAGATGAATTAAAAAATATTGTTCTTGATACTTATAACGATTTAAAACATTAAAGTTTCTTGCTACTGTTTGCAAGTTATTATTTCTTTTAATTGTAAAAATAATAGGAAGTTTACTATAAAGTTAGACATAACTAACTATAGATGCTATAATTTCTCCCGGAAAAAGGAGAAACTATATGAAAAACAAGCATTTATTAAAAAAAGTCTTTGTCTGTCTAATTGCAATAGTTTCAACGATGTTGACTTCATGTAATAAAAAGCAAGTAGAAGCTTTGCCAACTGTTCCAGTATTAAGTGATACAAGAAGCGAAGAAGTTGAAATGACTACAATTAAAACTTTATATGGTAAAGATGTAACTTATAACAAAAACACTAAAAATATTGTTGCACTCTCAAACACTGGTGATTTACTAGCTTTAGGTGTTCGACCTTTAGCTGTTGATGGAAATGCCAATCAACAAGGATATGAAGATTTCTTTAAAGGGGTTGAAATATTAAATAATACTCAACCATTTGATCCTGAGGAAGTAATGAGTTATCGTCCAGAATTAATACTTACTTATAACACTATGGATGAATCAAACATTGCAAAACTTGAAAAAATAGCACCTACAATTCCTGTTTATTTTGATACTTATGACTATACAAAAAGATTAACTTATTTAGGTAATATTTTAGGACTAAGCGAAAATGCTGAAACTATTATTGATTACTGTAAAAAGACTGAAAAAGTTGCTTTACAAAAGATTAACGATTTAAATATAACTGATAAAAGTGTTACTGTTTATACTTATTATCAAGGATTAACTATACCACCAAATTACAAGGATGCTTTTGTATTTAATCACATTTTATATACTACTTTAAATTTAAAAATGTTGCCAATTGTTAAAGATTTTTTAGATGATCAATCACAACAAGCTTTTTCACAAATTAGTAACGAAAAACTAAAAGATTATGAAGGCGATTTAGTAATTTTTGCTGGACTTGGAGAAGAAACTATACCTGATAGTGTCAAAACTAACGAAGGATTTAAAAGCTTAAAAGCAGTCAAAGAAAACAGAGTTGGTTGCATAGATATGATTTTATATTCATTCAAAGACGCTTTATATATGGAAGCTCAATATAATCAAATTTTAGATGCTTTAAAAGTTGCAAGTAATCAAAATTAGTATGGTAAAGAAGAAAATTCAAAACAATCAAAAATTTGTAATTTTATTAATATGCAGCCTCTTCTTTATCGCTGCTATGATTGTTTTATCTATATTTATCGGTGCTGAAAAAAGCATTACATTTAAAGATTTTATCAACGCTTTATTTAATTACAACGATGAAAATTTTAATGAAACAATTATTAGAAACATTAGAATACCTAGAATAATTGCTGACATAATGGTTGGTGCTTGTCTTGCTGTTGCAGGTGCAATAATGCAAGGTACAACTAAAAATCCAATGGCTGATTCTGGAATTATGGGTATTAGCTCTGGTTCAGTGTTTTCAATTATTATAATAATGGTTTTCTTTCCCAATATTTCTCGCTTAGGAAGAATTGGATTTTCATGTCTTGGCGCTTTAGTTGTAACTTTATTAATTTATACAGTTGCTTTTATTGGTAGAAAAGGTTTAAGCAGTGATCGAATGGTCTTATCTGGCATGGCTATTTCTACTTTATTTTCTTCAGTTACAACCGCTGTTGTTTTAAAAACAGGTCAATCTGGTGAAATGATGAAATATATGGCTGGTAGTGCTGCAAATACTATTTGGTTAGATATCTATGTCAGCTTACCATTCTTTATTGTCTCAATAGTTATTTCTATCGCCATATCTAGATCTTTAACAATTTTAAATCTTGGTGATGAAGTTTCAAAAGGCTTAGGTGGCAATGTCACATTGATAAAAACACTTTCGACATTAGTCGTATTAGTTTTATCTGCTATTGCTGTTGTAATAATAGGACCGGTCGGTTATGTAGGATTAATGGTACCACATATTGTTAGACACATATGTGGTACTGATTATCGATATGTTATACCTAGTTGTGCACTTTTAGGAGCGGCATTTGTCTTGTTTGTAGACTTTATAGCTAAAAATATAATGCCTGGATTTGAATTCCCAATTGGATTATTAATTACTATAATCGGTGTTCCTTTCTTTATCTTCGCTTCGAGAAGAACAGACGAAAATACTTTTAATGGATGATAGCTTATGAAAAAAATTAAAACTAATAATCTCACTTCATTAAAACGCGGAATAATTATTAATATTCTTCTTTTCGTTCTACTATTAGTAATATTTCTAATTGGTTGCAATGTTGGTCAATACCACATGACGGTTTTAGAAGTATTTAAAACGTTAATTGGTAAAGGTGATAAATATTCTAATTTAGCTTTGTTCTCATTCCGTTTACCTCGTTTATGCTTAGCGTTACTTGTCGGTATTGGAATGGGTGTATCTGGTGTCGTAATGCAAAACCTATTACATAACGATTTAGCTTCACCTGGAACACTTGGAGTTTCTGATGGCTCAGGACTATTTGTAATCTTATACGTAGCATTAGTTAAATCTAATAACTCCAATCCATTAATGTTATCAATCTTGGCACTTATAGGCGGCCTTTTATCAGCTGCAATTATATTTATATTATCTTATAGAAAAAAAAGCATTTCTCCAACACGTCTAATTATGACTGGCGTGGCTTGCAGTGCTGCCTATAGTGCAATCGGTACTATATTTATGTACTCGTTAGATAGAAACCAATTAGAATTCTTACAACGTTGGCAATCTGGTGAACTTTGGGGAACAGATTGGAACTACATTATAATTTTGTTTATTTGGCTCTCTGTTTTTGGAGGAGCAATATATGGTAAGTCATATACACTTAACGCTATAAATATTGGATACGATGTTGCAAAAGGAATAGGTGTTAATACCAAAAGAGATTTTGTAATATTGGCAATCGGAGCAATAGCCATAAGTAGTGCTTCTGTCGCTTTTGGTGGAAATTTCTTCTTCCTCGGTTTAATAGGTCCACATATTGCTAAAAAGCTCGTTGGTGTTGATACACGCGTTTTGTTCTTGGCTAGTGGTACTTGCTCGGCAATTATTATATTAGTTGCTGATATGTTGGTTATGGGCGTTGATGCATTTGCAAACATTCCAACAGGAATATTTGTTTCTATATTATCCGTCCCATATTTCATCTATTTGTTAATAAAAAAGGAGTAGCTATGGAAAATTGTATTATAACAAACGATTTAAAAGTTGCTTACGATGACTTTGTAGTCATTCCTGATTTTAATATAGAAATTAAAAAAGGCAAAATAACATCGATTATCGGTGCTAATGGTTGTGGTAAATCTACTGTTTTAAAAGCTATTGGCAGAATTATTAAAGCTGAAAGCGGAAATATAATCATTAATGATAAAGATATCTTTAAAATGAAAAATAAAGATATTGCTAAAGAAATGGCAATCTTACCACAAACACCTACTGCTCCAGGATCTATTACCTGCTTTGAATTAGTTTCATATGGAAGATACCCTTATCAAAAAGGATTGGGAAAACTGTCTAACGAAGATAAAGAAGTAATAAACTGGGCTTTAAAAGTAACAAATATGGAGCAGTTTAAAACTCGTAGTATCGCTTCATTATCTGGAGGTCAAAGACAAAGAGTTTGGATAGCTATGTCACTAGCTCAACAAACAAATATTATTCTCCTTGATGAGCCAACAACTTATTTGGACTTAAACCACCAACTTGAAGTTTTGGAATTGCTAAAAAAGTTAAACCAAGAAGAAAAGGTAACGATAGTAATGGTATTGCATGATTTAAACTTAGCATGCAAATACTCTGATTACCTTCTTGCTATGAAAGATGGACAAGTATTTGATTTTGGATCTTCAAACGATGTTTTTAATGAAAATATGTTAAAAGAATGCTTTGCTATTGAAGGAGAGATAATTAAAGATTCTAAAACAAATAAAAATGTCTGCGTGTCATACGATCTCTATAAAAAGGAGAGCGAACATGAAAGCTAGATATGTTTTATTAACTTCTCTTTTCTTCTTAGTGTCGTGTAATGCTAAACCAAGTATAAATGATTTTTCTATAAAAATAGATAACATCAATATTACATATGAAGGTGAAAGCATAACAACAGTTAAAAAAGCCACAAATCTTAACACGCTACAAGATCTTAGTGATTTTATGGACTATGTAGTCTTCACATCAAAAAATGATGAAGTTGTGTATACTTCAATTACTGATTCTTTTAAAGAAAAACTTAAAGAAGATATTAGTTACTATTTTAGATGGGCTGGTCAATATGGAATATTAGCACATAACTTTATTAAAGGTTATGATATTTCCAAAATTGATGAGAACTTAATTGGTGTCTATGGTTCCATAACTCAATATGCTTTCAAATCTTACACTTTAAATGAAAACAATATTAAAGTGCTCGATTACACTTATTATTATAATGTCTTGCAAGATGACAGAAAAAACGACTATACATATTTAGACCTACCTCTTTATAAAAGTAATAATGGGTTTGTTAACGTCTCAAATAGCGAAGAGCTATTTTATGCATTAGCTAATAGCTATTATCCAATTCCATTAAATGGATCAACAGCCGAAAAACTATTTGACAAAATGATTGCTACTGCTTATAGATTAGTTCCTTCATTAGATATAAGTGAATATGAAAAGTTTAATAACATATTCAACTTTATAATTAACGAAAACACTTATGATTATGACTCATTTAACTACAAAGATAGCAAACATACAGATTATGAATGTTATTTCTTAGACGGAATACTTAATAATAAAAACGCTGTATGCGATGGAATTGTTAAAGCTCTAGTTTCTTTCTTAAATCTATTTAATATAGAAGCTTATCATATTGGGGCGGTTTATAATAACGCTGGACACGCTTATGCTTACATAAAAATAAACGATAACTATTATTTATCTTGTCCAACAAGTTCAAGTAGTGTCTATAAACTTAACAATAAAAAATATCACTATCACACTTACTCCTATATGCTAACTAATTACTATACTTCAAGTAAAACTTGGCATTATGAAAGCCTGTGTCAAAGCCAAATAATAGATTCTTTAAAAAATGTTACTCCATATGATTATTATTCAAAGACAAAAATAAAAATTGACAATCAAGAAATATCTCTTAATGTTAAAAACGAAGAAGAGACGCTTCTCATATTAAACAAGGTAAATAAAGTTGCAAAAGATAATAATTATGTTATGCAAATTGAACTTTTAGGCGATTATGACATAATTAATTCAGCATTTGAAAAATTTAAAGACAAAGACTCCACTATAAAGATTAATAACGGCATGTTTAATAACCAAAAACTTTATACTTTTATCTTTAACGGAGGCAGTTTATGAAAAAAACTAGACTATTTATATTATCAATAGTTTTATTAACTGGCTGCAATAATAAAACACCTCCAAAACCACCTAATAACTTAAACTTTATTGATAGTTATAAAAACGAATTGAAAACACCAGAAAAAGTTATATCAAATAGGAAAGAGCTTATATATGCTTTAGATTACATGGCGTTTTATAAAATTAAAGATAAAGTTTCCTATTATATATCTGATAGTTATGCATCAACATTTTATAGCATCTATAGCGAATTCAATAAAGCCATTAGCACATCAAATATCGCTGACAATTACCCCAATTATTTAAATTATGACTTGTATGATCAGTTTAAAATAATCACTGTAAGCTTATCTATTCAGCCACTCGCTACAAACTTACCAACTTATATAGATACCGAGAGTATCTTTATAAATGAATTTGATTACAAAAATGATATCAACAAGCGAGATAAACAATTTGAAGACTTCCCGCTTTATTTAAAAAATAACGGGTTTATAAATGTTAATGATAGCGAATCGTTATGGTATGCAATATTACAAAATTATTATCCTATAACTGAAGAAAATAGCATTGAAGATAAAATATTTAACGAAGCCAAAAATGTATTAAGGCGAATCGTTGATGATGATATGACTGATTTAGATAAAGTTAAACAAATCTATAATTATCTAACTTGTGAAGTTAAGTACGATTTCAATACTGCTTATAGCGATTTAAAACTATTAAATAGAGAACAATGCTATTACCTCGAAGGAGTATTTCTAAATCACTATGCAGTCTGTGATGGGAAAAGCAAAGCTTTTGTTCTTTTATGCAAACTCGAAGGAATAGATTCAGTCCGTGTCACAGACTTTAAAGACAATTTCTTAGGACACGCTTATAACTATGTAAAAGTTAACGAAAAATGGTATCTAACTTGTTCAACATTTGGCAGTAATCGTCTAAAACTTAACGATGAACTAAGCGTTGTCTTACCATCATACAATATGTTCTTAACTAATCCTACAACTCCATATGGAAATGACTTTGGTTACGATTCTAAAATGTATGAAGATATAAAAAATCAAATATGCGAAACACCATATAACTATTTAAAAAATAACAATTTAATTGTTGAAAACGAAAATCAATTTAATAGTATCGTCGAAGAAATTATTTCAAAAACCAAATATGATTATTTTGAAATTGAATTTCAGGATATGAACAAAAATGACGATGTAGTAAATACATACATCACAAATTTAAGAGAAAAATACAGTTTCTATGATCTATATCTTATTAAAAATAGGCCATACGAAGATTATAGATACGCTTGTATTTTTATAAAAAAAGGAGAAACAAAATGAAAAACAAACAAATTATTATGGGATTATGTGGACTTTTATTAGTTGGTGGTACAAATTTAATTACCTCTTGTACTAATAAAAACACATCAAACAATTCTTCATCTTCATTAGTTAGTGTAGACAAACTTCCGCTTGATAGAAGAATTACTTATGTCACAAACAACATGATTAACGATGAATATGCTAATGCATATACAAAAGAATCATATGAAAACTTAATTAACGCTTTAAACGATGCAAGAAGCGTATTAATTAAAGATAATGTTACTCAAGAAGAATTAGATAGTGCTTTAGCTAGTTTAAACGAAGCGGTAAACGGCTTAACACCTAGAGAAGTTAGCAATGTAACTACAGGCCAAATTTCATCTTTCATAGATAGCATGAATGGAAATTACACTTTGACAATAACTGATTATAATGTATCTAAAGATTCACCTGTCACTAGAACTTATAAAGCTATTGAAAATGCATACTATAACGAAAATAACAACACAGGCTATGTAATTTATGATAGCTATGTTCATAGCTTTTCATTAAAAGATACTAACTTAAAAATTAATAGTGCTGTTATCGGCGATAGTTGGACATACCCTGCTTATATTTTAGCAAATGAATTCTATGATCGCTTTGCTGCTGTCTTTGGTAAAACCGAACCATTATCTAGCAATGGACTTGATGTATATGGTTGGCCATATTCAAAACATTTAGTTAATACTAACACATTTGTCATAGATAACTCTAACTATGTTGCTTTCTTATTAGACACAATGTTTGATGTTTATTCATATGACTTTGATGATCTATCACCATTTGGAAATTATGTTGGATTTGATTTAACTGACAATAAATTAACTGCATATATTGCTAACGATTCAAAGTTAACAGATGTAACATTTAAATTTACCTTCAGCGATATTAATAAAACAAAAATAGATCCATTAACAAACTATTTAAGTAACAACAAGACTTATTCATCAGATGACGCTTATAATCCTACAAGTAAAATTGAAGATATTTTAAGTAAAAACTCAAACGAAAAATATGGCTTAAAAGTCGATGTTTATAATGGAAAAGACGGAATCAATGATAGTGTCGATTATAGCGTATATAACGTTGTAAACGATAAAGCAGCTTATTGGGTTGTTAACGACAAAGCTTTAGTTTTGAACAACGATAAAACATATCTTGCTAAATTTGAGAACAACACAATTACTATGGGTGAAGAAAATGACTATGGCATATCTGATATGAATTTAATTAAAACTCTTCTTTCCAAAAAAGATAATCTTCAATATAATAGCCAAATTGATGAATACTTTATCGATATAAAAGATTCACCATTAACAAGAAACGCATTAGCATATTTCTTTGATATTTCAAATAATACAAACTATACCAAAGATGATATTACCAAAGTTTCATTAAAGGTTAATGGTGATAATGAATTAGTAATTTCTTTATGGACTAAGTATAAAAAGACAAGTACTGATCGTGATGGTTTAATTTTAACAGGTGTTGTTAAACAATATGAAGGCGTATCTATAAGCAGTTTCGACGATCAAACTTCTAGTTTAAAAGAAAGTTTAAACAAATTAATCACTCAATATCAAAACGTTTTAAACGAACCAGTAAAATACACAACATATAGCTTTGAAAAATTCAAAACTATTTATAACAAAGCTCAAGAATTAGCAAACGATGAAAAAGCTTTAACTAATGATCTAAGCAACATTATTAAGCTCTTACCATTAAGATATAACGAACTTGAATTAGCTGGACAATCATTTAACGAAAATGGCGTCAATGATATAAAAGCTGCCTATAACAATTTATATAGCGATGAATATTCATCTACACCAAATTCTTATAAACTTAGTGTTTCGTATGGCGATAGAACTGTTGAATATGTTTATAACTTATCTTATTATTACAACATTACAGATAATTCTGGAGTAATTAAACTTGAAAGTTTCTTATATGATTTCAAGATTATCGATGGAAAAGTTACATTACTTTCACCAAAAGTTACAGTTACTGGTGCAAGCCAAAGATATTTATCTCGAGTTGCTTCTTTAGTCGGTAGTTATTCATCATTAACAACAGATGATGAATATAACGATTTATCGTTTACTAGAATTTCCTCAACAAACGATTATTACATCAAAAATCCTTCATATTTAAACTTCTTTGAAGAATTATATGAAAGTTCAGTTAGCGGATTAACCGTTTCTACAAGCGATAATAAAATTACCTTTAAAGCCTATAACTCTTTAAAACTTAGTTCTATAACTGATGAAACATTATTGTTAAATGAATGTTTAGCTACAGCTACAGTTAGCGAAATTAATAGTGCTAATTACTCTGTTTTAGATGAATTTTTAAGTTCAAGCGAAGCTATTGTCAGTAAAGAAAGCATAGTTTCATATCTTAACGACAACGATTTCACATCATACAGTTTAACAAAGAATTATGGTGATAAAACATTAACAACTTATGTCACAGATAAATACTACTATAGCGAATATGAAAACTATAACGAAGATGAAGAAGTATTTAACGTCAATGTAGTATTCTATGCTTTAATCAACGGCACAGTTAAGAAAGTTACAATTTATTTTGATAATCAACACGATAGTCTTTATGGTGTTGAGAGTGTTACTATTAACGGTAACGAATGTACTTCAATTGCTGATTTTGCTACAGCAACACTAAATAATTTAAAGAATATTACAGCAGATTCATTGACAGGAACAAGTCGTTTTAACTATGATTTAAGCGATACAGTCTTTAACGATTTATTAACATTAACAAAAGAAGATTCTGATGAATATGAAAGTGCAAAAATCACTTTAATTGACAACTCATTATTGATTAGTTTCGATGATGGATATGGCAATTTAGCTGCAAGATATTCATTAGTTTCAAACGTTGAAGGTAATTCATTCTATGAATTCTATTTCAACTTTATTATCAGTAGTGAAGAAGGAACATTAGAATAAAATTTCGGAGTAAAATATGAAAAAAATTGCAATTTATGGAAAAGGTGGTATAGGTAAATCAACAACCGTTTCAAATCTAGCAAAAGCTTTAGTCAATCTCGGATATAAAGTCTTTCAAATAGGTTGTGATCCTAAATCTGATTCTACAATCTTACATAATAATGGAAAAAGAATAATGACCGTTTTGGATGCAATTCGTTTAGGTGTAGATGATGAAAAACACATTCTATATTTAGCAAGTGATGGAGTATATTGTTTAGAAGCGGGTGGTCCTCGTCCTGGCTGTGGTTGTGCTGGGCGAGGAATCATCGCTGCTTTTGAAAAAATAAACGAATTAAATTTAATTGAAAAATACAAACCAGATTTTATACTCTATGATGTTTTAGGTGATGTTGTCTGTGGTGGTTTTGCTATGCCTATAAGAAATGGTTACGCTGATGATTTGTATGTTGTTACAAGCGGTGAAATGATGGCTTTATACGCTGCTAATAACATAATAGAAGCTGTTAGTGACAATGCTTCTAGTGGATATGCAAAATTTAAAGGGCTAATTGTAAATAAAAAGAACATTGAAAATGAAGATGAAATAGTTTCAAAAGCTGCTAAAGAAATGAATGCTAATGTTTTCTTTACATTACCTAGAGATAAAATTGTTCAAGAAGCTGAAAAGTTAAACAAAACTGTTGTCGAAGCTTTTAACAAATCCGAAATGAGTGATTTATATATGGATTTAGCAAGGAAAATTAGTAATGAAGAATAACTTTATAGTTTATAAAAAACTAACAAAATACAAGCAACTCAATAGCTACAAAAATTGTTGCGCAACACACTGTAAAATGGATATAGTTTTAGAAGAACTATCTTTATTTTCTTGCTTCAACATTTTAGTTATTGGAGTTTTTGAATGCTCTTTTTATTCAAAGAAAATTATCTTTGATAAAAAAATTAAAAATTATAGTTATTTATTAACGGATAAAGAAATTGTCTTCTCTGATTTAGACGAGCTTGATAAGTCATTAGCATACATGAATAGTTTAGATAAACACACATTTGTATTATCAACTTGCATACCACAAATTAACAACTTAGATATTAAATCTCTTATAAGAAAATACCCTAATTTAATTTTATTAAATGTAGAAGATTATACATCGTGTAACTCTAATGATATTTTAAGCAATTTCTATTTATTATTAAAACCATTTTTAAGAAATGACATGATAATCAAAAACAAAATAACGCTTAACGATTATAGTAAAAACATTATTTCTAATTTAAATAACACCTTAAAACATAAATTAATAATTGTTAATAATTTTAAATATCTAGCATTATTAAATTCTTTTGAAAATCACTTAATAATTGATAACACACACATACAACAATTATCATTTTATAAGACTTATTATAAAGAACTTAATATTCCATTAAATAAAGTTTTAAAAGTAGAAAAGAAAATATTATCATTTATGCAAAAATATAATAGCATTTCTATTAAATCACGTTATGCCATCTATTTAGCTTCTCTATTTTATGATTACAATATAAAAATAGATCAATTAATTACCATTGAATTTAATATTAATGCTTATAACACTTTGAAAAAAATTAACGATGATTGTTTAATTTCTTTCGATTATACTTCAACTTTAAATAAGAAAAACAAAACTTATAATTTAATTATTGATGACGAAAAAATAAATAATTATTCCAACTTCGATAAAATATATTACATAATTAACGAGGTCTTATTATGGGATTAAATAAATACTCTTCTTTAAAAAGTGCTCGAATGGCTCTTTATAATAAATTTGCCTTAATAAAAGATCTAGCAATTGTTGAATTATCTACTTCTGGCCACGGAGTTTATAACTACGGCGATTTAGCTTACAAATATCCTACTATAATAAAAGATAATTTATACTCAACATCTATAAATGAAGTAGAAATTTCTATCGGTTTATTCACCAAAGTAGAAAACGCAATTAAAGAAGCTATTTCTGATGGATATAAAAATATTTTTTTGCTTCCTTCAAGTCTTGTGTTAATGCTTGGAATAGATTTAAATCTTTTAGCAAATAAATATAAGAAACTATTCGATATAAACATTTTTACAATAAATATAAAGATGCATGAAACATATTATTCAGGAATATGCAAATTCTATGACTATTTAAAGACTTTAAATTGCAGCGACTCAAACAAAATTTTAAATTCATACGCTATAATTGGAGGCGAAAACTCAATTGCTAATTACAACAAAAAATTAGAAGTTAAAAAGTTAATAAATACATATTTTAATTGTAAATGCTTATTGATAGATTCAAATAATATTAAGTTAGAAGACTATCTAAAGTTAAGTAAAGTTCAATTTATCATAATTACATCTTTATCAGCTTTAAAACTTGCTGAGAATTTAAAAGAAAGATATGGAATAAACTATTTTTATTTTAATTCTATAAATTATCAAAGCATTAATAAGACTTTAAATAATATTAGTACAACTTTAAATATTCAGTTTAAGAAGAAAGGATTATTAAAAATTAACACTGATACATTTAATCAAATAAATAATGTGTTGCACTATAGTAATCCAAAAATACTTATTTATGCAGATGAAGATAATCTCAATTTATTTAAAGACTATTTTGAATTGTTCAACTATACAAATGTTACATATTACTCAATGTATGAAAGTGCAAATTATCAAAAAATAAATGCCGATGAACTTATAGACAAATATAAAAAGAGAAAAGTCGTTATAATTAGCAGCGATACAATATGTAAGTATTTTAAAAAAAGTATAGCTATAAACTATGACGGACTAACTTATAATTTAGTTACCGATATAGATAGATCACTTTTTTCTATTGATTCGTTTTATGAATTTTCAAAAAAATTAATCAAAGAAATTTTTTAAAAACAAGTTAAACATTATTGACATTGTGTCAGCAAGCAAGCGAAATATACTTGTGTTGACACAGTGTCATTTTGTGTTAAGGAGATATTTATGAAACTAAATAACAGTGTTGAAATGCCTTCAATCGGTATAGGAACTTATTTGCTTGAACCAAAATATGCTTATAATAGCGTTTTAAACGCTTTAAAGCTAGGCTATAGATTAATCGATACAGCTAACGCATATATGAACGAAAGAGCAGTTGGCCGTGCAATCAAAGATAGCCAAATTGAAAGAAAAGATATATTTGTCTCTACTAAATTATGGGCATCAGAATATGAAAATCCAAACGCAGTAGAAGAAACACTTGAAAGACTTGGACTCGATTATATCGATTTATTATTTATCCATCAACCAACTAAGAATTGGCGTGAAGGATATAAACAATTAATAAAAGCATATAAAGAAGGAAAAATAAGAAGTATTGGCATTTCAAACTTTGAAGGTGAATATATTCAAGATTTACTCAAAGAATTTGATGTAATACCACAAGTAATTCAAGTTGAATGCCATCCTTTCTATCCACAAGAAGAATTACGAAAAGTAACTGATAAATTAGACATAAAAATAATGTCTTGGTACCCACTTGGTGGTAAGGGAATGACCACTGAATTATTAGAAAATCCTACAATTGTTAATTTAGCAAATAAATACCATAAAACAAGTGCTCAAATTGTTTTAAAATGGCATATAGAAATGGGATTTATTGTCATTCCAGGTAGTAAAAATATAGATCACATTAAAGATAATATTGATTTATTTGATTTTACCTTAACTAAAGAAGATATGAATCAAATTGCATCGTTAAACAATGGTCAAAGAAGATATATAAGAACTGATGAAGCTTTAGAAAGATTCCTTAATTGGAAAATAACATATGAGAAAGAATAAAGTGAATTACGAAAAGGCTATGTTTATAAATTAATGGATCAAGGTGGTCCAACCGACGTCAGAGAATCATACTTTAAAGAAGCATCTGAGAAAATGATAAGATCAAAGAGAAAAATGGTAATAAATAACTAATTAAACAAAAAATCTAACATGTTTTGAACTTGTGTTCTTCATGTTAGATTTTTCTTTTACATTTTGATTTTAATAGCTGTTATATCATCTATGAGTTTAAAACGTGGATATAAGTTATAATCAGGATCACTTTTAGCAACATTAACTATTTTATCGATTATTAATTTCAAATCAATTTCGTCTTTAAACATAGTTTCAAAAGAATTATAAATACCAAAGCAATCAAAGGCAGAAGCAAATCCATCAGAAAATAAATAAACATATTTAACATCTTTTTTTTCAACGCTTGCACTTAAAAAATTAAAGTTTGGATTGTCATAAGGTGCAAAAACATTATAGCCTTCAACTTTATTCATCATCTTTCTATGTTTTATCAACATGTCATTCACGTATTTTCTAGCATCTTTTATAGAAATACTTTTTTCTTTTGAGATATCTATCATTTCCTTTATTGCAAGTGAATCAAGCTTTATTAATTCAGGTTGAACATATCTAATAATTTTTCCATTGTTTGTAATAACTACTACTTCACAATCACCTATAGTATGAATGTTAACAATATCTTCTTTTATCTCACACCAAGCTAAGCCTGCACTTGGTAAATATTCTTCTGATTTTTCATCAGTATATTTAGATAATTCTTTAGATAGTGTATATAACTTTTCAATAATACTATCATTTCCTTTAGGCAAATTATTCTTAAGATAACTTACTAAAAAAGAGCCACCACTTGGCTTAAATTTTGTTGGTGATAAAGAAGTAGCTCCATCCATAACCATAAAGCATGATTTAAATTCTAAAAATCTATCCTCGTTATATCTTCTTGATTTTCTTGTTACTTTTTCAACAATCATATTTTATGCTCCGATTATTTTATTACGCTTAAACATATTAATGATATTGCTAAAATTATTACACCTGAAACAAGAACAATTAAATCATATAATTTATATTTTTTCTTGTTATCTTTAAACATTAATCCTAAGCCAAATAGTATTGTTCCACATAAAATTAACAGCAAGCCACAAAAAGCTATTAAAAGCATTCCCATTAAAAATGGATTATTTACAGATGAGAAGATGTTAATGGAACCTAAAAGGAAACCAAGAAGCGTAGTCATTAAAGCTATGATTTTAAAATTGTTTACTTTAATCTTTTCAAGTTCTTTATATTTTTCATTGTGTAAATCAAATTGTCTAATGCTAGTCCCTTGTATAAGATAACTTTCATAGAGAATTGTTCTTGAAGTGTTTTCAGCATCATTGACATTAACCATGCTTAATGCACGCCTAATTTCATACTCACCTTCATCATATCTTCCTAATAAAACTAAAAGTCTTCCACGTGTCGCATAAAATTTATCGTAGTTTTTTCCTACATCAGTATAAATAACACCATTTATTATATTTAAAGCTTCTTTAAGTATAGTCTTAGATTCAAAATCTGACTTTGCTTCTAGTTCTCTCTCATAATAAGTTGCAATTAATTCACAATAGAAATTTTTTATTCCTACTTCATTTTTAAATTCTTCTTTTCCTAAAAGGACTTTTGTTTCACTTATTATTTTTTTAATTGTATTTGAATCATTTACTTCCGAATATTTTGCTAATTGATAACAAAATTCAAACATTGGAATATCGGAAAAATAGCTTCTATACTTTGATACTAAATCAAACGAACCAAGCTTTTTATTTCTTCTATACTTAGTTGCAAAAATAAATAGAATAGTAAAAGCTTTGTTTTTATTAGCTTGATCGTTGATAGTTAAAAATTTATTGATTTCACCACAAATATCTTCTAATTTAAACTTAGTAATATCTATTTTTTTAGAAATATCTATGCATTTACATTCATACTCTCTTTTGCATAAATACTCATTTGAGGTATTAGCGAAATCAAAGATATCTAATTCTTTTTCCAATTCTTTAAATTCTGTAATATAAACTGACTTGTCTTCTTTTATTAAATCTGTACTCATACCTTTTTCCTCATAAATAATTATATAAAAAAAGATAAGTAGTAACAATAAATTGTTAGCACTTTAAAATATACATGCACTATAAAGTACCAACTTTAAAACTGTTCTTGTTAATATTATGAGGATTTTGGAGATAATGCTAACCGTAGCCACACTAACGAATTGATCCTTTTAAGGCTATCAATTCCTAAAATTGTGCTTAACAATACGAATGCACAAATAAATTTTCTTAAAATAATGATTTGTAGCCACCATAGACAGTTTGTTTGCTGTAATTTGCTGCAAAGACAAATGTCAAAACTATTAAGAAAATAATAATAACGAATAAAATTGAAGCTGTAATAAACAAAACGTATTGTCGTTTGCCATTTTTATCGAACTTCCACGCTAACCATAATGCTACATCAATTATACTAGCAATTACCGTTATTATTGTGATTGGATTATCATTTTTTGTATTGGCCGAAATTAAGCTCCAAACAAAATGTGACTTTTGAAAACTTGAACCGCTTATAATTTTATATCCATCAAAGATTGGTATAAAACTTAAAATTGTGAAAATGACACAAGCTGTAATGCAAATATAGAATACCATATTATGAATTTGTTCCATTAAATGAAGCGTATCAAGTAAAATTTGAACATTTTCATCTTTTGTAAACAAATCCGATAACTCTACATCAAAGAAAATTGCTAACTTCTCTGCATTCTCTCTTGTAGGATAAGCAAGTCCACTTTCATACTTAGCAATCATAGAGCGAGAGATGAAGATTGCGTCAGCCAACTCATTTTGAGTTATCCCCTTTTCTCGCCTTAGTTTTTTAAGCTTTTCTGAAAAAGTCATAGATAAATCCTTTCGAATAATTTTATATATCATATTCTACTATAAATAAAGTTCTTTTTGATGAACATTTAACTTTCTATTTACGTGTATAGATAATTATTTTTCGTTTTCTTGCTTTTTTGATTAAAATTACATATAAAATGTAATTAACTACATCAAACTACTATATTTTAAAGTATTTATAGAAAGAAAATAAAGTATATGATATATATAAAAGAGTGAGGTATAAATATGCCAATTAAATTATCAAAATCAGATTATAAGAAACTTGAAACTATTTTTGAAAATCAAGACAACAATATAAGTCTTTCTAACTTTTATATTGATATGATAGATCTATCAAAATCCATAGCTAACAAAGTTCAAAAAGAAACAATAAATAAAACTATAAATGGAAAAACTTTTATTGATACTACTCTAGATTTATTAGATGTAGAAGATAGAGAATGGTTTGATTCTATAAAAGACTCTCATAAACTAGAAAATATTAAAAGTCTTGATATCAATGATTACAAAAATAACGCCTATTACAAAAATATAAAGCCAAAGCAAACAAAAAATTCTAATTGGGAACTTAAGTATTTAAATTACAAACCTTATGAAGTATTTGTTTATAAAGATACTATTAATTTTGAAAATAACATTGAGCAAACTTGTTTAGGTTATTTTAAAGAAAAGTTTTCTTATCTTGCAGTGTTACAAGATAATACAATATGGATGAGTGTCACTCCAAATGAGATAGAAACAATGAAAGAACCAATAGATGAAGCTCATGGAAATGTCATAACGTATGGTCTCGGCTTAGGTTATTTTCCTTATATGGTTCACTTAAAAGAAAATGTTTCTAGCGTAACAATTATCGAAAAAGATCCAAATGCAATTAAATTATTTGAAGACAATATATTGCCGTTATTTGAACATAAAGAGAAAATTAAAGTTATTAATATCGATGCTTTTGAATATATCAAAAAGACAGCTGAATTTGATTATGCCTTTATTGATTTATGGCATACCGTTGATGATGGATTAAAACTATACGTAAAAATGAAAAATGCTGAAAGTAACAAAGTTAAAGAATATTCTTATTGGATAGAAGACTCACTTGTTTCCATTTGTCGTAGATGCATGGTTTCAGCTATATATGAAGAACTAAATAGTATTGAAAGCATTAAGCCAGAAACATTTGAAGACAAAGTGATCAATACCTATAGAAAATACATAAGTGAATCAAATTTAGACAATTATGAAAGTGTTATAAAATTATTAAAAAAAGAAAACTTAATAAACTTATTAAAATTTTTAAAATAACTTTAAAAAATAGTATAAGTTATTGCTTTAAAAAATATAGTTGAGTATATTTAATATTGGAGGTAATAACAATGAAGTCATTAATCAAATCTTTTGACAATTTACCATTAATCGTTAAGATTATCTTCGCCTTACCATTACTCGACATCCTTTGGGTTGTCTACAGATTGATAAGAAGTATTGTCCATAATAATGTTTTGGGCATTGTCTTAGCTGTTTTATTAATTGTCATTGGTCTCCCATTCTTATGGTTAGTTGACATTATCACTCTTATTGTTTCAGGAAAAGTTATTTGGATTGACTAATCCAGCCAACAAGACAAAATCGATAGAAAAACCTGAAAGCCGAAACTTCCAGGTTTTTTTTTCACTAATTTCTATTGCTAATAAAGAATAATTAATTATCTCCACTTCGTATATAGATTTTTTATTTGCATTAAAATATTAGTTATTCCATATTTAATTAATTTTGTTCCAACACCCTTTCCTCTTTCATTATTTTTTACAAAAAGCATTTCAATCTTTTTATTTTCAACACCCATAAATGCAATAGAAGAATCTCGATTATTATAAGCGATTATTAAATGTTCAACATTTTCTATAGCTTTAGGAACATATTCTTTTATTTTATCTATTTCTTTTGATGTTAAAAATAAATGTGTTGCTCTTATAGAGTTTTCCCATATATCAATCAAATCAGTTATTATTTTTCCAGTTCTTTCATTTTAAATTCATAAATATTTATTGTTTTCACCATATTAATTTAACCATCTTTAAATAAAATAAAGCAATGTTTTATATAGATTATTTTTTACAATATTAACCTTGATATTTATTGCTTAACATTTTTTGCAAGTGTATAATTCTCGCTTGTATGAAATCAATTAATTTAGAAAATAACAAAACTTTTAAATCAATATTATACTTAGCTATTCCATCCATGATTGCTCAACTTGTAAACGTTTTATATAACATCGTTGATAGAATATTCATTGGAAACATGCCAATAAACGGAGAAATTGCCCTAGTCGGTGTTGGAGTTTGTGCACCAATTTTAACCTTTTTATCATCTTTTGCTTATTTAATTGGTTTTGGTGGTGCACCGATATTTTCTATGTCACTGGGAGAAAACAACAAAGAAAATGCAAAGAAAATACTTTCAAACTCGTTTGTTCTTTTATTTATAGTCTCATTTATTCTTCTTTTAATTATTTATCCATTTGCTAAATCTATTCTTTATCTTTTTGGTGCTAGCGAAGCAAGTATTCCTTACGCTTATAATTATATTCTTATATATTTGGGTGGAACATTTTTCTCAATTTTAACTTTAGGATTAACTCAATTTATAATAGCCCAAGGGAAATCGACAATTGCAATGCTAGTAACATTACTTGGATGTCTAATTAATGTCGGCTTAGATCCATTATTTATTTATGTACTAAATATGGGTGTATCTGGTGCAGCTCTAGCAACATTAGTATCTCAATTTATTTCATTTGTATTTGTACTTTTTTTATTACTTAAAGTTACTACTATAAAACTTTCATTTAGTAAACTTGATAAAAAAGTAGTTTGTAAAATTCTAAAATTAGGATTTTCGCCTTTTATAATTATGTGTACTGACTCTATCGTTTTTATATGTCTAAATACATGCATTAAAAATTATGGTGGTGCTCAATCAGATTTTTATATTGAAGTTGCCACTATCGTACAGGCTTTCTTTTCATTAGCTACCGGCCCACTTCTAGGTATTTCTTCTGGTACCCAACCTTTGTTAGCCTTTAACTATGGTGCCAAAAATATAAAACTTATAAAAAAATCAGAAATTCAACTAACTATATTTGCTCTTTGTTTTTGCACGATGTGCTTTGGTTTATCTTTTGTGCTAAGCAAACCATTTGCTCAACTATTTATTAGTCTATCATCATCTACAGGAAACGATAAAACTGTCGAAGTTGCAGCTAGAGTCATATCGATTTATATGTACGGAATTATCCCACTAGCTTTTCAATATGTCTTTGTTGATGGATTAACAGGGCTTGGACAAGCTAAGTACTCAATTTGGTTATCGCTCAATAGAAAATTAGTTTTACTTCTTCCTTTAACTATTTTACTTCCAGCCATAACTAAAGATGCTTTTAACGTCTTTTATGCTGAACTAATAGCTGATGTTATATCTAGCACTGTAAGTACAATAGTTTACTTGATTATTATCCCTAAGATTCTAAAAAAGAGAGAGCTAGAAACAAAGAGTGTTATGGATTAATTATCTATGCCAATTATTATAAAATCTTATATCGTATATTAATAAATTACTTTAATTTTATTTCCATTAAATATTCATTATCAATTTTTTGATATCCAAACTTATCGTAGAATTTGTATAAATCACCTGCAGTATAGAATTTGATTTTATCAATATTTGCTTTTTTTGCTTCTTTTAGTATTTCATCCATTAAAAATGTTCCTAAGTGTTTTTTTGACAGCTCTGGATCAATAAAGAATTCTTGCAAATCATATTCGTTTTTATTTACAAAAGGAATAACATATCCAATTGCCGCACCGCATATTTCATTATTTTCATTTACTAAAGTAAAGCTAAAGGAAGTAGGAATACTACATAAAATATTTAGGCGTTCAAAACAAGATTGTTCATTCCAATCTTCAATCCATGGTTCACTTAAAAAAGCTTTTTTCATAATTTTAGATAATTCTTTAATATCATTTATTTCTAGCTTTCTAACTACATAATTCATTTTTTCTAGCACCTTTATAAATAAATTTATTCTTCTATAGGCTTAAATTTATAATCTTTTTTTATAGGTTCAGGCATAAGTTTAAATTCATAATCCCTATGGCGCATAGAAGCTTCAAAAGCGTAATAATTATATTGAGAAGTATAAAAAAATATCTTATCTTGAGTAGTGTTTAGATATATTTTTTCGTCGTAACCTTCAATAAAGTTATCAGGCTGACATTTAAATGCAGCTAAGGCTTTTTTCAGAAAATTCATTCTATAAAGCATTTCATTAATAAGAATATTAGCATCAACATTATCAGCAATTTCTGGTATATCACCAAAAATATATAAAATGTTACGTATTTGGTTTATTTGTTCACTCACGTTAGCAATAAGATATTCTCTTTTCATTTCAATTTCTTGCTTTGTCATAATAATCTCCTTTTTATCTAAATTTGTATAAATCTTTTAGAGAATCATAGTTTTCTTTTACAAAAATGCTTTATAAATAATTTGATTTGATATAAAACATCATTAATATAAAATTCATTAAAATTATTGAAAACCAAATCTGTTACTACACCAGTTTCTGCAAACAAATCACAAAACGATTTCCAATCATGGCACTCTTCATAAATAATTTTATCAATCCATTCAGTTATTTTATATTTACTTTCTTTATATCTTATATTGTTTATCTTAAATGCCTTATGTCTTTACCTCACTTTTTCAATTTATTATAACATCAAAGCCGTAAATACTCCTCATCCACATTTTATATAATCTTGTATCGATTGTAACATTTCTTTGCCTTTTTATCTATATGAAATTTAGATACATGGAATTTAGATTTTTTTCAAAATTCAAATTGTGTTAAATCGTGTAAATAATTATATATTAGAATTATTATTCGCAAAACAAAAATTAAGGGTGAATATCTTTAAGACATTAAACTCATATTTATAATCTCTGTCTAACAACATCACATACTTTTGGAAATAAAAATTAATTGTCATCTTATTGAATTAAGTGGAATCAAAATTACATAATTTTCTTGGCTGGCATTAATATCTAATGTCATAAATGCTTTTTAACAATTTCAATAGAGGTCCAAAGAATCTTGTTTGCGCACATTTTTATGTATTAAGCAACCGTATTAATATAAGTTAGTACGTTTTTTTGTGCAAACGCACATTTTTATGTAATATATATTTAATCTTAGTTTAATTGTATTCGTAGTCTTAGTCTTTTGTTTCCTATCGTACATCTCTATTTTAATATTTTGTATAGATCAAATTATCATTTAATTTAATAATAGATCAGTTAAAAAATGGACACCAGACATTTTTAGGTATATACCAAGAGCAATCTAAGTAAACAGATAATTTGAAACTTCAATAAACCTATTTAAAATGACTAAAAAAAGGCCTCTTAGTTAAAACTAAGAGGTTGGTTTTCAAGATGGTGCTCGAGGCGGGAATCGAACCCGCATACCCACACGGGCAACAGATTTTGAGTCTGTCGCGTATACCTGATTTCGCCACTCGAGCAATTTAGGATAAATTAATAATTTTGCATTATTTTTTACAAAACTATTAAAAGCTTTACGCGTAGACAAATAATAGCAGTTTTGAATTAATCTTTCAACTATAAAGTTAAATTTATGCTATCTTTTTATGTTAAAATTGGGTATTATAAAGAATAGTGAGGTGATACCAATGTCGCTTTCTAGAGTAGAGAAATATGCAGAGCTTAGAAAACGTATCGATAACATGGTTTCAACCTTTGATGACCCTATAACAGACAATAAAATTCCAGATGTGCAAATGGACGAACCAAAAGTTAAAGAAGAAGCCATGACTAAAGAAGAAGTTCAAGAAGCACATATTAAAAAGAACACTTTATCAATTTCAATTGATGAATTGATAAAACAACACGAAGAGTACACGCAGACAATTTCAAAATCTGAAATAGAAAATCAGATGAAGACTCAAAAGAAAGAGCATAATTTTACAAGGTTATTATTCATTATTCTTTTAATTGTTGTTATAATAGTCGCTGTTTTTGTTGGTCTACTATTAGGGGAGTAATGAAATGAGTTTTTCTATAGCTATCGATGGTCCAGCAGCAGCTGGAAAATCAACTGTTGCCAAACAAGTTGCCAAAATTCTTAATTGTGTATATATCGACACAGGTGCCATGTATAGAGCCATAACTTGGTACGCTTTATCTAAAGGAGTAGATCCTAAAGATGAAGAAAAAGTTACTGCTTTATTACCTGAAATTGATCTTTCACTCCACTTGGATGGAAAGGTCGTTGTTAACGACCAAGATATTACAAAAGAAATAAGAACAACTGAGGTTGCAGATAACGTTTCCTATATTGCTAGCTATAAAAAAATAAGATTACACTTAGTAGAATTACAAAGAAAAATGTCTAAAAACGTTTCTGTCGTTATGGATGGCAGAGATATTGGTTCATACGTTTTACCATATGCAGATGTAAAAATTTTCCAAGTTGCCTCTGTGGAAACAAGAGCAGTAAGAAGATATAAAGAAAATTTAGAAAAAGGAATTAATTGCTCAATTGAAGAAATTGAAGAAAATTTAAGAAAGAGAGATTATATAGATTCTCATAGAGAATTTGCTCCTTTAAAAAAGGCAGAAGATTCATTCGTTTTAGACACATCAAATATGACTATAGATGAAGCAGTGAATGCTATTATAAAAATTGTTAAAAATAAGTTGGGTGAGGTGAAATAATCAATGAGAGGAAAAGTTGCTTTAGTAGGCTCACCTTCAACAGGTAAGTCAACAATATTTAATAGAATTATCGGCGAAAGAAAATCCATTGTAAGTGAAGAACACGGAATAACACGCGATCGTCTTTACGCCGAAGCAGAATGGTTAGGGGAGACATTTACATTAATAGATACCGGTGGACTTGAAATAGTCAACGCTCCTTTCCAAAAAGAAATTAGAGCACAAGTTGAATATGCAATAGATGAAGCTGATGTCATCATTTTTTTAGTTGATGGAAAAGCTGGACTTACGGCTAATGACGATTATGTACGTTCATTATTATTTAAAGTAAAGAAAAAAGTTGTATTGGCCTGTAATAAAATTGACGATGTCGATCACATGTATAGAATCTATGATTTCTATTCATTAGGATTCGGTGAACCTATTGCCGTTTCAGGCGCACATGGAATTGGTTTAGGTGACCTTTTAGATAAAGTAGTTAAAATGCTACCTAAGAAGTCCCCTAAAGCCTATGACAACGCTATAACATTCACATTTATTGGCAGACCAAACGTTGGTAAATCAAGTTTAACAAACGCTGTTTTAGGCTCGGATAGAGTTATAGTTAGCAATATAGAAGGCACTACTAGAGATGCTATTGACCAACCGTTTAAACGCGATGGTATAAACTATGTTGCAATTGACACAGCTGGTTTGAAAAAACGTGGAAAGATATATGAAGCTGTAGATAAATACGCCGCTTTAAGAGCTATGGATGCTATCGAAAGAGCTTCAGTTGTATGTCTATTAGTTGATGCTTCAACAGGTATTTATGAACAAGACAAACACGTTGTTGGATATGCTATTGAACAAAACAAACCTATAGTAATAGTCGTAAATAAATGGGATTTGCATAGTCACGAACCTGATGCTCAACAAAAATTTACAGAAGAGCTTAGAATATTATTCAAATTTGTCGATTATGCACCAATAGTCTATCTTTCAGCTAAAAATAGATCTGGACTTAAAAATTTGTTTGATGCTATTGATAAGTGCTTCGAAGATAGCAATAAGAGAGTTCCAACTGCTATTTTAAACGAAGTAGTTTTAAATGCTCAAATAATGAACCAAGCCCCAGATTTCAATGGTGGAAGATTAAAAATAAGCTATGTTAGCCAAGTTAAAGCTCAACCACCAACCTTTGTATTCTTTGTTAACAACCCGAAATTCTTACATTTCTCATATGAAAGATATATTGATAATACTATAAGAAGAACGTTTAACCTAGACTACACCCCTCTTAAGTTTGTATTTAAATCAAAAAATAAGGAGGTTGAAAAGTAATGAAATTTGCTGTTTTAGGTAATGGCTCTTGGGGTACAGCACTCGCACAACTATTAATAGATAATGGTCACGATGCTATCCTTTGGGGTATCGATAAAAAAGTAAATGATGAAATCAACATCAATCATACAAACTCACAATATTTTGGTAATGAAACAAAGTTACCAGAAACATTAAAATCAACTTTGGATTTAAAAGAAGCTCTTAAAGATGCTATAGGAATTGTAATTGCTGTACCAACAGCTGCTGTTAGATCTATTTGTAAACAAATAGAACCTCTTATAACCTCAAAAACATATATCATATCCGTAGCTAAAGGTTTCGATCCAATTACAGATGAAAGAATGAGTCAAGTAATACGCTCTGAAATTCCTGAAGAAAAAAGACATGAAGTAGTTTCTCTCATAGGTCCAAGTCACGCTGAAGAAGTTATTTTAAGATTACTTACTTTAGTTACTTCGACTTCTTTATCTCACGAAGATGCTAAATTTGTCCAAGAAGCTTTTTCTAACAAATATTTTAGAGTTTATACAAACACTGATGAAATCGGCGCTGAATATAGCGTTGCAATTAAAAATATAATTGCTATAGCTTCTGGTTGTCTCGATGGATTAGGCTATGGTGATAACGCAAGAGCAGCATTAGTCACACGTGGATTGACTGAAATGGTAAGATTTGGTGTTGCAAATGGTGGAAAATTTGAAACTTACATGGGATTAACTGGTATTGGCGATTTAATGGTCACATGTAATTCACATCATTCAAGGAACTTCATGGCTGGATACGCTATAGGTAAAGCAGATAGTGCTATAGAATTTCTAAAGACAAACACAAAAACCGTCGAAGGAATACGTAGTGCCAAAACTATTCACGAATTAAATAGTGGAAAATTAAAGGTAGAAATGCCTATATGCGAAGCAGTGTACGAAGTCCTTTTTGAAGGCAAAAAGCCATCTACACTTGTCGACACATTAATGCTAAGAACTTTAAAGAAAGAACTTTAGTAACCATTCGCCCACATTCACATATGCTAATGTGGGTGAAAAAATGAACGATTCATTATTTGATAAAGTTGAAAAAAAGACTAATGTTAAAAAGGATGATATCTTAAAACTAGCTAAAAAAATTCAAGGAAAAGATCTAAACGATGAAAAAATGCTTCGATCTTTAATAAAAGATGTCGCTAAACTTGCTGGAAAAGATGTATCTAAAGAAAAAGAAGATAAAATTATAAAAGCAGTAAAAAAAGATAAAGTTCCGAAAAATTTTGATTCAATAATTTAATTTAAGGAGGGTTTCCTCCTTTTTTTGTTATTACTTTATCATAAAAATTATGCAATTGTCATACCTAATAAAGAAGACATACAAGGGGGAAAGATATGGAAGCATTAGAACTCATGGAAGTATTAGGTGAAAGAACTAATGGTGATTGCTACCTTGGCGTCGTCGGTCCAGTAAGAGTTGGAAAATCAACATTTATTAGGCGCTTTATGGAAGCGGTTGTTTTAAAGCATATTTCTGACCCTGAAGAAAAAAAGAGAGCAACTGACGAACTGCCACAAGCAGGTTCTGGAAAAACTATCACTACAACGGAGCCAAAATTTGTACCAGCAAACGCTGTCACATTAAAAATTAAAGAAGATTTAGATGTTAAAATAAGATTAATTGATTGTGTCGGCTATATTATTGACGAATCAATTGGCTATCTTGAAGATGGAAAAATGAGATTAGTTAAAACGCCATGGTTTAACGATCCAATACCATTTGATGAAGCAGCACATATAGGCACCAAAAAAGTAATTGAAGAACACTCTACAATTGGTATTGTCGTCACAAGCGACGGAACAATCGGAGATTTTGATCGTCAAAAATATATCAAAGCCGAAGAAGATATCGTTAATTCCTTAAAAGAAATTGGAAAACCATTTGTAATAGTTTTAAACACTAAGACACCTGGAGCAACTCAATCACAACAATTAGCAACTGAACTTGAAGAAAAATACGATTGTCCAGTTATGTTAATAGATGTAGAAAACATGCAAGAAAAAGAAGGATTAGAGCTTTTAAATAAAGCTTTATTAGAATTCCCAATTACTTCTGTTGCTCTTTCATTACCAACGTGGGTAAGTAATTTAGATGACAGTCACTACATAAAATCATCAATAAATCAAACGCTAGAACAATCAATGACTGAGGCTTCAAAAGTTAAAGATGTAGAAAAAATCATTCCTACAATGTTAACTAATGAATACTTGAGTGATGCCAAAGTAACTAACGTAGATTTAGGAAGCGGAATCGTAACTATCACACTAGACGTAAAAGAAGACTTATATGATAAAGTTTTAAAAGAATTAGTCGGATGCGAAATAACTGATAAAAGTGAGCTAATAAAAGTCTTATCAGATTTCGTAAAAGCTAAAAAAGAATATGATTTGTTAGGTAACGCTATAAAAATGGCTGAAGCGACAGGCTATGGCTTTGCCTCTACTTCTTCTCAATCAATGAAAATAGATAAGCCAGAAGCTTTTAAAACTAACAATCGTTATGGTATTAGAGTTAAAGCAAATGCTCCAACATATCACATTATAAAAGTTAACACTACAACATCCTTTGAGCCTATACTTGGTAGCAAAGAACAAAGTGATTTCTTCTTGAAATATCTAACCGACGCTTACGATAAAGGTATTGATGAAATGCTTGAATATGAAATGTTTGGACAAAAGCTTAAAGATGTTATTCAAGGTGGAATAGTTGGCAAGTTAAGTGGTCTACCAGAACCAGTAAAACTTAAACTTCAACAGATAATAAAAACTATCTCTAACAAAGGAAAAGGAAACTTGATAGCTTTCGTTTTTTAAAAATGCTAAATATTCCCGTAAACATTGGATTTTTTTAACTTTTATTGTCTAAAGAAAACGCTTGCATAAGTAATATCATTATGCTATCTTATGGCTATAAAAGGAGAATTTAAACTATGAATACAAAAGATTTAGCCGGTGTTGTCGCTGAACAAGCTCGTTTAACAAAGAAAAATGCTGAAGTTGCTATAAACGCTACATTCGTAGCTATTGGAGAAGCTTTAGTCGCAGGTGAAGAAGTTAGAATTCCTGGCTTTGGAACATTTGTTGTCAAAGAAAGAGCCGCTAGAACAGGTCTCAATCCATCAACTCGCGAAAAAATCGAAATTAAGGAATCTAAAGCAGTCGGTTTTAAAGCATCTAAGAATCTTAAAGATTCACTTAACTAATTTAGTTTAAAAGACTCAAGGGCTCTTTTGGAGCCCTTTTTTGCATATTTATTTTTATTAAACATATGCTTTAACATGAAAATACTTCTTTGTGGATACTCAGGCAAAATGGGTCAACTTATACTTAATAGTTTTAAAGACAAATATAATTTTGTTCATTTAATTGATTCTTTAAGTAAATACAACTCTAAAATAATTGATGATGTAGATATTTTAATTGATTTTTCTAATCCTAATTTTTCTTATCCAATAATTATAGATGCTTTAAATAAGGGAAAACACGTTATTGTTGGTACTACAGGTTTTACCGAAAAAGAAATTAAAGATTTTGAATATTACGCTAGCACCAACAACACAGGAATAAGTGTTATCTATAATTTTGATAAGTCTTTATATTTATTTATCAAAGCATTAAAGCTATTTGACGATCAATCAAATACAGTTATTATCAAAGACTATCATCATTATTCTAAAAAGGATTCCCCAAGTGGAACCTCAATTTTAATATCTAAAGCCTTTACAAAATCAAAAATAATTTTTATATCGTATAGAGTTTCAAAATATGTTTATAAGCATGAAGTAACAATAAGTGGAAAATCAAAATTAGTTTTTACTCATGAAATTAAAGATAAAAGCGTTTATCTTGAAGGTATTGATAACGAGATTAAAAATATTATGCATATTAAAGGACTTAAGCGTACACTTTCATGATATACTTTTGTCATGAAAGAAATATTCGATTATTTAGCTGATTTAGAATCGCTTTTTGAAACATCAAAAGTATATTTAACTGGAGGCTCTGTTAGGAATCACCTCCTCGGTTTTGCATACGACGATTATGACATAGCTATTGGATTAACACCAAAAGAAATAGTCAAACGCTTAGAAAAATCTAAAATTGAATTTAAAACAGTGTTTGCCAAATATGGTATAGTAAATATTTTTTTAGACAACAATGAGTTTACCTTAGCTAGTTTACGAAAAGAAAGTAATTATGACGACCATCGTCATCCAAGTATAATCGAATTTGTCGACAGTTATATTGAAGATTCCTACCGTCGAGACTTCACTATAAACGCAATATATATGAATAGTAAAAAAGATATTTTAGATCCTCAAAAAGGAGTTATAGATATAAATAACAAAGTGTTAAAGTCTATAGGTAATCCGAAAACTAGATTTGAAGAAGACCCTCTAAGAATACTTAGAGCAATTAGGTTTAAAAACATATATAATCTTAAATATGAAGAAAATCTTCATAAAGCTATTATTAAAAATTTTAATTTAATCAAAGAGCTAAACCCTTTAAAAGTCAAAGAAGAATTATCTAAATTCAACAAAGATAGTTTACTAGAATATGAAAAAATAAAAGGAGACCAACATGAAAATTATTGATTTGCATACAGACACATTAACAGCTATAAAAAACGATGAAAATATTGTAGAAAATAATAGGTTACACATCGATTTAAAAAGAGCTCATGAAAGTGGATATAGTCTTTGGACAATAGCATGTTTTTTAAACATGCCTCAACATGGAGGAACACTCTTTCAAGATGCCTGTAGCTATTTTCAAAAATTAGATAAAGCTATTGAAGCTAATTCTAATATTGCTGCTCCTTTTACAACGTATGACGAATATATAAAAAATAAAGAGAGTGGAAAAGTCACAATATTCAAAAGTATCGAAGAAGGTGAAATAATCGAGGGAAAACTCGACAATCTTAGAAGACTTTATAATAAGGGCGTTAAGATGATGACACTCACTTGGAATTATCCTAACTCTTTAGCTTGGCCAAACTATCCAAGAGTAAATCTAAATCAAGCAGAAACAAATTTTGGATTGACAGAAACTGGAAAGAAAGTTTGCTTAGAATTAAATAGATTAGGAATGCTTTTAGACGTTTCCCACTTAGGTGATAAATCTTTTTATGATGCAATTGAGTTTTATAAAGGACCTATTATTGCTAGTCATTCAAATGCGAGAGCAATTAATCAAAGCGTAAGAAATCTTACTGATGACATGATTAGAATCATATCTAAAAGCGGTGGCGTAATTGGATTAAATTTATGTGAAAATTTCGTTACTAAAACAGGCGATTATTTAAATGATCTAGTTTTACACCTCAATCATATTAAAGCCGTTGGTGGCATAGATGTAGTTTCTTTAGGATCAGATTTTGATGGTATTCAAACTCCACCATTAATAACTGATTGTACAAAATGGAATATTTTATTCGATAGACTATCCAAAGAAGGATGGACAGATGAAGAAATTGAAAAGTTATCTTGCAAAAACTTCGAACGTGTTTTAAAAATGTTTAAATAGGAGAAAAGAATTATGAATATATCAAAATTAGACTTTGATTGGCGCTCTTTATTAATAAAGCGATATAAAAACTATGGTTTAAACGAAAACGACATTGCAGTAATATTTTGCATCAATGAAACTATTAAAGAAAAGAAATATTTAGTCTTGGCTGATGATATAGAACCTTTAATGACTCTTAAAAAAGAAGAAATAGATAATATAATTACAAGATTATTTGAAAGAAGATTTATATCTTTTGAAGAAAATAACAATAAAACAGTCACTTCTTTAGATCCATTAATAACAAAAATATTTTCTGATACACAAAAAGATTTAATGATTGAAGCTCAAGACAATATCAGAACTGATGCCAAAAGTAAAGGCGAAGCAATGTACGCTTATTTTGAACAGTTATTAGGTCGTTCTTTAAATTCTATCGAATTTGATAAAATCTGTTCTTGGTATCGTGAAGGTGCAACTGATGGCATGATTAAAGAAGCAACTGAAAGAGTTAAACAAAAAAGTAAGAGAGTAACAATTGCTGCAGTAGATAAAATGATCCTTGCACTCGAAAAGAGTGCAGATATAAATCAAGAAGGCTATACGACAAGATCTGAAGACTGGAGACAAGGCACAGCAAAAACAATAGAACAGTTAAAAGGCAAATGGCTTCAAGATGACAAATAAAGAAAAGTTATATAACTTAAAAGAATATTTAGATACTCTTTATCCAAATACAAAATGTTTTTTAAATCATCAAAATGATTATCAACTTTTGTTTGCTGTCATAATGAGTGCACAATCACAAGATAGAGTAGTAAATAGCGTTACACCAACATTGTTTACAAAATATCCTTCTCTTGAATCTTTAGCCAATGCAGATTTAAATAGTGTTATTGATATAATTAAAATTGTTGGCTTAGCACCTACAAAAGCTAAAAATATTATAAAATCAGCTCAAATCTTAATTGAAAGATTTAATGAAATCGTTCCAAAAGATAGAGAAGATTTAATGAGTCTACCTGGAGTTGGATATAAAACCGCTTCAGTAGTTAGAGGGGAATTATTTAATTTAAATGAGTTTCCAGTCGACACTCATGTGAATAGAGTAATGTTAAGACTTAATATTGCAAGTAAAAACGATTCACCTAAAGACTTAGAACAAAAACTTGTTAAACTCTATAGCGGAGATAATATGATTCATTTTCACCGACAAGTAATTACTTTTGGAAGAGAAATATGTATTGCTGGTAAAAATTGCCACTGTGATAAATGTCAACTACCATGGTGTAAGAATCGTAGAATCGTTAATAATTGAACTGCCATATATATTTGTTAATTTTTCATAGCCCGACTTAATTTCATACTTCACTTTAGATGGATCTTGACAATAATATTCAAAGTTTTGACCCGTAATAAAATTAACAGTTTTATTTCCGTTATCGTTTATCGTTATAAAATATCCTAAGGAACCATATATTTTTTTATAAACTTTATCTTCATATTCTTCTAAAGGTTCAAGATAAAAAGATAACTTGTTGTCAAATGTAAAAACTATCGGATTAATATCTGGTAATATAGGAAATGGATAAACATCATATTCATTTCCTTTTTTTACATACGTCTTATTTATGAAGTTACTTGGAATATAGCCGTTAGGCAAAAAATAACCATCGGCATATTTAACTAAATCAATTTGAACAATATCTTGAGGAATTGTAAAAGATCTTCCTTTTACATTTATTTTTTCCATTATCTTTTTAAATATTTCTTTGCTAGTATTTCTTCTTTTATCATTACTACCAAAGTATGTTTTTTCACCTTTTATTGGCATATCAAAACCACTCCAGACACTCAAAGTATAATCTTTAGAATATCCACATAACCAACTGTCCTTATCAGCGCTTTTAGGATAACCAAATTTACTTATAGTATTAGAATCGTATGCTCCAGTACCAGTTTTGGCTGCTATTTTAACATTGTTTATTTTAACTTTTCCTAATCCGTTATAATCTTCTTCAACAATGTTTGTTAAAACATCTGTAGTCATAAATGCAGCTTCATCGCTTAAAACTCTTTTACCTTCTTTTTCATCTTCATAAATTGTTTTTCCAGTATCAATTGATACTATTCGTTTAATTAATGATGGATTAACATAAATTCCACCTCTACTTAACATTGAGTATGCTGAAGCGAGATTTAAAGGTGAAACACCATATTTCATTCCACCTAAGCCATAGGAAAGAGTAAACTCACTATCATCCATTAAATTTATCGATTTCAAATAATCGCTTAAATATTCATCGCCTAATTGTTCTTCTAATTTAACTAATGTCTTTATAGCTGTTGTATTTTTTGAATAACCCAAAGCTTCTTTTAATGATAAGTCTCCATAGTATGAATCACCAGCGTTATGAAGACTTTCACCATTAGGATAAACAGTTTCTTCATCAACAAGTGTAGTGTTTGAATTGTAATCAAGTTTTTCAAAAGCTAAGGCATATTCAAAAATTGGTTTAATTGTACTTGCAGGCCCACGACGCATATCATAAGCTCTATTATATAGTTTCTCACCAACATAATTTCTTCCACCACTTAATGCTATACAATTACCAGTTTCATTTTCTATTAATGCAAGTCCAATCTGTTGATTATTATCTATAAATTTATATTCTTCACCACTACTAATTTTATCGACATAACTTTGAATGTTAGAATCCATATAAGTTTCTACTCTTAATGGTACTGTATAAGGATCAAGATTAGTTAATCGCTGTATTTCTTTATAGCAACAATCTATATAAGCTTGATAGTCATTTACCGCTTCGTTTTGCGGTGGGGTATTAATAATATCTTTTACCAAAGTATTTTTAGCTTGTTTATATTCATCTAAAGATATATATCCATTTTTTAGCATAGAGCCTAAAACTACATTTTTTCTTTCATCAGCTCTATCAGGATATTTTAATGGATTTAAATTAGATGGAGATTTAACTAATCCAACAATAGTAGCACATTCACTTAAAGTTAAAACAGAAGGATATTTATTAAAAAACTTTTTACATGCATTGACTATTCCTGGAACAACTGGATCAAAATAAACCATATTAAAATAAAATTCTAATATTTCTTCTTTGGAATATTTGTTTTCTAACTTGATAGATAATAGTAATTCATCTATTTTTCTAGTCATAGTTTTTTCAGAAGTTAAAAATAAGTTCTTTGATAATTGTTGAGTAATAGTTGAAGCACCTTCAATATTTTTACCCATTAAATTATTTAATAATGAACTTGAGATTCTTTTAACATCAAAGCCATCGTGTTCAAAAAATGATAAATCTTCTATTGATACAAGAGCATCTATTAAAGTCTTAGGAATATCTTCATACTTAATATATGAGTTTTTTGTATCTCCTAAAGACTTAATTAAATTACCATTTTTATCGTAAAACTTTGAATAATTAATTTCTGGATTTTTGACTATATCTGGATTGTTTAAATTATTTATACGTGTCAATACAAAAACTGTTCCTACAAAAGTTGGAATGAAAATAACTAAAGAAAAAAATGAACAAAATAATTTAAGAAACCTTTTGAACCTCGACATTAAAATATTCTTCATCCACAGCTTCTAATAAGTATAGACGTGGCTGAAATCCAGGCTTAATTAAAACTCCATTTTCCATGAAAAAAGATCTTTTAAAAGTTTTAGATTGTGCATCTAAAATATATTTGGCATCTAACAAATACGTTTCGTTATACGCTTTAAATCTAACGACAAAGAAAGCTAAACCACCAAGTTCTTGTACTTGACGTAAATGCCTAATTTGTTGTGGTCTTATTTTTGACAAAGTCAAAGCATCTTTTATCGTTTCTTTACATTCAAAATCAAGATACTTTTGTCTATAAATACCATTAAAGTCAGTCGTTGATTTTTCATCAAAATACGCATCAGTTATATGAGTTCTATTATTTTTATCCATCTTACAAACTTTAATTGGAGTAGGTCTTTTATAAATTAAAGCTCTGTTTTGGTCTTTATAAAAATTACACGAGATAATGACATCGTGTTCAAGTTGCATACCCATATTCGCTCTAGAGTGATTAATTTGTTGTTCACTTGGTTTAACAACTTTTTGACCATTTGGATAATTGACCATAATTAGCCTGTCTCTCCTTTCAAGTTTATTGTGTCTTTAGCTATTTAAAATATTCATCGACGTCCTTCAAAAATTCAGAATGTTTGACGTTTCGTCCCTTAAGTATCTTATTAATACTAGGTTTAAGAATTGATGGAACCGGCATTTGTTTTAACAAAGTTTCTGTGTAACCTTTTTTTACATAATCTGTTTTTGTATAAAAGCACTTATAAAGGTTTAATAAATCATAAGCATCATTTAACGGATCGTGACTTGCACCGTGTGTATCTTCATCAAAATAATGTACAAAGTTGACTAATGAAAGCTTTGTTCCTTTTTTATCTGTTATAAAATTGCTTAAAAAAGCAGAGAAATCTATATAGTTATGAGAGAACTGCTTAAAGAAAGTTATAGTATCCATCTTATTTGTTAAATAAGCTGAAACTTTCATCATCAATCTATCTTGTTCACCAAAGCAAACAAATTTAGTGTTCTCAATAGGTTCACCATCTTCAAGTAAAAATTCTTTTAGTTTGCTTACAACAATATCAAAACTTTCAGCATCGTCTAACATTGAATCAGTAATGCCAGTCAAGTTTGTAATAACCTTACCAACTTTGTGCTTGGCTTTGACCATCATTTTAAACTCTTTATATGGAGCAACTATATGTCCATGTTCATCGACACTAGCTACTACAGCTCCGATTGCAATAATTTCATGTTCTAACTGTGTTCCTTCGAAATCGACAAAACATAATCTAGTAGCGTTTTTAATTAAATCTAATAGTAATTTCATATTTTGCTCCTTTCTACGGCTTATATTTTAGATTAAGAATAATGAATTGTCTATATAGTTATCACATTAGTTCTTTTTCGCATATAAATGAATGAACCATGATTGGTTCAGAGAGGTGAATTTATGTTTTATAACAATCAAATGTGTGGTTGTGGATGTAGAAACAGAACTTCGACACTAAACAATATGTTGAAGCCTCAAACGACTTCTATTACTCCTTGTTCAACAACCATAGTAAGCGAAAAAAATTGTACAAATTGTGGTGTTACTTTAGCATTAAGTTCCACACCTTGCTGTGCAAGAGTATGCGAAACTATAACTTATACATTAACAATAACAAACAATTCTTCACAAGAATTAGGCTGCCCAACACTTAATATTATTCTCGGTGATTCACTTTGTTACATGTGTGGAACATTAACAATTGATGGAACCGCAAACGATGCTACATGCTTAAGAGGCATTACCTTAGATACAATTGCTGCTGGTGCAACAGTTACTATTACTTTAGAAGCTAGAGTAATGACAAATGAAAGATATGTTAACTCCTTAGCATATCTTGACTATGGAGCTTGTTGTTGCTTAGACAACAGATGTTATCGTACCACAAGCAATATTGATCAAATTCAAGTTTGTCAATGCTGTGGTAACTAAAAATAGCTGGTAGGTTTGTGCCTACCAGCTTTCTTTTCCTTCAGATGTAACATATTTTTTAAAAGCTTCTCCGATATTATTCATATCGCTAGAAATTTCCAAAATTCTAATAAGGTGTTCAGTTTCTTCTTCGCCTAAAAGTTTTAACCAATCTTGGAATAAACCTATAATTTTAGACATTCTATTGTTAAATTCTTGCATACCCTTAGCAGTTAAAGTTACATAAATTTCTCGACGATTTTTAGCGTTCAACGTGCGAACTATCATTTCATTATCTTCAAGATTTTTTAAATTTGCAGTTACGTTAGGACGAGACATATTTAACGACTTACTAATATCGCTTGGATGGCAACTTGGGTGATAGAAAAGATATAAAAGGATTCTAGAATCCGATTGTACTAATTGGATAAATGGGTTTAATTCTCCCTGAGTGTAGATTTTTTGAATTAACTCTACCAATTTAAAAATAGATGTTTGTGAAGACATATTTTACCTCAATGTTTAATAATTGTACTTTTATTGTTTTTTTTTGTCAAACTTTTATATTTATTCATACATAATTGATATTGTGTAAAAAAGAACTAAAACTAAATATATTAATTACTTTAATATATGATATAATCTTTAAGTCTTAGATAGGAGATTAAATATGATTGAAAACGAACAAAAAGATATTGATAACGAAGTAAAAGAAGAAAAGACTAATGAAGTAACTGAAGAAAAAGTTGAAACTCCAGCTGAAGAAGTGGAAGTTATCGAGCAAGAAAAAGTAGAACAAGCTCAAAAAGCGCCAAAAAAAGCTGAAAATATCTACTATGATCTCGATTCTAAATATTTTGTTTCAACCGATGAAATTTATAAAGAATTATCTGATCGCCAAACAAAATTTATGAGCGAATATAACAAAGGAAGAAGAATTCAAGTAATCATGACAATTGTCGTCTTTGCATTCTTCCTCGCATGTTTAATTGTTATGTTCATAGGCAAAAAAGAGCTTAACTTCTTAATGTATATTTTCTTAGGCTTAGCTGTCGTTGCTTTTATAGCTAGCATGGTAATAAATTCCAAATTTAAGAAATCATCTATCGACTCAATCGATAGCTATGTACACAGCTATTTCTTCATCTTGGATTGCTTCTCATATAGCGAAAACGAAGCAAGCAATGTCAAGTGCTCACCAAACGCTAAAGTAGAAGATAGTGAAGTTATTGAATCACACTACTTTGACACAATTTTATCTATCAATTCAAGAAATAGAGTTTCTGGATCTTTCAAAGGTCATTTATTTGCTACTAATGATGTTGCAGTAAGAGTTCCTGAAACTTCTGCACAAGTAACTGCTAAGAAAAAAGATAAAATTGGTTTCTATGGAAAGTATTATGCTTTTGATGTTAAATCAGACAACAGCATAATCATCATTAGAAAGTCTAATGAAGGAGCCAAAACAGCCGAACCAACATATTTAGATGGCTATGAAGAAGTAACTATTGAAGGCTTAAATGAAAACTTTGAAGTTTATGCAACTGATATTGAAAAAGCAAAAGAATTATTTACAGACACATTTAAAGAACTTTTAGAAAACTTAGTAATCGATAAAAATTTACTTGACTACTTTATTTCACTCAATCCACTTGGCACAAAAGTGGCATTGAATTATAGCGACGCAATGATGTCAGTCCCACTCCAAAACAAATACCAAATTGAAGTAGTCAAAAAGCATTTAGATGACAACAAAGCAGTATTTGCTATTGTCAATTCACTTATAGGAGAATAAACATGATCGCCAGTTTCGATTTGAAGAGCTTTAAACACGATGGCTCTTCGCATCGTATGTGGCGTTCGTTAACCTTAGTAAATGAAGATGACAACTATTGGATTTTAGCTTCCCCTCGCACCAAAGTTATTGAAGATGACGGTCGCGAGTGGAAAACACAACAACCTACGCTTTACATACTTAGCAAAAAAGAATTTTTTAACGTTATTTGCATGATTAAAGGTAAACGCACTATTGATTATTATGTCAATATTGCTTCTCCAACTGTTTTGATATCTGAAAATGTTCTTGGCTTTATCGACTACGATTTAGATTTAAAAAAATCTAGAGGCGAAGTTAAAGAATTAGATATTAATGAGTATCAAGCAAACTCAATTAAATATTCTTACCCAGAAGATTTAAAAAAAGTTGTTGAAGAAACTTTTAGAAGATTAAAAATATCTCTCACTGTTAGCAATAAACCATTTGACGATTTTGGAAATTTAAAGACTTATGACTCATTCCAAAACGCTAACAAAATAAGAGTTTAGACGAGGATTTATATTATGGATTTCATTTCACATAATGAAGAAGAGACAAAAGTAATAGCTGAAACTTTGGGAAGGGGCTTAAAACCAGGCTCAATTATATTAGCTTACGGAACTTTAGGAGCAGGAAAAACTTGCTTTGCACAAGGTTTAGCTGCAGGAATTGGTATTACAAAAAAAGTAAACTCTCCTACATTCAACATTATTAAAGAATATTTAGGAAACAAATTAAATTTCTATCACATCGACGCTTATAGACTTGAAGACAAAAATAGTGTTAGTGATATCGGATTTGAAGAAATCTTTGGTGATTTAGAATCAATATCATACGTTGAATGGCCTGAATTTATCATCGATTATTTAAAAGGGTATAACGTAATAAAACTTACAATTACTCCAGATGATAATACAGGTTATAGAAAAATTTCCTTGGAGGAAGTTAAATTATGAACAAATTATATTTAGATACATGCGCTGGATCACTAGGAATAGCAATTGTAACAAAAGATAAAACTTGCAAATCTGAAATTAACGCTGGTAAAAAAACAGCTGAAGAACTTTTTCCTTTATTACAATCTCTTTGTAGTGATGCTCTCATTAGCTTAAAAGATATTGAGGAAGTATTTGTCACAAAAGGTCCTGGATCTTATACAGGAGAAAGATTAGGATTAACAGTAGCTAAAGTTATGGCAACTCTCAATCCAAGCTTAAAAGTATATACTGGCTCAACACTAAAAGCTTTAGCAGCTAACGAAAAAGAGAATTGCGTTTCATTAATCGATGCGAGAAACAACGCATTCTTTGCTGGTTTCTATTTAAACGGACAAGAAGTCAAAGAAGAAAGAGTTGATATTTCGGAAGTCGATCAATTTGTTAAAGAAAATAACGCAAAAATTATAATCAGTATTGAAGATAAAAATGCTGTTATAACTCTTAAAGACAGAACTTATATAAAAGCTTCAATTTTAGAAGGAATGTTAATGCTAGATAGCGATCAATATACTTATGAAGATGAGCCTTTAAAAGCTGCTCCAGTTTACATGCATGGAAAAGAAAGAAATTAGTGTTAGCGAAAATAATGTCAGCGAAATTTTTTCTATTGAAAAAGAATGTTTCGAATTATTATTACCAGCAAACACTTTCAATGAAGCAATTAAAAATAAAGACTATTTCAAATGTGTTGAAATAGATAAAAAGATAGTTGCTTATTTACTTGGAACTTTTAATGATTATGAAGGAGAAATAATAGAAATAGCTGTTCTTCCTAATTATAGAAATAATGGTTATGCTCAATTATTAATAAACAACTTTGTAAAGTTTCTCAGTGGAAAAGAGTTCCTTTATTTAGAAGTAAGAGAAAATAACATAAAAGCTATAGAGCTTTATAAAAAAATAGGATTTGAACAATACAACATTCGTAAACACTATTATCGAGATGGAGTTAACGCAATCCTATTTAGAAAGAAGTTGATATCATGAAAGATGAAATCATTATTGGAATTGAATCAAGTTGCGATGAAACAGCAGTAGCTGTTTTAAAAAATAGAACTGAATTACTCGCAAATGTTGTTAGTTCACAAATTAAAACTCATATGCAATTTGGTGGAGTTATGCCAGAAATTGCATCTAGATTACACTTAGAAAATGTTGGTTACACGATTAAAGCTGCTTTAGATGAATCTAAAATTAATTTAGATGACATCTCAGCCATTGCTGTTACTAAAGGCCCAGGTTTAATCGGTGCTCTCCACGTTGGAGTTACAGCCGCCAAAACAATGGCAGCATATTTAAATAAGCCACTAATTGGTGTCCATCATCTTGCCGGTCACATTTATGCAAATGAATATGTTTCACAGCTTAAATTTCCTTTACTTGCTATCGTTGTAAGTGGTGGAAACTCTGAGTTCGTCTATATGAAAGACCATTTATCATTTGAAATAATCGGTTCAACTCTCGATGATGCAATTGGAGAATCATTAGACAAGATTGCCCGTGCTTTAGGCCTTCCTTACCCTGGTGGTGTTGCAATCGATAAACTTTCACAAGATCCAAATACTCCAGTAATTAAATACACAAAGCCTCACGCACCAAATTATGACTTATCTTATTCTGGAATTAAAAGTGCACTTATAAGAGAAATAAATGAGAAAACCAAAAATGCTCCTTTAACTGAAGAAGAAATAAAAACATATGCTAAATCCGTTGAACACGCTTTAGTCGATCAACTATTAGATAAAGGACTTAAAGCTGCTAAAGACTATAACGTCAAGCAAATAGTTCTTGGTGGCGGTGTCTCTGCAAACTCTTATTTAAGAGCAGAAATTGTTAAACGCGCAGGCAAAGATTACGAAGTAATTATTCCACCTTTATGGTGTACAACTGATAACGCAGCTATGATTGCAAAAGTAGGCTCATACCTATACGAGAAAAAGCAATTTATGGATTTAAGTGAAGGACCAGTTGCAAGCTTAGATTTATCAGAAGATTGGTAATTTTAAAACTATAAGCAAAACTTCAAAGTGAGCTTATAGTTTTTTTTGCTTTATAAGTACTTTTGTACTATATTTTTAATTTAGTATTTTGTAAGTGCTATTATTTCATTGTATAATATATATGTACCAAATAGGTATATTGGTTAATAAAAAGGATTTTATCCTTGTTAATATAATTGTCGCTTAATAACAAATGAAATATAAAATTTTATTTAGTGCTATAATTATGGCCAATTTTTAGCCAGGTCGGGCTTTAAAATAGACCAGAAAGGAATAATATAATGTTACCAGTAATAACCGCACTGATTGGTCTAATCGTTGGTGGCGCAATAGGTGTTGCAGTTATGATACTTGTTCCTTACTTCAAGGAAAAGAGAGCAAAAAGCAACGCTGAAAAAATTATTCACGACGCAGAAGTAAAAGCTGATCACATTCAAAAGAATGCTAAAATTGATGCTAAAACATTAACAAACGAATTAAAAGCTGCTGCTGAAAAAGAAATTAAAGAACGTAAGCAAATCGTAGCTGAAAGCGAGAAAAAGTTAGCTCAAAGAGAACAAGCAATAGATCGTCGTGACGCATCTTTATCTACAAAAGAAGATGCACTCGAACAAAAAAAGGAAACCTATAATAATAGGCTTGCCGCATTAGACAAAAAAGAAGATGAATTACAACTTAAAATTGATTCAATTATCGCTGAATTAGAAAAAGTTGCACAAATGTCAGTTTCAGAAGCTCACGATGAACTTATGCGTAGAGTAGAAGAAAAAATGAACAAAGAAATTGCTGCTTACATCAAAAACAGAGAAGATGAAGCAGAAGAACAAGCTGATGGAAAAGCTAAAGATATTATGTCTCTTGCAATGTCCAAATACGCTCAAGAAGTTACAAACGAAAGAACAGTTTCAATCGTTTCCTTACCATCCGATGAAATGAAGGGAAGAATCATTGGACGTGAAGGTAGAAATATTAAGTCTCTAGAATCTCTATTAGGTGTTGATATCATTATTGATGATACACCAGAAGTCATTACAGTATCCTGCTTCGACCCAGTAAGAAGGGAAGTAGCACGTATGACATTAGATAGATTAATTAAAGATGGTAGAATTCAACCAGGAAGAATTGAAGAAATCTTCAATAAATGCAAAGAAGAAGTTCATCAATCAGTCGTCAAAGCAGGTGAACAAGCAGTATTTAAACTCGGTTTACCTCGTATGCACAAAGAGTTACTCGAATATGTCGGTAGATTAAAATATCGTACATCATATGGTCAAAATGTTCTTGACCACTCAATCCAAGTTGCTTATCTTGCAGGAATAATGGCTGCCGAATTAGGCTTAGATCAAACTCTTGCTAAGAGAGCTGGATTATTGCACGATATAGGTAAATCAGCAGACTTTGAAATGGATGGAAGCCACGTCGAAGTTGGTGCTAGACTTGCTAAAAAATATGGTGAACCTGATGTTGTAATTAACGCTATTGAATCTCACCATGGTGATAGGCCATCCAAATATGTCATTTCAAATCTTGTCCAAGCAGCCGATACATTGTCAGCCGCTAGACCTGGTGCACGTAGTGAAACACTTGAAAACTACATAAAGAGAATTGAAGATCTAGAAAACATTTGCAAATCATACGAAGGTGTCCAAAATTGCTATGCAATGCAAAGTGGTCGTGAAGTCAGAGTTACTGTCATCCCTGATAAAGTTGATGACTTACAAGCCTTCAAGATGGCTCGCGATATCAAAGATAAGATTCAAAACGAAATGACTTATCCAGGTCAAATCAAAGTTTCAGTTATTAGAGAACTTCGCGCTGTCGAAGTTGCTAAATAAGCATGAACATCTTATATCTTGGCGATATTGTAGGCCGGATCGGTCGTAAGGCCGTTGCCGGCCTTTTGCCACAATTAAAACAAACTTATTCGATTGACTTCACAATTGCAAATAGCGAAAATGCTACACACGGACACGGATTATCACACATCCACTATAACGAATTACTCGAAGTTGGAATCGATGCATTCACAAGTGGTAATCATTTCTTAAGACACAAAGATGTATTTAATACAACATTTGATTTTTCCAAACAAGTAAGACCTTATAACTTCAACAATAAGACACCACTAGAAGGAACTAGAGTGTTTAAAGTAAAAGATAAAACTTTAAGATTAACAAATCTTTTAGGAAGAGTTTATTTAGATACTGTAACAAGCAACGCTTTTGATGATTTAAAAAATATCATTGAAACAGAAGAAAAGACTGATATACACATAGTTGATTTCCACGCTGAAGCAACAGGCGAAAAAATATCACTAGCCCGTGCTTTCGATGGACAAGTCACCGCTATTGTTGGAACACATACTCACGTTCAAACAGCTGATGAACGCCTGCTTCCAAAAGGCACTGCTTACATTACTGATTTAGGAATGTGTGGTGCCTATGAAAGTATTCTTGGCGATTCTCCTGAGCCAGTTATAAAAAGAACATGGACTGGCATGCCTGCTCAATTTACTATTCCTGAAAGTGGAACAATTCAAGTTTGTGGAGCAGTTATTTCAATTGATGATAAGACAAATAAAGCTACCTCAATTAAAAGAATTTTCGTAATAAAATAGAAAGAGAGTAAACAAAATGAAAACTGATGCTAAAAGTTTGCCAAATTTAAAAGAAGCTGCAAATAGAACTAAATCTCCAATTCAAATAACATCAGCAAAGAGTAAACCTTCTGACGCCTTAAAATCATGGGCAAAAGGAAGAAAATATTGTATTTATACATATGGTTGCCAAGCAAATGTTAGAGATTCAGAATACTTACGTGGATACTTTGAAAATATAGGCTTAACAGAAACTGAAGAAGGAACTGAAGCTGATATCACTATTTTTAACACTTGTGCAATTAGAGAAAATGCTGAAACCAAAATTTATGGTGAACTTGGTAGAATGAAACAACCATCGCAAAATAATCCAGACATGATTGTCGGTATATGTGGTTGTATGATGCAAGAAGAAAAACCATTAAATTTTATTCGAGAGCATTTCCCATATGTCAATTTAATCTTCGGAACTCACAACATCGATGATATTTATCCTTTAATGAACGAAATAATCGAAAGAAAAAATAGAGTTATCTCAGTAAAATCTATCGAGGGCGACGTCATTGAAGATATGCCATCGAAGAGATTTGAAAAGTATAAGGCATTCGTAAATATCATGTATGGCTGTGACAAATTCTGTACTTATTGCATTGTTCCTTACACAAGAGGAAAGCAAAGAAGTAGAAAAGTTGAAGATATTGTTAAAGAGGTTGAAGAACTTAAAGCCAAAGGTTATAAAGAAGTTACACTTTTAGGTCAAAATGTTAACGCTTATGGAAAAGACTTTGAGAGTCCAATAACATTTGATGTTTTATTAGAAAAAGTTGCTCAAACAGGAATTGATCGAGTCAGATTTATGACTTCACATCCTTTCGATTTTCAAGAAAGAGTTTTTGAAGTAATGGGCAATTATTCTAACATAATGCCTGCTTTACATTTGCCTTTACAATCTGGTTCCTCTGAAATGTTAAAGAAGATGAATCGAAGATATGATAGAAACATTTATTTAGATTTAGTTCAAAAGCTAAGAAAACACGTCCCAGATGTAAACTTAACAACCGATATTATCGTTGGATTCCCTAATGAAACAGAAGAGCAATTTGAAGAAACTCTTTCTTTAGTAAGAGAAGTCGTATACGATTCAGCTTTTACCTTTATCTTTTCACCAAGACCTGGTACTCCAGCCGCTAGAATGAAAGATGAAACTCCAGCAGAAGTTAAAAAAGCTCGTTTCTTGAGATTAAAAGAATTAATTGATGAACAAGCCACCTATACAGCAAGCAAATTTGTTGGACAAATAGTTGAAGTTTTATTTGATACTGTTTCAAAGAAAGACAAAACTAAGATTTCTGGTTATGAACGACATGGCAGACTAGTTCATGTCGATGGAGATGAATCTCTTATCGGTCAAATTAAAAAAGTCAAAATTACTTCCTCTCGTACATATTCTTTAATGGGAGAAATAATTGATGACTGAAGAAGAAGCTCTAAAAGCTGAAGCAACTAAACTTGTTGAATCATTTAAAGAATTAAAAGTTGTACAAGAATATTTATCTTTAAAAGAAGCTATAGCTAACGATGAAGAATTAAATCAAACGAAAATTAAAGTTAAAGAAAAAAGAAAGCAAATAGCTTTATCAGATAATATTCAAGACCAATTAAAATTAATAGCTGAAGTAAAAGAGTTAGAAAAATCTATTAACGATGATCCAAAATTAATTAATTTATCTAACGACAAAGAAATAATAGATGAAATAGTTAAAAAAGTTATTCACATAATAGAATGAAAAATGGGCTAAAGAGCCCAATTTTTATTCGTTGTTATTTTGACTTGTTCCATTGTCCTTTTTTTGAACTTGGACACTTAAAACATCTAAATCATAAAACTCAACAAAATTGACATAAACCGAAACAATAACAGTAAACTTTCCATCTTGAGGATTATAAATAATAATATTATCATCTCCAGCACTATATAAAATTCCTTTAAAGACTTTATCGTGCCATTCTGCTGAATCAGTGAAAGTACAATAAACTGTAATAGATTTACCTTTGTTCATTTTGCATAAATCACTAATACAGTTAGAATCGTTTGCCATTGTTTTATCATTGCTGTTATTATCATTACCAGCGTTCGGTAATGGATAATCAGGCATTTGATTATTTACATATAGGTTATTGTAGTTTGGATTTATTCCCATATTTTGATTTGGATAAGGCTGATTAGAATAATTGTTACCATAGTAATTTGGTGGTTGTTTTTCCATAAAGTTCTCCTTGTTGCAGTAGAATATATGCAAATAGCCTCCAAAGTTTGACACTTAAAAAAGAAAGTATTTAAATTAAGTAACTTAAGTTATAAAATATCCCTATGGAGGTAAATATGGATAATAAAAATACAACACTAAGTAAAGAAGAACTAGCTATCAAAAAAAAGAAAGCTAAAGAAGCTAAAAGAGCAGAAATAGCTAAAACACTCCCAAAATATACTCGTGGCGAGGAAATATTTAATGCCGTTTCACATATTGTCGGAGGCGCTTTAGGTATTGGAGCTTTAGTAGTTGGAATTGTTTTTGCAGCTTTAAAAACTGATAAAATCGGAGTAATTTCAATGATAATCTTCGGATTATCTATAATGATTCTCTATACAATGTCAGCAATATATCATTTCTTATTTATAAATAAAGCTAAGAAGGTTTTTAGAGTATTTGATCACTGTACCATTTATCTTTTGATTGCCGGAACATATACTCCAATATGTTTAATTACATTAAGAAACGAATGGATTTGGGGATATTTAATCTTAGGAATCGTTTGGTTCTTAGCAATATTAGGTATCGTATTTAACGCTATTATGTTAGATAAAAAGCCAGTAAAAATAATGTCTCAAATCTTATATATTATCATGGGTTGGGGCATTGTCGCTGCTATTAAACTTTTAGTAAAAAACATGGCTCTTCCAGGAGTAATACTCATTATTGCCGGAGGAGTTTGTTATACAGTCGGAGTAATATTCTATGCACTTGGAAAGAAAGTAAAATATTTCCATTCAATTTGGCATTTATTTGATTTGTTTGGAACAATACTTCAATATATGGGTATTTTGCTTTACGCTGTAATCGGAATTTAATATTTAGTTCTTATTATTTAAGTCAATTTTTAAATAATAAGAGCTTTTTTTATATTTTTATTTCAAAAACAGCATTTTTACTATAATAAATGTAGTAGTTATATTAACTTTAGTTTATAATAGATGCGGTGATTTTTAGGTGTCATTTAAAGCTATATTTAATAGAGGTTTCGAAGATGAAATACTAGAATGTATTAGCAGTGCTAATAACCTCTATGAATTTGAATCAAAAGAAGGAACAAGAATTAAAATTAGAAAGCTCTCAGATGAGTCGTTAGCATTTCAAAGAATTGCTAAAGGCTTGGATGTAAAAGGCATTTTAAAGCTTAATTCATTAACTAAAATGTCAGCTTCAGTGTCCGAATTAAATGCTAAAGTTGAATACAACGTGTTTATGACAAGAATGTTCTTTGATTTTCCAAATGAAGTATCGTTTGTCTATCAAATAGTTCACGATGGAAAAGAAGTTGATGAACCTACAGAAATTATTATAACTGAAAAAGAATAAGGAAAAATTACAATGAAACTTGAAAACAAAATTGCAGAAGAATTGAAAAGAGTTCTCGATAAACTTGGATATGAAATCAAATTAGACGAGATTGTTATCGAACACTCAAAAACAAGAGAACATGGTGACTATGCTGCTAACATTGCAATGAGACTTGCCAAAGTTGCTCATAAATCTCCTAGACTTGTCGCAGAAGAAATCGTTAATAATTTCAAGCTTGAAGAAGTTGAAAAAATAGAAGTTGCAGGACCAGGATTTATCAATTTCTTTATTAATCTTAAATCCTTGCAAGCAGTTGTTAAAGAAGTAATAAAAGAAGGAAAAAAATACGGTCAATTAACATACGGCAATGGCACAAAGGTAAACGTCGAATATGTTTCTGCTAACCCAACTGGTGACTTACATTTAGGTCATGCTAGAGGAGCTGCTGTCGGAGATTCTTTAGTTAGAGTCTTAAGAAAATGTGGATTCGATGTTACTGCTGAATATTACATTAACGATGGTGGAAACCAAGTCGACAATTTAGCAAAGTCCTTACTTGCTAGATATAAAGAAGCCTGTGGTTTAGGTAAACAAGAAATGCCTGAAAACGGCTATTATGGTAAAGACGTTATTAGAATTGCTAAGTCAATCTATAAAGCCGAAGGCGATAGACTTTTACCTTTATCCGAAGATGAACAACTTAAATATCTCAAAGAAAAAGGTATTCAAGCTATGTTTGCCCAAATAGTTAAAGATTTAAAGAAGTTTGGCGTTGAATTCGATGTATTCTCTTCTGAAAATAAAATCAGACAAGATGGTAAAGTTGAAGAAGTTAAAGCCGAACTTAAGCCTATGTGTTACGAACAAGATGGTGCTACCTATCTTAAAACAATTCAAGATGGAGACGATAAAGATAGAGTTATCGTAAAATCTGATGGTTCATATACATATCTTTTACCAGATATTGCTTACCACAAAACTAAATATGATAGAGGCTTCGATCAAATTATCGATGTTTTCGGTGCAGATCACCATGGCTATATAGCTAGATTAAAAAGTTCTATGAAGTCTCTTGGATATGATCCAGAGAAAATCGGAATTGTTATCATTCAAATGGTAAGACTTTTCAAAGACGGACAAGAATACAAGATGAGTAAGAGAACAGGTAATGCTGTTTCTATGAGAGAATTAATTTCTGATGTTGGTGTTTCAGCCACTCGTTATTACTTTGTAACACGTTCTGGATCTAGCCATCTAGATTTCGATATTGATTTAGCTAAATCACTATCATCAGATAACCCTGTTTACTACGCAATGTACTCTCACGCTAGACTTGTTTCAATGTTAGATTCAGCTAAACTTAAGGGATTAACTATTGATAAGAGTGCTCACCTTTTAACTGAACCAGTTGAAATTGAATTATTAAAAACTATCGCTGGATTCCAAGATGCAATCTTAGAAGCAGGATTAACAAGAGAGCCATATAAAATTACTATATATATTCAAAAACTCGCTTCACAAATCAACGAATTCTATACAAAATGTAGAGTCTTAGATGAAGGAAATCCAGACTTAAGTGCAAGCAGATTAGCCTTATGTAAAGCAAGTGCTCAAACACTCAAAAACGCATTAGATCTTATTGGCGTTAAAGCTCCAAATAGGATGTAATATAAAAAAGAAAGGAAAAACATTATGGAAAAATCAATGTTAGATGTTGCCTACGAAATCGTATCGCAAAGAACAGAGCCTATTACTTTTAAAGAGTTAGTTGCCCAAATTGTTGCTGAACTTAATTTAAGTGAAGAAGAATGCGCAAAACGTATATCACGTTTCTACACAAACCTCATGCTCGATGGAAGATTTGTTACATTAGGCGAAAACACATGGGATTTAAGATCAAGAAATAAGTTTGAAAAAGTTCACATCGACATGAACGACGTCTATAAAGATGAAGACGAAGATGAAGAAAATGAAGATGAGGATGAAGATTTCAACGATGAAGATTCATCTGAAGATGATCTTTACAATGATGAACTCAAAAAAAGTGATATAATTATAGATGCCGATGAAGAAATGGAAGGAGAATAATCATATGGCTTTAGAAAACATGAATAATATGCTTAGAAAAGCATATAAAGAACATTACGCAGTTGGTCAATTTAATATTAACAACGTTGAATGGACATCAGCAATTTTAGAAACAGCTGAAAAGACAAGAACACCTGTCATCCTTGGCGTTACAGTTTCTGCCGCTAAATATATGGGTGGTTGGCACACAGTTGTCGGTATGGTCAAAGGTTTAATGGAAGATCTCCATATCACAGTTCCAGTTGCTTTACACGTCGATCACGGCCCATCATTTGAAGATTGCAAAAACGCAATTGATGCTGGATTCACATCAGTTATGATTGATGCTTCTCACTATCCGCTCGAAGAAAATATCAGAATCGTTAAACAAGTTGTCGAATATGCACATCCACGTAACGTTTCTGTCGAAGCTGAATTAGGCAGAGTTGGCGGACAAGAAGATTCAGTTGTCGCTGAATCAATGTACGCTGTTCCAAGCGAATGTAAGAGATTAGTCGATGAAACTGGCGTTGATTGCTTAGCTCCAGCTTTAGGTTCAGTTCATGGTCCATACCACGGTGAACCAAAACTTGGCTTTGCTGAAATGCAAGAAATTTCCGACTTATTAGGAATTCCACTTGTTTTACATGGTGGCTCTGGCATTCACGATGACCAATTCAAAATGGCTATTGCTAGAGGAACATCCAAGATTAACATCAACACAGAATGTCAACAAGCTTGGACAGCAATCGTAAGAAAAGTTTTATCTGAAAACGATAAAGTTTACGATCCACGTAAGATTATTGGCCCAGGAAGAGAAGGAATTAAAGAAGTTGTCATTAATAAAGCAACAGTCTTTGGTTCACTTGGCAAAGCTGAATAATTTATAAAAATCAAATAAAAAGCCCCTTTTAACAAGGGCTTTTTTCTTCTAGGGGGGAAACAAATGAACGAGGATTTTTTCAAATTAATAGAACAATACGATACAATAACAATTTTTGGACACATTTACCCTGATGGCGACTGCTATGGTTCCGAAATAGGATTAAGAGAAACCCTCAGACATTTTTATCCAAACAAAAAAATATATGCCTTAGGATCTGGCTTTAAAAGAAGACCTAAAGACTTTCCAGGAATGGATGAAGTTGATGATGAAACAATAAAGAATTCATTAGCAATCATTGTTGACCTAGCAGGGCTAGATAGACTTGAAGACAAAAGGGCAACAACAGCCTTAGCATTAGCTAAAGTCGACCATCATATTTTCCAACAAGCTTTTGGCGTAGTCGATATTGTCAAAGAAGACTATGTATCTGCCACACTAATATTAGCAGAAATGCTAATTGATCATTTTGGATATGTTCCAAAAAGTGCAGCTGGACCACTTCTTCTAGGATTGATTACTGATTCAGGTAGATTCTTATATCAACCTATAGACTCCAAGACTTTAATAACAGCAGCAAAGCTAGCCGAATGCGGTGCAAGCTTTAAAGAAATATATGATGTTTTATATCTTGTTGAAGAAAAGTCGTTAAGATTTAAAGGTTATATTTTCTTAAACTATTTAAAGCATCCATCAGGTATAGCTTACATGGTATTGAGCAAAGAGAAGCTTGCAGAGTTCGGATACGATAGCAATAGTGCCGCTGGATTTGTAAATTCAATTGCAAGTATTGAAGGAATGAAAGTATGGGTTTTCTTTACTGAAGGCCAAGATGGTATAGTCCGTGTTGAATTAAGATCTTCTGGTTTTCCAGTTCAACCAATTGCTGTACACTTTGGTGGCGGTGGTCACCTTTGTGCTTCAGGATGCAGATTAGATAAATTAGAAAAATATCAAGAAGTTATTGATTATATCGCTCAAGAAATTGAAAAGGGAGAATAATTATATGAATTTTAGTAAAGAACTTTTCGATGCTATTATCGTAGCTAAAAAAGCTATGGAAGTAATAATGAAATATTACAAAGACCATTTTAATATTGAAATTAAAAGCGATAAATCACCTGTCACCGATGCTGATAAAGCTAGTAATGAGCTTATCTATAACGAATTAAAATCAAAGTATCCTACATATGCCTTTTTAACAGAAGAAATGGCTGATAACGAAGAAAGATTAACAAACGATTATGTTTGGATTATTGATCCATTAGATGGAACTGAAGACTTCATTCGTCACGATGATCAATTTTGTATAAACATCGCTTTATCTTATAAAGGACAACCAGCAGTCGGTGTAGTTGCAATTCCAGTTACTGGTGAAATTTATTATGCTTCTTTAGGTTGCAAAGCATATTACCTTGCTAAAGACAGTCAAACACCGCAATTAATTCATGTTAATGATAAGACAACTGATCTTATCCAATTAAGTTCAGTATGTCATCAAACAGAACAAGAATTAACAATTTTTAACAATCACAAAGATAGAATTTCTTCATTAATAAAACATGGTAGTGCAATAAAAGCTTGTTTAATTGCTAGCGGTAAAGCTGAATTAACATTTAGATTCGGTGCTGGTTCAAAAGAATGGGATACATGTGCTCCTCAAGCAGTTGTAAGCGAAGCTGGAGGTATATTTGTTACCTCAAAACTCGAACCAATTACATATAATAAAAAAGATGTTTATAACCGTGATGGCTTCTTTATTGTTAACTCCAAAGACAATTTAGATTTAGTTAAGTAATAATTTATTGTTTAAATGAATATGTATGTTATGAAAATAACATACATTTTTTATTTGCTTAAGGAGAGACATGCGAGACTTTATTTTTGACCAATACGGATATTACTATAGTGATTCAGATGCAAGTGAATTTGAATTTAAAGGTTATGAATTTAAAGTTATGGCACATTCTTTAACGGAAAATGACTTAATAAATATGGAAGAATATATCCAATATTTATATTCCAAATTAAATATTAATCCTCATTGTCATATTGTAAAAAATAGAGCTGGATTATACGGAGTTGAATCAAAATACGGAACCGTTTCGTTAGTTTCATGTTTAAAAAAAGATTACAAATTAGATAATTTAATTAGCTTTCAACATTTAGAAATTAACGAGCTATCAAAACCGTATACTATTTCAAATTTAAGTACTCTTTGGGAAGAAAAACTAAACTTAATAGAAGAAAAATGTGTGCCTTACTTAAAAATAGATGATTTTACATATCCAATAATATTGAAAGAAACAATATTTGCCATCGGTTTATGTTCAAATGCCATTGAGTATCTTACGGATATGAAGGAAGATTATGGTAATGAAGTTAAAAATTTATGTTATGCACATAAAAGATTATATGATTTAACCTCTTTTGATTTATTTAATCCATTTAATATTGTCATTGATTCACCGACAAGAGACTTAGCTTTTTTATATAAAGAAAAAGCAATAAATCTAAATGAACTAATATCAATAATCGATTATTATAAACTTGATCAGATGGAAATATCATTACTTATGGCTCGCGCTTTGTTTCCAACTGCAACATTTGATATTTTAGAAGACTATTTTGCTTTAAAGAAAGATATAAAATTATCGATAGTAAAAAAACATAAAAAAACTAAGCGTGAAGTAAATCTCTTAGTAGAATTACACAAACGCTTAGTAGAAAAATATAAAATTAGACCTATAGAATGGTTATTAAATTATACGAATTAGATAGTAGAGAATTTATTATTTTTACTTTTTTCAATACCTGTCAATAAATGTTTATTTTTCCACTTACCATGTTTCCATCTAATGCAAAATACAACAGCTCTAAAGCATTCATCAAAGCACATTGAAATCCAACATCCTATCAATCCTAAGTTAAGTGGAATTCCTAAAACATATGTTCCGCCAACTGCAAATAACCAACAAGATAATATTGATAACAAAACTGGGAAATTAATATCACCTGCTGTTTGTAAGGCTCTAACAGAAACGATGTTACAAGCTCTTCCTACCTCAAGAAGAATATCTATTGATAAAGCTATAAAGGCCAATTTAGCAGCCTCAGAGTCCTTCATAATGATCATGAACAAAGGATAAGAAACTGACCATAAAATTATGGACATGATAGTTGAAATCGTAATAGACATGACGACTGTATCCTTAAATAGTTTATCAACTTTATCCATTTGATTAGATCCTATATACTCTCCTTCAAGGACTTGCATAGCCTGAACAATACCATTTGCAAACATATAAACAATCATAGTAAAAGTAGTTATATATCCTTTGATATTACCTGCTAAGACGCCAGATGAAGTTGAATTTAAAATTGATAAAATAACTATTTGTGAGAAACTATAAGAAAAATTTTCACCTGCACTTGGAATACCAATTTTTAACAACTTTCCAAATAAAACTCTAGGAAAAGGCATTAATTGTTTAATAGAAAGAGAAATATTAATGTATTTAACGTAGACGATAATTGTAATTATAAGCCCTGCTAATCTACAAGCTGTTGAAGAAATACCAGCACCGACAACACCCATTTTAAAACCATAAATCAAAATAGCATTACCAACAATATTAACAATATTCATAACTAAAGTAATAATTGTTGATTGAATCATTAATTTATTAGATCTGAAATAGGCTGAAAAAGTTGTAATCATTGCCTGAAAAACAATAAAAGTACCTGTTAGTCTCATATAAGAACAAGCTTCATCCATAACCGACGAATCTACCTTCATTGCTACAAAAATATCTTCACAGAAGAAATATAAAAAAGCTGAGAACAAAATTCCTATAACTAAATTAAAGTAAAAACTTAAGGCGTAAATTTTGTCTGCTGATTCTTTATTACCTGATGCATTTAATTGAGTAATTAAAATAATAGAAGCAGTCGATAAAACAGAAAAAACAATCAAAACAAGGTTAGTTAATGTATTAGCTTGAATAATTCCATTAACTGCTGTTTTATTACCTGTCAACATTAATTGATCGACACTACCTATTAACATTTGCAATATTAACTCTAAGAAAATTGGAAGAGCTAATTTAATTAAATATGTGTTTCTTTTAAATGTATTAATTAAATATTTCATAATATAATCACCACCAGACTAGAGATATTATAAAATCATAATTTTAGATAGCAAGAAAAAAGTAATAAATGAGCAATGATAATGCTTACAAAAGAATAAAATATTGCTTTTAGTTTTAGCACTTTTTTAGCACTTGTTTTGCTATCATTTGTACGTACAGACAGGGGAAAGTACTACCTACTAATAAAACTAAGTTTATTTGTAGAAAAAATAAGTCAGGGAAATGTAAGTCATGTACATAAAAGGTTAGATCATAATAATTCTATCTAACAACATTTATGTTATTTGGGGAGAAAATAACATAAAAAACAAAGCAGATTTAACTAATGTTATTTCTGTTTTTTTTACAAAAATATATATAAATAATGTATAATTCTTTTAGGTGAAAAAAATGAAAACAAAATTATTTATTATCTCTTTAATGATATTAACACTAGTCTCGTGTTCAAAAGAAAAAGAACCAGAACATAATTATGGTGATACTTTAACAGTTTATTCTTTTAACGATGTTCATGGTTCAATTGTCGGTGATGGTTCAAATTTTGGATTAGACCAAGCATCTTATTTAATAAAGAATTCGGATAATTACATTCCTCAAATGACCATGCTTCTTTCTTCTGGTGACATGTATCAAGGATCAGGTCTATCAAATTTGACAGATGGTCGCTCAATGGTTGAAGTTATGAACGCCATGAACTTTGACGCTATGGCCATTGGAAATCACGAATTCGACTGGGGTGTTGATACTTTAAAAAACAATATAGAACTATCTAATTTTCCAGTACTATCATATGACGTATATAACAAAAGCAACGATAAAAAAGTAGATTGGCTCGATTCATATACAGTGGTTGAAAAAGGTGGATACAAAATCGGTGTTATTGGAGAAATAGGCAAAATAGAAAGCTCTATCGCCTCAAATATGATTAAAGATTATTATTTTTCACCAAATGTTAAAGAAATCAATTCTATAGCAAAAAAGCTTAAGCAAAAAGAAAATTGTTCAGCCGTATTTCTTATAACCCATAACGGACCTAACTCTGGATATGAAAAGCTTAATAACAATTATGTAGATGCAATCTTTGGTGGTCATACTCACGAAGTCACAAGCAAAACATATAACAATATTCCTTATTATCAAAACGGCAATAAAATTAAGGGTATAACAAAGTTCACAATTAATCTTAAGACTCATGAAAGTGAAGGTGAACTTCATAAAGTTACTACCAAAGAAATTAAAGAAACACCTAAAGACGAAGCTTTAACAAGCATCATCAGTAAATATCAAGAAGAAACAAGCCCAATATTAAATGAGGTTATCGGCAACTTAGAAGGAAAATTAAATTCTAGTGATTTAGGAACTTTAGTTACTAAAGTTATGTTTGAATACGGAGTTTCAAAAGGAATCGATAAAGATAAACTTATTTCTGTCCATAACAAAGCAGGCGTTAGAATCACTTCACTTGGTGAAACAGATCAAACAACTCCGATAACTTATGGACAAGTTTATGAAGCTTTCCCATTCGATAATGATGTAAGACTTGTAAAAGTTAAAGGAAGTTATTTAACAAGCGTTGGCACTACAAACTATGTTTACGGAATTAAAAGTACTGCACTTTTAGACTCTAACACAATATATAACGTAATAAGCATCTCTTACCTTACTGAAAACGAAAATGGAACTCTTTATAATGATGGAGGTGGTGAGTGCTTAGACACACTTCCAACATACTGTAGAGACATAGTTAAAGACTATATAAAAGTTCAAGGAACGATTACTAAAGATTCACTACAATTAAATTATCCTCAATCGTTATCTTTACATATTGAAAAACAAACAATTCAACAATTGCTGTTTTAAAAAAACTGCATTAGGCAAATTCTAATGCAGCTTTTAATTTACATTGATAATCCTTCTTCTACAACCTTTACAGCGTTAACGCCAGGAACTTCTTCACAAAGTATAACTTCAATTCCAGATGATAAAGTTTGATCGATATACATACAACCAGCACAAGCACCCTTCATCTTAACATAGACAGTACCTGAATCTTTATCAAAAGAATCAAACTCAACATCTCCACCATCTCTTTGAATAAACGGTCTTAATTTATCTAATGTATTTTCAATTTGTTGTTCTATTTCATTCATATAACGTAACCTCAACGACAATTAGTATAGCACATTAATTATTTTTTATATTAAATGTGATTATCTACAAAGTTGTAAATTTATATATGAGAGTATTGTGCTAAAACCTAAGCATGAAATTGTAGCAATACCATAATTTGAAAAAAGGCTAAAGCTTGCTTTTATCAAATTTGAATCAGTAACAAAGACAATATTTAAAGAGACAAATGATAATAATAAAACAATGAAATTAATTGTATTGATAAATCTAAATCTCTTTAAGAAAATGGAAATAAGAGTTGTCAAAAGTGGTCCAAATGTTACAACAACATAAACATAATTTAAAGATCCAAAGTCTATGTCTTTAAACATGTCAAAGTTGTATTTGAATAAATCAGTTGTCCATTGACCTGTTGTCCTAAAAATAAAATCTATTAATGTTACATTAACATCTTTATACAATGAAAAGGTAATTCCTATAAAAACATATGCAAGGATTGATATAAAACTGAGAAGCGCGACAATTAAGCTTCCTTTTTTTCTTCTAAGAGCAGCCATGTTTATTAACCTCCATTAATAATAGAATTATATATAAAAAATATGCTATTTGCAACGCATGTATTTATGTTTGCTTGATTGCAATAAACCTAATGTTATATAATTTATAAAGCAAAATTACTAAAATATAAATATTAAGGAGAGTTATTTATGGAAAACTACGTTACCGTACTCGAAATGTATGAATCTTGTCGTGAAGATGAGTGCGCTCTTGATAATAAGAGCATTGCTGTTGACGGATGGGTTAAAAATAATCGACTCTTTGGAAACGTTGGCTTTTTAACCTTTAATGATGGAACATGCTTTAAAAATGCTCAATTAGTATATACCAGTGAAACAGATGGCTTTGAAGAAATTAAGAAATATCGTTTAGGTGCAGCTATTTCTATAACTGGCGTTTTCAAAAGAACACCAGACCAAAAACAACCATTTGAAGTTGCATTATCTTCTTCAACTCTTATTGGAGATGTCGATGAATCTTATCCACTTCAAAAGAAAAAGACATCTTTTGAATTTTTAAGATCTATTCCACACTTACGTCCAAGAACAAATACTTTTAACGCTGTCTTTAGAGTAAGAAGCGTCTTGTCATTTGCAATTCATGAATTCTTCCAAGGTGAAGGCTTTGTCTATGTTCACACACCACTTATAACTTCAAACGACTGCGAAGGTGCAGGTGAAACATTTAAAGTTATGAGTTCAATCGATAAGCCTCTTGAATTCTTTGGTAAAAATGCAAACTTAACTGTCTCAGGTCAATTGCATGTTGAGCCATTTGCTTTAACATTCAGAGATGTCTATACATTTGGACCAACATTTAGAGCTGAAAAGAGCAACACAAAAAATCACGCTGCTGAATTCTGGATGATTGAACCAGAAATCGCATTTGCTGATTTATCTGATGATATGGAACTTATTGAAGATTTCTTAAAATACATAGTTAAATATGTCATGGCAAACTGCCCTGATGAAATCGACTTCTTCAACGAAAGAATTGATCCTACACTTAAGCAAAGATTAAATGACTTTGTATCAAAGCCATTTACCACAATACCTTATACAGAAGCAATTGAAATTCTTAAAAAAGCAGTTGTCGAAGGTCATAAATTTGACAATTCTCACATCGAATGGGGTATGGATTTACAAACTGAACACGAAAGATATTTAACAGAAAAAGTTGTTAAAGGTCCAATGTTCATTATTGACTATCCAAAAGAAATTAAGAGCTTCTATATGAAGCAAAACGACGATGGAAAGACTGTTGCTGCATGCGACTTATTAGTTCCAGGAATTGGTGAACTCGTTGGTGGTTCTGAAAGAGAAGTTCGTTATGATGTTTTAAAAGCCAAGATGGAAGAATTACATATGAATATGGAATTCTATCAATGGTACTTGGATTTAAGACGTTATGGTGGCTGTCCACACGCTGGATTTGGTTTAGGTTTCGAACGTATGATGATGTTTGTCACAGGAATGGAAAACATCAGAGATGTAGAAGCTTATCCAAGATCCTATAAAGAGTTGCAATTCTAATTATGTTTGGTAAGAACAAGAAAAAAGAAGTAGATTTAGAAGAATTGCGTAATGAACAAAATTATCAATATTCTAATCAACCTAATTATTCTCAACAAAATCAATACAATAACGATTTTTACCAAAATCAAAATTATAGCAACAGTTATTTAAACCAACAACAATATCAACAAAATGTCGCTTATGATGATTTAAATAATCAAGAAACTAAACCTGAACGAAAAAAAGTTAAAAGGGCTAAATCAGAAGAAGATAAGTTTAAATCAAAATTAATGAAAAGATACTTCTTAAGAGCAATCTTGATTTGTTTAAATATTCTATTAATAGGATATTTCGTCTATGAAGTAACTATACTCATCAAAAGCGAAATAAATAAACAAAATCTTAAAAAAGAAGCTTATATTCCTCTTTGCTCGCAATCAAAAAAGAAATCAGAAGAATTATATTCAAAATATGAATTAGATGGATATCAGTCTGTTAAAGATTACTCTTTAATAGGTTCAAGTTTATTTTTATCTAACAATAGAGTAGATGCTGAAAATTTAAGTTCATTTTCAACACTTCAATTATCCAATGTCTGTTCTAGCGTTGATAAAGTTGCTTTTGTCGATTCTCTTAGATACGATATTAAAGAAAATGATTTCAACTCTGGAATTAATTTATCGTCACTAGCTTTAACATCTGGAGACTATCTTGTCTATAACAGAACCGAATCAGGAAGCTATCCATTAAAAATAGAAGATACAAATCTATCAGTTTCTTACTACACTCTTCCAAATGAAGAAGGAGAAAGAAATAAAATAACACTATTAAATACAACAATTTCAAAAGCTCTTGTTATTAGAGTGGAGAAAGTTTCAAGTATCATGAACGATTATTATGATTTGGTTGTTGCTTCCACAAAACAAAACATAGAAATTCCTAACTCTTTAAAACAATATAAGATTAAAGTCATATATAGCGAATCAATAGATGAGCTAATTAAAGAATCAAGTTTAATTAATTCACCACGTGCTGTTTTAATCGATGAGCAAGATGAAAAAATAAAATCAGGCTATAACTCTAACAACACTCTTATTTCAAATGGATATGTCGATTCAACAAAAATAGAAACAGGAAAACTATCTGGCTATGACTCAGATGATTTCATTAGAGAGATGTCTGGATATATCCAAAATGCAGGATCTTGCTATTTGTATGACAATCATAATACCTGTAGTTTTAAAGCAAATCAAGTTGGGCATGTAGGCAAAACTGCATATCACATTAATTCAAATTTAGATTTAGAAACTGAATTTAAAAATATTTTATTCTAATCAATACTTTAATAAGACAATTGTGCTATTTGGCTCGGTTGTCTTTTTTATATCAAAAAAAGCTTAATATTCATTAATTAAACGAATATCAAGCTCTTAATATATTTTTAGTTTTGTAACTCTGATAGTTTGTTCAAATCTTTTGTAAAGTATGTCTTTTTCAAGCTACTTATTCTTAACTCACGGGCAATTAACGATTGTATACAAATAAAGAATTTAATTCCTCCATACGTTAATCCAATAAGACATACATATGACAAATATTTACCAAATTCAAAACTCAAGTCAGGATAATGAGTTATTGTTGGCCAATCAACTGGAACGTGTAATCCAAAGAATTCACCCATAGGCCAAACAAAGCCAAAAGAGAGGGTATTAATACTCTTAGCGAAATACTTAAGCCCAATATCGCCTATAATTGTTCCATAAATCAAAAGTGCACTGATAAATACTGCTAAGATTAGAAGTGGAACCCATGTTTTTTTCAAAAAATAAACATTAGATTTATATCTTGCTACTTTTCCAAAAGTTTTTGAATCAACAATAACGCGTGCTTTCATGATGTCATACATCATAAAATCAACTTTTTTGCCTTGTCGACGCATGACATTTCTTACTAAAAGAGAAAGATATCCAACTAATACGATAATCAAAAGAACAATTAAACAAATAGCAATAAGAACTCTTTTGTCATTTTCCGAAAGTTTAATAAGCATTGTAAACATAATTACTCATTCCTTCCATTGTTATTTTGATCATACTGATTATTGTTAAAATCATTTTGACCATAATTGTTATTATATTGTTGATTGTTGTTATTGTATTGGGTTTGCTGCTGAGGATTTATATTTGTTTGTCCACCTTGTGGTTGATAATTATTCGAATTCACTTGTGGATTATTAAAGTTTCCAAATTGATTATTAACTTGTCCATTGTTATATGAGTTAAAATTTGATGGTCCTGGTTGTTGTTGATAATTTGGATTGTTATATTGCGGAGCAGGTTGAGGCTGTGGCTGAGGTTGATATGTAGGTTGTTGGAATTGTGGTTGATAAAGATATTGCTGTTGAGGATAAATATCCTGTCTATTTGTCGTTCCATATCTAAAATCAAAACTTGGATTAGATAAAATAATCTTTGCTTTTTTATCATATTCAGTTTCAATTGTTAAGTGATTCTTAGAAAAGAGCTTAACTATAGCTTTTATAACCATATAAATAAATAACATTAGGCCATAAACTATATACAACGCAAAAAATAGTAGCCATAAAGGGCTAGAAATTATTACGATAAATCCACGTCCACATGTTTTTAAAAATGAAAGCATAAATTTACTCCATTCTTATTCTACCATATTATTGTCAAAATAAAACGAATTCAATGTTAGTTTTTCGTGTTTGTGCATATAGCTGTACATTGTTATAAATATGCAGCTAATAATAATAGTTATAATTTGTGGGGCTAAAACAAGTGAATTTAAATTATTTCCTATTCCAACGAAAATATACAAACTTACAAAAATTGATATTATTAATAAAATCGATAAAATAATCTTATTAATCTTGCACTTATAAGAAAATTCATAAATTATATTTATAGTTCCGTATAAAACCGAATATCCTAATAACAAATAAGATATTGCTTTATTTTTAATTAATAAAGACAAAAGATAAAACAAAAGATTTATCCCAACTAAAATATAGAACTGATATCTATTATCGTATGTGGAAACATTGAATTTTTTCATTTCATCTTGAACAGTCAAGGTCATTATTAATGTTTGAATAACTGACAAAGCAAAAAAGAAGAGAGGAGCAATTAGTTTAAATTGACTTTCTTCCAATCGAAAAAGATTAGAAAAAACTAAAAACAAATCAATTTTATAAATAAAATTTATCAAATATATAGCTACGTATGACAATAAAAAACTTATAGTTGACGTACCTAAAAATAGTAAAGATCTATCAAGTTTGAAATTAACTAAATTTCCATATACTAATCCAATTATGACATTAGGTATCAAATAAAATAAGCCTTCTTGAATATCTATAAAAGAAATCAAAACTACAGCTAATAAAAAAATAAATTGGTTTTTCAAACTTGATCTAATAGCTAATAGTGCTGAAAGAAAAGGAATAAAAATGATCATTAAAAATGAAGAGAATGGAATTACATAACTTAATCCCAAAAATATAATGCTTAAACTAAGTGCAATTCCAGCTAAAGCTATCTCCCTATTTTTAACTAAATTTCTTTTACTTTTCATATTGTTTATTATACCATCTTTTTTGCATTAGCTTACTATAAGTAAGCTTAATTATGAAAAACCATACTAAATTAGTCTATAAGTCAGTAGAGAATAGGTATAGATTATGGTATGATATAGCTAGCTTTTTTAAAGGAGAGACTATGAGCGTAGAAACAAATGAAAACTCTGTTAAAGAAAATTCAACTGAGCCTAAAAAGAAAAAAAAGCTTAGCAAACAACAAAGAAACTATATTTTTTATATCATATTAATTGTATTTGTCAGTGCATTATCTATTTACTATATAGTTAAAAATGATTTTAACGAAGTTATACGTACCATCACAAAAGCCAAAATCGGTCCAATATTAGCAATGTTTGGATTAGTTATTATTTCTTTCATATTTGAAGGACTTATATTAACTTTATTTGCTAGACTTTATAAGAAAAAATATCACTTATATCAAGGTGTTTTTAACGGATTAATAGGTGTATTCTTTAGCGATATCACCCCTTTTGCTAGTGGCGGTCAATTTGTTCAAGCCTACACTTTTTCAAAACAAGGCGTTAAAGTAGCTAACTCTGCTTCAATTCTTGTTATGCACTTTATTATTTATCAAACAGCCATAATATTATACGGCGCTGTAGCTTTTATTTTTGGATATGAAAATACAATTAAATTAATGGGTAATATTAATTTCTTTGGCATTTCATTTTCGCCTATTTCACTATCAATTGTCGGCTTTGCTATTAATATTTTTGCAATACTTAGTTTGTTTGTATTAGCTTATTGCAAACCTCTACATCGCTTTATTTTAAATACAGGCATAAATTTATTTGCAAAATTACACTTAGTTAAAAATCCAGAACAAAAGAGAAAAGATCTCACTGTTAAAGTTGCAACATTTAGAGTTGAGCTAAGAAGATTAATGAGCAACTTTGGAATGCTCATAGCTGTTATTATTTTAATGCTTTTAAAAATGACATTACTTAATTCTCTTCCATATTTTGCTGGATTAGCTATGGGCGAAGATTTAAGTGGTAAATATTTGCAATGTCTATGGTCAAACTCATATTTAACAATGATAACTTGCTTTATTCCTATTCCAGGAGCTTCTGGAGGCGCCGAACTTGCATATCAAGCATTATTTAGTCACATATATAGTTCAAATGCTGTATTAAGCGCTAGTAACCTTCTATGGCGTGGTATTAGTTATTATTTCGGATTAATTCTTGGTGGAATTATTTTCTTTAGTTATCACGAATCACCCAAAAAATATGCTGTTTTAGCAGATACAAGGACTTTTATCGATTTAGAAATTATCGCTTTAGCTAGAAGTGAAAAAGAAGCATCCACCTATGAAATGCTTTCAAGCAGAGATGCAAAAATAGAACAAGAAAGAAAAAAAGGTGCTAAATTATTAGATGCTAAAGCTGTTAAAAGATCATTTAATAAGATTAATAAATTGATTCAAGCATCTGAAGATTCTGAAAAAATAGATGATGGAATAAATGAAGAAACATACGAAAAAACTAAAAAATATTTAAAGATTGTTTTTGAAGAGACACAACAACAAGAAAATATTTCAAATAGCGAAGTTGATGAAGAGATAACCAAAGAATTAGAAAAAGATAGACAAGCTTTGGAAAGGAGTTCTTCTAAAGAAGAAGATCAAAACAATTAGCGAGGTACAAATATGAAAATCGGATTATTTTCAGACACATATCCACCAGAAATAAATGGAGTTGCAACTGCAACTGCAACTCTATGCAAAGTTCTTAAAAATCACGGTCACGAAGTTATTGTTGTTACCACAGCACCTAAAAACCAAAAGAAGATAACATATGAAAACGGTGTATGCCGAATTCCAGGAATAGTTATGAAAAGACTCTATGACTATAAGCTTACTTGGATTTGGAATAAACGTGTTGCTAACTTCATAAAAAAATTTGATTTGGATATCATTCATGTTCAAACCGAGATTGGTATTGGCATATTTGCTCGTTTAATAGCAAAAAAATATAAAATACCTCTAGTTTATACATATCACACTATGTATGAAGACTATACATATTATGTTACTAAAGGCAAAAAACACTTCGATAAATTTGCTAAAAAAGTCGTTGCTGAGTTTTCAAAAGCAGTAGGCGATAGTTCAACTGAATTTACCACGACATCTGAAAAGACAAAAAATGCTCTAAGAAGATATGGAGTTACTAAATATATCAATATTGTTCCAAACGGAGTTGATATGAGTTCTCTAAAAAGAGAAAAAATCGATGAAAATGAATTGATTAAATATAGAAAAGAAAACGGATTAGAAGATAAATTTATCATTCTTTTATTAGGCCGTGTAGCTAAAGAAAAAACCCATGACGTCGTCATAGATAACGTCAAAAAATATATCAATGATACAAAAGATGATTCGATTGAAATACTTGTCGTTGGAGATGGACCTGATAAAGCTTCTTTAGAAAATCACGTTAAAGAAATCGGTATGGATGAACACGTTAGATTTATTGGTAAAGTTATGCATGAGAGAGTTCCATTCTTTTATGCCTTAGCTGATCTTTATTGTTCTGCATCTATCACTGAGACTCAAGGCCTTACTTTTAATGAAGCAATGGCTATGCAAACACCAGTTTTAGCAAGATATGATGATAACCTTAAATACTTATTAAAAGATGGAGTAACAGGTTTTTGTTTTGATACACCTGATTCTTTTGTAAAAAAATTATCTTATATTAAGCAGTTAGATAAAGAATCTATAGACAAAGTAATCAAACAAGCTTTTGATACAAATAACGACCAATTTTCCTTAGATAAATATTATGAAAGGATGATTAAAGTCTATGAAAGAGCAGTTAGACAATACTGGTAAAGTAATTGCTAAAATCAACACTCGTCAAGGTAAATTCACAATCTATTTTGATAGTGGAGAAAAAATAGAACTTAATGAGATTTCATATTTATCATGCGGTTATCTCTATAGTGGAAAACAGATTGATATATCTCAATTAGAAAAAATAATCTATTTAGCGAAGCTCCAAGAAGGAATAAACTACATCAATAACCTTTTAGCTAGAAATCTTTATACATCGCATGAGTTAATAAATAAACTTCAAAATACCAAAAAATACGATTTAACTGATGCCGAAAAGATTGTTGAAATATTTATAGATAACGGAAGAGTAAACGATAAAAGTTACGCCACTGAATTAATTGAAGACCTTAAAGAAAAAGGAAAATCAAGAGAATATGCTTATCAAAAAATGATGAGCAAAATGTTTAATTACGAACTAATAAAAACTTTATTAGAAGATTATGAAGAAAACGATGAAGCCGTTTATACTCTTATTGAAAATTGTAGTAAAAGATACAATTCAAAGCCTTATGATGTTAAAAAGAAAGCAATTTATAACTATTTAATCTCAAAAGGATTCAATCACGAAAAAGCTCATGAATATGTTGATAAGTATTATGAATTAAATGGCGGTAAAGACGAAGAAAATGAAACAAAAATTCTTTATAAGGCTGCTAATAATGCTTATAACTCAGCTCTATCTAGAGGGAAAAATCCTTATGATTCAAAACAAAAATTTATAAGATATTTACTATCTAAAGGTTTCAAATATAACGACATACTCGAATTATTAGAAGGAGGAGAATATGAGTTTGATTAAAGAAGCAATTACAAACGGAGGAAGATTTGTTGGAAATCTTCTTATAAAAACAAGTACACGTGGTGTTACAAATAACGGATTACCATATTATACAGTTGTATTCCAAGATATTAGTGGCGTCCTTGAAGCTAAAAAATGGGACGCAACAGCTGAAGATGATATTATCCTTACACCTGGAAAAGTAGTCTATGTTGAAGGTGAAGTCATAAACTACAAAGGCAAACCACAAATGAAAATTTTAAATCTTTTAAGCATACCTCAAAGCACAATAGATATGCGAGAATACATAGTCTCCTGCCCAATGAGTGATGATCAATTAAAAAAAGAAGTTTATGGATATATCGATCAAATAGCTAACGAATCAATGCGCGAGTTAGTTAAAACAATGATTAAAGATAATGAAGAAAAATACTTCACCTATCCAGCAGCAATGACATTCCACCATTCTTATAGAGGGGGTATTGCATATCACTCTTTAAGCGTAATGAAACTTAGTTTAGCTATCCAACAAAGATATCCTTATTTGTTAAAAGATTATTTGATTGCTGGTTCACTTTTACACGATATAGGTAAAATCGTTGAATTGAGTGGCAATATAGGAACTCAATATACACCTGAGGGAAAGATGCTCGGTCATATTTCTATCGGTGCTAGCATGGTTGCTTCCTACGCTGATAAACTTAAAACTGACTTAGAAGTTAGAAACATTCTTATACACATGGTTCTTTCTCATCACGAAAAGCCTGAGTATGGATCTCCTGTCTATCCTCAAACAGCTGAAGCAGTTGTATTACATTTTGCAGACGACATAGACTCCAAAATGGATATATTAGAGACAGCTTTAAAAGATATTAAAGAAGGAGAATATACTGTTAAACTTACACCATTTGACAGTAGAATGTTCTATAAAACACATAAATAATTAAAAGCTTTATTTTGTCATATGCATTGATGTTTAAATCAAACAATATCGACAAAATAAAGCCTTTTTTTATAAATTTATTTCATGAAATGTGTCGTTTTTTACACTTTAATTGAACATTATTTAAAATTGTTTTAAAATGCACTTGTTGAGATGGGAAAGGGGAATAGGTGGAGGAGAGAATATGTTAACGATTTTTATAATTGAGGACGACCACAATTTTTTAGTAAATACAATAAATGGAATCAATATGTCAAAAGATTTTAAAATTGTAGGAACGTTACAAAAAGGAAGCGATATAAAACAGCATATAGAAGACGTAATAAAAGCTGATATTATCTTAGTAGATGAGAGTATACCTGAAATTAGTCCTGTAGGTATAATGTCATTAATAAATGCTGAATGTGTTAAAAGACCTTCAGGAGCAAAGAGTATTAAAGCAATTATGAGCGATAATATTACGCCTAAAAACATTAAAAAGTATATGGATTATGGTTATCAAGCTGTTATTGATAAAAACCTATCCGTCATTGAAAATTTAAATATGTTAGAGAGATTATATATGGAAAAGCAAAAAAGAATTATGAACTATGAAAAATATATAAATTACAAAATTGATATACCAGAATTTCATGGTTATTTAACAAATATATTACATGAAGTTGGTATACCTGCATCACTTAAAGGATATATGTATTTAAAAAGAGCTATAGAAATTGCCTTTTTATGTTTAGATACAGTTGTAGGTGGAATAACAAAAATAATATATCCTTCTGTTGCCGAATATTATAATACAACTCCATCTAGAGTAGAAAGAGCAATGAGACACGCTATTGAAACAGGATGGTTACGTGGAAATGTAGATATTATTGAAAACATATTCAGCTATTCATATTCATCAGAAAAAGGTAAACCAACAAATGGTGAATTTATAGCAAACATAGCTGATCATTTAGCTGTTAAGTTTAGAGATGAACAAAGAAAGATAATTGAAAAAATAGAAAATACAAATAACGTCAATAAACAAATTGATAAATATAGCTATTCTATAATGTAAAAAAGACATCCTAGAGATGTCTTTTTATAATCCAAGTTTAATTTGTGAAGCGACAGCTGGAAGATTAAATGTCTCAATACTATTTGGAACAAAATTAAGTTGTAATCCATCATCCTTTTTATATCTTGGTATTACATGAATGTGGAAGTGCATTACTGATTGTCCAGCAATTTCGTTTATATTAGTTATGACATTAGCTCCTTCAGCACCTAATTGACTAATTTGTGCTTGAGCAATCTTTTGTGCTACAGCATAAGCTTTTCCAAGAAGATCCTTAGGAACTAAAGTAAAGTTAGCAAAATGTTCTTTTGTTATAACCAATGTATGTCCCTTAGATGCTGGATTAATATCTAGAAAAGCTAAAATATCTTGGTCTTCATATACTTTAGCACAAGGTATCTCACCTTTAACCATTTTACAAAATATACAATTATCCATAATAAGCTCCTTTATATAGTAATATTATAACTCACTGTTAAAAAAAAGCTATAAGCTCATTTTGAACTTATAGCTTAATTTTTAATAGTTATTTATTTATCTTCTTCGAAGACATCTGGGTAGTTAGTCTTGATGTAGTTATAAACATCTTCATCATGATAACTAAGTTTAGCATTCTTAAGATAATAAACTGTTGAGTTCTTTTCGTAGTTAGAAGTAGTTGTCATTTCGTAAGCAACTTCAAGAGCTCTAGCTTTTTTACTTGCTGCAACTTCTTCAGAATCATCTGATTTACGTTCAAGAGCAGAGTTTGTAATTACATCGTTAATTTCAACAATATAATATGTCTTGGATGAGCTATCATAATAGACAACACTATCAGCATCTGTTGAATTGCTTTCAGTAAGTGGAGAAGTTAAGTAACGTTTTCCATTTTTCATTGTAACTGTGACATCTTTCTTTGTTGAAGAAGAATCAATGTTATAGTTACTTGTGAAAATACGTGACTTTAATTCTGATGGTAAACTTGATAAACCATTAGATTTAAGATAGTAACCTTCAGTAATATAATCTTCTTTTCTTAAACTATTTCTTGCTAATTCAATACCTTTTGCTAAGGAATATGTGTAGCTTCCTGTATATTTGCTTTCGAGGTTTAAATCAGTCTTGTCTTTATCTGATAAATCAATCTTAGTAACATCTTCATCAATCTTATCATTTAATGTTGTAATGCCTAATGTGTGAAGAGTATCTAATGTTGTTCCATCAGATTCTTTAATATCAATGCCTCTCCAAAGTCTTCCTAAGACTTCAAGATTGCCTTCACCATCTAATGGTGTTTCAGTATCGATATAATTTTTAACAAAGTATTTAACTAACTTTGCAGCCATACCTGGCTTATCTGTGCTATCAGAAATAGCAATTAATTTAACCTTACGGGCATTTGTGCTTCCAATTGAAGAATAACTTTCGTTATAAATATAATCGGAAATTAATCTCTTCTTTAAAATGCTTGGTTTGACAACTTTTTCAATGTATTCAGAGTAATCGCATTTAAAGATATCGGCATAAGTGCTATCAGAAGTAATAACATAATCTTTATTTGCACCTTCGGCTGGGCAAGTAACGTTATAAAGATTCTTAGTTAATGAAGCAACATATTTTTCTTCATTGAACTTGTAGTCTTTATCGTATGTGCCTGAACTGACTGCATCAATTAAATATTGTTCTTCTTGTTCTTTAAGCCAATCAGGATCAATCCAATCAGCAGTTGTTGTGTCGTTCATTTTTTCATCAGCAATACCTAATAAAATCTTGTCTAATACTTTTGAAGCAACTGTATCACCATTGTTAACTGCATCATAGAATTTTTCATATGAGTTATATGGATTGTCGTTTACATCAACAATCTTGTCACTAGCATTAGTAGGATAATTCTTTTTAGAACTGCTGCTATTGCAAGAAGTAAGTAATAATGTAATTGAAGCAACACTTAAAATGCTTAATACAAATTTATTTGACATAACATGTTGTTCCTTTCTCGATTGAGCCATCGCCATTATAGAAAACATCAATACAACCTTCTGGTAAAATTCTACCAACTAAGTCTCTTTGTACACCTAACATATCAATGTATGATGTCCAGTTGTTTTCATATGTTTCGTTAGCTGTTGTCTTTGAACTTTCTTCAACAGAACTAATATACTTTTCAATTAAGTTATTAATATTAGCTGGGATTGTAACTTTATATTCTGAAATAGCCTTAGCTAAATTTGATCTGTAAATTTCAAAGTTGATATTTGAGAAAACATTCTTTGATGCATCTTTAATTTCGGTTGCACGATCTGTATATGTTTTTCTGTTATCAGTCTTGATGAAATTAATGTATGTTGGTTCTAAATCTGGATTTCTATCTGTTGTTGATGGGATATCAAGATTATAGTAATAATCAAGTGTATCTGTACCAACAAATGGACTTCTTTGAGCGATGATGAAGTGTATGCCTTGGTAGCCACTATCACCAGAACCTGTTCCAGCTCTTGTAACTAAGATTGGATTTTGATTTTCGTCACAAAGAATGTATTTATCACTTGTTTCAACTTCTGAAAGTGATGTTTGTCCTAAACCATCAGAGCCTGAATTTGTAAAGCTCTTGAGTTTGACATTGCTCATCTTAACAAATCCGTGTGGGATATTGCTTTCATCGATATTACCATCTTTTGGAGAATAGTAAATGAGTGATGTACCGTGGTTATTAAGATACTTATTGAATAAAATATTTCTTGGATAGTTGACTTCACTTGCGTTATCGACACTATTCTTGTCTTTATTCTTTGTAACATCTGCATATGTTTCTAATTCTTCAAAGACATATGATGGAATGCCGAATAAACCATCACCAATGACTGAATCAGCATCATCTGGAATATTTAAAGCACTCTTTACAGCTGCTCTTTCTGAAGATGTCTTTTCATTGAAATAAGCATCATAAGCATAAAGGCTATACTTGAATTCATTAACAAATGATGTTGATGTACTCATAATACCTGTATCACCAAAGTTAGCAGCAGATGATGTATCGTCACTTGCAGCTCTTGCAACTTCACCGAATGTTTCTTCGCCTGATGTTAAACGGCTATAAACATTAGCTAATTGTTTAGCGTCATCTTCGCTGATCTTTCCATCGACAATTTGATCGCTGGATGCATCAACTTTAACTAAAATATGACGGACGTGATATGGATGATATTCTTCGATGAATTTGTGAATTAATCCATCATACTTTCTATCTCCATTTGCATCTTTTTCACCTAAATAGGTGTCATCATCATAGAAAGCATTTTCGTTTGCTTTTTGTTTTTGTTCGAGCACGTAAGAATTTCTTAATTGCTCCATTGTTTTGAAACCACTAGATGCTAAAAGAGCTTCTCTTTCTTCTTTTTCGCTAGTTCCATTTGTTTTAGCATTATCTGAAACAGTTTGATTAAAGTCATCAATCTTTGCTTGAACTTCAGATTCCATTGCAGCTGTTGTAGGTTGGACTAACCAAACTAAAATGTTGTTGATAGCTTCATAATATGCTTTAGCACCATCAATGTTATTGTTGTATTCTCCGTAGATATCATCTACTTTAATATCTTTACCATTAACAGTAATTAAGACACCTTCTTTCCAGGTATATGGGTCAGAGGCACAAGAACCAAGGAATGTGGCTGACATAAGAGATACGAGTGAAAGTGTCAAAAGGCGTTTTTTCATATATTTCCTCCTTTATATTCAACTAACTAATAATAGAATAAATTAGCTTCAGTTTCAAGAAATATCGTACATATTTATGCTCTTTTTTATATATAAATATAAATATTATTAACAAAACATTAATATTTGACTTTTTTTCAATAGAACAAAAGCCTATTTTTACATTTCAAAAGAACAAAAAATAAAGTTTATACATAGTATAACATGGAAACCGGAGGTAAACATGATTCCATCTAGAGGTGCCGGTTGTGGCGGCACAAACAACTTCTTTTCCTTCATTTTAATACTATTCATCCTCATTGCTATCATCGGCTGTGGATGTTGTTAGGAGGTGTACAAGATGAACAACTATTTCTGCGTCATTCTCGTTTTATTCATTCTCTTAGTGATTGTCGGTTGTGGCGGTTGGTTTAACGGCTGCGGTTGCGGCTGCTAGCTTTTGGAGGCAAGAGTAATTCTTGCCTTTTTTATTTTTTATCGTTTTATTTGAATTAAAAATACTATGGCGTTACAATACTAAGCCGTAGGAGCCTAGATTCATGAAAGAACTAATTATAAAAGACTTAGAAGCCGAAGTAGAAGGCAATAAAATCCTAAAAGGTGTAAATTTAACTATTAATGGTGGCGATACTCTCGCATTACTTGGTCCAAACGGACACGGAAAATCAACTTTGTTAAATGTTTTAATGGGACACCCTCATTACAAAGTAACAAATGGCAGTATAACTTATGATGGAAAAGATTTATTAGCTATGAGTGTAGATCAAAGATCAAAGCTTGGTATTTTCATGGCTTTCCAAAATCCACCAGAGGTTGCTGGTGTTATTAACATTGATTTTTTCAAGCAAGCAATTAATTCTCATAGAGAAAAGCCAATATCTCTTTTAGAATACTATAGAAATTTATCTAACGCTTATAAAGAAGTTAATCTTCCTGACTCAATGAAAGAAAGACACCTAAACGAAGGCTTTAGTGGTGGAGAAAAAAAACGCAACGAAATTCTTCAAATGCTTTTATTAAAACCTGAATTTTGCTTATTAGATGAAATCGACTCAGGTCTTGATGTTGACGCTTTGAAATTAGTTAGTTCAGCAATAGTAAAGCAAAAAGAAGCTGGAGATTCATTTTTAATCATCTCTCACTATGCTCGTTTATTTGAAATGGTTAAACCTACACGTGCAGCAATAATGATTGATGGAAGAATCGTTGTTGACGGTGGCCCAGAACTTGTTCAAAAAGTTGATACACAGGGTTATGAATGGATTAAAACAGAATACGGAATTGAAATTCAAAAAGAATCTGATAGACCAGTAATATTAGAAAACTGTGCTGTCAAGAAAGTGATTTAATATGACAAGCAACATAATTGAAATCACAAAAAACGAACATTTATCTATAACAAATTTTGATCAATTATCTAATATCGTAATTAAATCAGGCGCAGATTTTAAACTTGAATTAATTAGGTTAAACGAAAAAGAAGAACTTAATACCAACTTTTCAATTTCAGTAGAAAAAAATGCTAAAGTTGAAATTGTCATAGTTGATTTAAGCAATAGAAATTCAACTATTGAAGGAACTGTTACTTTAGACGATTTTTCTGAAGCAACATTAAAATTAGGCGCATTAAGTGACTCTATATCACATAAAAAATACATTCTAAACGTTGATCAAAAAGGAGTTAAATCAAAATCCTTAGTAAGCATGTTAGGCGTTGCTACAGATGAATCAAAACTTGAATTTTTAGGTTCGACAAAAATATATAAAGGAGCTATCAAGTCTACCGCTCGTCAAGAAAGTAGAATTGCTGATTTATCAGACAAAGTTAGAAGCGTTTGTTCACCTGCTCTTTTAATTGACGAAAATGATATTATGGCTAGCCATGGTGCAGCTTTAGGTCAAATTGAAGAGAATCAATTATTCTATCTTATGTCTAGAGGATTAACAAAACAAGAAGCAGAAACAATAATTACTCTTGGATATCTTAAACCAGTAATCAATTTAATTGACTCTAAAGAAAGCCAAGAAAAATTAAGTGAATATATCGAAAGTAAGGTGAATCATCATGCTCGATCCATATAAAATTAGAAAGGATTTTCCAATGTTCGATAACTGTCCTACTATGCAAGGACATCCTTTAGTGTATCTAGATAATGCTGCAACGACATTTAAGCCTCAATGTGTAATTGACGCTATATCAGAATATTATTCTAGTTATACTGCTAATTCTCATCGTGGCGATTATGACTTAGCCCATAAAGTTGATGTAAAATATGAAGAGGCAAGAAACATCGTAGCAAAATTTATTAATGCCGAGCCAAATGAAGTAGCTTTTACATCTGGCACTTCTATGTCTATGAATATGATTGCTTATGGGCTTGCAGAATTACTCGATGAAGGCGATGAAATTTTATTAAGTGAAGCTGAGCACGCTTCAAACGTTTTACCTTGGTTTAAAATTGCTGAAATAAAGCATTGTACAATTGGTTATATTCCACTCACAGAAGATGGACGGATGACTGCAGAAAACTTAAAAAATTCTATTACTCCAAAAACTAAAGTAATATCTTTAGCCCAAGTAACAAACGTCTTAGGATACACAGTTGATGTTAAAGAGCTTGCAAAAATTGCTCATGAACATAATGCCTTATTTATAGTTGATGGAGCCCAAAGTGTTCCACATATGAAAGTAGACGTTAAAGATATCGATTGTGATTTTTTAGCTTTTTCAGGACATAAAATTTGTGGGCCAACTGGAATTGGAGTAATGTACGGAAAGTATGAACTCTTAAAGAAAATTTCTCCTCTTCTTTCAGGTGGTGGTATGAACACAAGATTTGAAACATGTGGAAATGTTTCACTTCAAATTCCGCCTTTAAAATTTGAAGCAGGTACACAAAATATTGCTGGAGCTATCGGATTAGCACGCGCTATTCAATATGTCGAATCTATCGGATTAGACAATATTAGAGAATACGAAGCAAAATTAAGAAAAAGAGCTATTGATGGCTTAAAGAAAATTCCAGGCGTAAAAGTATATAATCCTGATGCTGATTCTGGAATTATCACTTTTAATATTGATGGTGTTTTTGCTCAAGATGCTGCGTCACTATTTAACTCTTATGGAGTATGTGTGCGTTCTGGTCAACATTGTGCAAAAATATTAATGAACTTTTTAAAAACAACTGCAACTCTTAGAGCATCGATATATTTTTATAACACAGAAGAAGATATAGATGCCTTCTTAGAAGCTTGTAGACATGGAGGTGATTTCTTAGATGCCTTTTTTAAATGATCCAATGTTGCTCCGTGAAATAATCATGGATCACTATCAAAACCCTAGAAACAAAGAAGAAGTTAACGACCCACGCTATAAAACAATAAGAATGGATAGCGCATCTTGTATAGATGACATTTATATTCAAGTGTTAATTGAAGATGATATTGTCAAAGATTGTAAATTCCATGGAGTAGGTTGTGCAATTTCTACTGCATCAACTTCTATAATGACTGAACTAGTTACTGGTAAAAGCGTTAAAGAAGCTGAAAATATTATGCAAAACTACCAAAATATGATTTTAGAAAAGCCTTATGATCCTGAAGTTCTTGGTGAAGCAATAGCTTTTATGAACACTTCTAAACAAGCATCAAGAATTAATTGTGCAACAATAGGCTGGAGAGGACTTGAAGAAATCTTTGACGAGGAGGAACACCACCATGAGTAATGAAAAACCAAATATCGGTGGAGAATACAAATACGGTTTTAAAGATAAAGATGTCTCAATTGTCAAAACACCTAAAGGAATTAATGAAGATATTGTCAAAGAAATATCTACATTAAAAAATGAGCCATCTTTTATGACTGAATATAGACTTAAAAGTTTAAAAGAATTTGAAACACACCATCAACCAAGTTTTGGCCCATCTTTAGATTTTTTGCAATTCCAAGACTACACTTACTTTACAAGAACATCAAATGGCGTTAAAAGCAATTGGGAAGAAGTTCCAGAAACTGTCAAAAACACCTTTGACAAATTAGGTATTCCAGACGCAGAGCAAAAATATTTAGCTGGTGTTTCCACACAATACGAATCAGAAGCTGTATATCACAATATGCTTCAAGAAGTCGTTGATAAATGCGTTATTTTCTTAGATACAGACACTGCATTAAAAAAATATCCAGATTTATTTATGAAGTACTTTGGAAAATTAGTTCCATATACTGATAATAAATACGCAGCTTTAAACGGAGCTTGTTGGTCTGGTGGTTCTTTTATATACGTTCCAAAAGGTGTTACTTTAGATAAGCCCCTTCAATCCTATTTTAGAATCAACAACGAAAGAAGTGGACAATTCGAAAGAACACTTATCATAGTCGATGATGATGCAAGTTTGCATTATGTCGAAGGATGTACCGCACCACTTTATTCAAAAGACTCACTTCACGCTGCAGTTGTTGAAATATTTGTTGGAAAAAGAGCTAAATGCAGATACTCAACCATCCAAAACTGGTCAGATAACATTGTTAACTTAGTTACAAAAAGAGCAATAGTTGATGAAGATGGGTTGATGGAATGGGTTGATGGAAACATAGGCTCTCAAACTAATATGAAATATCCTGCTTGTGTTTTAAAAGGAGATAGAGCTAAAGGTTCATGTATTTCTATCGCTGTTGCAAGCAAAGGCCAATATCAAGATGCTGGCGCTAAAATGATACATATTGGCAAAGAAACAACTTCAACAATTATTTCAAAATCGATTGTTAAAGAAGGTGGCGTTGCTAATTACCGTGGCTTAGCTGAAATTACTCCTTCAACTAGCGGTTCGCACAGCCATATCGAATGTGACACCTTAATACTTGATGACAAATCCAAATCAGATACAATTCCAACAAATATCGTCAGTAATAGTTCTTCGTTTATTGAACACGAAGCAACAGTTAGTAAGATAAACGATGATGAATTGTTCTATTTAATGAGTCGAGGCCTTTCAAAGAAAGATGCTACACAAATGATTGTTATGGGATTCATTGAACCGTTCTCTAAAGAATTACCTATGGAATATGCTGTTGAACTAAATCAACTTATTAAATTTGACATGGAAGGTAGTATAGGATAATGAAAGAATCATACGATATAATCGTTGTAGGTGGTGGACACGCTGGAAGTGAAGCTGCACATGCTGCAGCTACTTTAGGAATGGACACTTTATTACTATGTCTAAATATTAAAATGATTGCTAACATGCCATGCAACCCACATATTGGTGGCAGTGCTAAAGGCATAGTCGTCAGAGAAATTGATGCTCTTGGCGGAATAATGGGCAAAGCAGCTGATGCTAATTACTTGCAAATTAAAATTTTAAACATGTCAAAAGGACCTGGAGTTAGATCGCTACGTGCCCAAGAAGATAAAAAAACATATCCAGCATATGTTCAAAATTTATTACAAAATACTCCTAATTTAGAAATTGTTGAAAAGGAAGTTACAGAAATTATTACTGAAGGCGATAGAATTGTCGGCGTAAAATTAAAAACAGGCGAAATAGTAAAATCTAAGGCTGTTATATTAACAACTGGAACTCATCTTGATAGCACAATAATGCGTGGACACAACGTTACAAGCGGTGGACCAGACGGAGAAAATGCTGCACATGGTCTATCTGATTCATTAAGAGAGCATGGAATTGAACTATTTAGGCTTAAAACTGGTACCCCTCCAAGAATTGTTCCTTCATCAATAGATTACTCAAAACTAGAGCCTCAATATGGTATGGATGGACAACTAGCTTTTTCCTTTGACACTAAAGAATTCAAGCCTTTAAAAGATCAAGTACCTTGTTACTTAACTTATACTAACGAAAAAACACATGAGATTATTAGAGCTCATTTAAATGAATCTGCTATGTATGGTGGAGTTGTTAAAGGTGTTGGCCCAAGATATTGTCCATCTATAGAAGATAAAGTAGTGAGATTTTCTGAGAGATCAAGACATCAATTATTCTTAGAACCAGAATCTAATTACTTTGAATCCATTTATGTTCAAGGCTTTTCTACATCGATGCCTATAAACGTTCAAGATGAAATGATTCATTCTCTTGTTGGTTTAGAACATGCAGAAGTTATAAAATATGCTTACGCTATTGAATACGATGCAATTAAGCCTTTACAATTTGATGAAACACTTCAATTAAGAAAATATAAAGGATTATATGGTGCCGGTCAAATAATTGGTACATCAGGATATGAAGAAGCTGCAGCATTAGGACTTATGGCAGCAATCAACGCTTCTTTATATATTAAAGGCGAAAAGCCATTTATTCTAAGAAGAGATGAAGCATATATCGGTATTATGATAGATGACTTAGTTACAAAAGGTACGACAGAGCCTTATAGATTACTATCCTCTAGATCTGAGTATAGACTATTAACTAGATCAGATAACGCTGATGATAGATTAATGGAATATGGTTATAAACTTGGATTAAATTCTCAAGAGAGATTTGATACATATTTGGAAGAGCACAAAGAAATAGAAGACACAAAACAACTTTTAAAAGAAATCCACGTAGGAAAGAACGAAAAAGTAGTTGAGTATGTCAAAAGTAAAGATTATCTAGATGTAGATCCAAACGTTTCATTCGATTCTTTATTAAGAAGACAAAGAATTAACTATAATGGTTTAAGAGATACAGAGCCTTCTTTGCCACACTTATCTGATAGACAAACATTCAAATTAGAAACAGATATCAAATACGAAGGATATATCAATTTAGAAATTAAAGAAGCTCAAAAAATCAAGTCATTAGAAGAATTATTAGTTCCAAGCGATTTAGATTTCTTACATCTCGATGGAATATCTCTCGAAGCAAGAGAAAAACTTAATCTAATCAAACCAAAAACTGTCGGTGAAGCATCAAGAATTACAAATGTTCACCCTGCTGATATAAACAACTTAATTCTTCACATAAAAAAATACAACACAAAATAAAATCTAAACACGTGTTCAAATAAATATTACTTAACAAATTTATACACGTGTTTTTTTATATGCGTTAATTTTTATATTATAACAATATAATTTAATTTATTTACATTATATAACCTTGTGATTATAGCCTAAATAATGTATACTTTAACTCGCACACTGTGAGGTCTTTTTTAATGAGTGAAATTATTGCTATAGCAAATCAAAAAGGTGGAGTAGGTAAAACAACAACTGCTATAAACCTTTCTTCTTGTTTAGCAAAGTATCAAAAAAAAGTATTGATTGTCGATCTTGACCCTCAAGGAAATTGCTCCAGAGGTATAGGAATCGATCCAACAATTTTAAAAAAGACTATCTTCGATGTAATCATTGGAGAAAAGAGTATAAAAAATGTAATAATAAAAACAGTTATTAAATATGTCGATATTTTGCCTGCTAATCTAGATTTAGCAGCCGCCGAAGGAAAATTAATATCTTTAGGGATCACCTCTGGACTTAACACTTTAAAGCAATATTTGACTAAAATAAATAACGATTATGATTACATAATTATAGATTGTCCACCATCACTTGGATTTTTGTCTTTAAATGCTTTAACAGCTGCAAATTCAGTTTTAATTCCTGTTCAATGTGAATATTTTGCAATGGAAGCTGTAGCTCAAATATTAGCAGCTATCAACAATGTCAGAATGAGTACTAATCCACAATTAGACATATTAGGCTTTTTATTGACCATGTACGATAATAGAACAAAGTTATCAACTATGATTACTTCAGAAGTTACTGGAACTTTCAAAGAAAAAACTTTCGCAACACAAATTCCAAGAAATGTTTCTCTCGCTGAATGTTCAGCATTAGGAAAACCAGTTAATTTTTATAAGCCAAAAGCAGCAGGTTCAATTGCTTATTCATCTTTAGCTAGAGAGGTTATTGAATATGTCAGAAGAAAAGAAGAAAAATAATCCAACGCTTGCTGAATTACTAGAAAAATATAAAGATTCTTCAGTAGTTCAAGAAATTGAGAAAAACGTCCGCTTTTCAAGTTCATCTTTAATTCCTACAACCGAATTAAAGATTCACCCTCTTTTTGATGAATCAAATTACGATATATCAAACTCACCACTTTGTTACTCGATTGAAAAAAACGGTGTTTTATTTCCTATTTTTGCTGTTGTCGAAAATACAAACCGCTATGTAATAAATGGAGTAAAAAGATTCCTTATTGCCAAAAAATTAAAAATCAAAGAAGTTCCAACAATTATTTTAAACGTTGAAAAAGATGAACTGTTTGCTTACATTCTTCAAAATGAAATTCAAAACGGTGATAATGCATTTGTAAAAGGCACTGCATTTAAAACTCTAATAACAAAATATGGCTATACCGAAAAAGATATTTGTTTAATTACAAATCAAAGTCATGGTCAAGTAAATAACTTAATGCGAATATTATCTTTACCAAAAGAAATAAAGTCTTCAGTAGTAAAAGGCCATTTATCATATGCCCAAGTTAGAGTTCTATTAGGATTATCCAAAGAGCAACAAATAACATTGATGCACAAATTTGAAGACGATGACATTTCTGTTAGAGAAGCTGAAAGAATAGCTGGTGAATTCAAAAAATCATCTTTCTACCAAAACGTTCAAAGCACATATGAAAGAAATGGACAAACTTTTCAAATAAAACTAAACTCTCCTCAAAAAGCTGATGAATTTGAAGAAATAATTAAAAAATTTATAGCTAATAACTAACGTCTTATTGTTCTAATATAAGACGTTTTTTCATTTACTTATATGAGGTGAGTAACTTTGAAAAAAATTTTTATTATATTCTTATCCTTATTATCTTTAGCAACTTTAAAAAACACTAAAACAATAGATAATTCAAACAAAACATATTTTTCAGAATGTTATGTCATTATTAATAGAGATAATCTAGAAGTACTAGAAGGGAAAAATATACATAAAGTTAGATCAGTTGCAAGCATATCAAAAGTAATGACATGCATTATCGCTTTAGAAAGTAATAGAATATTTGATGTTATAGTAGCACCTAATGAAGCAACAAAGCAAATTGGTAGTTCCATTTATATTCAAGAAAATGAAAAGTTATCCTTGTTAGATTTGTGTTATGGTTTAATGTTGAGAAGTGGAAATGATGCAGCTTACACAATCGCAACCTATATTGGTGGATCCGTCGATGGATTTGTTAAAAAAATGAATTCTAAAGCTTCTGAAATTGGAATGAAAAATACTAAATTTACAAATGCAAGTGGATTAGATATAGACGAGATAGGTAACTTGTCTACTGCTTATGATATGGCTGTTTTAATGTCTTATGCACTAGAAAATGTTTGGTTTAGTAAAATTTCAAAAACTCAGTCTTATTCTTGCAAACATATAAACACGTGGATAAACAAAAATAAATTGTTAAAAATGTACGAATACACAGATGGTGGAAAAACAGGATATACATATAAAGCCAAGAGAACTTTTGTATCAGGAGCGACTAAAAATGGCCTAAAAATAGCTATGTGCACATTAAATTGCGGAAACGACTTCGAATTTCATAAAAATATGTACGAAAAATACTTTTCTAGATTGGCTTTTATAGAATTCTTAAAGCCAGGTATAAATCAAATATACGATTATAAAATTGAAAGTAAAAAGAGGATTGGAATTGTTGTTCCAATAGAAAAAATTTAAAAATGGAATTAAATTATATAAATTCTCTTCTTCTGGTCAACTTTTATATATGGAATATATTACAGATGATGGAGAACGTATAAAGGTAAACTTATATGAATAAAATATGGTTAGGTATTTTGTTAATTTCTTTTTTATACGGAATAATTACAAAAAGATTCGATACAATGGCAACTATAATTTTATCATTGCCACAAAAGGGTTTAGAGCTTGTTTGTACATTAGTTTTTTCTGCAGTGTTTTGGAACGGAATAATGTATATATTAGCTGACTGCGGAGCAATTCAGTTTATAAGCAAACTATTAACACCTTTATTAGATTTAATTATGCCTCAAATGAAAGATAAAGAAGCACGTGAATTAATATCGACTAACATAGCAGCAAATATGTTAGGCTTAGGCTTTGCCGCAACTCCTAGTGGTTTAAAAGCAATGAAAAGACTCAAATTATTGAGTGATGAAGAAGAAGGAGTAGCAAGTGATGCGATGGTTACTTTTTTAGTTTTAAACACAGCTGGAGTAACAATAATTCCTACATCCGTAATTGCAATTAGGCAACAATATGGTGCGATAAATCCTGCCGACTTTGTTATCTGTGGAATTATATCAACATTATTTGCATGCATAGTTGGATTACTTTTTGATGTTTACTATCGAAATAAAAGGCTAAGGAAAAATAAAAAATGATATCTAAATTATCTTTGTGGCTAATTGCTGGAGTAGTAGTAATAGCGTTATTTCTATCCTTAATAAAGAAGAAAAAGCCATATAATTCGTTTACGAGAGGATGCAAAGACGGATTAAGTTTATTCGTTGAAGTTTTTCCATCAGTAATGGCAATGCTTTTAGCAATTTCAATGTTAGAAGCTTCAGGGTTGATTGATGACATAGCTTTCTTTTTATCTGCTTTCTTAAAAAAAGCTTCAATAATAGCTGATATAACACCTATGTTATTTTTTAGACCTATTTCAGGCAGTGCTTCACTAGCAGTTTTAAATAACGTTTGTAGTGTTAATGCTGACTCACAATCTTGCAAAATTGCCTCGACAATTCAAGGCTCAACCGATACAACTTTATATGTATTGTCTCTTTATTTTTCTACAGTTCAAATAACTAAATGGAAACATGCTTTAAAAGTAGGTTTAATTGCAGATGTAGCTGGGATGGGAATGGGAATAATTTTATCTTTAATTTTTCTTCACTAAGTTTCTTTTCTAAAGTATAATAGCTAAGAAAAGGAAATCAAAATATGGAAGAACAAAGATTACAAAAAATAATTGCTGATAGAGGTTTTTGCAGTCGTAGAAAAGCTGAAGAATATATATCTGATGGAAGAGTTAATGTTAATGGAAAAACCGTCGATCAACTTGGAATGAAATTTCCAATAGATGTAAAAATTACTATCGATGGAAAAGAAGTATCAAAAAAGCAAGATACGTATACATATATTGTATTAAATAAACCTACTGGAGTAATCACTACTGCAGCTGATGATAGAGGTAGAAAAACTGTTTTAGACTTAATGCCACCAAAATATGGTCGTCTATTTCCAGTTGGAAGACTAGATATTAATACCCATGGAGCAATCTTACTAACAAACGATGGTGAATTTGCTAATTTAGTCATGCACCCATCAAGTTCCTTAGATAAAACCTACAGAGCTAAAATAGAAGGTAGATTAACAGAAGCACAAAAGAAGATGCTTGAACAAGGTGTCGAATTAGAAGATGGATTGACTGCACCAGCCAAAATTAAAGAAGTTATGGTCTTTGATGATGATACATCTATTGTTGAATTAATTATTCACGAAGGTAAAAAACGTGAAGTAAGAAGAATGCTTCAATATGTCGGACATCCTGTAATTGATCTTGAAAGAAAACTTGTCGGTAATATTGGAATTGAAGGTATGAGACGTGGTGAATATAGAGAAATTCCTTTATCAGAAATTACCAAAATTAAAAATCAATGTTTAAAAAATAAGGTTAATAATAAACATACAGTAACAAAAAAGTAACCTATTGACAAAACATAAGTATTGTGTAAAAATATTTATACTTCAGGGTTGGGTGAAATTCCCACTCGGCGGTATACCCCGCGAGCTCTAGTTGAGCATGATTAGGTGCAATTCCTAAGGCGACAGTAAAGGCTGGATGAAAGAAGTGAACCTAATTTTGCGTTTTTAATTGTGTCCCTGAAGAATATATCTTTAGGGACTTTTTTCATAGAAAGAGTTATTATGAGAAATAAATCAGTAGTTAAAATTGCTAATTTAGCAGTACTAAGCGCTCTTGGTATTGTATTGATGTTATTAGGCAAATATATGCCGTATCCATTAGCACCATGGCTTGAACTTGAGCCAAGCGATACAGTTATTTTAATTGGGTATGCCTTATATGGGTTTCAAGGTGCTATAACAATAGCAATATTAAAAACTATAATTAACATACTTGTTTTTGGGCCTAATGGAGCTATCGCTGTAGGTCAACTTACAGCCTTGTTTACTTCACTTATGTATTGCTTAGGAATATTCTTAACAAGTAAAGTTTTCCATTTATTCAAAAAAGGAATTAAAGGAAGAATTGCAAGTTATGCAATTACTTGTTCAATTGTTGCAGTAGCTTTAACAATAATGAACTTCTTGTTCTTTACTCCAACATTTATCTTAGGCAAACCTGCGACATTCATCGATGCTTGGAACTATGATTTTACAAGTGTTGGAATTAACGTAAAAGGTGGTTATGCAGTCGTAATTGCTTATATATATTTGCCATTTAATTTCTTAAAAGGATTAATTGTTTGCGCATTTTATGAAATTATATTTAATAGAGTCATCTTCCATCTATTAAAAACAGATAAGAGATTTAAAGAGTATTTCTCTGGAAGTATTGTTACATTAAAGAAAAAAGAAAAGACAAATACAGATTCTGAATCAATAGATAATAATGTCGTTATAAATTCAGAAGAATCAAATAAAACTCAATCAAATAGCTAATTCTCCCCTTTTCATAACTAAAAGAACTTATAGAGACTATTAAAGGTTTCTATAAGTTTTTTATTATAAATAAAAAAGCCCCCTTAATTATTTGGGAGCAATTAAGATCTAACTTATTAAAAGTTATTAAGCGACTTCGATGGCTTGAACTGGGCAAGAAGTAGCAGCTTCTTGAACAGAATCTTCAACATCGGCAGTAACTTCAGCATCATCTAAGATGCATTCAGCTTTTCCATCATCACCGAAAGCGAATGCGCTAGCAGCAATAGCTGTACACATACCGCAGGAGATGCATAAATCTTTATTTACGTTACATTTTGCCATGGGGATTTACCTCCTTAACATGTTGTATTTTAACAAAACAGTTATTATAAATCAAGATTTTAGCCCCTTATTGAACCATATATTAATATAAGTTTTACTTATTGATTATCATATGAATTATCACGCATATATGTTACACTATTTATTGATGAAAGAGAGACACTATGGAAATATTATTAGCAACAAATAATCCTGGTAAAAGACAAGAATATATCGATTTAGCCAAGGAATACTCAGCAGACATTAAATTTATCCTTCCAAAAGAGTTAAATATATATTCTGATCCTATTGAAGATGGAAAGACTTATGCAGAAAATTCAATGATAAAAGCTAATGCTATTGCAAGCCAAACAAATATGATTGTTTTGGCCGATGACGCTGGTATAGAAATTAAAGCTTTAGGAGAGCAATTCCCAGGAATATATTCTCATCGTTACTTAGAAACAATAGATTCGTTAAATCAAATTTCTGATAAATGTCTAAATTCAGAAGCAAAATTTCACTGCTCGATAGTTCTACTTAACTATAAAAAAGAACCAATAATTTGTGAAGGAGAAGTGAAAGGAAAAATAGTCGAACCACACGGAACAAACGGATTTGGATACGATCCTATTTTTATGCCTGATGGCTATAACAAAACTTTTGGAGAAATGCCTGAAAAAGATAAAAACAAAATATCACACCGAGCAAATGCCTTTGCAAAATTAATGAAATTATTAAATATCTAGGCGATAGCACATTTTTGTATAAACAGGTTGGTTATCCAACCTTTTTTTGTTACAATCCAACAAAGAAAGGACGTGAATAACTAATGAAATTTAAAGCGACAACGTTTATAGTAACAATAGGATTGCTTCTATTTAACGCATCTTGTGTGTCTAAAAATAATTCATCAAGCGATATAAATATCAGTTCATCATCTGACTTAATATATACTACATCTACACTTGAATCATCAATAGAATTTAACACATCAATTTCTTCACCACAAATTATTAGTAGTAGCAGTTCAACTTCAAAACCTACATCAAGAGAAAAATTATCTATATATTTAAATCCATCAGTTCAAACAAAAAATATGTACATAAACAATCTTGGTTCTGAAGCTGAAAATATGAGAGATATAGCAGAATTAATGTATAAAGAATTAAAGTTGGTAAGTTATATTGATATTGAAGCTAATATTGCCAAAAATGGACTTTCTTTATCTCAATCTGTTAATCAAAGCAATTCAAGAAAGAGACACATCCACTTTGCATTACATTCAAATGCAGGTGGTGGACAAGGAACAGAAATATATACTAAAGGTTCAAATAAAACTTTTGCCACAACAATGTATGAAAGTTTTTTGGAACTTGGAAATTTTAAACGCCGTGGCGTTAAAGACGGTACACATTTATACGAAATTAAAAATGTAAAAGCTGATCATGTCGCCTTAATTGAATTTGCATTTCACGATAATTTAAAAGAAGCAAAATTTATTGTTGAAAATAAAGCTCTAATTGCAAATCAAATGGCTAAATCTATTTTAAAATATATTGATACTTATTATTAAATTTTAATCATATATCTTCGAATTAATTTACCATTATTTTCGACAGCGTTTTGAAATACTCCTCCACACTTTTCTATTACTTTTCTACTAGCAATATTTTCTTCTATGCAAGTTATCAATACTTGATTAATATTTAAATTCTTACATTCATTTAAAACTAACTTTAACTGAATAGTACCATATCCATGTTTTCTTTTACTTGGGGAAATACTATAGCCAATATTACCACCATATTTATATAAATAATCGTTTAATTCCAATCTAATATTAGCTAAACCAATTAATTCGTTTGTCGAAGTATCTAATAAGCAATATTGAACACATGGAACTAAGCCTTCTGGACATGTGTCCTTTGATTCTAATGTTTTAAGATATTTTAACCAAGCAGAAACTGTATCTATTGACATAAGTTCAGATGAGCCAGCGCATATTTCATTAGAATTTAAAAAATCTATTTTATATTTTTCTATTTGATCTTTAAGTTTGATTGATGGTTTAATTAACTCAAGCATATTTATCTCCTATTTATTTATAAAATAAACTTGTTGTATAATTATAATACATATTAAGGAGTAAGTAATGGAAGACTTTGATAAGATTCTCACTTTTGAAGAAGCGCTAGAAAAACTAGATCGAGGGTTAATTCTATCTAGTATTATTCAAAATAAAAAAACTATATTTATCAAAAAAGGTGAAAAAGTAATTATGAAGAATAATAATCTTGGACTTGCTTTATCATTAAACGATTTCAAAAGTATTTTTGAGAATTCAGAATTTGTCTTAATCAAAAACGATGAGGAATTTGTCGATGTTCAAAGAGACATTGAATACTACTCCTGGAGGAACAAATAATGAAGATAGTAAAAAACATTTTTAAAGGTATTGGAATTTTTTTCACATCACTTATCACTCTAATAGTTATCACATTAATTTTGTTAGTATTATTTAGAGGAGCAATGTACGATGATTTTTACAAAAATGGCAAAAAGACTGATGTAAAAATACAAGGCTTAGATGCTAACTATTGCCCACAAGGCCTAGATTACGACAAAGATACAAATATGTATTTCTTTAGTGGATATATGACTACAAAAGAAGCTTCGAGAATATATATTTACGACTATAACAATCAATCTTCAAAACTTATTAATCTAACTAATGAAGATAGCTCTATATTTAAAGGACATATAGGTGGTATTGCAGTTAAAGATAATTATGTTTATTTAAGCAACGATCAAGAAATATTAACAATTAATAAAGAAAGATTAATTAATGCTGAAAATGAATCTGTAGTAACTATAGATTCCAGATTAAAAGTTAATAATGAAGCATCATTCGTTTTTGCCGGTCAAGATAAGCTTTGGGTCGGTGAATTCTATATGAAAGGAAAATATGAAACAGCTGAATCTAATCATTACACATATAATGGTGAAGAGTTTAAAGCTATAGTTGAAGGTTTTGATTACGATAGCACTAAAACAAACGGCATCTCCGAAACTAGTAGCGTTAAAATATCTATTCCTAAAAAAGTTCAAGGATTTTGTATTACTGATAGTGGAAAAATAGCTTTATCAATTTCTTACGCTATAGTAAATTCACAATTATTAATTTACGACAACGTATTTGAAACTCAATCACCAAAAGATAATCACTATTACTTAGACAAAGGTAATCTATTACAAGATATCGCTGTTATGCCAATGACAGAAGATTTAGACTATCACAATGGAAAGATTTATATTAACTTTGAATCCGCCTCCAAAAAATATAAGTTAGGAAACATTTATCCAAGTAAAAACGTTTATACATACGACATAAAATAAAGAAAAGGTAGAAAACATTTGTTTTTATGTTTTCTACCTTTTTTAGTTAAATAAATTTTATTCGTATTCAACGACGTCGACAAGTTTGAGTAAGAAATCTTTCTCAGCTTGACCACCTTTAACAGATTGAGTTGCAGCAGCAATTGCAATCCATTTTTGAACATATTGTTTTGCTGTATCAGTCTTTTTGCAGAATTCGTTTAAATACATTTCTGCGCCATCGTTATCTCCAGCAAGTAAGAAGTCTAAATATGTAATTGCAGCATCGCAAGAAGCATTACCTTGAGTTGCATGAGCCCAGTCGAGAATATAATATTTACCATCGTTTCCAAGAATAACGTTTGAAGGGTTAAAATCACCATGGCAAAGTTTTAAGTGTCTAGGCATATTTTCAAGTCTCATATGCAATTCATATCTTGTAGTTGCATCTAATCCTGACATAGAAATTCTACTATTAAGTTTATCTTTCATTTTTGGAAGTTGAGGACAATTCTTAGAGTGAATTTCCATTTGTAATTCAACAAACTTTGAAATGTATGCGCCTTTATTAGCTTTATCTTCTTCAATTAATTCTTGAAGAGTTTTTCCTTCGATATAATCAGTTGCAATAGACCAATCTTCTGTTTCTGTTTTGCTAACTTGAGTAACATGAGGCATATTTAATCCTGTCATTTCAACTCTAGCATAATTTGTTGCTTCAGCAAGAACATCTGCTTTTGGAGTTAATTCATGATTAAATACTTTAACTAATGTATTTCCATCTTTATAAATTTTTTTATTACGACGTTCAGCAATAAGTTTCATTTTTGTTCTCCTTCTTATTTACCATAGTAACACTTTAAATATAATTCTTTTATTTCAGAAATTAAAGGATAACGTGGGTTAGCACCTGTACATTGATCGTTAAATGCATCTACTGACATTTGATCAAGAGATTCTAAGAAGGCTTTTTCATCAACGCCAGCATCCTTAATTGTTAAAGGAATATCACATTCAACCTTTAAATCAGTTATAGCTTTTAATAAAGCCTTTAATTTAGCTTCATCATCTTTTCCTGATAATCCTAAAACTTCAGCAATATGTGCGTATCTTCTTAATGATTGTGGATATTCATATTGAGGGAAAGTTCCCATCTTTGTTGGGTTTTCTGCACTGTTAAATTTCATAACTTCATTTAAGACTAATGAAACAGCAATTCCATGTGGAATGTGGTGATAGCTACCTAACTTATGTCCCATTGAGTGGCAGATTCCTAAGAAAGCATTTGCAAAGGCAATACCTGCAATTGTAGCAGCGTTAGCCATACCTTCTCTAGCTTCAGGATCATTAGCACCGTTTTTGTAAGCTCTTGGTAAATATTTGAAAATTAATTGAATAGCTTTATATGCCATACCATCAGAGAAATCAGTAGCCATTGTTGAACCAATTGCTTCAATTGAGTGAACTAATGCATCAATACCAGAGGCTTTTGTTAAGCCCTTTGGAATATTCATCATTAAATCAGCATCGACAATAGCCATCTTTGGTAAAAGTTCATAATCAGCTAATGGATATTTTGTTCCATCTCTTTCATCAGTAATAATTGCAAATGGAGTAACTTCACTACCTGTACCTGCTGTAGTAGGAATAGCGACGAAGAAAGCTTTTCCACCCATATGTGGGAATTTATAAATTCTCTTACGAATATCCATAAAGTCAGCAGCCATATCTTCAAAATTTGCTTCTGGGTGTTCATATAAGACCCACATAATCTTTGCAGCATCCATTGGAGATCCACCACCGATAGCTATAATGACATCTGGTCTAAAGTCTTCCATTAATTTAGCACCTTCTCTTGCACAAGCAAGTGTTGGATCTGGTGCAACTTTACTATAAACCTCACTGACGATTCCTAATTCAGTTAATCTATCAGTAATTTTATTTGTAAATCCACTTTCGTAAAGGAATTTATCTGTAACAATAAATGCTCTCTTTTTATTGTATTCATCTTTTAATTCTGTTAAAGCTGTTCTTAAACATCCACGTTTGAAGAATAACTTTTCTGGAACTCTAAACCATAACATATTTTCTCTCCTGATAGCGACAGTCTTAATATTAAGTAAATGTTTTAAACCAACGTTTTCTGAAACAGAGTTTCCGCCCCATGAACCACATCCTAATGTTAAAGATGGTGTTAACATAAAGTTATAAATGTCACCAATACCACCTTGAGATGCTGGTGTGTTGACTAAAATACGGCATGTCTTCATTGTGTTTTCGAAAACGGATAATCTTTCTTTATCACTAACTTCATTTAAATAAATAACTGAAGTGTGACCATAGCCACCATCAGTAACTAACTTTGTAGCTTTAGCCAATGCATCTTCAAATGTTTCAGCTTTATACATTGCTAATACTGGTGATAATTTTTCATGAGCGAATTCTTCTAAGAAATCTACACTTGTAACTTCACCAACTAATACTCTTGAATTTTCTGGAACTTTTATGCCTGACATTTCAGCAATCTTAGTTGCCTTTTGTCCAACAATCTTTGCGTTAAGTGAGCCATTAATTAATATAGTCTTTCTAACACTATCAATTTCATTATCTTTTAAGATATAAGCGCCTCTCTTAACAAGTTCAGCTTTAAATTCATCATATACTTCCTTCATGACAATTACAGATTGCTCAGAAGCACAAATCATACCATTATCAAATGTTTTGGAATGAATTATTGAAGCTGCAGCCATTTTTATATCTGCACTATCAGTAATAATAGCTGGTGTATTACCTGGACCAACACCAATAGCAGGTTTACCTGATGAATACGCAGCTTTAACCATACCTGGTCCACCAGTAGCCAAAATTGTATCAGCTTCATGCATTAATGCACCTGATAATTGAACGCTTGGAACATCGATCCATCCAATAATATCTTCTGGTGCACCTGCTGCTACAGCTGCATCTAAAATTGTCTTTGCTGCATCAATTGTGCTTTGTTTAGCTCTTGGGTGAGGTGAAAAAATACATCCATTTCTTGTCTTTAAACAAATTAAAGCTTTGAAAATTGCTGTAGATGTTGGGTTTGTTGTTGGAACGATAGCTGCAACGACACCAATAGGTTCAGCTAATTTTTCATATCCCATATCTTCGTTGTGTTCAATAACGTCACAAGTTTTTGCTTCTCTATACTTATTAAATATATATTCTGAAGCAAAGTGATTCTTTATAACTTTATCTTCAATAATTCCCATGCCTGTTTCTTCAACAGCTTCTTTAGCAAGTGGAATTCTTGCTTTATCAGCAGCCATTGCTGCAGCTCTAAAAATCTTATCTACTTGTTCTTGAGAATATGTAGCATATTTCTTTTGAGCTTCTCTAACTCTTTCAATCAATTCATTTAAGCTTTGTTCATCTTGAACAACTAATTTTTCGCTCATATATTTTCCTCGCTTTCTCATTGATTACGTTGCTATTTTAATAATATATTCACAAAAATGCAATATTTTGCGCATTTAAATTGTAAATATGCACATTAATTTAACTTATATGCTCGTTTTGTGTGCATTTGCTATGTTTTAAGCATTATTTGAACGTTTTTCTTTCATGAACTGAGCATTAAATAAAAATATAATTGATTACAAAATATGAATATAATTATTTATTAAATACTAAAGTTAAAACCTAAAATCGCTTAAACAATTAAATCAAGATATGCAGTCATCAACTATTTTTGTATTTTTTTTCAAAAAAATGTTGCATTATTGTTTATGTTTTGATATATTAACTCTTGCGCGGACACTTAGCTCAGTAGGGAGAGCGTTTCCTTCACACGGAAGAGGTCACAGGTTCGATCCCTGTAGCGTCCACCATTAGCAAACCCATGCCGCTTTAGCTCAACTGGCAGAGCAACTGATTTGTAATCAGTAGGTTGAAGGTTCGATTCCTTTAGGCGGCACCATTATTGAAGAATTAGTTCGATATAGTAAAATGTGTCGAACTTTTTTATTTTTACGGAGTTTGATTTCTGCCGTATGTTCGAACTAATGAACTATAAGCACCGAAAACAACCTGGTTTGATAAAAAGATTCGAATATTGAATAATTTATTTACAAGTATTTCTTTACCTTATCTACACGTTTTACAACTTTATTATTTAATTTTTGTTGACTGTTTGTATTTGATGAACATATAATACTAATACAATATCTAGCACCAGCTAGACCAGTCACTAACTTACTCAAACATGCTTAGTGAAGGAAACGGGTAACTGAAACCGAAAGGACAGCCCCGTTTTTTATTTGCTTAAAAATAAATAACAATAATAACTAGATGCATAGCATATCATCTAATTAATTTCTTTATCACTTATATAATTATTTGAGTTGTAAAAGCAAAATTGTTTACTAGACATAATTATTGTTTTTAATATTAATATTATTTTTTACCTTCCTTAATTATCTATTTATAAATTACTAAAATTTCTTTAGTCTATTAACATTTTTTAATTATTTGATATAATTAATAGCAAGTAAGACAGTTAATTCTTAGTGTGTTGCTAGTAATAGCGTACGTGCTCACGAGTCTTACTTTTTTTATATTATTTTTTTCAAAATTTATATTTTTTGTTTATTTAATTATTTTTATTGCTTAATAATTATTTTTTTAAATATAATGGTTTTTAGAATTGATAGCACGAGTTATCACCAATCTCTAATTGAATTAGGGAGACCCTCAGCAATGAGGGCTTTTTTATAATCACCTCTTACGTTTAATATGTTTCTTTTTATCTATTAAGGAACACAAAAGTTAACAGCTATCATAAATAGATAAGAAGTTTATATCTTTAATATTTTTATTAATCAATAACAACGTTTAAGAAATATATACTTAAGAATAATAGTCCATATTTTTGATGAACGTTAACATTATATTTTGTATTTGCAAACTTAATTTTAAAATTTCGAGTCATAATTGGCTAAAAGTATGCACTTCACTATATATAACCGTAAGTTTTCATATGTTTTTGCTCACTTTTTCTATTTCTTTGCAAGTTGTTTACATTTTAAGTTCAATAAATTGTCAATCATTAATCGGCTACATTATCAACCGATAATAAACTATATAATTTTATTAGCAATTGTAACCCAATTCTTATTATTAACGATTTATATAGCGTATAAGCTTCAATTCTAATATTTCCATATAAATTTATATTAAAAAGATATGTAAGCTCTATTGCCTTTTTTTGTTAATAATAAAGCTATGTGACAATCTTATATTTTTCTTAAATAATAACGTTCACTATAAATGCCTTGATAAACGTTATCTTTTCAAAATTTAAATAGTTTTTAGCTATATTTTTCCCTTCACTATATATAACCGTAAGTTTTTATATGGTTTTGCTCACTTTTTTATTTTCTTTACAAGTTGTTTACAATTCAAGTGTTTAAAAATGTCACATATGTCTTTTTATAATAGTATTACGTTCCTATAAACCTTGTTTTTTATTGATCACAGCAAATATATGTGATACATTATAAATAGTAAAAAGCGAAAGCTTTTAGGCCTGGCGTAGTAAACCAGGACTTTTTTATTTATAAAACAATTTAATTTAGATTTATATTTGATATACTAATTAAAGAAATTAATTGTGATTTCAAAATTAAACGGAGTATATATGAACTTATTTGATAGATTCAAAAAATTTAAAGCTGAGAACTGGATTATTTGTGTAATTATGTTAATTATGACAATATGTATCTCTAGCTATACAATCGCATGTATTTCCACTATTGCAAGTGGAAAAACGTTGTTCGGTGGTAAAGATAGCACCAACTTTTTCTTAAAAAATGCTGATATCTTAATGACAGTTTTATTTAGCATTCTTTCATTAATTATGTTTGCAACATTTGTCTACACAACATTTTTCAAAAAAATCGATGAAAAGGAAGTAACTAGAAAAATAATCGATCATGGCAAAGTCGTCGAAGTATCTGATGAAAATAAAAAGCAATCTAAAAATAGTATTCCACAATCAACAAAAATAGATAAAAATAAGCTTAAAGATTTAGAAGACGATTTAGAAAACTCAGAATCTGACGAAGAATAATTTCAATTATTAAAGAATATTTTCCAAGTTTGTATGTCAAAATATTTAACGTTTGCCGGACTAGGTGAACTTAAATAGAATACATTCAAATTAGGAAAATATTTTTTTGTTAATTCATATGGTTTTTTACCTGTACATCCAATTCTAAAGTTAGAGATGTTTTTTATACTATATAAGTCATTGACAACAATTTCTTTTATATTTGAGTCTAAAGATCCATCTCTTTTGCAAGATTTAACTATGTCCCATAAAGCAATATTATGCCTAATCAAAACATTTTTCTTATCACTAATTGTTTGTGGATAATCTTCGTTAAAAAAATTAGCAATTAATTTATAAAATTTATTTTGTGGATGCAAATAATAAAAATCACCTTCTAAAGACTTAACTGAAGGAAAAGATCCCAATATCAAATATTTGGTGTTTTCAGTTACGTTAAAAGGTGCAAAGCCTATTAAATTACTTTTTGGCAACATATAAAGCAATAGCAACAGCTGTATGCAAATTTAGAGAATCAACTTCATCACTTTGCTCAATTTTAACAGCTTCATCGTTTAAAAATGTTATTGGAAGGCCTGTTGCTTCGTTGCCAAAAACAAGAGCAAAAGGAGAATTAAATGTACTAATTTCTTTTAATCCTCTTTTAGCTTGAAGCATAAAAGGAACATATGGTCTTTCGTATTTAGATAAATATTCTTCAAATGAAGAGAATTTTTCAATTCTAATTCCAAACATAGCACCCATAGATGCTCTAACAGTTTTAGGATTATACATATCCGCTGCTGGTGTAATAATCGCTAAATCATTATAGTCAAAAGCTAACATAGAGCGCATAATATTTCCTAAGTTGCCCATATCGCTTGGATTAACTAAAACAACGTGTGTTTTAGTTTTGTCGAGAGTTTGTTCTTCTTTATTAAAGACACCAGCTACAAAATCATTTCCCTTATCTGACAATTTTTCAAGCGCATTGTCTGAAATAATTATTTTCGATTTATCTACAAGTTTTTCAATAAGCCTAAATCCATCGCTTTCTAATGCTTGATTAGAAGCATATACGAATCTAAGCAAGTCTTTGCGACGTTTTATAAGCTCTAATGTTGGATAAAATCCTAGTGTGTAAGAATAATCACAAGTCTTTTTATATTGTTTAATCATGCCATTATTATACGCTAAAAATTTAAATGTATAAAGTACGATATTATGAACAAACTTTAATTGAGGTTAAAAATATGAAAGATAAATATGAAAAGAAAAATAAGTTAAGCCCAGAAGTAAAATCAAGTATTATAGTAATTGCGTGCTCTTTGCTTTTTTTAGGATCAGTAACAACAATAGGAATTTTGTTAAATAGAAAACCTAAAGATGATGTCATTGTAACTCCTGTCTCAAGTACGACGAGCATATCAAGTTCAATAACTCAACCATCAAGTACTGACGAGCCTGTAGTTTCAATACTTGATTCAACATTAAAAAAGCCTTTTACTGAAGAGAAAGTAGAGATCAAAAGATACTTTTTTGATCCGTCTAAAGAAGATAATATATTACAAAACGCTATGTATATCGAAGATGGTGTCTACCATTCAAGTAAAGGGGTAGATTACTATACGAAATCTGATATCAAATTCAATGTCTATGCAGTAGCTGATGGGGTGGTTAAATCAATAACTCCAAATGATAAGACGTTTGGAAACATCGTTGAAATTCAACATGTTGGAACTGATTTAACAACTCTATATGCCTCTTTAGGTGAAATTAACGTGAAAGTTGGACAAGAAGTAAAGTCTGGTGAAAAAATAGGAACATCAGGAAGTTCAAGTATAAATGGAGACTGTTCTAATAGCTTGCATTTCGAAGTAATTAAAAACGATATATGCTTAAATCCAATTGATTTATATGGAAAGCAATTAAAAGAAATTTAATTATTATAATTTTCAATATTATTTACTAAAGTTTTATATGTATTTTTAAAAGTAAATACTGTTCCTAAAATAGCGGCTAATGGGAAAAATAGTAATGTGGCTATAGCAATTATGAAATATAGCCACTTTTTATTTTGCATATTGCAATATATTGAAGATATAAGTAAAACTTGATAACACATTATAAATGCTAAAATAATAAATAATGTAAGAACTATTGAATAAAAAACTAAACTTAGTGAATTTGAATAATCTACAAAGTTGGAATATATTAAAACAGCAATAAACGCTATCAGATATAATATTGCCCAGACCTTTGTTATATTCATTTTAAATAAAATAATTTCTCTATTTTTCAATTTAAGTCTAGCTAAAATTTCTTCACATAACAAAATGACAAGGAAGCAATTAAGTATAGCAGTTAGTAAAAATGTTGAAGGTATTAAACCAATAACAACACACTTTAATGTATTCATTAAAGTATTAGATTCAGAAATGTTGAACAATTTAGATATTTCATCAACCAAATTAAGATAATCTGTAAATATATTTATGTCATAAATATAAGCAGTAACAAAAGTACCTAAAATATCAAATATTAATGAAATAATTACCAAAAGGGTTAATCTTAAATATTTGTTAATATTCTTTTTTAACATATATCCATAAACGATGCCTGAAATTATAGGTGGTAATGAATAAAATAAAACATCCCATGGAGAAATAATTGCAAACGAAATAGCGACCAAAGAAATCCCAGGTATGGATGCATATTCAATACCATTTTTATATGTATATATCGCTAGTAAAGTAGCAATCAAAAAGAAAGAACTACTACCTAGTTCTAACAAACGTAAAGCGAATAACATAACAACACCGATTGCAACAAAAATTGCTGCTTCAGTTATTTTTCTAGTCAAATCTGAAGTTCTCATTTTTATATCCACATTTATTATATAGAAATAACTAAAAATACTTCCATATAAATTTTAAAGTTTTCTATTTTTGAGCAAATAAAAACTCCCACATTTGAATGTGAGAGTTAATATATTACCAATTAATTAGTCAGCAATATATGGTAATAAAGCCATATATCTTGCTCTCTTGATAGCAACTGCTAACATACGTTGATATTTAGCAGATGTACCTGTAGCTCTTCTGGATGTGATTTTACCAGATGGAGAGATAAATCTCTTTAAGAGTTCAACATCTTTATAATCGATTGTCTTAATCTTATTCTTTGTAAAATAACAGACCTTTTTTCTTGGCTTTGGTCTTTTAAACATATTGATTACTTTCCTTTCTAGAAAGGAAGATCATCATCAGAAGCATCGATACCTTCAACTGGTTCGTCTTCAGGCATTTGACGGTTATAATCGTTATTACTGGTTGTTGAAGAATTAACCGAAGAATCATTTTTCTTTTCTAAGAATTGAACAGAATCAGCGATAACTTCAACTACCGAAACCTTACGTCCATCATTAGCTGTATAGCTTCTTTGATTAAGGTGTCCATCGACACCAACAAGGCTTCCCTTCTTCATAAATTTAGCAATACTTTCAGCTGTGCTATTCCAAGCTGTGCATGGAATGTAACTTGTTGATTTTTCACCATTATTTGTAGTGCGATTATCTAGTGCGACTGTGAAGGCGACGACTGATCTATCACTAGCAGTTTTTCTTAATTCTGGATCTCTAACTAAGCGACCCACAATAACGACACGATTTAACATTTTATCATTCTCCTTTTCTTACTTATTCAGAAACTGTGATTAAGTAACGAAGAACATTGACGTCGATACGAGTTAAACGATTGAATTCATCGATAGCTTTTGTATCCGAAGTACTGAGCTTCATGACGACATAGTAACCCTTACGCTCTTTTTTGATTTCGTAAGCAAGATCACGGAGACCCCACTCATTTACATCTTCGATTTTAGCGCCATTGGATTCAAGAATCTTTTGAAGATTGGCGTTAGCAGCTTTGATTTGATCTGCATCGAGTTCTGGCTTAAGGATGTACATGATTTCGTATTTTTTCATGTGAACACCTCCTTTTGGACTAATGGCCATCAGTCTAGTGATGGCAAGAAGTAATGGTTTTCTTCACTAAACCATTTGTTATGTTACTACAAAATAGAGTCAAAGTCAAAGTAATTCGTACTTTTTGTTTCCTATTTTATATATGTAACAATAAATGTCTTTTTCCTTTAAAATTTACTAATTGTTAAATTAATTCTACGTCTAACTTCTTCAATACCAAGAATTGACAATACTTGATAAAGATTTGGAGAATTCTTGCTTGTTGTCATAGCAATACGGACCATTTCAGCGACATCGCCTACGTGTCCTAAATAGTTTTCTTTTTCTTTCTTATAAATCTTAAATGATTCAGCAAAGCCATGTTTTACACCTAAAGCTTTTAAGTTTGCAAACCAAGTACTTTCGTCAGCAGTTAAGTCTAAAGTATCAGCAAAGTCTGACAATGTTTCTTTAATAACATTTTTATCAATAAATGCATTAAATGGTAATTCAGTTGAATTCAACATTTCATTATAAATATCAGCATCAAAGAACTTAACTTTTCCATATATATCGGAATACTTTTCATAGTCTTTGCGTGGATGATCTTGATTTCTTTCAATATTCATAATCTTATAGAATCTATTTTCATCTTTTTGAATAAATGACAACAATTCAGGACTATATTTTTTAGCATATTCAGTTGCTTCTGAAACTACCTTAGCGGCATCGTAATATGCAATGACATCCTTAGATATATTTAAAAGCTTTGGTAAATCAAATAAAGCGCCATCAAGACTCATTTTTTGGAATGTAAAGTTGAAGGTAGAAACATCAGCTGTAGGATTTGCTAATAACCACTCTTCAAAGTTAGAGTTAGCAATTGTTAATAAGTACTTAATAATACCTTCTTTTGGATATCCTTCTTGTAAGAAGAAAGATACTGCTGCTTCGTTATCTTTTCTCTTAGATAATTTACGTCTATTACCATTATCTAATTTCATGATAACTGGTAAGTGTGCATATTGAGGAGCTTCCCATCCCATAGAAGCAAATAATTCTAGATGGATTGGTAAGCTTGAAAGCCATTCTTCACCTCTAGTAACACAGTTTGTTCTCATAAAGTGATCATCAACTAAGTGTGCAAAGTGGTATGTTGGTAATCCGTCACTCTTTAAAATAACAATATCTTGATCATTTTCAGATAGATTTAAATTTCCTCTGATTAAATCGTGAACTTTAATATAGTTTGTGTGATTTCCCATCGATTTAAATCTTATAACATAAGGTTTTCCTGCCTTAATCATTTCAATTGCTTCATCGATGCTATAGTTTCTACATTTTGCATATGGGCCATAGTATCCAGGAGTAATTTTATTAGCTTCTTGAGTTTGTCTTAATAAGTTTAAATCTTCTGGTGTGCAAAAACATGGGTAAGCTCTTCCACGCTTCATCAATTCTTTAATGACAATTTTATAAATGTCAGCTCTTTTCGATTGGACATAAGGACCATAACTTCCTTTTTCTTCATTTCCAAAATAGCCTTCATCTTGAATTACTCCAAAATAAGCTAATTGATCAACTAATTCACTTCCAGAACCAGCAATTTCTCTCTTTTGATCTGTATCTTCGAGTCTAAAGAAATACACACCTTTTGATTGTTTTGCAACGGTATAAGCGACTAATGCTGTAAATAAAGATCCAGTGTGTAAAAAGCCTGTTGGAGAAGGGGCAAATCTTGTTACCATAGCACCTTCAGGTAAATTTCTTGGTGGATATCTTTTTTCTAAATCTTCGACTGTTTCCTTTACATCTGGGAAAATTAATTCAGCTAAATCTTCATAAGTACTCATTTTATTTATCTCCTTTTACTTAATTGGTTTGATATAGAATTTTCCATAAACTTGATATGTGTTAATAACTGTAACAAAACAAGCAGGATCAATTTCTCTCATAATTTTTATAGCTTTATGAATTTCGTTATATGAAACTACTAAATATAAAATATATTTGTGTTGGTCGCTATAAGCACCCTTAGCATCAACTATTGTACATCCATGTGGTAATGTGTGAATAAGTATCTGTGCCATATTTTCATCTGTAGTAATAATTTGCAATTGTGTCTTCTTATTTTTTTGATTGAGAACGTCTATAACTTTAGAACTTGTAAAGAAATAAATCAAAGTATATAGAGCCATATTAATCGTACTGTCAAATGAATCTAAGCCAACAGATAACAATACATAACTAATAACAATCATAGCGTTAAGACTGAGAGCATATTTACCAATAGATGTAGATTTTCTTTCAGCCATATAAAGTGAAATAACATCAACGCCACCAGCTGAACTACCTATCATAAATGCTAATGAACTTGAAATACCTGTCAATAGGCCAGCAAATAAAGCTCTAGCAATTGTATCATCATATATTTTGAAAACTGTTACCATTTCGTTTGGAAGAATTTTAATAAAAATTGAAACGCATAAAACATTGACAAATGTTGTAACAGTAAATCTTTTACCTATTTTAAACCAAGCTAAGAAGAACAAAGGTACATTGACTAAAAAGAAAATTATTGAATCTAATGTATTAAACATCTCAGGAGTTAAGCCACCAGCTATTCTTTCAATTATTCTTACAATAACTTGAGTTAAACCTGAAGCACCGCCTGAAACTAAGTGTTCAGCTACAGCTGGAGCAACGAATGCTCTAAAGCCATAAGCAAAAGCAAAAGCGGAAATAAGTGTAACAACAAAAGCCCATAAATAATCGACTATGAACTTTTGATGAGGGTGATCCAATAAATAATTTTTTGAATCTTTCTTAATTTTTTCAATTTTTCCCATAAATTCTCCATATTAAAGTTATAAGCTATGCTTATATCCTAGATATTTTAGCATGTTTTAACAAATAAAAAAGCCCCCAAATACACGGGAGCAAATTTTCTAAACTAAGTTACTTAGCGGAAGATTTAACGTCAATGACTTTCTTACCGTTATAGTAGCCACATTCTGGGCAAACGCGGTGTGATTGAATCATCGCTCCGCAGTTGCTGCAGCTAACTAATCCTTTTGCACTGAGTTTAAAATGTGTTCTTCTAAGTCTTTTACGTGTTTTAGAAGTACGTCTGGCTGGAACTGCCATATCCCACACCTCGCTTTCTGCATAAATTCTGCATAACAATGCTATTATACGGATGACAAGTACATATGTCAACCATTTTTTGTTGCTATGGCGCATTCGTAATTTTACTATAACAAAATAAAAAAGTCTAGCATTATTTTTTTCATTATAAGATATTTTGCTTATACAGATGTTAGCTAATAAAAGAAATATTACTCTACACTTTATTTTTAGGTAATTCGATATAATTTAGCAATAAATCTTTATAAATTATTGATATCTTTACCATAATTGCTATAAACATTTTTGATTTATAGAATAAGTTGTATAATATAATTAATGCTACTTATAATTTACGTAAACAAAATATTTATTTAAAATACTTATAGATAGTAGAAAAACTATTAATATAGTATAATTAATAGTAGCCTTTTTATAAAAAAGGCTCGGAGGTACTTATGAATACACTACTTCACAAGCAAAGAATAAAATCGATTATTTTATTTATATTTGAAATATTAATAGTCTCTGGCCTTTTTGTTGCATCAGCATTATTTGAATTAGATTATTACTTTTTAATTGCAATCGGTTTATGCTTAGCAATAATATGTTTTAACACAATATTTTACTGGTTCTCATCAAGAACTATTGAAAACTTAAAATTAAGAACTGAGCTTAAATCAGCCGACGTTATTGGTACAGATATTCAAGAAGCATATAACTTTGGTAAAATTGGTTTAGCAGTAACAGATGGAAATAAAAATGTCATTTGGATCAACGAATTTTTAACAGACATGGATTTTGATGTAGTCGATTGCAAAATAGATGAAATTAGTCCAGATTTGCTTAAACTTTCAAGTAGTGACTACGAAGAAGAAACAGTAAAAATCATCTATAAAAAGCACAATTATGAAGTTAAATTTATCGAATCCGCTAACCTTTATATTTTTAAAGATATCACCGACTATGAATCTATTTTTAACTATTCAAAAAATCAAGCTCCTGTTGTTGGATATATATTGTTTGATAACTTCCAAGATGTTTCATCAGCCAAAAAAGAAACAAGTTTTAACGATTTAACATCAGCTTCTAGAAAATTAGTTACTGAATATTTAAAAAAGTATAAAGCTTTAACAAAAAGATTAAGAGCTGATATGTACATGTTTATATGTTCTATGGAAAACTACGAAGAAATGCAAAAAGATAATTTTTCCATAGTTGATAAGGTGCGTGATCTTGAAGAAGATGGATTCACCCTCTCTGTTGGTATAGCATATGGATTCCCAGACTATACAAAATTAGGTGAATTAGCTAGCAACGCAATTGATGTTGCTCTTTCTAGAGGCGGTGACCAATCTGTAATCGCGCCATTTAGTGAAAATATGATTTTCATCGGAGGTAAAACAGAGTCGAAAGCTTCACGTAACAAAGTTAAGATTAGAACTTTATCTCAATCTTTAATCACTTTAATGCAACATTCATCTAACGTTTTAGTAATGGGACACATTTATGCAGATATGGATGCAATTGGTGCTGCTTTAGGCGTAAAGGCATTAGCTGATTTTGCAAAAGTAGAGTGTAAGATCATATATGATGACCAACTTGTCGAAAATAAAACCCGCCGTGCATTAAAGACTCTTTATTCAACAGACGAATTTAAGAGTATGACTATAGGATTTAAAGCCGCTAACGAATATATAAATGAAAATACTTTAGTCGTTGCTGTTGACTTTAATAACCCTTCTCAAGCAATGAATAAAAATATCATCACCGAAAAAACTAAGCTAGCCGTTATTGATCACCATAGAAGAGCCGATAACTTCTTCCCTTCTGTTCTTATTAATGGTATCGATTCAAGCGCTTCAAGCGCCTCAGAGTTAATTGCTGAATACATCGCATTTAACCCATCAACAATCGCTCTAAACGATAAAGCTGCAACTATGATGTTAGCTGGTATTTTGCTAGACACAAACTATTATAGAAATAAAACAAACATTGGAACTTATGAAGCTTCAACAATTTTAAAACAACACGGTGCTAATAACGAGGCTGCCGATGACTTCTTAAAACAAGATTATGAAGAATACGTTCTAATTAATAGAATTATGTCTAATGCAAGCACGCCGTTTTATGGAGTATTAGTTTGCACTGCTGATGATGAAGATATTATCGATAGAACTATTTTAGCTATCGCTGCACGAGAAGCAGTTTCAATCAGAGGCGTCAACGCTTCATTTGTAATCGGAAGATCTTCCGAAAAATCAATTAGAATATCCGCCAGATCTGACGGAACAGTAAACTGTCAATTCTTGATGGAAAAGTTAAATGGCGGTGGTCACTTTAATGCTGCTGCTAGTGAATTCCAAAACGAAACGATTACATCAGTTTATGAAAAATTAATTCACATATTAGACGAATACTTGCAAGATGCTAGAAAGACAACAAATAGCAAGTAAATTTATCAATTTGTCTTTATAAACAAACAATTATTTTAAACTATAAAAGCGAGTTCAATTAAATATTATTATTAACTTAATCTTAAAGGAGTAATAATATGAAAGAGAATCAACTTGACAGCGAAAAAATAATTATTGGTGATATTTTAAATGACTTAGAAGCAAAAAAATCTACTAATGATTTTTTGCCTTATGTTTTTAACATTCTTAATCCTTATGACTTTGTTTCAATTAAAAATAGAGAGATATTTGTCTATATTAAAAATCAATTAGCAAATAAAGCTTCATTAAGTTTAGAAAAAATAACTGCTGATTTAAATTCAAAAAATGAATTTTCTGATATCGATTTAAATATTTATTTAAAAGAGTGCATTGATTTATATAACAATAAAGACGCTAATTTTATAGACTATATTGAGTTTATAAAAAAACAAAGTGCATTAAATAAAATATTACCTGCTATAAAAGAACTTGCAAAAGAATACAAAGATAAAAAATTATTTAGCTCATATACTTTTTTAAATTCTATAGCCATAGATATACAAAGAAAAATGAGCTTTGATACTTCTATTGAATTTAAATCATCAAACGAAGCTATTACTTTTATCATAGAAAAACTAAGTGACAATAATTGTGTTGCTAAAAATTTGTCAAAAAAGTTAGATAACTCTAGAAAAATTAAAACTGGATTAAGCGAATTAGATAGCGAAATAGGCGGTTTGCAAAAAGGTTGTTTATCATTAATATCTGGACGCCCAGATATTGGAAAAACAATTCTTTCTTTAGTAATAGCTTTAAATGTTGCTAAATCAGGAACACCTGTTTGTATATTTTCATTGGAAGCAAGTAGTGAGAATTCAATGATCCGACTTTTATCTAATGTATCTGGTATTTCAACTGAAGAAATTACCAACATGCCTTTTTTAAAATTAAGTCACTTATCTTCTTTTTCAAACACCAACAAAATTAAATGGGATGATTCAAAAATTGAATCAATAACGAAAGCTTCAGAAATAATATCGAATTGTCCAATATATATTTATGATAATTATTTTTGCTCTATTGAACGCATAGAGGAAAAAACAAGAAAATTAAAATTAGCATTTCCAAATTTAGGAGTGATAATAATCGATTATTTAAGTCTATTAGAACTTAATAGTCAGTATAAAGATTTCCCTAGAGAGGCAAATAGAAACGACATACTTTTAAGGCTGAAGCATTTAGCGATTGAATTAGATATATCAATTATAGTTATAAGCCAATTAAGTCGTGCTGTTAGTTATAGAGCTAATGGAAAACCTTATCTCTTAGATTTAAAAGAATTAGGTATAAATGAAAGCTATATCGATCAAGCGTATTTTCTCCGTAGAATAGATAACTATAAACATAAAGTAACTAATACATTATTTAGCGTTTTTTATAGACCAACGCCATTTGATATGGGCAATGAATATGAAGGCTCAAAATATATCGATTCTATTTTAGAACTAGATTTAGTCAAAAATAAATTTGGCAAAACAGCAACTTTTAATTTCAATTTTAACAAGGAAACAAATCAAATCAACATTATTTCTAATAAAAATAACGTTAACTAATAAATTATATATATTTAGCTAACAATTATTGCTCAAATACACTTATAATATTAGATGATAAAAATAACGTTTTAGTTTAATATAAGCTAAAGCGATTAAGATATTTGCACTAAAAACAACAGGAGGTAAATAAATGAAAGTAATTATGATCAAAGACCTTAAAAAGGTTGGTAAAAGAGGAGAGATTGTAGAAATAAGTGATGGCTATGCCAGCAACTTTGTCATTCCTCAAGGTTATGGAAGAAAATTAACTGAAAATTCTCTTGGTGATTATAAAAAAGAAAAAGCTGAAGAAGCAGCCTTAATTGCACAAAAGAAAGCTGCAGCACAAGAAGTTGCTAAAAAGCTTGAAGGCATCACTCTTGAATTCCAAGCTACCAGCGGTAAAAACGGCCTTATGATTGGCCAAATATCGCCAAAACAAATTGAAGAAGAATTAAAGTCTAAATACGATATTGTAATTGATAAAAGAAAGTTTATCGATCGCTATCCATGCAACGCCTATGGAACAACATCTTTAAAAATCGAACTATTTAAAGGCGTTGTCGGCGTAGTAAAAGTACATGTTTCTGAAAAGGCAAAGTAATATATTATGGAACAATCCCAACAAATAGCTGAAATGGCTGTTATTGGCGGCATGATGATTGATTCTAGCGCTTTGTATAAAGTTACCGGTCAACTTAATTCAAACGATTTTGAAGATGAAAGAAACCAAATTATATTCGATGCTATTATCATTCTTCTTCAAAAAGGCTTAGAAGTAAATTTAGTTTCTGTCGCTGAACAGTTACAATTATTAAAAAAACTTAAATACATAGGTGGACAACAATATTTAGTCGACTGTACATATCAAATTCCATTAACTAGTGATGTCCAAGAATATATAAATATAGTTAAAGACAAAAGTTTAGCAAGACGCTTTTTTGGCTTGCTAAAAAATCTAGAGAACGAATATGAAACTAAAGAAATAGAAGATTTATCTGAATTTATCGGTGCAGCTGAAAAATCTATTTTGGAAATTACAAAGCAAAGACGCGTATCAGAATTTTTAGCTTCAAAAGATATTATTAATGTCTTAGTTGAAAGATTAGATAACGAACGTGCTGAGCGTGAAAGAAACATTGGTAAACGACCATCTTATCTTACTGGTACACCTACTGGATATGAAGATATGGATAGAAAAATTGGCGGTTTCCAAAAAGGTAGTTTAATCATTCTTGCTGCTCGTCCATCTGTCGGTAAAACTGCATTAGCTTTAAACTTTGCAGCTAAAGCTGCACATTGTGGTGTTCCTGTTGGAATTTTCTCTTTAGAAATGAGTTCTGAACAAATCATGTTAAGACTTGCTTCAGAAAAAGCTCATTTATCTACAGGTGATATTCTTCAGTTACCTTTAAAACATGGCACTACATATTTTGACACAAACTTCCCTACTGAACGTGAAGAACAAACTAAGATTGCTTCACTCAATAGCGCCTTAGATATCTTAGCCAACGATCCTATTTTCATCGATGATTATGGTGGCAACAAATTGATGGATATACAAGCCAAAGCAAGAAAATTAAAAAATTCTCATCCAGATTTGGGATTGATTGTTATTGACTATATCGGTTTAATCAATTCCTCTGGTAAAAATTATAAAGGCGATAGACAACAAGAAATTGCTGAATATTCTAGAAGTTTAAAACAATTAGCTAAAGAATTAGAAGTTCCTATCTTATGTCTTTGCCAATTATCACGTAACGTCGAACAAAGAACTAACCATAGGCCAGCACTTTCTGACTTAAGAGATTCTGGTGCTATCGAACAAGATGCCGACCAAGTATTCTTCATTTATCGTGAAGACTATTATAACAATAACAAAGATGATAAAGCTCAAGGTAATAACCAATCAGATATTCCACCTGAGCCACCTATTGAAGGTGAAGAGCCTAATGGCCAATCCGCACCTAGCTCTGGTAACTCAATGGTAGAACTCATATTAGCAAAAAATAGAAGTGGAGAACTTGCAACTTTTAAATTCATGTTTATGAAACAATTTTGCCGTTTTGAATCCATTTATGATGGGGATGATTACCAAGGATGAAGTACGCAGTTTTAGCTAGTGGTTCTAAAGGTAATTCAACTATTGTTTCAAGCGGTAAAACCAATATTTTAATAGATTGTGGCATTAGTAAAAAAAGATTAAATGAAAGATTAGCTATTTGTGGATTGGGAATTACAGATATAAATATTGTACTAGTTACTCATTCGCATTCTGATCACACTGCTGGATTAAAAAACTTTGATGAATCTATGCAGTTTTCTCAACTTTTTGTCTTGGGAAAGAATATTCCTGAAAGTCAAATATTATGTCCTTTCACTAAGTATAAATTTGGTGACTTTTTTGTCACACCTATTCCTTTATCCCACGACGCAATAAATACAACAGGATATATTATAGAAGATAAAAACGAAAAACTCGTATATATTACCGATACTGGTTACGTTTCTGAAAAAGCGTTAGATCTATCCAAAAATGCTGATTATTATATTTTTGAATCAAATCACGATCCCAAAATGCTCTGTGAGTCTGGAAGACCACAAGAGTTAATAAAGCGAATTCTAAGCGACCACGGTCACTTAAGCAATCTAGAAGCAAGTTATTACTTATCAGGATTAGTAGGGGATAAGACAAAAGAAATTGTTCTTGCTCACTTATCCGAAGAATGCAACACTCCACAAATTGCATTAGAAACTTACAATAAAGTTATGATGACTCAACTATGCGAAATACCTAATATTCTAGTGCGCTGTGCCGATGAAACAAACGTCTATAAAGGCGGAAACTGGAATAAAGAGTTAGTATGAAATTAACATTTATCTTAGTTGGCAAAATCAAAGAACATTTTTATGAAGAAGGCATAAAAATGTACATTAAAAGAATATCAAAATATTCTCAAGTAGAGTTTATAAATTTAGACGAATCACGTTTATCAACTTCAACATCAAAAATCGAAATTGATAGAGGTTTAGATGAAGAAGCAGAAAAAATTCTTTCAAAAATCGAGTCAAATTCTAGCTTAATATTATTTGATACCAAAGGCAAAGAATACGATTCAGTTCAATTTTCTAATATATTATTTGAATCACAAATAACTAAAAGCCACATGTATTTTGTTATTGGCAGCTCTAATGGGCTATCTGATAAAGTACGTGAAAAAGCAGCTTTAAGAGTTAAAATGTCAAGCTTTACTTTTACCCATCCAGAAGCAATGTTAATAGCCACAGAAGCTGTCTATAGAGCTTTCAAAATTCACTCTGGTGAATCGTATCATAAATAAATATATATGCTATAATTATTAAAGAACATAGGAGGAAATATGTCACTTAACGAAAATACAATAAAATATGTCCCTACAAGTGCAAAAACTGGTGCACTAATTTCTCTTTGTATTGCCGAACAAATAACTGATATTGAAAGATTAGGTGCTGATGGAATTATAGATTCTTTATATAATCCTAATAAATCTTTTGTCGGTGTTATTACAATGGCCCCTTCAAATATAAAAAATGGTGGATTATATAGTCTTTATAATCCTGAAGATATGATTTCAATTAGATTAACAGAGCAACAAAAAGCTGCTAATATTGGATCATATAATTCAACATATATCTTAAACCACAAAAATAGTGACGAAGATGAAGAAATAATTGATGACTATGTTAATTTAATAAAAGCTTATAAACCTGAAACCATATACACTTATTCTCCTTTTGAAGAAAACGAAAGCAAAGTTAGAATATTAAAGTTAGTAATTACAGCCATTTCAAGAATAGTCGATGATTATCATCCAAATCTAGTTTTAGGCGTTAGCCTAGATAACAATATTACCTTTGTTTCTAATGATAAATTAGTTAAACTTGGAATCAACAAAAAAATAGATTTTGTTAACAGCATGCTTAGTGTTTATGATTCAGCTAAAGAAAACAATGAGGATCTTACTCCTTCAACTCTAGCTATAAACTTATCAGATATTGAATCAGTTGAAGACTTAACTAATTTGGTTACAAATTTAATTGACGATTACAAAATAAAAATTTTAAAAAATATTAATACTGAAGATTAATAATTTAGGTGGTAAGTTTGTTTACCACCTTTTATATTGCACATTTATATTAATTGACATTTTATTTTAATAATGCATACATTATTAAAAATAAGAAGCTAAAAGAGACAAAGAAAAAAAGTAGTTTCTTTAATGATATCGTTATATTGTAAAAAGAAGCACAAACATAAAAAAGAATTATGTTCTGTATGCCAAGAACTAACTAATTATGCTTTAACGCGAATTGAAAGATGTCCATTTATGGAGAATAAAACATTTTGTTCAAACTGTAAAGTTCACTGCTATACTCCAATAATGCAAGAAAAAATTAGAGAAGTTATGCGCTTTTCAGGGCCAAGAATGATATTCTATCACCCAATAATGGCATTAAATCACGTTATTACAAGCAAAAGAGAAAAAAGAAAGATTAAAAAAAGTGAAAATTAAGAAAATATTGTGGCTTATACTAGGATTTATAGGATTAGGGCTTGGAGCATTAGGTGCTGTTTTGCCTATTTTACCAACTGTTCCATTTTTGCTTTTAGCAGCTGTGTCTTTTGCTAAAAGTTCAGATAAGTTAAATAATTGGTTTATTAATACTAAATTATATAAGAACAATTTAGAAAGTTATGTTAAAGGACAAGGAATGTCTTTTAAATCAAAAGTAAAAGTAATTATAACTGTAACTCTATTAATGTCCATTGGACTAACGCTTACGCTTATAAAAGGAATATATATTCTATGTATTATTTTAGCTATAGTGTGGGTTATCCATATCGTTTACTTCACGTTCTATGTAAAGACATATAAGTTAGACTAATTATTAAAAAAGTTTGATACAAGCAAATGTATCAAACAAACAATCAATATAATGGCTGGGGTAATTGGATTCGAACCAATGCGTGACAGATTCAGAGTCTGCTGACTTACCGCTTGTCTATACCCCAAGCATTAGAGATTATATACTAATAAATTCTAATTTTAAAGAGAAAAGGAAGTTACTTTTGATGATGCTTCATCAAATTAACTTCCTTTTATTTACTTATTATTTAATAACAATTGATGATTTTGGTGATAAAGCAATTTTTCCACCATCTTGCTTGAAAGAGCCTGAAGCAATGAGAATTTCTTTTTCTTCACTTTGAATTGTTTGAATATCGTTAGTTATGTTTATATATACAGTAATGTTTCCTCTTCTATAAGATAGGACATTACCGTCTAAAAGTTCGAATTCATCTGATGTTAAAACACTTTCTTTATTTCTAATTTCAATTAATTTTTGAATGAAATGTAATAACGAAGTAGGATCTTTTTCCATTTCTTCAACAGTTGAATCATCTTCATTTGTTGGTAAGAAAGTCTTATTTGCAGTCGAAAAACCAGCATTTTTAGTGCTATCAAATCTCATTGGCATTCTTGTTCCAGTTCTTTGGAAACCACCTTCTACAGATGGGATTGGTTTTGAATGTGTACCAATTTCATCACCAGCATAAATAAATGGAACACCTGGCATAGTTAATAAGAATACGTATGCTTGTCTTAAAGCTAAATCGTCTAAATAGTTTGCAATTCTAAGTGTATCATGGTTTCCAGATATAAATGAAAGACTCTTATTTAACTTCTTTGCTTCACTTAATCTTTTTAATAAATCTGTCTTAAATTTATTATAAACATCTTCATCGTACTTCATTAAAAGTGGTGTATGTGCTTCAGAATCATATTCATCTAATCTAAATAATAAATGTGAACATGTGCCTCTGTGATCTAAAACAAAGTCGGAATCAAATCCAGCTGCTAATGATTGAGCAGGATTAGCCCATTCAGATACCATTTCGAAGTTTGGATGTTTTGTAGCCAAATCAGCTCTGATTGATTTCCATAATTTGATTGTTTCAACCTTATCATTTCCATCGTTTTTTACTAATGAGTCAGCCATATCAACTCTAAATCCATCAACGCCAAGGTTTAACCAATAATCCATTACTGATTCAATAAATTCTTTACCTTTATTTGCTTCAGGTGAACCAACCTTATGTTGCCAAGGATATTCAACCTTATTAAAGCCATAGTTAATTGCAGGTTGATGAGAGAAGAAGTTAACCATATAGCATCCAAATCTTTGAAATAATCCTGAAATCAAACGATATCCTGGCTCATTTGCCCATACGTTATCGTTCCAAATAAACAAATCTGAGTATTCATTTCTTTCAGGTTTAGCTGATTCCAAAAATTCTTTATTTTCAAAAGAAGCGTGTCCTGGAACCAAGTCTAAAAACAATCTTATGTCTCTTTTATGACATTCTTCAATTAATTGCTTTAAGTCTTCTTCAGTACCGAATCTTTCTGAAACTTTAAAGAAATCCCTAATATCATATCCACCATCAAAGAATGGTGAATCGTAAATTGGATTTAACCAAATTCCACTAAATCCTAAACTTGCAATATAATCTAATTTTGAAATTATACCTTGTAAATCACCATAACCATCGCCATTAGAATCTTTGAATGAATTAGGGTAAATTTCATAAAAAACTGTCTCTTTATAATTTCTTTTCATTTTAATTTTCCTTTCAACTAATATACATTTTGCATTATAAAGGTTAAAAGGAATTTATTCAATATTTCTACATCACTTATTTATTAAATAGTTTGGATTTACATTCATTACTATTTCTTCTTCTGTTGTTAAATCAGGTTCATTTTTATCTGAACACATTACAACTAAAATTGCTTCTGCAAAAGCATCGACAACATATTGGCTTTCAATTTCAACTTTTACTAATCCAGTGTCTAATAATGTCATTCCTACACAAGAAGGATAATGTGTAATTATTGTCTTTAAATATAATTTATCATCTAAAGTAATTAAGTCTTTAAATGCTGAATTTACTTGCTCATCAAAATCAATTGTTGTCCTATATACTTCACTTTTTTTATCATCATCAACAGCCATCCAAAGCTCGACATCGTAACTTCCTTTTATCCTTATATCTTTATTGTGATAATAAGCGTTGCATTGATGATTTATAATCCAACAACCTAATGTTTTACTAGCGTTTGTTCCTACTTCAATTGAAATTTCTTTATGCTTATCAAGTTTTCCTTTACCAATTAATGTTTTACAACAAACCTCACGGTACACATATATCACCTTTATTAATATATGATTTAACTTGTTATATGTTTACTTATGTTTGTCTTTCCCAGCTTGTTTTTTTATTTCTTTGTCTCTAATTGTTTCTTTTTTACCAATAAGTTTATTGTATGTCGCTTCACTCATCATGTATATGTGAGCTTTTTCCTTATTGCTAATTATTAGTGGCACATCTACCTCTAAAGCTGTTTCAAACAACTGATTAATCTTAACCATATCTTTTAACCCTAAGTTCATTTTCATTTTATATATCCTCCATTTTTATTTTCATACAAATTCGAAAATTTATACTAAAAACCCATATATATAGTAAGGAGAAAATTTATATGTCTATTTGTCCAGTTTGTGGAAACAACGACGAGCGTTTCTTTTCCAAAAAAGGTGGAAAAATATATTGCAGAAAATGTATTAGCTTCAATGGAAGACAAGCAAATAAAATTCCAATAAATTCAAACATCAAATTAAAACTAGATTACCCTCTATCTGATAAGCAAGAAAATATATCAAATTTAGTAATGCAAAACTTTATATTAAAAAAAGATGTATTAATAAATGCTGTAACTGGTGCTGGAAAAACTGAACTTGTTTATAAAGCTATGGAAAAAGCTTTAAATGAAGGAAAAACTGTCGGTTTTGCCACACCAAGAAAGGATGTTGTTATAGATTTAAAGCCTAGAATTTCAAGTGCTTTTCCAAATGCGTCTGTCATATCAGTTTATGGCAATCATAGCTACAAACTAGAGGCTGATATTATTGTATTAACAACTCATCAATTGTTCAGATACAAAAATTATTTTGATTTATTAATAATTGATGAAATAGATGCTTTCCCTTTTGCAAACAACGAAATGCTACATCAATTTGTTGAAAAATCACTTACTTGTACAGGAGTAAAAGTCTTACTATCCGCAACACCTTCTGAAAAAGATATATGTGAAATTAAGAATCGTGGTGGAACAATTTTAGAACTTAATAAAAGATATCACGGTGCATTTTTACCAGTTCCTGAATTTGTTTATTATGGCCTAAGTAAATACTTTACATGCTTAAAAGTTATTTTAAAAATTTTAAATTCTAACAAGCCTCTTTTTGTCTTTGTTCCAACTATAAACGAAGGACAAAAACTATATCAACTTGCAAAGCACTTCATTAAAGACATAAGTTTAGTATACTCATACGAAAAAGATAGAGATATAACTATCGAAAAATTTAAAAAAGGACAATTAAAATGTTTGATTACGACCACAATATTAGAACGAGGTGTAACGGTAAAAGATTTACAAGTTATAGTAATAGATGCAGATAATATGACGTTTACACCAGAAAGTTTAATTCAAATTTCAGGACGTGTTGGAAGAAAATTTAACGCTAGAACTGGAAAAGTAATATTTTTAGGTAAAAGTTATAATGAAAACATTAAAAAATCTATCAAAACAATTAAAGATACCAACCATAGAGCATTATTGTCTGGCGTGTGCTGAAAAAATATCTCCGACTTCATATAATTATATATTTAATGAACCAGTACTATGCGATAAATGTTTAGAAAGAATTAAACCAGTTTATAAAAGTATTAGAATAAATGAAATAGATATAACTTATCTATGCAATTATGAATCACCACTAAAAGAATGGCTTTTACAGTATAAAGAACAATTTGATATTGCTCTTGCACCTGTTTTCTTTTATTTATTTAAAACTTATATTAAATTAAACTTCTTTAATTATGTTATTGTGATTGCACCTTCATCACTTTCATCAATCAAAAAAAGAGAGTTCTCCCATATGTATGAAATGTGCAAATCATTAAATATGCCAATATACGATATATTAAGAAAAAAAGATAGTGCGACTCAAAAAGGAAAAAACGCGTTACAAAGATCAAAAATAGGATCAAATATAACATCAATAAACATAGAAAGAATAAAGGACAAAAAAGTACTTTTAATCGATGACGTTATTACTACTGGTGCAACAATAAAAGCTTGTTACAACGAATTAATGAAAGGTAAACCAAATAAAATTAAATGCTTAATTTTAATGGGCGCAATAGATCAATAAGAGTGCAAATTTTGTCGAACGATTTATATTTAAAAAAATATTTTATAGTTATATAATTAGCATAGAGAAGAGGAGGTTTAAGTATGATTCAAGGTACTGTTAAATGGTTTAATCGCATTAGAGGATTTGGCTTCATTATTATTGATGGCGAAGTTAATCACGATATTTTCGTACACTATTCTCAAATAAACCAAAAAGGTTACAAATCATTAGATGAAGGAGACTCAGTCGAATTTGATCTTGTCCACACTTCACGTGGAGACCAAGCTCATAACGTTTCAAGAATCAATGTAATGCAACATTAAATATCAAAGAAACATTGAATTTCTGCTCAATGTTTCTTTTTTTATGCATATTAATGTGCTTTAAATTACTATTTACTCAAAACTAGTAAAAAAGTTACTTAATAACATAATTTTTTTGATAAATTTATTGACTAAGCAGACAATAATTGATATATTATACAAGACGCTAAAACGGATGTTTAGCTCAGCCGGGAGAGCATCGCCTTTACACGGCGGAGGTCACAGGTTCGATCCCTGTAACATCCACCATTTATTAGCGCAAAAGCTTTGTGGAAGAATAGCGAAGTGGCCAAACGCGGCAGACTGTAAATCTGTTCCTACGGGTTCGATGGTTCGACTCCATCTTCTTCCACCATTCTTATTGGGGTATCGCCAAGCGGTAAGGCATCAGACTTTGACTCTGATATGCCCTGGTTCGAATCCAGGTACCCCAGCCATCTATATATTTGTCCCGTTAGCTCAGTTGGCAGAGCACTTGACTTTTAATCAAGGGGTCATAAGTTCGAATCTTATACGGGACACCATCTTTATTCGCCCGGGTGGCGAAATCGGTAGACGCACAGGACTTAAAATCCTGCGACTTTAATCGGTCATGCGGGTTCAAGTCCCGCCCCGGGCACCATTAGAATTAAGTATAGTCGATACCAAAATATCGGCTATTTTTCTTTATATAGGGGTTAAAACTACAATTATTATATGTTTTAGCCTCTTTTTTATTATAAATAGTAGTAGAAGTACCTTTAGGTATTAATATATATAAAATTAAATCGTTAAATTATTATTAATCGTTAAACTACTACTTACTATATATAAACGTATATAAGAGAAGAAATATAAATTTTTATAAATACCCCCCACGTGACAAACGTGACAGTTTTAGAAATAAAAACTCTAGCCTTATAAACTAGAGTTCGATATTTATTGTTGAGCCATGTAAAAAAATAGGTCAGTTATATTGACTCTTGGGGTGCATTTTGATATAATTAGTGCAGAAAAACACCCCAAAGGAGATGCTGCTATGGATAGTCAATATTTGCAAATTCAAACGTTGTTAGAACAAAGGGCAGAAATTACTGCAAGATTAAATTTGATTCCTTATGATGGTTCAATTGAAATAAAAGATAGAGACGGTAAAAAATATATTTATATTAGAAAGCGGGTTCTAGGACGTAATACATCAACATATGTTGATTCGTATTCTGACGAATTGTTTGCTTCTATATCTAAATTATTAAAAGATGCTAAAGAATATAAAAAGCAAATAAGGAAAATAAATAATGAACTAGCAAAATTAGGCTATAGTGGTCAAGAATTATCTTCTAGAGTATTATTAAATATCGATTTTGCTAGAGCTAATATGAAATCAAATATTTATGATCAAGCCGTTCTTGAAGGTATAGCCACTACATTTCCAGATACCGAAACAATTATTGAAAATGGAAAGGTTACTGGAATGACAGCAACTGATGTTCAAAAAATATTAAATTTAAAGCATGCTTGGGAATTTATTATGGATAAGGATGTCGTTGCATCCAAATCAAGTTATTCGATATTGTGTTATATTGCTGGCCTTGTGAATGAAGGATTCTATACTTATGGCGGTAGAATTAGATGTGTTCCAGTAACAATTGGAGGACCAAGTTATATTCCACCTATGCCTATAGAATTTGTTGTTAAAGAAAAAATAGAAGAAATATTGAATAAAAATGAAGAACCAGTTGATATAGCTATTGAACTATGTTTGTATTGTATGAAAACACAAATTTTTAATGATGGAAACAAAAGGGCTTCGGTAATTTTTGCAAATCATTTTTTAATTTCAAATGGTGAAGGATTATTAGTGATCCCAGAAAATAAAGTTCCAGAATTTAAAAAAATGTTGGTTGCCTATTATGAAGATAGAGATAATGGTGAAATATTAGAATTTATGAAAAAATATTGTTGGGAAAATTTTTGATAGGGTGCAAATAACTATTATTTGATAATAAAATCACCCCATAAAGCATCAAGCCAAATTAATTTTGATGCATTGTATCAAAATTGTTTTAAAATATTTTTATTGTATAAAATATGCATATCATACCTAAGTGTCACATCTGTCACGCCTGTCACGTGTCATAAAGGTAAATAGCTAAAAATATGGATAAAAGGTGCACCTTATGTTTATAAAGGTGTAAAGTATCAAGTTTACTTATCTTTCACATTAAAAAAACATTAGTTTGATACAGAGATGTGTCAAACTTTTTTTATGCATAAATTGACTCTGTTGAATCGTAAGCGTCAAAAATAACCAGGATCGACAAAAAGGTTCGAATCTTTAATCAAAGAAAAAAACATTATGATATTTACATTGGCAAATTCAAAATTTGAAAAATATAGATGATAACTATACAAAATATATTGTAACATTAGATAAATATGATGTCGAAAGCATCGGTGGTATAGAAATTATATTTCTTGAAGATTTCTTGTTAAAACAAGAGCATTAGTTAATTGTGCTGAATTATATAAAAAATTTTAATAATGGATAAATTTATGAGAACAATCAATCAGAAAAATCTCTTTACACAGTATTGCTAAATATTATAACGAAACATTTCTATATATAGTTCGAACAAAATTGAAATCAACTTTATTAATAAATAGAGAGGATAAATTAACCACTGGATTGTAAACAACTTGTAAAGAAATTAAAATTTATTAAAAAAGTGAGCAAAAACATATGAAATCTTACGGTTATATATAGTGAAAGGGGATAAATATAGAAAAATATGATTATTCATATTAATTATTAAATTTCATCTTCTAAATATAACCTCCATCTTATGAACTTGTTAATATTTATTCCTCTTCAAACCTCCTTTTGATAATAAGACCCATAAGTTTTCCAATTAACTTATGGGTTTTATTATTTTACTTTTCTCTCTTACTTAGCCTTTATAAAATTGTGTCAATTGTAAAGAAATTAAAATTTATTAAAAAAGTGAGCAAAAACATATGAAATCTTACGGTTATATATAGTGAAGGGATAAATATAAAAATTAATTCTCTTATAAGACAAATAAATAATTTTTATTTTAAAATAACAAAAATAATATTAATAAAAAATATTTTTATAAAATAGACATCCAATTAAAATAGATATATAATTTTATTAATTGTTGGTAATTTAATTACTTGATATTTGCAATATTAAAAAAATTTTAATGACACAATAGCTGCATTCGGCCATGTTTATTATTTTATCAACGTGAATTTAATAAGTTTTTATATATTGAATATTACAAAACTTCTTTGTAATTTCATATAAATTAAGAAATAAGTATTGTATTTAAAAAATATAATATGAAGGTCAATTCCTTAAAGGGTCAAGAAAAAAACTTATTATAAAATAGTGTTTTTATCATTGCACTATTTAAAGCTATATCAAAAAGGGAAAGTTATGAGTTCTGAAGGTCCATTGAAAAAACAAGAATTACAATATTTAATTCTTTCGTATTTGTACATTTATGATGGTGCATATCGTTTTTTAAGCTCTTTTGCACCAGTTAGCGATCATCACTTCGAAGGTGATCAAAACGATTTTGAGCGAAGCCAAAGCTCATTTTGTGACGGCCTTGAAAGACTGACAAAATATTATTTTTGCAATAAAAATAATACCAGAGAATTGTTTTATGGAGATAAGTTTGTCAGTGGTGATGTTTTAGATAATATATCTTACATTTACACTAACATTATTAATAATCCAAAAATATTTAGAAGGACTGGAAAAAAACTTTATATTAACAAAAATGAAATAACAGACATTTGCGATGAACTTCTTGAGTGGGCTTTATATTTATTCAAAGATTTAAATGAATTATTAAATTTATATTCTTTTTATGAAACTGCAGATAAAAATCTTATTAAAGAAGTCGCTCATAAAGCCACGGCTGTTAAAGGTATGATATTTGCAAGTTCAATGAAGTCTATGTATAAAGAAATTGATGATATTAATGATAGTGGAGAAAGCCGCTTATTCTATCGTGAAAGCATACGTTCATATTATACAGAATTACCTGAAGAATTTTATAAATACTTCTATAATCCAGCATTAAAATGGCTTGAAGATGAATCTGCAAAGCTATCAGGTGGTCCTCAAGCTACAGAAACTTTATTCAATACAAGCGGAAGTGATTTAACAGTTAAAACATTCGAAAAATTATTATATGAAGCTATTGTTACCGAAAAAGGAATAAATTTCTCTAATCAAGGTAAAAACGCAAAACTGGAAGCTTATATTAAAGGCAGAAAAAGAGCTGAAAATAAATATCGTAACTTTTATAAAAAAGAGATAAAAGAGTTGAAAGAAAATATTACTTCCTCAGCAGAAGATTCTAGATATTACTCTCAACAAGTCGATTGGGTTAAATTAGAAGAAAGTATGGCCGATTTTGATCTTTCAAGCGAATTATTGCCTGAAGAAGCTAAAGAAATTTTAACAAAAAAAGATTCAGAGTCTCTCAAGCCAATAGTTCTTGGTGAAAATAAATCAACCAATACCAATACACCTCAAAAAACTTTGCCTAAAAGAGAATCGTGGATAAAAAGGTTAATCAATAAAATAAAATATCTCTATTATAGATCTGATATTGACAAAGAAATCGATCGCTCTAGAAAAGCTAAAAGGAAAGAAGAAAAAAAGCAGCAAAAGCTGAAAAGAAATATTATGCTAAATCAAAACCATCATTTTCTTTCCACCTACCTTCAATTTCATTAAGTGGCTCTTTTCTTTTTACTCTTGGAATCTGTGGTGTTATGCTTTTACTATCAGGAATCTTACTAATTCTAAGCAACACCGTTTCAGCTCCATGCAACTCTTTCTTTAAAACAGTATGCAATTTATGTATAGATGGGAAAACATTTTTCAAACCATTCTTTATTTGTAACGCAATATGTATCTTTATAGGTAAGTTATTGCAATCATTTATTTTTGTCTTATTGTCATTTGTCCTTTGGCCGTTTTATATAATTGCACTCTTAGTTGGTGTTGCAGCAGATTTAATTCTTCTTCTAGTATTCTATGTATTAAAATTTATTTTCGTTGGACTATTTGTTGTAATTCTAGCAATTCTGTTCTACATATTACCGATAGCAGTAATAGTTGCTTCAATAATTATAGCTATAAAATATTTACAAAATGCTGACGAATTAAATGCAATTGATTTTGTTATAACAATTATATCTGTCATTGGAACAATTGCAATGTGTGTACTATATTACTGTCATTAAAAATCTAATTTTTATAAAAATCCATCCAAGTTAAATGGGTGGATTTTTTTATTTTTAACACCTACAGGGTGTTATTTACGCCTTTATGAAACCACTTCCATAGCTAATATTTGCATTTTTGAACATTATTTATATAAATTTGTCGTTTTTATGGTTGATTTTTTGTATAGACATTTGCTAATATATAAGTGCTCTAGTGGCGGAACTTAGACGCAGCTTCTTCGGAAGCGTCATTATTGACATTATGGGTCCTAATCCCATCATGAGCACCATCCTCTAACCTAGCTCCCACTAATGTGGGAGTTTTTATTTTGCACAAATTAAAAAGAGCTATAGATTAATATAAATAAATATATTTTTCTACAGCTCTATTTTTAATGCTTTGGTTTCTTTACAGGCATTATTGGTTTGATTGGTTTAGAAATACTTGTATTAGAAGTGTGTTTGGTCAAAGCAACTTTCTTAACCTCAGTTGCTTTAATATCTTCATTTACTTGAGTTCTATTTTCAGGTTCGACTTTAGAAATCTTTATAGGTTCAATAGGCTTTTTAAATGATGTGTTTGGTTGAACTAGTTTTAAAGATTCAACGTTTTCTTCATATTTCTTATGAGATTTTCTTAAAGTGAACTTTTCAACTTTTTCAACCGGCTTTTTTAAGCCTTTGCTTTCGTCAATTCCAATTTCTTTAATATTTCTATATCTGTTTTCTTTATTGCTCTCAGCGTGTCTCTTTTTAATCCATTCAGGCGTTTTATCATTCACATCATTTGAAATTGTGACTGGTGAAACAACTACATCAACAGTAGATATTCCTTTTTCAAATGCCTCTTGAGAGCTTAAATTGCCATCATACTTTGTACCAAATGAGAATTTTTTTAAATCAAATTTCTTCTTAGTATCAACAGTTATTGGCGCAATATCCTTTCTCCTATCGTTAATTTCATGCAAAGGCTTATTAATAAACATTTGAGGCTTATCTTCATAAGCTATTTCTTCTTGAGTATTTTCTTCCTTTGGTTTAATTGCAATAGGCTTAATTGTGTTTCTAGGAACGTTGTTTATAGGTCTTATTGGTCGTATTGGTGCTGCCATAGGTTTGACATTACCTGCCATTTTTGGAATTACTTTTACTGGCTCTTTAACTTGCTTTTCATTTACAACTTTTTCGTCTAATACTTGTTCAATAATAGGAGCGATTTCAACGTTTTTATTTTCGTATTTAATAGATTCATCAAAGCTGTCCAAAATAATATGAATACATCCCGCATCTTCAATTTCAGATGATTCTTCATCTGGCCAATCGTTGACCGGAATAATTTTTGAAGGCTCTATAGATTCGATCATTCTGAGATCATCATCATTTTCTTTGATTTTATAATCCAATTTACGTAAATACTCTGGAACTTCGTCTTTTTCATTTTCTTTTTTGTCATTGTTTTCAACTCTACTAAATGATGGTTCAACAATAACATTTGAAGTAACTAAGTCTTCAACTAATCTTCCACTATCAAAGTTTCTATCTTCTACATAGTCATAAGTTTCAGGAATTTCATCTGCAATTTCTTTATTGTTATCTTCAAAGTTTCTAGATCTTGGTCCTGCAGATTCAAAATAAGCAAATCCATCATTATCAAATAAAATAACATCTGATATATCGTTTGTATCAACGGAATTATTTTGTTCTTCAACAGTTCTAATAGTGCTAATATCACAGTTTTCAACATTAACATAAATATCTGGTTGGAAAAGGTTAACTATATGTTCTGTTGAAGTTTCACTATCATCATCAATTGTATTTAATTCACTAATATCTGCTGTGTTATTATCAACATCTAAAACATCTTCTTCACCAGGCATCGGTTCTTCAACTAATGGTTCACGTGTTTCATGAATTGTAATTGAATCATCTTCCTGTGGTTGAGCTATGCCGATATATCTAACTCCTTCTGAAATATCGTCTATATAATCAGCTGAACTAACTTCATCACTCATTGCCCCAGTAAGTTTTTTATTTGATATTTTAGCAATAGTTTCAACGTCAGCTCCTTCTACTTTTGATGTAGGAATACCTAACTGTTCACCTGATTTGGATGAAGCGTAAAATCTTTCTTCTTTTGGTAAAGAATTTAATTCATTTAAATACTTTAATTCAGCTTTCTTAGCTCTCTTTATAGCATATTTCTTTCTAAACATATGTGCAAAGATAGTACAAATCAAAATTAGCATGACTACAAGTACTATTGAAACAACAATCCAAAAAACAAAATCGAATAATTGCATTAAATTAAATGGTTGATTATTTATTAAATTATTGCTAATTATATTATTTTTAAATCCACCGAAAATGCTATTTTCAACAATATCCATAGTTGAAAATAACGGTGAGAAGAAATCAAATACAGGAGCTAAAGATACTATTGAATAAGAATCACTTGTATTAAAGTAATCAAAGAATCTCAAAGCTAAGAAAGCTAAAAGAATAATACTCAAAACTATTCCAAAAATGACTCTCTTTATTGGTCTACCACCAATATAATCTTGCCAATTAAATTGTTTAGCTTTAGAAATAGATTCAGCGTTATTAATTTCTTGAATATTACTTCTAGTCTTAGTGAAATTTTCTTCCGTTTTCTTTTTCTTATTTTTTTGTGCTTTAGCAATTAAGCCAAAGATGACAAAATATAAGACATAGAACAAAACCATTACAACGCTTGAAAAGATAACCGTCCAAATACTTTGAGATAATTTTGATGCGTTGTTTTTAAAAATGTAATTAGCAATTTTATAAGCTGTATTAGATATAGCGTTATATGTTATCAAACAATATTTTCTAACAGAAATAGTAAAAGCTATATAAGCATCATGTACTTGTTGATTTGATAAAACAAAGAATAAGTATCCCGATGAAGCAATAATTAAAAAAGCAAATATGAGACGTTTAGTTGGAAATTTGTCAACTTCGTAATCTGAATCCCCTTCAGCTTTCTTTTTATTTATGATTCTTTTATTTCTAATATGAGCAATTATTCCAAATAATATAAAGTAAACAATTAAGAATAAAACAAGAACAATTATATATCCTACCAAAGCCCAATTTTCAATTGACAAACCAAAGTGATTTGATGAAAGTTTGCCTATAGCATCATAGCAAAAGGTTGCAAACTTATCATAAGAGTTGACTACAACCTTTCTTATCACTTCTATGCCACTTGAAAGAACATTATTAAGTGGTTGATAAGCGTGAACAGAAATAAATAAAGCAACAATTATAAGAATTAGAATTGCACCAAATATTCTTTTCATATTCTTAACCTCGCTATAGTTAATATATACATATATGTAGATATTAACATATTTAAATAAAATCATACAAGAAAAATAAGGCGATTAAAGCTTTAATTTAACATATATTTTAACATTTAATTTTATAAGTTAATAAAATGCGACAAAATTACTGACAACTTTATTTATATTATTAAATTGTTTATGTATATATAAATAAAGCCACGCCTTTAAGCGTGGCATTAATAAATCTACTTTTTTAAAGAATTATACTTTTTGCGGTATTCTTCAAGTTCTTCAGGAGTACCTCTAACAAAGTGATTTTCCCCAATTTCTTCAAGAGAAGTAACTGGTCTAGGTCCTTCTGGATGGTAGATCTTAATTGTCTTATTTTTTTCAATGTGTGGATCTGGAATCGGAATTGCAGTTAACAAAGCTTGAGTATATGGATGTAAAGGAATCTCAAACAATTCATCAGCTTCAGCAATTTCAACTATTTGTCCTTGGTAAATAACGGCAATACGATCAGAAATATATTTAACAACTGACAAGTCGTGAGCGATAAATATAACTGTCATATTTCTTTCTTTTTGGAATTCTTGAATCAAATTTAAGATTTGAGCTCTAATAGAAACGTCCAAAGCAGAGATAGGTTCATCAGCAATAATCAATTCTGGATTCATAATAACTGAACGAGCAATACCAATTCTTTGTCTTTGACCACCTGAGAATTCATGTGGGAATCTCTTTAAGTGTTCTGGTCTTAATCCAACCTTAATCATTATATCGTTTACTTTTTTCAATCTATCAGTTTCATTATCATACATATGATATGCTCTGATACCTTCAGAAACAATATAGTCAATATTTGCTCTATCGTTCAAAGATGCAGAAGGATCTTGATAGATCATTTGAATCTTTGTTTTTAAGTTTCTATCTAATTTATGAGGGATTTTACCATTAATTTTAATTCCTTTATATAAGATAGTTCCCGATAATGTAGGAACAATTCTAATAATTGAACGCCCTATAGTGGTTTTACCTGAACCAGATTCACCAACTAAGCCTAAAATTTCGCCTTTATAAACATCAAGGTTTAAATCATCAATAACTACTCTAACTTTAGTACCACTTTTAAAGCCTATATTGACATGTTTCATTGATACTAAAACTTCTTTTTTATTGTCATTCATGACTTTCACCTCCATTGCTTGAAGCTAAGAAACTTTCTGCAGTCTTTTTCATCCTTTCTTCAAGATTTCTAATTACAGCTGGCTTTTTAACTTTAGGTGCACGTTTGTCTAAAAGCCATGTTTTTGCGTAATGAGTTTCACTTATTTGAGTCATAGGTGGTTCCATAATATAGTCAATTTTCATTGCATATTCACTTCTTGGTGCAAATGCATCTCCATCAATTTCTTGATCAAATGCTGGTGGATTACCACGAATATATGTAAGTGGTTCTCCTTCAACAGCAAGTTGAGGTAATGAAGACAATAATGCCCAAGTATATGGATGTGCAGCACGATAGAAAATATCTTCATCTGTACCATATTCAACTATTTGACCACCATACATAACACCGATTCTATCTGCAACGCCTGCAACGACGCCTAAATCGTGTGTAATAAATATGGTTGTAAATCCATATTCTTTTTGTAATTCTTTAATAAGAGCCAAAATTTGAGCTTGAACTGTTACATCCAAAGCAGTTGTTGGTTCATCACAAATAAGAATATCTGGTCTACAAGCAAGAGCAATTGCAATAACAACTCTTTGTCTCATACCACCTGAATATTGGAATGGATAATCTTTATATCTTTGAGCAGCGTTAGGAATTCTAACTTTTTCAAGTAAACTTATAGCCTCTTTTTTAGCCTCAGCTCTACTTAAATTATGGTGAATTCTTAATACTTCAGAAATTTGTGATCCAATAGATAGCAATGGATTTAACGATGTCATTGGGTCTTGGAAAATTGTAGCGATATGTGATCCACGAATCATTGACCATTGCTTATTTGTCTTAAACTTAGCTAAATTTACGCTATCGCCGACAATAACTCCTGAGTTAATAAGCTTTATTGCTTCATCGCGTTTGATACTAGAAACTGTTCTTTTAAATCTCGACCAACCAGAAGCCATATTAGTTTCTTGATGAATTTTGACATTAATCTTTCTAACTTTTTCAGAAAAATTAAAATCAGCAGTCTCAATTGCTTTTACAATATCTTTTTTGCATGAAGAAATATCTACTTCTAAATGTGATATTTTAGCATCGTATTCATTTAAAGCTAATTGCTTACGAACTTGTTCTTTTTCGTCAGAGCCAAATGATTTCAAAGAATGCTCTTTTTCCTTAATTAAATTTTCTTTGTCTTTAACGAGTCTAGATAATTTTTTATAAAGAGGAGAAATAGCAACGCCTAAAGATTCTACTTCTTTCAAAGTAGGCATATTTCCTTCTTCGAATTTTTTCAGTAAGCTAGTTTGAATTTCTTTTAAGTTTGCAATAATACTTGCTTTTTCTTGTTCAAGTTTTGATACTCTTTCAGAACGTTTTTTAAGTGCAATTATATCTTTTGAAGAATAATCTGCATACTTTTCTTTTTCTTCATTTGTAAATACAGAACAACTATCAATTAAGTCTTTATTATTTTCTTTAGCTTTAACAACTTCGTTTTTTAATTTCTCATTTAAATCAGCTAATTCTTTTTCGTGCTTTGCTTTAAGTTCTTCGAGTTTTGATTGATACTCTTCATCTGACATTGGGGCTATTTTAGATGATAAATCATTTTTTAAATTTTCATATAAAGATTGTCTTTGTCTTTCTAAAGCAGCTAATTCATCAGCTTTCTTTTGACTTGCAATTCTCATATCAGCTTTGGTTTCAGCTTTTAAAGAATCATAATATGGAGAAACTTCGCTAATTAACGCATTTAAGAATAAAGGATAAACTGAAGCATATAAGTCACGTGATTCAGAATGACTTTCTTGCGTCTTTAAAACTTCATTAAATTTAGCTCTTAAGTCTTTAATTGCTTCGACAGATTTAATATTAGATAACTTTATTAAATCCTTTGATTTAAGTGTATATTTGTTATGAATTTCTTCTTTAGTAACACTGTGATCAATTGAATATAAGCCAGCAACTTCACTCTTTAATTCATCAATCTTTGGCTGAATTGAAACTTGATAATTGTTAGTCCATTCAATTAAATGAGCGATAGAATCTGGAGAATACTCTTTTCTATTGCTAAAGATAATGCTAATCTTTTTACCACGTTTATCGATAGAATTTTGTTTCTTCATCTCAATTTTTGATAATTCAGAATAGAATTTATTAAATACATAAGCGTACTTAATATCTAATTTTTCAATTTTAGCATTAATTACAGAGTCTATGTGTTTCTTTGATTTTTCAAATTGAGCATCAACGCTAGATGCTTCCTTTAGGCTTTCAAATTTATCTAACTCTGCTTTTTGTTTTGCTTCTAAAGCTAATAATTCTTTTTTAGCTTTTCCAGAAGCTGAAGATGCTTCCATCTTATTTAAACGTTTTTGTAAATTGTTTTCGTCTTTAAAATTAAGTTTAACTATACGTGGGTCATGAACTTCAACACCATTTAGTTTTACATAGCCACTTTTAATCTTACCATTTTTTTCAAGCATACCAGTAAATGTCTTAGTAAAGACAGATTTACCAGAACCAGATTCACCAACAATTGCAAATGTTTCTCCACGTTTGATATCAAGTGAAATTCCACGAATAACTTTTAAATCTTTGCCGTGAGATTTAAAAGAAACAGAAAGGTTTTTTACAGAAAGAATAATATCTTGTTTTTTATTTTCATCCATAAATATTTACCTCCTATCTATGATTTCTTGGATCGGTTGCATCTGCTAATGAGAATCCGATATAGTAACAAGCAACTGTCAAGGCAATAACTATTGCTGAAGGAATTAACATCGTAAATGGATAAGCCATCCAGTCATTCGATGCACTTGTCGCAGCAGTAATAACACCACCTAAAGTTAATTGACCAGCGTATGATAAATTAAAGAAGGATAAAGAAACTTCTGAGTCAATAACACCAGGAATTGATGTCGCTAAAATTGTAACAATAATAGAGACTAAATATGGCAATAAGTTATGAACGATAATAGCAGTTGGTTTAGAACCTAATGTCTTACTTGCAATATTGAAATCACGATTTCTAATGATAATAATATTGTTTCTGAGAGTTGCAGCAAGACCCATCCAACCAAATATGCATAAAACAATAACAATCGCCCAGAACGTTGGTACTTTACCTGAGAACCACTTCATGAAAAGAATATAGAAAAGTAATGATGGAACATTACTAACGAAGTTTCTAAGTTCGATGAAGATTGGGTCAAGTTTAGGGAAGAAGCCCCAAACGGAACCGATAAATAAACCTAAGACAGCATTAATTAATGAAACGACAACAGCTAATAATAAAGAGATTCTAGCACCGTCCCAAGTAACTGACCAAATATCTTTTTTAGTACCATTAGTACCAAACCAGAAAGTATAGTTTTTAGTAACACCAGCAATAGTTAATTCGACAGAGCCGAATGGTTTAACATACGTTGGTAAATTAGTAACAGCATAATAATCATAATGCTTCATCATTGGTCCAAATATAGTAAAGAATACTAAAACGAACAAAATTCCAAAGCACAATATTGCAACTTTATTTTTAAATAAAGTTTTAAAAGTTTCACGCCAATATGAGTATGGTGCGCTTGATAATCTATCAATAGATTCTTCTGAAGTACCAATTATTTCAAATAAGCCCTTATCATCAGCTTTAACGAATTTATCTAAAGGCTCAACTTGATCAACAGAATCTAATTTATTTATATTTTCCATAGATAATTGCCTCCTTAATCGTTAGAACTGAAGCTGACTCTTGGGTCAGCGATAGCTGTTGTAATATCACCTAATAAGTTAGCAAAAATACTAATAATAGCACTGACAACAACAACTGCTTGTACAACGTTATAGTCTTTTGCGTTAATTCCAGAAATTAATAATTGTCCAAAGCCTTCAACTCCATATATCTTTTCAACAAAGTATGAGCCTAATAAACAATAAATAACACCTGATGGGATAGAACGTACGAGTGGAACAACAGCATTTCTTAATACGTGTTTAAATAATATTGTATTTTCTGGTACACCTTTAGCTCTAGCAAACTTTACATAGTCACTACCAAATTCATCAACCATATAACGTCTTACCCATAATGCAATACCAGCAATACCACCAATACCTAAAGTAATCATTGGTGCCAATCCTGAAATAGGATTACTTGAAGTCCATCTTAATGGTAAGTTAAATCCTTTAACAAGAATAGCTTGTAGCAAATAGAAATAAACTAAGCTTGGAATTGATCCTACCAAAATAATGTAAGCATTTCCTAACTTATCGAACCATTTGTTCTTATATTTTGCCATAAAGACACCCATCGGGTATCCAATAATCATTTCAATCGCTAGACCACCTAAACCAATTTTCATTGATACAGGCATTGTTCTATTAAATATAGCAGCGATCGATTCATTTTTACCTAATTCAGTTGTTCTACCAAAATTAACAATCATCATTTGACTATTGCTACAAATATATTCAAATGTTGATGTAGTTGTATGAGCAATACAAACTTTCTTTGGGAAAGGAATAATTTGATAGAAATAGTTTAAAATTTGAACAATTAAAGGATCGTTCAATCCCAAACTGTCTAATTTTCTTTCACATAACATTTCTCTAATTTCAGCTGAGAACTTTTTCCAACCAGTCTCTTTTGTACACAAAAGATTCTTGTCTTGAATTCTTAGCAAACAGAAAGTAACGACAATAGCTAAAGCAAAAGAAATTACAGCACTAGCAATTCTTCTAAGCGAATACATTACTAATGGTTTAGTAAGTACTCTTTTAATTACATTGTTAGAATACTTCATGATTACATTTTTGTTAACTAAAACAATAAATATAATCAATGCTGCTAGTAGTGCAACAACGATCGAATAAATAACGACCATTTGTTCCATATTTTACCTCCTTTATATATAGAAAATTAGGATCGAGGAAAATTCCCCGGTCCTAATTATGATAGACAAATACTAAATATTTATCAACCAAGGATAGAATTTAATTTGCTTTTGCAAGGTCTTCTACTCTTAATCTATCGTATTCAGCCTTTAATGCTTTACGTTGTTCTTGTGATAACATCTTACCATCAGCAAGTTTTTCAACGCTCTTGTACTTATATGGTGATAAGCCATAAGAAACGTTTGCGACTCTGTATGGAACTGTTCTACTAACACTAACGCTTAAACCTTGATCTCTCATGTAAAGTGGTCTCATGATATATGTGTTGTATAAGAGTTCAACTTCAGCTTCAGCGAATGCTTCAGCACGTTCAACTTGGTTAGTAATTCCAGAAGCTGTTTCAACTAATTTAGTATATTTGCCAATAACGCTATCAATTTGATCATTGATAACTGGATCACTATTGGAGCAAACGCCAAAGTAGTCACATAAGTCACCATCTTTAGTAACTGTATTAGCATATGTTAATGGGTCTGAATAGTCTGGTCCCCAACCTGTGACGAATAAGCTTGTACCAGCATATTGTGTTAATTTTGCATATTCATCAGATGTTGGAATGTTAGTTCTTGTGTTCTTGACAAGTCTAACTAATTCTTTGTTGCCATAACCTGATGTTTGATCAGCAACAGCTGGACAGACATTAGCGTTACTTTCACGTCCATAAGAGACTTCAGCGTTATCGCCTGGAACCCAACATCCATTCATATCAGCGTTTGTTTGGTTGACGAACGCTCTATCGAAGTCATCAGAGTCAGAGTTATAAGCTAAACCTGTATATTCAACGATAATTGGTAAAGTGATTGGTGAAGAAGCGTGTTCACTGTTGTATTGAGCAATTTCAGCAGCAGCTTCATCATATAACTTCTTGTATTCAGCTTCATAAGCAGCCTTATCAGCAGCTGTTTGTTCACTGACAGCCTTTGTGGCAATACCAATACCACCAAAGTGGCTATAGCCTAATTTTTTATCTGCAGCAGCCCAGTTAGCGGAAGATGTTCTATCTCCATCGAGGAACTTATCGATATAAGCACCTTTAATATAGGAGTTATAGTCACCTGAGTCGACTCTATCATTGTCACCTGAAACAATGTAGAAATCGTGTGGTGTATATGTGTTAACAAGATACTTTGTTTGATCATAGACATTGTTACCATAGCTCAATGTATATGTTGGGTAGTCTAATGAAGACATAAGTAACTTACGAACTGACTTAAGTTTTAAAGCTTTGTTTGTGTTCATAAGAGCAATGTTATTGCCATCAGAATCTGTAGCTTCTAAGTTTAAGCTCTTATCTTCTGGATAGTTAGAGAAGATTGAACCATCAACTGTAACACTTGTTTGTTGTGGATCTCTTTCAATGTTTAAAGCAAAACCGAATGTAGAACCATCACCGATACCTTCATTTGAATAAGCATCTGGGTTAGCTGGATTTTCTCTTGTACCTGTATCATCAGAACCTGTAACGTATTTCTTCCAACCAGTTGTATCTAATGTGTTAACTGTGAATCCATCAACTGTGCCACTTTCAAAGCCATCACGACCTGTAGAAGCTGTTGTATCTTGTGAAAGAGCATATAATTCGACACGTCCTAATTTAACGTTTTCTTTATCCCAGTAATTCATGTTCTTACTTAAGACAAGTTGAGTTCCTGTTGAACCTGTGTAGTATGTAAGTAAGAAAGCGCCATTAGATAAGAATGTATCTCTTGATGTACCATACATTTCTGTACCGACAGAATCATAGAATTCAGCTTGAAGTGGTAAGAATGGTGTATATGTAAGAGCAGATAAGAAGTATGGCATACTTCCGTTTAAATCGAATGTAAGTGTCTTGCCATCAGCGCTAGCTTTAACACCAACACGTGTAAAGTTAGAAACGTCTGTTAATTCACTTTCGTTAACACCTAATAAGCCAGCAACATCACTATCAGTGATATCTCTAGCATATGGACGGCATTTGTGGTTTGGGTTAACCATTTTACCGCTATATGCAGAACATGTTGTCCATGTTTCTAATGCAGCAGCATCTGTTGGTTTTGAAGAAGCTAATGAATCAGCTGTTAAAACACCGCCACCGATAGCCTTCATGTAATTATAATATGTGTAATAGTAGTATTCTTCAGCACCTTCAATGAACATCATTGGTAAGTACGAAGAATCGGATCCGTTAGCATATGTAAGGTTTTCCTTGAGTGCTTTGACCCAGTCTTGAGCCTTAACATAAACTGTTTCTCCATTGATTGTGTATGGGTTGCCATCGTTTCTTGACCAAACAACTCCATCACGAATTTTGAAAACAAATTGACTACTGTCTTCATTTGTAGTCCAACTTTCAGCAAGGTCAGGAATGATACGACCATAACGGTTAACGTCAACTAAGCCATCGACAAGATTGGTAATGATTTTACCGTCTGTTTGTTGCATTGTAACTGCTGTGTTGAATGAACTTGGTAAATAAGTCTCGTAAGCGCGATATGTTGATCCACGTTTTAAATCGGAGAGCTTATTATACTCTGTCTCTCCTGCTGATGTCCAAACTACTCCATCGTCCCAACCAGCTGGGGCAAGATCTTTGCCGCTTTTATTACAGCCAGTTAAAATTAGAGCTGAAAGGACTGAGAGACACAAAATAGATCTTTTTGTGTTTTTCATAATGATTTTTCTTCTCCTTTCAAAAATCAATTTTATGATTGTCGGTATTTTAATTCAATCATATTTCAATGTCAACACAATTTTTCACTTTTTCAAACATAAAATTGACTATTTTTAGATATATTTTACTTTTAATATATTAATATTATGCTCGTTTTCTATTTAAATATGAAAAAAATAAAAATGAAAGCGCTATTGTTTTCATTTAAAATTTTATTATTTAAATTATTGTAAAAATCAAATTTAATGTTTCACCAATAAAAATAGACACTAGCCCAGCAAAATACAAAGGATATCTGAATTGTTTTATTTTAATTTTTAATTCTAATGGTATCTTTTTACCATATGATGCGTTATCTCTTTCATATTGATAACGCATGTGATTGCCATAAGAAAAGCCTAAAAGTATATAAATCAAACCTAAAGCATCATTTAATATAGAAACATTAATATCCTTAACCATAAAGTGATTTATCAATGGCAATATTATAGAAATGATTAAAGCTATTCCTATATATATTGAAGATCTTTTCCATGAATTCCTATCTTTTAAAAAATTATAATACATAGTGTTACCTCATTTAATTTCTGGAATTTGACCTGTAGCTAAGAATTCAGATGTTATTTCATCATCATAACTATCTAAAGAAGCCCAGTTATCATCCTTATTATTAAGTTCACCTTTAGTGTGAACAATTCCAAATATTTCTAACAATCCGTCTCCTAATAATAGAGCTTTCTTTTGCAAACCCGAAGCAAAGCTAGCTAAAGGTAAAGCAAAGAGTGAATCATCAAATAATACTATATCAAAATCTAACTTCAACATTAAAATTTTTAACTCATCATATGTGTTGAAATATTGTCCGTTAGCTGTGATTAAAAGTTCGTTAAAAGGATTTAAAGCTAAAAGTTTAAAGTCTTTAGAACAGTTGATATTAATTTTATCAAATTTGGAATATTGAGTTTTAATCAAATAAGCAGCTCTACTTATAACAAGAACTCTATTTCCTTTCAAATTTCTAGCGACTTCTTTAGCATAACCATTTAGTGAATCAATACACACTTTTCTTTTAATATCGAGATTATCCAAAACAAATCCTTGATTGGATTTTGAATCAACTATAATCATATTTGATTGTTTCAAAGAGTTTTTATATAGTTTTGCTAAATGAATTAAAGTGTTTTTATTTAAAATTCCTAATTCAATTTTATTTAATCCGTTTTGTTGATAAACATTTTTAGAAAAATCTTTCTTTACCCCATTTTCGATTAAAATATTTTGTTTTAATAATTGTTCTTGATAAGGATTTATATAAGATACACAAAAACTATCCCCTAAAAACAAATCGGAAACAGAACAATTGTTAGATAGTTCTAACAAATTGTTTTTTCGAAAAAGATTTTTTAATTTCCACTTTATAAGTGAAAGAATTACACGTATTTTTTTCATAGTGAAATTATAGCATAACTTTTAAAGCTTTTAAATTTAAGAGTTTTAAGTTACAATTTCATAGGGGTTATTATATGAATATAAAATATGTATTTTTTGATTGCTGGGACACCGTTATAAAATATCATGAAAATGAACCTAATGGAGACATGAAAGCAATTCACCCTTATCTAGTTGAAAAAGATAAAGTCAGCCCTGATGATTTATCTAATATGCTAAAAGAGATAGAAAAGAAATATTACTCTCAAAACGAATGGGAGGTGCTTTGTACTTCACTTCTCGCCTTGTTAATTGAACTTAATGGCTTACACTTAACTATTTCTTATGAAGAAGCTGAAAAGATAATGGTAAGAAAATTTTTGGTGCCAGAACCAATGCCACAAATAAATTTAATGCTAGACTATTTAAATAAAAAAGGCATTAAACACTCTATATTATCAAATACAACAATTTCGGAAGAATTAACTAAAGAATTTGTTGATAGATTGCTTCCAAATAACAGCTTTGAATTTTTAGTTGCTAGCTCTAGAGTCGCAACTAAAAAGCCTCAACCTTTATTTTTTAAACTAGGAGCAGCAAAAGCTGGTGTTAAATGTGAGGAATGCTTATATATTGGAGACACATTTAGTTCTGATGTCTTTGGCTCTTCTTCAGCAAATATGAATCCGGCCTGGTTAAATTGGAAGAATAAGCAACCTAATCCAAATTATCATGTACGCGATTTCATAGAAGTTGAAAACTATGAGGAATTAATAAATATATTAGAAGGTAAAGTTTTATGAGCATGATGAAGTTTGATAAACAAATAGAATTTAGATACTCTGAATTAGATGTTTATAATCACGTCTTACCTCAATCACTACTAACTTTTTTCCAAGACATAGCTGGTGAACACGCTTCAAACTTAGGCGTAGGTTATCAACCAATGATCGATAAAGACTTAATTTGGGTAATCGTTAGATCTAAATACACGCTATATGAAAATCCTATAGTCGACAAAAAATATATACTTTCAACTTGGCCTCAACCAAAAGGAAATATAGATTTTGTAAGAGATTATTTAATAAGCGATGAAGATGGAAATATAATTGCAAAAGGAACAAGTAAGTGGTGCGTTACAAACTTTAAAACTAGAAGACTTGTTAGAGCAAGAGAAGTAAACTTTAACAACGAAGAATATTATCCTATCAAAAACTATGATGAACCTTTAACTAGTTTAGATTTACCTGATGAAATAGACAACGTTGACCCAGTTTTAACCCACAAAGTTTCGTTTACAGATTTAGATCATAACCATCATATGAACAATACAAAGTATGCAACATTAATCATGGATGCAATTTGTCCGAAAGATAATGAATTAGTTAATGAAATACAAATCAATTACATTAAAGAATGCCATTTAAACGACATAATAAATATTTATATGATTCATAGTGAAAATAATAAGTATTTATTCCGTGGTAAGTGTAACGATCAAATTATATTTGAAGCGCTAGTAACAACAAGATAATATATAGCAAAAAAACCTCCTTGCGGAGGTTATTTTTTTTGCAATGGTGGGCCTTAAAGGACTCGGACCTTCGACCTCGTCCTTATCAGGGACGCGCTCTAACCAGCTGAGCTAAAGGCCCATCGCTTAGTCATTGCTTGTTTATTGTATTACTATCGTCAATAATTGTCAACGAAAAGTTGTATTTTTTGTAATTTTTTTAACAATCCTAATAATTGCACAACTATTTTATACATTAAGCCAAAATTCCTTTATACCATTAAAGATAACATTAGTAATTTCTTCTTGATATTTATTTGTCAAAAGTTTGTTTTTTTTCATCTGGGTTTGATAAAAAGCCACATTCTATTAAAATTGCAGGAATATTAGTGTTTCGAAAAATATAATAGTTTTCTTGATAACATTTCTTCTCTAATCCAGAAAATTCATTCAGTTTATTTTGCATAGTTTGAGCGAAAAGCTGAGAAGCAGGATCATTTTTGCGATAATAAACCATAGGGCCATGAACACTTTGATTATTCAAAGCATTTAAATGAATACTAACTAATAAATTTGCTTGAGATTCGTTTACCTGTTTGACTCTATTTTTTAAATCCTCAAGTTTATGGTTTTTACTATTTATAGATGACAAATCATAATCGCTTGTTCTAGATATATATGCACCGACATTATTTGAAAGCATTTTTTCATATAATTTTTTTGATAGTTTTAAATTAATATCTTTTTCTAAAACTACATCGTTGCTTGTGCCTGGATCTAATCCACCATGACCAGGATCGATAAAAACGGTTAATCCAAATAGTGAATTGTTCGTTTCAATAGTTTTATTCACTATAAAAGGTCTTATAAGGGTAATAATTAAAAAGAAAAGCAAAGGTAATGAAATTGATAAACTGATTTTAAAAAAGTTCTTCATACATATAAACAATATGTATTTTTTTAAGAAATAATTACAAAAAAGAGCTTTGGATATTCCAAAGCTCTTGAAGCCAAAGTTTAACGTTTGGAGAACTGTGAAGCGCGACGGGCGCCTTTAAGTCCGTACTTCTTTCTTTCCTTGACACGGGCGTCGACAGTGACAAGACCAGCGACCTTTAATGTCTTACGATAATCTGGAGAGACTTGTAATAAAGCTCTTGTGATACCAAGACGTAAAGCACCTGCTTGACCAGTGTAGCCACCACCATTAACGAAAGCGATGACATCGAACTTATCAATGTTACCTGTCAAAGAGAGAGGTTGTTTAACATCGATAACCAATGTGTCGTGAGGGAAGAATTCATCGGCATCACGGCCGTTGACTGTAATCTTTCCTTCGCCGGCTTGGAGATAGACTCTAGCGACTGAGGACTTACGTCTGCCAGTACCATAGTACTTGACTTCAGCGTTTTTTGATTTCTTAGCTGCCATTTTAAGTTACCTCCTAGTACTTTAACTCTTTGACTTCTGGTTGTTGTGCTTCATGTTTGTGTTCAGCATCAGCATAGACAAAGAGTTTCTTGTAGATCTTGCGACCTAATGTGCCTTTTGGGAGCATGCCCCAGACACTTCTTTCGACCATTTCGCATGGATAATCTTGGAGCATAACTCCAGCACTTCTCTTGCGAAGGCCACCGGTATAACCGGAAACGTTGTAATAGAATTTGTTGTGAACTTTGTCACCGGACAATTTCACTTTCGAGGCGTTGATTATGATAACATAATCGCCACAGTCGACGTTAGGTGTATAGGTAGGTTTATTCTTACCCATAAGAATAACAGCGACTTCTGAGGCTAAACGACCGAGAGGTTTGTCAGCGGCGTCAACGACGTACCACTTACGTGTGATATTTTCTTGTTTTGCAATTGTTGTTTGACGTTGCATAAATATATTTCCTTTCATATGTCAGCAAATTGTTAAACCTTACCGGGGTTGAGATTTGCAATTTAGCCATTTATATATTTTATATATGTTTACTCTATATGTCAATCTTTTTCACAATAATTTATATAACAAAAAAGTCGCTATAAAGCGACATTTTTTTAAAGGTTAACGTTGTGGAAAACGGCTTGTACGTCTTCTAATTCATCAAGGGCATCAATAAGGTTTTTAAACTTTTGTGCTTCTTCGCCTTCAAGAGTAATGTAATCATTTGGTACCATTTGAATTTCGTTGACTAAGAATTCACTAACACCCAATTCAGTTAAGGCATCTCTTGCTTTAGCTAAATCTGATGGAGCGACTGTAACTTCAATAATATCGTCTTCATCTTTTTTAACTTCTTTAACATCAATATCGCTCATAATAAGGTTTTCAGTTACTGAATCGACATCTGTGCCAGCAAAAGCTAATACGCCTAATTCTTGGAAGTTATAAGCGACGTTAGCAATCTTACCACCTTTGTGGTTTAAAGTAGCTCTAACTTCAGCAAAAGCTCTGTTAACGTTATCTGTTAATGTGTCGATAACAATTAAAGAACCACCTGGGCCCATACCTTCGTAACGGCCTGGGATAAAGGCTGTGTTTTCTTTACCTTTAGCTTTTTCAATAGCTCTTTCGATAACATCTTTTGGAATACTTTGTCCCTTAAACTTTTCAATAGCAGCTCTGAGGGCGAGGTTTTCTTTAGGATCAGGTACACCGCTCTTTGCAGCAACATAAATTTCTTTTGAAGCACGCATATAAAGTGCACTTTTCTTTGCACTTGTTGCTGCCATACTTGCTTTTCTTACTTCATAGGCTCTTCCCATAATATTATTTCCTCGCATTCTTAAAAGTGTGTTTTTGCACACTTTGCAATGATATTTTAGCGCTCAATACATAATTAAATCAAGATTATTAAAATACTAATTTATAAAAATTACATTAAAGGCGCAAATAATCTTAATATTGCTTCCCAGAATTTACTCCATTTAGATCTCTTTTTAAACATTTCTAAAGTGTATTCTTCTGAAATAGAAATATCAGCTTTAATTATATCCTTAGCTTTAATAATTTCCTTTGGACTATATAAAACAGCATTAACTTCAAAATTTAAAGCAAAACTTCTAATATCCAAATTAGCTGTACCAATAGATGCAGCTATCTCATCGCCAACACACATTTTAGAATGAATAAATCCTGGATACTTATAAACTTTAACACCGGCTTCTAATAATTTTTCTAAATATGAAATTGTTACATGATAAACAATTTTTTTATCCCATACTTTAGGAATAACTAAATATACTTGCACCCCAGCAGTTTGTGCCATTAATATTGTATCTAAGAAAGAATCATCTGGAATAAAATATGGCGTTTCAAGATAGACCTCTTTTTTTGATTCACTAATTATTTTTTGGTAACAATATTTAATCTCTTGTTTTGTTGTATCCGGACCACTAGATATAATTTGAATAGGTGAAAAACCAGTTTTAATTGGATCTGGAAAATACTTATTTGTATCAAAGAAAGGGGTGATATCATCATCGATAATCGCTCTTTTTGATGAACATGTGAAATCTTTAATAAATCTAGTTTGTAACATACAAACCGATTCACCAACAATTCTTAAATGTGTATCACGCCACGGTTTTATTCTCTTATCTTGAGATAAATAATCTACGCCTATGTTCATTCCACCGATATATCCAATTTTACCATCAATAACAACTATTTTTCTATGGTTTCTATAACAAAAATTCGAATTGATAAGTTTAAATATTGACGGGAAGAATGGATGAACTTTTCCACCTGCTTTAATCAAATCTCTAAAGAAGTAAAGATTAGTTTTTAAATTTCCTGAAGAATCATAAACAATATTGACTTTTACACCTTGTTTAGCTTTTTCAATTAACGCATCTCTTAAAGTTTTTCCAGCCGCATCTGATTTAAAAAGATAATACATGACATTAATTGATTCTGTAGCATTTTTAATGTCTTCGAGTTGTCTATCATACATTTCGTGTGCATCAATAAAAAATTCAACTTCGTTATTCGATTGACATGGAGAACCACCATAATAATAATTTAGTTTAACTATTTGACTGTTTTCATTATTAGAGCCTTCATAAAAATTAAAGTCTCCATTTTTCAGTCTTTGTTCTAGTTTTTTATCAGCTAATTGCTTTCTTTTTGACCAACGTCTTTTAGAAAATTTTGGCCCTTTTCCTACCATTATATAAATAAACCAAGATACAAAAGGCAACAACAAAAAACTCAATGCCCAAGCAATACATGATTTTGGATCTTTTCTTTCCAAAAACACCATACCAACGATGAGCATGAAATTGACAACTACTAAAACTATAAATGCAATTAATTGTGGACTCATTTTTTATTTCTTCCTTTAAATTCTAATCGATCAATCAAATTTAAATTATGCTTTTTAGCAAATCTAACAGCTAAAGAATTGCTATCGTCATCAGATATATCTCTTGGTGAATGAGCATCAATTCCTATGATGCATTTAGCTTTCATTTTTCCAGCTAATTCAAAAAAAGCATCTGTTGGATAAATATATCTTAAAGTATTACCAACATTCTTTTTTCCATTTCTTATACCAGCCACATTAACTTCTAATGGGATATCTAATTCCATAGCTGTCTGAATTAATTCTTTTGCAATTTTCATCGCTTCTTTAGTGATCTTTGGCATTGCTGACATATAGTAATCAGGGTGAGCAAAGCAACTAAAGAGCCCTGTTTTTAAAGCTTCGATAGCTCTATCTCTATATTCACGAATTGATTCAGAAGTAGGGGTATGTGCAAAATACGTTTTAATTTGATGATCACTTCCTAACGAAAAGTGATTGCCTAAAATTAAATAATCGATAGTTCCACTTTCTATTAATTCTCTATAATATGGAAAGTATTCTGAAATCGATTCAGCTTCGAAGCCAACATGAATATGCATTCTATCTTTATATTTTTGTTTTAGATTATCGATTGATTCTAAATAATCATCCAAAACAGAATATTCTCCTCTAACATTTGGTTGCGAAAAACCAGGAAGCATAATATGATCAGAAAAACCTAAATCAGTTATTCCACTTCCTAAAGCTTCTAAGACATAATCTTCATCTTCGCCTTCTGCGTGTCCACATCTTTTTGTATGTGTATGATAATTATTCCTTAGCAAGGTTCTCACTCCTTTCAAAATCATATTCGACTTTTTCTAATATTAAACCTGATGCTGGGGCTTTATGATGTACCGTCGTTTTATTTGTTCCATCAAGTCGTGATGTAATTTCAGCAATACTTGTTCTTCCTGCAGCTATTTCATAGGCAGTTCCTACCATAAATCTAACTTGGTATCTTAAAAAAGATCTCCCTTTTACTCTCCACAAAACATAGTTACCTTTTTCTTCGACCCACACATCTTCAATCGATAGTATTTTACCATCTTTCTCTTCTTCGCTACCAAAGAAGTCAAAACAATGGTTTCCAACATATAGCTTACTAACGTTTCTAAAAGTTTCAATATCAAAATCAAAAATAGGATGCCAGCAAACTTCAATTAATAAAGGGTTTTCCACTTTTCTTTCAATTACATAAAGATAAGTTTTAGAAATAGCATCATACCTAGCATTAAAATCATCAGCTACTTCTCTACATTCTTTAATTCTTATAAAATTTGGTAAAAGTCGATTAAGAACATATTGAAGTTTATTAGGCTTAACTTTTTCTGTGCTCGTCTTAAAATTCACTCCAAAATCCAAAGCCGAGACACCTTTGTCTAATCTTGAACCTATTTTAACTTTTATATTTTCATCAAAAATAGATGTTAGTTTTTCTTCTAACATTGATTGTACTGTAATTTTATCTTTTAGCTTTTGTGTGCCATTAAAATCTCTCCCACGAAAAGCTATTCGCATAAAATAGTTCATTTAGTAAAAAGTCCCGAAATTAAACTAACGATATCAGGTCTTAAAACAGCAAGTGTAATAATTCCACCTAAGAATAAACACAAAGAAATTGTATAAATTGTGTCTGCAATAGACCATTTTACCACTCTATATCTAGTTCTTTTTGCATCTGGATTATATCCACGTGATTCCATGGCATCAGCTAATTCTGCTGAACGGCTAAAAGCTGACATAAATAAAGGAATAATTAAAGAAACGATCGATTTAACTTTGTCTTTTAATTTTCCATTAGCAAAATCGACACCTCTACTTGCTTGAGCCTTCATTATTCTATCTGTCTCATCTGTTAGGGTAGGAATAAATCTTAGGGCTAGTGATATTGTCATAGAAACAGCAGAAACTGGAACTTTAATAAATTTTAAAGGAGTCATGAGCCATTCCAAACCGAAAGTCAATTCTAGCGGTTTTGTTGTTGAAGTTAATACAGTTGTAACCATAATCATCAAGACCAATCTGCATACAACATATATAGTATTAAATATTCCACTCCAATAAATTGGAAAAGTACCAATTTTAAAGGCGATATCACCTGTTCTTGTTAACAAAACGTTAATAATTAGCAAAAACACAACCATGATCCATATTGCTTTTAATGATTTTAAGACAAATTTAAATTTAATTTTACCAATTTTCATTAAGATAAAAATTATCACAAAGAATAATCCATACATAATAAAATTAGTTGTTACTGGACCATAATTTAAAAATATTGCTACCATAAAAACTATGAGACCTAGGATTTTAATTCTAGGATCCATTCTATGCATAGGAGTATCGTATTGAATATAACGACCTAAAGCCATATTTTTCATGCTTTTACCCTCCTAATTTCTTTTGCAAGAGTCTCAATATCTTTAATATTCTCTAAATTTAAAGGGAGACCGTTATCAATAAGTTCCATAGCAACTTTAAAGATATATGGAGGTTCTATAGCAACCTTCTTTAAGAAATCTAATTGTTGAAATAGCTCTAATGGTTTAGCTTCTTTAACTATTTTACCTTTGCTTAATACAACAACGTCCTGCGCATATTGTAAAACGATATCCATATTGTGGGTTACCAAAACAATGCTTGTTCCAGTTTCATATATTTTTTGGAACAATTTAAGCATTTCTCTTTCACCGTGTGGATCTAATCCTGCTGTTGGTTCATCCAAGACAAGAATTTTTGGAGATAACGCAATAATTCCAGCAATAGCGACACGTCTTTTTTCACCACCTGACAATTCAAATGGTGATCTGTTATAGTAAGATTCATCTAGACCAACTAAGCTTAAAGATTCTTTGGCTTTTTCGATAGATTCTTCATTGGATAATCCGAAATTTTTAGGGCCAAAAGAAACATCTTTTAAAACTGTTTCTTCAAAAAGTTGATACTCTGGAAACTGAAATACTAAGCCACAATATTGTCTTAATTTTTTAATTCCTTTGTGCTTTTTTTGACCACCTTCAATGCAATAATCACCTATCGTTATCTTACCTTTGGTAGGATAAATTAATCCGTTGAGATGTTGTACAAGCGTTGATTTACCTGATCCCGTCTCACCAATTAAAGCCATAAATGTATGGTCTAAAATATCAAGATTAATATCAAAAAGTGCTTGGTGCTCACCAGGAGTTTTTTCAGCATATATATAAGATAAATTTTCTATTTTTATCGACATAACTTTTGCACCAACCCTTCTAAAGTTCCAACGCCGTCTATATTAATGCCTTCTTTCTTTAACTCTTTATTTAATTTGTGGAAAAAAGGTATATCTAATTTAATTGATAAAAGTTTATCGCTTTGTTCAAATACTTCTTCTGGTGTGCCTGACAAAAATACCTTGCCTTTATTTAAAACAATTACTTTATCAGCTTGGTAAGCTTCATCAATATCGTGAGTAATTGAAATAATTGTTAAACCTGGATTTTCATCTTTCATCTTTTTAATTAAGTTTCTTATATCTCTACGGCCTTTTGGATCTAACATAGCTGTAGCTTCATCCATGATTAAAATCTTAGGCTTCCTTGCTAATGCTCCAGCAATTGCGACTCTTTGCTTTTGTCCACCAGAAAGGTTTGAAGGTTCCTTATCTAAGTATTCTTTCATACCGACTTTTTCTGCAAATTCGTCAACTAAAACCTTCATTGTATCGGTATCTATACAATCATTTTCTAATCCAAAAGCAATATCATCTCTCACCGTCGATCCAATAAACTGGTTATCTGGATTTTGAAAGATAATACCTAAATTTCTTCTAAGTTCATATACATTATCATCATTCATTTCCTGATCAAAAATATATATTTGTCCTTTCAACTGTACATATAGTCCAATAATCAATTTAGCTAAAGTTGATTTTCCAGAACCGTTATGTCCAATTAAAGCAACATATTCACCTTCATAGATATCAAAGTTGACATCGTTTATAGTTAAATCTTCTTCATTTATATTGTCGTCATTTTTGTATGAGTATGATAGATGTTCTAATCTAACTGCACTTTTATTGCTCATCTTGTTTCTTACTCACTTTCTTTTTATTAGTATGCGATAAGCGATATTCTCTAATAAATATGTATATCCAATAAGCAATTATAGTTCCAACAAAAACAGATGAAATAACTATTAAATAAATTATTCGTTTTTGATGGGTATCCATTGCAAGTGGATAAAAAAGAACTAAAACAATAGCTAAGCACAAAAGTAAAATAAGAGTTCTTTTTATATATTGTCCAACAGATGTTTCTTTAAACATATTTATTCTCCTTCAAAATTAACTTCAGGAATTCTACCTTCGTATTTTATTATTTTAACTCCAGCCATATCTAAAAGTCTTCTACTAGCTATACCAGAATTTGTATCTCTATATTTATCATCAAGGTAAACTACTTCTTTTATTCCAGCTTGAATAAGAGCTTTTGCACATTCGTTGCAAGGAAAAAGTGTTACATAAATTCTAGAGTTATGTAAATTTCTATCAGAGTTTAAAATTGCATTAAGTTCTGCGTGACAAACGTATGGATATTTAGTATCCAATTCTTCTCCTTCACGACCCCAAGGAATTTTTTTATCATCAATTCCTATTGGCATACCGTTATATCCTACGGATAATACTTTCTTATCCATACTAACGATACAAGCTCCAACCTTAGTATTAGGATCTTTGCTTCTTTTAGAGCTTAAAATAGCCATGCTCATAAAATATTCATCCCAAGAAATGTAATTATTCATAGAATAAAAGCCCCCTATTTTTGTAATTATACATTATTATAGAGGCAAATGGTAGCAAGACAATTAATGATTAATATTGAAAATCAGATTTCTTAAATGATTTGTTAATTATTCTTTTAGCTCTTCTAATTCTATTATCGATTTGAATTTTTGATATTTTAAGTTCTTTAGCAATTTCTTTATAACTTTGTCTTTCGATATATAACATGGATAAAAGTCTTATATCATCTATAGGTAATACTTCTTCTAGTTTATGAATTATCTCTTCTTTAGACATATATCTTATAGGGCTAATATCAAATTCAAGTTTCTCTTTTTCATAGTATTTAATCGCATTATCACGTTCAACCTTTTCTTTACGATAGTAGTCAGCTATAAGATTATCAGCAATTTTGAACAGATAATACTTAACGTTATTATCTAATTTGATATTTTCAATATTTCTAAAAGCTTTAAGAAATGTATCGTGTGTTATATCACCGGCCATGCTTCTATTTAAAAGACTAAAAAAGCAGTGGTCATATACTATTTGATAATATTTTTGACAAATGATCTCAATCTTGCCCTTGTTCTCTTCTTCAAATTTCAGTTTCATAATTCAAACTATATATTTTTTTCAATATCTTTATACCACAAATATTATAATAGTGGTGAGAAATGAAACAATTTTAACCAATTTGGAGACAAAATTTATTAAAATTTTGTCTAATCGATAGATTTTTTTGCTTTTTTCGGCGTATTTTTAACTACACATTTGCATTTTAAGCCCGTTTTTTGTCGTTTTTTTCAAAAAAGCAATAAATCAGAAAATATCATTTTTCTTCTATTAAATAGCTCTTAATCAACTAATTTATGCCTAATTTTTTGTTTATTTTACATGGTCCTAATTACCATTATTGATACAATGTATACTCCCTGAATTAAAAAAATCCAGCAAGTTCAACGCCTGACTGGATTTATTTAAATTATTCAATTCTTAATGCAACAACTAGATCTTTTTAGCAGCACTTCTAGAAGGAATAATACCTGCTATTAATGTTAGTACCATGCTGATTACAACTAATGCTACGGAGCCACACCAAGGAAGTAATGCATTAAGTGTTAGCAAATAAAATATAAAAAGCAAAAAGAATATAGAAATTAAAAAATATCTAAAAAAAGTTATAAATAATATATAACCAAATTCAACAGAAGAATTAGAAAATCTTTTGACGTGGAAAATTAAATTAGTGATTCGAACACGTTCGAACTATATATGGATATCTTTGACACTTATGTCTCAAATAATCTTATTTTAAACACAAAAAAAGTTTAACACATTTTACTGTGTCAAACTAATGTTTTCTTAATGGCGGAGCAGGAGGGATTCGAACCCTCGCAAGGCGTGAACCTTCTGCCGGTTTTCAAGACCGGTCCCTTCAACCAGCTTGGGTACTGCTCCTTTTAGAAAAAAAAGACCCTTTCGGGTGTATAAACAACTAATGGTGGGCGCTATAGGGATCGAACCTATGACCTTCTGTACGTCAAACAGATGCTCTCCCAGCTGAGCTAAACGCCCACATGCTTAATATCTTACAAGGCTGAAGCTTATATGTCAACAACTTTTTTAATTTTTTTGTATTTCTTTAGAAAGCTTTCATTTTCTAAATATAAATAAATAATCTTTATTTGTTTATTTTATCCCTTAATTGACCTCATTAAAATTAAATGAGATAATTTTATATGCTTAGAAAGTTGAGGCATAAATATGGCTGCTTATCAAAATATACATTGGTTTCCAGGACACATGAAGGTTGCTTTTGATGAAATTAAGAAATTGTTACCTCAAATAGATTTAGTTATCGAAATTGGAGACGCTAGAGCACCTCTTTCATCCTTCAACAATTTAATTGAAAAAGTTGTAGAAGGGAAAAAGATTGCTAGAATTTATTCAAAAAAAGATTTATGCGATTTAAAGAAATTTGAAGAAATTACTAAATCTGACATATCACAAGGTAAATATGTAAAAGCCTTAGATTTTAAAAATAAAAAGGATATTAAAGAACTAACTGATTTTTTATCAACTATAAAATCCTCTAAGCAAGAAAAATATCAAAGACTAGGATTACAAGTTCCTGCCACACGCGCTTTAATTGTTGGAATTCCTAACGTTGGTAAATCAACGCTCATTAATTCGTTGGTTGGAAAAAAGAAGGCTTCAGTCGCAAATAAACCTGGCCACACAAGAGCTCCACAGATGATTAAAGTTTCAGATAAATTTGTTTTGTTTGATACACCTGGAGTATTAGAGCCTAACTATCAAGATAAACAAACAATTGTTAAACTAGCTTGGTTAGGATCAGTTAAAACAGAAATATTGCCTATTGAAGAATTGACAGATACCTTAATAACTTTTTTATTAAATAATTATTTAAATAACCTTAACATTCGCTATAACACTAATTTAAGCCCTATTAACCAACCATATGAAGCGTTTGAAGCAATTGCTCAAAGTAGAAAGTTTGTCTTGCCTGGTGGCGCGTTAGACATTAATAGAGCCAGAATGACAGTTTTAAAAGAATTCCAAGAAGGTGCTATTGGAAAGGTGGTAGTTGATAATGTCAAAGCTTAAAGAATACGACGATTCATATAGAACAAACTCTACAACTTTAATTGCTGGATTTGATGAAGCTGGTAGAGGTCCATTGTGTGGCCCAGTTGTTGCTGCTGGAGTTATTCTTCCATCTGACTTTGACGATAGTAAAATAAACGACTCCAAAAAATTAACAGACAAACAAAGAAGATCTTTATTTATAGAGATTAAAGAAAAAGCTATTTTTTATCACATTTCAATTATTAGTCCACAAACTATAGATGAAATAAATATACTTGAAGCTAGTAGACTTGGAATGCAACAAGCTTTAGATGAAATGATAAAGGATAATTTTGAACCAGATGTTGTTATAACAGATTATATGAAATTAAATACTAGCAAAAATTTAGTTTCAATCAAAAAAGGTGACGCCACTTCTCTATCGGTTGCAGCTGCATCAATCTTAGCTAAAGTAACACGAGATGACATTTTGATGGAAATAGATAAAAAGTATCCTGATTATGGATTTGCTAAACATAAAGGTTATCCAACTAAAGCACATCTTGAAGCTTTAGAAAAATATGGAATTATAGATGGTATATATCGTAAATCATACGGACCAGTAAAAAAAATTATTGAAAAAGCCTGAAGAAAAATTCAGGCTTTTTTACATATGTAATAGTGAGGGAGCATTTATGGAAAAAAATAGTATTAAAGTTTTGCTTGTATCACTAGCTAATATGTATAGTGGAAATTGGGATTATATGTATAAACATATAGCGCTTAATAAAAAATACAACTATGAAGAAGCGTTAAAATCATTTTCAAATATAAAATCTAATGTAATAACTATTATGGATTCAGACTTATATCCAAAAGAATTTAATCAAATTTTACACCCGCCTTTTGTTTTGTTTTATTACGGGAATATATCTTTATTAAAAAATAAAAATAAACTTGCTGTCATCGGATCTAGACAAAACACAAGTTACGGTAAGAAAGTAACAGAAGATATATTAAATGATTTACACGAAAAGATTGATTCATTAACTATTATTTCTGGTATGGCAAAAGGTATAGATGGCATTGCCATGAGAACAGCTATAAAAAATAGCGATAATGTTATTGCTATATTAGGCAGTGGAATTGATAATCCATACCCTAAAGAAAATATAGATATATACGAATACTGTAAAACAAGCAATAAAGGTTTGATTTTAAGTGAATATCCTTTAGACACGAAACCTTTGAAAGAAAATTTTCCTATAAGAAATAGATTAATAGCTGGATTATGTGATTGCGTATTTGTCCCTGAAGCAAAAATAAAGTCTGGAACATCAATAACAATAAAATATGCACTCGATAACGGAAAAGAAATTTTTGTCGCACCAAACCAGTTATTTTCTAATAGTCTTAATAATTTATTATTAAGAGATGGTGCCAATATATGCATTAGCGCTGATGATTTGCTCGATTCATTAACGCATAGTACAAATATTTCTTAAAATTTAGGACTTGACAAGGTGTAAATTGGCAACCATAATTAATGAAGTCAAAAGGAGAGAGCATATGAAATTAGTTATTGTTGAGTCACCTACTAAGTGTAAAACCATCGGAAAATACTTAGGCAAAGATTATAAAGTAATGGCCAGTGTTGGTCATATAAGAGATTTAGGCACATCTGGACCTGGCGGATTAGGCGTAGATGTTAATAATGGATTTAAACCTACCTATGTCATATGTAAAGATAAAGGATCAATTATAAAAGAGTTAAAATCAGCATGCAAAAAAGCAGATGAAGTTTTGCTTGCAACCGACCCTGATCGTGAAGGTGAAGCAATTGCCTGGCATTTAGCTCAAGTTCTTTCTCTTGATGTAGACTCAACAAAAAGATTAGAATTTCACGAAATTACTAAACACGCATTAACTAAAGCCATCGATAATCCTAGAACAATCGATATGAACCTTGTGGCTTCTCAAGAAACAAGAAGAATAATGGATAGAATTATAGGCTTTAAATTATCCTACTTGCTCCAGAAAAAGATTAAGTCACGTTCAGCTGGACGTGTTCAATCTGTAACTTTAAAATTTATTGTCGATCGTGAAAATGATATCAAAAATTTTATACCTGAAGAATATTGGACAATTTCAGGTACTTTTGGAAGCGAGAAAATAAAAGCTACATTAGACAGCTTTAACGGAAAATCAATAAAAGTTCAAACTGAAGATGAAGCGAATAACATAATTAACAACTTGCCTGATTTGTTTAAAGTTGCATCATTAGTCACTGAAGAAAAATCTCATGAACCAAAGCCAGCATTTACGACATCAACAATGCAACAAGAGGCATTCAACCAATTTAAATATTCAACTAAGAAAACAGCATTATTAGCTCAAAGATTATATGAAGGTGTTGAAATTGATGGCTCTCCAGTAGGCTTAATAACTTACATGAGAACAGACTCAACAAGACTTTCTCCTGAATTCATTGCTAGTGCAAAGTCATATATAAATGATAAGTATGGAGAAAAATATTGTGGTAATGTCCATACAGGAAAAAGTAATAAAAATATTCAAGATGCACATGAAGCAATTAGACCAACTGATTTGTCTTTAACACCAGAATATGTCAAACAATTTTTACATAAAGATGAATATAATTTATACGCATTAATTTATAGCAGAGCCCTTGCAAGTTTAATGGCTGCAAGAATTGAAGATGTAACAACGCTTAAGTTAGATGGAAACGGATATATTTTCAAAGCCGAAGCAACTCAACAAAAATTTGATGGTTATTCAAAAATATATGGTAAATTCGAATCATCAACAAAAGCAAGTGAATTACCTGCATATCAAACTGGTGATTCAATAGCAAAAATTGAAATTAATAAAGAACAACACTTTACTAAAGCACCAGCAAGATATACTGAAGCAAAGATTGTTAAACTCATGGAAGAAAAAGGCATTGGTAGACCTTCAACTTACTCTTCTACTATTTCAACGCTCAGTGCAAGAAAATATGTTGATATTGAAAAAGGTGTCTTATCACCTACTGAGCAAGGTGGATTGACAGTTAATGAACTAGTAAAATTCTTCCCTACTTTTATGGATCCTTCCTATACAGCTCAAATGGAAACAAGTCTAGATTCTATAGTTGCTGGTGATTCATCAAGAATTGACTTACTTGAAAATTTCTATTCCAATTTCATTTCACTTTTAGACAACGCTGAATCTAAAATGGAAAAAGTTCAAGATAAACAAACTGGCGAAGTATGTCCAGAATGTGGTGCTCCTTTAGTTGAACGTCACGGTAAATATGGAACATTTATAGCATGTTCTTCTTATCCAACATGTCACTATATAAAGAAAGAAGCCAAAGAAGAACCAAAAGTTGCTGAAGGAAAATTCTGTCCACGCTGTGGAAAACCTTTAGTGTTTAGAACAGGAAAAGATAATAAAGTATTCTTAGGTTGTTCAGGATTTCCTAAATGTAGATATGTCGAAAGTCTTGAAGAGCCAAAAAAAGAAGAAGTTGTTGAAGAAAACAATAATGAAGAACTTATTGAATGTCCAAAATGTCACGAAGGTCATTTAGTAACGAAAAAATCTAGATTCGGAACATTCTTAGGTTGTTCTAATTATCCTAAATGTACCTATACTGAAAAGATAAAGAAATCAAACACTAAAAAAGATAAGGAACAAGAATAAAATGAAAGTAAGAGTTATCGGGGCTGGACTAGCTGGATGTGAAGCAGCATACTATTTAGCAAACAAAGGCGTTGAAGTCGAACTAATCGATGAAAAACCTACACATTTTACTCCTGCACATAAAAGTGAACATTTAAGCGAACTTGTATGTTCGAACTCTTTAAAAAGTGACGCTATAGATAATGCATGCGGTTTATTAAAGCATGAAATGAGATGCATCGGTTCACTTTTTATGGAGTCTGCCGATAACAATAAATTAAAAGCTGGTCAAGATCTTGTCGTAGATCGTGAAGGATTTTCTAAATATATATCAAATAAAATTTTCAACCACCCTAATATCAAATTTATTAGTAAGGTCGCAAGTGAATTACCTAATGACGATATAAAAACAATTATAACAACTGGGCCTTTAACAGAAAAAGATTTGTCAAACGACATCCAAAGTGTTATTGGTGAACAAATGCTTTCTTTCTATGATTCTGCTGCGCCATTAGTTTTCGCGTCTAGCTTAGACTTAACAAAACTCTATAAAAAATCTCGTTACGATAAAGGCGATGGCGAATATTATAACTGTCCTCTAACCAAAGAACAATACTACAATTTTGTAGATAAAATAGTAGAATCACCTACTATAATATTACATGATTTTGAACACTTTGAAGGATGTTTACCTATCGAGGTTATGGCAAAACGTGGACCAGATACATTAAGATTCGGTCCTATGAAAGCTAAAGGATTAGAAATCGAAGGTGCTGAAACTCAACCATATGCAGTAGTACAATTACGACAAGATGATGAAGCTAAAAAACTTTTTAACATAGTCGGATTTCAAACCAATTTAACATTTAAAGCTCAAAAGGAATTGTTGAGTATGCTCCCTGGTTTTGAAAACGTAAAGTTTGCACGATTTGGAGTTATGCATAGAAATACATATATCCTTGCTCCAGTAGCTTTAGATAGAAATTTATCTTTAAAGAAAAGACCAAACATCAAAATCGCTGGTCAACTTTCAGGAGTTGAAGGATATGTTGAAAGCAGTGCTTGTGGATTACTTGCTGCTATTTATACATATCAAGAATTAACAAATTCTCAATATGATCCGATACCACTTAACACTATGTTAGGCAGTTTAATAAATTATCTTATTATGTCTTCGCCAAAACATTTTTCACCAATGAATGCAACATATGGTATACTTAGAGCAGGAACTAAAGATAAAGAACAAATTTATCAAAATAGTTTGAAAACTATAAGCGAATGGAAAAAGAAGAACAACTGTTAAATACTCGACTAGAATTTAAATCTTTCATCGACTATTTAAGAAACGAGAGACGCTATTCTGAAAACACTGTTAAATCTTATCAAAAAGATATAGCAAAGTTTTTAATCTTTTTGAATGACAATTCTATAGATTATCGTGAAATAACAATAGATATAATACGTTCATATATACTTGAACTAACTATTACACATCATTCAAAAGCAACTATAAAAAGAATTATCTCAGCTTTAAAACACTATTATAAGTTTTTATATCTTAGAAAATATATTAATCAGGATGTTTTCGAATTGATCAGTTCACCTAAAGGTGAAAAGAAACTTCCTGACTTTTTAACGACAAATGAAATAGATTTATTACTTGATGAGAATAAAAAAAGAACAGATGAACTAGCTGATAGAGATCAAGCAATACTTGAATTACTCTACGCTTCAGGATTACGTGCATCTGAATTAATAAATCTGACATTACAAGATATCAATATGCGTGAAAGAATAATTAGAGTCTTTGGTAAAGGAAGTAAAGAAAGAATAGTTCCTTTTTCTAAGACTGCTCGTTGCGCTATAGAACAATACATGCAAGGAAGCAGACCTAAATTATTAACTAATAACCCTAAAGGTGAAAATCACATTTTTCTAAATTCGCACGGAGAGAAATTAACTTATCGTGGGTTAGAATATATACTTTCTGAAGTTGAAAAAAAGACAGGTATTTATCTAAAATTACATCCACATAAACTCAGGCATTCATTTGCAACGCATCTATTAAATGAAGGAGCTGATTTAAGAACTATACAAGAATTGTTAGGACACGAATCAATAGGAACCACTCAAATATATACACATGTTACTTATTCAGAAATGAAAAACACTTATGATAAATCTTTTCCTAGAGCCAGAAAAAGAAGATCTGAATAAAAAGGAGATAGCCATGAATTTTAATAAAAAGCCAAAGCAAAAGAAAAGCAGTTTCTCTTTTGTTAAGTCATATGAAGGAAGTTCTGATAAATTACCAAAGCCATTTTTCTACGCAATTATAGGCATTATATATGTACTATTTATTTTGCTTTATTATTATTTTATTTTACCAGCTCTTAACTTTAATTCTATACCTAGTTGGATTTTTGTATTTTTTATCATTTTACCTCCGCTATTTGTTATTACTCACGCTTTAACCAGAAAGAATATATTGAAGTTCAAAGTAAAAAACTATAATGCTTATAAAATAATATGTGGTTGCTTTTCTTTAATATATATTTCAACATTAGTATTGTGCTTGATTTTTGGCACTAGACTATTTAGAGCAAAAGCATATTCAAACTTATTAAAAGTAGATTTCGAAACGAAAGAAACATTTAACGAAACATTCAATTATGAAGATGTAAAATTGCCTTCTATTGATAAAGACATTGCCTATAGATTGGCTCAAACAAAATTAGGCAACTACGGTGATCAATATCAAATTTCAGAAAAAAACTTTAGTATTCAAAGTGTAACGAGAAATGGAGAATCAACACTAGTTAGAGTTGTTCCTCTCGAATATAGAAATATATTTATTTCTCTTGGCAACATGAACAAAGGCGCACCTGGATATATAGAAGTTAATTGTGTAACACAAGAAGCAAAATTCGTTCCTGTTGAAGGTGGAATAAAATATTTGAGCTCTGCAATGTTTTCTAAAGATTTAAATAGATATTTAAGATTTAACAACATAAACGCTTTATATTCATCAAAGTATTTCGAAATAGATGATGAAGGAAATCCGTATTGGGTAGTCCCTTGTCATAGAAATAAAGTTGGATTATTTAACGGACGTGATCCTGTATCAGTTATATTGCTAAATGCTGTAACTGGTGAAATCAAAAATTACAAACTTGGTGAAGAACCACAGTGGATAGATCATGCTATTTCTTTAGATGTTATGATGGATCAAGCTAACGATTATCTCAAATACAAAAAAGGATTTATAAACGCCACATTTGGTGCTAAAAGTAACGTATTTAATTTATCTGATGGTTATAATTATTTGATTAAAAATAACGATTTCTATTTTATAAGTACAGTTACATCTGATAATGAAAACGATCAAACATCTATTGGTTTCCTCATTATGTCGTTAAAAACAAAAGAAACACTATTCTTTAATTCAATGGAATTCCAAGGATTAACAGAAATGAGAGCTCGTCAAATAGCTGAACAAGAGGATTCAGTTAAAGCCCAAAAATTCACTTCTACTTGGCCAATATTAATTTCAATAAAAGGAATTCCAACATATTTCTTAACATTAAAAAACAGTGTAACTGTTCAAAAATATTGCTTTATAGACGTTAAAACTGGTGGCAAAATATCTATCGCCGACTCACTTGATAAAGCACTCAACGAATACCTTAGAATAAATCAACAAGAGCCGGAAAACTTTTATACAGCTGAAGATACTATATTTAGATTTAACATAATTGATGAGTATGTATATTTTTCATTAACATCTGAACCACAAAAAATTTATAAATCTGATTTAAGTTTAAATCCATTATTAAAACTATTGAATGTTGGTGATAAAGTTAATTTTAAATATTCTACTATAGATAATGAAAATATTGTTTTATCTATAGACGTTACATTCCAATAAAAAACTCTATGTAGCACGTGTTAGCTACATAGAGTATTTTTTATGCAATTTCTTTAAGTATAAATTCTTTTGCTTTAGAAGGATTTGCTTTTCCTTGGCTAGCCTTCATAACTTGACCAACTAAATAACCTAAAGCTCTATCCTTTCCAGCTTTGAAGTCAGATATAGATTGAGCATTATTAGCTAATACAGTTTTAACAATTTCTAATATTGCACTATCATCTGATACTTGAGATAATCCAAGTCTATCTACTATTACTTGAGCATCTTCTCCAGATTCATACATTACTGCTAAAACTTCCTTAGCTTGTTTTGAATTAATTTTGCCATCAGCTAACATATTGATTAAAGAAACAAGTGACTTTGATGTAAACTTTAATGATTCTATTCCTACTTCATCTTTGTTCAAATAAGATAAGACGTCAACCATTAAATAATTCCATAATGTTTTTATATTCTTAACGTTGTGTGATAAGCAATCGACGAAATATAAAACATATTTTTTATCTCTTAACAATTCATCTACTTCATATTTAGATAAACCAAGTTCTTGTAATTCAGCTCTATATGCCGATGGAAGTTTACTCATTGATTTAATTGTAGATTCGATAAATTCATCGGACAAATCAATTGGAACTATATTTGGTTCTCTGAAATATTTGTAATCAACTGCATTAGTCTTTTTTCTCATCAATTCAGTTTTCTTTTGAGTTTCGTTGTATCTTCTTGTTTCTTGTTCAACTACTCCACCAGATAAAATCAATTCTGCTTGTCTTTCGACTTCATAGTCAATTGCAGCTTTAACGTTAGCAATTGAGTTTAAATTTTTAATTTCAACTTTTGTACCCAACTTTTCTGATCCAACTGGTCTAATGGAAATATTGACATCACATCTTAATGAGCCTTCTTCCATTTTGCCATCTGATACGCCTAAATAAGTAACAATTTCTCTAATACCTTCAACATATTTACTTGCTTCTTCACCGCTTCTAATATCTGGTTTGGAAACAATTTCAACAAGTGGAGTACCAGCTCTGTTATAGTCAACTAATGACATATCACCAAAGTGCAATTGCTTTGCTGTATCCTCTTCAAGGTGAGCTCTTTCAATGCCGATTTTTCTTTTACCATTAGATGTTTCAATTTCTAAGAAACCTTCATATCCAATTGGATGATCTTGTTGCGTTATTTGATATCCCTTTGGTAAATCACTATAGAAGTAGTTCTTTCTATCAAAATACAAAGTTTTTGATACTGACATATTTAAAGCGTTTGCAATTTTGATACCATATTTAACTGCTTCTTTATTAACTACTGGCATTGTTCCTGGAAAAGCCCAGTCAAATAAAACTGTTTCAGTGTTTGGCATGTTGCCAAATGTAACTGGACCACTGGAGAACATTTTACTTTTTGTCTTTAACTCTACGTGTATTTCAATACCTATTACTGGTTCAAAATTCATATTATTTGCCCTCCTTATTATTTACAGAAAGGTTTTTGAGTCCTGTTATATCTTCAATCTTTTGTCCTAAATTAAGTGTATTGCTCTCATCGAAAGCTTTACATGTAATATTAATACCATATGGAAGTCCATTTTCTAATCCCATAGGAATTGTAAGAGATGGTAACCCAGCAAGATTTGCTAAACCTAAGTGATTATCGATATAGTCTGGTTTATCAGTCCACTTTGTTTGAACATCTTTAATAAATCCAGCTATGCTTTGAGCAGCAGGCAAGACTAAGTAATCACATTTTTCAAAGAATTTCTTTAATTCTTCAACAATAAGTCTTCTAGCTTTTTGAGCTCTTCTAAAAAGTTCTTCTTGGTTTTCGCTTAAAAGTGAGAATGATCCAATAACAAAACGTCTCTTGATTAAATCGCTAAAACCAGCTGTTCTACAATGATTAATAAATTGACGATAGTCTTCAACGTTATCCTTACATGTAGGTCCAAATCTTATGCCATCTAAATTAGCATTATTTGATGTTGCTTCAGAGCAGCTAATTACCATATATGTTGGATACAAAGCATTTAAAAGTTCTTCTGGAAAATCGTAATTTTCAATTTTATATCCTTGAGCTTTTAAAGCATCTAATATTTCATAATATTTATTAACTATATTTTGATCTTTAATTCCATTAACTAATTTTTTAAAGTAACCAATTGTCTTTGAATTAGTATCTTTGGAAATTTCAGAAACATAATCTTTAACTTCTTCATAGGAACTAGACATATCTTTATTGTCATGTCCAGATAAAATTTTTGTAAGATATGCTGAATCATAAACTGAACGAGTGAACCAACCGATAGCATCCATGCTTGTTGCAAATGGGAATAAGCCATATCTTGATACTCTTCCCCAAGTTGGTTTAAAGCCAACTAAGCCACCTAAAGAAGCTGGTTTACGTACAGAGTCACCAGTATCGGAACCTAAGGCAAAAGGAACAACGCCAGCAGCAACTGCAGCACATGAGCCACATGATGATCCACCGATAAGTCTTTCGTGATCATATGGATTTGTTGTAACACCTTTATGACCAGTTGTGCCAGTGCCACCCATAGCTAATTCATCAAGGGTTGTTTTGCCAATTAATATTGCTCCATGATCTTTCAAGCGTTTTATAACTTCAGCATCATAAAGTGGAACATAGCCGTTTAAAATATTGCTTGAAGCAGTGGTTTCAATACCTTTAGTTGAAAAGTTATCTTTTGCTAAGAAAGGAATTCCCGACAATAATTCATTTGGATCAAAAACCAATTCTTTTGCAGCTTTTAATGCACCTTCAAAATCTAATGCTTCAAAAGCATTGCATTCATCGGCTTTAACTCTTTCAATAGCTTCTTCTGTTAATTGTACAGGAGTTACTTTTCCTTCTTTTAAAGCTTCGTGTATTTCTTTAATTGTTAAATCTAAGTATGACATTAGCCCACCACCTTTGGAATTTTAACTTGGTTTCCAAGTCTATTGTTTGTATTTTTTAATGCTTCTTCAGCTGGAAGAGGAGTGCTTGGCTCATCTTCACGCATTATAACTTGATGTGATTTAATTGGAAAAGTCATAGGTTCAACATCATCAATACCTTTAATTTGTCCTAAAAAATCCATTTGAGCTAAGATGGAAGAAAATTCTTCTTCAATTAACTCTGCTTGATTTTCTCCTAAATCGAATAAAAGGTTACTTGCGCACTCTTCGATAACAGATTTTGTAATCTTTGTCATATTTACCTCCTATTTTTTATTCAGCTTCTTTAAGTAAAGAAAGCAATTCATCTTCATAAATTATTCTTATACCTAAAGTTTTAGCTTTTTCATATTTTGAACCTGGATCACTTCCGACTATGACCATATCTGTAGCTTTGGATACAGATGAAGCTGATATAGCTCCTAAAGCTTCTAGCCTTTTTGTCATAGAGTTTCTATCAGATGATTCTAAGGTTCCAGTTAAAACAAATTTTTTACCTTTAAAGAAGTTTTCTTTTGCTTCAACCTCACTATCATAGCACAATATATTGACACCTTCCATTTTTAACTTTTCAATTACGTCAATATTTTTACTATTTTCAAAATAATTTCTTAAAGATTCAGCTGTTTTATCACCGACGTCTTTTAATCCAACTAAATCTTCATATTTTGCATTAATTAAATTATCTAATGATTTATAGTGCTTTGCTAATATTCTTGCTGTTTTTTTACCTACAAACGGTATACCTAAACCAGCGATTAACATCTCTACACTGTTCTTTTTACTTTTCTCTATTGCTTCAAATAATGAATCAGCCGTTTTTTTACCTATTCCATCCAGCAATAATAATTCTTCTCTATGTGTTTTTAAAGTATAAATATCATCAAATTCTTTTAAAAGATTTTCATTAAATAAATCTTCAATTAAAGAATCTCCTAAGCCATCAATATCCATACCGCCATCAGAAGCAAACCAAATCAATTTGTTTATACTCCTAGACGGACAATCTTCATTAACACAATAATGAACTGCATCTTTTTTTACAAGCTTGTGTCCACAATATGGGCACTCTTCACTCATAACAAATGGTTTAGAATCTTGTGGCCTTCTCTTTAAATCAACACCACAAACTTCAGGAATAACATCACCTGCTTTATGAAGTTTGACATAATCACCTATTCTTACATCCAAAGCGTTGATAAAATCTTCATTGTTAAGTGTAGCTCTAGCTATCATAGAGCCAGCAACTCTTACAGGTTCTAATATAGCATTAGGAGTTACTCTACCAGTTCTACCTACTGTAATAAGAATATCATGGAGCTTAGTATAGACTTCTTCTGGTGGGAATTTATAAGCTATAGCCCACTTTGGAGTTTTCATAGTGTAACCAATTTCGCTATAAAGTCTTATATCATCAACTTTAATAACTAAGCCATCGATATCGTAATCTAGAGATGGACGTTTTTCTGTATATTCTTTTACGTATTCTAAAACTTCTTCAATACCGTTTACTTTTCTACGTTCTTCATTAACTCTGAATCCTAAAGATTTAATATAGTTAAGTGAATCACTATGAAGAGTAAATCCACATTCGTTAGCGTTAACAAAATAATACCAAAAGGCATTTAATTTCCTTCGCGCTGTGATTTTCGGGTCTAATTGTCTAATTGATCCTGCTGCTGCATTACGAGCATTTGCAAATAGTTGTTCACCTGTTTGCTTTCTTTCTTCATTTAAAAGCTCAAGTGACTTTTTTGGCATATATACTTCACCACGAATTTCGATATTTCTTTCATCTTTTATCGTAGTAGGAATAGAACTAATAGTTAAAAGATTATTTGTAACATCTTCACCGACATTACCATCACCACGAGTTGCACCATAAACTAATTTACCTTTATCGTAAACCAAAGTCATAGCTAAGCCATCAATTTTAACTTCGCACATGTAAGGAACAACTTTTAAACCTGTTGCTTCTCTTATTTTTCTATCAAAATCTCTTAAATCGTCTTCATTAAAAGCATTTGCAAGTGAAAGCATTAATCTTGTGTGAGTTATTTTCTGGAATTCCGAAGAAACAGCGCCACCAACTCTCGATGTTGGAGAAAGTCTGTCTTTCAAATCAGGTCTTTTTTCTTCAAGTCTTTGAAGCTCTTGCATTAATCTATCAAATTCAGCATCACTGACAGAAGATTGATTTAAAACGTAGTATTCATAGTTATAACGATTAAGAAGTTCAGTTAGTTCTTTAACTCTTTCTTTTTCTAAATCCATAGTGTATCTCCTATTTATTACTATTTAACTTTTTAAATGTTTTATATCCATTATTTAATATTTTTATACCTTTTTCACCAAAATCAACAGTTAATCTGTCACCATTTATTGCTGTAACAGTTCCAATTCCATATGATGTATGGACACATTTATCACCAATTTCATAATGGTCTTTTGCCCCAATATCTTGGTTAAGAGTTATTATTCCTCTTCTTCCTTGATATTCTTCTTTAGGTTTAGATGCAAATTTTTCATTTAATATCTTTTGAATTCTATTGTATTCGTTTGAAGCGTTTTTAAAGTAACCACCGGTTGTTTTTGGAGATGAAATACTATATTCATTTGAGATGCTATTATTTTGCAATAATCCTGCTTCCTTTAAGAAAATCGAAGGAACATAACTACTTCCTTGTCTACAATTAAATCCGTAAAAATAAGATACAGTTAAGTGCTTTTTAGCTCTAGTCATAGCAACATACATTAAACGTCTTTCTTCTTCAATTGCTGCTTTTGTACCTTCATTTATTGCATGAGAATTTGGAAAAATAAATTGATTAACTCCTGTGACAAAAACGCAAGGAAACTCAAGTCCTTTAGAAACGTGTGCTGTCATAACTGAAACAGCATCAGCGTTTGAATCAACTTCGTCTTGACTACTTTGAATTGCAATTAAAATTAAAAAATTTTCTAAAGTAGGTTCTAATTCTTCTTCCTCATTACTTGGATTAAGCATAAACGTATTAACAAACGACATAAGTTCCATTACGTTATCAAATTTGATATTTGAATTTTTATCATCAGACTTGTCTTCTTTTTTTATGTCTAATTCTTTTACATAATCTAAGAATCCAACTGAATCAAGATAATTTTTTAAAATATTTGATATTTGACTTAAATCATCATTTTTTTCTAAATTTGTTAAGCAATTTTTGTATTGTTCAATAAATTGTTTTAAATTTAATTTTGCCTTAGATCCAATATTTACTTCATTTAAGCGTTCATTTATAACATCTAAAAAACTTATTTTATATTTTTGACGAATTAGTTCTATTTCTGAAATTCCTTTTTCAGCTACACCTTTTTTTGGTGCGTTAAGAATTCTTTTAAAAGAAAATTCATCATCAGGGTTAACTAACAGTCTAAAATATGATAAAGCATCTATAATTTCTTCCCTTTCATAGAATTTTAAACCGAAAAGTTTATAAGGGATACCTGCTTGCGATAAAGCGTGCTCAATAGCACGTGAAAGAAAGCTAGATCTATATATAATTGCACAATCAGAATACTTAACACCATTTTTATGATATCCATAAATTTTAGTTGCAATCATTCTTGCTTCTTCTTCAGCATTGTTAGCTCTTAAACATTCGACTTTATCGCCAACCTCTTTATTTGCTGCAACAAGATTCTTTTCCATTCTGTTTGAATTATTTTTTATCAATAAATTTGCTTTATCCAAAATTGCTTGTGTTGAGCGATAATTTTCATCTAATGTGATTGTTTCAAGATCTTTAAAATCCTTTTCTAATTGGTATCTTACTAAATTATTATCAGCACCACGCCAAGTATAAATTGTTTGATCTGGATCACCAACAACAGCTAATTCTGTTTCATTATTCATCAAAATCTTAACAATATCATATTGAACTTGGTTTGTATCTTGAAATTCATCGACAAGAAAAACACTATATATGCTTTGCCATTGTCTTCTAACGTTTTCGTTTTCTTTTAATATTCTTAAAGTAAACATTAATAAGTCATCAAAATCTAATAAATTTGATTGCTTTAATTTTTCTTGATATCCTCCATAGGCTTCTTTTAAAGTGTCAAAAGTAAATGGAGCAGCAAGTGGCACATCACTATTAGATAGTTGATCAACAAAAACACCTTTTGTTTTTAAATTATCAATTGTGTTTTCTAATAAACTCATATATGGACTTTTCTTTTTATATCCGATTTTGTCAGCAAAAGATTTAAAAAAATCACTTTTTACTGAATCGTTTGCAATTTGAAATTTATTTGTAAATCCTTGCATATGAGTTATTTCTCTAGATAAGAATCTATAACAAAAGCCATGGAAGGTAGAAATCAAAGGAGAGCCCAACATTCTTTCAGAATCCGTAAGTAAATTATAGACTCTTTCCTTCATCTCGGCAGCAACCTTGTTTGTAAAAGTAATGGCTACTATTCTTTTTGGAGCTATGTGTCTTTCAGAAATTAAATATGCTAGTCTATATGTTAAAACTCTTGTTTTTCCTGTTCCTGCACCAGCGACAATTCTTAAATGTTTTGCAGTGCTAGTTACAGCAGCAAACTGTTGCTTATTTAAATCTTTTTCAAAATTAATACTCATTTTTTTATCCTTATTTTCTACTATAAAAGTATATCATTTATAGCTTAATATTTACATAAATAAATGATGAGCTTAATAATATTTAAATAGAATTCTTCCAATTCCTTTTATGAAAAAGTTAAACCTATTTAGTTATTAATTTTTTCTTCATGTATTATTGTTATTTTACCCTCAAAATAAGAAAATTTAGTTTTATCATCTTCTGGTTTTCTTAAAACAATCCATTTTGATTTAAATTTATTTTCATCTTCTTTAATTATATATTGCCAACGAACAAGTTCCTTTATAATTTTTCCTATGCTATTTGGTGTTCTTTTTAATTTTTTCGCAATTTCATTATTAAATATGTTTGGATTTTTTTGAATCATTTTTAAAACTTCTTTTTCTTCTTCTTGTAAAGTTCTAATAACATATATTGGCTTAGGATTATTAATTTCTAAAACAATTTCATATATAACAATATTTACTGCATCAGTAATAAACTCACATTTATTATTTCTATACCCATCAAAATCAATTGATAAAACATATTTTTTTCTTCCTTTACCTTCATAATATAATTGTTTAGCTAATGGACCATTTGTTAAATCAAAATCTCTAATCTTATATGTTTTAATCTCAAGAATGTTAAAATCATCAGATAAATCACAAACTGCTAAAACTTTTCTGTCATCAGAAATAACAATTTCTTGGCTCTTTATCTTTCCTTGTAGAAAAATATCATTCTTAATAAAATTAAAAACAGGATGTAATGACTCAGTAACCTTTTTTGTTACGATATTAACCTCATTAACATATTCATTGTACTTAGAATCAAGTGACATCATCGTTCCATCTTTTTGTTCAGCGACTGGTATTTCTGTTATTTTATTATCTAGTGATCCGATAAATTCTAGCTTTTGTTTGTTTTCTGCTAAAAACCAAAAATTTTCTTGTTTATCAACATTTAGAATTGTATTTATTCCATGCTCTAATGAAATACCTGTAATATTTGTAGGAAATTTTTTTATAATATTTAAAATTTCTTTAGGAAGACTGTAATTAAAAACAATTTTTGGTTTTCCTACAATATAAGGAACTTTAATATTAGCAAATCTAATTAATTCAGGATACCTACTTAAATATGTAACGGGAACAATATAACCATCATGATACTTAAATAAATTATTATTAATGAAAAATAAAGGTTCTGTTTTCATTTTTTCATATAATTTCCATTCTAAAATGCAATCATTAACACCGGTATGAATATTATTGACTCCATCTATTTTTAATAATCTACATAAATTATCTTTCGATAATTGTCCTTCTAATCCTAATGTACCATTAGGAAATAATGATTTAATATTTTCATATTTTAAATTTTCAAAGCCATAAAGATTATGTCTTTTGCAATAATTAATAATAAATTCAGAATCAAAAGTTCCTTTACCGCCACTAAAAGAAAGTAAAATCTTATTTTTTAAGTCAAAATAGTCAATAACTTTATCTAATTCTTCTTGTGTAAGATGTGATGCTTTGCATAAATCCTCATCATCTATTCCATGAACCCAGCTTGTAAGAACAATTGGTTGCATATCCAATGGTAAAAATCTGTTGTAACATTTACCTTTTGTTGGATCATAAATTGAAATTGATAACAAATCATCATTTGATTTTCTTGTGCCGTTTGTTTCAACATCAATTACTACATATTTATTTGATAAATCAAAAAAATCAGTTTTGTAATTAACATCAATCAAATACTCTTCAAAATCATTATAATTTGTTATTGTTTCTTTGCAATAATGTACTTTTTCGAACAATTCTTTTAATTTTTCTACATTTTTTATTAATTTATTTATTTTTCTATTATTGTCTACAAAGGTCTTTTCATTTAAAAGTTTTAACTTTTTTTCGTTAATTAAAGTATATTCTGTTATACCATCTCTATAAGCAACTTGAATAGAATCAAGTTTCTCAGAAATATCCATTCCATAATTAATTGTTGTTTCAACATAATTCAATACTACAATATATTGAGGAGTGATTTTGTAATAAATTCCACGCTCAGGTTTTTCAAACTTTATTAATTCTTTATATTTTGAACTTAAAAAGTAATCATTATTTTTCAAAATTTCATTAAGTGAAAATAATTTTATTTTTGGATCTCTAGAGAACTTTTTTTGTAGCATATCATCTCTCCTGTTTTATATACTTTAACAAAAATATTATAGCCTATAACAATCTTGTTTTCGAGAATAATAGAGCTAAATTTAATTGTGAAAAATAAAAAATTTAATTTACCAAGAAAATTTATAACTTCCTGAATGTTTATCTGTTTTTATGCTTACATTATAATTGCCTTTTTCTAGGTTAATAGTAAAGTCGAAGCCTTTATCAATATTTCCTTCATAATATGATGTATTTTTATCATATACTTCAATACTTAAAGTTCCTTCTTTTGAAACTATATTAACTTCAATAGACTTACTTTCTTTTATTTTTATTTGATAATTTCTAGTACCTTTAAAATATTCATACTTTGAAGAAAAAGAAGTGCTAGATTGACTATCGACACAATTTCTTACAAGATAGTTGCTAACCTCACAACTGCACAATAATAAAAGGCATGGTAACAAAGCAATTTTTTCATATGTTTATCCTCGATTAATAAAATATTACTCTATAATTTACTATTCAATACTTTTATTAAAATAATATTTTTCTAATTTATAAATCAAATAACGTTATATGATTTTTAGTTTATAATTATTAATTTGAAATTAAAAATACATGATAAACTTATTTAGCAACCAATGGTTGCGAATATCTCAAACTAGAATTGGTAGTTAGCAACTAGCATATTTTGTATAATTATTGCATAAAGAAGTAATACTTATGAACATTAAAACTGCAAATAGACTATGTGAACTTAGAAAAAAACATAATTTAACCCAAGAAGAATTAGCAGCAAAACTAGGTGTATCCAGACAAGCTATATCAAAATGGGAACGTAGCTAATCATCTCCAGATACAGATAATTTAATTAGCCAAAATCTATAATATGACTCTAGACAACTTATTAAATGGCGATGATGCCATAGATCTAATAAATGAAAATAAGGATTCAAATAATGAGCATATTGATGAATTAAAATTAGAAAATAATAAAAACAAAAAGTACGAAGCAATTAAAGATAGTTTAGCAGAAGCTTATACAATAATAGCAACTGCTGTTTATGTTAAACTAGGCATCATGCTTAAAGATAATAATGGTTGGAAATATTTTTGGTTTTTATTTTTATTGATACCAGTTATACCATCTATATGTATTATGATTTATAAGCGTAAAATAACTGCTTTTTTCTATCCAATGGCTATAGCAGCGGCATATTGTGGATTTTCAATGTATTACAATTTGTGGCATCCATTATGGATATTATTTTTAACTATCCCAGTATTTTATATTGTTTTTTGCCCAATAGATAAATTGATTACAAAAAATAAAGATGATGAAAATAAATAATAGTATTAACAATTGTATACTCTTAAGTATAATACTCAAGAGTATACTGATAAATAAATTTAAAATAATCAAGAATGACACATTTTTATTTTTTTATAAATAAAAAGTCTGACAACATGTATCAGACTTAATTTACAATAATGTCTAGAAACATAACATTTAATACAATTTCGTATTTCTTCATAAAAGTTCGTACCCTTGAACTAGTTTCGTACAATTTTGTTGTGATACTAGATTGTCATTAAAAAAATCATTCCACAAATTCATTTTATGTTTCATCGATAACCTCCCAATATCCACCTTTGTCTGGGCCTTGATGCTTGATTATTCCTTTTTCTTGCAATTTTTTTAAGTGATGTCTAATGCTTCCTTCAGTATTATTTAAAATTAATGCAAGATCTTTTTTCGAGATTTTGCCATTACTTTTTAGTATTTCAATGATCTCTTTATCAATGTTTTCTGGTTGTTTACTGTCAATTTTTCTGGTAGTAGTATTAAAACCATCGCGATTAAAAGGAATAACCACGTTGATATAAAAATTAGAAAAAATATAAGCATCTTCTCCATAAACCTTTACTACCGATGGCACTCCATGTCCACTTTCTTCAGCAAAATTACAAGCTCTAAAGATATCAAACAATTGTTTATTAACTGGTTCACTTTTTCCTCTTAAAAATTGTTCTTTTGTTAAAGTCTTTGGAATGCCTCCAAAAGATTCAATTTCTAATCTATCCCTATAAACATAAATACCTGGATGATTGCTTTCGCTCCACTTATTATGTACGCATGCATTTATCCAAGCTTGTTCAAACGCTTCAGTATCAAACATTTTTATTTCTTTTCTAGGTGTGGTTTCCAAATTTATAAACGTTTGATTGATTGAGTTAATATAATTCTTTGCCTGCTCCATAGCTAATAGCAAACATTTTCCGCCAAACTCCTCTCTACTTAAATATTGTGTCTTGTCATTAGATGAGAATGTGGCAACATTAATAACAATATCGTTTTTATCAGATAATATTTCAGCTAGATAATTATATTCACCATTCTTTGTTAATAGATGATAATTATCTAAAAATGTATTTTCTGAAATGTGGTTATCATTAGATAGAAGATAATTCTTAAGAATCTTAAAAGTTAAATCTTTTTTCCTTGAAGGAATATCTATTATATTTTGTTCATGAATCTGTAAAGATTTAATAAATCTATCCTGAATTTCTTCAGGTAGTAGGCTTTTGCAAGATGAACCAATACGGACATAGCAACCCGCTTCAGACATACCATACTTTTTAATATAAAATAATTGATTACCTTTCTTTACCTCAATTTTAATAATATTTTTTCTTCAATTGTTTCGTGATATTGATTCACAAATGATACACATCTTGGTGAAATTTGATCTGTTATGACATCAGATATTTTTCTCATGTTTTCGTCGATATTATTCATCCCAATGACTTCGCGGTTGTTTTTTATACCTAAATAAATAGTGCCACCATCTGTATTCAAAAATGCGACAATTTCCTTAGCTAAAGAACTATTTAAAATTTCTTTTAATTCTATATTATTATCCTCATCAATAAACATATTCATATCCTCCTACGATTATATCATGTCACAAAAACAACCAGAAAACGACCAGAAAGTTTTATTAATCAGACACTAAACAAATATAATATTCGTGCTTTTGATTATGAGAACATGCTTTTTATCATTGATTCGTGCTTTTCATAAAAATACCTCTATCAAAAAGAGTAATTTTGCCAAAATTTAATCGATTTATGCCTAAAACAAGCGAAATAGCCCTTAAAAATGAAAAAAGGACTGATATTTTTGGTATCAATCCTATTGTTTCAATATGTCTAGAAACACAACATTTGATACAATTTCGTACCACTTCATAAAAGTTCGTACCCTTGAACTAGTTTCGGACCATTTTGTTGTGGTACTAGATTGCCATTTCAATCCTTTACACTATGCTTATCAATATTATCCTTTGAATAAGTCTTTTATTTTATCTTCAAGTTATTTTCTTGATAGTGCTTCTGGTGGAGTTGTTTTAGTTAAAGAAATCTTATCTCCTTCAACTTCAACGTATTTGTCATATTTAAAATGAATTAGTTTAGACATTAAAATGCATTCCTAATGTATTATATGGAACAACATATACTCCAGATTTAGGATCTCTTGTAAGCCCAAATCCTATACCTACAATCACACATAGAAATTTAGGCTTTTTAGCGACATTATCATTAAATTTAGTTAATGATTTTATTGCTTCATCTACTTGATTATCTCCTAGTTTAATTTCAATTGCACCATATTCACCATCACTAAATTCAACTATAGCATCAACCTCATCATTACTTAAATTATCTCTAAAAGCATAAACGTGCCCTCTATAATATTCCATATACACATTTAAATCTCTAACTACTAAAGACTCAAACAATAATCCAAATGTATTTAAATCATTAATTAGTTTTTCAGATGTTAAGCCTAAAAGAGCAGCCGCAAGAGACGGATCGACAAATCTTCTCTTTGCCTTTTTGCCAACCCTTGAACTAGATCTATAATTAGTTGAATAAGCTTCTTGATTATTTATAATGTATAACTTTTCTAGAATGTCTAAATATCTAGATAATGTTCTTTTATTTAATGTTTGTTCTTCGCCATTACTAAAATTAAAGCAATCTCTCAAAATAGTTGCTTCTGCTGCATAACTAGACTCATTTCTTGCTAATGACTTAAGAATCATCATCATTTTTTGTGAGTCAAACAAGAATTTATCATCATTGTAATTTTCATTAACGTCATTTTCTACAACTGACTTTATATATTCACGTGCTAGTAAACCATCACTTTCTAAATTCGAAAGGCCTAAATTTTCAGGCCATCCACCATTTATAATAAGTCTAGTAATTTCATAAATATCAAAAGGATCAACTAATTTATTAATTTCCTTTTCTTCATACATATCCATTAAAGAAATATAATCAAGGGATTTACCTAATTCTAATGTTGTCATAGGAAACATATTTATTTTAATAATTCTACCAGTACCAGTATGCTTAATCTTAGATTTCTCTTCCTTATCTAGTAAAGCGGTTGAGCCTGTTAAAATAAAATTTCCTTTTGAGACCCTCAGATCACATTCATTTCTAATAGCATCCCACAATTCTGGCACTAGTTGCCATTCATCAATAACTTCTGGAATATTCTCATTTAAAATTAACTTCGGATTAAGTATAGCTAGTTTTCTTTTCTCTATATCAGTTAATCTAACAATAGAATTACCATGATGCATACTAGTCCATGTTTTGCCGCACCATTTTGGACCAACAATTTGAATTGCTTTAAATGTTTTTAAATATAACTCAATAGTTTTATCAATTAATCGTTCTTTATAATTTTCAAGTTTAATTGGCATAGTTAATCACCTTTCAATATGATTCTACTATGATGATGCACTTTTTTCAAGCATATAAATGTGCTTTTTTCAAGCACGTAAGTGCACTTTTTTCAAAAGAATAAACGCATTTATAAATAAATTTTTATATGAATTAATACTATAAAATAAAAGGCTTAATACTTTATTCGTATTAAACCTATTCATTCTATTTGGTCGGAACAGAGGGATTTGAACCCTCGCCCTCCTGGTCCCGAACCAGGCGCGATACCAAGCTACGCTATGTCCCGTTAAAAGCTACTAGATAATAGAAAACTATTATCTAGGAAGCTCTTTGTTTTCTTTTAGTCTTTTTATTTTTTCTTCAGTCATAAAATATTGTTTTGCATCAAAATGGAACATTTTAGCAAAAACTCTATTAACTTTTAATCTTCTAAAGTATTCATAATCGCTTACATTAGAGTTATATAACGGAATAGAAAAGTTTAAGTTTCTTCTTTCAGAAATCATAAATTCAACAGCTTCTTGAGCAAGTTTAGAATCTTTAGAAATTGAATTAGGATCAAAAGTTTTCATAAAATCATGAAATATTTGATCATTCTCAGCTAATTTAGAAATATCGTTATCAATATTTAAACTTTGATAAGTCTTATAAACATCTATAAGTAGCTTTCTACTTTCAGGTGTTAAATTAGCATTTCTAATTACAGCAGGCAATGTTTGATAGCAACGAATAATTGCTTTTTTTAATTCATGCCAGGAAGCAGAAACTTTAGATCTTCTCTTTATAAATCCATTATATACATTACCAATAATATATATTAAAAGTATTATGAACAAAATTATCGCTATCGGTAAAATAATATATAAAGCTAGTTTTGTTAGTGTCATAGTTCACCTTCCTAAATTATTATACCAATTTTTACATATTAAACAAATCATCTAATGTCATTTGTTCACTAGCATGCAAACCATCAAGAGCGTTCATTTCTCTTAATTCACTTATTTTTTGAGAACTAAGTCTTGTTCGCTTTGATAAATCTTCTTCAGAAGTAAATGGATGTTCTTTTCTAGCCTCAACAATTGAAGTAGCAACAGATTCACCTAAGCCATCAATTGCAGAAAATGGTGGAATTAAAGCTTGTTGTTCTTCATCTATTGTAAATCTTATAGCATCCGATCTAGTAATGCTGATTGGTAAAAATTTGTACCCTCTATCAAGCATTTCCATAGCAATAGTTAAGGTTGCTTCGATATCATTTTCCTTGTTTTCAATTTTCATTCTAGCTGCACGTCTATCAGCAATACTCTTTAATCTTGCTGCAACAGCCTTTTTACCTTTAACCATGGTATCTAAATCATAAGCATTACATCTAGCTGTGAAATATGTAGCATAATAAGCCAATGGTTTATAAACTTTAAACCAACCAACTCTAACGCCCATCATACAATAAGCTACAGCGTGAGCTTTAGGGAACAAGTATTTAATTTTACAACATGATTCAATGTAATATTCAGGGACATTATGCTCACGCATAATTGCTTCATATTTTTCTCTATCAGCAGCAAATTTAGGCTTTGTGAAGTTATTTTTACGGACTAATTCCATGATTTTAAATGAATCTGAAGGATTAATACCATATCTATCTGCTAATCCTGTCATAATATCATCACGACAACCAATAACGTCTCTCAAAGTGGCTACGCCAGAATTAATTAAATCTTGTGCGTTGCCATTATAAACATCAGTACCATGTGATAAGCCTGAGATAATTAACAAGTCAGCAAAAGTCTTTGGCCTTGTTTCTTCGAGAATTTTTCTAACAAAGTTAGTGCCAAATTCTGGTAAACCTAAGGCACCTGTCGATTGTCCTAAAACATTTTCTTTAAGATTCAAAGCCTTATTTGATGAGAATAAAGACAAAACTTGTGGATCATTTAAAGGTATATCATGAACATCAATACCTGTAATATCTGTCATCATACGCAATGCATATGGATCGACGTGACCAAGTAAATCTAGTTTTAAAACGTTATCGTGAATGGCATGGAAATCAAAGTGAGTTGTCTTCCAGCTTGCTTCAGTTTCATTTGCTGGATATTGAATTGGAGTAAAGTCATAAACAGACATATTATTAGGAATAACAATAATACCTCCTGGGTGTTGACCAGTTGTTCTTTTAACGTTTTGACATCCAATTGCTAAACGTTCAATTTCAGCTTTTCTAATACTATCAGGATCAATGTGCTTTGCTTCAAAATATCCTTTTACATAACCAATAGCAGTCTTTTCAGCAACAGTTTCAATTGTACCTGCTTTAAAGACGTTGTCTTTTCCTAATAAGTCCTTAGTTAGTTCGTGTGCTTTAGCTTGATAGTCACTTGGAAAGTTTAAATCGATATCTGGAACTTTATCAGCTTTAAATCCTAAGAAAGTAGCAAAAGGAATATTTTGACCATCGTGAATCATTCTATGTCCACATTCAGGACAATCCTTTTCAGGAAGATCAAAACCAGAGTGGCATTCATTTGGATCAACAAATTCAAGATGTTTGCACTTTGGGCATCTATAGTGAGGTGGAAGTGGGTTAACTTCTGTAATTGAAGCCATAGTAGCGACAAAAGAAGATCCGACAGATCCACGTGATCCAACTATATAACCAGCTTGGTTAGCCATAGAAACTAATTTGCTAGCAATATAATAAATAACATAGTAGTCATTTTCTCTAATACCTTTTAATTCAGCTTCAAGTCTATCAGATATAACTTGTGGTAATGGATTTCCATACCAATCGTGAGCTTTATCAAAAACCATCTTTTCGAGTAATTCAGCACAGTGATCAATTTTAGGTGGATAAAGCTTATCCTTAATAGGTTTAATTTCATCGCACATATCTGCAATCAAATTAGTATTTTTAACAACTATTTCATCAACTAATTCAGAGTCGTTTAAAAAACTAAAGCGCTCCTTCATTTCAACTGTTGATCTATAGTGCTGATCTGGGTTTTCGTATTCAGCTCCTCTATCTCTACGATAAGGGTTTAATGGGTGACGTGCTTCTTTAAGTCCTTTAGCAAATATATATACATCTCTAAATATTTTATCGGATGGATTAGCATAGTGAACATCACCTGTAGCACAGACAATTTTACCCAATTTCTTTGCAGTAGCAATCAAGTCTCTTATTACTTTTTTAATATCTTCTTCTGATGATACTTGACCATCTGGGACTAAGAATGAATAGTTTGCTGGTGGTTGAACTTCTATAAAATCATAGAATTTCATTTTTTCCATAACTACTTCTTCACTTCTTGTTAAGTTAGCTTGGAAAACTTCACCGTTAACACATCCAGAACCTATTATTAAATTTTCTCTAAATTTTTCTAATAAAAATCTTGGGACTCTAGGAACATCACCTAAATAGTCAATATTTGAAGCAGATATAATTTGGAATAAATCTTTTAATCCTTGTTGATTTTTACAATAGACAGTTACGTGATTAGGTCTTGTGATAAATGGAATATCTGGACATGTTAATCCCTCCAAATCACAATGTCTAATATTTGGATTATTTTTAGATAAAGTTGAAATCATACATTGCCAGACATTAGATAAAACTTGAGCATCATAAATAGCTCTGTGAGCACTACTTTCATCATAACTTACGTCAAAAGAGCGGCAAACAGCGCCTAATGTATGAGATTTTTGTTTACTAAATATATATCTAGATAATGGAAGAGTATCTACAACAGGATTATCGAGTTGTTTTCTATTATTATTTTTTAGAGCTTCATTTAAGAAACCAACGTCGAATGTAGCGTTGTGTGATACTAATATTGCATCACCAATAAATTCAACAATATCATCAAGAGCCTTAGAAATACTCTTTCCACCTCTGACCATTTCATTTGTAATGCCAGTTAAATTTGTAGTGACAGCTTTAAGTTCAATATCTGGATTGATAAAGAAGTCAACTTCATCTATGACAACTCCATTTTCAACCTTTACAGCACCAAACTCAATAATTCTATCGTAACGAGCAGAAAGACCAGTTGTTTCTAAGTCGAAAACAACATATTTACCATCGTTTAGAGGCGTTTCACATGGATTAAACACATTGTCTAATTGTGTTTCAACCATATATAATTCAGCCCCATAAATTATTTTTATATCTTTTCTCTTTCCCATATCTTGCGCTTCAGGGAAAGATTGAACAACAGCGTGATCAGTAATAGCTATAGCTTTATGACCCATTGCTTTAGCTACATCAATATAATCAGTGATAGTTGAAACTGCATCCATAGCTGACATTTTTGTATGAAGATGTAGTTCAACTCTTTTTTCTGTAGCTTCATCAGTTCTAGCTTCATCATCAGGTAACAATTCAATTTTATTGACATTAATTTCTATTTGGTTTGAGAATGAATCAAATTCAACTAAGCCCTTAATTTTGCAATTTTTACCTACTGTAAAAGAATTAATAGTTTCTAAATCCCATCTCTTACCTTCAAACATTTTAAAGTTAATTGAAGAAGAGCCATCAGTAAACCAGAAAGTAGCTAAAAGCTTATCTTTTTTTGTTTGCTTATCTTCTCTTTTAAAAATCTTTCCTTCAACTATGACGCGCATTCCTTCTTTTACATCTACAAGTTTCATAGGGTAAAACATTTGCATATCTTTTTGCTTTTGTTCCCATTCTTTTTTAGCTTGAATTTGTAAGTTCTTAGAATACTCTGCTTCTTTTCTATAATCAGCTTCTTTTTGAGCGTAGAAATCAAAATCATCAAAATCATCATCGATATTTTTTTCTTTTTCTTCAGATATAAATTCTGGGTTATAAGCTAACGATGGAATATATTTTGAATTAATCTCTTTTAAAAACTTTTTTAATCTAGCAACAGTGTCTTTAAGTAATGTATCAAAGCTTAAATCGTGATAGCACAAATATAAATTGTTTTCATCTACTTTTACATCATCGATATCAAACACTTCATAATAATCTAAATAATCATCGACAAGATCTAAAATGTCATCTTCACTTCTATATTTAAAAGTTATATCACTAATAAATATTCCTCTTTTTTCAATTTCAGCAGTACCTCTGAAAAAATCAATATACGAAGTTATTGGGAGATATTTTTCAACAGAAAGAGTAGCAACGATTTTATTAATTTCTTTTAAATTTTCCATTTTTGTAAAAAAAGAGTTTTCAAAAGGTTTCATATCTTTAACTTCAATTTTTGTCAAAAATCTTTCAACTAATCTATCCATAAAACACCTCATAATAAATCCACTAGAATAATCTAGTGGATTAAATTAAATTGCTGGGAAAAATATATCTTTAAATAAAAGAACAATAGCTAATAACATTAATAACGCATATCCAATATAAGTAGCAATTATTTTGAACTTTGATGGAACTTTCTTCTTAGAGACACCTTCAATGCAAGTAACTAGCAACTGCCAACCATCTAATCCAGGAAATGGCAATAAGTTAAATATTGCTAGGTTGACTGAAATCAAGCCCCATAATTGCAAGAAAGTACTCAATCCAGCAGCAGTAGCCATACTAGAGACTTTAAACATAGCAATAATACCACCTAATTGTGTTGCGCCAGCAGGAGTAAAGGCTTGTCCTAACGCGATAAATATTGCACCACATCCATAAGCCCATCTTTTTCCTGCTTCAACAAAAGCTCTACCTATGCCTATATATTGTTTATAAGCTGAGACACCAATAGTGCCGTATGTAAATTCATCGTCTTTACCTTCTGTTTTAACTGCAAAGGTTTCAAACGAGTTTAATTGTTCTTCAGTTTCACTACCATTTTTTATAGCTGTAATTGTAACTGTTCTATAGTCACCTTCAGATTTTGGATAGTATTCTGTATAATATGTATTTTCAGATGTACTCTTAATCAAACTAAGAGCTATTTGAATATCATAGTAATCGTTAATATCGTTTACAAGTGTACCAACTTTTGTATTATCAATATAAAAGTTTTGTTCTATTTTAACAATTTTATCACCTGTAACTAATCCAGCTTCAGCAAGTTTAGTATCTTTAACTACTGTAACAACATTTGTTGATGGGTTAACTTGTTTACAAAAAGCATAATCAAAGAAGAATAACAAATAACCAACAATGAAATTAATAACAACACCAGCAACCATAACAATTGCTTTCTTTGGATGTGAAATTCCTTCAATTGTTCTTTCTTTAGGAACTTTAACTTCTGGATTTTGTTCGGCATCTTCTTCTCCAGCCATAGATACATATCCACCAACTGGAAGGCATCTAATAGAGAAAATCGTTTCTTGTTTACTACCTTTTTTAGGTTTCTTTTGATATATTGCTGGTCCCATACCAATTGAGAATTCATAACAATAAACATTAAATAGTTTTGCCATGGACATATGTCCTAATTCGTGAACACAAACTAAGACACAAATTGATAAGAGAAATACAACAAGGTTTAATATTGTCTTTAAAATTTCCATAAATCTCCTTTATAAACTTTCAATTACTTTTAGCGCTTCATCTTTTGCGGTTTTCAAAGCATACATTATATCTTCTAAATAATCAACTGGTGCAATGCGACATCTGTTAAAAGTTTGTCTTATTACATCATAGATATTAGTATACTTAATTTTATTTTCTAAGAAAGCGTTAACTGCTATTTCATCACTTGCATTAATAATCGCTAGAGCTGTTCCACCTTTCTTAAAAGCATCTAATGTGAAATTAAATATCGGATACCTTTTTTCATCAAATGTCCTAAAAGTTAATGGATTGTTTTCATTAAGCAATAATTTAGAAACATCTTTTACTTTAATACGTTTCATGCCGTTCAAAGCATAAGCTAAAGGAATCCTCATATCGTTTGGTCCTGATTCTAAAACTAAAGAATCATCAACTGTTCTTAATCCGGCGTGTATTAATGACTGGTCGTGCATTAAAACTTCAATTTTATCTATAGGATAATTAAATAAAACTGACGCTTCAATAACTTCAAACGCTTTATTTATCATAGTAGCACAATCAATTGTTATTTTAGCACCCATTTTCCAAGTTGGATGATTTAAAACATCATTTATTGTAGCTTTAGATAACTTAGATAAATCAAAGTTTCTTAACGATCCACCAGAAGCTGTTATTACAATTTTATTAATTTCATCTTTATCAAATTTAGATAACAATTTGTATAGAGCTGAATGTTCGCTATCAACAGGATAAATTGTTGCATCGTATTGTTTACAATATTTTTTAAATAGTTCTCCACCAACAACAATTGTTTCTTTATTTGCCAAAGCTAGAATTGACTTATTTTTAATTGCTTCAAAGCTTGGTTCGATTCCAGAAATACCTGAAAGTGCATTTAAAACAAAAGTTCCTTTATAGCAATTTATAAGTTCAATATTAGCTTTTTCACCTTTGAATATAGATAAGCTATTTTTATATCTTTCTTCAATAATAGAAGCTATTTTGCTATCGTTAATTCCAATAGCTTTTACATTTGGAAATTCATCTAGTATTTTTAATGCTTCTTTATAATTTCTATCAAATGTGAATCCAATTAAATTATATTCTTGAGAATCTTTTATAAGCGATATTGCTTGCTTTCCAATACTACCAGTAGCACCTAGAATAATAATATCTATCATATCATTAAGGACCAACCATTAGAAATTAGGATGGTAAATATAGCTACAACTAAGCTTGATACAAGCAAAGAATCCATTCTATCTAATACGCCACCATGACCTGGGAATATTGTTCCAAAGTCCTTTATTGCGTAATTACGTTTAATAGCTGAGAACAAGAAATCACCTAAGTTACTTGTGATAGGCATAATTAATGAGACTAATAAGATGTTAAGCCAACGAAGTTCTTTAAAATCATAGACACCTGGTAAAATAGGAGCATTCAATGCTGAGCAAACAGCTGCAAATCCAAAGCTAAATGCTATTGAAAAAATTATTCCTCCAACAAAGCCTTCCCATGTCTTTTTAGGAGAAATTCTTGGATTCATTTTGTGCTTTCCGAATAAAACGCCAGTAAAATAAGCACCAATGTCTGACATGAACGTTCCAATTAAAACGTAAAAGAATAATAAGCATGATTTTAAATCGTTTGAGCCATAATAATTACTTCCATCTGGAAAATATCTTAAAAAATATATAGATAAAGTAGCTAAGCCGAAAAACACACCTATTGTAAATAAGTAACATACATCTGCAATAGTGAATTTTTCAGATAAAATAGAAAATGTCATCAATACTAAGAAGTAAACAGTAATTCCCATTGTAGATACTTTAACGTTATCCATTACAAAGGTATTTTCTTTAAACATTAATTCTAGATTACCCTGTTTAATAAACATCCAATAAATAAATGATAAAACCATAACATAAGTAAATATCTTAACTACGATATTAAACTTATCACCTGGAGCATGTAATATTTCATGAATTGCTATCACAGCAATAAGAAGAACAAAAATCAGCATGAACCATCCGCCAAAAATAATAACAGGTATTCCAATTGCCGCTAAGCAAGCACCAGTAATTATTCTTGATGTCATCGATTTTTTTGAATCATCTGATAACTTATTCATTTTGTGGCCTCCCAATATAAATTATTCATTTATAGTAAATCTTAGAAAGACTAAATAAATGATTTTTACACATATAAGATTATATCATTAAATATTTGCTTTATCATCTAAAGATGATAATAACTATATTACAAATTGTTAATTTTGACTAAACACTTCCAAATCTTCTATTTCTTTTATAAAAATCATCTATAATTTTTTCAAGATCATCTTTTGTAAAATCAGGCCAATAAGTATCAATAAAGAACATTTCAGTATACGCTAAATAATAAAGCATAAAATTGCTAATTCTCTTTTCCCCTGATGTTCTTATAAGCAAGTCGACATCAGGCAACTTATTTGTATACATAAAATTTTTTATATTGTTTTCATTAATTAAAAGTGTATTTTTACGAGTGTTATTTATTGTTATGATTTCATTTATTGCATGTATTATTTCTTGTTTTCCACCATAGTTAAACATTAGATTAACAATTTTATTATTTTCAAACTTTTCAGTTTTTTTAACAGTCAAAGCTATTGTGTTTTTTAAACTATCTGGAATTCTTTTGTCATTTAAATCTCCTACAACTTTAACCGCAATTTTGTTTTGCAAAAAATAATCAATATCTTTCTTTAAGTATTCTTCAAAATACGAAAATAAAAAATTGATTTCATCTTGAGGTCTATTAAAGTTTTCACAAGAAAACAAGAAAAATGAGCAACAAAAAATACCGCAATTAAACAAACTAAAAGTAATTATTTCTTTAAGTCTTTTAATTCCGGCTTTATGTCCCATGGTTCTAGGAAGGCCACGGGCTTTTGCCCAGCGGCCATTTCCATCCATGATAAATGCAATGTGCCTAATCGGCATGGTACTCCTATTAGGAGTAGCCATTATACAGTCTTAATTTCCTTTTCTTTAGCAGCTAAGATTTCGTCTATTAATTTGATATGCTTATCTGTTTCCTTTTGGATATCGTTCATCATATCTTGTGACATATCTTTGCTTAAGGTCTTGTCTTTTTTAACAAGTTCGTTCATATCTCTACGGATATTTCTAACAGCTACTTTAGCATCTTCAGAATACTTTTTAGCAAGCTTGCAGAATTCATCACGTCTATCACCACTTAATGGTGGGAAGTTTAAACGAATTTGGTTTCCATCGACGATAGGATTAATACCTAAATCAGAATCACCAATAGCGCCGACAATAAGCTTTAATGCGCTTGGATCAAATGGTCTAATGATCATTTGCAAAGCTGATTGAACATTAATTGATGCAACGTTTTTAATTGGAGTATCTTCACCATAATAGTTAATTTTAATCTTATCTAAAATCATTGGTGAAATACTTCCGGTTCTAATTGTACCTAAAGTGGATTTGTAGCTTGTAATAGCTTTGTCCATTTTTTCAGAACATTCTTGTAAAATTTCCATATTAGTTCTCCTTTGTTATTGTTGTACCCAGGTCAGAGCCTGTAATAACCTTCATAAAGTTGTCCATATCACTCATATTAAATACTCTGATTTGAACATTTGAATCTTTAAGTAAAGATACTGCAGTGCTGTCCATAACTTTGAGCTCTTTTTGTAAAAGTTCTCTATATGTTAAATGTTTTAATAACTTGGCTGTTGGATCAACATTTGGATCTGTTGAATAAACTCCATCAACCCCATTTTTTGCCATTAAAATAACATCGCATTGAACTTCTTTAGCTCTAAGAGCTGCAGTTGTATCAGTGGTAAAGAATGGGTTTCCAGTACCACCTGCAAATATAATAACACGTCCTTTTTCTAAATGTCTAATCGCTCTGCGACGAATATAAGGTTCAGCAACTTGTGTTGCACTGATTGAGCTTAGTACTCTACAAGCAATTCCTTCTTGTTCAATAGCTGATTGAAGTGCTAATGAATTAATCATAGTTCCGAGCATTCCCATATAGTCAGCTGTTGCTGGATCAATTCCAATTGAATCAGCCATTTTTCCACGCCAGATATTTCCAGCGCCGACAACGATAGCAACTTGAACACCTTTATCAACCATCTTTTTTACGGCACAAGCAGCATTCTTTAAAGTAGTTGCTTGTAATATTTGATGATCTTGTGTATCTTGTAAAGCTTCACCACTCAGTTTTAAAAGTACGCGTTTATATTTTACTTCAGACATTGTTTTGCCCCTCCTTCGGGCATTAAAAAACACTCAAAAGAGTGTTTTTATTTAGCTTGATTCATGACTTCGGCTGCAAAATCGTCAACGCGTTTTTCCATGCCTTCGCCAACTTGATAACGGACAAACTTCTTGATAGAAGCGCCATTCTTCTTTAATAAATCGCCAACAGTGATTGATGGATCAAGAACATATTCTTGGTCGACAAGAATCATTTCCTTGAAGTGTTTGTCAACACGTCCTTGGAGAATCTTTTCTTTAATGTTGTCTGGTTTACCATCTAAGCTGTGATCTTCTTTAGCTGTTTCAACTTGAATATTGTATTCTTTTTCGATTTCTTCTTTAGAAATATCGTCTTTTGTTGCATATTGTGGGTTGTTTGCAGCAATTGTCATAGCAATGCCTTTAGCAATTTCTGGTGTTCCACCAGCTAATTGAACTAAAACACTGATTTTGCCCTTCATGTGGACATATTGACCAAAGATATCGCTATCTTCTTTGTTAACAACTTCAATTCTACGTAAATCGAGTTTTTCACCAAGTTTAACTGTAGCATCAGTAAAGAGTTCAGCTGTAGCTTCTTTAGCACAGTTGACGCAAGCAAGATCTTGATTTAAAACTGTATCAGCAATAGTGTTTGTTAATTCAATGAATGGATCAGACTTTGCAACAAAGTCAGTTTCACAGTTAACTTCAACTAAAATAGCTTTATTTCCATTGACTTTAACAGCTGTTAAACCTTCAGCAGCAATTCTTGTTGATTTCTTTGCAGCTTTGGCAATACCTTTTTCTCTTAACCAAGTGCAGGCTTTTTCGACATCGTTATCGCTTTCTTTAAGAGCATTTTTGCAGTCCATAAGACCAGCACCTGTTCTTTCACGAACGACTTTAATGAGTTCGATGATTTCAGACATTTTTTATCTCCTTATTATTCAGCTTTTGCTTCTGGTGTAACGGCAGCAGCTTCAGCAGCTGGAGCAGCAACAGCCTTTTCTTTGTGAGCTGTTCTCTTAACTCTCTTGACTTTACCGTTATTTCTTAAAGCATAGCTATCTTCTCTAAGCTTCATCTTAATAAGACGTAATTCTTCTGCTTTATCAACATTCTTAAGAGCTTCGTTCATTGCAACTAAAGCTTCACCATCAACTTTGTATGCATATGAGACTTCGCCGCCTTTACCTTCAACGACAGCATCAGCTAAAATGCCGACGATGAGTTTGATTGCCTTAACGCCGTCATCGTTTGCTGGAATGACATAGTCAGCAACACTTGGATCACAGTTTGTGTCCATAACTGCAAAGACTGGAATGTTTAAAATTCTTGCTTCTGCAACAGCGTTGTGTTCAACTTTTGGATCAACGACAACAATTGCATTTGGAACTTTTCTCATTTCCTTGATACCTTCAAGGTTATAAGCTAATTTTTCTTGTTGCTTTTTCTTTTCAATAGCAGCTTTCTTTGGCATTGTTTCATAAACGCCATCGAGTTCCATTTGTTCTAATGTTTTAAGTAACTTTGTTCTCTTAGAAAGAGTTTTAAAGTTTGTTAATGTACCACCAAGCCATCTTGTGTTGACATAGAAAGAACCTGAACGAACAGCTTCTTCTAAGACAATGTCTGAAGCTTGTTTCTTTGTACCAACAAAGAGAACTTTACCACCATTTTCAACAATGTGTTTTAAAGCCATATAAGCTTCTTGTAACTTTGTTGTTGTTTTGGCTAAGTCGATAATGTGAAGACCATTTCTTACGCCATAAATGTATGGTTTCATCTTTGGTTCCCAACGTCTTGTTTGGTGACCGAAGTGAGCACCTGCTTCTAATAATGCAGCTGTGCTAACAACTGGATCGTTTTCATTATGGACTGTTGTAGCCATTATGTCGGTCTTGACTTCGCTCTCGACCTCAGCGGCGTTAGCCTCAACTGGGCTTACGACTTTTTCTTCTTGTTCACTCATAAGTGACCTCCATTCGTTAATATCCTCCACCACTTCGAGAAGTTGGCCCGGAGCAATTGACATCCACTGTCGCATCCGTACTCGCCAACCAGATTCATGGTGTGTGTAGTCGCAATCAAAAAGATAAATTGCGCTGATATACTATATCAATTTTGTGCAACTAAAGCAATAATATTTTATATTATTATATTATTTATTATGGCTATTTTTCTTTGATTCTAACTGTTTAGATATTAGTGACAATATCAAACTCAAAACTGATCCTACAAAACAAATCGTAAAATTTAAAGATATAGCTGTTCCTTCTTTAAAAGAGCCATCTTTGAACGTTCTAACATATTTATACGCAACTAAACTTTTATATTCTAAAAAAGTTGATACATTAGTTATTATTTCAGAATTAAAACTTGATAGACTAGTAATATCAGTTATGGCCCATAAAGTACATGACATTGTCACTAAATATGAAGCTAACAATATTGACCATAAAACAACTAAGCAAACTAAATCGTTTTTGAGCTTTTCTCTTTTTTGTTTATTAAAAAGGAAAATTATAATAATTACTAAAACGGTAATAGATAAAATCCAAAAATAACATGCAAATATACTTATAGAATTATTGTTATAAGCAATTAAATTGAAGAAAGGAAAATAGTTGATTATTCGTTCATTTTTTATAAACTGAAAATCAATAATAGAAAATATTAATCCTAGGCCAAAAACAATTGTAGCTAAATATAATTCTTTTCTATTTTCATTTTTTAATAAACAATCTTTTAATTTCTCAAGCACATAAATCACCTGACCATAGTTTATACCAATGTTCATATTATATAAATAATTTTCTTGATAATTCCCTTTAAGTATGCTTAAATTAATAAAGAAATGGCCCATTGGAGAAGCGGCTTAACTCATATCCCTCTCAAGGATACATTCATGGGTTCGAATCCCGTATGGGTCACCATATTGAAACAACAGGATTGATACCAAAAATATCAGTCCTTTTTTCGTTTTATAGGGCTATTTCGCTTGTTTTAGGCATAAATTGCTTAATTTTTGGTGAAGTAGCCTTTTTTTCTTTGCGCGTTTTAAAAGCAAGTAATTTATCAAAAGCACGAACATGCTTTTACCCTGTTAATAGGCCTCTAGGGAAAGATGTTTAAGTCCTTTTTGCGGTTATATGAAAGTCGGCCACCAAATAATTTTGGATGTTTTCTAAACTTTCCCTGAACAATTAAGGGCAAAACGGTAGACAAAACTAGTACTATATAGTACAATATATCAGGGTGATTGAATGACTATTTGCATTAAGGATAAGATTAAGAACATCAACGCGGTTATCGGCTGCAACATCGGCTGCAGGTACTGCTATGCCAAAGCGGTGGCAAATAGATTCCACCTGACAGACGATTTCTCTAAGCCAATTGCGGATTTGCATAAATTGGAAAGACTAAAAAAGCCCGGAGTATATTTTCTGACGGGAATGTCCGATTTGTACCTATGGAAAAAGGAGTGGCTTGATAAGTCATTCGAATTATTGAGGGAATCTCCGAAAACAGTGGGGGTATATTTGACTAAAGCCCCAAATAAAATAAAGCTTGACGACGTTCCCGATAATGCTTGGATGGGGGTCACCATTACATCGAAATCGGATTTATGGAGATTGAAAGCATTAAGGGAAAACATCAAATGCAAGAACTATCACGTCACGTTTGAGCCGTTATTCGAGGATCTGGGCGACATTGATTTATCTGGAATCAAATGGGTGGTCATCGGAACGGAGACTGGCAAATGTAAGGGCAAGATAGATGCCAAAAAGGAATGGGCCGATCATTTGGTGGCTGTCGCTAGAAAATACGGCTGCAGGATTTTTTTCAAAGAAGAGCTCGTTCATAAAATCATGGGCGAAGAAAACGCAATTCAAGAGCTCGCTTTAGAAATGGAGTAAGCATTGAAATGAAGAAACATTACGGCGGGACCCTCGTCTCCCAAATCAAGCAACTTCAAGACAGGATTTTCAACAAGATTCTAAAAGAAGAGGGCATATACGAATTCAATGGTCAACAAGGGAGGATCCTATTTTCTTTATGGAAAGATGAGAAACTCTCCTTGATAGAATTATCAAAAAGGACTTCTCTGGCTAAAACAACATTGTCCTCGATGGTGGAGAGGATGAAGAACGACGGCCTTTTGATTGTCGAGGAATCCAAAGAGGACAAAAGGAGTCTAATCATCTATTTAAGCGACAAGACACTCTCGCTTGAAAGCAAGATAAACAAGGCCACGAAAAGAATGGGCGATATTTTCTACAAAGGCCTTAGCGAAGAAGAGGCAAGAGAGTTAGATAGATTGTTAAATAAAGTAAAGGAGAATCTAAAAGATGAATAAGAACATAGTCATCAGACAAATTCAAGTCAAAGACGTAATGACCAAATCTAACGCCCCTATAGGAGGATATTGCGTCAACCCCTATGTCGGATGCACCCATGGCTGCAGATACTGCTATGCCTCATTCATGAAAAGATTCACAGGCCACACGGAAGAATGGGGAACGTTTTTTGATGTCAAGAACTGGCAGCCAATCAAGAATCTAGATAAATTCAAAGGCGAGCACATCATCATTGGGACTGTGACCGATGGGTATCTGCCAGAAGAAGCCAAATACAAGAACACTAGAAAACTATTGGAACAATTGGTGGGTGTTGACGCAGAACTGTTGATATGCACGAAATCCGATTTGGTAGTTAGAGATTTGGATTTGTTAAAGAAATTCGACAAAGTCACGGTTTCTTGGTCCATTAATACCTTAGACGAAGGTTTCAGAAGTGATATGGACGATTCTGTGTCAATAGAAAGAAAATTAAAAGCAATGAAGGAAGTGTATGATGCTGGGATTAGGACGGTATGTTTCATCTCGCCGGTATTCCCAGGCATCACGGATTTCAAGAAGATATTCGAAATAGTTAAAGATCAATGCGATTTGATATGGCTTGAAAACCTTAACCTAAGAGGTGGATTCAAAGGGAAAATAATGGATTATATCAAAGAAAACCACACTGATTTGTATCCTTTATACGAAAAGATATATAAGAAAAAAGACAGGAGCTTTTTTGAAGAATTAGAAAAAGAGGCTGAGCAATTAGCCAAAGATAACGATTGTCCATTCGTGGATAACGAAACACCATATGGAAGAGCCAAAAAAGGTCATCCAGTAATCGTTGACTATTTCTATCACGAAGAGGTTAGAGGCTCAAACAACACAGGAAAAAGAAATAGGAAGTAGGCTGAGATTCATGTAAGGACCACCGCCACATAAGAGATAATAGGATTGATACCAAAAATATCAGTCCTTTTTTCATTTTATAGGGCTATTTCGCTTGTTTTAGGCATAAATTGCTTAATTTTTGGTGAAGTAGCCTTTTTTTCTTTGCGCGTTTTAAAAGCAAGTAATTCATCAAAAGCACAAACTAGCAATAAAAAGCACGAACTGACTATCAAAAGCACGAATATACTTTAACCCTTATTTTTTGGCCATCGGCAGTGATGCTGGTGGTCTTTTTTTATGCCCTGAAATATTTTTCAATTTATCTATCCTCATAATAAAAGATTTGAATTCCAACTGTTTTTCCATTGGCGGAACATGCATTAACTCGTTTTTAATCATGGGTACAGTTAATTGAAAAATGCTTAAACAAATCATGCTTTTATGATAAGATTTATTTAAAGGTTATTTTTTATGCTTAAAAAAATTAAGATTGTTATTAGCACATTGTGTTTAGGTTTGTTAGTGGGTTGTTCTTCAACTGTTTCTTGGGAAAATAACATTAATAAAGATATCATACTTCTAAAAAATAATGGTTTTCATACATATATTTCAAATTCTAAAGAAGATTTGCAAGAATTTAATGAAGGTATTAATAAAGAAATTAAACAAGAAGGTTATAATTTTACAGTTAAGTTTGTAAATGTATATAGTATGACAGAAACACCAGACCTTACTTCAGGTTACTATATTACCTTTGAGGAATTAAGCACTAAAGAAGAGGCAAAGAACTACTTCACTTTTTTAAATAGAGAAAATAGAATGTATAAGATTTATATTTCAGGAACAATCGTTATATATACTACATCTGTAAAAGCAACGGAACTTTTAAACTATAAATTCAAATAGCCCCCCGCATAACAATAAAACTTATCTGAATAGTACCGCATGCCCAGACATCAGAGATGTGTGAGCCAGAATTTTTAAAAAACTAGATTTTAGAAAATACAATACTAAATCAAGGAGCAGAAATGCTCTTTTTTTTGATTTGAAGGAGAGAATATGAAGAAAATATTATTTTATTTATTAACGTTCACTTACTGTTTATTACAAACATTAATTGGGGGATTCGTTTATTTATTCAATTATGGATGTTTCAATCTCATCAAGTTCACGCCATAGTGCAGCATATGAATTTTTAATAGGGTGCAATTGTATCTAATAAAGCAATAAAAGAACCCCACAAAACTAACAATAATGGTTTTAATAAATTTGCTGAATGGTATTACAAATGTGGAATGTTGCAATTTTTAAGTGTCAACATAAAATTGCAGCTTTATGTTGGCGCTCGCACTATTTTTTTAAATTTCTCATTCTCTTGTTTATTTATTTTAATATGTTAAACTATTACTTAAAGAACCGGTAGAACAAATTCTAATAGGCTTTATTAATTAATTTTTTTGATTAATGAGGTAAGCCTAATGAATACCAATCTACGGCTTGATGTAAATGTTTTAGATGCCAAAAATATAATTAAGTGGCTAAGAAATAAGGATGTAACTAAATTTTTAAATGAAGATAAAAACAGTGCGGCTATATTAGAAAATCTAATAGAAACTGGACAAGCAGACTACTATCTTATCATCTAAATAAAAATAGTCGTTTTTTCTTAATTGATACACCAGAAGAAGATTGCGTAGGATTTATAACGTTATTTACCATTTCACCTATGTAAGAATATGAAGTTGTAATTGCTATAGGCAATCCTAAAAATTGGGGTAAAAAGATAGGATATTCAGCTTTAAAGTCTATACTCCATAAAGCGTTTTTTGGATGGAGAATAAATAAACTTGTCGCTAAAATTCATATTGAAAATGAAAGAAGTATTAATCTTTTTAAACATCTTTCTTTTAAAAATAACGGTGTTAAAAATTCTCACGTTATATTTTCTATAACTTTTGATGAATATCTAAATTCACTAAAATAATACTTATTCTAAAGATTTTAATGAATCGTTCATATCGACATTATTTATTTTTCTTATAAGAAGTGCAAACGATAACAAAGTAAATAATATTGAAGACAGAATTGAATACATATAAGTTGCAAACGAAATTTGATCAAGACCACCAAACTTTAGAGAATTAAAAATAAAAAACATTAAAAGAATTCCAAGTGGTATTCCTAAAGCCGTTCCCATTAACGACATTATGAAAATCTCTCTAAATATATATCCGTATACTTCTAAATCTCTATATCCAAGAACTTTTAAAGTAGCTATTTCTCTATTTCTTTCACCTATATTCATGTTAGTTAAGTTATATAAAACTAAAATTGACAATGCTAGTGAAAAAGCAATAATTGCTATAGAAATAGCTTTCAAAGTATCTTCAATAAAAAACGAAAATCCAGAAACCATTATAGGTTTATCTGATATATCTAATAGCGATAAACCAGCAAATACTAAAGCTGTAGAACCAGAGACAGAAATAACAACCATTAATAATCTTCCAACATACCTGAAAATATTTCTGAAAGTTGATTTATATTTGAACTTTAAATGCTTCCATACAAATCCTATTCTTTCTAAAAACACTTTCTTACCTGGTTTTGGTGCTTGAGGCAAAAATAATTCAGGTGGATTTTTATGTGATATTTTTTTAGATAAATATAGTGTTACAACAAAAGCAGCTACAACCATAAATAACGATGAAATTAAACCAAATGCAAAGCTTAAAACTTTTGTCATTTTAGGAACATAAAATAACCCACCAAAAGCTTCATAAATTATAGTTGGTAAGAAGACTGACCCGATAAACATTCCAATTACAGAACCTATTATCGTTGAAAATACAGTAAATAATATATATTTAAGGACTATTTTAAATTCACCATATCCTAAAGATTTCAAACAACCAATTGTACTTCTATCTTCTTCTATTAATCTACTCATTGTAGTTAAAACAACTAAAGCTACAACAAGGATGAAAAAGAGTGGAAAAACAGCTGCTATAACGTCTACTTTTTCTGTTATATTCTTTAGAAAAGCATAACTAAGATTTTCATTAAGAGTTAAAACCGCATAATTATCTAAATCTAATTTTTTAATTTCTTCATTGACAGTTTTTGAATATTTCTTAGTAAAATAGCCTAATTCTGAGCAAGCACTTAATTTAACATAGATATCAGTTATAACAGGATAGTTTTCATTGTAAGTATAAATTATTAAATCTATATCACTGCTATCTATTACAGATTTTTCACCGCTTTTCACAAAGATTAAAGGATTATCAACTATTCCGGTAACTTTATAAGTAACGCCGTTAAATTCTAAAGAATCATTAATTTTAACATCTTTCATTTTAGCTAATTTCTTTTCAACAACACAATCATTTGTTTGAATAGGAAAATTACCATCAACAATCTTTAGTTTATTTATGTTATTATCGCTGAATGGATAATTATAAAATCTTGTACTTCCACTATCAAAAGTAGATACTGGCATTATTTCGCTAACAATATCATTATTTTTAATTTTATCTATTTCTTCTTGTGAAAAACCAGTTAGTGATTTTGATTTAATAATCAAATCTGGAACATTTGTATTCTTGAAATTTTCGTTAAAAGAATTTGTTACTTTTGGTGAAATACCTCCAACACCTGTAACAAAAGCAATTCCAACCAAAGTAATTAAGGTCATTAAAATAAAACGCGATATATTTTTGATAATCGTTCTAAAAACGTTTTTACTATAGCTTTTCATTACCAATTCACACTTTCAATACTTGCTGGAGAAGCATTAAGTTCTATTTTATCTATGCTACCATTTTTAATATATATAACTTGATCAGCAATTTCTTTAATAGCCGCATTATGTGTAACTATAATAATAGTTTTCTTTTCATTTTTACAAAAATCATGTAATAACTTTAAGATATTTTTGCCTGTATTTGAATCTAATGCTCCAGTTGGTTCATCACATAATAGAAGTTCTGGATTTTTAGCAATTGCTCTAGCAATAGATACTCTTTGTTGTTCACCACCAGATAATTGAGATGGAAAATTATTAGCCCTTTCTTCTAAGCCAACACTTTTTATAACATTAAAAGGGTCTAAATGGTTGCTACAAACTTCAACAGCTAGTTCAACATTTTCTAAAGCTGTTAAGTTAGGCATTAAATTATAAAATTGAAACACAAATCCTACTTTATTTCTCCTATATAAAGTTAGTTCTTTTTTATTTAGTCCAACAAGTTTAGTATCACCTACAATTAAGCTTCCAGAGCTAATTTGATCCATTCCACCAAGCAAGTTTAAAAGAGTTGTTTTTCCAGCACCACTAGGTCCTAAAATAACAGTAAACGATCCCTCATCTATTGAGAAAGAAGCTTCCTTAAGTGCTTTAGTTTCTACCCCATTTGAATTGTAAGTTTTAGAAAGTTTGTCTGCTACAATAAACATAATAAAATCCTCTTTGCTTTCTATATTTAAATTATATCAATTTATAGAGTATATTTTCTACACAATATAATAATATTTTTATTTATAAAATAATTATTAAATATATGATAAAATAAAATAAAATACGTTAAACAAAAGGAGATGTCAGGTGGAATACATAATAGAAACTGAAGGTCTTACCAAAAGATATGGTAAAAGGTTGTGCGTTAATAATATTTCTATTCATATTGCTAAAGGTGATATTTACGGATTTATCGGTAGAAATGGTGCCGGTAAAACTACAGCAATGAGACTAATATTAGGATTAGCAAGACCTACTTCTGGAAAAATAAAATTATTTAATTCGGACGATTTAAATGCACAAAGAAAAAAGATAGGCTCTTTAATTGAAGCTCCAGGGCTCTACAAAAGATGTTCAGCATTAGAAAACATGAAAAGATTTTCTATTCTTTATGGTGGTGATGATAAAGAAATTGAAGAGTTATTATCGTTTGTTGGTTTAAATGGTGTTGGTAATAAAAAAGTTGGTCAATTTTCTTTAGGGATGAAACAAAGATTAGGAATCGCTATAGCTTTATTAGGTAATCCAGAAGTTTTAATTCTAGATGAACCAGTCAATGGTCTTGATCCAGCAGGAATTAAAGAAGTTAGAGATTTACTTCTTAAATTAAACAAAGAAAAAAATGTAACTATTATGATTTCATCACACCTATTAGATGAACTTGCCAAAATTACAACTAAATACGGAATTATAAACAATGGCGTTTTAGTCGAAGAAATTGATGCCCAAAAATTAATGGAACGTTGCAAAAACAATATTGTAATATCATGCGATAGACTTCAAGAAGCAAAAGAATTATTAGAGTCAGAATTAAAACTCACTAATATTTCAATTGTCAACGATAAGCTTCATATAGTTGATGAAATAGAATCTACTGATGAGATTAATACTTTACTCGTTAAAAATGACTTCAAAGTTCACGAGATAACTATTAATAAAAACTCCTTTGAAGATTACTTCATAGAAAGGTTAGGTAGATAATATGAAAAATCTAATTAAATTCGAATTTAGAAAATTATTTAAATCTTGCACTTTCTATATTTGCGGATCGCTCGCCGCTTTCTTTGTCACTATAAATATTTTATCAACATACATTTTAGCAGTTTCAATTGGAGAAATGCCTACCGGATCGATATGCTTATCATTTATTCAAACAGCAATAAATAATTCAAATTTTACACTTTTATCAGCTATATTTGTTTCAATATTTGTTTGTGCAGATCAAGCTGGAAAAACGATTAAAACTATATACGCTAAAGGATATTCTAGAACTGAAGTATATTTTTCAAAATATATCGTTTCTCTTATAGCTACTATCATATATGTTCTTGTAGCATATATTTTCTCTGCTTTGTTTAGTTTTTCTCTATTTGGAGTAAAAGATATTACTTTACCTTCAGATACTTTCGGATTATCTTTTGTGGCTCAATTAATAATGATAATCACCTATCACGCTTTATATTTCTTTGTTTCTAACTCGTTAGGAAATACGGGTGGAAGTATTGCAATTTGCATATTAGGTCCAGCATTTGTTAATATAATTTTATCTATTTTTGACTTAGCTATAGATAGTAGCAAAGTATCATTCTTATTTTCTTCATATTGGCTAACTTCTTTGTTAAACGTTTCTCAAAACTCATTTATGACATTTAGACGAGGAATTGAAGTAATAATTGCTGGTATAATTTATTCAACGTTATTTATTGGTGGTGGATATTTAATAAATAAAACAAAAGAAGCTTAAAAACAAATCGCCTGTAGCAAATGCTACAGGCAATTTTTATTTGTTAACTTTTGCGTATTTATCTTGGCTTAAAAATATATCACTAGAATGAATACCAATATCATCACCATCGATAAACGGATAGACATATTCTATAAATTCTTGAGTCATTCCATTACCACTTTTATTTACATATTCTAATGGCATAGTTTTAACAGCATTAGCTACACTTGCTAATGGAACTAAATCGTAATGACTGTGATATGGATTATTGCTATCTCTAATAATGGAAACCATTCCAACTCTCTTTTGTAAAGCATATTCTAAAGCTTTTTCTCCGACATCGATAGCTTCTTGTCTATCTATTTTACTGGCTAAATGAGCACCAGCACGTTGAAGTAAGCTCAGTTCAATAGTTCTAGTATTAATGTTCAAAATACTATTGATTAAAATCTCTAAATATTTAGAAACTGATCCCAATTGTTTATGGCCAAATGAATCTAATTTATCTTCAACAGAAACATATTCGCCATTAGTGTCTTTTAAAGCTTCTGAAGCACAGATTAATACGTGTCCTTTTTCTTTAAAAACTCTTTCTACATCATCTAAGAATTTCTTTCTATCAAACGGAATTTCAGGAAGATATATAAGATCTGGTCCAAGATTATAAAGTTTTCCTAAAGCTGTTGCCCCAGCTAACCAACCAGCATCTCTACCCATTATTTCAACAATAGTAGCTCTTCCTTTTCTATAAGAATTAATGTCTAAACCTATTTCCATTATAGATTTAGTAACAAATTTAACGGCACTTCCAAATCCTGGTGTATGATCTGTTAAAATCAAATCGTTATCAATTGTTTTAGGAATACCCATTACTACAATATCTTCTTTTAATTCAGCAAAAAACTTATTTAATTTATTTGCTGTATCCATAGAATCATTTCCACCATTAACTAAAATATAACCAATATCATATTTTTTAGCAATCTCATGAATTTTGACGTATCTATCATCATCTTCAGGAAGACCTAGTTTAAGACGGGCGGAGCCTAAAATAGCACCACTCATATATTTTAATTCATCGTACTTTGATAAATCTGGTTCAATTTCTACCAAATTATCTTTTAGGACACCTTCTATTCCGTATAAAGATCCATAAAGATGGCCTATTTTATCAGTGTTATTAACATACGCTTTTATAACACCGTAAAGAGAGGAGTTAATTACAGCCGTTGGGCCACCAGATTGTAAATAAAGAGCATTTTTCATTTAATTCACCTTCAATTTATTATTATATAAAAATTAATATTTAAAGCCTATTAATATTGTATAAAATTAGGAATAAAGGTAATATAATATTATAATAAAGTTGGAAAAGTTGGAATTTTCCAACCACTAAAGAAAGGTCAATATGAGCATTAAACAAGGAAATAAAAAGTTTATTTTTGGAGTAGTAAAAGTCAGCGATAAAGGTCAAATACTTATTCCTAAAGAAGCACGCGATACTTTTAACATAGAACCAGGAGATTCATTAATTTTACTTGGAGATATAGAAAAAGGGTTAGCTTTAGTTAAAACAGAAGTATTCGCTCCTTTTACTGAATCTATTATGGGTGACAATAATGATAATAATAAAGACAAATAACTTAACAAAAAAGTTTAAAGATTTCACTGCTGTAGATAATATTAATATCAATGTTTATTCAGGAGAAATTTATGCCTTTTTAGGATTAAATGGTGCTGGAAAAACAACGACTATAAAGATGCTAACATGCCTTCTTAAGCCAACAAGTGGAGATGCATTAATAAATGGCTTAGATATAAACACACAAAAAGATAAAATTAAAGAAATCGTTTCTATTTCTCCACAAGAAAGCGCCTTTGCACCTAATTTAAATATCTATCAAAATTTAGTTTTTATGGGTAGAATTTACAGTCTAACAAAAAAGCAAGCTGATGAGAGAGCCAAAGAGTTAATTAAAGAATTCGATTTAACTAAACATGAGAAAAAGAAAGCAAAAAATCTCTCTGGCGGGTTGAAAAGAAGACTTTCAATTGCTATGGCTATTATCTCTAAACCAAAAATATTATTTTTAGATGAACCTACATTAGGATTAGACGTAATTAGCAGACACAATTTATGGAATGAAATAAACAAGATCAAAGAATACACTACAATAATCTTAACAACTCATTTTTTAGATGAAGCAGAAAAACTAGCTGATAGAGTTGGCATAATTTCAAACGGTAAATTAGTGATTGAAGATAGCGTTAATAATATAAAAGAATACACTCATGAAAACACATTGGAAAATGCTTTTATTAAATTAGTAGGAGAAGCAAATTATGAAAACGATAGTATTTGCTAAACGTAATCTTCTTGAGATTTTAAAAGATCCACTAGCTTCAGTTTTCTTTATTATTTTACCAACAATATTATTTATTGCTTTAAAACTAATAATAAGTAGCTTAGGAGCTGATATAGCTAGCGTCCCTCAATTTGAAATAAAAAATTTAACAGCTGGAATGATTATTTTTAGTTTCTCATTTATAACTATATTTGTTGGAAATAATTTTGCTATAGATAGAGATTCATCTTTTTTATTAAGACTTAAATCATCTCCTATGAAATCACATAATTTTATACTAGGTTACACCATACCATCACTTATTATTGCCTTTATTCAAGAAGTTATAATGGTAATAATTGGAATAATATTCGGTTTAAATCTTAGTATTCATACTTTGTTTTTTATGTTATTAATACTTCCAGTTTCTCTTCTATTTATAGGATTTGGCTTATTGTTTGGTTGCTTATTTAATTTTAAAGCTATAGGCCCACTTTCTAGTGTTGTTCCAACCGCAGCCTCACTATTAGGTGGTATATTCTTTCCACTTGCCTTAATATCAAATTCAAATCCATTTAAAATAATATGTTCAGTTTTGCCTTTTTATCCAGCTATAACTGTTGGAAGTAATGTATTAAATGGAAACTATGACATACTATTAAATTATTTTATTGTTATGGTCTACACATTAGTTTTTTATTTATTAAGTATTACAATATTTAGTATCAAATTAAGAAGCGATAAAATATAAAAAATCATAAACACTATGATAAGCATATATATTAATATGACACTCTTCATATTAACTACAATAAGCTTATTAGTATTTATGATTTCTCTATCTTTATTCTTATCCAAGAAGTTATTTACCAAAAATAAATAACTTCTTTTTATCTTGTCTTACATTTTCTTCCGTTAACAATATTTATAACAATATATATTGTTATTAAAACTAAAATAGTAATTAAAACTATGCCATACATTCCTGCTATCGATATTTGTTTATCAAACAAATATAAATTACAGTCAATACCATCTTTAATACTCTTTATAGCTTCTATTGGCCAATCGCTCATCTCTTTAAATGCACCAGCAAGTGAATGGTTTCTTATAAGCGATGTGCAGTACGTTCCAGGAGTAAACATAATTACATTTTTTAAACCAGAATTATAACTATTTATCGGCATATAAGCTCCACAGATAAAGCCATATCCTGCACTAATGATAGTTCCAACAGCCGAAATTTGACCTTCAGAAGTCAAAAAGAAATTAATAATAGATGACAATGCTGCTCCAAATAGCACTGTTAAAAACACATCTAAAAGTAGCATAAGTAAACTTGAAGCAGTAAAAAACCAATGCGAAAAAGCTACAAAAACTAAAGATATACCAAGAGCTATATAACAAATTGTAAGAGAAGAAATAACCGTTGCTATATAATAGGCTAAAGCTAATACATAACTTTTAACTGGTGAAACTAACAAATCGCTACGAGCGTTATTCACCTTATCTCTAACCATTAAAAAATTAGAGCAAAAAGAAACAGTAATACAGCTAACAGCAAGTATTGAAGAGATTAATTCTCCATTAACGATGTCATTAATAATTTTATTAGACGTACCTTCAGGAATAAAAGATTTAAACGTATCTCTATAGACATCATTTAAAAACGTAAAATATAAAACTATAAGAATAATCGAGCCCACTAAAGCTCCAATAACAAGACCTTTATCTTTAAAAAATAGCTTTATATTTCTTTTTATTAAACTAAGCAAAGTCATTATTTGTTATCTCCTAACTTTTTACCTGTAACTTGCAAAAAGACATCATCCATCTTTCCTTTAGTAATTTCAAAGTCATTAAATATATCTTGGTGTTCAATAATTAAATTGCTTGCAGTTTTAGTATCTGGTATGGCTATGCGATAGGCATCTCGAATAACTTCATATGGAAAACCTAATTAAATAACATCTTCTTCTTTAACATTATATAGAGTAATAAAATCACCTGTATATTTATTTTTTAATTCTAATGGAGTACCACTTGCGACTTTTTTGCCACTATCAATAATAACTACATAATCAGCATCTGCTGCCTCCTCCATATAGTGTGTGGTTAACAAAACGGTTATTTGTTCTTCTTTTCTTAACTTATTAATCACATTCCAAATATTTTTTCTAGTTTGAGGATCCAAACCTGTAGTAGGTTCATCTAAAATTAATATCTTTGGATGGTGAAATAAAGCTCTAGCTATGTCAATTTTTCTTCTTTGTCCACCAGAAAGTTTCTTCACACTTCTTTTAAGTAAATCTTTAAAGTTTAAAATATCACTTAATTCATCTAATCTCTTTTCAAACTCTTTACCATATATTCCATAGAGAGCTGCTCTATTTTTTAAATTGTCATAAACAGTTAAAAAGCCATCTAAAACTGACGCTTGAAAAACAACGCCTAATTTACTATTTATACTTTCGCTATTTTTATCAATATCTACACCATCTATTACAATCTTTCCACTATCTTTTTTTAATTGATTGCAAATTATAGATATAGTGGTACTTTTTCCAGCACCGTTTATACCTAAGAAAGCAAATAATTCACCTTTTTTTACACTAAACGATAAATCTGATACCGCCTTAACATCTTTAAAACTTTTACTTAAATTTTCTATCTCAATTATATTATTTTCCATTTCTCTTATCCATGAAAGCATAAACAAAATCGTGTGCCGATTCAGGAACTAATATTTCATAAACAGTCTTTCCATCTTCTTTTTGTTCAGCTGATTTTTTAAATCCAAAATCTTGATAGAGTTTATTTGTATAATCATCTTTTGCTATAGCCTTGACAACAGTACCTAATGGAAATTGTGCTAAAGCTGAAACCATTAATCTTGCTTCAACAATTGATTTCATTTTTTCATCTTTAATAATAAAGGTATCAATTACATTGTCTTTTAAATCGTAAGAAACCATATTATTAATTTTTCCATTACTTTCTAAAAACACTAATATTTCTCTATTTCTTATTTTTCTAATGATAGTCATATCATTCATAGGCGCTCCTATAAATGAAAACAATTCTTTAATTTGACTTAAATCTTTATCAAATGCATATAAAGGTATTGTTAATCCATCTTTTTCTTCAGTAAGTCCCATTACTAAGTTTGTACCTTTACGCAACTCACTTAAATTTTCATCTAAGAACTTGTTATCTGAATAAACAATAGATCCACAAACACCATATGTTAACATTGTCGTTGTTAAATCTAAATTTAATACTGGTTTAGCACCCCATTCACAAACGTTTAAAATAATTCTCTTTAAGTAAGTTTCGATTATAGACAAGAATCTCTCTCTGATTGCATATCTAATTGTCCAGTGAATTTTTCCAACAAACTCTTTTCTAAAATCTGTTGTCATATTATACACTTCGACAAAAAATGTATTTAAGCATTGGAATGGATTTCTATATGCTTGTTGAACAATTTGTTCAAATTTAACATGATAGCTTTTGAAGAAGACATCAATTGCTCCAGAAAACACAGCGTCTTTTGTTTCAAAATAGTTATAAGCCAATCCTACAGAACAATCCGCTTCTTTAGCAATATCACGCATAGATGTATCATCATAACCTTTTTTCAAAAATACTCTTAATGCAGCCTCTTGTATTTTTTCTTTTCCAACTGTTGGTTTTCTTCCCATAATATAAACTCCTTTTTACAAAAAAATTATATAACTTTAATCAAATTAGTCAAGGTAAATTCTAAACAGTATTCATATTGGTGGAAAATGCTCATATTTTTTACAAGCATTTATTTATCATTGATTTTATTCTTCTCTTCTTCAGATTGTTTTTTGACTTGTGTCATGTAATCTTCATAAGGAACAGGTTTAGAAAAATAGTAGCCTTGAATAATTGCACATTTTTCTTTCTTAAGGTAATTAACTATTTCTTTGTTTTCAACGCCTTCAGCGACAATAGTCTTATTAAGAGTATGACAAAGTTCAATAACTGAGTGAACAATCTTTTTAGCTTTATCATCAAAGCCGTTTGATCCTCTAAAGAATACTTGGTCAAGTTTAATAACATCAAAATCAAATTCTTTAAGCATATTCAAAGAAGAGTAACCACTTCCGAAGTCATCAATTGAACAAGTACAACCAAACTTGTGGATTTGATTAATTATTTCAACCAAAATTTCACTATTTTCCATAACTAAACTTTCAGTCAATTCGAATTCAATATATTTTGGTGGAACGTTATAATTTTCCATTAATTCGAAATATTCATCTAAGAAGTTCTTATGCATCAAATGGCTTCTAGAAACATTAACACTAACTCTTAATGGAGTAATACCATCATCAATCATCCTACTAATATTTTTACAAACATTTTCAAAGACAAACAAGTCTAGTTTAATGACAAAGCCGTTTTTTTCAAACAAAGGAATAAACTTTCCTGGAGAAATCATACCTTTAATTGGATCAATCCATCTAATTAAAGCTTCAGAGCCACACCAGTTATCCTTAAAAATATTACGTTTAAGCTGGTAAAAGACATGTAATTGATTTTCTTTTAAAGCTACATCTTGTCTTTGTTCTATATCAACAATCTCAGCATCATTTTTTAACCATGTTTCATCAAAAAAGTTAATACCATCAGATCCATAGACATCTTTAACTGCTAGTTGAGCAACGTGAGCTCTATCAGCGGCAGCGTTAATAGTTGTAGATTTACTATTAATTTTATATACACCTTGAGTGACGTTTATTTCAATAATTCCGTTTGTATCAATGCTAGTCTTAATAGAGTTCGATAAATTAATTAATCTTTCTTTAATAACTTCATCATCAAATTCTTTAAGCAAAACAATATATCTATCTGCAAAGACGTGAGAGACTAATTCATTTGGTTTTAGTTGATTTTCAATAATATCAAATATAGATTTAACGATTTGATCAGACTTTTCTGATCCGATTTGTTCTGTTAAATACTTAAAGTGCTTAATATTAATATAGACTAGCGAATAAGTATCTTTATCTGAAGCTGTAATTAAAGTATTTGCATCAACCTTAAATCTATCAAAGTTAATATCGTTAGTAACAGGGTCTAAATATACTAATAATTGAGTCTTACTCTTTTGAGTATTAAGTAATGTTGTCAATAAAATAATAATTATAGAAACAGAAACTAATAAAACATAAATCATTCTTTCTGTCGAATTAAATACTGAAATAATATCGTTAAGAATAACATTTGAAGGCACAGTAATAAATAAATACCAATCACCTACTGAAGTAGGAGAATAGTAAGAAATATAATCTATACCATCAATAGTCATATCGAATACGTCTGTTTTTAAATTTTTAATATTTAAAATCGTTTTATCTGTTTCTTCATTACCAATGTATTTTTCAAGCGCATTATATAAGTTGTTGTTTTTAGTCAATCCTGAAATTTCTACAGAACCATTTGTAGTTATAGTTGTACCATCACTTTTAACAAGAGTAAATAACGATGTTCCATTAAAAGCTGAAGAAGATAATAATGCTGAAAAATCTTTTACCGAAATCATACCGACAACACCTGATATAGATCTATATTCAAGTGAGCCAGAAGAACGAAAGCCCATATTATTCCCATATGGAACAGCAAAAACAATCATTTCTCCAACATAATTCATATATATAGTTCCAATAAATGATTTATTGTCAACAATAACGTATTTAGCTAGTTCAGAAGAAGAAACATTATACTCTTCTGCTCCACTGAAAAATAAGTCTCCACTTTCTAACAAGAGCCCAATTTTACTAAAGTTAATTTGGCTTTCTAAAACTTTAAGATATTGATCTAGTAATTCATCGTAAGTCTCAGAATTTTGTTCAATAGTTGAAATAAGTTTTTCAGCAACCAAAAGTTGACTAATCCAGTTATTAATGTTATATGAAATATTTGAGCAAATTTGATCAGAGATATCGCTCATGATTGATTGAGCTTCATTTCTCGAATTCTTTGTAAACCGTCTTGAATAGTATGACCCAATAAATGTTATAACAAAAACTAAAGCAACGATAGTAGATAAAGCAATAATTATATTACTATATCTCTTTTGAGCTAATTCTTTTCTAAATAATTTAGAGTTTCTTTGATGTTTATTAAAGTAAAATTCATTTTTAATGCTAAATTTCTTTTTTATATTGTCATTTTTTCTTCGCACAACTTCACCCGAAGAGAAACTAGCAACATTTCTACCTAAATGTTTTGACTTATATAAAGCGTGGTCAGCCCTTTCAAATATTTTTGCAAAGTCAACTTCATTATCATTTACTTTAGCAATACCTAAACTACAAGAAATCTTTAATTGAGCAGTTCTACTTTTTTCAGAATATTTAAATTCAATAGATAGTAATTCATCGATAAGAGTATATAGTTTTTCTTCATCGATATTTCTCACATACATGACGAATTCATCACCACCATATCTACCAACAAGATGGTTTTCGCCACCAATTTCACTTATTCTTCCTGCTATATTTTTTAAATACTCATCGCCAATCGTATGACCAAATGTATCGTTTGCATCTTTAAAGTTATCAAGGTCAATAACTATTAAATAGTTGTTCCCTACCTTGTTAATTAAATCTTCTTCACATTCGTGTATAAAAGCACCACGACTTAAAACACCAGTTAAATAGTCCTTTTTTAGTTCTTGTGATTCGTTTGAAAAAAATTTAACTTTATAAATACAACAAAAAGCTTTATCTTCATTTTCAATTTTTTGAATGATAAATCTAACAATATACGTCCCATCATCTGATCCATAAGATGCCATTTCTCCATCGTCTGGTTTTAAATTTTTGGATGTATCAATCATCTGACAAAATTTCGAATAATTATATTTTGTATTTGAAATTCCTAATGTTTCTTCTGAAACAAAGCGTTGGAAAAACTCGGCAAGTGGCATTTTTTCATTAGAATTATCTAATGAAGCCATTTGTCGCGTTAAATCGATATAAAATTTAACAATGAGTTTTCCTTCTTCAAGCATTTATTAATTATTCCTCAATCGAAAAGCTATAATATTGGTTCACAATTGCTTTAAAATCTTCCATTCTATATAAGTTGTTGAAGTCTTCATCATATAAGCTTAAATCATCAATTTTTTCTAATAAGCCTGTATGTATTTGATCATCTTCAACACTATAATATGAATTTAAGAAATCATCAATTGCAAAGTAATTATCTTTTGTTACAGAATCATATGTTTCTAAGAAATCCTTAATTTCTTTTTCAACATCGTAAATTTGAATAGTATAAACATATAAAACTTTGTACCATTGCCCATCTTCTTCGTTATAATACTCTTTATCTAATTGATCTATTAATCCACTTTCAACTAATAAATTATAATTATTCTTAAGATTTTCATAATCTTTAGTGCTACTTTCGTTATTCCAGTCCAAGCTATCAATTTCATTACGTGTTGTTTCAATTAAATTATCAACATAAGTATTGTATGTAGATAAGTAAGTTTCATAATCTGAATAGAATGATAAATCATTTAGTGTCCAAGTTTCATTGAATCCAGGAACATATAAAGAGTTGCTTTGTTGTTGATTAATTGTTTTAATTAAATCAGACACTTTTGCTAAATTATCATTTGTTATTGTTTGATAATTAGAAAGTATAAGATTCATATTATAAACAGAATAAATAATTAATATTTTAGCTAATTGTGGTGAAAGTAATCTTGTATAATCAATAACTAAATTTATTTCATTAATTATTTCAACATAAGAGTCTAAATCAAAATCTGCTAAAAAATCAAAATCAATTACTTTATTTAATGTTTTATTCTTATCTTTTTCAATGAATGCATCAAATTCAGCTTTTTTAGTTATAAATTCGTTATATCTATATACATTATTGAGTCTATAATCAGATCTTAATCCCATATCAAGAATATTAATTATACCATCTAAATTGTATTCAACATCTAAATTACTTGTTCCATAAATAAGAGCATAGACTCTAACTTTATTTTCATCATTATATGTGTCATAAGATAAAAATTCATCAATGTAATAAGATGTAAGAAGCATGTTGAATTTCTTTTCTACAGTGCCATAACCTGAGAATCTTTCAATATTTAAATCTGCATATTCTTGTAAGTATTTTTCAAAAGTTGCTTTATCAAATGTATTTGCTGTGCACTTTTCATTTAAAATGTTTGAATATAAGACTTCTGTCTTCTTTAAATTATCACCATACAAATCGTATTTTGCTTTTAATACTTTTTCTTGGTCAGCAAGTTCGCTCCTTGTTGAAGCAGGAATTTCACTTAAGCGGTTATATGTAAATAACAAGTTTGTTACTTGAACTTTATTCAATTTGTCGATATTTTCAAAATACTTAGCAATATACTTATACATTGTCTTTTCATATTCTTTTAAATATTCATCATATTCAGAAATAAATCCGCCATGATATAAAGCAGACAAAGAGTTTAAGCTATTGTTATAATCTTCACTCAAAGTCATATAATCTCTCTTTAATTTTAAATTCTTAATGTTACCTTTTAAATTGACATATTTACTATAAGATATAAAACCATTTTCCGTCATGATTTCTCTTAAATTTTCTAGTAAAGTGCTTTTAGTATACATTATTCCTTGAATCCTAAATGTATCACTTCCATGAGTTAAATCATAATTTTCCCAAGAAGTTTTATATGTATCAAAATTAGAAACAGAAAACACAAATATTGGGTTATTATAGATAAATGATGCTGAAGTGTAGAAAGCTCCATTTTCAATTTCAAAAGGTGTTTCTTTTTCAACAAAGATAGCATCTAATGAACTCATTGTGAAAATGTTTAAACCTGATTCATCAACATTTTCAAGAGCGCTATCCTTACCGATAGTAATAAACTTAATGTATGGGTTTTTATAAAGGGCATTAGACTTAATTCTCTTAACAGAATCATTTAATTTAAATTCAGTAACGTTCAATCCGGAAGGAATGCAATATAACTCAGTCAAATCTTTACTATATAAAACACCATCAACTGATTTAAATGTTTTATTAGCTGTTGATACTTCAATCTTAGAGCCTTTATAAGTCATAAATGCTTTAATATCAACTGAATTAAGAGATGCTGGTAAATATAAGTCGGCAGAAATTCCATTAAAGGCATCAGCGCCAATATATTCAACACCTTCAGTAAGATCAATTTGTTTTAAATAACTATAGTCATTAGATACGCTAAATGCACTTTCTTCAATTCTCTTAACTGAAAGTGGAAGGGAGAATGTTGAATCAGTTTTACCAACAGCATATCTAATTAAAGTTGTGACATCTTTGTTATATAAGCTCCCATCAATAGAACAATAATTTTCGTTTTTAGAAGAAACTTCAATATTTTCTATTTCACTATCACCACTAAATACGTGTAAGCCAATTTCAGTTACTGTACTTGGAATATATACATATCTTAAATCCTCGCAGTTAGAAAAAGCATAGTTTCCAATTAATTCTAAACCTTCTGGTAAATTAATCTCATTTAAACTATAGCAGTTAGAAAAAGCATAAGCACCAATAGTTTTAAGTCTACTATCACCTTCGAATGTAACGTTTTTAAGATTATAGTTCATATATCTAAAGGCGTTTTCGCCTATTTTTTGTACTGTAGCTGGAATAACTAATTCTCCACTAATATAAGTTGAAGCAAATGCATTATCACCTATATATATGAGCTTACTTGGTAATTCTAATTTCTTTAAAGTAGATATAGCATTAAAAGAATCAGAACCTATATATGTTACCTCGCTACCTTCTTCAAATCTTATTGATGTAAAAGAAACCATAGAAGCCATAGATAAAGAAAAGTCTTCAAAATCAGGGTCATTCATAGTTATATAAATAAATCTATCAGCTATTTTTGTTACAGGATATAACTCAATTGTTCTAGGAATAAAAAGTTCAGTTAGTGAAACGTAATATGTTTCTTCCCAGTTAAACGAATCTATAGTAACTGTACCATTTTCTCTATCAATTGTATATTTAAAAATTGCTGAATAATCTATATCGTAACCAGCATAGAAATGCTTATTTGTAGAAGCATCGATAAAGCCGTCAGTTGTATAAGTTGCTCTGTTTTTTAAATCAGAATCAGTAAACCAACCAGCAAACTTTAATACTTGACCATCTTTTTCAATAGTTGGTTGAACATTTCTGACATCGATTTGACCATCGACAATTTTCAATTCTGTAGATGATTTTTCATCATATGTTCCGCCATTAAAATCAAATACACCTGTAGCTTTTTCAACAGTAAATTTGAATGAGTATTCTAATCCTTCACATTTAATTGTCATAGTATGTTCACCAAGGGTTGAAGTATCAACACCAGTTATTGTTACTTCGCTTGAATAATAATAATAAATTATATCTTGACCGTTTTCATATTTAATATGAATTGCTAAATCACTTAAATCAATATTATCACCTTGACTATATTCAGATTTTGGTCCACCAACACAAGAAATTTCAGTTGCTTTTCCAAGTTGAACTGAAGAAGAGATTGTCGATGATGTTTGATTGTTGTTTTTATTACAAGAAGTAGCTAAAGCTGCTGTCCCAATTGTAATTGCAGATAAAACTAATAAACTAAAAACATTTTTTTCATTTGCATACACCTTTATATATACCTTCCATCTAAATTTTTAGGCGTTAATCTTAAATTTTTATTTTTTATACTTTGTGCTAAGTATTCAAACGAATTTGAACTAGAGCTTGTCGTTAATATGTATTGTGAATATTCATCACAATATGAGACTGGCAAATATACATATACGCAATCGTTTGCTGTCAATTCTTTACCATTAGACAAACTAATTCCGAGGATAGACGATTTTTCATCATTATATAATCTAATTCCTGATATTAAAGGATAATCGTACTTATCTTTTGAATTCAATTTATCAGTAATCAACTTTTTAAGTCCCGTACCAAGTATTCTAACTGCCTTGCACTGAACATTATTAACAATAGTATTTAACTCTGACAATTTCAAATCACCTTTAATCAAATTACCATTAATCATTCCAGAAGGTAAAATTACTATCGAAGCTTTTACCGCACTTCTAATTGAGTCAGCCACATAATTGCCTATAATTGTTTCTTGATTATTAATAGTTTTTGCATCGTAATCAAATGAATCAGTTACTTCAAATATATCTTCTACAAAAGAAGATATGTTTTTCACTTGAGCGTCCAATTTATTTATGCACTCATTTTGTGATATACGCTCTTTAGCCATTTCTTTTAGAATTTCATATGCTTTATAAAAGACACTTTCAAATGTATCAGTAATATAAATTCTTCCATTTTTAATAGCGTTTTGAACTTCATAATAATTCTTTGGCATCTCGATATTCAAATCTTTAATGTAAGTAACAATATCAGTTTTAAGTGAACCATCTTTAGCCATAATGGCATACTTTTGACCATCTGCTGAAGAATAAAAATTAAAGAATTCATCAATTGCTTTTCTTTGATCTCTAATTACATAAGATTTATTTAAAACCCCTAAATAATACCGAGGTCTAGAGGCAACCCACTTTTGAGAATCATAATTACTTATAAGTGGATAAACTTCATAATTAAATGTGGAGTTATGTCTAGCATATTCTTTTTTAAAATCAATATTTGGTGTTAAAAACATAGCCATAGATTGAGCATGGAAGAACTTTTCTATCTTTTCTTCACTTGTAATAGTGTCATCAGAGGAAAAAAAGTTATATCTATATAGTGATTTATACAAAGAAAATATCTCGTTAAAGATTTCTACGAAATCACTTGAAGCAATACTATCACAACCATAAAAATAATCGTTTAAGAAATCATTTCCTTTAGTTGTACCAAAGAATAGTGGTACTGATAAAGATAAAAAAGAATCAACATATCTACTATCATCATCAATCATTACACAAGGATAATCATATGACCCCATCCTTTTAGCTGTTTCTGTCAATTCAGAAACAGTGGTTGGAATTTTAAAATTTCTTTTAGCAAGCAAATCTGTATTATAACAATATGTATATAGATCACCTGGGCCAGGAATAACGTTGATCTTTCCTGAACTAGTTCTTAAATAATCAGAAATTGAACTTTGATAATTTCCAATAGCATCAAATCTATTTAAAGTCTGTAAATATTCGCCATAAAAATTTGCTGTATTTAAATTATCAAATGCAACAATATCAACATCTAAATAATCGTGCGACAAATAGTAGTTAATAATCGAATTATTTTCGAAAACTTTTACCTCAATTTTATATTTATTTGAATAAAGCTCTTCAAATCTATCAATAAGCATTGTGAAATAATTTTTTTGTCCTTCGCTTACAGCGATTTTAATAGTTTTAATTTCATCATTGTGAATTTCGTTATTTCTATTACAAGAAATTAGCAAAAAAGAACTTGCAATAGCAAGGAACGACATTTTTCTTACTATAAGTTTAATTTTTGCCATATTTCTCCTTTTTATTTATTTAAGTATTTTATTTATCAGTATTCAATAAAAAACACGGACACCTAATATATCATAAATATAAAATATATTTATTTAAAGCATTATTTAATATTTTTTCAAAAAGCTTGAATATTCATTTTACTACTGCTATACTTATTGAGCGTTTTATAGTGCGCTTCGTGGTGTTCCGCCAGTAAGTCACACCTGTGAACATCCAAAAATAAAGAAAAGGAGAAACAGAATTTATGAACAAAAATTTAGTTTCAGAAATCACTGCAACTCAGATCAAGAAAGACGTTCCAGCATTCACTTCTGGTGATACACTCAAAGTCAGTGTTCGTATTATCGAAAATGGCAAGGAAAGAACTCAAGTCTTCCAAGGCGTTTGCATTGCTCGTCGTGGAACAGGCGTTAGCGAATCCTTCATTGTTAGAAAAGTTTCTGGCGGTGTCGGCGTCGAACGTAACTTCTTAGTTAACTCACCAAATGTCGCTTCAATCGAAGTCGTCAAACACGGTAAAGTTAGAAGACATAAGATCTACTTCTTACGTCAAAGATCTGGTAAATCAGCTCGTCTTAAAGAAATCCTCTAATTGCAATAAATTAGAACAAAAAAGAAAATTTATTTATTATGTGACAAATAGCTCGGGTTTTCCCGAGCTTTTATTATATAAATTTAACCTGTCAAGTAAAAAGACTTGACACACACTATTTATTGTTATAAAATACAACACGTTAAGAAGGAGAAAGTAATATGTCAGTAAAAATTAGATTAGCAAGAACCGGACGTCATTTCAACCCAACATATAGAGTTGTTGTTGCAGATTCAAGATCAGCCAGAGATGGTAGAGATATTGAACAAATCGGTAGCTACAATCCAAAAGCAGGTTTCGAAAAGGCTGTTATTAATGAAGAAGCTGCAATTAAGTGGCTTTTAAATGGTGCTATCCCATCAGACACAGTTAAAGCTTTATTAAGCAAACAAGGTGTCTATGCAAAGTACCTTTCTGAAAAAGCTGCCAAGAAAGCCGCAAAGTAAGGCTTCCTTATGGATATTGAGCAAGCAATCAGAACAATTGTTGAACCTTTAGTCGCAAATCCTGAAGCTATAATAATTAGACGTATGGACAGTGCTGATGATCTTGATAAAAAAGATCAACACTATTTAATTGCCTGCGATCAAGATGATATTAGAAGATTAATTGGTCGCCATGGTGTTATTGCTGATTCAATCCGTAAAATTGTTTCAATTGGCGCTAGAGAAGAAAACAAACGCGTTCACATCAAATTCGAATCGTTCGACGACGAAGAATAAAATTCAGTGGATATTTATATAATATCCACTTTTTAATTTGTTAAAAATGTTATAAAATAACGCGACAGGAGAATTTTTATGGAAAAAGTAAGAATAGCTAAAATTGTCAATACACACGGACTTAAAGGTGAATTAAAAATATATTTAACAACATCAAATCCTGAAATGAGATTTGCTAAGAACTCAATAGTATATATTGGCGAAAATCCAAATAACATTTTACTTACCGCAAAAGTTCTTAACTATAAATATAAAAGCAATTCAATAGCTTTTGTTACTTTATCAGGCTACGAAGATATTAATAAAGTTGAGCAATACGTTAATACAAATATGTATGCTGACAAATTAGAATTAGAAGACGGTTCCTATTATATCGATGATTTAATAGGGTTTAAAATTGTTGATTCTAACCAAAAAGAATATGGTATTGCTGAAAAAGCAGTATACGTTAGCGACAAAATATATTTTGTTGTTGGCAAAGACTATTTACCTTTTGATACTGAACATTTTATAGATAAAGTCGATTTAGAAAAGAAAGAACTAATTTTAAGTGAATTAGGTGCAGGAATATTCGAATGATTATAAAAATACTTACCCTTTTTCCTAATTTTTTTGAATCTTTTATCAACTCATCTATCATAGGTAGAGCAATTTCTCGCGAAGTTGTCCAATTTGAAATAATAGACATTCGTAAATACTCTACTGATAAAAATCATAGAGTAGATGATAGACCTTTAGGTGGAGGAGCAGGATTAATCATGAAATTAGATCCACTCGTCTCTTGTTTAAAGGATAATACGAATGAAAAGTCACACAAAATATTATTAACTCCATGGGGTAAACCATATAACCAAGCTAAAGCTATCGAATTAAGTAAAAAAAATGAAATAGTATTGATTTGTGGTCATTACGAAGGGGTAGATTCAAGATTTATCAATTATTGCGATGAATTAATTTCTATCGGAGACTATGTAATGACTGGTGGAGAAATAGGAGCTATGACTATAGCAGATTCAGTTGTTAGACTCCTACGTGGTGCGATAACTGACTCATCTATTGAAGAAGAATCATTTAACGATGGATTATTAGAATACCCTCAATATACTTATCCACTAAACTACGATGGTTATGAAGTGCCAGAAATATTACTTTGTGGAAATCATGAAGCTGTAGCTCACTTTAGACGCAGAGAATCATTTAGAATAACCAAAAAATATAGACCTGATTTATTAGAAAATTTTGAGTACTCTAAAAAAGACTTAAAAATTTTAAAGGAACTCGAAGAAGGTCGTGAAAGCAAGTTAGAAACTCAAGCGAAAATCAAAGGTGCTAAATTTATAAAGAGATAATAAAAAGACTGTTAAGAAGTAAAATGTAAAATTCCTAACAGTTTTTTTATACTTAAATTCTAAAGCACTAGGCTTTATCATCTCCATTTTTTCATCATCAAAACTTATTTGTTTCCTACTTTTTGCATTTCTTTCGTCAAAATTCGTTGAATTTTTAGGCAATCCAACTCTAACTAATCCAATAAACGTTACAAATAAAAGCGAGATTTTGTTCATACCTTTCCTCCTTAAACAATCACTCTATAATTTTGTATTAATTCATTAATTAATTTTTCTTTATCAATTATTGCATTGCTTTGTTGTGTTAACTTAACATACATAATTATATTTTCATAATATGTAAAGGTAATTTCATTAGTTGTATATTCAAAGCCTTCAATAGTATATTTAATTTCATCATTATTAAAATTCTCTTTATCACAATTAAATGGATAAAAATTAACATAAACTTCATTATTTATTGGTAAAACTGTGGTATCTTCATTATAAAGGCAGCTTATCCAAAAGCGATCATATATAGAGTTAAAAATATCCTCTTTATTAGAAGTTCCATTACGAATATGTCCTGAAAAAATAATTGAAATTTTTTATATATACCTAGTAAATCAAACTCTGAAACGCCAAAGTTAAAATCTTCGTTTTTCTGTGCATTTTTTAAATCTACCATAAAACTTGCTGCATCGTTTATATTATCAAACCCTTGATACCACCAAATTCTATCTTTTCCAGGCAATATACTACTGTAAGAGCTAGAACTACTACTATCAATCGTATTTTCATTGCTACAGCCAAAAGTTGCTAAACTTGTAATAACTAATGAACAAAGAAAAAACGGAATAGATTTTTTCATTTTCCTTTACCTCTAATTTTATTTTATTATAAAAAAAATAAATTTTAAAAGTTTTTTATATAAAATTATCATTATCTTTTTATTAATTATCAAATGATTAAATAACTTCTTAATCGTTCATAAAAACTATAAATTATTATATAACTGTTAGAAACCATTACATTTTTATAAAAAACTGTTAGAAACTTTTTTTGTTTCTAACAGCCTTTTTTATCTACCTTTTTTACTCATTTTATTAGCTTCTCCAGAGAAGAGAGCCATTTGTTTTTTCATCTCATCAAACCTGCCAACAATTTTATTAATATCTGCTGCAGTAGTGCCTGATCCTTTAGCAATTCTTTGCTTTCTAGAATTCTTTAATATTTCTGGATGTTTTCTTTCCTCTTTTGTCATGGAATTAATAATGACTTCAGTTTTCTTTAAAATACTTTCAACTTTGTTTGCATCATCATCAGATATTTTCGGCATATTAGGAATCATCTTTAATAAACCAGAGAACTTTCCTAACTTTTTCATTTGCTTTAAGATGGCAACCATATCATCCAAGTCAAACTTGCCTTCCATCATACGCTTGGCTGTTTTTTTAGTAACGTCTTCATCAATATTCTCTTGTGCTTTTTCAATTAAAGAGACAATATCGCCCATTCCTAAAATACGATCTGCCATTCTTTCAGGATAAAACACTTCCAAGTCTTCTAACTTTTCACCAGTACCAGCAAATTTAATTGGAACACCAGTTAAGTGCTTAATTGACAAAGCTGAACCACCACGAGAGTCACCATCAAGTTTACTCATGATTAAGCCTGTAAGTTTAAGTCTTTCGTTAAATATTTTAGCAACATTAACAGCATCTTGACCTGACATAGCATCTACTAAAAGAATAGTTTCTGTAATAGGTACTTCTTTGCCTATATTTTCAAGTTCAGTCATTAAAGCGTCATCAATTTGTAAACGACCAGCAGTATCTATTAATAAAACTTCATATTTTTCATCTAGCGCTTTGCGATAAGCGGCTTTTGCTATATCTGGTGGTAAAGTTCCACTTCTATCTGTATAAACTTCAGTATTTAATTTTTTACCTAGAGTCTCAAGTTGATCAATAGCAGCTGGTCTATAAATATCACATGCAGCCATCAATACTTTTTTACCATATTTCTTTTGGAATAATCTATCAAGTTTTCCTGCTGAAGTAGTTTTACCTGTACCTTGTAAACCAACTAGCATAATAACAGTTGGTTTATTCATTTCAAATCTTATTTCAGTTTCACCAGATCCTAAGAGTTCTGTAATTTCATCCCTAACAATTTTGACAATCATTTGTCCTGGTGATAACTTTGTCAAAACTTTTTGACCAAGAGCTTTTTCTTTAACATTGCCAACAAACTCTTTAACAACTTTATAATTTACATCAGCTTCTAAAAGGGCAATTCTAATTTCACGAAGCATTTCATCCATGTTAGATTCTGTTAATTTAGCTTGTCCTTTGACTTTTTTCATTATTTTTTGAAGCTTATCTGAAAGTGATTCAAATGCCATATTCAATCTCCTTTTTTAACGTTTCTTTAATTTCATCAATACTTTTATCGTCTTCTAATAGTTTTTCTATTCTTTCTCTTCTTTCTAAAAGATGCAATTTACTTTCGTAATATTCTAATTCTTTTATAGCTTCTTTAATCGATAAGTGAACAGCGTTTCTTGAAACGCCATCTTCTTCAGCTATTTCACTTAAAGAAAGATCTAATGCAAAGTACGATTCAATTTTTTCTAGACGATTCTCAGTTAGTAAGTTTCCATATATAAACAATAATTTATTATATCTATCCTTCTTTTCTAATTCATCCATTATATTGCTCCTAACCAAATCATTATCATATCAAACAATAAAAATAAAGCTGCTGTATAACCAAATGTAGTATAAAAAGCTGGATTTTTATAAAATTCTGATCTTTTTCCTCTTAAAAATATTATTGAATACACAAATGCTAAAAGAAGTGATGAAACCATCTGTAATAAATATGGATTAGAAATGAATAGAGACAAAACCATATCTATAGCAAAAGATAATAAGATGGCTATAAATAATCCACCAAATAGACTCATTCTTCTTCTCCAATCAATAAACCATATAAATAGTTATCCAAATCAAATTCTTTTAAGTCTTCCATCTTTTCGCCTAAGCCGATAAATCTAACAGGAACATTTAACTCATCACGTATAGATAAGATAATTCCACCCTTAGAAGTTCCATCCATTTTAGTAATTACAACACCCGTAAGGTTTGTACACTCTTTAAAGACTTTAGCTTGGATGACACCATTTTGACCTGTATTAGCATCTAATACTAAAAACACATCATCTGGTGCATCAGGAATAACTTTAGAAATTACTCTTTTCATTTTAGCAAGTTCAGCCATTAAATTGCTTTTATTTTGTAGTCTACCAGCTGTGTCGACAATTACTAGATCGTAATTACCTTCGACCGCTTTTTTTACACCATCATAACAAACACTAGCTGGATCGCCATTTTCTGGTCCCATTACTATTTCAGTATTTAATCTATTAGCCCAAACAGCTAATTGTTCAACAGCACCTGCTCTGAATGTATCTGCTGCAACCAATAATACTTTCTTACCTCTATCGATATATCGCTTAGCTAATTTAGCTATAGTAGTAGTTTTCCCACCACCATTAACTCCAACCATCATTAAAACAGTTGGTCTGCCTTGGACAAAATCTAAATCAGTCTTAAAAGAGCCACCCTTATTGGCATAACCAATAAACATTTTATCGACTAAAATTTCATTGATTTTTTCTGGATCATCGATATTTTGTAATTTACTTTCTTTTACAGTTTCATCGATTAACTCTAAAGTTAAATCGACACCGACATCAGCTTCGATAAGTATTTCTTCTAATTCATCAAAATATGATGCATCTACTTTTTTAAACTTAGCAGATAGTTTTTTTAATTTTGAAGAAAATCCTTGTCTAGATTTTTCTAATCCAGCAACATATTTATCTTTATCTTGAATGTGTGAATCTTTTTTTGGTTGTTCACTAGATGATTCACCTTTTTTATCATCGTTCTTTTTAAATTTTTCTTTTAAATATTTAAATAGTCCCATTATTTTACCCTCTTTTCTAATGCGTTTCGTGCTGCATCTTGTTCAGCTTTCTTTTTAGAAGATCCTGATCCCATTCCAAGAATAATTCCATCTAAGACGCAAGACATTTCAAAATTCTTATCTTGAGCAGTACCTGATTCACTTGTTAAAACATATTGAATTTGAGATGTAGTTTCTTTTTGAATTTCTATTTGTAATCTACTCTTATAATCCATAAGTTCCGCTTCGTTAAATTTAATAATATCTTCTCCAAATATTTTCTTTATAAATTTAAATACAGCTTTATCACCGAAGTTTAAATAATATGCACCGATAAATGCTTCAAAAACATCTTCAAGTATTCTATTAATACTATGTGGAACATCAACACTTCCTGACATTTTTATATAATTTTGAAAATTCATTTCTCTTGCTTTTGAACTTAAAGCAAGTCCTTTAACTAAGCTACTTCTCTTTTTAGTTAAACTACCACTATCTTTATTAGGATGTGCATCAAATAACAATCTAGCAACGACAAAGCCTAAAACAGCATCACCCATAAATTCCAATCTGTCATAATCAGAATAAGGATAATTAGAATGTTCATTTTTATAACTAATGTGCGTAAAAGCACTCTCAAATAAATCTATATTGAGAGGTTTAATTTTTAGTTCTTCTAATAGTTCTTTTACTTCTTTCACTTGCTAAATTCTTCCTTTATTTTATCAACAATTTTTGTACTAGCCATTTTATAAGCAACTTCTAAAGCATATCTAAATGAATAAGCATCAGAATTACCATGAGCTTTAACGACAACGCCATTAACTCCTAATAAAATAGCACCACCTGTTGCTTTATAATCCATAGTTTTTTTCATTTCATCAAATCCAGGTTTACTTAATAAATAACCTATTTTTGAAAATATGTTTCTTTTGAATGCTTTTTTGATCATTCCATTCATCATTGAGGCTATTCCTTCACTAGCTTTGAGGAATACATTACCAGCAAAACCTGATGCGACAACAACATCGTGTTTTCCATCGAGAGCATATCTTGATTCACAGTTACCTATAAATCCAGGGAAGTTTTCTTCCTTCATAATTTTATAAGCTTCTTTTATATAGTCCGGTCCTTTTCCTTCCTCAGCACCATTATTTAAAAGTGAGACATTAGGATTTTTTTCATTTAAAACGCATTGAGCATAAAGTCTACCCATTTTAGCAAATCCGACTAAATCTTCTGGTCCGTTTTCGTTACTAGCACCTATATCTAATAAAACAGCTTGTTTTCCTAAAATTGGAGTTGGGAATGGAGCACATAAGCCAGCTCTATCTACACCTTCAATATTTCTTAATATAATTGTAGCGCCTGTTAAAAAGCCACCGGTAGATCCAGCTGAAACTACACCATCATATCCGTTTTCTTTTAAGTCTTTTATAGCTTTTACCATAGAAGAATCTTTCATTCGAAGTAATTTTAAAGCACTACATTCCATTGGAACAACTTCTCTACAATCAACGATTGTAGTTCTATCAACATTCTTTAGGGATACTTCTAATTCTTCTTTTTTTCCATAGCACATTAATTCTACATCATCGTGGTGGGATAAAAATTCTTTAACTCCTTTTGAAAGTTCTTCACTACCTAAATCTGAGCCCATTAAATCGACAGCTAATTTAAACATAATAATTACCTCACTTAAAAATCATTTTATATTTTAACATATTATTAGCAATTATAGTATTTATAGCATAGCTATAAATAATTTCTTTGCATTTTTTATATAAAATCTACATTTTTAGCACTATTTATTTAATTACGTTGAAAGATTACTTAATAAAATTTGCCAATGAAATTTTAATATGTTAGAATTGCATCCGGTGATTATATGGACTTATTAAAATCAGACATTAAAAAAACATATTTAAGATACTTAATTACATCGTTTGGTAGTGCTATTATCACAAGTATTTATGGCTTAGTTGATATGGCAATGATTGGTCAATATTATGGACCTAAAGGTTCATCAGCCATGGCTGTCGTAGCTCCTGTTTGGAATCTTATTTATAGTTTAGGTTTATTAGTCGGAATTGGTGGTTCAATAGTTTACTCACATATTAAAGGATCTATTTGCGATACCAAGAAACAAAATTCCACTTTTACTATATCAATAATTTATGGACTAGTTTTAGGAGTGTTGGCTTTAATTTTAATGTGGACACTTGAAGAATCTCTACTATATTTATTTGGTGCTACCGATGATTTATTACCGCTAGCTAAAGAATATTTAACCACGGTTAAATATTGTGTCCCTGTATTTATATTTACACAAATACTTTCATCTTTTTTACGAAATGATTCTGACCCGCTTTTAGCAACTATATCTGTTGTTATCGGCGGAGTATTTAATATATTTGGCGATTGGTTCTTAATATTCTTTTTAGATTTAGGAGCCGTGGGTGCTGGAGCTGCCACAAGCATCGGTGCTATTGTATCTGTTTTAATAATGCTTACACACTTTTTAAAAAAATCTAACAATTTAAAATTAACAAAACCAGTTGATGTTTTAAAAAATATAAAGCTTATTACAAGTTCTGGTTTTGCTTCTTTCTTTGTCGATATTTCAATGGGAATATTAACTTTAGTATTTAACCAACAAATTGGAAAATATTTAAATGACAACTGTTTAGCAGTTTATGGAATTGCAATTAACATATCTACTTTCGTTCAATGTTGTGCGTATGGTATCGGACAAGCTACACAACCGATATTATCACAAAATTACGCAGCTAAAAAATATGATCGTATCAAAAAATTATTCAAATATAATTTAGTAACCGTATTTGTTCTTTCCGTGATTTGGACAACTTTAGCCATGGCTATACCAAATGGTTTCGTAAAAATTTTCATGAAGCCAACTCCAGATGTGCTTAAGATTGCCCCTTCAATTATTAGAATTTATTCAATCGCATTTTTATTTATCCCTCTAAACGTCTATTCGACATACTTCTTCCAATCGGTATTAAAACCTAAAACGTCATTCGTTACTTCGATTGCTCGTGGATTAGTTGTAAGTTGTGCTTTACTATATATTCTTCCTTTAATAGAAGCAAATACAATATGGTTTAGTATTCCTCTAACAGAAGTAATTGTTTCTATTTATGTAACAATTATGTTTATAAAAACTTTTAAAGATATAAAAGTGACAAAATAAATTGCTATTTCAATTCTGTTTTATAAATTTCTTTTCTAATTTTATTATAGTATACGTTAAATTCTAAGTTATCTAAATGCTCATATATGTATTTAGCATCATCGATTGCAGCTAAAAACATTTGTCTATCAGAAACAAAGTTGGCTACTTTTAAATCACTTTCACCTGTTTGATTTTCGCCAATATAACTTCCAGCGCCACGATTTTGTAAGTCATATAAAGCTATATTACTACCATCTTGATTATCTTTTAAGAAGTTAAGTCTCTCTAAAGCATTATCATCGTCGCCGTCATAAAGTAGTATTGCATAAGCTTCATTACCATCGCGACCGATTCTTCCTCTAAGTTGGTGTAACGTTGCTAATCCAAAGTAATTTGCATCATAAACAATCATTAAGCCTGCTGTTGGAACATCAATACCTACTTCAATAACTGTTGTAGAAACTAAAACAGATATCTCTCCTTTTTTAAACTTGGCATATATCTCATCATTATCTGTTTCTTTCATTTTACCATGCAATAATCCAACACTAGATTCACCAATCATATCGACATAAATATCATATACTTGTTTGACTGAGTATTTTCTTTTGCCAAGCAAATCATCTTCGATTTTAGGAACCACAACAAAAATTTGTCTATTATTTCTAATAGCCCAACTAACTGCTTGTCTTACCTTCTCATCACTTGATTTCTTAACGATTGTTTTAACGCATCTTCTACCACTTGGAAATTCGTTTAAAGTTGATACTTCAATATCGTTAAACATTATCTTTGATAGTGTTCTAGGAATAGGAGTTGCACTCATCATTAATAAATCGGTACTTTCACCTTTTTTAGCTAAATTAGTTCTTTGCATGACTCCAAATCTATGTTGCTCATCAATAATAGCTAAGCCTAAATTATAAAAATTTAAAGTGCTAGTAATTAAAGAATGAGTTCCAATAATAATGTCTATTTTTCCTTCTGATATTTCTAAAGCTAATTTATCTTTTTCTTTTTTGGGAAGGCTCGAATCATATAAAGCTATTTTTATTCCATATTTTTTAAAATTGTTACAAGCATTTTCATAGTGTTGTTTAGCTAACGTAATTGTCGGAGCCATAAAAGCGCCTTGAAAATTTCTTATATAATTAGCATATAGTGCTGCAAAGGCAACAGCTGTTTTACCTGTACCAACATCACCTTCAAGTAATCTATTCATCAAAACTTCTTTATTCATATCGTTTACTATTTCTCTAATAGCAACAACTTGATCATGAGTTAAAGTATAAGGTAAATCTTTAACATAACTATTAATTAAGTTAGTGTTGATTGGTTCACCTATTACTTTTTTTAAACTTTTGACATATTCTTTAGAACATAAAGAATTAAGAGCGTATTTTAATGCTTCTTCATACTTAAAAACTCTTAATCCAGCTTTTAATGAATCGCTATTTACAGGCAAATGAACGTCAATAAAAGCTTGTTTGCGACTTTCAAGTCGATATTTATTTCTTATAAATTTTGGTAATACTTCTTTAATTTCTAAATTAGGATTAAATAATGTTTCTTTAATTAATTTATAATAATCAGCTTGTTTAACTTTCTTAGGTATCGAATATATTGGTTTTATTCCACGAATAGCAAACTCGTTATCACATCTAATAATAGAAGTAATAGAAAAAGCTTTTTGCTTAAGCGAATATCTACCAATAAATAGATATTGCATATCACGTTTTATTATGTTCTTATAAAAGTCTTGTCCAAAAATATACGCTTTATATGTGTAATTTTCACATTGTATTGAAAATCTTAACATTGAAACACTACGTATTCCTTGTATTGAGCTTGCAAGTTTTCCTTTTAAAATTACTTTTTCTTTATCGTTATATTCAGACTTCAAAGCGCTAGACTTTAGAAATTCATAACGTCTAGGTAAAATACTTAATAACTCTTCTTCGCTATTAATATTTAATTCTTTGTATATTTCTAAATAATTCATCTTTTTAAACTTAAAAATAATTTATCAATTTCTTCTTTGGTGGCCAAATGATGTGAAAAAACTGTTGCTGAGCCTGCACATACACCATATTCAAGACTTTCTTTTAACGATTTATTATTAACGTAATATGATAAGAATCCAGCAACTAGTGAATCACCAGCACCAACTGTTGAAATTGCTTCTCCTTTTGGAGCTTCAACGAAAATTAATTCTTTATTTTCAGTACAGAGAAGAGCTCCTTTTTCACCTATTGAAACTATGGTGTTTTTTATTCCTTTATCATTTAGTTTATATAAAGTCTTTATTAACTCTTCTTCATTATTTATTTTATAACCAAATAATTCTTCTAATTCATCAATATTAGGCTTTATTAAAAATGGTTTACTTTTTATTCCTTCAATAAGTGTTTTGCCAGATGTATCAAGAATAACTTTAACATTTCTACTATTGAGATCCTCAATTATTTCTTTAAATAACTTTCCATCATGTATAGAATAAGGTACAGAACCACTTAAAACAACAATATCATTAGAGTTAGCTTTAAGTAATATCGATTTTAACTCTTGGATATTTTCTTCGCTTGGTATAGGGCCAGCTCCATTTATTGCGCTTTCTTCTTTAGAAAGTATTTTTACATTGATTCTACTTTCACCAGCTGTTTCAACAAAATAAGTTTTTAGTCCTTCATCATTAACCATGTTTTCTATCGTATTGCCTATAAAGCCAGCTTTAAAGCCCAAAACAATGCTTTCAACACCTAAATTTTTTAACACAAAAGAAACATTAATTCCTTTTCCACCAGGAACTAATAATTGTTTTGTTGATCTATTTATATTTCCGATTTCAAAGTTATCAACTACCATTTTGTAGTCTAAACACGGAGAAATAGTTACTGTGTAAATCATTAATCTTCCTTAGATGCATCGATCATCTTTAAGATATCTCGATAATCTTCACGAATACAATCAGTGATTAAAGTAGCTTCACTTAAATTTGCGAAGGTTACAGAAGCTACATTATTGAACTTTGACGAATCAGCTAAAATATACGATTTGTAAGTTCTTTCCATAGCTTTTCTTTTTATAGAAGCTTCAACAGGATCTGGAGTAGTAAAATTAGCTGTTCTATGAATACCATTTGTTCCAAACAAACCAATAGAAAAATTAAACTTGTTTAAAAATTCTATTGCAAAACCACCCGTATAAGCGTCAGTTGTTAATTTTAATTCTCCGCCAGTTACAAACACTTTAAAATTCTTCATAGCTAATTTTTTGGCTATCAAAGGACTATTTGTGACAAAGTAGGCATCTACTGGTTTTAAATAATCAATAACACTAGCAACAGAAGTAGAAGCATCAAGGTATACCGATGCTCCATCCTTAATTAAAGATGCAGCTTTTCTTGCTATTAATTCTTTCTTTTCTTTTTCCAAATTTTCTCTAAAGAAATAATCTTTATCAACCCTATCAAAAGTAATATTTTCAGCATAATTTGTAGCAGTTGCCCCACCGTGGACTTTAATTAGCTTGTTTTGTTTTGATAATTCAATTAAATCTCTTCTAATTGTAGATTCTGATATATTAAATAATTTTGCCAATTCATCTACCCTGACAGCGCCCTTTTGATCAACTAATTTTAAAATTTCATTTAGTCTTGAATCTTGTAACATAGCATTCACCTCAATTATAAGTTAACCATTTAATATAGGCATAGTCAAATAAAAACGTGCATAATATGCAAATTTTGCACATTTATGCACAATTTTATTGCTAATATTATTTCAAATAATAATCTTTAGTCTCTTTTATTATTGAGTTAAAATCATCAACTGTATTCATTGATATCAATTTATTTTTAATATATTTTGCGTTGTCAAATCCCTTAACATATAAAACTGATAAGCCTCTAAAGTATCTTACCCCGTTATATTCACCCATATAATTTATAATCATATCAAAATGTTTTTTCATCAAATTTATTTGTTTTTCTAATGTGTGTTCTATAAACGGTTTACCTTCTTCCGAATTAATAAGATCAGTAAATATTAGTGGGTTACCAAGACATCCTCTGCCAATCATAAATGCATCAGCATTCGTTATTTTTTCAACTTCAGCAATATTGTTTAAATCAATATTTCCATTGGCTATAACCGGTATTGAAACACTATTTTTAACTTTAGCAATTTCCTCATAATGTGGAAAACCATTATAGTATTCATCTCTTGTTCTTCCATGAACAGCTAAAGCTTTAATTCCAGCTTGTTCAGCAATTTTAGCAATTTCTACTGCATTAATATGCTTTTTATCAAATCCAAGTCTAATTTTAATTATTACAGGCTTATGAGATTTTTGTACCATTGAATGAAGCAAATCATATACTTCATCTTGTCGTTTTAACCAATACGAACCAGCCTCTTGTTTCATAACTTTAGGAACAGGACAACCCATATTAAAATCTAAGAAATCATATTTAGCTTCTTTTTCAACAAAATCTATAGCATTTAATATTATGTTTTTATCTCCACCGAACAATTGTAAAGCTAATGGGCTTTCAGAATCGTCCCTTGGTAACATATCAAATGTCTTTTGATTATTGTACGCCAAAGCAGTCGCTGAAATCATTTCTGTATAAACTAATCCAGCGCCACCTTCTCTTGCCATTTTTCTTAATGGCTCATTGGTATATCCTGCCATCGGAGCAAGAATATATCTATTTGGTAAAGTAATATTTCCTATTTCAAATTTTTTTGCCATAAACTATTAAAGCTCACCTTGTTGCAGGTGAGCTATTTTCTATTTTTTATCTTCATCCTTTTTATCATCAACTGGATCGACATCGATTACTTTTTCTTCATCGCTATCTTTAGCTTTTCTAAGTTTTTCAGTTAATGATGCAGTGGGATAAACAGCTGCTTTTAACTCGTCTAAAGAAATCTCAGAAGTTTTTACTAACAATAATTCAGCGCCACCTTCATTTTCGAGATATTGAGCAAAATCATCTAATGAAACAGGTAATTTTATATACAATTCTCTTGGTAAAAATACTGTTCCGATAAAATCTTCTTTTGGAGCAAAGCGATAAACGATTCTCTTTAATTGATCAAAAGATACGTTGTTTGTACCAGGTACAGCAGCAACAACTACAACCTTACGTGGGTTTTTACTAATAGCTGTGTGGAATTCATCGATAAAGCCATTAAATTCAATTGGCAATGTCATAGAACCTAAGTCAACACCTTTAGTTTCTTTTTCAGTCTTATCAACAGAATCAGTTACTTCTGGTTTATCTTCTTCAACTTGAGCAAATTCCTTTTCTTCTGGCAAATGACGATTTTCAAGTAAATACTTAATTTCTTCAGCAGTTAATGTTTCTTTAGTAATAAGAGTTTCAGCCATCAAAATAACATCATCTTTATACTTAGTTAATATATCGTTTGCCTGCTTATGACATTCATCGATAATATTTCTTATCTCTTTATCAATTTCATATGCCACTTGAGCTGAGAAATTGCGTTGAGTACTATTGTAGTCACGTCCTAAGAAGACAGATCCTTGATTTTGATCATATTGTACTGGTCCTAAAGAACTCATACCATATTCTGTTACCATAGCTCTTGCTAATCTAGTTGCAACTTCAATATCATTACTAGCTCCAGTAGAAACATCGCCAAAGAAAATCTCTTCTGATGTTCTTCCACCTAAATAGCCTGTAATACGTGCTAAGATTTGGTTCTTAGTCATTATGAATCTATCGTTTTCCGGTGTCATTAATACGTGACCACCAGTTCTTCCACGTGGGACAATTGTAACTTTTTGAACCACATCAGAATATGGAAGTTTCAATCCGATAATTGCGTGTCCTGATTCGTGATAAGCAATTTGTTTCTTTTCTTCTGGGCTCATTGTAACTGAGTTACGAGCTGGACCAGACCAAGAACGATCGATTGCTTCATCGATATCTTTAGTAGTAATAACGTTACGTTTGGCTCTAACTGCTAAGATAGCAGCTTCATTCATAACGTTAGCTAAATCAGCACCTGAGAATCCAACTGTTCTATTTGCAATATTAGCAAAATCGACACTAGAATCAACTTTTTTATTTCTTGAGTGGACTTTTAATATAGCTTCACGACCATTCTTATCTGGAAGATCAACAGTGATTTGTCTATCGAAACGTCCTGCTCTTAAAAGAGCTGGGTCCAAAATATCAGAACGGTTAGTAGCTGCCATAACAATAACTCCAGAGTTATCATTAAAGCCATCCATTTCAACTAACAATTGATTAAGAGTTTGTTCTCTTTCATCGTTACCGCCACCTAAACCTGCGCCTCTTTGACGGCCGACAGCATCTATTTCATCAATAAATATTAAGCATGGAGCGTTTTGTTTAGCTGTCTTAAACATATCTCTAACACGGCCAGCACCAACACCGACATACATTTCAACAAAGTCTGAACCAGAGATAGAATAGAAAGCGACATTTGCTTCTCCAGCTACAGCTTTCGCTAATAATGTTTTACCTGTTCCTGGCGGGCCAACAAGGAGAACACCTTTTGGTAATTTAGCACCAAGTTTTGTATATTTATCTGCGTTTCTAAAATAGTCTACAACTTCAACTAACTCAGCTTTTACTTCATCACATCCAGCAACATCAGAGAACTTAACTTTAGAGTTAACTTCTTTACGAGCTCTAGAAGTATTGAAATCCATTTGTGTTCTATCAATATTCTTCATAGATTTTGTAAATCTACTTACTAAGAAAATTGAAAGCCCAATTAAGACAACAGAAACAAGTATTGTTGGAAGCCATGAGGCAAATCCATTACCTGATTCAGGACTAATAATATCGTAAATATTTCTACTACCAGAATAATATTTGCTATTATCTTGATCGACTAAAGCAAGGCCAGTATTGGCATCAACTTTAATATTACCTTCTGCATCTTTTTGATATAAAGGTGCTTGTTCAATAATATCTTGGAATAAAGCCCATGACGAAGAATCAGCAGATAAGTCTGCTCTAAATATAATTCTTACTTTTTTACCTGCATCATTTACTTTTGTATAGTAACCAGCAATAGAATAATAGTTTCCTGTATAACTATACTTTGATTGAAGTTTTGTAACTTCTTGTCCAAGCAAGATATTTGTTAATTTTCCACCATAGTCTAAAGAATATTCATCGATCTTTTTATCACTGTCTAAAACCAAATCTGCTTGTGTATAGTTCTCTGTATTTCTTGAAGATGAACCTGTTGATGGTTTAACAAATACAAAGTAGAATGTTAAACACATACCAACTACAAGAAGCAAAGGTAAGAAAATTGTACTAAAAGTATTTTTCTTATTACGTGGTTGTTGTGGATTATTGTTTTTATCCATTGGATAACCTCCTTTTTGTCTCTTAAAATATATGTGTATAAATATAATATATTAGGGTAAATTTATACATTATCTAATATACTATTAAAGTACCCTTTTTATCAATAAATAAACATATTACAAAAACCCTTTTTTGTTAAATAACTAGTAAAAAAGCTTTATTAATCACTTTTGATAAAAGGCAAGAACAATATATACCTAGTACTAATAATAGTAAATAGTATTTTAAAACCAATTGCACATAATAATAAAAATTGATATTATTGTTATTGAAAAAAAGGAGAGTTAAACATGAAAAAAGCCGTTATCTTAGGTTTGGATAAGGTAGATTCTGAAAATGCCATTTCCTTTTTATGCAAAGGCATTATTTTATCAAAGCTAGATTTTAAAGTCGATGTATTCTATGATGCAGCTCAAGAAGAAATGGACGCAGAAAAAGATAAACATATTAGAGAAAACTGTCCTAATTTAACTCTTCACAAACTTGATAACTATATTTCTGATGAATGTAAAAAATATATTGAAGAAGCTGATATCTTAATTGTCAATCCAATGCCTTATTCAATTAATGAATTAGATTATTTAGTTAGCACTGAACATCACATTTATTTTGATTTAACAGGTTTGCCAGAATATAAATCAGAATATCAACTATTTGCAAAAAACGGATATTTTGTATTTCTAGATAATACAGATATTTTAGATTCTCTTGACGTTTTAAAAGATATCGTTTCCAAAAAGGCAAAATACGCTGCTATTTTTGATATCTCAGGATCAGTAAACATCATATCTAAAAAAACTGGAATGGATTATATTTCTTTATCAACTGAACCAACCCAAAAGAATTTTTACTTCTTAGCAAGTATTTTCTTAGCTGGATTAATATATTCACTTGAAAACAAATATAATTTATCTGAATCAATGCGTATATCAACTACATTAGTAGATTTGATTCAAAAACTGCTAAACAAAAGTTTAAGTGGAATTAATTCTGAAATATTATTAGAGGAATATAAAAAAGAGTTTGAGAGCTTATTAGATGAACAAAATTAAAAAAATAAGAGCAAAATTTAGGCTTTTTATCGACAAAATAAAAAACCAAAAAACAATTAATTTCTTACGTAAATTATTTAGACTTAATGGCTTTTCATATATGCCATCAAGTTTTACTTTTTATTTGGTAATTTCTATTGTGCCATTAGTTTCATTAATTTTGATGATATTAACACAATTTAATGCTTCAACAAATTATATAATTGACTTATTAAGGACTTGGTTGCCAGAGTCTGAACTTACACAAACGATAATTTCTTACCTACAATCAATTCAACCATCAGATATTGTAACAGTCATCTTTTCATCAGCTATCTCATTTTATATCGCTAGTCGTGGAATAGAATGCTTTACTAGATTTGCAGATCACTTTTATAACAGATACGTTTTAGATAATCACTTTGTAAAGCGTAAAGCACGTTCGATATTGATGACTATAATCTTTATTGCTAGTATATCATTCACAATTATTTTGTTAGTGTTTTTTGAGAATATGACAAAATCTATTATTCCTTATAGCATTTCTGTTTGGCTTAAGTACATTATTTCCTTTTTCATTTTCTTTGCAACTATATCTGCTTTGTTTTATTTTTCACCGACAAAGCGACCAAAATTTAAAGATATTTTACCTGGAGCATATTTAAGTTCTATTTCTATTCTCGTATTCATCGGTATATTCTTTGTTTATATGTCATATAATTTTGATAGATATAACACAATTTACGGTCCTTTATCCACCATCGTTATTTTATTATTATTAGTCTATTTCTGCAGCTATATTTTATTTATTTGCTTTTACCTTAACATTATTATTAAAGAAAAAAAGGATATAGAAAAAATGACTAAAGAAATCAAAAAAGAATCTTCAGTCATTAATAATAAAAAATAGTTTTACATTACTTTATCAATATAATTTATTGAGTAATTTGATGATTTTGTTAAATCTATTTTAGTATTAGATATTTCAATCAAGTCGATATAATAAATTCCAAAGACTTGATCAGGACCAGTAACAGCTTGATCGTTTTCAACACCATATGTTACTGTAATTGAGCTGTCTTTAATGCTTAATTTGTTAATTTTTGATTGTGAATAGTATGATCCATCACGAACAGAAACAATCAATGATTTGTTTTCAAAATACTTATCATCGTATTTATTTTGCTTTTGATTAATAACATTTTCAAGTTTTTCCAACTCTGTCTTATTGCTAATTATTAAAGCAACATTATCGTCTAACATATATTCACTAGATTTTCTAAAATCGGTTTTTACATTACTAAATCTAGTGTAATCAACTCTATAGTACGGAGTGAAATATAGTGTTGCTAAGAAAGCAGCACCAACAATAGCTAATATCAATACACCAATAGTCCATCTTTTACTTATCTTGTTCATATTGCACCTGTTTTATCTTTCTTTAATTATTTTATCAATTTCAAAGCAATAATTCACTATTTTTAGCTCTACAATTTAAAAGCCCCTTTTGGGGGGCTTTTTTATTCGTTTACACCTGTAAGAGAAATACCAAATCCTTGTGTTCCTAAATGGACATTGAAAACAGGTCCAACTCTACTGACGTTTGAAATGATAACGTTAGAGAATTTTTCGGCAACCATTTTTTTCATTTGTTCAATTACTTCGATATTGTTTAAATCGACAAATCTTAAGTAAACTTTCTTATATTTTAATGAGAATTCGCTAATTCTTTTCATAAATAAATCAACGACGTTTACCTTTGTTCTCATCTTATATGCTAATACTAGTTTTCCATCAACCATTTCAATTACTGGTTTAATCTTAAACAAAAGTCCAATAGCACATGAAAGTTTGTTTAATCTTCCACCCCTAAATAAATGTTTCAAATCGAGTATTGTGAACATTAAATTTGAATTTTCAAAGTTCTCATTTATTTTTTCGACGAGTTGTTCTGTTGTAATATCTTGGCTTAAGAATGGTAATGAAGCTTGAATTCCGTTGATTACACCATAATTACATAATAAGGTGTTAATAACAAATACATGTTCACTCTTGCTTTCATCTTCAATCAAATCTTTAGCCATAATTGCTGTTTGATAAGTACCTGAAACTTCTTTCGAAAGTGTGAATACGATAATGTCATCATATCCTTCTGCAAATAATTTTTCGTAAGCATCTGCAAAATCACCTGGTGCTGGTGAACTTGATTTTAAATGCTTGCAAAGTTCTGGATCTTCGACAATTGAATATATTTCTTCATCAGAAATATCTGTCTCATGTCTCGACGTTTTACCATCAGAAACGTTTAGAGGTACAGTATAAAATCTATATTCTCTTTGCATTTCCTCGGTAACAATAGTTGTTGAATCAACAACAAATGCTACTTTACTTTTCAATTTAGTTTTGCCTCCTAGTTTAGTTTATTTCCCATAAATTGAGCGTTATACAAATCGGCATAGAAGCCGCCTTTTTCGAGTAATTCTTTATGATTTCCTTGTTCAACAATGTGTCCATGATTCATAACTATAATTATCTTAGCATTTTTTATCGTCGAAAGTCGATGAGCAATAACAAATGAAGTTCTTTCTTTCATTATATTATTCATTGCATCTTGCAATGCCTTCTCAGTTCTTGTATCAACTGAAGAAGTAGCTTCATCTAAAATCATAATTCTAGGGTTTGACAATATAGCTCTAGCTATTGTGATAAGTTGTCGTTGTCCTTGAGAAATATTGCTTGCTTCTTCATTCAATATTGTGTCATATCCTTGTGGAAGTAATTCAATGAAATGATGAGCGTGTGCTTCTTTAGCAGCTTCAATTATTTCTTCTCTTGTCGCTTCAGGTCTACCATAGGCGATATTATCGGCAATTGTTCCGTTAAATAGCCAAGTATCTTGCAATACCATACCTATGCTTTTACGCATAGAAGCCCTATTATAACTATCTATAGGTTTAGAGTCAATCAACAACTGTCCACCAGTTATTTCATAAAATCGCATAATTAAATTAACTAGTGTAGTTTTTCCAGCACCAGTTGGGCCAACTATAGCTATAGATTCACCTGGATTAATATGTAAATTTAAATTTTCAATAAGTGGAACTTCTGGAGTATATGAAAAGTCCACATTATCAAAATCAACTTTTCCCTCAATGTTTGAAGCATCTAAAGAATCAACACAATCTGGAATTTCTTCTTTAGCATCAAGAATTTCAAACACTCTTTCACTAGCTGCTGCTGTCTGTTGAATTACGTTAGTTATTTGAGCAATTTGTTGAATTGGTTGTTGGAATAAATTGAGGAAGACAAAGAAAGTTACAATGCTATTAGCAGCCTTTAATATTCCACCGACAACACAGATAAAGACATAACCTATATTATGAATTAAAGTTAAGAAAGGTTGAATCATACCTGTAAAGAACATAGCTTTTTGTCCAGCATTACATAATTCAGCACTCTTATTAACAAATTTTTCATTGACATCTTTTTCTTTGCTAAATAGTTTAATTACTTTAAAGCCGCCATAGACTTCTTCGACTTGTCCGTTTAGTTGTCCCAAAGTTCTTTGTTGAACAACAAATAGTTTTTGCGATTTCATTGCAATAAACAAAGCAATCACTATTGAAACTGGAAGTGTTGCAAAAGCAATTAGTGCTAAACGCCAGTCAATAACAAACATAGCAATAGTAACACCTATTAATTGGAATACTCCTTTAAATAATTGGTTAATTATTTGTTGAAGCGAAGATGATATAGTATCAATATCATTTGTTACTCTAGAAAGAAGATCACCATTAGTAGTTTTATCGAAGAAAGATAAAGGTAACTTATCTATCTTTTCTTTTGTTTGTTTTCTTAATGAATAAGTGACAGATCCACTTAGTTTTGCTGTAGAAAATTCAGCTATAAATGAGAATAAAGCTGCAATAATGTAGCTAGAGCCAATAACAATAAAAGGTTTCAAAAATTCTTTTGTATTTATACTTTCTATCTTATATGTTAACAAGTTAACATTAAACATTTTAGCTATATATTCAGCTGAAAAATATTGATACATAAATACAGGAGCTAAAATTGAAAACACAGTACTTATTGTCACAGCTAACATAATTATTATTATAGAAACTCTAAATGGTTTTAACATTTTTACTGTTCTTAACAATGTACCTTTAGTATCTTTAGCTTTTCTAGCAGTGTAAGGCATTCTTGGCGGCATAATTATTCACCCCTTTCTTCTTCATTATCAATTTTATTTGATAATGAAATCGTATTTTTTACTTCATCAGGGTCTAATTGCGATTTAACAATTTCTTGATAAACTTGACACGAATTTAAAAGTTCACTATGAGTTCCTTGACCGACCACTTTTCCTTCATCTAAAACTATGATCTTATCAGCATTCATAATAGAAGAAACACGTTGACCGACAATAATAACTAATGAATCTTTTGTATATTTCTTTAAAGCGCTACGAACTTTAACATCTGTCTTAAAGTCAAGTGCACTAAATGAATCATCAAAGATATAAACATCAGCTTTACGAACAAGAGCTCTGGCAATTGCTAAACGTTGTTTTTGACCGCCTGAGAAATTTGTTCCTCCTTGAGAAACACTTTCATTCAAGCCTTTTTCTTTTTCATTTATAAACTTTTTAGCTTGTGCCACTTTAATAGCATTTTCAATATCTTCATCGCTAGCATTTGGATTACCATAGAGTAAGTTTTCTTTTATCGTACCTGTAAAAAGAAGTGACTTTTGTGGAACAAAGCCTATCTTTTTACGTAACTGATTCAATTCTATATCGTTAACGTTAACACCATTTAAAGTGATAGAACCACTTGAAACATCATATAGTCTTGGAATTAAATTTATTAAAGTTGATTTACCACTACCAGTTGAACCGATGAAAGCTATTGTCTCCCCTGCTGATGCTTTAAAGCTAACGTGTTCAAGAGTTGGCAATGATGCATCTGGATAACTAAATATCACATCGTTAAATTCAAGTTCACATTTTGAATTATTATTTAAAGAAATGCTTGATTCATTGCTATCAATATTTTCACCTGAAGTTTCTAATACAGCATTAATTCTTGCTGCTGAAACTTGAGCTCTAGTAATAAAGACAAAAATCATAACAACCATCAATAAAGATGACATAATTTGTAATGAATATTGAGCAATAGACATAATTGCTGAAACTTTAGTTGATAAAACATTAACACTTTGACCATTAAAGTTATAAAAGCCAATCATAAAAATGGCCAAGAAAGTTAAATTCATAACTATAGAAATTGAAGGAGTCATTATTGAGAAAATTCTATTAGTTTTAACAGTGACGTTTGTTAAATCTTTGTTTGCTACATCAAACTTTTGAGATTCATCATTTTCTCTATTAAAGGCTCTAATTACTCTTACGCCAGTTAAATTCTCTCTTAAGACAAGAGTTACTCTATCAACCTTTGTTTGCATTTTCTTCATTAGTGGCATAACTAAGACACCTATAATCGTTGTGACAATTAAAACAATTGGGACACTAACAAGTAAGACAATCATTAAGCTCATATCGAGTTGAGAAGCGTATATAATTGCTAAAATAACCGTTAATGGAGCAGAGACAATTATTCTTAATCCCATAAAAATAACCATTTGAATTTGTTGAACGTCGTTAGTTGTTCGAGTAATAAGCGAGGATGTTCCAAACTTATCATAATCGTTTATGCTAAATGATGTAACTTTCTTAAAAATATCATTTCTAAGTTTTTGACCAAAAATCGTACTAATTCTAGAAGAAGTATAGCCGACGATAATAGCAGTAACAGTTACTCCTAAAGCGTATGCAAGCATCTTTCCACCCATAATCCATATATCCTTTAAAGCCTCTTTATAGGCCTCAGATGTCGATGGATTAATGGTCATAATATTAATATATTTACTAACATCAGCCATGGTATTTGGTAATTGAAGTTGTAGCCAAACTTGAAGCATTAAAAAGACAATAGTAATAACTACTTCAACCCAAACTGATTTTAAATATCTAAATAATTTAAACATTTTTGACTCCTTTCTAAAAAGCATCTAATTAAAGATAATAGCCTAGTTAAACAATGTCAAACGATTTTACTTTACATTTATACTAAAGTGTAAAACAACTTTTTAATATTTATAATTTTCAACCAAAAATATACACATTTTAGTAATTTTTATAAAAAAAAAGCTTAATTATACACTCATACTAATAAGTGTGTAGTCAAGCTTAATTTATTATTCTTCAACGCCTGAAACAGACATGCTTTCAAACGACATTGATGGGCAATTACAACCTCTTAATGTTTCTTTTGAATCAGAACCAATAGATTTTATTTCGTTAAACATAGTTAACAAATTGCCAGCGAGAGTAATTAATGATAAAGGCTTAGTCAATTTACCATCTTCAATTAAACATCCTGAAGCTTGTAAAGAAAAGTCACCAGAAACTGGATCAAGTCCAGCGTTAGCTCCTGTTAAATTATTAATATAAATACCATTTTTAACTTCAGAAACTAATTCATCACTACTAAGTTTTCCTGGTTTAACAACAATATAATCCATTTCTGGTCTAATATTATTACCCTGTTTTGTACCACAACCATTGCTTGTAGTACCATCTTTTTTAGCTGTTTCTAAGTCATAGAAATATGTCTGAATAACACCATTTTTAACGAGCTTTAAATTTTGTTTTGGTGTTCCTTCAGCATCGTAAGAAGATCCGAAAACACAATCAGAAACAGGCTTTAAGTCTATCGAAAGCTTTTCGCTTAATACTTTCTTGCCTTTTGTATCTTTGAGTAAAGATACACCATGTTGAATATCAAATGCTGATAAATTGCCAATTAAAGCATTTAATAATGTAGCGATGTTATCTTGGTCGATAACAATGTTATATTTTCCACTTTTAACTGAGCTACCACCGAGCTTGTTAATTGCGCCTTTAGCAATTTCTTCTCCGAATGATTCTGGGTCAAAACTTGATATTTCAGTAACGTATTTAGCGTCAAAATTACTTTCGACTAAATCGTCTTTTTTAGCAAGCAATTCGCATGCTACGGCAACGTAATTTCGCTTGCTTGATAGTTTTAAGCCTAAAGAGTTATTCATTTCAGATTTACCAGAATAATACTCTACGTTAACAGTAATTTCACTAACGCCCGCTACTCTTTTAGCACCTTCATAAACTCTTTGAGCGATACCAGTAAGTTCGTTAACACCAACATTTTCTAAAACTGGATAATATGTTTTTGGTTTTTTATACTTTTGTCCTTTACCGACAAATAAAGTTGGATCACCTTCTGGACCATAAGTTGCACTTTCAACAATGTTTTTGGCCATTAAAGAAGGAATTTCTTTACTTAGTGTATCGCTAGTAAAAGCACCTATTTTACCATTATAAATGCCTCTACCAGTAACTGTTGAGTCATTAGCAATCGTTACGTTTTCTACTTTACCTTCAAAAAGCGATACGCTGATATCTGAAGCAACATTAACATTAATTTCAAAAGGGTTAATATTTGCTTTTTGTGCTTCTAATAAATATGTATTTAATTTAACTGACATTAGATGTTACCTCCTCTGCCACCAACAATCATCTTTGAAACTCTTAATGTTGGTTGACCAACTTCAACTGGAATATTTCCACTAGCAGCACCACAAATACCAGGAACTCTAACTAGATCGTTTCCAACCATATCTATATTCATTAAAACGTCATAGCCATAACCGACCAAACATGCGCCTTTAACTAAATGGTCAATTTTTCCATCAATAACCATATAAGCTTTAGAAGCTGTAAAATTGAATTTAGCTGTAGATGGATCAACAGAGCCACCATTAAAGTCAACAAGATAAAGTCCTAACTTTGTTGCAGCAATTATCTCTTCTTTTGTGGATTTGCCTGCTGCGATATATGTATTTGTCATTCTTGTTGTTGGAACAAACTTATATGATTGTCTTCTACAACTACCTGTTGGAGTTAAACCAAGTTTGCGACCTGAAAGTCTATCAATCATATAATTAACCAATATTCCATCTTTAATTAAAACGTTTTTAGTCGATTTAATTCCTTCATCATCATAGCCTTCAGAGCCCCAGCCGTTTTTAATCGTACCATCATCGACAGCTGTAACGATTGGTGAAGCAATTTTTTGACCTAATTTACCACAAAACGCAGATGAATTATGCGAAATTGCCGAACCTTCTAATGGGTGTCCACAAGCTTCATGGAATAACGTTCCACCAAAAGCATTGCCTATAATTACAGGTATTTCACCTGATGGACATTCAGGTGCATCTAAAAGATCAACCGCATCTTTTGCTGCACTAAGAATACCTTTTGACAAATCGTGTTTATCTAAAATTTCTAAGCCGATACTTTCACCTGGTGAGAAACTTCCAGTTTGGAATGATTTGCCATCGCTAGCAGTTACTACACCCATGATTCTAGTTCTAACTCTGTTTTCTTTGACCATTACTTCGTCAGAATTAAAAACACAGACTTCTTCATCCAATTCGTTTAATCCTACTCTTACATCTACTACTTTTTCAGAGTAGTCATAACCAACTTTTTCAGCCTTTCTTAAGACTTCAAGTTTTTCTTCAATAGACATAGAGTCGTGTGGTTTTAAAGGATCGTTTTTGTGATTTTGCTTTAAAAGGTTTAAGGTTTTAACCTCTTTAACTCTTTCACCATTAAAAGAAGATGAGAGTTTATTAACTAAGTCAACAAGAGATTTCTTTGAAATATCACTTGTGTATCCGTAAACTTCATCTGTTCCTTTTAATAACCTTATTCCTACTCCATATGTTAATTTTCCAAAAACATTATCAATTTTCTTTTTGGCAAGTGAAGTAATGTGTGAATATTGATTTTGACAATATATTTCTGCGTAATCTGCGCCTGTTGATAAACCAATATTCAAAATATCAATAGCTAACTTTTTTGATATCATATTTTTCCTCCTTTTTTCGAATTATTATACTATTTTAAAAAAAAGTATTCAATAAACTAACTTTTATGATAGACAAAATAGTATAATTATCACTGGGTGCTTAAATTATGACAGAACTATTATTAAAACTCTTTGTAAAAGATTATAAAAACACGACAAATTCAAAAGTAAGACAAAAATACGGATTTTTAGGATCTACTTTTGGACTTATCTCTAATTTTATTTTATTTGTAAGCAAAATCATAATTGGGTTATTAATATTGAATATGTCTATTATAGCTGATGCCGTAAATAACTTATCTGATTTTGCAAGTTGTGTCATCTCTTTATTTGGATTTAAAATGAGTGGCAAACCAGCTGATAAAAACCATCCTTTTGGTCATGCTAGAATGGAATATATTGCTAGTTTAGTTGTTAGCTTCATCATAATAGCCTTAGGTATTATGGCTTTAAGTGAAGGTGTAAAAGCAATTATAACTCCAGCTGATTTACCTTCAAATAAAACCACCATTATTGCAACATTTATTATATTGTCTTTGTCTATCTTGCTTAAAGCTTTGCAAGGACTTCTATATAATTCATTAGGAAAAAGAATTAATAGTATTTCATTAAAAGCAAATTCCATCGATTCAAGAAACGATGTTATAACCACTACTTTAGTATTAATTGGTTTGATTATATCTCTTACTACAAAAGTTAATATCGATGGCTATCTTACTTTAGCTGTATCGCTATTTGTTATTTATTCAGGAATAAAATTAACATTTGAAACATGCAATATTCTTTTAGGTGAAAAACCTGATGCAAAAATTATAGAAGACTTCGTTAGTCTAGTTAAAAATAGTCCTGGAGTTTTAGGAATACACGATTTAGAAATGCATTGCTATGGCCCAGGAAATATACACGCTTCAGTACACGTTGAAGTAAATGCTAAAGAAGATGTTATGTTATCTCACGACAGAATAGATAACATCGAACTTATGGCCTACTCAAAGCTTGGAATTAAAACAGTTATTCATATGGATCCAGTCTTAGTTGACGATCCAAAAACCGACTTGTTAAAAAAATTAGTAAAAGAAAGTTTGAACTTAATGGATTCTAAACTATCAATGCACGATTTTAGAATTGTTAGTGGCCCTACACACACAAATGTTTTGTTTGATGTTATCGTCCCTTTCGATTCAAAATTAAACGCTGCCGACATAAATAAATGTATAACAAATTACTTAAAAGAAAAGTTACCTGGTGAAACTTTTCATTTAATTATTCAAATAGATCAAGAATATACAGAAATAGCCTAAATATCATAATAGAAACTTTTGTTATTTATTAATTTTTGATATACTAAATAGGCTTATTTAGAAAGGTTATAAAATATGGAAGATAGAGATTTAACTGAACAAGAACAAGTAAGACGTTCTAAATTAGAAAAATACGCTGAATTAGGCGTTAATCCATTCGGACAAAAATTTGAAAGAACACATAGTTCTGTTCAAGTCAAAAACGAATATAGTAATAAAACAGAAGAAGAACTTGCTAACGACAAATCAGAAGTCACATTAGCTGGTAGAATACGTTTCATACGTAAAATGGGTAAAGCATCATTTTTTAACATTCAAGACCGTGAAGGATTTATCCAATGCTACATAAAACTTGATGTTGTCGGTGAACACGATTATGCAGTTTTCAAGTTAGCTGATATCGGTGATATTGTTGGTGTTCGTGGAACAATAATGAAAACAAGAACTGGCGAGTTAACAATTAGAGTTGATCAATATACACATCTTGTCAAAGCCTTAAAACCATTACCAGAAAAGTTCCATGGCTTAACAGATATTGAAGAAAGATATAGAAGACGTTATGTCGACTTAATCATGAACGATGATTCAAGACGTGTCGCCTTATTAAGACCAAAAATTATTAGAGGCATTCAATCATTCTTAGATTCACAAGGATATATCGAAGCTGAAACAAGCGTCCTTCAACCAATTCTCGGTGGTGCTAATGCTAGACCATTTGTCACACACCACAACGCCTTAAATAAAGACTTCTACTTAAGAATTGCAACTGAATTATCATTAAAGAGATTATTAGTTGGTGGCTTAGAAAAAGTTTATGAAATCGGTAGATTGTTTAGAAACGAAGGTATGGATACAGCTCATAACCCAGAATTTACAACAATCGAAGCTTACCTTGCTTATGGTAATCTCGATGACATGATTAAACTTACAGAAGATTTATTCAGATATTTAGCAACAAATATTATTGGCACAACAAAGATTCACTGGTTAGGTGAAGATATCGATTTAGCACCAGAATTTAAGAAAGCAACAATGGTTGACTTAGTCAAAGAAAAAACAGGAATTGATTTCTTACAAGTAAAATCAGACGAAGAAGCCTTAGCCCTTGCTAAAGAACATGGAATTGAAGTACAAAAGCACTTTACATATGGACACGTAATTAATGCCTTCTTTGAAAAGTATGTTGAAGATTCCCTCGTTCAACCAACATTTGTTATGGGTCATCCAATTGAAATTTCTCCTCTTGCTAGAAAGAATCCAAAAGATCCAAGATTCACAGAAAGATTTGAAATTTATATTGCCCGTAAAGAAATGGCTAACGCCTTTACAGAATTAAACGATCCAATCGATCAACTTGAAAGATTTGAAAACCAATTAAAGGAAAAGAAACTTGGTAACGATGAAGCCTGTGAAATCGATTATGACTTCGTCGATGCACTTGAATATGGTATGCCACCTGCAGGCGGTATTGGTATTGGTATTGATAGATTAGTTATGTTCTTAACTTCATCTGATTCAATTAGAGATGTCATTCTCTTCCCGACCATGAAACCTTTAGACAAATAAAGAATATTAAAAAAATATACTTTATATGATTGCATAAAAAACTATAAATCTATTAATCATTGGGCAATCCTAATTGGGTTGCCCTTTTATAATAGACTTCGGAGGTGTTCTATGAAAATAAAGCAACAAAAACAAATAAAGAAATTTTTGTTCGAAGAGTTTGGTAAAGAAAAAGGAACAGTAGTGTTTGAAAAACAAAATGAAGTTCTTAAAGGACTCATCACCAATACTAAAAACAAATCCAAGAATCAAATGAAGACACTTACTAACACAATTCTTCCACGTATCGCTTTATATAAAGTTTTGCAAAAAGAAGATCTTCCAAAGGATGAAGTAACAAATTATATGCGCAAATACATGATTGAAAAGATTGCTCAAAAAAAGCACTCTTCAACAGCAAAAATGGAAATAGTTCCTGGATTTTATTCAATCTATAGCAAAGTATTTCTCAAAATTATGCGCACCACAGATTTACAAAAAAGCGAACAGAAATGTGGTAAAGGCTTCTTTGATGTGACTATTAAAAAATGTCTTTGGCACACTGCTTGCATTGAAAATGATTGCCCAGAACTTTGTCGTCTTTTTTGTGACGTAGATAATGTCACATATGGTGGATTAAAGAAAATTGGTTTCATACGTACACAAACTTTGGGCTATGATGGTAAATGCTGTGACTTTCACTTTTATAAAAAATGATTTATTAATTTTAAACTCTTCGTTAAACCGAAGAGCTTTTTTGTTTATTCAAAATTTATAATTTTAAAATAAACCAATTCTAATTCAGAATAAAGAATCATTAATCTTTTCACCTTTTTTAAAAGCATCATAATAAAAGCGTTAAATATTTGTTCCTTATAACAAATCATTAATCTATTTTTTGCTAATCCTACATTAACCCTAGCTCTTTTTATATATAGATAAAATACTTTATTTAACGAATTATAATTAAGACACATACTTTTTAATATCTTCCGATAATTATTTAATCCTACATCAAAAAGTTGATTGCTTAGTTCTATTAATTTGATAGCAATACCGATATTATTGTTATTCAAATTTGCACTTATAAGCTTTTTAATATCTGCTCGAATAAATATGTATTGCTCTCTTATTATTTCTAAATGCCATGTAAGATTATTTATTTTCTTTGGATCAATTTTCATTTTATCCCACTTATTATAGAACTTGCAAAATTATTTATTTCTAATGCACTTATTTCACCATTTGAAATTGTTGTTATCGATACATCAATATATTTAATATTGTAGTCAAAACATTTTTCTATAATTATATCGTTTATTTCATTTACGTATTTTTTTGAATCTTCATTAGAAAAAATATCAAATAAAGAACAACATAAAACTTTGTTGTTAATAAGTGTAATACTTTCAAAAATCGAATCTAAAAAATAATCAAAATTAGCTTTATCATATGCGAAATCTTTATCATTATAATTTAAGTTGCCTTTATAATACTTTGCACTCCTTAAAACATTATTATATGAAAAGTTAACTAATATATATTTGCTTTTACTAAGATAATATGTGCTTTTTTGAGTATTGCTATTATATGTTATATACGGATCTTTATTTAATATATCTAAAGCGTCCTCATACCTATCATTTTGCTTCACAAATAAATTAATATAATCCAAATCAAGATCGTTACTAACAATTTCATAGGCATCAACTTTGGGATTATTTGAGCTTATTTTTGTTCCTATAACTGTAAAGTATTGATGAGTATCGTTTTTACAGCCAGCTAATATAAAAGGTAATATTAAAAAAATATATTTAGTTTTCTTCATTAATATTTACCCCTATTTTTCTTAATTTATTTAATAGATTACTATATCCTCTTTTAACATAGTTAATTCCATTAATTTTAATTTTTCTATTTGAATTAATTGCACCGATAATTAAAGATGCTCCACCTCTTATATCTTTACTTTCTATAATATTTTTTTTCGTAGTCATTTTTCTTAGGGAAAATTATTATATCGTTATTTTTAATAACTATTGTATAGCCTATTTTATTTAGTTCTTCAACATATTGATTTCTAGTTGGATAAATCTTATCACTTACGACATGAACTAAATTAGAAGAGCCTAAATAACTAACTAAAATTGGTAAAAGATCGCTTGGAAACATAGGATACGGTCCAGCAGATAAAACAATAGATTTCTTTATTTCAGATTTATATATTGTTACATTACTATCATTTATTTCGTATTTAACATTTAAATAATCAAACAACTTAAATAGACTTTCTAAATCTCCAATTGGACAATACTTTATGGTTAAAGGATTTCCTTTGAGTGCACCTAAAATTAAATATGTTCCAGCTTCAATTCTATCTTTTATATTCGTAAAATTAGTAATATTTAAAGTTTTCTTTTTTCCTTTAATAACTACAGTTGAATCAAGATAAGTTATATCTATTCCACAACTCTTTAAATATTTAATTAAACACATAATTTCAGGCTCATTAGAAATATTAATTAAAGTTGTAACATCATCTATAAAAGAAGCCATCAATATTGAGTTTACTGTAGCCCCGACAGATTTATATGGAAATTCAAATGTTGTGCCATGTAGTTCACTATGTTCACAAACTAATTTATTTTCAAAAATATAAGTTTCTAAACCAAAAGATGCAAATACTTTTTGATGTAAATCAATAGGCCTATTTGCAAACCCACAGCCACCAGGTAAAGAAATTTCAAATCTATTTAAATTTCTCGCAAGAGTAGGAATTAAGTAATATGAAGCTCTTAAAGTTTTCATTAAACTATCAACTAAACTGGTAGCTTTAAAATTATCAAAATTTAAAGTTAGATCGTTATTTTTATAAATACAATCAACTTTTAATAATTTCAAAATATCTAAAAATGAATAAACATCACAAATATTAGGAATATCGTGAAACGTTATATTATTTTTTAATAAAGTCGCAGCAGCAAGCAATGGTAAACAAGCGTTTTTAGAGCCTGAAATTTCTATACAGCCGTTTAAATCACTTGTATTTTGTACTAAAAAAGTATCCATTTAAAACACCTCTTTAAAAGATATGTCTTATTGAATACTTCTATACTTAATTATCTTCTTCTAAACTTTCAATATATTCATTGGAATACATTGCTTGAGGTACTAACAAAATTTCTTTACTTATTTTTCTATTTATAATTATTGGTACCATACCATTTAAAAAATCATCTTTATTAACAAATATTAAACTCAAATATACTAATTTATTTCCGATAATAGATTCAGGGATTTGTATATAATTCGGTTCTTCTTCATCGCTAATTATTGCTTGATATAGCTTTTTTTCTTTCATAGTCAATTTTTTAAAATTAACACTATCAACCCATTCGTTAATTTTATCTGCAATTGCAAGCATTTCTTCCTTGTTATCTGCTAGTTCATAACTAGGTGAGAATATAATTCGTGTTCTAATCAAATTAGAATTATTAATATAGCTTGATGAAAAAACAAGTCCGAAAACAATATACCCTTTTTTGATTAGTTCCAATCTTTTACTTCTTTTCAAAGTAAAGAAATTAATCATTTTTTCTTTAATTGTTTTACCACCAAAAAGTGATTTAAGTTCAGTATCGCTTAAATTAAAGACCAAACTATCTCTTTTATCACTTATAGTTTTTCTAAGTAATGAATAATTATTTGCTTTCATTTTTTACGTGATTTGGAACTATTGCTAAATATTCAATATTTTCTTCTCCTTTATTGAATAAAGCGTGTGAATGTCCCTCTGGACAGTAGTGAATTTGGCCTTGTGTAACTATTTCTTCGCAATTATCATATATTATTGTCGCTTTTCCTTTTAAAATATAAACAATTTCACTTGATTCTATATGAGTATGTAAACCTATAGAAGCACCAGGAATGATATATCCGAACATAATTTTATTGTTATTATCAACAAAAATTTTTGCAGATATATATTTTTCTCCACCTTTAAAATTATCAATATGAGTCTCTTTAATTTTTTCAAAATCTATAATCATAGTTTTTTCTCCAATCAACTAAAAATATTATAAATTATTTTTCAAATTATATAAAATATAATTTTTTTCATTTTTGAGTTGCCACCATCTACTCATTGTGCTAAACTTTTGGCGTAACGAAGATTCAGGAATAGTAAACTAGTAAGTCCTACGAGAGAGTCGCCATTGGTGGAAGGCGATAGGATATAGCTATTTGAATCCGCCTGAGGAGTTATTAACACAAATTAAAAGGTAGCTATGCTACGAAATTGGGTGGCACCACGAGAAACTCGTCCCATGTTAGTTTGGGGCTTTTTTTATGCCCGGAAAGGAATTGTTGTTATGTTAGACATCAAATTTGTAAGAGAAAATCTTGAATATGTTATCAAGAGACTCGAAACTAGAAATGGGGATTACTCATATTTAAGAGAAATTCCACAATTAGACCAACGTCGTAGAGATTTAATTAAAGAAGGCGATGAGTTAAAAAACACTAGAAATACTGAATCTAAAAATATCGGTATCTATAAACGCGAAGGCAAAAATACTGATGAACTCGTTGCAAAAATTGCTCAAATCAAAACTAGAATTGCTGAAATTGACGTTGAATTAAATCAATTAGACGAAAAAATCAAAGAAATATTATTAAAGACACCAAATTTACCTGATGAAAGTTTACCAATTGGTAAAGATGATTCAGCTAATGTTGAAATTAGAAAATGGGGCACACCAAGACAATTTGATTTTGTTCCACTTTCGCACTGGGATTTAGGTACAAAGCTTGGCTATTTTGATTTTGAAAGAGCAGCTAAAGTTTCAGGTCCTAGATTTACTTTCTATAAAGGTGCATTCGCCCGTCTTGAAAGATCTGTCGAAATGTTAATGCTTGACACTCATACTGAAGAAAGTGGATATACCGAAATTCTTCCACCATACATGGTCAACTCCGCTTCTATGTATGGTACTGGCCAATTGCCAAAGTTTGCCGAAGATGCATATTCATTAAGAAATGAAGACTTATGGATGATTTCAACAGCTGAAATTCCAGTCACAAACTACTACAGAGATGAAATCTTAGACGCTAATGAATTACCAAAGAAATTCGCAGCATACTCTTCATGTTTTAGAGCTGAAGCTGGTAGTGCTGGTAGAGATACTAGAGGTATTATTAGACAACACCAATTCCAAAAAGTTGAATTAGTTAAATTCTGCTTACCAGAAAACTCCTGGGATGAACTTGAAAGTTTAACAAGAGATGCTGAAAAGATTTTGCGAAAACTTAATTTACCTTATCACGTTGTCTGCTTATCAACTGGTGACGTCGGTTTCTCAAGTGCAAAAACATATGACCTTGAAGTTTGGTTACCAAGTTATAACGCCTATAAAGAAATCTCTTCTTGTTCTAACTTCTTAGATTATCAAGCTCGTCGTATGAACATTAGATTTAAACGTTCTAAAGATTCTAAAGCTGAACTTGTCCACACTCTTAATGGCTCTGGTTTAGCTATAGGTCGTACAGTTGCAGCTATTATTGAAAACTACCAACAAGCTGATGGTTCAATCGTTGTTCCAGAAGTATTAAGAAAATACATGGGCTGCGATATCATTAAATAATTTAACACTTTAATATTTAGCCACTTTAGTGAGCTTAACCCCAAAAGTCAAAATGACTGAGGGGTTTTTATTTTGAAATTAAATATAACTCTCATAATAGAATTGATGGAATTTATCGGTCAAAAATGTTGGTTTTCAACGATTGCAATTGTAAACAACTTGTAAAGAAATTAAAAATTATCAAAAAAGTGAGCAAAAACATATGAAATCTTACGGTTATATATAGTGAAGGGGAAAATAATACCTAATTCTATATTTTCTTATTAATTGAACTATATATTCAAAAAGCCTGTTAGATTTTACTCTAACAGGCATAAAGTTAATTTTATTTAGTCTTTTCTTCTATTTCACTAGTATTGGAAGCATCAGCTAAACCTTCTCCAAAAATATATGCTATTACAGATGCACCAGCCATGATACACCCACTAACACTTTCAGCTATTTCTGAACTGCCTTTAAATGCAATTATTATTCCAGCAACAAAGCCAGCTACTGTTACCCAAAACTTTCTAGAAGTTAATTTCTTTATCCAATCAACTTTCTTCATTTTTAACCACCTCCTTATTTTCTTTTTGAATTTTGATCTATAAGATAATCATATAATTCACTTTTAATAGCTATATAAGATTGAACAGCATCTTTCATTTCACCATTTATTTTTCCATCTCTTATTGCAATCGAGTCAGCGTATGTTAATCTTCCTATTGCATCGATAGATTTAAGTATTAAAACATTTTCTTTTTGCCTTGCTTTTTCTTTCTCTATTTCAATCTTTTCTTTATTATCAAAATATCTTTTTATAAAGAACAATACTATTCCTGAAAAGATACTTGTAGCAACTGAAATAATAATTGATATCAATTCCATATTTCACCTCCTTCCTTTATTAAAGTTTTGAATATTTATTTTACTAGAAAAGAATAAATTTAATTTGTTTAATATTAAATTTTAGTATTTAAAAGAAGTTTGAATTAGATTTGTATATTATTTTTATAACAACTATTTTTACAAGTTAACTATGATATTAATTTTTTTATAACCTTATTTAATAATCTAAAATATATTATATTATTTTATCTTTCGCATTTATAATTAATATTATTTTTTATTATAAAGTTTTCCTAGAATGTCCATCAATTCACTATATGCTGTTATTCCTATAAAGAAGTCTAATTTATCAATAACAATCAATTTTGATTTTAAGTTTTGAGGGATTTTATCTAAATCTTTATATTTGAAAAAAATGGACTAGAGAAATATTTCCACTTATTTTTATTACTAGTTTTAGCAAAGAAATTCAAATAACCAGGTCTAAATGGATTTGGACCTGCGCCACTTCCTTCAATAAGATAATTTCTAAAAGATCTTTTAATATATACAATTTTTTCAATATCTGAATATTTAATTTCATAATGTCCAAAAATATATTTTATATATACAATATCTTTTTCAAAAGATACTCCAAACTTTCTTCTTTTCATAATTTTTAGTTAACTCCTATTCAAACCATTTTGCTATTTCGTTACTTACAATATTTTCGGCTACAAGGAAACCTAATTTTGATGCAAAAATTACAATGTCATATGTTGCTTTTGTAGCAAAAAAAATGTTATATATGCTAAGAAAAACTCACACAAATAAAATAGAATAGTTGGTGAGTTTTTCTTGATTTTTTATCTAAATATTCAATTATTAAATCAAGTATTATTTTTTTCTAATAATAAGCGAAAAAATAATTATTAAAAGAGGAATCAATGTTATGTATGCTCCAATAAAAAATATATTCCACACAACATCAAAAGCAACTCCTTTAGAGAATGGAATAGCTCTTAAAATTTCTAGAATAATTCCACCTAAAGTAAATGAAATGAATAAGCAAAAATCAATAATTACTAATAATTTTATTGTTTTTTTCATTTTTAATAGTTAGTCTCCTTTAAATTAAATGAATAATATCTAATATAATTTATATCCTCTAAAATCAGCAATCCATTCATAATCATCTGAAATTGCTGCACCAATAGCCCAGCCAGTATTATAAAATGCAAATCCATAGCCAATAATATAGCCCATTTTTGATGTTGCCATAGACATATAATCTCTAACGTGCTTAAACCTATCAAATACAGAATATGTAGCAGATTCTAAAAAAGTACTTAAATGAAAACCATCAAGTTTCATTAGTTGTAAACAATCGGCAAAAATCTTTGATTGAGAATAAAAACCACTTGCAAATCCGAGTCCTTTCGTAATCGGCGTCCAACCTATAATTTTTCCGCTATTCCCAAATATAGAGTCAACAATATCACTGAATATTTCTTCGCCATTATCTCCATCATCTTTGCTTTTCTTATATTGTAATATAGCAACTTCTGTGGTTTTAGAAGCAATAGTAATAACAGATGTGATGGCTATTGTTCCTGCAACAGATGCTGCTCCACATGTAGCAACAGTAACTGCTACTGCTGCAACAATTGCAACAGCACCAAGAATTATAGCACCTAATTTCCACCAATTGATTAATCCATTTGGATCATATCCTAAAATTGGATTATTATTACAATAGCAAAATAAATTTAATTCAGTAATATTTTCTGGTTTTAATTCACTTGGCGAATCAGCTGAAAGCCATCTACCCCATTGAGGAACATAATAACGAGTTTTGCAATAATACATACTAGACTCATTATCATAATAGTAGCCTTTAAATCTAAACGGATTTAACTTACCTATACCTGATGATGAGGTATCTTCTATATTTTTTAATGCTCCCCATGCATCATAGCTATATTTTACCACAATTTTTCCGTTAATATCTGTTATTCCGATAATATTTTGTAATTGGTCTCGTATATATAAGTATTTCTCACTATTATCCTTTATAAATCCATATAGATTATCATATTCGTCATATAAGAAGTCTAATGTATTATTTATAGATTTCTCACGTATTAACTTATTACCATCATATATATAGTTCCAGGTTATTCCTCGATAATCTGTTTTTTTGATTCTTAAACCTTCATCATTATATACATAATCGTAATATCCTCCTCCATATAGCCATCTTACTAATCTTCTTCCTTCAAATTGATATGTATTTGATCCATATTTTCTTGGATTTAATGGATTACTTGAATCATATTCTATTTTTGTTCCATTAAAAGATACTAATCGATCTTTAATACTCGAATCATAAGTTAATGTATAGTCACCTTTTTTTACTATGTTTCCATTTTTATCATACGAATATGTTTCATCATCGGCTTTTATTAAGAACCCTCTACTATCGTATTCATATGAGTGGAAACAAAATGTAGAATCCGTTATCTTTGTAATATTACCTAAAGCATCACTTTCATAACTTCTGGTATATGTTTCAGAACCGACTTTTATCTTTTCTGTTTTTATTTGTTTAGATATGTATTTTGAATTATTACTTCTTTTTTTATATTCATATGTGTTAGATAAAATAGAATTACCACATTCATGAATATCTACTTTTTTTAACATTCCAAACTCATCAAATTCAGATACTTTAGTTAATCCTTTTAATTCATTTACTAAATTACTTAATGTTGATACTTCACAATATGCTGCTCTAGTTGCTATCATCTCTATTTGTCCATATAAAGGATAAGTTGTTTTATAAGAACCAAATATCATAGGAATTGTAACTTCTTTATGACTTCTTCCTATCATAAAATCTAACTTTTTATAACTAAATGTTACTGATTCACTTGTAGACCAAGTTTTATCATCAACAGTTACTCTTATATCTAGATATTTGCTTGATTGTGAAGATGATGAAATATTTTCTTTAAATGATAATGATACTGATTGCCATTTATTTGTTTCAAATAATAAATTAGTAGTTAGTTTAGAACCATTAACATCAATAACTAAACTCTTATTACTATTTCTAAATAAGCCAAATACATTACCACTTTCATCTTTACCTTCAAATAAGTATTGTTTATTTTCATTTACATCCGTATATGCACGCATAGCAATTGTTCCTAAAGAAGAAATACCAAAATCATAGACCAACTCTTCTCCATCAGCAACATAACTATAACGTTTATTAATAGAGTTAAAGTTAAATGTTCTATCTTTATCTAATGCTGATACATTTCTAATATTAAATTTAATAGGTCTTTTTCCATTTAAAGAAACTACGTTATTTTGAAGTGGATATATTTCAAACAAGTTATGTATTTCTTGATTGATACTGAAAAGATTTGTTTGACTGAAGTCAACAGTCTTTGCATCGTTATCTACTAGTTGATTATCAATAAGATAGTCTTTAGTTAATCTATAAAATTTATTTACTATATCATTTAAGAAATAAGTTCTTCTACCAATTAATAAACCTGTTATCTTTCCACTAAAATCTTCATATGAATTTTTACCATCATATTTATGACCTATATTCATTACTGGTTCTGGATTAATATCTACATATAATCTTACTATTTTTATTTTATCTTCAAATGTTAACTTCAAAATAAAAACCCCTCAAGTCTTTCCGATCTCTCGGTTCAACTTTTGGGGTTCATTTCATTAATTGACTGCTTTATTTTTTACTTTGATAAGAAAGCCTTATAAGCTAAGTATGCCTCGTAAACATCAGCTTTACTTACAATTTCCATTGGAGCATGCATATTGAAAACTGATACGCCAGCATCGATGACATTCATGTTATAGTTTCCTAAGATGTAAGCAATTGTACCGCCACCACCTTGGTCAACTCTACCAAGTTCAGATGTTTGATAGTGAATATTATTTCCATCAAATACTTTTCTAATCCAAGCCATATATTCTGGATTTGCATCGTTAGATCCACTCTTACCAGCACGTCCTGTATATTTATTTATAACAATTCCTCTATTGAATCTAGCAGCATTCTTTCCTTCACATACTTGTGGATATAAAGGATCTAATCCAGCTGAAACATCGCTTGATAACATCTTAGCGTTTGTCATTGTACGTTTTAAATCTAAATATGATGTATAACCCATTGCATTAAGTAATTCAGCAATTACATCTTCAAAGTACATTGATTGTGCACCAGTTGCACCAACAGAACCAATTTCTTCTTTATCAACTAAGATACATACTGATGTTTCTTCAACTTCTTTAACATCAAGAATAGCTTTTAATGAAGTAAAAGCACATACTCTATCATCGTGTCCATAACCTGCTACCATTGAACGATCCAAGCCATAATCTCTTGCTGGACCAGCTGGGACGATTTCAAGTTCAGCTGAAACTAAATCTTCTTCTTCAATTCCATATTTGTCTTTTAATATTCTTAAAGTATTTAATTTGACAGCATTCTTTTCTGCACCTTCTAAAGGCATTGAACCTAAAGTAACATCCAAGTCTTCACCTTCAATTACTTTTGAAGCTGTCTTTTGCATTTGATCTGCAGCTAAGTGGATAAGTAAGTCAGATATACCGACAACTGGATCATTAGCATCTTCACCGATATTTATATCGATTGATTTACCTTCTTTTGTTATAACAACACCGTGAATAGCAAGAGGTATTGTAACCCATTGATACTTTTTAATACCACCATAATAGTGAGTATCTAATAAAGAAATACTTTCTTTTTCGTAAATTGGATTTTGCTTTGCATCTAATCTTGGAGAATCTATATGAGCACCTAATACTCTCATACCTTCAACAAGAGGCTTTGTTCCAATTTTAAATAAGACAATATTTTTATTCTTATTAATTGAATATAACTTATCCCCTGCTTTAATCTTTTTTCCAGATTTAATTACATCATCAAAATAAACAAAGCCATTATCTTCAGCAAGTTTTTTGCTTAATTGAACACAACGTCTTTCGGTTTTGCCTTTAGACAAAAAGTTTTTATATTCCTCACAAAATAATTGTATCGATTTTTTCTTTTCATCTGAACAATCTAAAAATATATTTTTATTGTACATAAATTAACTCCTTCCGATATTTTTATATTAATAACTTAATTAATTTTTTTCAACTTATAAGATAATTTTATCTTTCAATATTATTTTCTAACTCTTCTTTATAAAAAGGTTTATCATGCAAATGAACACTTAATAATGAAGCAATTTTGTTCATGTATTTTCTATCGACAAATAAATAATCAATCAAGTAATGAATGACAAAAACTAATGCTCCTGTTAAATTACAGAATTGATCTTGCATTGTGTCTAAAACACCTGTTTCAACAGCATGTTGGCTATTTCCACCAAATAGAGAATCTAAAGTATACTCACAAACTTCCCACAAAACACCTACACATCCTACTAGTGCAAAGCAAAAGAAGACTTTTGTGAATAATGAAACCTTATCGTAGTCATCTTTTTTTAGAAGAACAAGCATTCCAATATATCCGCCTAAATAACCAAATAAAGTGTGTAAAATAGTATCAAAATATGGAATGAAAGCATAGACGTTAAGTCCAGTAGCAATCAAATTAGAACAAGTAGCAAAAGTGTATGCACCTATTTTAAAAACTGGTGGTAGTCTTAAATAAAAGACTGTATAAAATAAAGCTGGAATCCATATGATCATTAAATAATAAACAATTTGTTCTTTGCTAGCCCAACTTACTGCTGTTACATCTAAAATAATATATATAATAATTGCAACAGCCGTAATTATTAAAGGTGGAAGATATTCCTCCTTCCAATTTTTTAAGCGACCAATTAACCATTGTTTAAATTTCATATTGTTACCTCGTTTATAACATCTATTCTAATTATAATATATAATCTTATTTATTCCTTACTTTTTCGAAAAAAGAAGACATTATTTTAGAGCAATCTTTATTCTCTAAGTAATGAACTTCAACTTCATGGATAGTTAACGATACACCAAAATGAGTAAAAGCACCTTCAGTTTTATCAAATGCGCCGAAATATATTTTATTAATTCCTGCGTTTATTATTGCTCCTAAGCACATTAGACATGGTTCAAGAGATATATATAAAGAAGCTTTTGATAGATCTAAGCCTTTTTCTATAGCTTCGTTTATAGCTAAAATTTCAGCGTGATATAATTTGTTATTATTAGCCACACACTTATTGTGTGATCGACAAACAATTTTATTATCTATAACAAGAATTGCTCCTACTGGAACATCATTATTATCAAAAGCTTTCTTTGATTCAACTAAAGTTTGTTTAATTAAATCTTTGTCAAAAGAATTATTCATAAAAATATCTTCCTCTTTAAACAAAAACCATTGCACACATTTGGAGCACTTATGGCTGCTACCTTCCGGTCCTGACCAGGTTCATGTCACAAATATCGCAATGGCTTTATTATTATATGTGTAAAGTTAAAAAATATCAACCATACTTATCTTATAAGAAAAAAATAATTTTCTTTTATCATCTTACTTATTTATGTAAACTATTGTAGTGGAGATTTTATGAAAGACTATAGTAAATTTCAATTTTTGCATTTTTTTAGATATTTGGGTGACGCGTTATTTTACGCTTTTTTAACCATTTATTTTAAATCTTTAAACTTTAGCGATTTAGAACTTGGAACACTATTAGCTGTTATTCCTTTAACAGCTATCATCGGTAGTTTAGTTTTAAGTAAACTATCTGGTAATCAACATCGAAATATTATCATGTTAAAAGTTGTAAATGTTGTTGAAGCAATATTTATGATCTTCTTTGGATTCTTTACTTCTTTTGTTCCTATTCTTATTTTCGATATTATTGTAGCTTTTTGCAATAAAGCTTATTACTCTCTTTTAGAGTCTATAGCTATCGATGTATCAAAAAGCGCCAATAAAAATTATTCAAACATTCGAATATTTGGTTCGATAGCTTATTTAATTTCTTCTTTCTTTGGAGGCTATCTAATAGAATTCTTTAATTACAAATACGTATTTATTATTGCAAGTTGTTTATATTTAATTTCTAATTTATTCATATTGTTTATAAAATCTGATAAAAAGGACAATGTTATAGAAAAAGATAGTGTTAAAATTGTCGATATCTTTAAAAACAAATCTTTTTGTTTTTACTTGTTATTTTATGTATTTGCCTTAGGTGCATCAAATGTTTCTGATAATATCTTTGCCTTATATGTCTCAGATTTAGGAATGAATCAAGCTAATTATGGCATGGTTTTCTCAATGGAAGTTTTATTTGAAATAATATGTATGTTTATTGTTTCAAAAGTAATAAAAAAGGATAAATATAAACTTGTATTAATTTGCTCTGCAATTCTAATTTGTCTAAGGAACATATTATTTGCAATTCCAATGCCTCTTATTGCTTTAGCTATTATTGCTAGTTTAAGAGGTATAGCTTGGGGATCAATGCTAGCAGTTCATTTAAACTATTTTTCTTCTATCGTTAAAAAAGAATATTTAACAAAATCCATTTTTGCTTTAAATATATTTCTTCAAATATTCAATGCTCTATTCAATCAGTTCGGACCTAAAATTTCAAGCTATTCATACTCTTTAATGTTTTCATTGCTTGCATTATTTTCAATAATCGGATTAATAATGCTTATTTTTGTAAAACAATCAAATTTAGATACTAATTGTGATAAACTTATAACTGAACAAAATAATTTGGAGGAATAAATTATGTTAGATGAAAAAACAAGAAAAGCCTGGGGAATACCTGATTATTCAAACATCCCAGCTGTCGCTTTAGAAACAACTATAATATCACATGGAATGCCATATCCAGAAAATGTCAAAACAGCATTAGCCGTTGAGGAAGAAGTAAGAAAAACAGGAGCAATTCCTGTAACAATTGGTATCGTTGATGGAAAAATAAAAATTGGCATGACACCTGAAGAAATTGAAGAGTTTGGTAAAAGACACGATATTATGAAATGTTCACGTCGTGATATAGCTTACTGTTTAGCTAACAAAAGAAGCGGTGCAACAACTGTTGCTGCTACTATGATATTAGCTGAAATGGCTGGTATCAAAGTGTTCGCTACTGGCGGCTTAGGTGGAGTTCATAGAGAAGCTCAAAAAACTTTCGATATATCCGCTGATTTAAATGAATTTGCCCGCACTCCTGTAACAGTAATTTGTTCTGGACCAAAAGCAATTTTAGATATTCCTTTAACATTAGAATACTTAGAAACACAAGGTGTACCTGTTATTGCTTATAATACCGATACACTTCCAATGTTCTATTCAAGAACTTCAAATTATAAACTCGAAATGCAAGCTAAAAATCCAGATTCTATTGCTAACATTATGCACATATCTAATGAACTTGGATTAAAGCAAGGAATGATTGTTGCAAATCCTATACCTGAAGAATATTCACTACCAAACGAAGAAATTGAAAAAACAATTGAAGAAGCGATTGAAGAAATGAATGCAAAAGGAATTAAAGGCAAAGAAGTAACACCTTATTTACTTTCTAAGATTGTAGAATTAACAAGTGGTAAATCTTTAGAATCAAATATTGCTCTTATAAAAAATAATGCTAAACTTGCTGGAGAGATTGCTGTTAAATACAATGAAAAGAAATAAAAACACAGAAAAGAATTATATTTTAATTACCGGTGCTGATAGTGGTATAGGTAAGCAATTTGCAATTCAATACTCAAATATAGGATATAAAATTATCCTAACAGCAAGAAATTTAGAAAAGTTAAAAGCAGTACAGGCTGAATTAAAAACAGAATCTGTAATTATCATTAAAGATTTATTGATAATGGATAATTGTTATGAGCTGCTTAAAGAAGTGGAACAATATAAAATAGATATGTTTATAAATAATGCTGGTTTTGGAGATTTTGGATTAATTGAAGAAACAAATACAGAAAAAGCATTAAAAATGACAGACCTAAATTGTAAAGCGTCACTTATTCTCATTAAAGAATTTATAAAAAGATTTAATAAAGAAAATAGCGAAAAGAAAATATTGGCTGTAGCATCTGCCGCAGCGTTTTGCCCTGCTCCATATATGGCCGAATATTATGCGACAAAAGCTTATCTTTTTAGATTAGTCTTAGGATATAGACAAGAATTAATTGATCAAAAATCAAAAGTTAAAATTTCAATACTTTGCCCTGGACCTGTTAAAACAAATTTTGAAGAAGTAGCTAACGTAAAGTTTCAAATTAAATCTTTATCTGCTGAAAAGGTTGTTAAATACACAATTAAAAAACAAAAGAAAAATAAAACAGTTATTGTTCCTGGGGCAATGATTAAATGCTGGCATTTTTTATCTAAGTTTGCTAATGAAAAATTTGCTTGTAAAGTCTTAGATAAAGTTGCCAAGAATCCAAACAATTAAAAAATAGATGTCGGTTTTTACACAAATGCCATTTTGTCAATAAAAGTCGACATCTTTTTAGCACTCATATGTTGACATTGCTAATTATTTGATTAAAATATAAGTGTCATCATAAAATGACGTTATAGGAGGCTTATATATGCTTAGACCATTACATGATAACGTAGTATTAGAAGTTGAGCCAACTGAAGAAAAAGTTGGTGGATTAATTATTCCTAAAAAAGGAGAAAAGACAGCAGTTGCTAAAGTAGTTGCAGTTGGTCCTGGAATAAATAAAGACGGAAAAACAGTCGAAATGCCAGTTAAAGTTGGCGATAAAGTTTTATATAAAGAATATTCAACGACAGAATATAAACAAGATGAAACAAAATATCTTGTCGCATCAATAAATGATATTTTAGCTATTGTTGAATAATTTGGAGGATAAATAATATGGCAAAAGAAATAAGATTTTCAAAAGATGCTAGAGTATCAATGCTTAAAGGTGTTGATACACTTGCAGATACTGTAAAAGTTACAATGGGTCCTAAAGGAAGAAACGTAGTATTAGATAAAGGCTACGGATCACCACTTATTACAAATGATGGCGTCACCATTGCAAGAGAAATAGAATTAAAAGATAAATTTGAAAATATGGGTGCTAAATTAGTGTACGAAGTTGCAAACAAAACAAACGATTTAGCTGGCGATGGAACAACAACCGCAACAGTACTTGCACAAAGTATGATTCATAAAGGATTTGAATGCGTTGATAAAGGTGCTAACCCAGTATTTTTAAGAGAAGGTATTGAAAGAGCTGGTAAAGCTGTAGCTGAAAAATTGCTTAACAATTCAAAGAAAGTTGATTCTGATAGTGATATTGAATCAGTCGCAACAATTTCAAGCTCTTCAGCTGAAATCGGACATATTATTGCTGAAGCAATGAAATTAGTAGGTAAAAATGGCGTTATTTCAGTCGATGAAAGTAAAGGATTTGATACCGAACTTCAAGTTGTTAAAGGCCTACAATATGACAAGGGATACATTTCCCCATACATGGTAACAGACCGTGAAAAAATGGTTGCTGAACTAGAAGATTGCTACGTCTTAGTTACAGACCAAAAAATAACAAACATCCAAGATATTTTAAATGTCTTGCAACAAGTTCTCGAATCACACAAGCCATTATTAATTATTGCTGACGATATCGAAAATGAAGTTGCATCAACTTTAATTGTTAATAAATTAAGAGGTTCATTTAACGTTGTTGCTACAAAGGCACCAGAATTCGGTGATAACCAAAAGAACATCTTACAAGATATTGCAATTATGACCGGTGCAACATTCTACTCTAAAGACTTAGCCATGGAATTAAAAGATATGACTATAAACGATTTAGGTAGAGCCAAGAAAGTCACAGTTACAAAAGACAATACAACTTTAATAGATGGTGCTGGTTCAAAAGAAGAATTAGATGCCCGTGTTGAAGAATTAAAGAAACAAGCTGATAATTCCACATCTGAATACGACAAGAAGAAATATCTCGAAAGAGTTGCTAAGATGACTGGTGGTGTTGCTTTAATTAAAGTTGGTGCATTAACCGAAAGCGAACTTAAAGAAAAGAAATTAAGAATTGAAGATGCACTTAATGCCACAAAAGCCGCTGTAAGTGAAGGTATTGTTATCGGTGGTGGAGCAGCACTTGTTGAAATATATAAAGACTTGAAGAAGACACTCAAAGATAATAATTCTGATATTCAAAAAGGAATAAATGTTGTATTAGAATCCTTGCTTGCCCCATTACATCAGATTGCTGAAAATGCTGGATTTGATGCTGATGAAATTGTTAGCAAGCAAAAAGTCTCGAGAACTCACATGGGATTCGATGCCAAAAATGGAACATGGGTCAACATGTTTGATGCTGGTATTGTCGATCCTACAAAGGTTACAAGAAGTGCAATCTTAAACGCTTCAAGTATATCAGCTTTATTCATCACAACAGAAGCTGCTGTTGCTGATATAAAGGAAGATAAACCAGCAATGCCTAACGGCGCTGATATGTATGATTAATAAAAATGGTGTGATTAATTTCACACCATTTTTTTATACGTTATTTGTTATTTATTAAATCTGTCAAGATTTGAGTCAATACGTTAATTGCTTTATTTGAAACACCATCGTTTGCTAATAAAACATCAGCATAGTTCATTGAAGGGGCTATTACTTCTTCAAACATCGGCTGAACAGTTGCAAAGTATTGTTCTATGATACTTTCATATGCTCTACCTCTTTCGTTATGATCTCTAATGAGTCTTCTTAAGAATCTTCTTTCTCTTGAAGCGTTTATAAAGACATTTAAATCACTTAAATGTCTAACTTTATCATCAACTAAAGCCATAATACCTTCAACGATAATTATATCTTTAGGAGAAACAGATTCAGTTTTTTGACTTCTATTGTGAACTGTGAAATCGTAGACAGGCTTTTCAATTGTTTTCCCTGCTTTTAAATCAGCTAATTGTGATCTTAAAAGTTTCCAATCAAAGGCTTTTGGATGGTCGTAATTGATTTTTGCTCTTTCCTCCATTGGAAGATCAGTTAGATCTTTATAGTAATCATCTATAGATAAATGAGTTACTTTATCTACTCCCAACATTTCAATTACCTTTCTAGTAACAAATGTCTTTCCCGAGGCTGAGCCTCCACCAATTAAAACAATTTTAGGCATTTTAAATATGCTCCTTCTAATCTAAAATTATAATTGAAAGGTCCATGTTAGTCTAGTAAATTAATAAAAACCTCAAACTAAATAAAAAAGATTGTTTATCTACAAAATTACTATAGTTTAATTAATGCCTTAAATAAGTTATAATATGCACTGATAAAAGGATATATTATGAGCAGCAAAAACATTGAAATTGAAATATTACACAAAGATAAAAATTGTAATGCCCGATATGGTTTACTTAAAACTCCTCACGGAACAGTTGAATTACCTATGTTCATGCCAGTCGGAACGTTAGCTACTGTTAAATCTCTCTCTCCAAAAGAACTAAGAGAAATACACAGTGGCGTTGTATTAGCAAATACATACCATTTAGCCCTAAGGCCTGGTGCTGATATTGTCCAAGAAGCTGGTGGCGTTCAAAAATTTATGAACTATGATGGACCAATGCTAACTGATAGTGGTGGATTCCAAGTTTTTTCTCTAGCTAAAAATAGAGACATAAAAGAAGAAGGAGTTACGTTTAGAAACCACCTTAATGGCGCTAAATTATTTTTCTCACCAGAAAAAGTTATGGAAATCGAAGCAAAAATCGGTGCTGATATCATCATGTGTTTAGATGAATGCGCTCCTTATCCAGTAACTAAAGAATACATGGTAAATAGTGTTGAACGTACACTTAGATGGGCAAAACGTTGTCAATTAGCTAAAAAAAGAGAAGATCAAGCTTTATTTGGCATTGTACAAGGCGGAGATTTTGCCGACATGCGTCAATATTGTGCTGAAGAGCTCGTAAAAATGAATTTTGATGGCTATTCAATTGGTGGAACATCTATCGGTGAACCAAAAGAGGTTGAATATAGAATGGTTTCTTATGCTGTTCCTTTCTTACCTGAAGATAAACCTAGATATCTCATGGGTGTCGGATCGATAGACATGATTTTTGATGGTATTCGCAAAGGTGTAGATATGTTTGACTGCGTATTGCCTACTAGAATTGCTAGACACGGAACTCTTATGACTTCAACTGGAAGGATTAACATAAAAAACAAAAAATACGAAAGAGACTTTACACCACTTGATCCAGAATGCGATTGTTATTGTTGCCAAAACTTTACAAGAGCATATTTGCATCACTTAATGAAGTGTGATGAAATATTGGGTAAAAGACTTTGCTCAATTCACAATTTAAGATTCTTAATTAGATTAATGGAAAAAGCAAGAGAAGCTATCAAGGAAGATAGATTCTTAGAGTTCGAAGCAGAAACCATGGCTAAATTTGGATCAGATAGAGGCTTTTAATATGAATGAAAATTTTGATTTTGACGTATATGATTTAAATTCTTATGACTACTACTTGCCAGAAGAATTAATAGCTCAATCTCCAGCTAAAAAAAGAGATCAATCAAGACTATTAACACTTGATTTATCAAACGGAAAATATAAAGACGAACACTTTTTCGATATAGTTAAATATCTTAGACCTGGTGATGTTTTGGTTAGAAATAATACTAAAGTTATTCCAGCTAGATTATTTGGAATTAAAGAAGGCACAGGTGCACACATCGAAGTTCTTCTTTTACATCCAATCGAAGGTGAAAAAGATGTTTGGGAAGCATTAGTTGGAAACGCTAAAGCTTATAAAGTTGGAACCGTTGTCGATTTTGGACCAAACGCTGAATTAAAAGCCGAATGTGTGAAGGAACTTGAAGAAGGATTAAGACACATCAAATTTAGCTATGAAGGTATATTCTATGAAGTCTTAGATAAGCTTGGCAAAATGCCTTTACCACCTTATATTCACAATCAAAGCGCACCAAATGATAGATACCAAACTGTATATGCACAAATAGAGGGCTCTGCTGCAGCTCCAACAGCTGGTTTTCATTTTACTGATGAGCTATTTGAAAAAGTTAAAGCTATGGGAGTAGAAGTTGTTGATGTAACACTTCACATTGGATTAGGAACATTTAGACCAGTTAAGGTAAATAACATTCTTGAACACAATATGCATAGCGAATATTATATGATGTCCAAAGAAGCAGCTGATGCTTTAAATAAAGCTAAAGCTGAAGGAAGAAGAATCATAGCAGTAGGAACAACATCAACAAGAACAATTGAAAGTGTTATGGATAAATATGGAGAATTTAAAGAATGTCATGGAGACACTAAATTATTCATTTATCCTGGTTACAAATTCAAAGCAGTTAACGCCTTAATAACCAATTTCCATCTTCCTAAAAGCACACTTGTTATGCTCGTTAGCGCATTAGCTGGAAGAGATAACGTATTAAATGCCTATAAGCATGCTGTTGAAGAAAAATATAGATTCTTCTCTTTTGGAGATGCAATGTTTATCTATGACGGAACAAAATAAAAACTACAATTTAGAATATAAAAATATAGTTAAAGAAATTGATAATAAAGGAATTAAACCAAAGCTTTTTTTACACGCTTGTTGTGGACCATGTTTAACTTATCCACTAACGGAACTTGTTAATCATTTTGATGTTATTGTTGGATATATTAATCAAAACATTTATCCCAAAGAAGAATATGATCGACGTGAAGAAACATTAAGAAGATTTGTTAAAGAATTTAACGAAGAAAACAACCTAAATGTTGAAGTAATATCATTACCATACGATTATGATAGTTTTTTTCCTCTAATAGAAAAATATGGACCTATAAGAGAAGGTTTGGAGCGTTGTACATTCTGCCATTGGTATAGAATGAACAAAGCATACAAATATGCAAACGACAATCATTATGAATATTTTGCTACTGTAATGACAGTATCTAGCAAAAAGCCATCAGCCATATTAAATGAAATAGGAATAAGTTTAAATAAAGAGTATACAAATACAAAATTCTTAGTCTCTGATTTCAAAAAAGAAGATGGTCAATTAAAAGGAATAAGAATAGCAAAAGCTCATAACATGTATAGACAAGACTATTGTGGGTGTTCTTATTCACTTGAAGCAAGAAAAAATTATTTAAAAGAAAAGAAGTTATAGATTTTAAAGTCTATAACTTCTATTTTTATTTGGTTATTTTTCCATTTGCATCTTCTTTAACCTCTGGAACGCCTTTTCCAATTAGCAATCTGTCTGAAATCCAATTCAAACAATAACTAATAGGTCCAAACGAGGCACAAAGTACAATTAAAGATAGCCATTGTATTTTATTTAAATCAGTATATGAAATACCTGTAAAGTTATATGGAACCATAAATATTCCGATAACAGCACAAACAAGCATTGAAATAAATAGTGTTAAACGATAAGCGTTAAATGGTTTACACAAATGATATAACATAACTAGCGAAGCAACGATTAATGCAATAATAGCAAATGATTTTACTTCGTTAGTGAATACTTGTTCAACTGAACTTGTTGCTCCTAATTCAAAGAAGTCTAAGTAGCTTAACATTCCTGTAATCAAAACAGCAAATAACATCAAAATTGTTCCAGGTAAAGCCTTCATGATAACAGTCTTAAGGAATTTACCTTTTATTTGACTCTTATTAGGTTGAATAGCTAATAAAGTAGATGGAATACCGATTCCACACACTTCCATAACAATTAAATTCTTTGGGCTGAAAGGATACGATATTGATGATTTAAAGAACAAGTTAACAATAATAATTGATAGTGACAAAATAATGGTAAAGAAAGTTTTCATTAAGAATAGTGATGACGATCTTTGCACGTTATTTACGACTCTTCTACCTTCTTCTACTACTTTTGGCATTGAAGCAAAGTTAGAATCCAATAAAACTAAGTGAGCAACATTCTTTGTTGCTTCAGAACCACCTGACATTGCAATAGAACAATCGGCGTTCTTCATTGCTAAAATATCATTGACGCCATCACCAGTCATTGCAACTACTTTTTGTCTATTCTTTAACGATTTAACTAAAGCTGCTTTTTGTTCAGGAGTTACACGACCAAATACTGTATATTTATCAGCTAACTCTTCGATTTCTTGAATTGAAATACCTTCTAGTGAAATATATTTATCAGCGTTTTCAACTCCACAAGATTTTGCAATTTCACTTGCTGTTAATGGATTATCACCTGAAATAATCTTAATTTCTACACCGTTATCTCTGAACCACTTTATAGTATCTGGAGCTTCTTTTCTAATGTGATCAGCTAAGATAAATAAAGCGACAGGAGAGATGACTCCTTTTAATTTTTCATCTTTGATTGTAGCATTAGAATGAGCTAACATTAAGACTCTATAACCTCTAGCTTGTTTACTAGAAATAAGCGATTCAAGAACAGGCTCCATTTCTTTAAGAATAAATTCTGGAGCTCCTAAAATAAATGTTCCTTCATTTTCAAAAGAAATAGCTGAATATTTTCTTGAACTACTAAAAGGTATCTTAGCTTCTAATTTGTAGTCTGTATTAAATTTAAATCTTTGTTGTAATGCTATAGAAGTTTGGTTGTTATCGCTCATATTTCCTAAATATGCACCCATAACTTTATTAATATCATAACTTTTTTTTAAAATAACTACTTCTTCAACATTCATAGTTCCATCAGTTAATGTACCTGTCTTATCTAAGCAAAGTACATTAGCTCTAGCTAGCATTTCAATACAATATAATTCTTTAACTGAAGTATTATATTTCGAAAGTGAAACAACACCCATTGCCAATGCTACAGAAGTTAATAAGAACATTCCAGCTGGAATCATACCAACAATAGAGCCAGCTGTCGGTGCTACTGCATCTTTAATTTTGTCCAAAACATTTAATGCATCAGAAGCTCTATAGTTGTTATAGAACATAATTGCACCAATAGGAACAATTATTACCGATATAACTAAAATAATGTTATTAAGCGATTTAATAAGCTCTGATTTAGGCTTTGTGTATCTTTTTGCCTGAGATTGTAATGTCATTGCATAGCTTTGTTCACCTATTTTATCTACTTGACATGTACATTGGCCACTAACAACAAATGAACCAGCATAGACAACATCACCAACATGTTTTTTTACTGGTAAAGATTCACCTGTTAACATAGCTTCATTAACTTCAATTGTTCCATCTTTAACAATGGCATCAGCAGATATTTGATTTCCGTTTGTAAGCACGACTAAATCATCTAATACAATTTCATCAGTATTTATAGAGACAGCTGCACCATCTCTAATTACAGTTGCTGTAGGTGCTGTAACAAGTCTTAATTTATCAATAGTTTTTTTAGCTCTAATTTCTTGAAATATACCAATAGACATATTTGCAATCATAATTGCCATAAAAAGTAAATCAGTATAAGATCCAACAAGCAATAAAGCTATACCGATAAATGTTAATAACATATTAAAGAAAGTAAATACGTTATCACATATAATTTTCCAATAAGGTTTCGTATAATTTTTATTTGTAATATTGGTTAATCCATCTTTTTTTCTTTGTTCAACTTGAGATGAAGTTAAACCTTGAGATAAGAGCGGAGAAAATCTAACAATATTTAAAGGAATATTCTTTGCTACTTTCTTTTTATTACTCTTCTTTTTTGTATCACGCTTCAAAACACTTATTTCAATAGTTTCATCATCAGCTAGCATCATTTGACTTTCAGCATACTGCTTAACGTCTTTAACATTATTTTCTTCATCTGCAATTTTATCTGATTGAGGTTTTGCAGCAGCAGGAACAGAGGACTTAACTTCTTTCTTTTGTTTTTTATTTACGTTAACAACTTTAAGATTATCTGTAGAAGTGCTTCCTAAAGAAACCTCTTGTTCATTCTTGCTTTCTTCAATGATTGGTTCAATAGATTTCTTTGTTATTTTTCTTTTTCTAACCGGCTTTTTTTCTTCTGAATCTACTGCTACTTCTTGAACATCAGTAATTGTTGGTTCTTCAATTTGCTTTGATGAAGTCTTTTTTCCATTATTTGCCATATGTTCTCCTTATATCTTTTTTGCTATATTATAAACATAATTTTTTCTTAAGTTTAATTCGTCACTAACAATTCCAACAGATTCCTTTAAAGAATATCCTTTTTCTAAATATTCTTTAATGTATTCAATTATCTTATCGTCATCTGTATCTGATTCGATATTTTTAGCACCTTCAACAATAATTACAAATTCACCGCGTTTAGCATCTTCAGGAAAATCAATCATATCGCCTAAAGTTCCACGAAGATATTCTTCATGAATCTTAGTTAATTCTCTAGAAATGACCACTCTTCTTTCAGCACCAAAAGCTTCAAACATAGAGGACAAAGTTTTATCTATTCTATGAGGAGATTCATAAAAAATTAAAGTTTCTTTTCTTTCTTTAAGATTTTTTAAAAAATCTTTTCTAACATTTTCTTTTACTGGTAAAAAGCCATAAAATGAAAAATCAGATGTATCAAATCCACTAGTAATTAAAGCTTGAACAAAAGCACTTGGTCCCAAAACAGCTGTTACTGGTATATTCTCTTCGATTGCCATTGAGCATAAGATTGCTCCAGGATCAGAAATTCCAGGATTACCTGCATCAGAAACAAATGCAACTGAAACTCCTTCAGTAAGCATTGCGTTTATTATTTTCTTTCCTTCTTCTTTTTCTTTTTGGGAATAGCAACTGACTAGTTTTTTATTTTCTATTCCTAAATTTTTTAATAAGAAAGAAGTATTACGTGTATCTTCAGAAGCGATTAAATCAACAGACTTTAAAACTTCGACTGCTCTTTGAGAGATATCTTTTAGATTTCCGATTGGTGTACCAACTAAATATAGTACTGGTGATTTTTCATTACTGAATGGTTTATTTCTTTTTAACATCTTTATCTTTACCTGAGCCAATTACTTTTACTTCTTTTGAACTTACAATAGTTAACCCTTCTCCATCAGAAATTGTAAGGTTACCTGAAATAACGTTTAAACCAGTTATTGTATATTGCTTATTATTGTATATTACTCTGGATCCAATTGGTGGATACTTTGTCTTTAATTCGCTATATGCTTGGTCTTCATATTTCAAGCAACACATCAATTTACCACAATGTCCTGAAAGCTTTGGTATGTTTAAAGATAGCATTTGGTTTTTGGCCATACTAATTGAAATACCATCAAACGTATCTAAAAAAGAAGAACAACATAGTTTTAAACCACAAACACCTAAACCACCAACAATACCAGCTTTATCACGTGGACCAATTTGTCTTAATTCAATACGGCATTTTAATTGTCCTGATAATACTTTTAACAATTCTCTAAAGTCGACTCTATCATCAGATGTATAAGTAATCAAAACTTTTGTATTATCTAACGAAAACATAGCTTGTATAACGTTCATGTTTAATTGCATTGAATTTGATAATTCTTGAACTGATTTACCAACTATTTTTCCTTTTTCAATATTTTTAGCATAGGTGCTTTTGTCTTGGAATGTAGCTAAACGCAATACGTGTGGAAATAATCCTTCATCGCTTTCTTTATAATTTTTAACAATTTGAATTTTACCTAATTCAAAACCCAAAGAAGTTTCAACAACAACTTCTTGACCGACATTAACATCAGTTTCAATTTCATAATAACTTAATTTTGGACTATCAAATCCAACACCGACTATATATTTAGACATAAATTCCCCTTAAACAAAAAAAGTATAATTATTATTAATAATTATAACATACGAAACCATATATTTTGATAGCAAATAAAATTTCTATACAAAAAAATTACTTAACTTTCAATTAAAAAGCTAAATAATTATTTCAACGAGTTTACAATTCTTGCTAAAGAAAGTGTAGTATTCATATTTGCAGGTAAAGTATTTAATATATCTGCTAGTACATCTATCGTCTTTGGTAAAGAATCTTTATATGGTTTTACAGAAATTGCAAACGTAGAAAATGAATCCGAATAATTTGAAGACAATACATTACTAAACACTTTTATTAATATCGTTGCAAAATATTTTATAGACTTTTGTGTTTTTAATAGTCCTGATCCTTCTTTTAATAAACCAAATCCAGCTTTTTCAAGAGAGCTAACTAAATCTGAAATAAATGTCTCAGCCACTTGAAATGCATTAATAAAATCATCGCTTCTAGATAATGTTTCCATCTCTTTAAAAGTAGGTGCAAAAAGAGATAATGCATATGCTTGTTCTCTTGAAAATCTTTCTTCATTACCCTTTATAACTTCTTTAAACAAAAGTGGATTAACTTTAACGGTAACACATCTACTTACAATTGTTGGCAAACACTTTTCGATATTTGTAGTTGTTAATATTGCTACTAAAGGAGTTGATGGCTCTTCTAAAAATTTAAGCAAAGCATTGGCAGCTTCTTCTGTAATATTGGATATTTCTCCAATTATGTAACAAGCTGTGTGATTTTTTTCTACTGTTCCCAAAGAATATTTTTCTGACAAATAATTAATGTCTTCTTTTTTTAACCCTTTAGCTCTTCCATCGATAAAAGTAAAATCAGGGTGGTTATTCTCTTCAAATTTTTGACATTCTAAACAGCTGTTACAAGCTAATAAATCCTTAGTACAATAAAGTGATTTAGCTAAATACATTGCTGAATCCACTAGTGGTGAATTTATTTCACCATAAAGTAAATAAGCATGTGAAAGACGATTGGACTTACGCGAGTTCAAAAATAGTTTTGCTAATTTCGGCTGTGTTTTTTCAAACGTCTCTTTATCCATTTTATTCACCCTTTAAAACTTCAAGTATATATTTTTCACATTCAGCTGCAACTACTTCACGTGGTTGGCTTGCATCTATTCTTTTTATTCTATTTGGATATCTTTTAAACAATTCTAAATATCCTTCTCTTACTGACTTATGAAATTCAATCTTTTCAATATCTAATCTATTAACTTCTCTATTTTCATTTTTTGCAATTCTTGCTAAACCTTCTTCAGGTTCAATATCAAAAAATATCGTTAAATCTGGCCATTCATTTTCGGTAGCAAACATATTAATTTTTAATATATCGTCTATTCCTAAACCTCTAGCATGACCTTGATAAGCTAACGAAGAATCAATATATCTATCACACAATACATTTACACCATTGTTAAGATTTGGAATAACCTTTTTTTGAAGGTGTTCACGTCTTGAGGCAGCATAGAGCAAAGCTTCTGTTCTTCCATCCATTCCTTCACTTTTCATAGAAAGAATTACATTTCTAATTTCTTCAGCAATTGGAGTACCGCCTGGTTCTCTAGTTAGGATAAATTTATATCCCATTTCTTCTAAATGAGGCAAAATAGCTTTTATAGCAGATGTTTTTCCACTTCCCTCTCCACCTTCAAATGTAATAAATTTACCTTGAACTGCCATCGTTGTTTTCTCCTTTTACTACTGTACGATCTAATAATGAACGTGATATTGTAGCTTCATCTACATATTCAAGTTCAGCACCAAATGGCAAACCGAAAGCCAAACGTGATACTTTAACGTTAGTTTCTTCTAATATTTTAGCGATATAAAGCGATGTAGTCTCTCCTTCTAGAGTAGAATTACACGCTAAAATTACCTCATTAATTTTGTCATCAATTACTCTTTTTTTTAATTCTGGAATATGTAATTTTTCAGGAGTAATACCCTTCATTAACGAAATAGATCCTCCTAAAACAAAATATAAACCATGATATTTATTTGTCTTCTCAAAACTAATAACATTTTTAACATCGCTAACTACTAACAAAGTCTTCTTATCTCGAGATTCATCGTCGCATATAGGGCATTTATCAGAATCGATAAATATTCCACAATGCGGACAAGTTGTTATATTGTTAACAACATTTTGTAATGCATTAGAAAACTCTATCAACACTTCTTTATCAAAAGATAAAGTAGCGTATGCTAAACGTTCTGCAGTTTTTTCGCCAATACCAGGCAATTTTTTGTAATATGACTTAAGGTCTTGAACAGTTTTAATCTGCTCCATAAATTAGAAACCAAATCCACCAAAGCCAGCATTTGCTGTCATGCTATTTGTAATTTTAGCTTGTTCAGCTTGAACTTTTTCTATAGCTTCATTTATGGCGATAGAAATTGAATCTTCAAGCATTTCTTTATCTTCAGGATCGATCATATCTTTGTCAATTTCAACTTTTTCAATATGATAGTTTCCATAAATTGAAACTTTAATTGCGCCGCCTGCTGAAGTAATTTCAAATAAAGTTTCTTCTAAAGCTGCTTGCTTTTTTTCCATTTCCTTTTGCATCTTACGAGCTTGTTGTAATATTCTTTGCATATCCATAGATTTAGTCCTCCTTTTTAAGTTCATCTATAAACTTTTGACCTGATCCTTTTCTTAATATTTTATCAAAATCAAGCTTGGTAGCATCAGGTAACTTACGAGCTTGTTGTAAATTTTTATAATGTTGTACTAATCTAATATATTCTGTTGGAGTAATTGCATAGCATGTAGGTGATACTCCGAATAACTCGCTCAATATATTTTTTAAGCCTTCTTGATTTGCAATCAAGTTTATCTTTGCAGCTTGAGCATCAAACATAGTTTCAACAACTAATACATTGGCCCCAATAATTCTTGGCGTACATGCGTTTAGCATGACAGCATATTGTCCATATTCAGCTAATGCCTCTGGACTTTTTAGCTTTGGCCACGATTCCATAAGTGATTGCTTTAATGGTTTACTACCTTGAATCATTATTTGAATAACATCATCATCAGAGATATCTAACATTGGTCCAATTGTTGATACTTCCGCAACTTTGTTAGTAACTGTCTTCTTTTTAACAACAGACTCAACATAATCATCTTTAACTTCAACAATTTTTGTCTCAAGTTTAGCCGTATTTTCTACTTGAGATGTTATGCCGTTGACTAGTGGTTTATTTTGAGATTGATTAACTACAGTAGAAATAACTGGTGTTTCTTCTTCAGAACATAGTTTTATCAAAGTTAATTCAAAATGATCAAAAGCATTTGTCACTTTTCTATATTCTCTTCTTGCATCAATTAAAATATTAAGAGATCTTTTGATATCTTTTGGTTTAATCAATGTTTGTAAAGCTTCATTTGGCTTTAACACTGTCAATAAAGATTCATCTTTTGTCATTCCAAACACTAATAAATCCTTAAAAATCTTAATTAAGTCATCGTGTAATTTGACAATATCAATTCCACGTGAGTACATATCTTTAGCTGTGTTAATAACACTAGCTAAATCTTTTGATCCAATCTTTCTAACAAAGTCTAATTTATCTTTAACATTTAATAGTCCAAATAAAGTATTAATATCCTCAATGGATATATTATCTCCAGAATATGAGACAACTTGATCTAGAATAGTTAGAGCGTCTCTAACGCCACCATCAGCAAGTCTAGCAATTAATTCTAACGAACCTTCTTCATAAGTAACATTTTCTTTTTCCAAGATTTCACTCATTTTTGAGATTATATCTTCATCAGATACTTTGGTAAAATCGAATCTTTGTACTCTCGATAAGATAGTTGGTAAAACTTTTTGTGGTTCAGTAGTAGCCAAAATAAATACGACATTTGCTGGTGGCTCTTCAAGAGTTTTAAGTAAGGCGTTAAAAGCACTCGATGACATGTTGTGAACTTCATCAATTATGTATACTTTATATCTACCTAAAATTGGTTGATATCTAACTTGATCAATTAAATCTCTGACACTATCAACGCCAGAATTACTTGCAGCATCGATTTCAAAAACATCTGGGTGTGATCCAGTCTTAACTGCAATACAGTTTTGACACACATCACATTCGTGTCCTATTCCTTCTTCACAATTTAAAGCTTTGGCAAATAATCTCGCCATAGTTGTTTTACCTGTTCCACGAGGTCCGCAAAACAAATAAGCGTGTGCAATTTTATTTTCACTTAGCGCGTTTCTAAGCGTTTTGATTACTGCTTTTTGTCCTACAACCTCCGAAAACTTTTGTGGTCTATAAGTTCGATAGAAAGCTTGGTATGACATCGTTTTTCTCCCTTACTTATTATTTATACTTCCAAATATAAATCTTTCTTTATTAGACATATCTTTTACTTTTTTAAATTGATAATTAGGTATTTCTTCTTCTAAAATAGATATTGCTTCATTAATAATTTCCGGACAAACTTCAAAATAAATCCTGGCATCTTTTTTTAGTAAATTTAAGGCGTTCTCTGCTTTAAAAGCTTTGAAGAAATCTAATCCATCTTCTCCTCCAAATAAAGCTTGTTGAGGCTCAAAAGAAAGCGAATCATCAAGTTTAGTTTTAGATGGAATATATGGAGGATTAGAAACTAATATATCAGCTTTTTCTAAATTGTTTTTTTCAAATTCTTTAAAATAATCAGACTCAATAAAAGTAATATTTAAACCATTAATATCGTTATTGCGTTTAGCAACTTCTAAAGCTTCTTTAGATATATCAGAAGCGATAACTTTATTTGTATTTAATAGGTTTGTTAAGGCGATAGCAATAGCACCAGAGCCTGTACAAACATCATAAATAACTTTGTCTTTGCTTTGATATTTTCTTTCATTTTCAAGAATAAGATACATCAATTCTTCAGTTTCAGGTCTAGGTATAAGAACTCTTTCATCTACAAATAAATCAATTTGACAAAACTTTATTTTATGTGTCAAATAACAAATAGGATAGCCAGATTTAACAATATCTATAATCTTATTTCCATTCTCTCCAACTTCTTCAACACTATAAATATCCCCTAAGCCTTTGTGAAAGAAATGTTCAAAAAGATCACTTATATCACTAAGTTCAAGCGAATATTCTTTTCTAAGTGTTAAATAAAGTTGATTGAATGTCATTCTAAATTAATTTCCTTATTTGCTTCAATAATTAAATCTCTTTCGTTAGCTTCTTTAAGAGCGTCTAATATTTCATCAAGATCACCTTCCATGACTCTATCTAGTTTTTGAATAGTAAATCCAATACGGTGATCAGTAACGCGGTTTTGTGGATAGTTATATGTTCTAATCTTTTCACTACGTTCACCAGTTCCAACTTTTAATCTTCTTTCAGAACCAATCTTTGCTTCTCTTTCTTCATCATATTTTGCCTTGATTCTTGCTCTTAACAAATTCATAGCAATTTCACGGTTTTGAATTTGGCTTCTTTCAACTTGGCAAGCAACAACAATTCCTGTTGGAATATGAGTAATACGTACTGCAGATTCTGTTTTATTAACGTTTTGACCACCTGCACCTTGGCTTCTATATGTATCAATTTGTAAGTCGGCTGGATTAATGACAACATCGACAGCTGGTGTTTCAGGCATGACAAGAACTGTGGCTGTTGATGTGTGAATTCTACCATTAGTTTCAGTCTTTGGAACACGTTGAACACGGTGTGATCCACTTTCAAATTTAAGTCTAGAGTAAACATTTTTACCCTTAATCATAAACGAAACGCTTGAATATCCACCTAATGTCGTTGGTGAATCATCAATAAGCTGTACCTTCCAATGTTGAGCATCAGCATATTTTAAATACATGCGGTATAAATCACCTGCAAACAAGTCAGCTTCTTCGCCACCGACAGCTCCTCTAATTTCAACAATAATGTTCTTAGAGTCATTTTCATCTTTTGGCAAAATAGAAACTTGCATACGATTATATAAATCTTTTTGTTCTGCAGTTATTCTGTCAAATTCTTCTTGTCCTAAAAGTTTTAATTCAGGATCAGATTCTTTGATCATCTCCTTAGCTTCTTCTAATTGTTCTTCATTTTTTTCATATTGAGCAAAAAGTGAAACTGGTTCTTCAATAACTGATAACTCTTTAGATAATTTTGCAATAAATGATGGTTCTTTATCTGCAGCTTCTTCAGCTAAAATTCTATTAACTTCAGCATATCTTGCTTTTAAAGTAATCATCTTTTCAATTAAATAATCTTTCATTTTCTTCTCCTATTTTTTGTTATTGTCTTAAATTTCTTTTCTTTCTTTTAACCTTTTGGCTCTTGAGATTGAAAATAGGATTTTCGTATAACTTTTTTTGTAATCTTATTGAGTAATAACATGCAAATATTACGTAATAAGTAAATGCACCAATCAATGTGAAGCCTTTACTTATATCAAGTCCTGGCGTTTTATAAACCATGCTATATTCATAATTGCCCTTTTCAGCTATAAAGGCATTAAATCCGCCTTGTCCTTTATAAATTTTGACATCTTCATATGGCTTATTTGATCCCACTTCTCTTCTTTTTATTGACCAGCCTTCATCGTAAGCGACATTTGTTACGACAAATTTATCTGATTCATAATTTGTTTTAAATGAGATATTTGCATCTGTATTATAAGAAACATCTTCTAAAGCATTTGCTTTTAACTTATCAATATTCGCTTGATATACATCGTTATATTGATAATATGTACTGAATTTATCAAAGACAAATCCTGAAATAATATTATCTCTAGTTGTAGCAACAATTCTTGATACAGGTCTATCAACATAGAAGCCTCTAGCATACTTCCAATCGCTAGTTTTATCATATCCATTCCACATGTGCATATCGTTTGTAATCTTATTGCCTTCAGCATCAAAGAAAGCAAAGTCAACGTTATAACCAAATTTGAAATCAACTGAAACATAACAGCCACCACGAGTTTCAGCAGCTGAACAAACGGTATTTCCATTTTTAAAATCAACAACGATTTTAGACCATATTGGAAGTTCTTTAGCGTTTGTAGAATTATATTCTAACTTTGTATCACCACGATAAATTCCATATTGATTCGGGTTAGGTTGCTTCTTTTCTTCATCAGTTAATTCATGGTTTGGATCTTCAGCAATGATATAACCATTATCATCATAGTTGGCTCTATAAATAGTGTAGTCAACATAATTTAAATCGTTTGTTCTAGCACTAAATATTTCACTTGTATCTGTTGGAACAACAGCCTTAATATCTTCCGAGGCATTGTTAATTTCATCGATATCATCTTTTTCAACAATACCATATTTCAAATATTTTGATTCGTTGAAATCAGCATATGTCGTTCTGCTAAGATATGATGAAGAAACAATATTATCATAAGCAAATCCTAAATCTATGTAGTTATCGTTAACATACAATTCATGATTTCCATTATTTAATAATCTCTTTAATTCTTCAGGGCAATCTTCTTTTTCTAATATATTTGTATATCCATAAGGAACGTTTTGAATATCAGTTCCAGATGTTTTCTTTAACAAATAATATTTAACACCCATGAAAGTTTCTAAGTTATAACGCTTTTCATGAACACCCATAGACCAGTTTCCATATGTATATGAAATTCTTGACCAATCTATGAAGTCTTGTGTTTGATAAGCATAAACACTATGGAAAGCAGCTATACCATTATAACCTTCACGTAAAGAGAGGTTTGGAGAACCACGATCTGCTGAGGAGTTATAAATTCTAAATGTTGAATTATCGTATTTATTTAATTCCTTTACGAGTCTTGTTTCTTCGTTAACATTGCTAATTCCACCTGATAAATCTTGGAATCTTGATGTTCCTTGATATCTTACAGTAACGTTTCCAATCACTACTGCTTCAAGACAAATCATATAAAGAAGAGTAGTATTAAGTTCTCTCTTCTTAAGCCCCATTCTCATGATAACATAGCAAATAAATACCCATACACATTGTAAAACTATAGCGAGTTTTTGATCGCTATTCCAAGGATTTAAAGCCCAGCTATAATCTTTTGAAGAAGTATATTTATTACTTAAAGTGATTAAAATTAAATACAAGAACGCCGTAAATAAAGCTGAAGCATCCATATACCATCTTGGCATTTGTCTATGTCTATCAAAGTGAATACAGAAGAAAACAAGCATCCACATAACAGGCATTATTTCCCAACGTCCATATTCTTTAACAAAAGCAAACATTAAATAATATGTAAATGGAGTAAATAACATAATTGTTACAGCAACAAAGCCAATTAAATGTGAGTATTTCTTTTGTTTAATAGAGTCTAAAACTGATGGTACTAACATTAAAATCATTGGTGCCATAACGTATAAAGAAGAAGCTGTATTATCATAACCTGTCGTTGAGAACAACGATTGACTAAAACAGCCAAGTGGAATAACCAAGAAAGAGTTCAATGGATATAAAGCTTTATACGGTGTACTTTCCCAAGTGAACAATACTTTGAGTTTAGCACTAAATCCCTTTGCAGCTTTAATCATATCAATAAAGCTTTGTGATGAGCTTACTCTTGGCATACTTAAAGTGTTTAAAATTGAAGGGAGCAAACAAATAGAAACAGTTAAAATAGCTATACCAAAGCAAGCAATACCCATGCCAATTATTTTAAATGTTTCTCTGGCTTTGTTTTTCTTTACTTCTTGAAGAACTCTAAATACTGCATAAAAGACAGATCCAAAGCAGAAGCATATAAAGAAATAATAGTTAATAAGACATAGTAAAATCAAAGAACTAATTAACATTGTTGGTTTCTTTTTTTGTATGACATTTTCTATGCCCCAAAATAATAGTGGGAGAACAGCTGTAATATTGATGAAGTGGAACCAAAGATAGTAGAACGTCCAACCACAAAAGGCATAACATACTGCCCCAATTTTTCTAGTTGAAATAGATATTTTGAAACATCCCAAATAATGGTAAAACAATACACCGCCAGTAACCATCTTAACGACAGTTCCAATTCCTTGTAGTTGAGGTAACCAAGATCTTGGGAAAATCAGCATGATTAAAAACCACGGATCAAATAAATAATAATAAGAGTTTCCTCCTATATTGCTAAAACCAAATATGCCTGATGAATCCCAAGTAGGAAAGACTCCAGTTCTAAAGAAAGTGTGCCAATCATCATATCCTTTAAATTGAAAAGGAATCATTTGCAAAACAAAGTCACCACCTAAAGGAATGGTAAACATATTTTGTATGTACGTGGTAGCAAAACATAAAAGTGCAACAGCTGTAATAATTCCAGCTAATTGCCAAGAATCTGATTTTTTTATGTGACTCCATGCACTTTTTATTTTATTTGAAATGTAATTGCAAAAAATTTGGAATTTGTCATTAGTTTTCAGTGCAATTTGTGTACTTAAACTCATATCAATCCTTTCTAAAAAATTATTTTATAACTTTTGTTTTTGTAATATATAATAAACCAATTGTTCCTGGCCCACAGTGAGAAGCAACAATAGAACCAGCCACAGTAATTTGAACGATTGAAGGATCAACATATTTAGTAACAATATCGTACATATATTTATCATCACCTTCTACTAATGAGTGAGTAATGAAAATATGTGATAGTTCAACATTATCATTCTTTAATTGCTCTAAGAATTCGCTTATTTGGAAATCTACACCTTTAATTTTCTTTCCGCGTGTGATTTTATGAACAATCATTTTTCCGTGTTCTACACGAATAACTGGGTGAAGGTGAAAACTTTTTCCGAAGAAATATGATAATCCAGAACAACGTCCACCTTTATACAAATATTCCATAGTATCAACAACGAATTCAGCATTTACTCTATCGACTCTATCTTTTGCTCTTTCAGCAATTTCAGTTAAAGAATAACCTGCTTTAATATCATCGTGAATACTGAAAAGTTGTAATCCAATACCAGATGATAAAGAACGTGAATCAATGACTTGAATTCGATCTTTATATTCTTCATTTTCTTCGCCTAATTGAATAGCAACCATATTTGCAGTGCTAAAGTTACTAGAAAAGTTGCTTGAAATAGGTACAAATACAATATCGTTTCCTTCATCGAGGCATTTTTTAAAATTTTCTTCAAAAACGTTAATATTAACAGCATTTGTCTTTGGTAAAGTGCCTGTCTCTTTGACTAGTTCATATATCTTTTTAGTATCAATATCAACTCCATCAACAAAATGTCTTTCACCAAAACTGACACCTAATGGAAGAACTTTGCAATCTATTGATTCATAAAGTTCTTTTGTTAAATCGGAAGTAGAATCTGTAAATAACTTTATTGGTCTCATATTTTCTCCATTCTATATATAGTTTACTATATATAGTATAAACTATCTTGCTCTTAGATAATAGAAGAAAAATTATTCAACACAAAATATTATTCAACTTTTATTTCTACATAGGCATCATTATTACTATCAACAATTACAACAAGGCTTTCTTCTTCGTCAACAAACATAATATATAATCTATTTACGTTCAATTTTATAGCCAGTGATTTTGTCAAAGAAATTAATTTGTCTTTTTCTATTTCATCTAAAAATACAATAAAACGTATATCGTTATTTGGTGAAATAATCTTTTGAACATCTTTAGCTTCATAATACTCAGAAATTCTATTTTCATGTTCTAAACCATAGTTTTTCTTTGTTCTAGGCATAGCGCCAATTAGAAGAACACTTACTACAAATATAACAATAATCAATGCTATGGATTTAATAATCTTATCTAAAATAATAATTGTTTTTTTCATACAATTATTATTACCAATATTTAAAAAATTAATAATTTAATCAAACCATAGCCAATATAAATATTAAAAATACTATAAAATCATTTTTTTCTTGACTTAAAAACCATATTTATAGTATTATACATAAGCACTAATGTGCATCGTTCGATATAACTCTGGGGCTGTAGCTCACCTGGGAGAGCGCCTCCATGGCATGGAGGAGGTAGCGAGTTCGATCCTCGTCAGCTCCACCATTTTTATATCACACGGCTGCGTAGCTCAGTTGGTAGAGCACTCGGCTCATACCCGATACGTCGAGGGTTCGAACCCCCCCGCAGCCACCATTTGTTTGATTCAGATGGATCAATAGCTCAATTGGTTAGAGTCCCCGTCTCATAAGCGGGTCGTTACAGGTTCAAGTCCTGTTTGATCCACCACTGTTTAAATATATAAGCACCACTTATGTGGTGCTTTTTTTATTAATCTATCAACGTATGGCCATAATAGTCTTTATTTAGCTTCTTTTTTATTATTAATATTCCTTCAATAAACGGCCAAATTCCACCTAAGCCCAAAGTAAACATAGAAACTAAAATTTGAATAATACCTATTCCCATATATCCTAAATAAAATCTTCCTAAACCAAACCAACCACCAAAGCATGATAATAAGGCGGCAGTTGTTCTATTTTTTGATTTTTCTTTTTTTCTCGTTTTTATATTATCTAAATTATGGCCACAATGCGGACAAATTTTTGTGTCTCTAAAAGCTAATTTTGCTCCACATTCACTACAAAATTTGTTTCCTTTGTTTTTTTCTTTATGACATTTAGGACATACGTTATCAAATTTTTCGTATTTTGTCCCACAATTTCGACAGTACATATATTTTCTCCATTTATATTATTTTAACATATTTATGGTCAAAAAAAGGAGATTGGATATCCAATCTCCTATAAGATCAAAACAATCTATTAAAGATCCTTATCATCAACGACTAAGAAATCATCGGAATTACTGAGGTCTTCATCAAAGACAAGTTCTTCTTCATGATCAAATGCTTTGTCGTCAATATGATTTTCGGAATCGTTATGTGTTGTTGTTTCAGTTTCTTCTTCCTCTTCATCTTCTGGAATGATACCAGTACCAGCTGGGATGAGTTTACCTATCATAACATTTTCCTTCATGCCTCTGAGGTAATCGACTTTGCATTTAATTGCAGCATCTGTTAATACCTTTGTGGTTTCTTGGAATGATGCAGATGATAAGAATGAAGATGTATCGAGAGCAGCCTTTGTGATACCAAGAATTCTTGGAACACCTATAGCTGGACGTTTACCAGCAAGTAATGCCTTTTCGTTAGCATCTGTAAAGTCAATAACATCAACTTTGATGCCTGGAAGCATTTCTGTATCCCCACCATCGATAACTAAGATCTTACGTAACATTTGTTTAACAACTACTTCAAGGTGTTTGTCAGAAATGGAAATACCAGCTTGTGTTTGGTAAACTTTTTGAACTTCCTTAAGGATGTAGTTTTCAACAGCTGTAATGTCTGATACTTCGAGAAGTTGTTTTGGATCAATAGCACCTTCAGTCAACTTTTGACCGTTAGCAACATGATCTCCGACTTTAACTCTAGCAGTAGCACCATAGTTTGTAAGATATGATTTTTCCTCGAGTTCAGCCTTAACATCGATCTTGGTACGTCCATTGATATTTTCAACCGATGTGACTTCACCAGAGATTTCACTAATAAGAGCTTCGCCTTTTGGAGTACGAGCTTCAAGTAATTCTTGAACTCTTGGTAAACCTTGAGTAATATCACCACCATCACCAGAAGCAACACCACCAGTGTGGAATGTTCTCATGGTTAATTGTGTACCTGGTTCACCAATTGATTGAGCTGCCATAATACCTACAGCATCACCAACCTTAACTAATTCACCAGTAGCAAGGTTACGTCCATAACAATGGACACAGACACCATTCTTTGTTTCACAAGTGAATAGTGATCTGATTTCAACACTCTTAATTCCTGCAGCAACGACCTTATCAGCCATTACTTCATCCATTAATGTGTTGCCTGGAACAATAATCTCTCCTGTACTTGGATCGACGATTGAATGGCAAGTAAATCTACCAACAAGACGATCTTTGAGAGGAACGATAACTTTATTTTCTTTTGTATCGATAACTTCTGTAACTTCAAATCCGTGATCGCAACCACAGTCTTCTTCAGTAACAATAACGCTATGTGATACATCGATAAGTCTTCTTGTTAAGTAACCTGAGTCAGCTGTCTTTAAAGCTGTATCAGCACCACCCTTACGGGCACCGTGAGTAGCAATAAAGAATTCTGAAACGTTAAGACCTTCACGATAACAAGACTTAATAGGAATTTCGATAACATCACCAGATGGCTTTCTCATAAGACCGAGCATACCAACTAATTGAACGAAGTTGTCAGCAGAACCACGAGCACCAGAATCAGACATCATGAAGATAGGATTTTCGTTTTCTTCAGCCATCTTTTTCTTAAGGTCGCCCATAACGTCTTCTTTAACTTTTGTCCAAACGTCGATAACTAACTTCTTACGTTCATCGTTAGTGACCAAGCCTTTTTCGTATAAGCCTTGAATTTGTTCAACTTTTTCTTCACCTTCTTTGATGTTACTATTCTTTGTTGGAAGGACAGCAATATCAGAAATTGAGACGGTGATACCAGCTTTTGTTGAATATTTGAAACCAAGGTCCTTGATTTCATCGAGAATACGAGATGTTTCATCAGCCTTATAACGCTTAAATAATTCATTAATAATTGAACCAATAATTCCCTTATTGATTGGACTATATAATGGCTTATTAGCTATATAAGTCTTAATATCTGTTCCTTTTGGTACAAAGAATTCCATAAGATCGCTTGAAAGGTTCTTCTTATTACTCTTTGTAACAGAGTTAAGATATGGGAAATCTTCTGGATAAATTGAGTTGAAGATTAACTTACCAACTGTTGTGATAAGATAGCATTTCTTCATTTCATCAGTAAATCCGCTCTTTTTGATTGCTGATGCTGGAATAGCAATACGATTGTGAAGGTGAATTTGATGTGTTTCGTAAGCAAGCATTGCTTCTTCGAAATTTCTAAATACTTTACCTTCACTTTGTGAATATAATTCATAGTTATCAGCTTCTTCATTATCGCCAATGCTTCTATAATATTCAGCATTACGTTTAAAGCCTTCAATATTATCTTCAAGAGTAAGATAGTAGTTACCTAAAATCATATCTTGTGATGGAATACAAATTGGTTTTCCATCTTTTGGACCTAAAATGTTGTGAGAAGCTAACATTAAATCAACTGCTTCGTTTTGAGCTTCTTGTGAAAGTGGAACGTGAACAGCCATTTGGTCACCATCGAAGTCAGCGTTGAAACCTGCACAAACGAGTGGGTGTAAACGGATAGCTCCACCTTCAACTAAAACAGGACGGAAAGCTTGAATACCTAAACGGTGAAGAGTTGGAGCACGGTTCAAAAGAACTGGGTGTTCACTGATGATTCTTTCAATAACATCAAATACTCTTTCATCATAGTGGTTAATCATGTTATCAGCTTGTTTATGTGAAGGAGCTGTTCCTTCATGAATTAAAACTGAAGCGATGAATGGTTTAAATAATTGAATAGCCATTTCTCTTGGTATACCACATTGGTACATCTTTAATGTTGGACCAACAGCGATAACAGAACGACCTGAATAGTCGACACGTTTACCAAGTAAGTTTTGTCTGAAACGACCTTGTTTACCCTTAAGAGAACTTGAGAGTGACTTAAGAGCACGACCACCAGCACCGTTAACTGGTTTATTACGACGACCGTTATCAATTAAAGCATCAACTGCTTCTTGTAACATACGTTTTTCGTTAATAAGAATAACGGATGGTGATTTGATTTCGATTAATTTCTTAAGACGAGCGTTTCTTGTAATAACTCTACGATATAATTCGTTTAAATCACTTGTAGCATAACGGCCACCATCAAGTTGAAGTAATGGACGTAAATCAGGTGGTATAACAGGAATAACATCGAGAATCATCCAAGATGGATCATTATTTGAATTTCTGAAAGCTTCAACAACTTCAAGTCTCTTGATAAGTTTGGCTCTCTTTTGATTCTTTTGTCCAACAGTTGTTTTAAGTTCATCTTGAATTGCTTTAGATTCAGCTTCAAGATCAACTTCTTTTAACAATCTTTGAACAGCTTCAGCACCCATGCCAAATTCAGCACCTGTGTACTTTGAAATAAAAGCTGAAGATGTAATGAAATCAAATGGTTCTGATGGTTTTTCTAAATGAGAAATAATGTCTTGGGCTCTAGTATAGTCTGGTGAGCCTTCGTCAATAATATTTGAATCAACGATGTCTTTAATGACAGCGATAAATTCTTGACGAGCTGTTCTTTCATCGAGAACTTCACGATATTTTAAAATCTTAGAGATACCTGGATTTAAAACAATGTGAGAGACGAAATAAACAACTTCATCTAATTGCTTTGGTGGAACATCAAGGAGTAATCCCATACGAGATGGAATGCCCTTGAGATACCAAATGTGAGCACATGGAGAAGCAAGCTCAATGTGACCCATACGTTCACGACGGACAGCTTTAGAAGTAATTTCAACACCGCATTTTTCACAAATTTGGCCTTGATCTTTTATCTTCTTGTACTTACCGCAGTGACATTCATAATCCTTGCTAGGACCAAAGATACGTTCACAGAACAAACCATCTGGTTCTGGCTTTTGGGATCTATAGTTAATAGTTTCTGATTTTTTAACTTCACCGTGAGACCATGCACGGATCTTTTCTGGTGAGGCTAAACCGACTTGAATAGCCTTAAGTTTATTAAGTTCGAACATTTATCGGTTTCCTCCTTATTCCATATCATCGTCATTGACATCGTCAACGGCTACTGATTCTGGTTTTTCAAAATCGAATGCATCATCAGCAGCATCATCTTCATCATCAGCATATTCTTCTTCAAGACGTCTATCGTCTTCTTTAGCGTCATCTGCTGAATATTCAGTAATGTTGTGGTGAATTCTACGTTCTTCACGAACTGTTTCTGCAGAAATAGATTGCATATCAATTTCATGCATATCGCTGTCTAATAACTTAACATCGATAGCAAGAGCTTGAAGTTCCTTGATTAAAACGCGGAATGATTCTGGCATATTTGGCTTTGGTATTGGCTTGTTCTTTAAGATAGCTTCATAGCACTTATTACGTCCAACCATATCGTCTGATTTGATTGTTAAGACTTCTTGTAAGGTATGAGCAGCACCATAAGCTTCAAGTGCCCAAACTTCCATTTCACCAAATCTTTGACCACCGTTTTGTGCTTTACCACCAAGAGGTTGTTGTGTAACTAAGCTGTATGGTCCAATTGATCTAGCATGTAATTTATCATCAACCATGTGGACGAGTTTAATCATATACATGACACCGACAGAAATACGAGAGTCGAAACGTTCACCTGTACGTCCATCGTAGAGAATTGTTTTTCCATCATCTGACATCTTAGCTTCTTTCATAAGAGCAAAGAGTTCATCATTGCTGATACCATCAAATACTGGAGTTGCAATCTTGAGGCCTAATTTTTTACAAGCCATACCAAGGTGAACTTCGAGAACTTGACCGATGTTCATACGGCTAGGAACACCTAATGGGTTAAGCATAATATCGATTGGTGTGCCATCTGGTAAATATGGCATATCTTCTTGTGGAAGGATCTTTGAAATAACACCTTTGTTACCATGACGTCCTGACATCTTATCACCTTCAGAAATCTTTCTCTTTTGGACGATATAGACTTTAACAGATTCATTAACATTTGGTGGTAATTCATCGCCGTTCTTTCTTGAAAATACTTTGACATCAAGAACGATACCAGCACCACCGTGTGGGACACGGAGAGAAGAATCTTTTCCTTCTTTTGTCTTTTCATTAAAGATAGACATAAGAAGTTTTTCTTCTGGTGTAGGTTCTGTAACGCCTTTTGGTGTAACTTTACCTACGAGAATATCGCCTTCTTTAACTTCAGCACCTGGTACGATAATACCACGTGAGTCGAGATAAAGTTTAGCTTCTTCAGAAATGTTTGGAACATCTCTTGTGTACTCTTCGTCGCCAAGTTTTGTTGAACGACGATCGAGTGAATATTCTTCAATATGAATAGTTGTATAAACGTCTTCCTTAACTAATCTTTCTGACATGATGATAGCATCTTCGTAGTTATAACCATTCCATGTCATGAATGCGATAGTAACGTTTTGTCCTAAGGCTAAGTCACCGTGATCCATAGCTGGACCATCAGCAATTATTTCATCGGTATGAATAACTTGACCTTTCTTAACGATTGGTGTTTGGTTAATACATGTTCCTTGGTTGGCCTTAGCAAATTTCTTAAGGAAGTAAATGTGATGTTCACCATCAGATTCTGTTACTTCAATACGTTTAGAATCGACATATGTTACAACGCCGTCTTTACGTGCGATGATAGCAGAACCAGAGTCGTGAGCAATCTTATGTTCAAGACCTGTTCCAACAAATGGAGCGTGTGGTCTTAAAAGTGGTAAAGCTTGACGTTGCATGTTAGCACCCATAAGAGCACGGTGAGAGTCATCGTTTTCAAGGAATGGAATACATGCAGCAGCAATTGATACAATTTGTTTTGGAGAGACGTCGATGTAGTCTACATCGTTGCGATCAACCATGATTGTATCGCCGTTGTTACGAGCAACAACTCTTTCATCTAATAAAGAACCATCTTCACCGATACGGCAGTTTGCTTGAGCGATGATGTGATTTCTTTCTTGATCAGCTGAAAGATAATCTGTTTCTTCTAAGACAACACCATTACGAACTTTACGATATGGAGTTTCTAAGAAGCCATATTTGTTAACCTTTGCATAACATGAAAGGTTGTTGATAAGACCGATGTTTTGACCTTCAGGTGTTTCAATTGGACAAATACGTCCATAGTGTGAGAAGTGAACATCACGGACTTCTGAAGAAGCACGATCACGTGATAAACCACCAGGACCTAAAGCTGATAAACGGCGCTTATTTGTCAACTCTGCTAATGGGTTTGTTTGGTCCATGAATTGAGAGAGTTGTGATGTATTAAAGAATTCTTTAACTAAAGCGGTTAAAGGCTTAATGTTAATTAATGAAGTTGGTGTAATATTTGAAATTTCATTAATAGACATCTTGTCTCTGATTGTTCTATCCATTCTTGTCAAACCTTGACGGAATTGATTTTGGATAAGTTCACCGACACATTTAACACGTCTGTTGCCTAAATGGTCGATATCATCTGTATAGCCAATGCCTTCCATAATGTTAATGAAATATGAGAAGCAAGCTATAATATCACTTGCAGTAACATAAGCTTCTGTCAATGTAAGATCAGTACCGATAACAGCAGCAACTTTATCCTTCTTTTCATCCGTATAAACGTGGACAATATTGAACTTGTTGTGTGTATCAAGCTTTGTATTGACTGCAAATTCACTTACGTGTGCACCATCTTCAAAGAAGTGTTCGTTTTGTAATTGTTTAACATCTTCTTTTGTGAGGAATGTGCCTTTTTCAAATCTAATTTCTCCTTCAGCAGAAATTAAATCTTCAGCTAAATAGTGATCAGATAATCTGTTGTAAATTCCAAGTTTTCTATTTAACTTGAAACGACCAGCTCTTCCTAAATCATAGTGTTTATGATCGAAGAAACGTTGTTGAATTGTACTAGCTGCGTTATTAGCAGAAGCTGGTTCACCTGGACGTAATTTAGCATAAATTTCTAAAACAGCTTGAGCCATTTTAGCATTGTCATCGAGGTCTACTAATTCTGGAGACTTCTCGATTGTATTTTTGAGCATTTCGCTATTGCCAAAGAGCTCATATATATCGATATCGTGAACTAAACCTAATGCTCTGATTAATACGACAGATGAAACTTTTCTTTGTTTATCTATACGAACAGAGAGAAGATCTTTAGTATCACTTTCGAATTCTAACCAAGTACCACGAGCTGGGATAATATCAGCGCCATAAATATATTTTCCTGATTTATCCATAGTTCTGGAAATATAGGCACCTGGAGATCTAACGATTTGAGAAACAATAACTCTTTCAGAACCATTGATAATGAAAGTACCACTTTCAGTCATCATTGGATAGTCACCCATAAAGACAGGTGCTTCTAAAACTGTATTGTTTGTGTAATTAGTTAAACGCAATGTAACGTGCAATGGAGCACAATATGTCTTGTTTGAACTCTTGCATTCAAAATAGTCATGCTTTGGTTGACCAAAGGATGCAGAGACATAAGAAAGCTCTAAAGATTTGTCAAAATTGTAAATAGGGAAGAAATCTCTAAAAACCTCATCAACTCCTGTAGTGCAGAACCACTTAAAAGAGTCAGTTTGAATTTCACAAAGATATGGAAGTGGTAAACTACCACTAATTTTTGAGAAATTTACACGGTTATTAGGAAGGTATTTCCAATTCTTTCTATCAAGTATTTCACTCATGTGTTTTACCTCATTTATATTCTCGCTAATGAGTTTTGTTGTTTTAATACAATATTACTTCGGCCTTAGCATTAGCGGGCTAAGGCCAAAATAATAAGCTTTTTTCAACTAAAATAAAGTAGTCTTATAAAGCGTGAAAACCCGCTTGAAAACAAGTGGGTTTATAAAATCTGATCTTGAAAGAAGAAAATTTACTTAATTTCAACTTCAGCGCCAGCGTCAACAAGAGTTTTCTTGTATTGTTCAGCTTCGCTTGGGCTGATCTTTTCTTTGACGACGCTTGGAGCGGCATCAACGAGTTTCTTAGCATCCATAAGGCCTAAACCTGTGATGGATTGGATTGCCTTAATGACAGCAACTTTAGCTGTTCCGAAGGACTTTAATGTGAGTGTAACTTCACTTGGGCCTTCTGCAGCAGCTTCATCAGAAGCAGCTGGAGCAGCAGCTGTAGCGACAGCGGCTGTGACACCGAATTCTTCTTCGATAGCCTTAACGAGGTCGAAGACTTCAACAATTGACATCTCTTTTAAAGAGTCGATGATCTCTTGATTTGTTAACTTAGCCATTTTATATATCCTCCTATTATTAATTGATTATTGTCTGGCTTCTGCAACAGCCTTAACTGTAGCAGCGAATCTTTGTACTGGAGCTTCGAGAACTGAAAGAAGCATAGCAATAACATCTTCTTTTGAACCGAGTGCACCAAGGGTTTGGATCTTAGCTGTATCGCAGAATGTTCCGTCGATAATTGCGCCTTTAATAACTAATGCTTTGTTCTTCTTAGCAAATTTGTTAAGAATTGGTAAAGCGGCGGTTGGATCGGCGGCTGTGATAAGAGCGTTTGGTCCTTTGAGTAAGGAATCAAGAGCGTTGAAACCATCTGCATCAATAGCTCTCTTCATGAGAGTATTTTTGTGAACTTGCATAGTAGCACCGACACTCTTTAAGCCTTTACGCAATACGTTGAGTTCAGAAACTTTAAGTCCTTGATAAGAAACGACAACTGCGCACTTACTTCCGACTAATGTTTGATTAACTTCATCAACAACTGCTTTCTTAGCTTCTAAGATTTTTTCGTTCATTTTCACACCTCCTTTTAGAAATGAATATGGCAACAATATATCCACACTCTCTCATTGAGAGAGATAAAATATGTGATTTTCGTACTCACACCTCGGCAACATGATTAAGGGATCTTCCCCGTTGTGGTCTATGGTATATTGAAAGCACCTAACTTAGAAATGCATCTAGTTAATTTTTATTAACTTAGAGTGCGATTTTAACGCTTGGACCCATAACTGAATGGATGACAGCGTTTTTAATGTAAACACCCTTAACGGATGCTGGACGAATTCTGAGAACTGTGTCAATGACAGCCTTGAGGTTGTCAACGATAACATCATCAGCAAAGGAAGCTTTTGCGACAGAGAGGTGCATATTTCCTTCCTTATCAGCACGGTATTCAATTTTACCAGCTTTAATTTCTTTAATAGCTGATGCAATATCTGGTGAGACAGTACCAGCCTTTGGGTTTGGCATTAAGCCTTTTGGACCAAGAATACGACCCATACGGCCAAGTTCGCCCATCATGTCTGGGGTAGCAACGATGACATCAAAGTCAAACCAGTTTTCGGATTGAATCTTTTGAAGCATTTCTTTTCCACCGACATAATCAGCACCAGCTGCGGTTGCTTCTTCAGTCTTGTTTGTAATAGCAAGGATTTTCTTTGTTTTACCATTGCTATGTGGAAGAACGATTGTTCCTCTTAATTGTTGGTCAGCTTGTTTGGTATCGATATTGAGATTGAAGGAAATATCGATTGTTCCATCAAACTTTGTTGTAGCTGTCTTTTTGACTAAAGCTACGGCTTCAGTAAGGCTATATGCCTTGCCCTTTTCAATAAGAGCTAATGAAGCTGCATACTTTTTACTTTGTTTCATTTATCCGATCTCCTATTATTCGTCAATGACGATTCCCATAGATTTAGCGGTTCCTCTAACACAGTTGAGAGCTGCTTCTAAAGAATCAACATTGAGGTCTGGCATTTTGTACTCAGCGATTTTCTTTGCTTCGTCGAGACTAATGTGACCAGCTACTGGATCCTTAACGTTTCCAATACCTTTTTCACAACCAGCAGCCTTCTTAAGTAAGAATGTAACTGGTGATGTTTTGAGGACGAGATCGAATGTCTTGTCTTCGTAAATTGTTAAAAAGCAAGGGACTAATTCACCTTTGCGATCTGCGGTCTTTGCATTGAATTCCATACAGAATTTAGCGCCAATTCCATAAGGTCCAAGTTTTTGACCAAGTTTTGCTGGGCTAGCTTCGCCGCCCATGGCCATGATTTTCATGGTTCTTGTGATTTTCTTAGCCACGTGACACCTCCTATAATTTTGTCCGTGCGTGGTACATGAGTAATCAACTCTTCCACGTCTTTTTTCTTAAACACACCCAAAAAAGGGCATAATGTGCCTAAGCTAATAAATTTTATAATATTTTGAATATAAAATCAATACTATTTTCGTTTTTATGCAAAATAAAAACCTGCATTAAGCAGGCAATTATTTTATATCTTTTCAATTTCTGAGAACTTAACTGTAATTGGAGTAGTTCTACCGAAGAATATAATTGAAATTGTAACTTCAGAGTTTTCTGTATCGACAATATCAATTTTACCTTCAGATCCTTCAAATGTTCCAGAGAGAACTCTAACAACATCTCCAACTTCGTAATCTGAATACATATCAGCATCTTCGATATTCATTCTCTTGAGAACTGGTTCTATTTCTTCTCTTGGAATTGGGAATGGTTTTGTACCACCACCAGAAGATCCAACGAAACCTGTAACACCTGGAGTATTACGAACCATAAACCAAGCATCATCTGTCATAATCATTTCAATAAAGACATAGCCTGGATACAAGTTCTTTGTTTTTACTCTATTTGTTGGCTTACCATCTTTGTTTAAAACTGGTTCTGTATATTCTGCAACAACAATACGGAAGACGTAATCTTGAAGCATCATAGAATCACGTCTTTTTTCGAGATAATCAGCTACATTTCTTTCGTGTCCACTATAAGTGTTAACGACATACCATTGCTTATCGCCTAAATTTTCCATAATTAAAACCCTCTCTTAAAGAAATTAACAATTAATGCTGCTGCAGAAGATGTTGAATCTGAAGATCCACCACCAATATTTTCAAAGCCCTTTATGACATAAAGAGTTACAAAATCTAACAACAAAATAACTAAAGCAGATAAAATTGTTACACTCATAACAACAGCAACAGAGCTCCAGAAGTCTTTCTTCTTTGGCCAACGAACACGGTGTGCTTCTTCAGCAACACCTCTAAAATAACTTTTAATTTTTCTCATAGTAACCTCACTTGGTCTCTTTGTGAATAGTATGCTTATTGCAACGTGGGCAATATTTTTTCACTTCTACTCTTTCGGATTTGTCTTCCTTTTTCTTTGTAACGGTATAGTTTCTGGAGAGACATTCTGTGCATACCAATATAACTTTTTCTCTCATGTTCAATCACCGCCTTTTGTAAATATAATCTATTTTAGAAATAGTTTCAATAGAATAAGTCTTTATGAAAGAAAATAAAGCAAAAATATTCATTGAAATAATTTCTTTTTAAAAAAAAGTTCTAGGGATTAGCCCTAGAACCGTTTTTTTTGAAGATGGTGAACCATAAAGGACTCGAACCTTTGGCCCGCTGATTAAGAGTCAGCTGCTCTACCAACTGAGCTAATGGTCCATCAGCATTGCAAATCTTTTGATTTTGCTTATTAAGAATACTCTATATAAAAAAGATTTGCAAGTACTAATTTAAAAAAAACAAAAAATTCTAGCACTTATGCTCTTTTTCGTAATCAGTAATCATCTTTACTCTAAGAGCGTGTCTTTCTCCTAAAAATGATGAGGTTAAGAAAGTATCAACTCTTTCTTTAGCTTCTTCAAAAGTAGTGAACTTTGCACCTAATGCCATCATATTTGCGTTGTTATGTTGAACCATTAAAGCTGCAACTTCCTTGTTATAAGCTAAGCCACATCTTATACCTTCAACTTTGTTTGCTGCGATCATAATTCCTTCGCCTGTAGTGCAAACTAGTATTCCGCGTTCTGATTCACCGCTTTTAACAGAGTTAGCTGCTTTAAAAGCGTAAACTGGATAGTGGCATGAATCTAGCGAATTTGTACCAAAATCTAATACTTCATGACCTAACGATAAGAGGTATTCTTTAATTTGTTCTTTTAATTTAAAACCACCGTGGTCACATCCCATTGCAATAATCATCTTTATAATTTCTCCTTATAAACATTTTTTATAGTATCAAAACTAATATCACCTTGTCTAATAAGTTTGCATTCGCCATCTACTAAACTAACAATTGTCGAAGGAAGGGCACCATTTACTTTTCCATCAACCGCGCCATAAATTTCACTATCAAAAGCTCCTATTACCTCATCGATATTTTTGCAAGGAGGTTCTCCACTTTTGTTAGCACTTGGAACTAAAAGTGGAACACCAACATCTTTTATCAAATCTTGCAATTTCTTAAAATCAGGAACTCTTATGCCTATTGTAGGACTACTTAATGTAACCCACGGATATAGATTTTCTTTAGGCTTTAATAAAAGCGTAATTGGACCAGGCATAAATTTATTTATAACTGCTTTTATATGTTCATCAACAAAAGCGTATTTTTCAACATCATTTGCTGATGCACACATGAGTGTAAAAGGCTTTTCTGGTGGCCTTCGTTTGACATTAACTAATTTTTCAAAAGCTTTTTCATCATCGTATCTGACACCTAAGCCAAATACTGTTTCTGTTGGAAAAGATAACACTTCTCCACCTTTTAAAGCGTCTATAGTTTCTCTATCAGTAAATTTAAGCAATTTCATATTAATTCACCAATTAGATTATACACCATAAATTAGTTATTAAATAAATCGAATATGTAAAATTTTTCTCTTATCGGTTCTTCATCGCATTCTGATACTCTCAAATCACCAGAAATTTTCTTACCATAACCTTTTCCAATTGTTTGTATAATTACCCCATTAACGTATTTTGTAACAGCATCTTTATAGTCAAACGTTTCTATATAGCTATTTAAATATTCATTTTTAAAACTGGAATCAGTAGTTAACAAAACTTTTTCATATGTCTCTATTAAATGTTCTTTATAAGAATACAAATCATATAAATCTTTAGTGCTATTAGTAGCGGCCCTTATTTCATATTTGTACAAAAATTTAGTTGATTTATTATCTTTAAAACTAACAGATAAGGTAGTCAAAAGTAATAAAAGTGGAATTAATTTTTTCATTTCTTTAACCTCAATTAAAGAATGAATCAAAAAACTAAAAATTATTCTTTTACACTTACAGTTTTTTGTAAAAATATAACATATGGATTTAAAAGTGTTTTAGTTGTACAATTAAGCTAGGTGACAAATATGAATATATTGTTGTTTTTAACCCCTAAAAGTAAAGTTGAATATGTCTATGACTATTTCTCTATACGACAAGTTCTTGAAAAAATGAGCTATCACAAATACTCAGCTATACCGATGCTCAATAAAGAAGGAAAGTATGTAGGAACTATAACTGAAGGCGATTTGCTTTGGTACATCAAAGATCAAAGTGATTACAACATAAAAAAAGCTGAATTAGATCCGATAAAAAATGTCAAAAGAAAAATGTCAATCGATCCGATCAAATCAACTGAAAATATAGAAAATGTCTTAAAAGTAGCTATTAATCAAAATTTTATTCCAGTCGAAGATGACAACGGAACATTTATTGGAATTATAAAAAGAAAAGATGTTATTCAATACTGCTCGGAACAATTGTTTAAAAAGTAGTAATTTCAAAAGTTATTTTCATCAATCCTTGACATATCAACGCGAATATTAGATAATAGACAAGCAGTTTATATCTTTTTAACAATTCACCTGTGGAGTAATACTCAAGTTGGTGAAGAGGCGTCCCTGCTAAGGATGTAGGTCGGGAAACCGGCGCGAGAGTTCAAGTCTCTCTTACTCCGCCATTACTGCAAATTTGCCCTGAAAAGGGCTTTTTTATTGCTTTTTAACGCTTCTAAGGCTTCAAAACATTTGTTAAATAATTTACTTTAAAATTTGTTTTTTGCCTTCTGAAGCGCTTATTTTATATCTATAATAAAAATCCCATAGGTATTGCGCCTATGAGATTATTTAACTTCTTCTTTTTTTGCCTTTTTGCTTGTAGATGAGCTTTTAATTGACTCACGTTGAGCTGTATCAAATTTCTTTTGTTCTTCTTTTATGTCAAATACTGTGATCTTCATTGGAGCTAGTTCTTCAACCTTAACTTCATTTGATTTTAATTCAGAACTTTGTTTATCTTCTAAAGTAAGTGATCTACCAAAAATAGTCTTTGTAGCTTTGCCAAAAGAAATCTTTAGCATTCCTTTTCTAATGAATATAAATAGCAATATAGCCGCAATTAAAGCTATGCAAATAATCGTACCAAAAACCGAGACAATGGCAATACTAGTAGTTTCTTTTAATCCAAAAATTCTAAATAGCATTTTAGTGCCCCCAATCGAACAAATATATAATACAACATTTATCAAAAATTATTAACCAAATTGATAAATTTTTCAAAAATAAAACACCCAATTAAGGGTGTTTTATCTATGTAGATGGAAAATACTAAGCAGCGGCTTTTTGAACGTTTGTGATAACGCCGTTAAGTTCGACTATTCCATTGTAGTCACAACGGCAACCGACAATTGTAACTGTATCACCGACAGCAATACCTTTTGTTAAATCGTTACTGCTATAATCTTTTGGGTTTGTAAATGTCCAGCTTGGAGCTTTGTATACTAATGTTGAAGCTGTAACTGTACATCCATAAACGTAGAGAGGATCTTTTGTGGAGCCTTCTGTTTGGATATAGATATTACCATATGTAGTATTCTTAACTTCAGTAACTTTACCTGTAACTTGATAGATATAGTTCTTGTTAAATTTGGTGTCATAAACTTGGTCTGTTGTTTGAACTTCATTTACGACATAGCTGCCATTATTAGCAAGTAAGACTGCTGTGACAGATTCACTACTTCTGATCATAGCTACTGTAAGTTTATCGCCAGCCTTAATATTCTTTGTATAATCGTTTGTGCCATAGTCGTTTGTATCAGTAATTGCGAAAGCTTGAGATTCTTTAGACCATGATAATTTTGAGGAAGAAGCTGTAAGTCCATTAATGGTGGCAGATGATGAACCAGCTTTAACTGTCATCTTACCGACTGTTGTGTCTTCAACTTTGTCAACTTCAGCTGTGACAATATAAACGTATTCGTTATCTTTTTGTGCATAATCAAGAGCATAACCAAAGCTTGATGGAACGATGAATTCTGGAGCTGTTTCTCTTGGGAGAAGTGTAATTTCAACACTATCTGTGCCAGAAGCTGTTGTAACTGTAATTGTTGCAGTACCAGCAGAAACTGGTGAGAGATATGTACCAATTAATTTGATAACATTTTCATCTGATGATGTAATAAGAATTTGGCCTTTGTTAACAAGATTACTAACATTAACAGCAGAATCTGTTTCTAAAGTGATTTGACGGTTAGCTTCACCAAGGTGCCATTCTACCTTAAGTGCTTCTTTGTTTGAAATTGTAGCTTTAATTTTGGAAAGTTCGACTTTGTTTCCATTGCAGCCACATGATGCTAATGTTGTAACTGTACCTGCTGCTAAGAGACCGACAATTGTGAGTGTCAATAATGTTTTTTTCATATTTTCCTCCTATTGTTCACAATTAAACTACTGGATAAAAGTTTCGTTTTGAATATCTTTAAGGATTTGCTTGTATGTTTTTTGCTTAAATATACCCATGAGAGCTAAAGTAGTTCCTAAAATAATTAAAACAACAGCAATAACAAGTAAAACTATAAAGACATAGAATTCAACACATTTTGTTGAAAGTTGGAAATTATTATTTGCTTTATAAGATAATCTCCAGAAAATTAATGATATAATTAGGACTATAACACCAATGCAAAAATTACCCATGCCACGAGAAAAAGAGTTGTGTCCTCTTTGAATTTCAGCGTGAGCTGCTCTTGCTAAGGATTTTTCTTCTTCTTTGCTAATATGATTATGGATAATCTCACCACATCTTGGACATTCATATTGAATTTCGGTTTTGTTTGTTAAGCTTTTATTAGCGATATTATAAGATGACTTTTTTTCTTCTATCTTATTTTCGTTAATTTTTTTACCACAATGTGTACAATACATTGGTTCACACTCCTATTCTGTTACACAGACCAATTCGCTTGAATTGCTTGGATTGATTTGCCATGAAATCTTTCCAGAATTTGAGCCTTTATGGAATGTATAAACGCCTGTAACTTTAAATTTTTTACCTACAAAGTTTTCTTCTTCAGTCCAATAACTATCATCTGTACCTGTGTACATAAATGAAATGTAGATTGAGAAATCAGCATCTTTTAAATAAAGAGTAATTTCACTGTTAGAAGCTTTGTAAATAGATCTAACTTCGACAGTATCGGTAATTTGAACACTGCAGAAGAGTGAGTCATAATTTGCTTCTTTCAAATCTTTAGCAGCATATTGGAATGTATAAAGTTTATGTTCTTCAACATTGTCTTCTGCTGAAATGATAACTTTTGTATCGTTTTCATTTTTTCCTAAAATATTGAAAGAGTAGACATCTGTAACTTGGAATCCAAAGTTTTCACTATCTTGAGCTAAACCACAAAGTTCAATATAAGTGTTTTTCTTAGTGAATTTTGATGGTACAGCTGACATACCACAGAAAATATTGATACCAGCATATTCGCCTTCATCATATTTTGCACCTTGATCCTTTGTATAGTAGTTTTGGAGATAAAGGATGTGGTTTGCATAACCTGCAACAGTTCCTTGAATTCTAATTTTAACGTTGTTGTATGGGTTTTCGTAACTTGAATCAGCTAATGATTTTTCAACTTCACGTTTGATATCTAATAAGGAGACATCGCTATAATCGCCATAGTTGAATAATGGATCATCTTCGCCACTAAACATTACGAGTTTAAGTTTTTCAGCTTGCGCTTCTGCTTTATCAAAGATTTCTGCATATTGAGGCATAGCTTCAACATTTTTAACATAGCTATATCCTTCTTGAACAAGCCATAAGTTAAGTAAACGTAAGTCTTCGACATCAGCATTTTTTTTGTCTAAACAGACCCAAATAAGAGTGACGTATCTTTCACCTGTTGAGTCTGGATTTGGTTTACCATAATAGTCTTGAGCAGATGAAACAACGATTGTTCCATTTTCTGAAGCTTTTTTTAATTTTTCTTTAGTAAAGTTAGAAGCAGCTTTACCATATGGTTCGACCTTACCTGTACTTTCTGGAGTATCAATTCCAAAGAATCTAGATTTGATAGTGTCCATATTAGATGAACCAGCTAGTGGGCTGAAGTGAGCAGTATCACCATCGATACATGTCTTTAAAGTAACTTCAGCAACACCATCTTTATAGAAATCTTTTCCCTTGTAATCAAGATTTAATCTAACAGATTGAACATCGATATATTCGATTTTCTTTGTACCACAGCTTGCTAAACCTGAAACTGCGACGACAGAAAGGACGATAGTTAATATACGAGAAATAAATTTGTGTTTCATAAAATTCCTCACATTACATTGCTAATCTGGTTTGGTTGACTGCATCGCTAAATGCTGCGTCAATTGTCTTATTTCCCAAGAAGACTTGAGTTAAGATACCACCAGCTTCGTTACGTGCTGTAGCGCTGCCCTTAAAGACTGGATTAGTAATATAGTGTCCATCAATTTGGTTAATAACGACACTTGCACATCTACTAAGTTCAATTCCACTATCTAAGAATGTATTATAATCTTCAGTTTTATAGCAACTTTCTCTTACAGGAATGTAACCTTCACTATTAATACAAATAGAGACATTAACATTTGGTGTTAATAAATACTTTAAGAATCTCCAGCCATATTTAACAGCTTCGTCATTCTTTTCGTCTGAAAGTTTACTATTTCTTAAAAGTGTAACAGTTGGTCCTTGAGTAATATATTTAGCTTTTTCATTACTTATTGCTGGGACTTTTGCAATTCCAACTTCAAATGAATCGCCTGTTGGGAAGTTATATCCTGCACCACCTGAACTACCGACTGTGAAGATACATTCACCTTTAGTAAAAGCATCACTACCATAAGTGCCTTCAACACCCTTAGTAGTAAATAAACCTTCATCGTAATTAGCTTTTAAGCCTCTTACGACTTCTTTAGCTTCAGCTGAATCAAAAGCTAAAACAGGATTGCCACTTTCGTCTGTGGACAAGAAATTATAACCAGATTGAGATAATTGAGTGATAAAGAAGTTAGAGTCACTATCATAACGGAATGGTTCTTCTAATGTTGGTGAAATATCTGATTTGTGTTCAACAGCGACTTTGCAAATATCCATAAATTGACTCCATGTCATTGTGCTCATGAACTCATCAATTTGATCACCTAAAATTGAAGGATTATAGTAACTAAATACTTTTTGAACTAAAGTCTTGTTATAGAACATAATTTCTGTAGATTTCATTAATGGCAAAGAATATGTTCCGGAATTTTTATATTGTTGTCCTTCAGCTAAGAAGTCAGCGACAATATCATCCTTACCAGCTGTATCTCCCATTTTTTCTTCAGTTCCAAATCCGTATTCAGGATCATTCATATAATTGTCAAGATTGACTACAAATTGACCAGGAGTTTTTTCAGCTTGCATGTATTCTGCAACGTGATCAGGATAAGCGATAGCCATTGTTGGAGTTGTACCAACAGAGAAACCATCACGAACCTTTCTTAAAATATCATCATATCCACCTTGATATTTTAAAGTAACTTTAACCTTTTTACCTTCGGTTTGTTGAATATAATCTTCAAATTCTGAAATGTGGGATTCTAATTCAGTGATGATTGTTTTGCCAAATGTGTGCCAGAAGATAACTTCGACACCATCACTTTTATTATTCCCACAACCAGTAAGTCCACCTAAGAGTGAAATAATACTCATTAGATAGACTGCTTTATTTTTAATTTTCATATTTTCCTCCTAGATGGAAAACTATAATTTATAAAGTAGTATAAATTCTAATTACTACATTTGTAATCTAGTTTGGTTGACTGCGTCACTAAACCAAGTATCAATATTTTCAATACCTTCTGTTGGTGTTAAAACTTTTGTCATTAAACCACCGACAGCTGATCTTGCAGCAGAAGAGCCTTTGAATGCTGGGGATGTGTATGTTTCATTAATAATATTTGAAACATATGTACTAGCCTTAGCCATTAAACGAGCAAGTGTCTTTTTTTCTGTGTTCTTAACATCACTTGCAGCTTTGTAGTCTTCGTTTGTATAGTTAGAGCTTCTAATACCCATATAACCAGAGTTGATAGCCCAGTCTAATGAGTTTTCAGCATCTGTCATAGTCTTCCATAATAACCAAGAGCCTCTAATTCTTGCTTCATCGTTGTGATCGAGAACTGTTAAGGATGGACCTTGGAGAATAACTTTTGGATCACGGCCTTCAGCGTGTGGAATTCTTGCAACACCAACGTTCATTGGGTTTGAATCGCTGAATTGATATTTAACACCACCGGATGAACCAACTGAGAACAATGTGTTGTTAGCTGTGAAGTATTCGTTTGTATATGTGTTACCAGCGCTACCTTTAGAAATGATGTATCCTTTGTCAGCAGCAGTTCTGAATGTCTTCATAAGGTTCTTCATTTCTGCGTTATCGAAATCAATACTACCTTTACCTGTTGATGTATCGACAGAAGTATATTTATATCCATATTGTTCAGCTAATGTGATGAATAAGTTATCATCGGAGTCATAAGCGAAAACAGCATGATATTTTTGGTCTGATAATAAAATCTTTTTACCTTCTGGTAATGAGTCGTTGTATTTGATAAGAGCTGGGCAAAGTTTATTGAATAATTCTTCCCATGTAAGATTGTCAAAATAATTTGCATCAAGTGCTTTTCCACCATTGATTGTTGCATCATATGCGGAAAGATCTAATGAAAGTAAAACATCTTCGTTATAGAACATAAGTTCTGTTGATTTACAATATGGAAGTGAATATGTTCCTTCGAAAGCATATCCCTTACCTTCATCCATAAATGAAGCAATGTAGTCGTTTTTATCTTTTTCTGTAAGACCAATTTCTGGATCGTTGATGTAATCGTCAAGATTTACAGCTTTGCCATAATCCAAATAGTCTGCGACATGATCTGGATAGCATTGGACGATATCTGGATAGTTGTTACCACTAAAGCCTTTAACAACAGCATCCTTTAACTCGTTGTAGCCCATACCTGTTTGAATAACGTTGTTGACCTTGTATTCTGGATACTTATCTTCGAAAGCTTTAATATAGTTTCCGAGTTGGCCTTGGTTGTTCTTACCTGTAATAGACCAAAGTGTAATAGTAGTTTTCTTTGAACCACCATTGTTTCCACCGCAAGCAGCTAATGTAACTGTACTCAAGACGAGTGGTAATAAGAGTAATAGAGATTTTTTCATGATTTTCCTCCTTGAACAAGTTTCTCTACATAGATATATATATTTAAACAGCAAGATTTGCCTGTTTAAATTAGCCTTTAATGCCGGCTCTGCCGACACCCTTCATAATGTATTTACGGAAAAATACAAAGAGAAGGAATAATGGGACTGTTACTAAAACTGTAGCAGCCATTTGATAGCCGTATTCAACACGGCCACTTTCTAAATCAGTGAAGCTAGAACCACGTAAACCGTTAGAAACCAAACGATAAGATGGATCGTTTGTAACTAAGTTTGGCCATACATATGAGTTCCATGTTCCCATGAATTTAAGAATAGTAATAGAAATAAGTGTTGGTGCAGCAAGTGGAACCATAACCTTCCAGAGATATGTCCAGTCGCTCTTACCATCGACTTTAGCAGCTAAATATAATTCGTTTGGAATTTGTTTAAAGTTTTGTCTTAATAAGTAAATGTGGAAAACACTTACCAAGAAAGGAACAATCATAGCTAAATAAGCTTGAGTAATTGTTTGATTGTTTCCAATCCAACCGAATGAAGCAACAGTAATGTAGTTAGAAATAACCATCATTTCGCCCGGAATCATCATTGTCATTAAGAAGATCATGAATAAGAAGTCTCGACCTTTAAATGTTAATCTTGAAAAAGCAAAGGCGGCAAAGACTGTTGTAATCAAAGTACCTGCTGTTGAGAAGATAGCAACGATGATAGTGTTTTTCATATATGTGAAGAAATCAAATGTCTTAAAGACATAGACATAGTTTGACCACATAACGATATTTGGGAAAAATGTTTGTGTATTACTTTGAATTTCTGTATTTTGTTTTAACGATGTAATTATCATCCAATAGAATGGGAAAACAATAATTAATGCCATAATGAACAAGAAAGCATAAACGAGAACCATAGAAATTGATTTGGTGACTTTTTCTGTCTTTCTAATAGCTTCTGCGGTCTTTCCTGATTCAGAAATAGAAAGTCTAATGTTACTAGTAACACTTATGCTATTAAGGTTTTGTTTAATTGAAGTATTCATCTTTTCCTCCTTAATAGTGAACTCTCTTCTTTGAAACATACATTTGTAAGAATGTAAAGATCAAAATAACAACGAAGAGGAATACAGCTGCAGCTGCAGCAAACGAAGTTTGAGTATTTAAGTTTTCGTAAATGTAATAAACAACTGTGTACATGTTCTTAGATCCGTTAGTTGTACCTGGACCATTAAACAAACCAACAATTGAAGAATATTCCTTAAATGATCCGATAAAGCTTGTAATCATAATGTACAAGATTTGTGGGGATAAAAGTGGAATAGTAATTTTTGTAAGGACTCTTCCCTTTGGAGTTGAGTCGATTTTAGCAGCATCATAGTATTGTTTATCAATACCTTGTAAACCACTTAAGAAAATTAAGATCTTGAATGGTAAGCTACTCCAAACAATATAAATAAGTAATGGAACCATAGCATTCCAACGTGTAGCTCCTTGAATCCATTTGAAATCTCCTAAATGGAATAACCAGTTAATAATACCGGTTGAATCAAAGATAACTGAGAAAACCATACCAACAGCGATTGTGTTTGTAACATATGGTAAGAAGAATATTGTTTGTAATGTTTTTTGTAGCCACTTAATAGAGTTAAGTGCAACAGAAATTATTAATGCAATAATAATTGAAATAGGGACTGAAATTAACATTATGAACGTGTTTGGAATTGCGTATCTAACAAAGTTTGTTTCCTTCGCCCCATTATATGTTGTTAATCCGAAAATAACTCCGAAGTTGTTGAGAGTAAATCCTTCATTTTCACCTGTGAGATAGTTGTATTTCTTCATGAAAGAAATAGCGATTGTATCGATCAAAGGATAAATAAGGAAAACAGCGATCAGGACTAAAACTGGAGCAAGATATAACCAGGCTTTCCAGTTGTTCTTACTAGCAACATCTTCGATATTTGTTACTTTATAAGCCTTCTTGTTTTTTCTGCGAGAGATTACTCTTACAACTACGTCTTTTTCAGAATCATAGTAGCCGCAGTTTTGGACGTTTTGTCCAACGTTAGAGGCAGTGACTTCTTGTGTATTCATTGCCATACCTCCTACTTAATTCTCAATCTCTCTTCTGTTTCTACATCAAATAAGAACATCTTACTTGGTTTGACTGATAAGACAATGTGACCTTTAACAAGATCATCTTCATTGCTAACAATAACTTTAAATGTAGGTTTTGTACAAGCTTCATTTTTAGCGACGATTGAGATATCACGTCCAAGAATTTGAACCATATCAACATCAGCTTGAAGACCAACTTTATCGCCTTCTTTACCAGGAGCAAATCCTTCAGGTCTAATAGCGACTGTAACAGGTTTATCTTCTACTTTATCTTCAAGTTCATAAATGACGTCTGTTCCAATCATTACCTTACCATCTTTGATTTCACCTTTGAAAACGTTAATTGGAGGTGTTCCTAAGAATTGAGCAACGAATAAGTTAGCTGGATTATTATAAACTGTTTGTGGAGAATCCATTTGTTGCATAACACCAAGTTTCATAACGACAATTTGATCAGAAATTGACATTGCTTCTTCTTGGTCGTGAGTAACGAATACAGTTGTAATACCTGTATCTCTTTGAATTCTCTTAATTTCTTCACGAGTTTGTAATCTTAAACGAGCGTCTAAGTTTGAAAGTGGTTCGTCTAAAAGAAGAACCTTTGGTCTTTTAACTAAAGCACGAGCAATAGCAACACGTTGTTGTTGACCACCAGAAAGTTGTGATGGCTTTCTTTGTAAATATTCGTCAACTTGAACGAGTTTTGCTGTTTCAACAACGATATCTTTTCTTTCTTCTTTAGTTAAACGTCTATGAGTAACAGCGGATTTAGTTTCTGTCTTAACATCTGAAAGACTTAAATTATCTGTTAACTCTTTAACTATTTCATCGGTGATTTCTTTGGAAGCTTGTTTAAGTTTAAAGAAAACACGTGTATTTTTACCATCAAAGTAAATCTTTAAATCTGAGTATCTAATGCCTTTTGTTTTAATAATTTGTTTGAAATCGTTGACAAACTTCTTATTGACAACATTTGTTATAACTGTATTTGTTGATAAGAATTTAACTTTGTCATTTGCTGATAAAGCATTTTCCATCTCTTCAAGTTTGCCACGAGCAATGTTATTGATTCTAGCTAAAATTTCAAAGCCGCCTTGGACTCTTGTAATAGAAACGTTTAAAACTTTTCCGTATTTTTTAGCTGTTGCTGTACATGTTTTGATAGTATCATCAATTAAATTTGTATTAAAGTCTTTACCAAGTTTTGCTTCAAATGAAACGTTGACGATTTTAGTTTCATCATAAGCGTTAACGATTGCTCTAACGTTTGTATCAAATTGAGCTTCACTTGTTTGAACTTTTGATTCTTTAATTTCAATTGGATTAACAACCTTATTTAAATTTTCAATGAAAAGGTTATGGAAAGATTCTGGTACATTTCTTAAAGCTACTTTAACATAATCATCTTCTAAAGATACTTCAGGCTTCTTGACACCCATCTTACGTAATAAGAGTGAGACGCCTTCATACATATCTTGTTTTTCTAAATCTGTTTTGATAGAAGCGACTTTTGCATCGATGAAATAATCGAAGAAAGCGACAAGTGGGACTTCAACTTTAAGGTTACGAAGTGGAAATTCGATATTCTTAAAGATTGTCATATGTGGGTATAAAGCGTAGTTTTGGAAAACTAAACCAATACCTCTTTTTTCTGGCGAAAGATTTGTGACTTCTTCGTCACCAAACCAAACTTCACCACTTGTAATGCTATGTAAGCCAGAAATCATGTATAAAGTTGTTGATTTACCACAACCTGAAGGTCCTAAAAGACCGACTAATTTACCATCTGGAATAGTGATATCTAAGTCTTTAACTGCGACTGTATCACGAATGTGTTTCTTAAGGTCACCTGGGAAAACTTTTGTAAGGTTCTTAATTCTAATTTCCATATTTTGCTCCTTTTATATTGGTTATTTAGTTAGTTCCATCGTCTTGTTTATCGTCGACGGAATTGAGTTTTAATTTTTCGATTTGTTTCTTTGTCTTATGATCCTTATAAGTAATAAGGAAGAATCTTGCATAGTAACCTATCATGATTATGCTTAGGATACCAAAGATAACAATTGGTACGTCACAAGGGTTAGAAACAATTGTTGTGTTACTTAAAGAATTAGATCTATGGAAAATGAAGAGTATCAAATAATAAATACTTCCAGTACCAATAAATGCTGTTACGCTTGATTTAATATAACGTTTTGTATTCATTCTATTAAATTCATCATTTTTGTATTTATTACGTCTATAGAAATATAATCCAATAGCAGCACCAGCAAATACAACGACAAATATTACTGTTGAGATAATTAAATATGTATTGATATTACTTGTCTTAGAATCAGTAAGGTCGACTTCGATATTACCAAATGCGTATGAAATTGCAGTTCCTGGTTGTGTTTTTAAATAATCAATAGTAGCAATATCTATATAGAAAGTTAAATTCTTAATATCTATGGATTTAATATGATCTGGTTTTAAATCACCAAGTAAGAAGTTAACTGTATTTTTACCAGCGCTCAAATTAATGTTTGGTTTAACATTATTGGCTGAATATGTTCTTACAGTACCATCATCAAATGTAATAACAAACGAAGTGTTTGATAAAGCATATAATTGATAACGGATAAAAAGTGTTGGGCTAGAAACCTCTTTATCGCCATTGCTTAATTTTGATGAAAGTTTACTATAATATGAAGCTTTAGCTGTTTTGTAATGACTTAAGGCATCAACTTCAATATTGTAAATTAATGATGTTTGTCCAGCAAATGTGCCATATTTTTCAAATTCGACTTTAAACATTTTTGATGAATCAACAGGATCAGGAATTGCATCTCCTGTATAATTTGCTGGTGCTTTAATTCCAAGATAAAAGTTAGTGTTTAAATTTGGCGTCCAAGAAGAATTTTCAGATAATTTCTCTGCAAGGAAAATATTTGAAAGTTTAACAGAATCTTTATCAATTTGTTCTGTCGATCTAACATTTAATGTAATTCTAAGTGTTCTATCTGTAGAGCCTAAGTTTGAACCAAATCCATAGTAATTAGTTACTGTTGTTGGTCTATCGAAATAAGACTCACGGCTTACTTTTCCAGATGAAGTAGTTACATCATATTTTACAGTTAAAGGTAAGTATTCGTCACCTTCACCATAAAAGCCAAGCATATAGCTATGTGTTGTTGTTTTTACATTGCTTTTAAACTTAATCGAGAAGTTATATGTTAAGCAGCTATCTGTACTTGTTGCTGATGTAACATATGAACTGTCGATTTCATTATCGTATTCAAAAAGATTTTGAGTCGATACAGTTGAGTTAGCTGATTTTACAGGATTCTCTGCAAGAGATTTTACATTTCCTGTGCTAGCGCAAAAAACAATGCCTGCTAACAGAGACATTGTGGCACCAAGAATAATTTTTTTCTTTGCTTTCATAAATTTCCTATTCTTAATTAAGTCAAATGGTACTTTTGTATGTTCCATACTTGAATTATAACTAATAAAGCTACGCTTTACAACAAAATTCAAACTTAAATAATGTAATCGCTATCATAAAACTGATTTTCTTTACAAAAAAAGCTATTTTTTTACAATCTTAAGAACAATTTTGTGATATATAGATTTAACTTTTAAAAATTTTTTTACATTGTGATTTATAAGCGTTCTTCCATCTTAAAATCAGGTGCTTTACTTTGCTTTAAAGCCATATCAACAGCACATTCATCCATACTGTAATATATTTTGTTGTCTCCTGTTTCAACTTCGTTTATTCCTAGCATATAATCTGGGAAACCTTGTTTGTTTTTGCTAAAACACATCATCGAAAACGAAATTAAAAGAGGAACACAAAAAGAAAATACGGACAAGACAATTTCTGCAAGAAAGAAAATGCAGTATCTTATTAAAAATCTCCCTGTAGAAACGTTAAGACATTTGCTATCTACTAAACCAATTTTATATATTAATTTACCTATTGTTTTTCTTCCTCGTTTAAAAATTAAAGGAGGAACAAGATAAGTCAAAGCACAAGCCAACACTATTGCTACTGGAATAGATATTAAAAATATAATATTGGATACAAATCTCGTGTCCTTATACATGTTAGGTACCTCTGTAATCAAATATCCCGTGGCGTAATTATCAATATAAACAGCATATATTTTTTCAGCATAATCTTTATATGAAAGAGAACATTCAGTGTTTTCAACTATTTTGCCTGTCGAATCTTTAATAAAGCAAGCAACACCTTCATATACCATCTTTTCACCTAATCGATATTCATCATAGTGCTTTTGAACCTTCTGAGCACTCTCATTTAAACCACTACTATCTAAATAAGAAATAAAATCATCTATTGCTGTACTCAACAATTCTTTATGTTTTAAAGCTGTTATTGTTTTATCGTTTTTATAATAAGAAACAATATCATAATATCTATCATTTTCTAAGACATATAATCCCGAGTTTTTTTGAGTGTTTGTAATTCTATTTTCAGCCGATTTATAAGCTGATGTACTCTTTATAATGGACATAGATGATAAAAATATAATAAGTCCTAAAAAAGCGCACAATAAAGCATCGACAACATTTGCTAATACTCTTTTATAAAATAGTGGTCGTTGATATTGAATATTTATTTCTTCCATTAAATGTAAAGTCCTCTCTTTTTATAGACTTCATCCAAGTCTACTGTATCGATAATTATTGTTTTAGTTAATTTGTCCGATAATGTTTGGTTATACGCGCTGATAAATAAATATACTATAGAAACAATTAGAACTACTAAGCTAATCATTGTAACAATAAATAGCGCACTCATTCCAAATAATTCCGCAAAACTAATTGTTGGATAAGGAATGAATAATAAACCAGGCAATTGAAATATAATATTAAAAATAGAACCTATTGCTCTGTCACTTTTATTAGTGATTCTAATAGTGTCAGATTGTACTCTTTCTTCTTTTAAAATAATTAGTCCTAATGTTCTTCCTTTTCTATTAACCATTGGTAAAACAATGTACATTCCAACCGAAGTAATAACAAAAGAAATAATGGCAGCAACTTGTACTATAACTACATCATTAGCTTTTAATTCAACAATTAAATTTGAAAGTTCAATATAACTTTTATCAACAGTAGAAGTTCTCAAATCTTTTTCTTCAATATCCTTCATAACTTCACTATATAATTTTAAAAATACTGTGTTGGTAAATCTTTCAAAATCAGCCTCAGCTTGTGAAGTTAAAGAATCTTTTTCATCGAAGTAAGCGTTAAATTCTTCAATATATCTTCCTTTTATCGATAATTTTTCATTAGTTTCATCATATTCAAAAAAACCATACGATTTATCGTTTTCAACATATTCTTCTTTAACTTCTTTAGTTGTTTTTTGACCTCTAAAATCAACAAAGTATGTTGTAATTACATCTGTATTGCCTTCAATTCCTAAATAATAACCTAAAGATTTTTTAGCCGTCGTTTCTAAATTTCCGTCATAGTAATACCTTTCATTTTCTTCATAAAAAAGAAGACCGTTATTATACAGAATATCCATTCTCTGTCTAGTGTAGTTTATGGCCTCATCTTCTTTCTTTTGAGATCCCGTAGCTAGTTTTGATAGCGGATATACTGCTATGTTAAAAAGAATCATACTAATTATTAATACGACAAAAAAATCAGCTAAATAAATCAGCATTCTTCTTCCTTTTTTTACAGGCAATATATCAAACGTTTTTTCTTCTTTTTCTAAATCATTTCCAGCCATTTTCCAATGTCCTCATAGTCATCTACCAAAATAGTTATCAGGTCGTAATTAAACATATAGTTAGTTACATCTCTGTAAGTTTTTTCACTATATCCTTCTTCACGTTTGATAAATATAAAGTTAAATTTCAAATAGTTTCTAGCCAATTCAAGTAATCTTTTCATATTTGGATCAGTTAGGGAGATACCGATTAATATGCATGCGTTAAATTTGAAGTCGTGTAATTGTTTATAGATATTCCAAGCGTATGGATTGTTATATAAATAAAAATACTCACTCTCATTAAAAATCAATGAATCAGTATATTTGTGCTCGTTGTTTTTTTCATATGGTAACAGTCCATGTACATGATAAATATCAACTAAAACACCTTGATCAACATAGCTGTTATCATCGTAAATTGTCACATATTTAATAGTTCTCTTCTTTAATAAATATTCTAAATTCGTATCGTAATTATAAGTGATGACAGATATGTGTGGGTGCTTTTCTATAAAGTTAACACAGTGATACAAAGTAGAATCAGGATCGTTAAAACTTTTAGCCTCCTCAAACTCGTATAGTTCATTATTAAGAGACTTATTTATATCAAATCCAGCAGTGTTTAAAAATTTGCAGTTAACGAATAGCTCTTGACCGACATAGTGCTTAATTTCACTGATTGCTTCCTTATCACCATTGACAAATTCCAAGTTTAAGGCATTGACTAAACTTTTCCAATCTTTAGCACCATAATCGCAGTTTATGCCCGCACCCATAATTAAATCAATATGTAAATTATGAGTATGTAATTTTAAAATCCAAAGTAAAAATGATGATGCAGAGCTATTTATATTCTCAACATTATATGAATTTAAGAAATATAATAAATCATCTTTCTTAGCAATACTTTTTCTAAGCTTAAAATCAATCTTTTCGCCTTCAATAAAACCAATAGCATAGAAATTAGACTCATCAAAATATATATTTACACTCGAATTCGGTTCATATATATACGAATCAGAAATATTCTTTACTTTGACAATATTAACGTTTCCCATAATGTCAATTTCTTCAAAGTTCACACCAAAAACAGAGTTATAAATATGAACACCGTATTTGTGCAAGTGACCTTTTTTAGAATTAACAAAAACTTTAAAGTTAATGGTTGGATCAAACTTAAATCCAAAAGATTTAAAAGTTATTCCATCGTAACTTACATCGTTTATATAGTATAAATATAAAAGAATTAGCAAACTCTTTTTTTGAAACAAATACCATTCACGATTAGATAAATTCATATTGCCTCCTTATTAGTTCTGTTTTATTATTTATTTTCCTTTTCTAAAGAAAAATAAGTTAATCATCTGTGCAGCAACTAAAAATACAGTAACTGCAATTCTCTTATCGCTAAAGAAAATAAATATTGGAATTGAAATAACATCGATAAATAAAGCCCTAAACATTACATTTCTAGTTAGCATTACGGCTAAATCGCCTTTTTCATTTTCCGAAGTTTTCTTTACCAAAAAATGAATACCTACCGGTATTAATCCAACAATTTCAATAATAATAAATAGTACTATTTCACCAATTAATTTTTTATCCACGTAAAGATTATACAATAAAAAACGATATTGTTCATTATTATTAGAACATATCGCTTTTACACAAACATTAATTTGTTAAATTATAGACTTAATATAGAAAATACACACAATAAAAACAGTGTTTAATCAACTCTTAATTGAGTAATAAAAAACTCCCTATTTCTAGGGAGTTATTATTAACATTTATACAGTAAGTAAAGTTATTACTTAATGATTGTGTTAACTGTACCAGCACCAACAGTACGTCCACCTTCACGGATGGAGAACTTTGTACCTTGTTCAATAGCAACTGGGTGAATAAGTTCAACTGTTAATTGAACGTTATCGCCTGGCATAACCATTTCTGTGCCTTCTGGTAATGTGATAACACCTGTAATATCAGTTGTACGGAAGTAGAATTGTGGTCTGTAACCATTTAAGAATGATGTGTGACGGCCACCTTCTTCTTTTGTTAAAACGTAGACTTGAGCAACGAACTTTGTGTGTGGGGTAACAGAACCTGGCTTAGCAAGTACTTGACCACGGACGACTTCGTCACGTGTAACGCCTCTGAGAAGAACACCGACGTTATCGCCAGCTTCGCAGAAGTCGAGAGTCTTACGGAACATTTCCATAGATGTAACAACAGCTGTCTTTGTTTCACGGATACCGACGATTTCGACGGAATCGTTAGCGTGTAATTCACCACGTTCGACACGGCCAGTAACAACTGTACCACGGCCTGTGATGGTGATAACATCTTCAACAGCGAGTAAGAATGGTTTGTCGTTATCACGGACTGGATCTGGGATGTATGAATCAACAGCATCCATTAATTCCATGATGTGACCTTCTTCGGTCTTGTCGCCATCGAGAGCTAATCTTGCAGAACCACGGATAACTGGGACTTCATCACCTGGGAATCCATAGCTGCTTAAGAGTTCACGGACGTCCATTTCGACTAAGTCGATTAATTCTGGATCGTCAACGAGATCTGTTTTGTTTAAGAAAACAACGATATATGGAACGCCAACTTGACGTGCGAGCAAGATGTGCTCACGTGTTTGTGGCATAACACCATCAGTTGCAGCAACAACAAGGATAGCACCATCCATTTGAGCAGCACCAGTGATCATGTTCTTAACATAGTCAGCGTGTCCTGGGCAGTCAACGTGAGCATAGTGTCTCTTAGCTGTTGAATATTCGATGTGAGCGGTATTAATTGTAATACCTCTAGCTTTTTCTTCTGGAGCGGCATCGATTTGGTCATAAGCCATAGCTTGTGCGCCACCGCGTTCAGATAAGACTTTGGTGATAGCAGCGGTTAATGTGGTTTTGCCGTGGTCGACGTGACCAATTGTACCGATGTTAACGTGAACTTTACTTCTATCAAATTTTTCTTTTGCCATAATGGTAAATTTTTCCTCCTTAGCAATCGTGCTTATAATATAGCATTTTTAATTATTTTACAATATATATCATGTTTAAACAAAGTAAAATTTGAGTAAACATGACATATTTTATATTGTTTTTGAAATTATTGAGCGTTTCTCTTCTTAATAATTTCTTCAGCAACAGACTTTGGAACTTCTTGGTAGTGATCAAATTCCATGACATAGATACCACGGCCTTGAGTCATACTACGAAGATCTGAAATATAACCAAACATGTTACCGAGTGGGATGAAGGCGTTAATAATTTGAGCGTTACCTCTCATTTCCATACCATCGACTAAACCACGACGGCTAGAAATATCGCCTAAAACTGTACCAAGGTAATCAACTGGAGTTGTAATTTCAACTTTAGCAATTGGTTCAAGAATGACTGGGTCACACTTCTTGGCAGCTTCTTTTAAAGCTAATGCAGCAGCAAGCTTATAAGCAGCTTCTGATGAGTCGACATCGTGATAAGAACCATCAAATAATGTTGCCTTAATATCAATAACTGGATATCCAGCTTGTAAACCTCTATCGAGAGATTCTCTTAAACCATCAGCTGTTGGCTTAATGTATTCTCTTGGAACAACACCACCAGCGATAGCATCGACGAATTCGAATCCTTTGCCTGGGTTTGGTTCAAATCTAATCCAAACGTGACCATATTGACCATGACCACCGGATTGTTTGATGTATTTACCTTCACATTCGCCTGTCTTTCTAATTGTTTCACGATAAGCGACTTGTGGAGCACCGACAACACATTCGACACCGAAGTCTTCTCTTAAACGAGTAACGTTAACGTCGAGTTGGAGTTCACCAACACCAGCGATAATGTTTTGACCTGTTTCTGAGTCGGTATAGAAGTGGAATGTTGGGTCTTCTTCTTGTAATTTAAGAAGAGCAGCTGTCATCTTGTCTTGATCGATCTTTTTCTTTGGTTCGATAGCTTCAGAAATAACTGGATCAGAGAAGACGATACTTTCAAGTTTTAATGGACGTGTTTCGTCGCAAAGTGTGTCACCTGTACCAGTGACCTTTAAGCCGACTGCAGCACCAATTTCACCAGCGTTGACTTGATCGACGTCTTGACGGTGGTTAGCGTGCATTAAAACAAGTCTTGAGAATCTTTCTTTAGTGCCCTTGGAAGCGTTATAGACATATGTACCAGCCTTAGCAACACCAGAGTAAACTCTGAAGAAGCAAAGACGTCCAATGAATGGGTCGGTCATAATCTTAAATGCTAAAGCGGCTAAAGGTTCATTGTCGTCTGGTTTACAAACGACTTCGTTACCATCTGGTCCTTTACCAACTGCAGCTGGGATATCGAGTGGAGATGGTAAGTAATCAATAACAGCATCAAGGAGTAATCTAACGCCCTTGTTCTTATAAGCGGAACCGCAAAGAACTGGGAAGATATCACCGTTGATTGTAGCCTTACGAATTGTTGATTTAACTAAGTCGATTTCTGGTTCTTCACCTTCGAGAACTAACATCATAAGGTCATCGTTATAGTTTGCTAAAGCTTCGAGCATCTTGTGGTGATATTCGTTTGCTTTATCCTTATATTCTTCTGGAATTTCAGTAACTGTTGGTTCTTCAGTTGGGTTGTTTGTACTGTAGTTATAAGCAACCATCTTAACTAAGTCAATGACACCTCTAAGGTTACTTTCGAGACCTATTGGATATTCAATGACAACAGCGTTTGCACCGAGTTTTTGGTGAATTGAGTTAGCAGACATTTCAAAGTCAGCACCGATAGCATCGAGTTTGTTAACGAAAACGATACGTGGAATGTTGTACTTTGTAGCTTGTCTCCAAACAGTTTCAGTTTGTGGTTCGACACCATTTTTACCATCAAGAACAGTAACAGCGCCATCGAGTACACGGAGAGATCTTTCAACTTCAGCTGTGAAGTCGACGTGTCCTGGAGTATCGATAACGTTAATACGGTGGCCTTTCCACATAGCTGTTGTAGCAGCTGATTGAATGGTAATACCACGATCTTGTTCTTGTTTCATGAAGTCCATTGTGGCTGCGCCATCGTGAACTTCACCTATTTTGTGTGTCTTACCTGTGTAAAATAAGATACGTTCTGTTGTAGTTGTTTTACCGGCATCAATGTGAGCCATGATACCGATATTTCTGGTTTTATCAATTGGGAATTCGCGTGCCATAATTCACACCTACCAACGATAGTGAGCGTAAGCCTTGTTAGCTTCAGCACTCTTGTGCATGTCTTCTCTCTTCTTGACGGAACCACCTGTGCCGTTTGCAGCATCAATGATTTCACCAGCTAAGCGATCTTCCATGCTCTTTTCATTTCTGAGTCTAGAATAGTTAACTAACCATCTGAGTCCAAGAGTAACTCTTCTTTCAGCTGAGACTTCAACTGGGACTTGATAGTTTGAGGCACCAACACGGCGGGCCTTAAGTTCGAGTTCAGGCATGATGTTGCCTAAAGCGACTTCAAAGACTTCCATTGCTGGTTTGCCAGTTTTGGCTTCGACCTTTTCAAAGGCGTGATATAAGATGGTTTGAGCTGTGCCCTTTTTACCATCTAACATGATTTTGTTAATTAAACGAGTGACGAGTTTAGAATTGTAAATTGGATCTGGTAAAACGTCTCTTTTTGAAATACTTCCATTCTTACGTGGCATAATTTACTTTCTCCTTTCTTTACTTCTTTTGGATCTCTCCATTGGCCTTTGTGCCATAGAGTGATCTTGATTGTTTACGGCCTTGGACGCCGAAGCATTCTAAGCCACCACGGATAATGTGGTAACGAACACCTGGTAAATCCTTAACACGGCCGCCTCTAATTAAAACGACCTTATGTTCTTGAAGGTTGTGACCTTCTCCACCAATATAGGCGGTAACTTCGTATCCATTTGTTAAGCGGACACGAGCATACTTACGCAAAGCTGAGTTTGGCTTCTTTGGGGTCATGGTACCAACACGGGTGCAAACGCCACGTTTTTGTGGGGCGGCTTGATTGCGCTCTTTTTTGTTGAGTGAATCCCATCTCTTGCCTAAAGCTGGGGCTTTGGACTTTTCAACTAAATTCTTACGACCATTACGGACGAGTTGGTTGATTGTCGGCATAATACTCTCCTTTCAAAAAATATACTGTATTGAGTACACGTTTCCGGGCGTGTCCGACTCCTTTCATAAAAAGAGGCGAACCGAGGTTCGTGCAGTAAATAGTTTATCACTCTATTTCTTATTGTCAACAACTTTTTTCAAAAAAATCACAAAATCAAAAAAGTATTTTTTTTCATCTTTATCACACATAAAAAACCTTAGTTATCTATGATGATAAATAGATTCTAAGGCTTATTCTTATTGATTGTTAATTTTGTTTGCTTTTGTTAAATCTTCGTTAAACTTGCTTCTAACAAACCAGAAGATCAAATATATAGCTGGCATCCCTAAATTTGTTTCTAGACATGAATTAACTAATAAAGTTTTTATACTTGCTTCATTCATCGGTCTAATGCCATTTACTAATAAAGCAAATTCCCATCCAAACTGAACGCTAAATCCTATCAAGCACAAATATAAAATATTTACAAAACTATTTTCTTTATTTAACTGAATTACTATTAATATCAGATAACTAATTACTAAAACTATTCCCATCCATGATAAGCACCTGTTGTTCTCGTGGTTTGAATAGTTGCTTCTCCACCCATATCTGCAATCGAAGGCGCAATCATCCACCACATACAAATTAAAAAGATCCAATATTTAGTATATTTATCTTTTGATAATGCCGTCCAAATGAAAGCAAAATTAGTTATTCCATAGCTCATTGACATCCAAAATAAAACCCAAAAAGTATTTAATGCATTTGCCACTTCTCCATTTATATATACCGTTCTAGTGTGACTCATTAAATAAAAGCCACCAAAATCTACAATTGTATATAAAATCCCACCAAAGACAGCAAACAGAATTGTTTCATATCTTTTCTTCCAAATTAGCAACGACAAAAAGACAATCAAAAATATTGAATCCAATATGATATAAAGAAGATTAAGATTTCTTGTTGGAACAATATTTTCTGTTACAGCTAAATGAATTAGACTCATAATCTTACCTCTCAACAATTAAGATTATAATATATTATTTTTATTTATTTAAATATCTTCCTAATTCATATTCTGTTATTTGATTATTAAAATCTATAATCTCTCTCCTTTTTATTTCAATATACTTCTTAAATAATCTTTCTTTGAACGTTTCTTTTACTAATTTATCTCTACTAAAATATCTTAAAGATTCTTCTAAGCTATTTGGTAATTTTGTTTTCTTTAAATCAAAAGATTCTTTATTATTAATTCCATTAAGTCCAAGAGCCATAATACAAGCTATTGTTAAATACGGATTACATAAAGCGTCAACTGTTCTTATTTCTATCCTAGCTTTATCTCCTTTTGCATCTGGTATTCTAATCATTGCCTTTCTATTTGCTAATGAACTAAACGCATATTGTGGTGCTTCACCACCACTACTTGTCCTTTTATAAGAATTTATTGTTGAATTTGTTAAAGCCATAAGAGACTTAGAATGTTTTAATAGACCATTTACAAAATAACGTCTATACTCACTTTCTTTTCCATCAAACAAATTTTCTCCATCGCTGGTTATAGAACAGTTTAGATGCAATCCATTACCTGGTAAATCGCTATAGATTTTAGGCATAAATGAAACGATACAGCCATTTCTTTCCCCTACAATTTTTGCCACTTGTTTAAATATTAAAATCGCATCCGCTGCAGCCATTGCCTCCATGTATTCATAGTTAACTTCATTTTGCCCATGACCTACTTCATGATGATTAGGTCCTACTTTATAACCTAATTTGTTAAATTCATCACTTATTTCACATCTAATTTTTGATGACAATTCTGATAAATCAAAATAATTTTTATCATCTATTGGAATTAAATCACTATTTTGCTTTTTTAGAATATAAAACTCTGGTTCAAATCCAACATTAAAAATAAATTTATGCTTTTCCCAATAATCATCTATTTGTTTTTTTAGGACATATCTAGAATCGCATTCGTAATTCTCGCCATTAGATTTACAAACATATGAAAAGATATACGCTTCATTCTTATTTTCAATTATTTTTAAGCTTTTACTGTCAACTTTTAAATATAAATCAGCTTTATCTATGCTCGAAAAGCCACATATACTCGAGCCATCAATCATCAATTCATTTTGTAGAGCTCTTTTAAAGCAATTATCTGGAATAAAAACACTTTTTAATTCTCCATTAATATCAACAAATAAAACTTTTAACAATTTAACATTTGGATGAACTAATCTTTTAAAAATATTTTCGTTTAACATATTTATCATTAAAGCTATGTTTTAGAGATCGTTTTTATGCTTTTGTATAATTTAGAATTTTATCCATTTTGGTTAAATTCGTATAAATCGTTCATTAAGTTAAATACTAAAAGTAAAATTTATTCATGAAGAATTTAACTATTTTAAGAGAACGTAATCACTATAGTAGAAAGCAAATGGCTGAATTTCTACATGTAACTGTTCAAACTTATTCTCGTTATGAAGAAGGTTTACGTGAACCAAGTCTCGAAACGTTACATAAAATAGCCGATATTTTGCACTGCTCTTTAGATGATCTTACAGATATAAACGTTTTGGATACTTCCCTTAAAATCAAGGTTAAAAAAGATTATCGAACAAAGAAGCCTCGTGTTTATATTGTCGAGAGTGAACCAAAGCTCAATAAAGTTAATGCTAAGATTTTAGAAAAGTATTTATCAATTATCATTAGCGATATCGACTTTAGTCAAAATGTCAAAGAACAAATCAACAAAAAAATAAAAGAAAACGAGAATTTTAAAAAGATTTCTAACGAATAAAGCTAGAAATCTTTTTTAATCTATAAATTTTTTAAATTTATAATATATATTTAAATTTATTAAATTGGTCAAAGCTTCTTTTGAACATATATCAAAATATCTATTTCTCATTATTGTCGAAAATTCTTTTTCTTCAATATATTTTTCAAGTTTACTTTGATTTATTCTCGTTTCTTCATAATCTAAATAATTAAACAAGTCTAAAAATTGAATAATCTCATAGTTAAAGGCATTTATCTTATGTTTACATGGATTTAGTTCAACTACTTCGTCTTTATAATTTAAAATTGTCTTTTTCTCTATGTTATTAGTAATAATGTGAGTCCTATCTTTTTCTTTATACTCAATTTCTAATTTCTTTTTTAAATAATTTCCAGTATAAGCTCCAAACAAGCCTCTATCATTTTTAATATAATTATTTTTAACAAAAAATGAGAAGTTAATTGAATCATCAAAACTTCTATTTTTTTCATTAATTAAAATTTCAACTTCTTCATTTAACTTCTCAATCATAATCTAGCCTTTTTTTGATACCTTTCTATAAGCTTGTCTAAAGAAATGTGCCCACTGTACTTCGTTGTGATTATATTTCTTATTGACTAAGGTATATAGAAATTTAGAGTTATATCCTCTTTTTATTAAATCTTCTTTTATTTTATATACATACGGAGTAAAGCTTGCTTCAAAACCTTTACCACCTGAAGAAAATATAATAGTACTTTTATTTATGTGTTTTTTATCAGTTAAAGTACTTATTATTTTTTCATATACGTCATCAACACCGATTGCTTCTTTATACAATTGGTATGCTGGAGAAAACGCCAAAGCCATGTCAAATGTATCTGGATACATATATATACCCAAAGTAGCCATGAGTCCACCTAAGGAAGATCCGCCAATAATTCGATATTCTTTACTTCTTCCAACGTTATACTTCTCTTCGATAAATGGTATAACTTTTTCAACTACATACTCCATTGTGCTTTCACCTTTTGGAGTTATATCTATCGCATCTAACGCTGTAATAGGTTCTTTAAATTCATAACCAAAGGAAGGAGTTAGTTCATCGTTTCTATCGCTAGAATTATCAATTCCTACAACGATAGCTGATGCATATCCATCTTTAATATATTCTTCGATAGTTTCATCTATCTGCCATTCTTTTCCTATAAAAGATGTCTTGGCATCAAAGAGATTTTGACCATCAAACATATATATTACTTTATATGGTTCTTTTCTATTCTTTTGATAGTTAGTTGGTATCCAAATTCTAACAATTCTTTTTTTGTCAACTTTAAAATGCTCGTTATATATCTTAGTTATTTTTAAAGTTCCAACAACTGTATGTCCTTCTTTTACCATGTTTCTTCTTGTTTAGTTGTTGTACATTTCATAAACAACTGATAAAGGTTCACCATTTTGAATTCTCTTAATAACAGCTGCTAACATTGGAGCTAATGATACTACTTTAACATTTAAAGAATTGAATTTACTTGGAAGAGGAATTGAATCAGTAACCAAGATTTGATCAAAATCAGAGTGGGATAAACGCTCGAAAGCTGGATCTGATAAAACAGCGTGCGTTGCTGCAATCTTAACTGTCTTAGCACCAGCTTGTTTTAAAGCTGCAGCTGCTGCGACTGCAGAGCCAGCGGTATCAATCATATCGTCAATAATATAACAATCTTTATCTTTGACATCACCGATAATATTCATAACTTCTGGAGAACCACTCTTAGTACGACGTTTATCAATAATAGCTAAAGGAGTATTAAGTTTTTCTGCAATTCTTCTTGCTCTATTAACACCACCGTGATCAGGAGAAACAGTAACCATATTAGATGTATCAACGCCTAAATCTTTTTGAATTGTGTGTCCTAAAAGTGGTATTGCTGTCAATTCATCAACTAAGCAGCTAAAGAAGCCTTGAATTTGTGGAGCGTGTAAGTCGACAATGACTACTCTGTCAACTCCAGCAACCTTTAATAAATCTGCAACAAGTCTAGAGGTAATAGGTTGTCTCGGTTGAGCCTTTCTATCTTGTCTAGCATATCCAAAATAAGGAATAATGACATTAATTTCTCTAGCGCTTGAGCGTTTTAATGAATCGACAAAAATTAATAATTCCATTAAATTTTCATTAACTGGTGGACATGTAGATTGGATGATGTATACGTCTTTGTCTCTAACAGTTTCAATTGGCTCGGCAATGATTTCACCTGATGGGAATCTTCTTAAAGAGACTTCTGAGACTTCCATTCCCAAGGCACTTGCAACTTTATTAGCTAAGTCCTTATTAGCTGACAAAGAAAAGATTAGTGTGTTTTCTAACATTTATAATTCCTCCTACTACTTCTTTTGTTTGACGTAATTTGTTTTATTTATTTGCCTTGACCTCGCTATTGCTAAGTCGTTTTTTTCAACGTCTTTAGTTATAACGCTCCCTGCAGCAATAAAACAATTTTCTTTTAATGTGACTGGAGATACGATAGTTGTATTGCATCCAACAAAAACATTTTCTTCGATTGTTGTTGGATATTTTCTCTTTCCATCGTAATTAGCTGTCACTAATCCGCACCCTATATTAACATTTTTTTCAATAAAAGTATCACCAATATAAGATAAATGCTTAATTTTTACATGGTCTTTAATATTTGATGACTTAATTTCAACAAAATTTCCCAATACACACTCGTTATCTATAACTGCTTTTCCACGCATACGGCAAAATGGACCTATTTCATTTTTGCATCCAATCATAGCACCAACAATGTGCGAATTAAGAATTTTATTGTCATCTTTAATATTTGTATTTTCAATATAACTTGAACTAATTAAATTATTTTTTCCTATACAGCTTTTTCCGTATATATGAGTATCACCAGTAATTTTAGTTCCTTTTTCTATATTTACTTCTGGACCGATATATGTAGTTGAAATATTCTCAATATCTACACCATTCTCAATAAATTTAAAGTTGATATATTCTTTTACTATATTTCTAAAACTATAAAAGTCTTTATTTGTTCTTATAATAAATTCTTTTTCTTTAATTTCTTTACTTTCTATTATTTTTAAGGCTTCTTTTTTTGTCAAATTAAACTTAACATCTTTTTCAAAACAATTAGATAAAGTTATGTAGCAATTATCACTTATTTCCTTTTCCAATTTACAATTATTAAAAAAATCTATATATTTCTGATCATCTGTAACTAAAAACAAGCTAGAATTTTGGTTTCTAGCTCTTAAAAAATGATAGTATAAAAGTGGGATGCCTAATATTTCTTTAAAATCAAAATCAACTTTTTTTATTATTAAAATATAAGTTTTATTCATTTTTTTACCTCACTTAATTATATGTTAAATGAAGTTAAATAAGTTAAATATCCTTTTGAAGCAAAGAATTTAGAAGCGTATTGTAATGCTTTAACGTCCTTAGATAAAGCAAAACAAGCAGATCCAGAACCAGACATGCTACACATATCAAATCCCATTTGTTTTAAAGACAAAATAATTTCTCTTACATCTGGGCACATTTCAATTGCCGCATTTTGTAAACTGTTAACCATATTTTCAGTAATAATTTTTTCATTTCCTTCTTCAAGGCCTTTGATTAATAAATCTATATTTGGATGAACTTTCTCAATAAGATCAGCTCTCTCATAAACAACTTTAGTAGAGAGGCCTTTTTTTGGTTTTACAATTAAAACATGGTAGTTTTCTTTAATTTTAATAGGAGTTAAAATTTCACCTCTACCTTGAACTCTACAAGGTTTATTAAGTAAGCAAAAAGGAACATCTGATCCAACTGTCTCACCAACTTCTAAAAGTCTTTCAAAAGAAATAGTTGGTTTATGATAGTGTGCCACTGCTTTAATAACTGCCGCTGCATCAGCTGAACCACCAGCTAGACCAGCTTCGATTGGTATTCTCTTATATATTTCTATACGATAAGGTTTTTTTATTTGAAAATTTTCTTGCATTGCTTTATATGCTTTTAATGCTAAATTTGATTCATCGCATACAAGTTCAATATCGTCACAAGTTAAGAATGTTTCATTTCCTTGGACTAATTCTGTAATTTCCACATGGTCATGTAAACCAATAGGAACTGATATCATGTCGACATTGTGATATCCATCATCTCTTTTTTCTAAAACATTAATTGCTAGGTTAATTTTTCCTGGCGCTTTAAGTATCATTTGAAGATTTTCCTCCGAGATAAATTCTTCGAGCTTGACCTCTTGTATCTAATCCACCCATATTTTTATTTATGGTATTAGATAACACGCGTTCAATTTTAGCATATTCATAGACTGGAGTTAAAGCAATTTCTGAAGCAATAATAACAGGATCAAACAAATGTATGTTTTCTCGTGATGGTGAAGAAGCAAAATTAGCTCCGTTTTCTATCAAAGCTTCATAAAAACTTTGACACGCACCAGCAATTACAACTAAAGAATCTAAGTCAGGTTTATATTCTCTACACTCTTTAGTTGCACTAATAAAGTAACTAGAATTGCGATAGTTACTGATGTCGTAAATTCTGCTTTTATCTTCACTTAATAAAGCGTCGTGACCTGTGATAACTACTATATCTGGATTGTGTCTGTGCAGAAGAGTGTTAATAGCTTCAGGCATTCTTTCTTCAGGTATATAATAGCCAATTGCTTTTACACCATATTGTCGATAAGCTTTTAAAGCTTTTTTTAAATAGACTTCATCGCCATCTAAGTGAAGAACTTTTCCTTTTATTGTCGCTTTTGAATCTCTTTCCAAAATAGCTGGTAATGCGACATTTTTTACTTCGTCTATAGTACATGGCACTAAGTCGTCAAGTTGACTAGTACACAACAATCTTATCACTTCGCCTTTTAACTGTACACTATTATTATCAATATAATTAACTCTAAAAATCACATTGTCTTTTCGGAATTTTATTTTAACTAAATCACCAACTTTTATCATCTATAATTCACCTACATATTAGGTATATGTTTAAAATGTTAAATGAGTGTAAGTAACTTGTCTATATCATTAATTTTTAATTGATGAGGTCTTAAAGATAATAAGTTTTTATAATCTTCTGGGAAGTTAATGTTTAATGGCTTTAAATTGTTTTGAACTGTCTTATTTGGATGAATAAAAAGTTGTTTTAACTTCTTATAGTTTTGTATATCAACACTATTGATCGCTTTATAATTTAAAAATATCGATTCAACTTTTGGTGCAGGTGTAAATGAAGATCTAGGAACGTTAACTTCACTATAAAAAGCACCTTTAAGTGCCATAAAAGCACCTAATGCACAATTAGTTTTATTGCCTTCTTTATATTTTAATTTGTCTCCTACTTCTTTTTGAACCATAAAAGAAAACTGAGTCGGAGAAGGAAAGTTTATAAATATTTCTAAAATATCTTTAGTAATATTGTAAGGTAAATTGCCTATAAATAAGGTTGTTTTTTTATCGAATTGATTATAGTCAACTTTTCTGCAATCACCCTCAATAATATCAAGACCAATAAATCTATTTTTTAAAATATTTACCATATCTCTATCAGCCTCAATTACTGTAAGTTTTTTTTCTAATGCAATCAGTCTTTCTGTCAAAAAACCTAATCCAGGTCCAATTTCAACAATATTAGTAATATTTTCAAAATCAATAGATTCGAATATCTTATCTAATATTTGGCTGTTAGTTAAAAAGTTTTGTCCAAAGCTTTTTTTAGCTGACAATCCATTTTCTTCTAATAACTTATTGGTAAGAGTTACTAAATCATTCATTTTCTATTGTCCCTTTCAATTCTTTAATTGTAACGTTTAGCATGTTTAATCCTTCAAATATCGCATTTAACGATGAGCTTGAAATATTATATCTTGTCGCTATTTTAATTCTTAGGTTTTTGTTTCCCATAAGTCCAAGTTCAACTAATTCTTCTCTTGTAATACTTTCTTTTTCTTTATCGTCATAAGGATAATTAATTAAAGCTTTTTTTAAATCTTCTATCGATCTATACGCTATTCCAACCTTTCCATGTCTTTTGCTTTCACTAGCTTTAAAAGGGTCTAAAACAATCGCTTCAGGAATGTATAGTTTTATTTTTTTTGCTATATTTCTCCCTGGTCCATCTGGATCGAGTAAAAGAATTATATTTCTATTAATTGAACAAGACTTTAAAAAGTTAATTGTTTCACGTGAAACACAAAAACCACAGGTTTTTACGCAATATTTGTAACCTACTTGCTTTATTTTAGTAAAATCTGTTGTCCCTTCAACTACAATTATTGGATTCATATTTTAAATACCCTTTTTGTGTTGTTAATTAACATCTCTGACAATTCGTTTTCTTCTATGTTTTTTATTTGAGAAAATTTTTTAATCACTTCTTCTAAATAACTCGGTTCGTTTCTTTGGCCACGATATGGCGTAGGTGCTAAATAAGGCGCATCTGTTTCAAGCAAAAGTCTTTCAGTTGGAAATTTCTCTACAACTTCGACTAATCTTTTAGCATTTTTAAAAGTGACTACTCCGCCTATTCCAAAATGAATATCTATACCATTTGCTATGTATCTCATAGCAAGTTCATAACTTCCTGAATAGCAGTGTAAATCAACTGGAACTTTAACTTTGAGTTTTGTAACTATATCAAAAGTATCAAAATCTGCATCTCTTGAATGAATTACAATTGGCAAATTATATTTCTCAGCTATTTTTATTTGTCCTATGAATATTCTTTTTTGAAGTTCTTTATTTTCTTCAGACGGATTATAGTGATAATCTAATCCTATCTCCCCTACTCCAACTAAATTAATCGTTTTATCTTTAATTACTTTTTCTAGTTCTATTAAATCGTTTTCTCCCTTAACTTCATTAGGATGAACACCATAAGTTCCATAACAAAATTCTGGATAAAGACTTGATAATTTTTTTATATTTTCAAAAGAAGCTAAAGTGTCAGCTGAATTAATAACCTTAATAACACCTTTTTCTTTAGCCTTTTCTATAACTTTTTCTACATCTTTTTCAAAAGCAACATCATTCAAATGAGTGTGTGTATCAATTATCTTCATTTTATTTACCTACACAGAACTTTGCAAAAACTGTTGAATACAAATCTTCCATTGTTTGATTGTTACCTAAAAGTTCATCGAGTTTATGAGTTGAGTTTAAAAGCATTGTTTCTATAACATCTATTGTCATTCCTTCTTCAATGTTAAAAACCGCTTCTGATAATTGCTTTGAAAAAGAATCTAACAAATCTAAATCTCTCTTTGAAGCAAAACCGCCTTCAACTGTTTCTCTTATATCTAATCTTTTATTAATTATTTCATATATTACATTCACTTTTTTTGATGTAGCAGAAATACTTATATCGTTTTCTTTATCAACGCTATTTATATCATTTTTGTTTTGAACTTTAACAACTGGTTTATCGTTTGATTCTATTAAAATATCTTTATATTCTTCTTCATCAAACTTATCGTAAATATATAAAATAATATCTGCATCTTTTATAGTATCGTGACTTTTTTCAATTCCAATTTTTTCTATTGGATCAGGATCATCACGTATTCCTGCTGTATCAAAGAATTTATATAAAACACCATTAATGTTTTTTTCACCTTCGACAACATCCCTTGTTGTACCTGGAATATTAGTAACTATAGCTTTATCATAACCCAATAAAGAATTTAATATTGTTGATTTACCAACATTAGGTCTTCCAACTAACGCAACCTTTATACCTGTTAAATAATATAAAGCTGACTTCGAGTCAGCACATAACGATTTAACTTTTTGCGATATTATTGGCAAGTCTATTTTGAGCTTTTCAAATATTGCTTCTTCATCATCGTATTCTGGATAATCTATATCTACTTCAATACGAGCCATGATGTCTAAAAGCTCTGTTCTAATATTCTCTATCTTTTCTCTATTTTCTCCAGAAAGTGTTTTTAAAGCTAAGTCCTTTCCTTTTGTTGTTTTGGCTTTGATTATTTCGTTGATAGCTTCAGCCTCTACTAAAGACATTCTACCATTATAATAAGCTTTTGCTGTGAATTCTCCACCTTCTGCTCTTCTAGCACCTAAAGTTATTATTGTATCTATTAATTCATTAACAATAATCCTTGATCCATGGACGTAAAATTCTGCTGATTCTTCTCCTGTAAAAGATTTTCCTTTTTCAAAATAAACTATAACAGCATTGTCTATTTTTTTGTGATCAACAGTATATATATTTCTGTTATATGTCATTCTTGGTTTGAATTGATCTATGCTTTTTTTGGTCAATCTTTCTAAGATTTCATTAGTTTTGGTCCCTGATAATCTAACAATTGAAAGTGCTGATTCAAATGGTGCTGTTGCTTCAGCAACTATAGTATCAAAAATGAACATATTCTTTCCTTCTTTCTTTAAATTCAATTAATTATATATTAGTTAAAGTTCGTATACAATTTATTATTATTTATCGACAAATAGAAATTTATATATAAAAGAAAAACTGCTAAGAACGATAACATTCTTAGCAGCAATAACTTTTTTATTCTTTTGTTTCGTCTAAAGGTGTAGGAGCAACTTTAACATATTGAATTGTTAAGTGTCTATCTCTTCCAACGCCGACAGAAACTGTTTTAATGTGAGCATCATTAGCTAAAGCGTTATGAATAACTCTTCTTTCATCTGATGTCATTGGATCAAGATTAGCCGTGACGCCGGTTCTTTTTACGTCACGTGCAATTCTCATTGCCATATTAACAAGCTTTTCATATTTCTTGTCTTTGTAGCCATCAGCGTTAAGTAAAATTCTATAATGTTCGTTAAATTTAACATAAGATGCTGATCTAGCAAGTTCATTTAAAGCTTTTAATGTTTCGCCATTTTTACCAATAATTCTTGGTGTTTGATCACTGACAAAACTAATGTTGATAACATCGTCACTTAAAGAAACTTGTGTTGTTGCTTTAACGCCAACAGAATCTAACACTTTTATCAAATAGTCAGAAACATATTCGATTACATCTGATAATCCAAATACACCGATTTCAATTTTTTTAGAAAAGAGACCTTTTGTTTCGCTTAAAACAACATATTTAAGAGCTTCTGCTGCAACGCCTTCTGCTTCACTTGCCTTAGCAAGTACTTCTTCTAAATTTTTGGCTTCGTATTTATTCATAGTTTCTTACCTCTTCTAATAATACTATTTGGTCTATTACTTATTTTGGCACCTGGACCTTTTCCACTCTTATGACGATTATGAGTTTGAACTGCTTCCATAATGAGTGTTTGAGCAATAGAAATAATAGCACCGATAAACCAATAAATACCCATTGCAGCTGGAAGTGTAAAGCCCATGAATATGATGACAACTAACATTACTGTAGACATCATCTTCATAGATTGGTTTTGTTTCTCAACAGCTTCGTTTTTAACTGTAACGGTAGAATATTTCTTTCCTTTCCAGTTTTGGAACCATGTTGGTAACTTACTAGAAATGAATTGAGCAATGGACATCATAATAATAAGAACAATAGCAAATGGTGTTTCAGAGTTAGCTGCCATAATAGCGTTAGATGTAACTGTTGTAAGTTGTAATCCGAAAACGCTACCTTGAGTTAATATTGCTGAACCTTGCATTGCGCCCCAAACAGCGATAAATACTGGGAATTGAATAAACATGACTAAGATTTGTCTAAATGGATGAATCTTATTCTTTTTATACAACTTCATTTGTTCTTGAGCTAATTGTTGTTTTTCGTATTGGTTTGTATTTGAATGAGGATACTTGTTTTGCAAAGCATCTAATTCTGGCTTTAACTCACTCATTCTCGATTGAGATAATGTAGATGAGAATGTTGCAGCAATAATTACTACTCTAACGATTAAAGTAACAATAAGAATAGCAGCAACTTGTCCCCAACCAGAAGTTCCAAAAGCTTTTGTTAAGTAATGCAATAAGCAACCGATTGGATAAACTAATAATCCTTCAATTGGACCATATTCAGTAAAGGCTTGTTTCCAAGTCTTTCCTTCAATATAAACTTGATTGCTTCCTTGACCGTAAATGCCTGACTCTGGTGTTAAGCAAGCTCTATTATTTGCAACAGCGTTAGCTAATGTTTTCTTGTAATAATTGACATAAGCTCTTGTTGGAGCATAAGCTGGACCACCAAAAGTTATTTCAGTCATTGTTTGTTCGTCACCCACAGTATAATTTGTTGGTGCTGGTAAGTTAATAAATTCTGCATACCACTTATCGTAGTTATACCACAATTCATTTTTACCTTTTTCATTTAAGCCTGCAAATTTACTAATATTGCGCTTATAAGCAAGTGCTTCTTCAGCATCATCACCTGTACTAACATAAGCAAATGGTTCACCATTGGCGTTTTGTTCAACTTCTTCAATGTAAGCATCAACCTTTAACTCAATAAATTTGTTAAATAATGGTTGTGCAATAAGATAGCCATTTTTCTCAGCTTCTTTATTGACTTTTTCTAAGTTAGTTTTTTCATAGTTAGCCATATTGTTGGCTCTATCTTGAACACTACAAAAAGACTTAGTACAACTTGTAAGAGCAACAGCAGTAAAAGCGACGCCTGCAAAGGCAAGTAATTTTTTAGCGAATTTCTTCATCGCTCTTCCTCCTATTTGATTAATGTATGAACAGCTTTTTCAAGCATTGTTCTCAATGTTTGGAAATCCTTATCTACGAAATTAGGATTTGCAACTACAACTATATCATAGTTGGAGTCAAATATATTCAATAAATCGAAGATTGCGCGAATTTGTCGGCGAATTTTTACTCTTACATGAGCTTTGCCTATTCTTTTACTAACTGAAAGGCCTACTCTAAGATATCCTACATCATTTTTTTTAACATATATTGTAAAACAATCATTTCTAATTCTTTTTTTGTTTTCAATTACGTTTTTAAATTGTTTTGATACCAACAATCTATTCTGCTTCTTCATTTTCTTTTCCTTTTTAAAAAACCACTAGTTTTTTGCTAGTGGTTTAACCATCTGTCTAATTAGGCGGATAAGACTTTTCTGCCCTTGTGTCTACGACGAGCGATTACTTTACGACCGCTTGGAGTAGCCATACGAGCTCTGAATCCATTGACGGATTGGTGTTTGCGTTTGCTTGGTTGATAAGTTCTTTTCATTGCTATACACCTCCATGTGAAAATAAATTACACGCGTTGGATATTATATATGAAAGGTATATTTAAGTCAAGATAATAATAAATATAAGAATTAATAAAAAATACGATTAATCTTCAAGTTTTGAATATTCTTCATCGCTCACTTCTTCACACCAAGTTGTAGAAGTATTTTCACCAGGAACTTCAATAGCTAAATGTGAAAAATATGATTCTTTTCTTGCACCATGCCAATGTTTAACACCTGCTTTGATATTGATAACATCTCCAGGTTGAATCTTAACAGCTTCTTTTCCTTCTTCTTGATAATATCCAAGTCCACCGACGCAAATTAATATTTGACCACCGCCGTTTGAAGCGTTATGTATGTGCCAAAAATTTCTACATCCTGGTTCAAAAGTAACATTAAATACTTTTACTTGATCTAATGAAATAGGTGCTAAATAACTTTTCCCGGTAAAATACTTATTAAATCCTACATTTTCATCACCTACTGGGAATAGAATTGAATCAGCGTAACTAGATAAATCATCATTTTCGTTTTCTTCACACCATATTTCTTTAGCTAAATTAAAGCTAGCCCATGCTTTTGGCCAACCACTATAAAAAGCAATGTGTGTTATTATTGCCGCAATTTCTTTTTTTGTAACACCATTTTTCTTTGCATTTAATAAATGAAATTTAAGTGATGAATCTGTTATTCCCATGCTAATTAAAGCTGTAAGAGTAACGATGCAACGTGTCTTTAAAGATATGTCTTCATTATTCCAGTTTTCACCAAATAAGACATCATCATTATAATGAGCAAATTCTTTGGCAAAGGCGTTTAATCGATCTCTGCCTGCTGTTTGAACTATTTTTTCTTTCATAATTATATATTTTCTCCTAATTTATATACTTCATTTATATTTTCTTTACTAACGCTTCTTGGTGCATCAGTGCTTGTAGCTAAATAGCTTTTCTTTAGCTCAACACCTTCAAAACACTCTATCCAACCGCTTAAAGATACGATTGTTTTATCGAGAGCGTTTTTATCAACATCAGCACACGTTGCTAAAAGATACACCTCTTTAAATTTGTTTTTTCTCGAATACAAAGCGTTCAATCTATCTAGAAAAGTTTTTAATTGACCAGCCATTCCATAATAATAAACAGGTGTTGCAAACACTAATATATCTGAATTTGAAATAATGTCTAATAATGAATTTACGTCATCATCAATTACGCACTTGTTTATTTTTTGACATGCTAAGCAACCTTTACAAAAATTCAATTTAATGTCTTTTAATGAAATATATTTAACTTCATTATTCTTTTTCGCACCGTCTTCAAAAGCTTTAGCTAAAATTTCTGAATTGCTTCCTTCTCTTAATGAAGAAGAAATAACTATTATATTTTTCATATTTACTCCTTTAATTTCCCTGAAAAAACTTGGAAGAAAGAATAATCTCCATATTTTTCAATCTTATCTAATTCTATTAACTTTTTCATATCGCCACTAGATATTTTAAAATTTACATCTAAATTATCTTTTAAATGTTCAACGCTTGTAGCTTTTGGCAAAGATATCAAACCTAATTCTAACGTGTATCTAATGGAAAGTTGAGCTATGGATACATTCAATCTATCAGCTATCTCTTTTATGGCTTTATTTTTTAATATTTCACCATAAGCTAACGGAGAATATGCTTCAAATGCTATACCATTTTCTTGACAATATTTTATTACACTTATTTGGGTGTTTGAAATATGTGTTAATATTTGATTAACCATAGGCTTTACTTTAGAATGTTTTAAAATATTTTCAATATCTTCTTTTTCAAAATTTGAAACACCGATTGCTCTTATTTTACCAGCTTCATAAAATTCACATAAAGCTTTCCATGCAGCTAAGTTTCCTTCGTAATAATGATTAACATTTCTAAAATCAGCCCATGGTTGAGGTGAGTGTATAATCATCAAATCTATATAGTCAACGCCGAGATTTTTAAATGATAATTCAATTTGTTCTTTGGCTTCCTCATATGTTTTTGCTTCAGCTATTAGTTTTGTAGTTAAGAAAATTTCTTCTCTTTTTAATCCTGATTCTCTAATCGCTTCTCCTACTCCTCTTTCATTTCCATAAGCCTCTGCAGTATCGATATGACGATATCCTAGTTTAAAAGCATTAAGGACAACTTCTTTTACTTTATCATCGTCAATCATCCATGTTCCTAAACCCAATACTGGAACTTTTACTCCATTATATAAAGTGATTTTTTCATTAATCTTTTTCTTTCTCATTTTCTAATTCTTGATACAAACTATTTAAATCTTCTAAAATTTGATCTGACTTTTTACTTATTCTATCAAACACTCTTTTTTCCATCTCGTATAAGTCTTTTAATACTCTGTCGGTATATTCTTTTCCTTTATCTGTTAATTTAACTATTAATTCTCTTCGTTCTCCTTCTATTTTTTTTAATTCTATTATTTTTCTATTTTCTAAGTCTTTTGTAATTGTATTAATTGTCGATCTAGGTATTTCCCAAGTTTTTGAAATCTCTTTCTGACTGTGTTCCTTCATATCGTTTAAAGCATATAAAATCCACATTTCATTTTCTTTTATTTCGCTTTTTTTAGCATATTCAGAATAATACATATCAATCTTATAAAGACTTACTCCAAACTTATAAAAAAATTTTCTTGAATTCACTATATACCTCCTTTTTAAAATCCTAATTAGAATTTTAAAACTATATAAATTTGTTGTTAATATATGTATTTATTGATTCTACAAATAAAAAGAATATAATACATAGTTAGTTATATCTAACCAAGGAGGCTAATATGTTATTTTTTAAGAAAAAAGATTATAAAACTGCTGTTATAAAAGTATATGGAATGAAATGTGGTATGTGTGAAACGCATATTAACGATATAGTAAGAAAAAATTTCGATATAAAAAGAGTTAAAGCATCCCACACAAAAAATGAAGTCACAATAAAATATTTAGGTGATCTTGATATTGAAGAAGTTAAAAGAAAAATTGAAGAAACTGGATACGACTGTGACTTCCCAAAGAAAAGAAATTAATTCTTTATATTATTTGTATTTTTTTGTTAGAAGTATAATTCCTAGTTATGGTAAATTCTTTGCCATCTTTTAGTGTAACTTTGTCGCTATTAGAAGATTCAATAAAATCTCTATTTATTAAGAAAGACTTTGAGCATCGTAAAAATCCATTTCCTAATTCAAAACATACTTCATCTAGTTTTTTATAAAAATCATATTTCTTATCATCCTTATCATATAAATGACAAATCCTTTTGTCTGATTCTATATATTTTATTTCTGAATAGTTCATTCTATAAGTTTTCCTGTTGTTAGTAAACCAAAAGACTTTTTCAGAATTATATCTTTTAACTCTATTTAATATTTTGTTGATTTTATTATTTTCACGGATATTGTGACAAAAATAAATATGAGGAATATCGTATATATCAATAGTACAATGATAACCTCCATAAAAAGCAAATGGTGGTTCTTTATTATCAAAATAATATTGTTTTATCTTATCGAATGTTTTTTCTTCCATCTCTGTTATATCTATAAAAAAAGCATCAAATTTCATTAAATCAATTGTTTTAATTTTATTTAAATCATCAAAACTTTCTATAAAATAAAAATTGACATTGATATTGTTGTCAATATCTTTAGAATCAATCCAATTATTTTTGTTGTCATTTTTACTTATAACAAGTATGTCCATATTCCTTCCCTCTGCGTTCTCATTATTTAATAAAAATATTTATATGTTCAATAGAATTTTTGATGTTTTTACATGTTTTTGTGAGAAAAAAGGTGCACAAGCCCATAAAATGCGATTTTTTATTACTTTTTTATACAACCCGTATTATTTAGATAAAAAAAAGGCAAGAAAACCTTTTAAAGTTTTCTTGCTCTTAATTTCCGCTTTTTTGTTTTTTAATTTTTACTGTTTTTGGGTTTAAAACTAAACAATCGAGTTGCTCTCTAAGCTCTTCTTCGTTATATGTTTCAGCTTGAATAATATATACATCACCTGCATGGATAAGTCTTTCTCCATCTTTATCCATTCTTGAAACAATTTGACCTTCTTTATTCATTTTAACAATCTTTTGAACAATGCAGCCAGATGGCCAAAGTATATCTCTAATTGCTCTACCAGCTGCAAATGAACCGTCTTCAATATTAATTTCAAAAGTAACAATTTTTCTTTCTTGACCTTTATGTAATTGATAAAGAGTTCCTTCAAGCAATGTATCATAAAGAGGTTGAATATCTAATAATTCTACTGTGAAATAAGCTAAACAAATTACTATGCCTGTTTCAAAGAAACCAGACATTAACGATCCTGTTACTTCTGCAATAAGAACCATGGCTGTTAGAGGGGCTCTAACTACACCACCCATAAAGGCACTCATAGAAATAATAACCATCGTTCTATAGTAAACTTCTTCCATTCCCATAGCCATAAATAGATGTCCGAATAAGCCACCAAACAAAGCACCAATAGCTAACATAGGAACGAATAAGCCACCTGTTGTTCCTGAATTAGAACAAATAGCGATAAGGAATAATTTTACAACTAACAATAGTAATAACATTTGCCAAGTAAAATCTAAAGCAGCGATTTTTTTAATTAAGCCACTTCCACCACCTAAGATATCAGTTAAAAATACACCTATAATTCCGACTAAGACAAAGGCTACAATCAATCTAGCTAATGTTGGAATTTTAAATTTATCTAATAATACTTTAGTAACTACTTGGATCTTAGAAAATAAGGCAGCAGCTAAACCAATAAGAATACCTAAGATTAATAACATCCATAAATTGTTTAATGGTATCGATTCAAGATCTACCATTTTAAACATAAAGTATCCTGAAAATGTTCCAGTGGTTGCTAATCTTAGTAATCTTGAAATTAAAGTAGCAAATAATACTGAAGAAGCTGATGTTAAGAAAATTGAAGGAGAGAATCTTTTGTGACCTTCTTCCAAAGCAAAAATAATTCCGGTTAATGGAGCATTAAAAGCAACAGCTAAACCAGCGCTTGCGCCACCAGTTATTGCTAATCTATTAAACGCTTTGGCACGTGGGTCGACTTTTTCAAACACTTGGTCAACTCCTTGTCCAATAACACCGCCAACTTGAACACTCGGTCCTTCACCGCCTAATGGTAAACCAGCAAAGAAAGATATAAACGAGTTGAGAATAGTTCCGACAAAAACATGTATTGTTCTATACTTTATTTGTCCACGCATAACACCTTCAGTATAAGGAATACCACTACCTTTAATTTCAGGTATTATTTTGATTATTACCCAAACGATAAATGCTAAGGCGATTAACCCTAATAGTAATAAAGGTAAAAAATATAATTTTTGACCGACATAAGTGTATATTTCTAATGTTGTTTCTGAAATTTTTTCAGCGGCAAAATTATATGCCCAAACAATTACACCAACTAATGATCCAACAATACCTCCGTAACATATAATTGGTAAAACTGTATTTAATAAATATCGTCTAAAAGACATGACCGTTCTTTGAGGCGAAAATTCTAAATTTTCCATTTTTAAATCTCCGTTTTTTATTTCTTAATATAAGTTGTTAGTTTGATTCTTCTATTATTTTTTCGTACATTTCTTTAAGTGCTTGACCTTTTTTCTCATAGTCGAATGTATTTGTTAATTCTTTAGCATTATCAAGAATAACTTCATTCTTATTAATATTAACAACAGCATTATATAAAGAATCAAAGCTATCTACTATTGTCGCTGTTTTATCGTTTATAAGAAGATCAAACAACATACCGTTTTTAGCTGAAATAATAGGTAATCCATTATTCATAGCTTCGTGAAGAATAACACTTTCAACATGGAATTGTCCCGTTAAAACAATCGCACTTGTTGTACAAATAGCAGAGTCATAAAGTTCATATGGTAACATTTCTTCATAGTGTAGATTTGTGAGTAAACTTGCTTTATTGTAATGCTCCGAAGCATTGAATAATCCATTTCTTGCTCCAAAGAAGAAAAACTCTACATCTGGCATTATTCTAGCTAAAGATTCGTAATCGTTAAAGCCATTGTCAGGATTATAAACTCCAAAATTAATAATAACTGGAGTATTTTCATCTAAACCATAACTCTTTCTAAACGCACAAAGGTTGTACTTATTCTTTTTATCTATTTTATATTCGCTAGCTGGTGGTAATACAACAATAGGTGTTGAAATATTCATGTGTCTCAAAATTGTTTTTTGAGCGTTGTATCCAACTAAAATTGCATCTACTAAATTATCTACTCTTTCTGTTTCTTTCTTTAAAGCATAATTTCCTAAAGAAGTAATTTCAAAATCTTCGTAATCGCAAAAACCATGAAGAATAATAGGTGCTTTATTTTTTATAAGTGTCGATTCATTTGCAATAATGTCTCTTGCAGATAAAAAATGAGCAATATCATATTCGTCATCGATATCTTCTGTAAAATCAATATTTGCTGCTTTTAGTGATTGTTTAAGATTATAAATAACTCTTTCTATAACAAGGGAATTGCCGACCTTTCGGTCGGCATAAAGCAACACTTTAATCTTGCTCTTCTGATTCATCATCAGAATCCTCTTCTTGTGAGTCTTCTTCATAGTCTTCTTTAGCTCTACTTAAAAGCTCATTTAAAGAATTGTCTACATTCTTCTCTTTAACGATATTTTTTTCTTCTTCTTTTGCTTCTTCGATTACTTTTTCAGCGTTCTTTTCTATTGCGATAGATGAGATATGCTCACCATCTTTAAGTCTAATAACTCTTACGCCTTGAGTTGCTCTTCCAGCCTCTGGCAATTGTGTTAACGATGTCTTCATAACTGTACCTTCAGCTGTGATAATTAAGATATTTTCATCTCCATCGACAGCTTTGATAGTAACTAAGCCACCAACTTTATCGGTAACTTTCATTGTCATAACACCTTTAGATCCTCTAGATGTTAATCTATATTTTGTTCCTTCAGTTATTTTTCCATAACCGTTTTCAGATATAGCTAAAATCTTTGCACCTTCAAGCGATGTTGAGCATCCAACAACTTGTGCACCGTCAAGGGTGATACCTTTAACACCAGCAGCACTTCTGCCCATTGTTCTTACATCTGTCTCATAGAATGTACAAACTTTGCCTGAACTTGCAGCTAAGCAAATAATTGCACTACCATCAGTCATTTTTACATCTATTAAGCTATCTCCTTCATTTAATGATATAGCAATCTTACCATCTGTTCTAATCAACTTAAATTCTTCAGCTTTTGTTCTCTTAACAATACCGTTTTTAGTTGCAAAGAACAAATATTTACCTTCATCATAATCGGTAGCAGAAATAATTGATAATACTCTTTCTCCTTCGCCGAGTTTTAATAAGTTAACTACTGGAAGACCTTTTCCTGTTCTTCCACCTTCAGGAATTTGATATCCACGAATACGATATACTTTACCTAAATTTGTGAAGAAAAGAACATCAATCTTGGTTCTTGAATGTGTCATTATAGAGACGACATCATCTTGTTTTGTCGTCATGCCTATAACACCAATTCCACCACGATTTTGAATTCTGAATTCATCGGTAGACATACGTTTGATATAACCATCTTGTGTTAAAGCTATTAATACTTCTTCATCTTCAATCAAGTCTTCATCAGCTTCTGAGAATTCTATATCGCTGATTTCTGTCTTTCTTTCATCGCCGTATTTGTTTTTAACTTCTTCTAATTCGTTATAAACAACTTCTTTTAATAAACCTGAGTCTGAAAGAATTTGTTGATATCTATTACAGTCTTGAACTAATTGGGCATCTTCTGCAGATAATTTATCTCTTTCTAAACCTGTTAATCTTTGCAACTTCATATCGAGAATAGCTTTTGTTTGAACATCTGTAAAGCCAAATCTTTCGATTAATTTAGTAGAAGCTTCGTCTGGATTTTTAGTTGAACGTATAATACTAATAACTTCATCGATATTATCTATCGCTAATAATAAACCATCTAAAATATGACGTCTATTTTGAGCTTTGTTTAAATCGAATTTTGTTCTTCTCTCAATAACTTCACATTGGAATTTATTATAAATAGTTAAAGCTTGTTTAACGTTTAATACTTTTGGTGCTCCGTTATCAAGGGCTAAGATATTAACAGCAAATGAATCTTGAAGTTTTGTATATTTAAACAAGTGGTTTAAAACAATTTCAACATTTGCTCCCTTTTTCAAATCAATTTGGAAACGTGTTCCAATTTTGTGTGAAGAGTAATCGTTAATGCTTGATATGCCTTCTATAACTTTATTGTCAGCAAGTTCAACTATTTTCTTAGCTAATTCTTTCTTGTTGACCATATATGGAACTTCTGTAAATACGATTGAAGTTCTTCCATTATTTTCTTCGATAGAGTATTTACCTCTAACTTTTACTACACCTTGTCCTGTCTCAAAATATTTTTTGATTCCACTTCTTCCAACGATTAAACCACCGCCAGGAAAATCAGGACCATGCATATAATTTACCATTAAATCTAATGGTGTTAATTCTGGATTCTTTAATAAAGCTTGGCATGCACTTATTGTTTCTTTAAGGTTGTGTGGTGGTATGTTTGTTGCCATACCAACAGCAATACCGCTAGAACCATTTACTAATAAGTTAGGGAATCTTGCTGGTAAAACTTGTGGTTCCTTACCTTCACCATCATATGTGTCCATGAAATCGACAGTGTCTTTATTCATGTCTTTAACCATTTCAAGTGAAAGTTTTGATAATCTTGCTTCAGTATAACGCATAGCAGCTGGTTCATCACCATCTTGGCTACCATAGTTACCATGACCATCGACAAGAGTATAACGCATAGCAAAATCTTGTGCTAAACGTGCCATTGTACCATAAATAGCTGAGTCACCGTGTGGGTGATATTTACCCATGACGTCACCGACAATACGAGCAGATTTCTTAAACGGCTTATCTGGATACATACCCATTGCAGCCATGCCATATATAATACGACGGTGAACTGGTTTAAAGCCATCTCTTGCATCTGGTAAAGCACGCGAAACGATAACAGACATTGCATAGTCTAAGAAAGAATTCTTAATTTCAGATCCGATTTCTGTTTCTCCTAATCCGCCTTTAATTCCTTCTTCGACGCCATCTATAACATTTCCTACTTCTTTTGATTCTTCTTCTTCAGAAACTTCTACAGGAGACTCATCATTAGATTCTTCAGAATCTGTTTCTTCTTCTTCGAATTTTTCTTCATCTTCTAATAACATATTGTTCTCCTTCCTTAAATATCGAGATTTTTAACAAACTTAGCGTTTGCAGTAATGAAATCTTTACGTGGTTCTACGTTTTCACCCATCAAATCTGTCAAAGCGTTATTTGCTTCCATAGCATCTTCAACGGTGACTCTAAGCATTTTTCTTTTATCTTTTTCCATTGTTGTTTCAGCAAGTTGAGATGCATCCATTTCACCAAGACCTTTATAACGTTGTAAAGCATATTTTGCCTTAGGAGGAAGCTTAGCTTTTAAAGGCTCTAATTCTTCTTCTTTAAAGCAATAATAATCGTGTCCAGCGTATGTTAATTTATATAAAGGTGGTTGAGCTATATAGACGTATCCTTGTTCAACTAAAGGCTTCATAAAGCGATAGAAGAATGTTAATAGCAATATTCTAATGTGTGAGCCGTCGACATCAGCATCGGTCATAATAATGATTTTGTGATATCTAATTTTATTGATATCGAAATGATCACCATAACCAGCACCAACTGCTTGAATCATATTTTCAATTTCAGCATTCTTTTCAATTCTAGTTGCTTGAGCTTTTTCAACGTTAAGGATTTTACCTCTTAAAGGCAAGATTGCTTGAGTGTAGTTATCTCTACCATTTTTAGCAGAGCCACCAGCTGAGTTACCTTCAACTATGAATAATTCTCTCTCTTCTGGATTCTTTGAAATACAATCTGCTAACTTATCAGGCATTGAACCACCCAAAGAATTCTTTGATTGAGCATTCTTTCTTGCTTTTTCAGCTGCTTTACGACCTCTATAAGCACTTAAAGCTCTTTCGAAGAACAATCTTCCTTGCTTTGGATTTTCGTAAAGCCATTGCTTTAATTTGTCGCCTACAACAGAAGAGACAACTTTACGGACTTCTGCGTTTCCTAATTTATCTTTAACTTGTCCTTCGTATTGTGGATCTGGGTGTTTAACAGAAATAACTACTGTTAAGCCTTCTGTTAAATCCTCATATAAGAAATTGTCATCTTTATCTTTTAACCATTCTTTGAATTGGAAGAAGTTATTTAATTCACGACCTAAAGCTAATCTAAACCCTTCTTCGTGAGTACCACCGCCAGCTGTACAAATATTGTTACAGAAAGATCTCATATTAAATATAGAGCTCTTTGTTGGTTGGAAAGCAGCTTCGACGAATATATCTTCTGCTTTGCCATCAAAATATAATACATCATCAAAAACGGTTTCTTTTCCACCGTTAATGTAAGCGACATATTCTTTAATACCACCAGCATAGCAGAATGTTTCTGATACTGGTTCTTCATCTCTTACATCTGTTAATGTTAAGCTTAACCCAGCATTCAAATAAGCTGTTTGTCTTAAATAATCTCTGATTTCAGAATATTGATAAACTGTAGTTTGAGTAAAAATTGTTGGATCAGCCTTAAATGTTACGGTTGTACCTGTTTTTGTTATTGGGCAATCACCAACTATTTCTAAGCCGTTTCCAACAACATTACCGCCATTTTCAAATCTGATTTTATGAATCTTACCTTCACGATAAACAACTACTTCTACCCAACTAGACAAAGCGTTAACGACAGAGGCACCAACGCCGTGAAGACCGCCTGATACTTTATATCCATTAGATCCTTCGAATTTACCACCTGCATGAAGAACAGTATAAACTGTTTCAACGCCTGACTTACCTGTTTTGGCGACAATATTACATGGTATACCACGGCCATCATCAGTAACGGTAACCGAACCATCTTTATTTAATGTTACTGTAATATTTTTACAATAACCTGCTAAAGATTCATCGACGGCATTATCAACAATTTCTCTTACTAAGTGATGGAGACCTCTTTCTGAAGTTGTACCAATGTACATACCCGGTCTCATTCTAACTGGAGCTAAACCTTCAAGAACTTGAATATCGCTAGCATCATAATCTTCTTTAGCTTTTTCTTGTTCTCTTTCTTCTTCTGCAGTGATATTTTCAATATCGACTTTTTCAGAATCAAAGTTTTCTGTTGGATCGTTTGAGTCTAATGTCACTTCAACTTTTTCTTCTTTTTCTTCCATTTTATCTTCTCCTTACAATTTCGTTATTATCAATTTCATAAAGCTTATAATTTTTTGTTAATTCTACTTTTCCTATTTCAGCGACAGTTATAAATGTCTGACCGCCTTTTTCTAGGTACATAAGAATGTTTTTACATCTTGTTATATCTAAATCAGATAAAACATCATCTAAGATTATTATCGGCTTTTCACCTTTGATTTCTTCTATTAATTTAGCAACTGCCATTTTTAAAGCAAAAGTAGCTAAACGGTTTTGTCCTTGTGAGCAATAAGAATCTAAATCTTGATTATCTATTTTAGCTTTTAGATCGTCTCTATGAATTCCTATCAAAGTACACTTTTTTATAGCTTCTTCACTCTTCTTTTTTTCAAAGAGGATTTCAACTTGTTCCATAAATGTTTTTGAATCGGTTATGTTAGGCAAAGTAGAAACATATTTTAGCTCTAACTTTTTATTTGGTTCTATTTCTCTAAATATCTCATCTACAAGCGTATTCAGTCTTTCTACAAGGCCAAATCTTTGCTTTGCTATAATGTAATCACATTTTATCAATTCTTTCGTTAGAACCGCTAAAACGTCTCTATCGTATTCACTTTGACTTAAAGCTGTATTTCTTTCTTTTAGTATTTTTTTATATCTACTTAATGTATAAAGATAATCTTTAGAAAGAACACCTAATGTTTCATCGAGAAATCTTCTTCTTTCTTGTGGGTCATCTTTAAACATAAACACAGAGCTAGGATCATAGAAAGTCGAACTAAGATTTCCTAGCACCTTGGATAATTGAGGTACTTTTTCTCTATCAAAATAAAAAGCTTTTCCTTTTTTCGTAATAGTAGCACCTATAAGATGTTCTTCTTTATCTTTTTCAGAAAAATATTCTATTGTTAATTCAGCTGATGTTTTATCTCTTTTTATAAGATCTTCATCTGAACATTTTTTAAACGATCTTGATAAAGATAAAAAGTAAATAGCTTCTACTAAATTTGTCTTCCCGGTTCCGTTATTTCCAACTATGAAATTAATTCCTGGTTCAAACGACACAGAAACATTATCATAATTTCTAAAAGATTTTAGGTTTAGACTTTTTACATACATATATGCAATTCGTCGTCTCCGACATTAACTACATATCCTGGATATATTTTCTTTCCTCTTGCCCAAGTAGGAACACCTTCAACCAATATGTTTGAAGTTGCAATGAAGACTTTAGCTTCACCACCAGTCTGAACATATCCTGCAATTTTTAGCAATTGATCTAGTTTTATATATTCAGTTGTTATTTTTATAGTTTTAGTCATAGCCTAATTTCCTTTCTTATATATATATTATCATATATATATAAATTAATCAAAGAAAAGCCACTCAACTAAAGCTTATTTTAGGCGTTTTATGGACTTATTAATATTTTGAAGTGTTTTCTATAAAGAAAGAGAAAAATAAAGCTTTAAGCACTAAAAAAAGCAACTAAGAGTTATTTCTCAGTTGCTTTGTGAGATTGTTTTAGAATCTATTCATTTTAATAGCTATTACTTCTAATTGGTGTAATAAGTTGAATGTTGTCTGGATCGCCGTTTTGAACTAAGAAAGCTTTACTTTCTCCAGCAAAAGCCAAGGAGACTCTATCTGTATTTAAAGCTTTAATAGCATCTACGACAAATTGAACGTTAAAGTTAATTTCAAATCTTTCACCTTCAAAAGTTGCGTTTTGTAAAACTTCTTTAGATGTACCGATTGAAGAAGATCTAGCAGAAACTTCAACATGTCCATTTTCGCATAATAATCTTACAATAAATTGCTTCTCAACAGAAACGATAGTTACTCTTTCAATAGCATTTATAAAATTCTTAGAATCGACTGATAAACGATAAGGAGTAACTTGTGGGATTATTCTATCAATATTTGGAAAGTCTCCTGAATATAATCTTGTTGATATAATTAAATCATCAACAAAGAATAAAGCTTTATGTGAATCAATCTTAATCTTAACTTTATCAAGTTTTTCATAGTGAGAAATAAGTTGTAAAGCTTTAACAGGTACAGTAAAGGAAATATGATGGTTACCAGAGACGTTTATTTTACGTCTAGCTAAACGATATGAGTCGGTAGCAGTAAACATTAACTTATCATCAGTAGCGTTGATATTGACGCCGTAATAGACTTCTTTAGGGCCTTTAACAGCGACAGCAAAAGCTGTTGAATCGTAAAGATGCTTAAAATCTTCACCATTTATTTCTAATTCTTCGCCAGCATCAGCGTTCATATCAATATCTGGATATTCTTCACCAGCTACTGTATTTAAGTTAAAGTTAGATCTATCATCAGCAATATTAAGCATTGAAGTTTCGATTAAAGAGATTGTAACAACTTCTCCTTCTAACTTTCTCATGATATCTAATAAATACTTAGCAGGAACTTGGATTTTTCCTGGAACAGAATTTATAACATCATCTGATGTTGTTGGAATAACACCTTTTATTGTTATATTTCCATCGCTAGCTAAGATTTCTATATTTTCATTAGAAATATCGATGAGATAATTTACAAAAGCAGGTTCAGTACTCTTAACAGGAACTGCTTCATAAGCTAAAGATAAAATTTTTAAGAGAGCGGCACGTTTAATAGTTAATTTCATAATAATACTCCTTTTTTATTTAATATGATTATTAGCAGTGTGAATTTGGTGGATTTGGTGGATAAGTATAAATTTTAGATTAATTTTAACTTCTAAATAATTAGAGAAAACTCAGTGTTTATACGGCTTTTAACTGATTTTTTAAATCGTTGACAGCCTTTTTTAAGTTATCGTCAGTTTTCAACATTTTCTCCACTTTTGTACACGCCGACATAACTGTTGTATGGTCTTTTTTTTGAAAAGCTTGGCAAATTTGAGCAAATGGTAAATCTAGAAGAGATCTGCAGAGATACATAGCAATATGTCTAGTTAAAGCTATTTGTCCTGTTCTAACATTGCTTGTCATTTCCTTTGGAGGAATGTTGTAGTAAGAAGCTACAGTGTTAATGATTTTTTCAGAAGTTAGTTTCCCTTTTGTATTAGTCTTTTTTGTATCACCTTCAAGAGCTCGCATGCAAATTTCTTTTGTTATTCGATTGCAGTTGCCCATTGTGACATTGATGAACATTACTCTATTTAATGCTCCTTCAAGAACTCTAACATTGCTAGAGTTCTTTGTAGCTATATATTCTAAGGCATCATCATCAATCATAGTGACATCAAAGCCGTTAGCTTTAATCTTATATTTTAAAATTTCAATTAATGTGTTTTTTTCTGGTGGATCAATAGAGATGGATATACCTGAAGAGAATCTTGAAACTAATCTATCTTCTAGACCATCAAGTTCAGCTGGTGGTCTATCAGAAGTTAGAACAATTTGCTTACCTGAAGAAAACAATTGATTGAAAATGTGGAAAAACATTGTACACGTTTGAGGCTTATTAGCCATAAATTGAATGTCATCAATCAATAAATAATCGACAGTTCTAAAGAAATCTTTAAGATTTTCTCCATCTTGATCGCCTTTGACGTATTGGACAAACTCAGCAACAAAATCATCAGCGGTAATCATTAAAATCTTCTTTAATGGATTCTTTTCTCTGACAGAATTTCCTATGGCATTGAGTAAGTGTGTTTTACCTAAGCCTGATTTAGAATAGATAAATAAAGGGTTAAAAGATCCCATTTTATCAGCGACATATGTAGCGGCTTGATAAGCTTGCAAATTTGATTTGCCAACAACGAAATTATCGAAAGTAAGATTAGGATTTAACGATGAATACTTAAAGAAAGCATTTTTATTAGCAGCACTTGTATCTGTCGTTGGAGAACTTGCCGTCAAATCGCTTTGGCAAACTATTCGGATTTGATAAACAGTTTCTAAGATATTTGTAATTGATTCAGAAATTATAGGACGATAGTCTTTGTCGATTAAAGCTTTTGCTAAAGTTGTGTTAGCTAAAATAACAGCTTCGTTTTTTTCTAAAGATACTAGTTTTAAATCGGCAAAAACAGAGTTATATAAATTTTTGTCTGTAATCTTTTTTTGTATTTGAGACAAAACTTTATCCCAAATTTCATTTAAGTTAGTTTTTAATGTAGTAACAGGCATTTAAATTAAACCTCGCAACAAAGATTATAACATTTTTTATATATAAATTCTTTTAATTTGTGGAAAAATATACTATTCTACGACTTATCCACCAAACAAGTGTCGAAAAAGCTTATAAAATGTGAGTTTTTTACTTTCCACAAAATTTAAATGTGGATAACTTGTGGAAAAATTAGCGGTGAATAATCGAATTTGTGGAATTATGAAAAGTTATCCACCAAAACCATAGATATACACATAGCAAAAAAGCGTAAAAAAGCTAGAAATCAATGGATGTTTATACACTTATCCACCATGTGTAAGTATAAAACCACATATAGGTGAATAAGACTTTTTTATGAACAAAAAAATGTGAATAAATATTTATAAAATGGCGAATAAGATAAAAAAATGGTGAATAAACACATTTTATCCACCAAAATAAATAAAAAAGCCACACAAAACATGTGGCTTAATTAAACAATTTATAAAAGGTTATTCAAAATCAATCTTTACTTCTTTTCGCGCTTTAATTGATCTTGCTTTCTTTTTTCATCTCGAGCAGATACTAATTCTGCATATTTTTGACGATCAGAATCAGTAGCAAAGTTTTTGCGTGGACGACCTTTTAATGGGCTTGTTGCAGCTGTAGCTGAACCACGTTTATCGATGAACGATTCTTCACCATATAGTTGATAGTTTTGAATCCAACGAATAACTGTTTCTTGAGAAGAAATATTGTATTTGTTAGTTAATTCGATGATAGGAGTATCTAGATTTAATTTTTCTGTAATAACTTGTCTTTTTAAATCGATGCTGTAGCGTTTGAATTTCTGTCCTTTTTTAGCCATATACTTGCCCCTTCCTAATAAAGTTTAGTCTATGAATTATTGAAAGTCAACAAATTAGTATTGTAAAAACTGTCAAAAAAGTAAAAATATTTTGTTTAAAAGAAATGAATAAAAGAAATACATATAAAACACCTATAATTACTAGAACAATCGACTTTTTATTAATAAAAATTTATTAAAAATAAAATATATTTTTATAAAATAAAATGCATAATTATTTATTAATCAAAAAACAGATTGAATCTTAATTTTAAAGAGTTTTAAAAGCTTTAAAATAAAAAAATATTTTAATAAAAAACTTGCTGAATAAAAATATACAGCAAGTTATTATTAATAGTTAAGTGTTACGATAGAATTGGTTTTTAGGCTTTGTTTAACGTCTATTATTCTTTGATTTGTTGAGCCTCGATATAATAGAGACAAATCTCGTAAGTTATTTACAAAAGGGCCATCTACTAAAACATCTGTCAATGAAAAAATATCTAAATATATCTTATTATTTTTTGATTTTTCTAGTATTTCTTCAAAAGTATAACCAGTATAAATCCAAAGGTTTAAGTTATATTTTTCTTTGACAAGTTTTGCGATTTCTAAAGCAGATTCTGGATTGTCAAGAGGATCTCCACCAGAAAAAGTAACACCATCTAAATAAGGTGAATCAGCTAGTTTTTTATCGACATATTCTAAATCATATTCTTTTCCACCAGTAAAAGAATGTGTTTCAGCGTTATGACACTTATAGCAGTTATGAGTACAGCCCTGAAAGAAAATAGTCATTCTAATTCCTGGTCCATCAACTATTGATTCATCGATGATTCCACTTAGTCTCATTTTTCTTCTTGGGAGGAATACTTAGAGTGTTTAATTCTAGCGTGCTCTTCAGCTCTCTTTGCATCGTTGAAACGATCAAGAGTTCCAACAAGATAGCCAGTAATACGTCTTATTCTTTCAAATCCGACAGAGCCTTCTTCTTCGTGTCTTCCACACTTTGGACAGACATTGTCGATAATACCGTTATATCCACATATTGGATCTCTATCAACTGGATGGTTTACTGCACCGTAGCCAATGCCCTTTTCTTTCATGTGACGAACAATTTTTTCAAAAGCTTGAGGATTTTTAGCAATATCACCATCGACTTCGATATAGGTGATGTGACCACCGTTTGTTAAATTGTGATATGGTGCTTCAATATCAATCTTTTTAAACATAGAAATAGGATAGTAAACAGGTACATGGAAAGAGTTTGTATAGAATTCTTTATCTGTAACACCCGGAATAATACCAAATCTCTTTTTATCTAGCTTGACAAAGCGACCAGAAAGGCCTTCAGCAGGTGTTGCAATTAACGAGAAATTTAAGTGATATTTTTCTGATGCTTCATCCATTTTCTTTCTCATGAAGCCAACGATTTCTAAGCCTAACTTTTGGCTTTCTTCGCTTTCACCATGATGTTTTCCTGTTAAAGCAATTAAACATTCAGCTAAACCTATGAAGCCAATGGTCAAAGTACCATTTCTAATTACTTCATCAATTTCATCATCCCAGCCTAATTTGTCTGAATCAATCCAAACGTGTTGACCCATTAAGAAAGGCATGTTTTTAACTTTTTTATGTCTTTGAACTTCAAATCTATCAAGGAGTTGTTTAATGACTAAGTCGCACATTTCATCAAGATGTTTGAAGAATTCGTCTTTATTTGGATATAAAATACCTAATCTAGGTAAGTTAATTGAAGTAAATGAGAGATTACCACGACCACATGTGACTTCTTTTGTTGGATCGTAGTTATTTGCCATAACTCTTGTACGGCAGCCCATGTAGGCAACTTCTGAATTATAGTCGTTTTCTTTATAATATTTGAAATTAAATGGTGCATCTAAGAATGAGAAGTTAGGGAATAATCTCTTAGCACTACATAGGATTGCTTTTTGGAATAAATCATAGTTTTTATCCCCTGGATTATAGTTGACTCCTTCTTTAACTTTAAAAATTTGAATTGGAAAAATAGGAGTTTCACCATCTCCTAGTCCAGCTATAGTTGTATCGAGCAAGCAAGAGACTACTAATCTACCTTCTTCGCTAGTATCAGTACCATAGTTTAAAGATGAGAATGGTACTTGAGCACCAGCTCTAGAATGCATGGTATTTAAGTTATGGATTAAGGCTTCCATGGCTTGGTAAGTTTGCTCTTTAATTTCAAGTTCAGAGTCCTTAATAATGTCTTTTTTAATACGATCAAAATTAACTTCTGGATAACTTTCTTTTAAAGCGTTGAATGTTTGATCATAAGATTCTTTATTGAGATATTTTGGGCCAGCATTTTTATTGACTAAATCTTTAAAGAAAGCTTTCATGCTCTCTGTATAGTCAACATCAGATTCGGTTTCTCTAATAAAGTTACTAAACTTGATAGTGTTATTTCTAAATATTTTAGTAAATGATTTTCTAACACCTTCAGCCATTGAAAAATCGAAGTTAGGTACAGCTTGACCACCATGCATATCGTTTTGGTCTGCTTGAATAGCAATGCAAGCTAAAGCAGCATAAGAACGGATATCATTTGGTTCTCTTAAGAAGCCATGACCAGTTGAAAAACCGTTGTGGAACAACTTAAGTAAATCAATTTGACAGCAAGTAAGAGTTAGTGTGTAGAAATCTAAATCGTGAATATGAATATCACCCGAGATATGGGCTTTAGCAATATCTTTATCGATTAAAGTGCTTAAATAGAAGTCTTTTGCTGTTTCAGAACCGTATTTAAGCATAGTACCCATAGCTGTATCTCCATCGATATTTGCGTTTTCACGTTTAACATCGCTGTCTTTAGCATCTTGGAAAGTAATGCTTCTAATTGTACTCATTAAACGAGTTTTTGCTTCTCTTACTTCGTTTCTATGAGCTCTATAAGTAATGTATTCTTTAGCTGTTTTTGGAAAATTGTGCTTGATTAAAAGCTCCTCAATAATATCTTGAGTAGCTTCAACACTAGCTTTGTTGTCTTTATTATCAAAGCGACTATTTAAGACACTGACTACTTCATCAGTCAATTGACCTAATGGTACATCTTCTTCGCTTCTCTCGACAGCTTTACTTAAGGCACCTAAAATTTTACTGGCGTCAAAAGCAACAATTCTTCCATCTCTTTTTGTAATTTTGGTTATCATAATATACTCCTTTGTTAAAAAAGATTTAGCTTTTCTTTTTTAACACCTTTAAAAAGTGTACGTTGAAAATTATATAGTTCAAAACATGTAATGTAAATCAATTTGCTTCAATTTGTAATGAATTTTAAAACAAAATTTTAAAGCTTAGAAACAACCACTTTCATGCTACAAGTTGCTTCAATATATTTATAATTTTATAACCTAAGCGAACACTTATGAAACAAAGAATTTTCGAAAAAGTACTTGATTTTTTCAAAAAAATATATATTTAAGATTTATCATTACGCTTTATAAAAAAAGATTATAATGGTAGACTTTTGATGATGAGGTAAGAATTATGAAAGATATAGTAGAAAGATTTTTAGATTATGTTTCTTTTGAAACAACATCATACGAACCTATTGAAGGACAAGCTAGCTCTGTCGGTCAATATGTTTTAGCAAAACATTTAAAAGAAGAACTCGAAAAACTAGATGTAAAAAACTTATATATTAATGAATTTGGAACAGTTGTTGGATATGTTCCAGGAACAAAAGAAGGACCAACTATTGCTTTAATAGCTCATATGGATACTTCTAATTCTGCATCTGGCAAAGATGTCAAAGCAAGAGTATTAAAATATGAAGGTGGAGATATTGAATTATCTACTGGAATTAAATTGAGTCCAAACGAATTTTCTACTCTAAAAGGAAAAGAAGGCCATGAACTTGTCGTTACTGATGGAACGACATTGTTAGGCGGTGATGATAAAGCTGGAATTGCTATCATTGTCAATGTCATAGAAAAGTTAAAAGAAAATAATGTTGAACATTTGCCAGTTCAAGTAATCTTTAGTACAGATGAAGAAATAGGAGTTGGTGCTGACCACATAAAAGATGAAGATATAAAAGCTGATTTTGGTTATACAGTTGATGGAGGTTGCCTAAAATATATAAGTGTTGAAAATTTCAACGCAGGGTCATTAAAGGTAGTTATTAATGGTCGCTCTATTCACCCAGGAGATGCTAAGGATAAAATGATAAATGCTTTAAATGTTGGAATAGATTTCCACAATGCTCTTCCTAGATATGAGAGACCAGAACACACAGCTTGTAGAGAGGGATTCTATCATTTGCTTCATTTAGAAGGAACTGAAGAACACGCTGAATTAACATATATCATTAGAGATCACGATTTAGAAAAACTCCTTCATAGATTTGAAATAGCTGAGTTAACAGCAGAAAGAATTAATAAAGAAATAGGCTCTAATGTAATAACTCTTCAATGCGAAAAAGACTCGTATAGAAATATGAAGCCAGAGTTAGATAAACATCCAGAAGTTACACAACGTATTGTTGAGGCATATAAAGAATTAGGACTCGAATATGAGTTTGAACCAATTAGAGGCGGAACAGATGGAGCACATTTAACTTATCGTGGATTACCATGCCCTAACCTTGCAACAGGTGATTATAATTGTCATGGAAGATTCGAATATGTCGATGTCGATGAAATGAAAAAAATGATAGAAGTCGTTTATAAAATTGTTACAAAATAAAAAAGTGGAATAGTTAGCTTTTGGCTAACTTCCACTTTTTTTATTCTGATCTTAAACAAATTACAGGATCTTTTTTAGCTGCAATTCTTGAAGGAATCCAGCCAGATAAGAACGTTAATCCTATAGAAATTAAGATTAAAACAAGAGCTGCAAGAGGATTAAGGTTTGCGATATTTCCAATTTGTACTTCTGGGAATAGACTGTTTAATATCAAGTTAATTGGAACGCATAAAATATAGCTTACAAGTACTCCAATAACTCCAGCTATTAATCCTATAACAAACGTTTCGGCTTTAAATAATCTCGATACGTCTTTTTTTCGTGCTCCGATGCTTCGTAATATACCGATTTCTTTCGTTCTTTCAATAACTGATACATAAGTAATAATTGAAATCATAACTGATGAAACTACTAATGAAATAGCAGCAAAAGCTATTAATACGTAAGAAACTATATCAACCATAGTTCCCATTGAAGAAGTTAATAGAGAAGCTAAGTCTGTATAAATAATCTTTTCTGAGTCATTTTCAAATTGTTTGTTATAAGCATCAAGATATTTTATTATCTCTTTTTTCTCAGCAAAGCTTTTAGGGTAGATTGTAATTGAAGTAGTATACACATCACTTCCTATGCTAAGTCGTTGTGATAAGTGTTCTGAAACAGATAGTGTTGCAGAGCTTGTCGCACTATAAGCTTTGACAGATTTTGTTTCTAAATCTAAGGAAAGATATGTGCTTAGATTTTTTGCAATTTCAGAGCTTTTGTTTTGATTTAAAGCTTTGGTAACTAAGTCAGGTGTGTAGTAAATAATACTGTTTGAAAGTAAGCTCATATTAGTTGTTTCTTTAGGTCTTAAGACACCAACAATTTTTATGCTCTTACCACTTGATTTGTCATCTTTGTATTGATTGTATAATTCTTTCTTTGTATTATCATCAATAATGTTATAGTAAGGTAAATCTTTACTGCTTTTATATTCGAAATATTTGCTTGCAAATGATACCCAATTGGCATCTTCTTTTTCTGACATTTCACTAAGTTCTTTAGTGAATTCGTTAATATCTACGCCTTCTTTAATAAACATTGAATTTGTCGCTGTTCTTGTACCAGCTTGTGTATAGAATTCATCGTTATTTAATAAAACGTATTTTTTACCAATTACTTTATCTATACTTATTGTTTCATTTTCAATATCAAATCCAAGAGCGCTGAATAAAGTAGATGAAACTCTATTGTATTTATCGACTGTTAATAAAACTTCATTTTCATTTTCTGGATAATGTGCGTTTTCTCCAATTAAGTCATATTGTGATAAAACAAAGTCTTTATTTCCAGGTAATTCAGCCCAATATGAAGTTGAAGTCATAGAAGTTAAAAGTGATTTTGGAGTTGTTTGAATAGCATAAACATGATCAGCGTTTTCACTTAAAACATTAATTTGTATAGAATGGTTTTTGTTGATTGAATTATATAGGTTATTAGGCATAGCCTCTAAATAATCTATATATGTATCATCAATATTATTTGTATGAAGAGATGATGTCAAGGGCTTTTCAATAACTATTTGATTGTTAGAAGGATAAGCTTCTAAGTCTGTTTTTGACACTTCATTTAACGTTGAAGAGTCTGGCATAGCATATTTTTCTATCGAAATAGGAAAGGACGCTAGAGTTTCTGTTTCCATTCTTTTTATATAACCCTTAAAGCCGTTAGATACAGCGAGAATTAAGGCGATACCAATAATTCCAAAAGATCCGGCAACAGATGTTAGAGTAGTTCTACCTTTTTTAGTTAAAAGGTTTCGAGAAGAAATATTAATTGCTGTTGCAAAACTCATAGATGTCTTTTTCTTTTGACTCTTTAAAGCTATTTCTTCAGCTAACTGATGGTCAACAATAGTTAAGTCTGGTGCAGAAATTTCCGTCGTATCAGTAATTGAAGACTCGTTTTCCTCTACTTCAATAATTTTAGATTCGTTCTTCTCATCAGAAAGTAATTCGCCATCTTTGATTCTTATTATTCTTGTGGCATATTGCAAAGCTAATTCTTCATTATGAGTAACCATAATAATTAGTTTAGATTTACTTAATGTTTTTAATATATCCATAACTTGGACTGAAGTTTTTGAGTCCAAAGCACCAGTAGGTTCATCAGCTAAGATGATTCCAGGATTATTAACGATAGCTCTAGCGATAGCTACTCTTTGCATTTGGCCACCAGAAAGTTGGTTAGGTTTTTTATTTGCTTCGTTTTTAAGTCCAACAGAATTTAATGCATCGAGTGCACGTTTCTTTCTATCTTTTTTGGATACGCCAGATAAAGTCAAAGCTAGTTCGACATTACCTAATACAGTTAAGTGAGAGATTAAGTTATAACTTTGGAATATTGTTCCAATTCTTTTGTTTCTATAAGCATCCCAATCTGAGTCGTTATAGTTTTTTGTTGACTTGTTATCTATTATTAAATCGCCATTGGAATATCTGTCTAATCCTCCAATTATGTTCAAAAGTGTAGTTTTACCACAACCTGAAGGACCAAGTATAGCAACGAATTCGTTTTCTTCGAAATCGAGATTTATATCTTTTAAAGCAGTAATAATGCTCTGTTTACCAATGTAGTAATTTTTATATATATGTTCTAACTTTAACATATGAAACCTCCATTGAATTACTATTAATTTTAGCATAATAAAGAAGAAATTTAAGAGTATTTATGATAAAATAGACTAAATTATTAAGTAGCGACTAAAATACTATTAAATATTTGTTTAAAACTACAAATTTTTTGTATAATTTTATTAGCTAAAAAATGAAAGGAGTAATAAATATGAGTCACTCACAAATATCTTTAAAAACATCATGGGGAGACACAATTTACGGAAACGCTTGGACTATTGAAACTCCAATAGCAAATATAGTTATCGCCCACGGAATGGGAGAATATTCTTATAGATATAATGAATTTGCTAATTATTTAAATTCATTAGGTTATAATGTCTATGCAGTTGACCAACCAGGACATGGATTAAATGTCACAGTTCCAGAAACACCTGTCTTAGGATTAGGTGTATGGCCAGATAATGGCTTTAAATTAGCTTGTTCTTATTTATATGAACTTATAACGCAAGTAAGATTATCAATGAAGCCAGTAATTCTTTTCGGTCATTCAATGGGTTCTTTTGTCTCACAAAGATACTACCAAAGATTTAATGCTACAATTGACGGCTTAATCTTATGTGGATCTAGTTATAATAATTTAACTTTTAAAGCCTCACGTAAATTAGTTAGAATTATGGGCGCATTTGTTAAAGGTGATAGAAGATTAAGACCTTCTAACTTCTTTGCCAATATGCAAACTAAATCATTTAATAAGGGATTTAAAAACTATTCTGATGGATATAAGACCAAAAATAAATGGTTAAGTGCTAACGAAGAGAATGTTAAAGCTTTTGATGCAGATCCACTTTGTGGCTTTGCTTGTTCGTTTAATTTCTACTACAACTTGTTTAATGGCTTAAAACCTACTTTCCAAAAAAGAAGAGTATTAGACATCACTCACAAAGTTAAAATTTTGTTGATTGCTGGTGATAAAGATCCAGTCGGAAGCAAAGGTAAAGGCGTTTTAAAACTAGAAAAGTTCTATAAGGAAGCTGGACAAGATGTTAAAGCTATATTATATAAAGGTTTAAGACACGAGATTTTAAACGAAGATGAAGAATCAAAACAAAAAATTTATAAAGATATAGCTGCATTTATTCCAGAATGTATTGCAAAAGCTAAAGAAGAAGCTCAATTAGAAGAACATAAAAAAGCAAAATAAAATAAAAAAGCAATCGAGACTAAATATCTTGATTGCCTTTTTTTGCAAAAAAAGAGCAAGATGAAGTTAACCTTCAAAATGCTCAGTTTTATTAAGATCTTGCTTGATATACAGGTTTTTCTTGATTGTTGCTTCCGGATACTCCGCCAGAAGTTCTCATAACGAAGAATATTGTTCTCATACCGAAAGTCAAAATGTAAGCCATTGAAGCAAAGCTTGGCATTATAAATCCAAGAATTAAAGTAATAACTGCAGGAGATAAAGCTAAGAAAGCGCAAGCTTTTAATGATTGTGCAAATGACATATCATTATAAAGGTTATTCTTACCTCTTGTAACAATGAAGATTAATAAGCCAACAAACAATGTTGCAACTGCAGAAATACCAGTGAGGATAGAAGTACTTAACCAAGTTTGAGAAACTTTAAGTGGTTGGTAACCTTTATCTAAGAATTCACACCAGAATGTTTTAATAGATTCAGCATTATTAGAATTATTGATATCAGATACTGTTGCAAGATTTGTTCCTTTTAATAACTTGAATTGACCTTCCATGATGCTTGAATATTTGGTTTCGACTGTAGCATCAATAGCTTTGAAAATAATTACTCTGAATGATGTTTTAGTAAAGATTATTGATGTAACTGGTACTAATTCATATTTAGATGTATCTTTTGCATCTTTCTTTAAAATTTTAGTATCAATTATATCTGTGAAAGTCTTATAGTCATTGGAATTATTTACTGGATCTAATTCAGGGAAGTAATAAACATTTAATAATGTAATAACTTGAGTTTTTGAACTGTCTTCTGTATTAACATATGTTGAAGTGAAGTTCATTAATTTTTCAGTTCCATCATTTACGACTTTCATTTGAGTTGCGTAATCGCTATCCGTTGAAGAAGGAATTACTTTGGTATTGTCATAAACAAGTTCACAGTTTTCATTAATGTTCATAGCTGGATTTTCAAGTGAGAAAAGTTGTAATCCAGATTCAAGAGTGTTATTACCTATTGTGATAAGAGAAGAACCATTAGTTTTTAATCCGGTAACCAATGTTGGTATTGATGTACATACCATTGCTAAGATGAAGAATATGATTGCTAACCACCATGGGCTTTTCTTTCTTTCATCTAATATAACTTGGTTACTATATAATGATTTGAATGCAAATTTAAGTTTAGTCATATATGTTTCCTTTTCTAATTAACTACATAATAATAATATAGAATAGCGATTTTTGCAAATAATTAGACTAACTTTAACAAAAATTGTTTTTTTCTTAAAATAGAGTGTGAAATTTAACTAATTTTAATAGCTATTCTTTGTTTGAAATAAAGTTTTTTTGAAAAATAAAGTATTATAAATATTACAAATAGCCCATTGTTAATTAAAAAGCTTTCAAACAATTAAAGTATTATGTTAAAATGAATAAGTACAATTAGGAGGCTATTATGACAGAAAGAACGCAATTACCAAGATATATTAAAATAGCTCAGGATATTTGTGGAAAAATATTAACAGGTGAATTTCCAGAAGGAACATTATTAAAAGGCCGTTCTATTTTAGGTTCAATGTATAATGTTTCGCCTGAAACAATTCGTAAGGCTCTTAATCTATTAGAAAAAGAAAAAGTAGTTGAGATTAAAAGAGGTGTTGGTGTCTATGTTGACTCTGTTTTACATGCTCAACAATTTGCTGAAAGTTGGAAATCTAAGACTTTAATCTCTAACAAATATACAGAATTAAAGAATTTATTAGCAGAAAAGAAAGAATTAGATAACAAGATAGATGAAGCTATCAAAGATATGAAGGATTCTTTCTCTTATCAAACACATGAAGCTGTTCATTTTTCTGAAGTAGAAATTCCTCAAGATAGCTGGATTGATGGAAAAACAATTGGTGAAGTATATTTTTGGAACTATACAGAAGCAACAATTGTTGCAATAATCTCAAAAGAAACTGGAAGAGCTCAACAGAGCCCAGGTCCAGATTTTCCACTTCACGTTGGAGATAAATTATTGTTTGTTGGAAAAGACGATTTAAGTTTTGATAGAGTTTTATCTTTCTTGGTTTATGGCGTCTTAGAAGAAAACGCAGAGCCGCAAGAATAATAAAAATAATAAAGCTACTTCGGTAGCTTTTTTTTATTTTAGTAAAAAAATAGCGCAAATTGTAACCGATTTTCTTTTTTGTGTTGATTACATTTGTTTAAAGATATATATTACCCATGGAGGGAAAATAAATGAAAAAACGCGTTTTATTAACGCTTGGACTTGTTTCACTTTTATCTATGGTTGCTAGTTGCAACAATACAAGTTCAACGAGTAGTAGTTCTGTTTCAAGTAGTGGCGGCTCTACTTCAAGTTCATCTAGCCAAACAGGTGGAAATGCTTATCAAGGTACAGGACCAAGACTAGAAATTAACTACTTAAGATTTGATCAAAATTATACAGGTTGGAAATTATGGACCTGGAACAATGACGGTGGTAGTTTTGGATTAGAATTTGATGGAAAGATAACTTATGATGCCTATGACTCTTCTTTAGCATGGACACGTAGAACTATTGAATTCGACAAAGATTTTGAGTATTACGCTAATTGGGATTGGACAAAAACAGAAACTAGTACTGCAAGCTTAGAATTTTTAGGTGGTGACAGTGGGAAAATGGGTATCATTGTTCGTGATGGCTCTGGTAACAAAGATGTATCTGATGATAGATATATTGATTTTTCAAAAGCTGATGCTGATGGTGATCAAGTTTACACTGTTTATTTAGTTACTGAAAGTAAATCTGTTTACTATAGTTTAGATGAAATCCCAGCACCAGGAATCAGCACTGTTTCAATGACAAGTGACACATTAGGAGATAATGTGCTTGTCGGATGTTCAGTAGCACCAACAGGAAGCATAAAAGCAAGTGAAGTTCACTTGAGAGATGAAAGTGGAAAAGAATATCCATTTAAGTCCTACAATGGTTATAGTGGCGGTGAAATGACTTTCCAATTAGAAAATAGACTTGAAGTAGCTGATTTAAAGAAGAACTTTAAACTTTATTTTGATTCAGAAGAATATGCAACACCAGCTGGTTATCCAGTAGAATTTGGTCGCTATTATAGTTCAAATAGATTTGATGAATTATTCGCCTATGATGGAGAATTAGGTTCGTATATCGATAACGGAAACACTGTATTTAGATTATGGGCACCAACAGCTTCTAAAGTAACTTTAAATTTATATGATGATGGCTTAGCTACAGTACCTTCTTCAACAATGGAATTAGTTGAAGGTGAAAAAGGAACATGGAGCACAACTATATCTGGTAATAGACATGGTGTTTATTATTCTTATGATGTTGAAGTACTTGGAGAAACAAATAGAGATGTGGCAGATCCATATGGAAAATCCTCTAACGCTAATGGAAAACATTCCATGGTAGTCGATTTTAACAATTCAGCAGTTTTACCAGACAATTGGGGTGAGAGTTCGTCTCCAGCTGTTTCAACAGCAAGTGCACCAATAGTTTATGAAACTCACGTAAGAGATTTCTCTATGAGCGATTCATGGAACGGAAGCAATGCAAATAGAGGTAAATATTTAGGCTTAAGTGAAAGTGGCACAACGTTAGCAGATAATTCAACTAAGACTGGATTTGATTACGTTAAAGAACTTGGTGTTACTCACGTTCAGCTCTTACCAATTTACGACTTTAAATCTGTCGATGAAACAAGAACAGACGACGAATATAAAAATTCTGTAACTGATGGAGCTTATAACTGGGGCTATGATCCTCAAAGCTATAATAGCCCTGAAGGATCTTACTCTTCTAACCCAAATGATGGAAATACTAGAGTTAAAGAGTTACGTCAAGCTATCCAACAATATAACAATGCCAATATAGGTGTTATTATGGATGTTGTTTATAACCATATGCCAAGTAGCTCTGGCACAACGTTTGAACAAATAGTTCCAGGATATTACTTCCGTGGAGTAAACGACTCAGGTGCAGGTGCTGATATGGCAAGTGAAAAAACTATGTTTAAGAAATTCATAGTTGATTCAACAAAAATGTGGATGACAAATTACAAGTTATCTGGATTTAGATTTGACTTAATGGGCCTTATTACAAAAGATGCTATGGGTGAAGTTTCTAGTACCTTACACGAAATTAATAGCGATGCTATTGTTTATGGTGAAGGTTGGTCAATGTTCTCTAAGAGCCCAAATACTCCAACTCTTTCTTCGACAAACATGGCTACACAAGGTCAAGTTCGTGGATTAAAAATAGGATGCTTTAACGATACAGTTAGAGATTCATTAAAAGGATCAGTATTTGATGCAGGTTCACCAGGATATGTCACAGCATTAGAAAGCGACAAGACATTAGATGGAAAAGAAAATATAAAATATGGTATTGTTGGAACACAAATTCACAACCAAGTATCAACATTAAAAACAATTTATGATACTGAATATACCGGAGCTAGTGTCAATTATGCAGAAGCTCACGATAACGAAACATTACACGATAAACTTAGATTATCTATTCATGGTTTAACAGAAGAACAATACAATAATATTCAAATTCAAGTTAACCAAGTTATCATGACTTCTTTAGGTATTTCTTTCTATCATTCAGGAACAGAATTTGGTAGAACTAAAGAAATTCCTGCAGATTTATTAGCTTCAGTTCCAACAGATAAGATTAGTAAAGATAGTGTTACTGGCAAAGCATATTCAAAAGATTCTTATAATTTATGCGATAAGATTAACGCTATTGATTGGAACCTTGTCAAAACAAATTCAAATATGGTTGACGCTTTCAGAAAAGCTGCTTTATTAAAAACAAACAATGAAATGTTGAGATCTAATAGTTATGCAAACATCAATGCAAAATATGTCTTTGATGATTGTGGATACGAAGGACAAATGACAGCAAATAACATCATTGCCTATACAATCAATTCAGATTCTGAAACAGATAATTATGAAAAGATGTATATTGTTCATAATACAGGCGATTCTGAAATAACTGTTGCTGGACATGAAGGTTGGAACATCTTATTAGGTGGTACAGGAGTAGCTTCATCATCAGTAACTTTACCAGCTAGAACAACATTAATCTTAGGTTTATCTAAGTAAATAAGAATTTAATTTAATGATAGATATCGATAGTTTAAAGCTAAAATGATATCTATCATTTTTGTTATACATAAATAGTTTATACAAATGAATTATATTAATGTTTATTAGATATTAGTTATTATGTTAGAATATTAAACGAGGTTGAATAATGAATATTAATGATGAGTATCAAAAAGCAATCGATGGGCAGTATGACAATGATTTGCTACATGTTGTTGCTGATGGAAAAAAAGTACTTGAAGTATTAGCTCCTAATTATAAAGATTTATTCTATGCAATGGCTTCATGGAATGAGATTCAAATTGCATCTCTTTTTGACGAGAAACCATTTAAAAAAGATAATCAAGAATGTGTTTATGCAGGAAAAGTGCTTTTAGAATATAAAAATATTTATCAAAAAAGCGAGTTAGAACAAGCGTTAAGAAACGTTACCTTCGGTGCCAAGATAGATGAATGCAAAATTTATTTAACAACGAATTACGTTAATTCTATAAACGCTTTAGAAAGTATGTTATCTAAAAATATTTATTTAACATTTTGTTCACTATTTTATAGAGATAAAAACAACAATTTAGTTAAGAGCCCATTATTTTTCTTGAGAGGAAAACTTAGAAAAAACGAAAATGGATTTTTTATAAAATGTACTTCAGATGGACCAATATTCAATGAAGCGTTGGCAAGGTTCATTCAAGACGAACACTCAATAGATATTACTTATAATAAAGTAGTTTTTGATTATTATGACTATATCACTTTTGTATCTCACAAAGTTGCAAATTTATTGTGGGCAATAGAAGAAAGCACATATATTATTACAACTAACGTTATAAAAAGTAATGCGTTAGCAAGAATATCAAATTTGGGTAATACAATATTATCTTATAAAACAATTAGAAATTTAAAAGAAGAGCCAAATAAAATTGAAGATAATTTGCCTTTAGTATCTAAACTTCAAGAAGAGTTACAAAAAAACAGTGTTCTAAATTTAAAAATTAATGATGAAAAGCTTAAAACAAAAGCTTTTACAGAAGTTCTGACTAAAGCTATTAAAAACGAAAAAAGCATTTTAGTAATTGGTGATAAAACATTATTTGATGAAACAGTAGAAAAGTTAAAGTTAAGACCTTTTGTTAATCCGTATTCTACATTGAATAATAAACTGTCGTTATTTGATGCTTTTAACGAAATAGAAAAAGACAACTTTACATTAAATTATGATGGAACAAGATTTTTAGAACTTAGCAAGATTCAAAAAGATTTTTACATGATGGAAGAAGAAAAAACTATGATTTCTATTCCTACTGGTGAAACTATAGTTGAGGCAATTCAATCTATTATGAAGCACGATAAAAATCTTGTAAGTCCACTGGATATAAATATTGCAGCAGATTATTCATACGATGACTTTTTAGAAGATAGAGAATGTTTAGAAACAATTAATAATTCTAAATCTATAAAAGATACCGTTTTAGCTGATCATCCGTTCTATGGATTAGAAACAGAAAACAGTAAGGAAAATTTTGATAAATTAAAAGCTCTTTTACAAAAGATTGATGAGAACATAGAAGATTTCTTTAATAGTGCTAAAGATTTATGTGAAAGCTCAAATGGATTTATTAAAATTGAAAAGCCGAGAGACTTTGATGAATACGAAAATCATTTTGAACTTTTTTGTAGATACAACGGCTTTCCTTTAATATATTTTAATTATGACAATGATGAAAAGTTAGTTGAACTTTTATCAGCAATAAAAAGTGGATTTAAGTCTATTAGTAGTTTGAAACTATCAATAGAAAATATGACGAGTAACTCTTTCTTTTTGGATGATTGGGAGACGCTTTTAGAAAAAGAAAAAAGTAAAGACCGAAAGGCTAAGAAAGAGTTAAAAGTAAAATTAAAGACCAAGACACATGCGAATTTAAAATCACTTATTCTACTTTTAGATAGTTATAAAACAAATTTACAAAAAGTGGATAGCTATATTAATTTTGTCGAAGAAAATTACCAAATAAAGATTAAAAGTATCGACGATATAATCTATTGTGAAAATGCCTTAAGCTACGTAGATGATTTTATAAGACAAGTTAAGCTTTACGACAGTATTAACTTCAATAGCGATTTTGTTAAAAAAGTAATGACTGATGGTGATTATAGAAAACAACTGAATGATATAATATTGCCAAGCATTCAACAAAAACGATTTGAATTAGACACTCTTTTTGATGAATATAAAGAGTTTAATCCACACGATTATAATGATTATTCTGACTTTACTTACGATGAATTGAAGATGTCTTTCAAAGCTAAAATTAATGCTTCTTATGAAGAGTTCGAAGAGTATTGCAACTTGAGTCAAAAATTAAAAGATGCCTCTCATCATCTCAAAGATTATATCAATGAATATAGTGATTTAAATCAACCTTTAACAAACTTTACAAACGACTTTATGTTTTCGCTTTATGAGGCTTTTTACACAAATTATGAATCTTTATATGGAGGCTCAGAAGCTTGGATTGAAAACGAAGAGAAATACATTTCTATTTTAAAAGAATATGAGTCTTTATATTACATTAACGAAATTAAATCTATTGAACAATTACAACAAGCAAAATGTGAAAAAGATGAGCTAAATAGAACTAAAGATGAGTTAAGAAAATTAACAAAAACTTCACGTGTTTATAACACAGCATACATATATCCAAGATATCAAAAGAAATTAGTTTACTATTATCCTATCGACTATGTTTCAAACGATGATGTTTACGCTTATGCTAATGCTAAATATGACATAGTTATAATTTTAGATCTTAAAAGTTTAAATGTGATACAACTTTTTAACGCTTTAATGTTAGGTAATAGTGCTGTTATCTTTGAAAAAGAAGAGACGTTAAAAAAATGTTATGAAATAAACTATTCTAATTTGCTTGAAAAGAGATATTGGAAAAAAGTCGAACCTGTTTTGAAGGATTTAGTTAAAGATATAAAAATAGACTACGATATAAAATTAAATTACGAGTATAAAAACGATGTTTTCCCTATAGCATTAATTAGGCCTGGAACAGAAAAGCCATCATTTATTTTAATACCAGATTTAGTTTATCTCTTAAATAATGATTGCTTATGGACATATTGCAATTTAATGCCAAGAATTATTAATGATACTTTAGAAATTACGCCAATTATAATTAACACTTTGGAAATTGCTTTAGCGGATGACAAAAATTTATACTTACGTCAAGTTATAAATGGATTGTTAGAACAAAAGAGACTTGAAAAAGAAAACAAAGAAGTGAAAAAAACTAAAGAACATTTAGCAACACCAAGCAAAGAAAAATATTTAGAAAGATTAACAGATATTTATAATAATTTTTCTGATTATCCTTCGGAGTTTGAAATAAAAGAGCTTTTAAATAATCACGAATATGAAACTTTGCTAAAGAAAATAGTTCCTTTTAATAGTAACAAAATAATGTTATACGGCAAAGAATTCTATGATTATGTAATTTATCAAAAGAATTTAGGTAAAATCAAATTAACATCAGATAAATTTTACTATATACCAGGTGAAAAAATTGAAGTAAAAAAATCTTTGCATTCACAAAGACCTATTGAAGATGTTTCTATTGAAGAAATGGTTAGAGCAATATATACTTATTTACTAAACTTCTCTTTTGTGAGAATAGATGTTTTATTAAACGAATTAATGCATGTCTTTGCTTCTTCAACTAGTGACCCAATATTCAATGAAACATATACTAAAGCGATAAACTACTTATTGAATAAGGGATACATTTTGAAAGAATATAACAAGATTAGATTAGTTTAGTTTTTTTGAAACATACTAAGTAGTAATTATGAAAATATTAGAAAAAATTAAAAGTTGGTTTGATTTAAAGACGTTCTTAAGAATTATATTTGGTATATTATTTATAACTGCAATTGTTCTAATTGCGTATTTTGTAATGAAAGAAACTGGATTTTTAGAAAAAATAAATTCAATCGAAAAAATTAAAGAACTATTAAACAAATATAAAACCGTTTCAATCATTATTTATTGGTGCATTCAATTCTTGCAAGTGACTTTTATTCCAATTCCAGCAGCTATAACCATAGTTGCTGGTGCACAAATATTTGGACCTTGGTGGACTTTCTTTATCTCTCTTGCTGCAATGATTCCAGCAAGTATTTTAGCTTTCTTTTTGGGAAGATGGCTTGGAAAACCATTTGTTGGTTGGATGATAGGAAAAGAGACTATGAATAAATATTTAACCAAGACACATGGCAGAGAACGCACTGTGTTTTTTACTATGTTTTTATTACCTTTTTTCCCTGATGATGCTTTATGCCTAGTAGCAGGCATAACGCCTATGACATTAAAATATTTTTTAATGACTCAAATAATAACAAGACCTATATCTATAGTTTGTACTATATTTTTAATGTCAGGCACAATAATTCCATATAATACTTGGTGGGGAATAATGCTTTACGTCTTAGCTTTTATAGGCGTAATAATAGCTATTATTTTATCTTATAAATACAGTGAAAAAATAGAATGTTTTGTCAGTAAATGTGTTGATAAAGTCTTAAAATTTTTGCATATAAGGCATTAAAAAAGTTAAGGCTCATCACCTTAACTAATAAGTAATTATTAAGCGAAATATTCTCTAAAATCTAATTCGTATTTTCCTCTGGCAATTTGGATTAAATCAAATATGTTCCAAATAATACCGATGAAAATAAATGTGCATAATAATTTAACTAAGAAATATTTCCAAGCTGATTTACCACCTTTGTAAAACTTGTCGATTCCAAACCAACCTAGAAAAAGTGTAATTAAGAATAATCCAGTATCCATATATATTTTTCCTTTGCACTATATAATACCATTGATTTTAAACAAAAAAAACTATTTTAATGCTTTTACTTGTTTATTGGATGCTTTTTGCCATTAAATAGTGTTAATTATATTCGATAAATATAACTTTATATATCTTTTATGAATATGCTAAAATATGTACATCAATTAGTTGTACTAATTGAAGAAATAAAACAATGATGTTTTATTTGTTAGAAAGGAATATAAAATATGAATGTAGGATTAATTATTGGAATTGTTGTAGCAATTGTAGTTGTTATAATAGCGATTAGTGTTATTTGTTGGTGGATAAGTACATCAAATAAATTTAAGAAAATGAAAGTAAAGATTGATGAATCTGCTTCTGGAATTGATATTGCTTTAACAAAGAGATTCGATAAATTAACAAAGCAACTTAATGTTGTTAAAGGATATGCTAAATATGAAAAAGAAGCTTTTGTTGAAGTTACAGCAATGAGAACAGGAACTACAACAAATTCTTCAGCAGATGATATCAAAAGAATGGCAGAGGCTAATGCTCAAATGGACCAATTAGCTAAACAAATTAATCTTCAAGTTGAAAAGTATCCTGAACTTAAAGCAAACTCAATTTTTTCACAATTACAAGCAGATATAACTGAAGCTGAAGAACATTTACAAGCATCTAGAAGATTATTTAACTCTAACGTATCAAGATATAATCAATCAATTATTGTTTTTCCTGGATCAATTGTTGCAAATGCCATGCATTTAACAAAAGCTGATTTCTTCCAAGCCGAAGATCAAAAACGTTCAGATGTTGAAATGAATTTCTAAAAGTATCGCCTCGTTTTTCATAACGAGGTTTTTACTTATTTAGACAAACTAATGTAGGTGAATTATGACAAATGAAGAAAAAGATAAAATAAAAACTGATTTAGAGGCAATGAACAAAAGGGCTAAAATAAATTTTATTGTCTGTTTAATTTTAGCTATTCTTTTTGGAACTTTAATATTTACTTTTTCATCGGATTTGTTTTTTTGCTATATTTATCGCTATTTTCATTGCTATAATTTTTAATGTTGCTTTAAGCGTTTCTATAAAGAAAAAATATAAAGATGAAATAGTTCCTAAAATTTTAAAGAAATTTTTAGGCGATGACATTGTTTACGAACCAAAAGGTAGATTTGATAAAGAACTTTTAAGAGATTTAAATTTCTTTCCATGTACAACTTATAGTGGCGAAGATATGATAAGTGGAATCTATAAAGGTATTAAATTTACAACTGCAGATATATCAATGACTCATCAATCGGGTGGTAAAAATAGTACTACTGTTACAGATTTTAAGGGATGTATGTGGGTATTTGAATATAATAATAAAACTATTAATTCAAGAATAGATCTATACGAAAAAGACTATTTAAAAAGACATTCGTTAAGAAAAAATGGATTAGAAAAAGTTGAGTTTGAAGATATTGATTTTAACAATAAAATTAAAACTTATGCGTCTAATGCTCACGATGCTTTCTATGTTATTACTCCACAAATTATTGATAGACTTAAAAATAATATAAATAATATTAGTGGAGATATTTTATATAGCATTCAAGAAAATAAGCTTTATTTAGTAATTAGTTCGTCAAAAAACAGAATGGAATTTAAAAGATTTAAAAACAATTACGAAGAGCTTATAGAAAGCCTTAAAGAGGATGTAAGTCCAATTCTTGAAACTATAAAGCAGTTTGATTTAAAAGGCGAAGAAAAAGAAGAAATATGGAAAATAGAAAATTTGAACTTGTAAGTAATTACAAACCGACCGGGGACCAACCTCAAGCAATCGATAAATTAGTAAAAGGACTTGAAGAAAATAAAAAGTTTCAAGTTCTTTTAGGTGCAACTGGTACAGGAAAAACTTTTACAATGGCAAACGTAATTCAAAGAGTCCAAAGACCAACTTTGATTCTTGTCCACAATAAAACTTTAGCAGGACAACTATACGCTGAATTTAAAGAACTTTTCCCACACAATAGAGTTGAGTATTTTGTATCAAATTTCGACTTTTATCAACCAGAAGCTTATTTACCAAAAACAGATACGTATATAGATAAATCTGTTCAAATGAACGAAGAAATTGAAATGATGCGTTCATCAGCAATTAACTCTGTTTTGGAAAGAAGAGATACAATTGTTGTTGCATCAGTTGCTTCAATATATGGTTTAACAGATCCTGAAGAATATAAAAATCTTGTTTTCTCTTTACGAGTTGGTGAAGAATTTGATAAGAAAAAAGTATCTGCAAAATTAATAGATGCCCAGTATGAAAGAAATAATATGGAATTAAAGCCAGGTACTTTTAGGATGCAAGGAGATATGCTAGAAATCTCGCCCGCATCCACAGAAGATTATATTGTAAGAGTTTATATTGATTTTGATGAAATAGATGAAATAGATATAGTTAAACCTTTGACAGGAAAAATTATTCATACTTTAGAAACATATCCAGTATATCCTGCTTATGAACACGCTTCAGGTATGGCTAGAGTTAAAGAAGCTTGTAAGACAATACGTGAAGAGTTAATGCAACGATTAGGCGAGTTCCATGAACAAGGAAAATTATTAGAAGAAGAAAGATTGGACATGCGTACAAGACACGATTTAGAATCTTTAGAAGAATTCGGGTATTGCCCTGGTATTGAAAATTATTCTCGACACATAGACGGAAGAGCACCAGGTGAAACTCCTTTTACTCTTTTTGATTATTTCCCTAGCGATTTCTTATTAATGGTTGATGAATCACACGTTACCTTTTCTCAAATAAGAGGAATGTTTAACGGTGATAGAAGCAGAAAACAAACTTTAGTTGATTATGGTTTTAGATTGCCTAGTGCTTTAGATAATAGACCACTTAAATTTGATGAGTTTGAAAGTCATATAAAAAATGTTATTTGTACTTCAGCAACACCAGGTGATTATGAGTTAGAAAAAACACATGGTGAAGTAATTGAGCAAATTATTAGACCAACAGGTTTAATAGATCCTCAAATAGAAGTTCGAAGCAATAAAAACAACCCTGTATATGACTTGATTGGTGAAATTGAACAACGTGTTGAGAAAAACGAAAGAGTTATGGTTGTTACTTTAACTGTTAAAGATGCTATGAACTTAACAGACTTTTTAAAAACAAAGAATTATAAAGTTGCTTATTTACAACACGAAATTAAAACTTTGGAAAGAACTGAGATTATTTATAAGTTAAGAAAAGGTGATTATCAAGTATTGGTAGGTATTAACTTATTAAGAGAAGGTTTGGATATTCCAGAAGTTTCTTTGATTGCTATTTTGGATGCAGATAAAGAAGGATTCTTACGTTCATCACGTTCTTTGATTCAAATTGTTGGACGTGCAGCAAGAAACGCTGAAGGTAAAGTAATTATGTATGCCGACACAATTACCGATTCAATGGATTATTGCATAAAGGAAACAAATAGACGTAGAGAAATACAAATGAAGTATAACGAGGAGCACAATATTACTCCTAAAACAATTATTAAACCTATTAAGCCACCACTTCATATTATTGATGATAAGAAAGAAAAAAGAAAAATTGAAGGTAAACTTACTAGAAATGAAACACTTAAACTTATATCTGAGATAGAAAAGAGCATGAAAAAAGCTTCACAAGAGTTGGATTTTGAAAAAGCAGCTGAATTGAGAGATGAAATGCTCGAATTAAAAGCTACACTTTTGTAGTTTCAATGTTTCTTTTCTTTAAATTCAAATGTATAATTATTTTTAGCACTGCAAAGTGCTATATGGGGCTGTAGCTCACTTGGAAGAGCGTCTCGTTCGCAACGAGAAGGCAGCGAGTTCGATCCTCGTCAGCTCCACCAAATCGAAATCTAAGCGAACCTGTAGAATACATCAATTGTAATGGATTCTTGGGCATCGTTGTTAAATGGCATCCTTAATTGGGTGCTTTTTTCTTGGTGGAATTGCTGTACTAGTCTTTATTTAGGCATAGAAGTGTTATATAATATAAGCATTAAGGAAAATAAAAAATGAATTGGCCTATTATTATCAAAACCGTTAGAAATAAATTGTTTCTTACTCAAACCGAACTTGCCGAGAAAATCGATGTCTCCTTTGCTTCCGTTAACAGATGGGAGCAAGGGCATCACGAGCCTACCATGAAAGCAAAAAGAAAATTAGCTCAAATATGCCACGATCACAGTATTGATATGGAGGCTTTATAAAATGCATCCGTTTGTGAAATGGGCTGGGGGTAAAAAACAATTGTTAGACAAGCTTCATTCATTAATGCCTAAAACGTATAACCGCTATTTTGAACCCTTCATTGGCGGGGGCGCGCTTTTGTTTAGCGTGGCGCCAAAAGATTTTGTCATCAATGATTTTAATACGGAATTGATACAGGCTTATCGCTGTTTTACTAGTGAAGCAGATTTCAAAAAGCTTTTGGAAACCCTTGATTTCCACCAAATTCATCATAGCGAAGAACACTATTATGAAGTGAGAAACATGGATAAAAAGCCAGATTTTCTCTCCTTGCCTATTTATGAACGAGCGGCAAGAATGATTTATCTAAACAAATCCTGTTTCAATGGGCTTTATCGCGTTAATAGTAAGGGATATTTTAATGTCCCGTCTGGTAGAAAAAAAACGATAAATTGCTATGAAGAAGAAAATTTAAAAGAAATCTCCGCTTTTTTCTCATCTTCAAAATTCAAGATATTCAACGGTGACTTTCCGGATGCAATCAGTGAAGTAAAAACTGGTGATTTCGTTTATTTCGATCCACCATATGATACTTGGGAAAATAAAGATTCTTTTACTTCCTATGCAAAAAATCCTTTTGGCAAAGAAGAACAGAAGCGTCTTGCGAACGTTTACAAAGAATTATCCGAAAAAGGTGCCTATGTCATGCTTAGCAATCATAACACCGAGTTCATTAGAGAACTCTATAAAGAGTTTAATATTCATGTCGTGGAAGCAAAAAGAATGATTAATTCTAAAGCATCTGGAAGAGGCAATGTCGAAGAGGTTATTATCACAAACTATGAAAACTAAGCCTTATTTTCAGGATGGAGGTTTTTCCCTATATTGGGGTGATTCAAATCAAATTTTGAAATCAATCAAAGAAAAATCAATAGATGTCATTTTTGCCGATCCGCCATATTTTCTCTCAAATGGCGGTGTTTCTTGTCATTCGGGGAAACTGGGATAAACCATTAACGGCTAAAGAAAAATTGGACTTTAATAGAAAATGGCTGAAATCGTGCAGAAGAGTCCTAAAAGATGATGGAACGATATGGATAAGCGGCACATTCCACAATATCTATTCTGTTGGCGTTGCCTTGGAATTAGAGAGCTATTCCATAATCAATAACATTACATGGGAAAAACCTAATCCAGCTCCCAACCTTGCTTGCCGTTGCTTCACTAATTCGACGGAAACAATCATTTGGGCTAGAAAAATTGATGAAAAAGGCAAAAAAGGAAAACATTATTTCAATTATTCTCTGATGAAGGAAATCAATGGCTGGAAACAAATGAAGGACGTTTGGTTATTGAACCTTCCAACAAAAAAAGAAAAAGAGTTTGGTAGACATCCAACTCAGAAACCTTTATCAGTACTTGAAAGAAATTTGTTAGCTTCCACCAAAGAAGGAGACTTGATTTTAGATCCATTCAATGGAAGTGGAACGACAGGAATTGCTTGTCATTTGATGAATCGGAATTATATCGGTATCGACAAAGAACGAGAATACTTGGATTTAACTATAAAAAGATTTCAAAGCTCTAAGGAGGGGTGGACAAATGAAAGAAGTTAGTGGTTGGAAGTATAAGCCTAAATGGCTTAATGATTCTGATAGTGAAATCTCTTGGAAAATGTTCAACGGAGAAAACAACAGGATAAGTATCATTTATGGAAGAAACGGATCTGGGAAAACAACGTTTGCCGAAGCAATCACTTCCTTTAAAGAGGACGTTGAATACGACGGTTTATGCTGCTATCCATTTGATAAAAATGGCAACCAAATTTCAACTCTTGATAAAAATCGAATTTTTGTATTTGATGAAAAATTCATTCAGGAAAAAATCGGTTTTAAAACTGATTCCGATTCTTTAAATGCAATCGTAATGTTCGGAGAAAATAAAAACATTGACAAAAAAATTGAAGAGCTACAGGTGAAGAAAGAACGTGATACGGATGAAATAAACGCTATTGACATAGATAAATATGAAAGAAACGACAGCAATTATTGCTTGCCACAGTTGGAAAACGATATCAAAAGTAATTTAAAGAAAAATTGGGCTATAAGAGATAAAAACATTAAAGGAAATCAAAAAGCAAGCTCAGTGCCACCTACATTATTTAAAAAAATCCAAAGCCAAAAATATCAATCGAGTTCATATGGCAAAACTCTAAATGAATTTAATGAACTCTTGGCAAGATATAACTCGGCAAAAAAATATGAAGAACCAATTCCTTACGTTCCCTTGAATGCAAATCAGGAAATATCAGAGAAATTAAAGGAAGCAAATAAATTATTAGCGATTGAATTGCATAAACCTATTTCAAATGAATTAGCCGATAAAATAATATCAGAAATTAAAAGCAACAATTCAGGGCTTTTAATGAATAAAACGAAAGAACTTATCGAGTCTGAGACTAATTACTGTCCTTGCTGTTTTCAGGAAGTAACACCAACTTATAGATTGAAACTTAAAGAAGCATTTAACAATGTTATCGATAAAGAAGTAAACAAACTAAGGCAAAGCCTTAATGATTTAAAAATACAAGAATTCAATGTTGATTTTAAATTGTATTTTGACAAAATTTCCGATGCCGATTTAATAAACAAGTGTATCAATTGTCAAGATACGCTTAATGTATACATTGCTGAATTCAATAACTTATTAACCACAAAATATAATAATCCATATGCAGTATTTGAAGTCACAAAAACTGATGAGATATTGCAAAGCTTCGAAATTTTTGAATCGGCTATTAACTCAATCAACAAGCTAATCCAGTCATTTAATGACGCGGTTAAAAATACGAAAGCCATTAAAATCACTTTGGATCAGAAGAACCTTGAACTGGCCAATATCGAAACTCATGAGCTCTTTGAAAAACACAAAAAGTTGAAAGAGCAAAAAATAAGCGATGGTAATATTGTCGCCAATAAACGTGAGGAAATCGAACAATTAGAAAAAGAAATTGTGTCTTTAAGAGCAAAATTCAAAAATACAAATGTCGCTTTAGAATCAATTAATTCGGATTTAAAAATCATATTCGGCTCTGATAAGGTTATACAACTTTATCCTGATCCGAATGGTAATTATCGAATTACATCTCACAACAGAAAGGTAAAATTAAGCAATGTTTCGGTTGGAGAAAGAAACGCAATTTCGATTTGTTACTTTTTTTCATTGCTGAAACAAAATGAGAAAAAAGGTGAAGAATTTTCTCATCCACTGTTTTTAGTCATTGATGATCCGATTTCTAGCTTTGATAGAGATAATAAAATTGGCGTTCTTACGATTCTTAAATACAACCTCAAAAAAATTATTAAAAGAAACGAAGAAAGTAAGTGTGTCATTCTAACCCATGATTTAATGACTGCTGACTATATAAGCAAAGCGCTAAGTGGTGTAAAAAATAGAGATACTTCTAAACTTAAAATATCTCGTTTCGTAATTAATAGTAAAAAGGAATTAGAGATTCAAAAAGACATGCCCCAATATAAGTCTTGGGTGCAAGACATTTTTAATTATGCGACCCATTCAAGTACCATTGGCTATGAGGTGTCTCGTCAAAATGAAATGAGAAGGATTTTAGAAACATACTTTACATTTAATTATGGAAAAGGTTTCGACGAGCTTCTTAATGAAGATAAATTTTTAAACAAAATAAGCGATATAAATGTAAGGGAATACTTTGAAACCAGCGTTTTTAAAATTGGTTTAAATTCAGGCAGTCATAGTGAAGATGCAGTCAAATATGATGACGAAGGGCCTTATGGATATAATCTTGACGGTTGCACAGAAGAAGAGAAAGTCCAACTGGCCAAGGATTTGCTTTGCCTTTTGTATTCTTTAGACAATTTGCATCTAATCTATTTGCTGAGTGATAAAAATTTGACCAATGAGAGTTCTATTAGAACAACATTTAATAACTGGTTAAACGAAATAAAAAGCAAAGTTAATAAGGAGGAAAACTTATAATGAAAAGAAAATTTGAACCATGGCTGTTGACAATGAAGGACAGCATAGCGACATGGAACTATTACACTGACTTTCCGAAAGTTTATGAGAATGTCCAAAAAATTAAAATTGAGCTTAATCTTTTGAATTCCTTAATTGGCTCCAAAACGATTGAAGAGGATTTCAAAAAGCTATTAACAAAATACCCAGAGGTCATAAAGGCTATCCCAATTCTTTTAGCAAAGCGCGAAAGAGAAATCAAAATTATCGATCCTAAAGAAACCTATGTTTTCAACTTTGTAAAAATGAATTATTCAGTTGAACAATATGCTTTGTTCATGAAAAATTGTGGTCTCTTTGAACTGCTTCAAAACCACATCATCAATAACTTAATCGATTATGTCTTAGGCATTGAGGTCGGAATGGATACTAATGGAAGAAAAAATAGAACTGGCGATGCTATGGAAGTTTTGGTCGAGTCCTATTTGTTAAAAGCTGGATTGATAAAAAATAAAACCTATTTTAAAGAGATGATAAAATCAGAAGTAGAAAAGATGTTTGGCTTAAATTTGTCTAGCATTAGCAACCAAGATAAAACGGAAAAAAGATTCGATTTTGTTTTTATGGGTGCGTTCGGAGAAATCTATGGCTGTGAATGCAATTTCTATAGCGGAGGTGGCTCTAAATTAAATGAAACAGCTAGGAGTTATAAGGAACTTGCTTTAGAGGCAAAAGGGGTCAACGGATTTACCTTTGTTTGGTTTACGGATGGCGTTGGCTGGTTTAGCGCCAAACATAATTTAGAAGAAACTTTTGATGTTCTTGACACACTATACAACATCAAAGACTTGGAGGGCGGAATCATCGACAAACTTTTAGATCCTAATTCATTGTTACAGCATTTTATGACTAAATAAGCACATTTTTGTAAACAAGATAAGACGGGCCACAATCTGCCACACTTGGCAGTTTAGCCTTATCGCCCGTCAAGGTCTTGGAACCGGGATACCCGGCTTCCGCTTCAAGGAAAAGGAGAGAAACGACACGGAAAAGAAACTGACCGAATACACAACTCATGATTTTGCTAGAATTTTTGCAAATGACATCAACGTGTACTTGGAGAAAGGCGGTTCCATTGACAACCTCTCCTCCACGAACGTCTTCAATGTCGTTAACGACGAAAATGAAGAAGAATAATTCGCATTCACGAGAAATGTCGTGATGTCCGCTTTGGGTTTTCGCACCGAGGCGATGGCTATCTACTATCTCATGAAGCACACCAAGCTTCAGGAAGGGAACTTCGCTCTTAGCAGGGAATCTCTTCCGTTGCTCAGGGAACAAATAGCGGGCCCAAAAGACTATTATCGATGGGACGTCATCGAATACAACCGATATTTCGTCCTTATTTCAAATATCAACATCATGAGCTATAGGCGCGTGTTCGAGAAGATGGGCGATGTATCCCAATTGATCAAGGACGTGTACATGATGGTTGACTTGTGGAAGGGAGGAATCGCAAATGGCGAAGAAGCAAGAAAATAAGGTTGCTGTAATCTATGCCAGATACTCCTCCGAAAGGCAGAACGAGCAATCCATCGAAGAGCAATTGAGAGTTATAAACCAATTCGCCGAGAAGGAAGGATACACCATCATCGATACCTACATCGACAGGGCGATGACTGGAAGGAACGACGACAGGCCATCGTTCCAGAAGATGATATCGGACAGTTCCAACAAGGCCTTCCAATACGTGCTGGTCTACAAGCTCGACAGATTCTCGAGAAATCGATACGATTCCGCGGTCTACAAGAAGAAACTGAGGGACAATGGTGTCAAGGTTGTCTCAACCACCGAGAACATCAGCGACTCGCCAGAGGGAATCATCTTGGAATCCATTCTTGAGGGATATAGCGAATACTATTCTAAGGAGCTCGCCCAGAAAATCGTGCGTGGAAATTATGAATCCAGGGCGAAAGGCAAATTCACGTGAGGCCCAATCATCTACGGGTATCGCATAAACGAGGACAAAAGATACGTTATCAACGAGGATGAGGCGGAAATCGTCAAATGGATCTTTGCTTCCGTCATCAACCACAAGCAAATCAAAGGGGTCGTCTCGAGCCTGAATGATAGGAATGTCTTATGCAATGGCAAGAAGTGGAAGGCGAACGCCGTTTCAAGATTGCTGAAAAACGAGAAATACACTGGCATAGCCAAATATAAAGAATACGTTTTCGACAACATCGTTCCTGCTATCATCACTAATGAGGTTTTCAAAGAAGCCCAAAGCGAACTCGACAGGCATAGGCACAAGAACAAGGCAAGGCTCGTCGATTATAAGTTCCTTTTGAGCGAGAAGCTCTATTGCGGGAAATGTGGTTCTCTGATTCATGGGAATACCGTAACGTCACACACAGGCAAGACCTACCATTATTACAAATGTAAGAATGCAGTGAAGCATCAATGCGATGCAAAGCCGATTAAGAAAGACGAACTTGAAGATTTCGTCGTCAAATCCGCTATGGAATACATTCTTTCGCCAGACATTGTCGGCATAGCCGCCCAGCGCATGGTGGAGTATTTCAACCTTCTTTCCAACAATAGGAATTAAATCAGAATCCTCGAAGACATGGAAAAGGAAATTGAGAGAAAACTCCAGAACTGCCTTAATGCCGTGGCAAACGGAATGGCAAATAAGTCTATCGCGGACATGATTACTTCACTTGAGGAAGACAAGGCGAAAGTCGAGGAAAGTCTCTTGAAGGCCAAGAACAAGAAAAGGAAGCAGATCACCATGGATCAATGCTACCAATTTCTCATTTCGCTTGCTTTCTTGGACATCAGCAAAGAAAGAAACAAAGAGATACTCCTCAATTCCCTTATCAAAAAAGTTTATCTCTATAAAGACAAAATCAAAATCGTCTTCTATCCGACGGATGATGTTGAGGATAGATCTTTTGATGATGGAAATGGTGGAACTGACGGAGGAACACCTAGTAATGACAGCGAGAACTCGGCCAGTAATGAAAATAATGGCGGTTTGCTTACAGCATCGTCAGGTCCACTATAAGAAAAGCATAGGTTTGATACAGTAAAAACTGCTGTTCAAACCTTTTTTGTGCATTTTGTGGCCTTTTTAGGGCTTTTTTATCTAAAATCTGCATCATTTATCCTGATTTCTTCTAAAAACGCAACAGTGTGTCAGGATTTTTTGATTATTTGGCATTTCTATAAAAAAACAATCGTCCGCTATAAAAGAACGAAAGGTATCAATAAAAAACGATAGCCCTATAAAAAAAACAATAGGTTCTTACTTATTCGTTAAGTGCTTTTACAGGTTTTTATTTTGAATATAACTGTGAAACGAAAGATTTTTCTTATAAAAATCATTTGAGAAAAATATGAAAATATTCAGATATTGAAGAAAGCGTTCTGCAACAGCTAGAAGTTTCTTAGAGTGATTCCCTTGGCTTTGTTGCTTATCGGATCAGTAGCTGGTGTCATTTGCTTTTACTTTATCCCGTCGATTATACCAGCCGCAAATGTTGTAGTGGCCATCATAATTGGTGCTGCTTCAGACTTGACGGCAATGGGTACAAATCAAATCTTCAAACAATTTAATAAAGGTAAGGAAAAATAATATGAGCCCATGAAAGTTAGAAATGATGATTGGTGGGCTGTTTTTATTGCAATTAAATGCTAAATTTTAGCGTTTGAAAAAGCAAAAGACATTGCTTTAAGTCAAATGAGTTCAGATGTTAAAAAGTTCATTGAAGACAACTATGGCGACATCAATAATTGGCTTAATATACAAATTGAAGCAATGACTGATAAGCAAAGAATCATTAATGACACTAAAGAAGTAATAGATTTGTTATTCGATACCAATGAAATCGAAAAGCGAATAAATGACGCAACAGCAGAAATTGAAATCGTCGCTGGGTTGGTTGAAAAGCTAGTCCAGGAAAATGCATCAAAGATTCAAGATCAAGACGATTATGAAACCAGATACCAAGCGTTAGCTGAAAGGTATGACAAAGCCAAAGATGAACTAGAAAAAGCAAATGATGAGTTGCTTCAAAAGAACCTAGAGGCGATTGTAACCAAGATGGAAGAATTGGATACGGTGTTACTTGAATGGCCTGATGAGATTTGGCTAATGCTTATTGAAGAAGCGGTGGCACATGAGAATGGAACACTGACCTTTAAATTCAAAAACGGATACAACATCACAAAGTAAAATTTACACCAGTCGAAAGGTTGGTTTTTTTGCTAGTAAGTAGACAAAATGAAAAGGAAGTGATATTATCAAAATGTCCGATAAGGAAGGATTAGTTTCCTCAAAGTATTTGAGTAACGGGATTTATCTAAAATGCATTATGCGAGTGGTGCATGTTAGATAGGTAAACTTACAAAAATTATTTTGATAAAATTAAGACTTATTGCAAAAGAGATAAGTGTACTTACTGCTAGGAGTGAGCTTATTCTATATCGGCGTAAGTCTTTTTTAATTCCTCGGACAAAGGAGGAATAAACATGAAATTTAAAAATTTACGTGACCACTTGGATGAGGTCCAACAAAAAATTAGCTATAGGTTTGATAATACAGACCTATTGCTTCAAGCTTTCACAAGGAGCTCTTATTCAAAACAATTTGGTGGAGAAAATAATGAGGTTCTTGAATTCTTAGGCGACAGAGTACTTGATATGTATGTTGTAAAGGTAATCGCAGATAGATTCGGTTTTGTTAAATCTCAATCAGAATATTATGATGAAGAAAATGACAATGACGAATTCTGTATCGTAGCTCATAAAAATGAAGGAGACTTCACCGAACTAAAAAAAGATATTGTTAATAACAAAACACTCGCAGATAGAATTGATAAGTTAGGATTCTTCAAATACATGTATTTAGGTGACAGTGATTTAGATAATCCGAAATTCACTGAAAATCTAACAAAAGTCAAAGCAGATTTATTTGAGTCAATTCTAGGCGCAATCGCAATTGATAGTGACTGGAATCCTGATGAATTAGAAAACTCTGTAGAATTCATGCTTCAGATTGAAAACTTTCTAGCAGACGTTGATACTGAAGAAGAAAGGCCAGAAAAGTTTCAAGAAGAAAATGCCATCAATACATTAAAGGAAATGGCAGAGCACGGAAGATGTTCTATTCCTGAATACGATCAACCAGACAAGATGGTTGAAATGAATGATGGTAGAATGATGTGGGAATGCACTTGCTACATCAGAAGCTGGTCAATGAGACATACAGCTTATGCTACTTCAAAGAAGGAAGCTAAAAGATATGCAGCATATTTGATGCTTTGCGATTACTTCGGACTTCCTGATGAGTTCGACGAAGAGGATGAGACAGATGAGTAGTTTAAGTTATGAGCAATTCAAAGTCCTACATAGTGAAACAATTATGTGTTGCCAGATAATTGAGGGTGACCTTAAATGGATTTACGCTTTTATGCATAAAGGTGATCCAGATGAAAACAAAAGTAAAGTATCTAATTATACACTCGGACAGATAGTAAATAAACTTAAGGAACTCGACAATTCAGACGGAAAGCCATATATCAGTGCTTCAAATTATAACTTCTTAAGTCAAATGACTGAGAAGAGAAACTACTGGTGTCATCAATGTTATAGGGACTTTTTGTACGAAGATAATTGGCTTTCTTCAAAAGATTATGAGAAGGTATGCAACAAGCTACAAAAAGACCACGATAGGCTTGACATTGTATATAAGAACGTTGAGCAGATTAAAATCAAATTAAAAAGATAGCTGAAGGAGGAAGTGGCTATGATAGAAAAGAAAAAGTACTTATATTGGCTTAATGCTGATGATCCAAAGTTGGGCCAGGAAGTTGTCTTCCGCGAGATGTATTCTAGGATTGGATTGATATTTCATATCGTGCAAATGAATGAATATAACATCGCTAACATCTTAGCTATAGAAGAATTCGAAAAAGAAAAAGGTAAAACTTTTACTGAAGAAGATATAGAACGAGTTAGAGGAAATATTGATAAGAAGTTTGAAGAACTGTCTAAGTTAACTTTTGGTCAGCTTAAAAAGCAGGTTGAGAAATCCATCTACCTTAAAGGTATTAATATAGAATTATTAGAGAAGATTGTTGATTATAGAAATTATCTAGCGCACAGATGCTTTAAAGAAAAGTTACTAAATAATCAATTAAACACCATTGAGGATGCAGATAAATTTGTGGATGAGTTGAATGACTATGAAGTTATCGTTCACGACTTCAATGAATGGCTATTAACTATATTCAAAGAGAATAAAATTAAAAGAATCTGGGCCGTGAAGGAGATGGTTTCATGACAAGAACAGAATTATCTGAAAAAATATGTAATGCAGTCATTTCTGGTGAAAAACTAACAAAGGAAGAAATGAAATTGCGCTCAAAATGTAATAATGATTCGTACAAGTCCGGTTTGTATTTTCTATATAATGATTTAAACGAATGTATTTATGTTGGACAAACGGGTGTGAATATGTATCTCTGTATATGAGAATGGTCGGTAATGGCGATGCAGCACATAAAAAAGATTCCTGGAATAATGAAGTATCGTATGGTTACTGGCACAAATTTAATATAACTGATGAAGAGCTTCTTATTGTTGTGCGTTTTTCAATAATCGGTATGCATCAACCTATTTATAACGACAAGTTTACGGATCAATCGACGGTTGATGCTATTAAGTCGTTACTGGGATATTAATCATCAAAATAGTTGTGATAAAATAAATAGGAACAGATGCATATGTTCCGTAGTGACACTAAGCATTCGTATGTCCCACATTCAAGTGCCTATGGGCGGTAATAGATAGCCGTACGCGAGTTTAAGGCAATTAAACTGGTTCAGCCTCTTAACCTAAATAGAAAGAGGCTTTTTTTAATTGATGTTTTGGAGGAAAAAGTATGAGCAAAAAGAAGGAAAAAGGTGATTAGTACGAAGCCTTTACTAAAGAAGTACTTTTGCTAAAGCAACTCACTTGGTCTTATGACGAAAGCAATGAAAATATCTCGTTTGATGTAGTGTCAAATGAAAATATTATTTACGGAATTTCAGGCGCCCACCATCAGATAGATGTTCATCTTACATCAAGTGTAAATCCGAGCGTTCATTTGCTATGTGAATGTAAAGCACATAATCCGGCTGTTGAGAAAACTCATGCGTGTTCCTTTGTAACTGTAATAAATGATATAAAGGAAAGACATAATGATTGGAAAATAATTCCAGTATTTGCAGCTGATGACGGATATCAAAGTGGCGCATTTACAATTTTAAAGTATTATAAAATTATTCCAATCGAAATGAAGGACTATAGAGAAGCAAAGAGGGTAATGACGCTCTCTATGAAATCTATTAGTCCAATCTTTAAAACACTTAATGCTACTTTAGAAGATGGAACAATAGTAAATGATAAATCTTGTTTTAGAAACGATTCTAGAGGGTCATATTTAGGTATTTCTAATGCAATAAATAGTTTTGAACTGTTAGATGAAAATAATAATGAGATTAAAGATTTAGTATATTTTGTAGGTAAATTTCATACTGGTAAGAGAAAAGTAAGATACGACGAATACGATGAGTTTATTGAACAAAACTCCATGAAAAAACTTATCTCGATTAAAGGTGAAATAACAGGCAACACTGAGGAATCTCTAGGAACTCATAAGGATGTATTTGAGTCAAAGGTTATTACATCAATGAGTGTTGGTGATGGATATTATTACAAAATAAATAAGAATGGAACTTGTGAAAAGTCTGTAAACGAAGAAGACTCAAAGCGTATTTTCAAATAGGTGGAGGGTGATCAAAATAGCCTAAGGGTGTTCACTTTGTATTAAAATGGTTCATCTTTGCCATAAGAAAAGCATAGGTTTGATACAAATTGTGTCAGGCCTTTTTTCTTTTTACATATTGCTACGGAACGAAAGCCTTATCAACGAAACGATAGGTGCTTCTACGGAACAATTTATATTTTTTTATAAAATCTCATTTTAATTTCGACATTATTCCGCAATTTCCTTTTTATTTTTATCAAAAAAGTGCTATAAATTTTTAATATTATTTAATAATTTGCACGGAGGAATGACCTATGAACATTGACTATCCTGCTACTATAATCAAATTAAGAGCAAGAGGTTTTGTTTATATAAAAACTTTTTGCAAGATTTAGCAATTTTGTTCTCGTAACCCATCGACTATTCTCGTAAAAAGTGCTATAATTTACGAGAAAGGAGTTAAAATGAGAGAATTCGATTATAAAAGACTTGTAAATTGTAAATGGGATAGCACAATCATCGAGTACCTTGTTAAAATTCACGAGATGAAAGGCAGACAAGAGTTATACCTTTCTCAAAAGAAATTGGAACTTGACAGACTTGTTGAAATTGCAAAGATTCAAAGCACGGAAGCCAGCAATGCGATTGAGGGTATCGGAACAACGGAAACAAGGTTAAAGCAACTGATTTTGCAAAAGACGACTCCGAGAGACCAAAACGAAAAAGAGATTGCTGGATATCGTGACGCACTTGCTACAATTCATGAAAGCTTTGAGTATATTCCGATAACTCCGAACTATATTTTGCAACTTCACAAGATATTGTATTCCCACAATACTGAGGCGAATTTTGGAGGCCATTTTAAGAACTCACAGAATGAGATCTCTGCTATCGACGAAAATGGAAATAAGACAGTTTTGTTTATGCCACTCGATCCATTCGAAACACCGATGGCGATAGAAAATCTTTGCAAAACGTTCAACGAAGCAATAGAAGAGGGAAGTGTGGACGCACTCTTGTTGATACCTATCTTCATACACGATTTTCTTTGCATTCATCCTTTCCGTGATGGCAATGGTAGAATGAGTAGACTTCTGACAACATTGTTCTTATATCGCTCGGGATACTTTGTTGGGAAGTATATATCGCTTGAAAGCAAAATTGCAAAATATAAGGATTTATATTACGACGCATTGTATGATAGCCAAATCGGTTGGCATGAGGAAAAAGACGATCCGACTCCTTTCATAAAATATATGCTTATGACGATTCTTTCCGCATATAACGATTTTGAAGAAAGGCTAAGCCTTCTCAGCAAGAAGAGAACAGCGACAGAACTTGTAGAAAGTGCATTCGAAACCAAAATCGGAAAGCTTACGAAATCCGATATCGCGGAGCTTTGTCCGACGATTTCCGTCAGTGCGGTTGAAAAAGCAATAGCAGCCTTGATAAAGAATGAGAAAGTCAAAAAGTACGGTCAGGGCAAAAACACATATTATGTGCTACTAAAATAATTATTCTCGTAAAAATATAATCAAATTACGAGAAAAAACAAAATAATGAGAAAAAGCATTTACCAATTTGTGAGTGCTTTTTTTATGCAAAACATGAGGATTTATAGGATTGTTCAAGAGAAAAACTAGAGACAAACCTAAGGTTGAGGACAGAACAACGGGAAGTAACTGCACCTTCTATATGGGCTGGTTTTCGGCTAGCAAAAATGTCAACGAAAGAAGTGCGATGCAAGACATGCACGGGTATTGCGGAATTCTTGAAATCAAATTGAGTTCCAACGCCATCGGGCAAATCATGCAAATGGACGAAAAACACGGTCTATTCCATCCTCACTAACGAGAAATATAAGGGCGACGCTCTCCTTCAGAAGAAATATACCGCCGATTATCTTGAATATAGGATGGTGACAAACAATGGTGAGTTGCCACAGTATTATGTCGAGAAAAACCATCATGCGATTATCAAGCGTGAAGTCAGGGAAATGGTGCAGACAGAAATGGTGCGCAGGTCTATGATTGGAGCCGATTATTCGGGCAACTCGAGATTCGCCTCGAAACTGATATGCGGTGATTGCGGCAAGCTATATGGGAAGAAAAAGTGGCATTCGACAAGCAAATACGCAAAGGATATCTACCGATGCAACGCAAAATACAACAAAGGGCAAGCACAATGCCAAACCCCGAACCTCACTGAAGAAGAAGATATAAAGGCAAGGTTCATTAAGGCCTATAATCTCGTGATGTGTGACAAGAAGCAGATTATTGAAGATACATTAGCGGTCATAGAGATGCTTGCAGATACCACTGACATTGATATTAAGATCACCGAACTCCAAGCGAAAATCGAAAAGATAAGTGCCGACGTATCAATGATGGTTAGAAAAAACGCCAAGACGCAGCAAGACCAGATCGAATTTGCTGCAAGGTACGAAGAACTTACTAAAGAATATGAAACGCAAAAAAACGCTCTAGAAAAGGCGGTAAAAGAAAAAAACTACAAGACAGGCAAGGCAACGAAGATGCGAGCGTATCTTGAGGCAATGAAACAGGCTAATTATCTTGAAGAACGGTCAGAAGAAGTGTGGGTATTGATGATTGAAACAGCTACAGTTTACAAGGATAAAACCATCGCATTCAAGCTCATGAATGGCAAGGAGATCACAATCTAAAATATGGACTTTCTGATGCTTTTGTAGTGTAATTATATTGGCAGTCTAGAATTCCAAAGTTGATAGTCCAAGTTCAGCATCGTGCCTTTGCGATGGGTGTTCTAATGATGATACTTAATATGAACTGATTTATAGTGAAAACCATGTTTTAACATTTTTGCTGAAAGCGGAACTTGAAAGAAGAGTTAACGAATGAATCAAGTTTTTTTGTTAAAAGTATTTGTTGGATTATTTATAACACGACTAAAAAAAATAGTACTTGACTCTCACCTTACTGGAGTAAATAGAATGAATTATGCAAAGAGGTGATAAGATGTTAAGAATAGGAGAATTTTCTTGCTTAGCTAAAACAACTGTCAAGACATTAAGATATTATGATGAGATTGGATTATTGAAACCAGTATTTGTCGACGATAATGGTTATCGATATTATCAAATTGATCAACTTAATGAATTGCTTAAAATTGTGAAATTACGTAAATTAGATATTCCTTTATTAGATATTAAGGAAGTCTTAAAAAATAACAGTAATCTACAGAAAGTATTAGAAAAGCAAAGAATGAATTTAGAAAAAGAATTAAATAAAAAAATAACACAAATCTCTTTGATAGAAAAATATATTTCGAAAGCAAAGAAAGGTGAGTTTATGGAAAAATACGAAGCAAAAGAAATAGTAGTACCTTCAAAAAGTGTTTATTATAAACACGGTGTAATTGATTCAATGCAAGATTTGTTTAATTTTATTCTTTCTGCAGGAAAAGAATGTGGGAGATTAAACCCAACATTAAAATGCAAAAATTATTGTTATGTAACATATACTGCAAAAGAATATAAAGAAAAAGATGTTGAATTAGAATATGTTGAAGAAGTTGAATCTATTGGTGTTGAAAATGAAACTATTAAGTTTAGACAAGACCCTGAGATTATGGCATTATCAATTATCCATAGAGGCAAATATGAAAATTTGCAAGAAGCTTATGCGTATGCGGTAAATTATGTAAAAGAAAATAGTTATTCAATATCCGGTCCAATTCGTGAAGTATATATACACGGTTGTTGGGATGAGGAAAATGAAGACAATTATGTGACAGAAATTCAAATACCATTTGTTAAGTGATTAATTATATTTGAAGGAGATAGCACAGTTTGCTTTCTTTTTTGTGTGCGATGGTCATGGAGGTAGTTAAACAATGACAAGCCGAATTCGCTGTCCGAAATTTGCTATCTATTATGGTAATGGTAAAGCGACGAAAAAACACGGCAAATATACTTTTCAAAAATACGCTTTTAAAAAAATGATTAAAGAAAGATTTTTACAAAAAATGTAAGATCTAGGGTTTATGAAGCTACAACTATACGCATTTTTTGAGGGTGTACGCACTTTGCATCACAATAGGTTATCTTACACATTCTTGTAATTAATTATGATAATTTTTTAAAATATATATAAATATAATTAAAATAATACTATTATTACTTCTAAATGTTTTAATAAATCAAAACTATTTTTATTCTTTAGTTTGTTTTTCTTTTTGTTTTATAATTTGGCTAGAAAACAAAAAGAAAAAATAAGCGCATATTATGCATGAAATTTATAACTTTAAATTTTGTTCAACAAAATTTGATAAAATTATTTTTTTTATTTAAGTGCTTATAATTTTTTTAGAATATTAGGAGGTATTATGATATTCAATATTTATGGTACCTATACCCTTTATCAACTTCTGGGATGGGTATTAGTATTCGTTGGTTTAATCGTCTGTAATGAACTAGCGAGAAGAACAAAAATAGGCGGTATCATTTTCTTCTTAGCAATTCCAGCTTGTTTGACAATTTACTTTGTCATCTTGACTGTTTGGGGTAGTGTAGATTCGAATTCCTGGGCAGCTAGTAACTGGACTTTTACTAAGATGAATTCATGGTTCCACTATGCAAAGTTGTACGCTGCAACAGCAGGCTGTATTGGATTTATGATGATCAAATACGGCTGGGGAATTGGTAAACAACGTTGGTTTAAACCTTTCCCATTTGTCATTGTCGCAATTAACATTTTAATTGCATGTGTCAGTGATTTCGAATCAGCTATTAAAGGTGCTCAAGCTGCCACTGAGGGTACTGCAGGCTGGTGGAAGTCAAGCGAAGGTGTTTGGCTTTATGGTGGCTGGTGGAACTGGGTCAATGGTACTGCTGGTCTCATCAATATTGCTTGTATGACAGGCTGGTGGGGTATTTATACATCCAAGAAAAAGCAAGATATGTTATGGCCTGATATGACATGGGTCTATATCATTGCTTATGATGTTTGGAACTTTGAATACACCTACAATAATTTACCAACACACTCATGGTACTGTGGCCTTGCCTTATTATTAGCACCAACATTTGCAAACCTTTTCTGGAACAAAGGTGGTTGGATTCAAAACCGTGCTAATACATTAGCTATTTGGTGTATGTTCGCACAAGTTGTTCCATATTTCCAAGATGCATTACCATTTAACGTTGTAACATCTGTTTATGGACCAGCAGGAGATCTTTCTGTTGCAACAGGTGCAACAGCTCCAGTAACTGCAAATCCAAAGGCACAAGGCGTAATAGCCATTCTTGCATTAGCTGTTAACCTTATAGCATTAGCTATCATTATTAGACGTTCTATCTTACAAAAGAAGAACCCTTATTCTAATGAAACCTTTACTGATCAAAGAGACTTTAAAGAAGCAATGCTTAGAAGAGAAGAAGAATAGTTTAATTGAGGCTTATTGACTTTTTAGTTAAAAGCCTCTTTTTTTGTGCGCAAATATCTTATAACTAAACATTTAACACAAATTTTAACTAAAAAATGATATTATCTATTAGTAATTAATGATTAGAAAGAGTATTTAATGAAAGAAATTGATTTGACAAAAGGAACAATTTTCAAAAAGTTAATTTTATTTGCTTTACCTATGATTTTAGGTAATTTATTACAGCAAATATATAATATTGTCGATACTTTAATTGTAGGCAGATTCGTTGGAAATGATGCGTTGGCATCGGTCGGATCAGCATATAGCTTAATGATATTTTTAACTTCTATAATAATAGGGTTATGTATGGGTAGTGGAGCATATTTTTCTGAAGATTATGGCAAGAAGAATTTTAATGATTTAAAAGAAGATATTTGGCATTCGTTCTGGTTTATTTGTGCAATCACGATACTGATTATATTAATTATTTATCCACTTACTGATGTTTTATTAATAGTTCTACAAACACCAGAAGAACTTTTTGAAATGATGAGAATTTATTTATTAATAATATTTGCAGGCTTACCTTTTGTGTTTTTATATAATTTCTTTGCTTATTTACAAAGATCGGTTGGAAGAACTGTTTCACCTTTAGTGTTTCTTGCAATAAGCTCATTAATTAACGTTGGGCTAGATTTTGCATTTGTACTAGGATTTAACATGGGCGTTTCTGGAGCAGCTATAGCTACTGTAATAGCTCAAGTTATTTCTGGAATAGGTCTAATGATTTATTCTTTTATTAATCTTTCAATATTAAAAGAAAAAACGATAAAAATTAAATTTAATTCATCACGCTTGAAGCAAATAATTAAAAATGACTTTTCTACATGTATTCAACAATCAGTTATGAATTTTGGAATATTAATGATTCAAGGACTTGTTAATAGCTTTGGAAAAGTTATAATGGCTGCGTTTGCAGCTGCTGTAAAAATAGATACTTTAGCATATATGCCTGCACAAGAATTTGCTAACTCTTATTCACTATTTGTTTCTCAAAACTTTGGTGCTCAAGAAAGAGATAGAATTAAAGAAGGCACAAAAAAAGCAATGATAACTTCTGTGGCTTTTTGCTTTATTATTTCAATAATAATAGTATTTGCTGCAGATAATCTAATGATGTTGTTTGTTAAGTCTACAGAAATCGAGACAATAAAAGAAGGTGCTAAATATTTGAGAATAGAAGGGTCTATGTATATTGGAATAGGTATTCTTTTCTTATGGTATGGATATTTTAGAGGTATTAATAAACCACTAATTTCTTTAATCTTAACTATTGTTTCTTTAGGCTTAAGAGTTTTACTATCATATTCTTTTGCTAAGACTACTCCTTTAGGAGTTATAGCTATATGGTGTTCGATACCAATTGGATGGATTATAGCTGATATTACAGGTTTGGTATTGTACAAAAAATATAGTAAAAAAGCTTTAGAGAATATCTAAAGCTCTTTTATTAAATACATTCTTTTAAATTTAAAAATCTTGGTCTATATACATCCGCATTAAAGTTGTTAACTCCACTTTGACTTTCATTCAAATTATATGAAATGACATAGCAATTATCTGTTGATAAGGTTGGATGCATCTTAGCATTATAGTTACTTACGTTATTTATACGATCTCTATCTAAGATAGTAAAAACTGTCCTTGATTCGTTGAATTTATCGCCTAAACGGTCAGCATAGGCAACGCATATTTCATTGCCTATAGTATCTTTTTCGTAAGTGAGAACAAATTTACCATAATATGGAGAATTTGGATTGTTAACTTCTGTAACGCTCATTTCGCATGATACTCTATCAATTAATGGAATTGTTTTGGTAATGTCATCTTGCCAACCTGAATCAGAAAGATATTCGTACTTTGAAAAATCTTCGATTTCTTCAGCCTTAACACGTGAGACTACAAGTCCACGACTGTATGATGCGTTTTTATCATCTCTATATCCAAAGTTATATATATAACCATCAGGGTTCAATGCGCCTGCTTCTTTTGTATTTTCAAATATTGCACTTCCAAATATAATAGACAAATTTGAATCTTTTGAAATATAAGACAATTTATTTGTATTGGTATCTATAAATTCTTTCTTTGTTGAAAATTCTATTTTTCCATCTACGATATCAAATCTTATTAAATCTTCACCTTTTTGAGTGAAACCTAAAACACCTTCTTTAGCAATATATAAAGCTGATACATAGTAGTAATTTCCAATTACAGTACCATCACCAAGCCAATAAAAACAATCTGCTAAAGATCTACTTTCCATCTTCTGAGCTTTTAAATATTCATAATCAGTTACATAATTTATTTGATTATCATTAAAATAGGCGAATGAATTATTATTCATAACAAAATTAGATCTGTGTTTATTTATTGGATTAACATCTCCGAAATAAGTGTCTGAGAAATTAAAGAAAGTATTATGGTCAGATCCAATACTTTGATTTCCATTCAATCTGACACCGAATATTCCATCAGCGCCACTCCAACCGTTATAATTAGATAGCATTCCAGTTAATTCTGTGTTTCTTTCGCAAGCGTAACCAGTTCCCATTATAAATTTAACTTCGCTTAGTCCATATTCTGAACCGCCATAATTTGAATTAAAGTTAAGCTTTACAAATTGAGCGTTTATATTGTCTAATTCAAGAGTTGTACTTACATCTTCTTTGTCTGTTCCACTAGCTTTATTAATGATTAAATTATTTTTGATATCATAATTTTTCCCATCAATAGAAAAAGATATAGTTAAATCTTTAACACCACAATCCAATTGATTTGGCTCATTATAGTTGTAGAACAAGATTTTTGATAAAGGATAATTTCCTTTTAAATCTATTACTAATTCTGTCCTTTTTGATTTGACCATTGTCGATGGATCATTAGACATTTTAGCATCAGCAGAATTAACCTCGCTCATACCAGAATTATTTATAATATTTTCATAAATTGAAGGATAACTTACTTTGAGTGTGTTATATAAAGTAGGTGAAATAGCATTTCCAGTTTTTACATCTGGGCGATAAGCAAATAATCTTACTTCAGATAAGCCATAATTTTTTCCACCAAAGTTTTCCTTGAATTTTAGACGTATGACTTTAGCAGTTAAGCCTTCTAAATCCAAATATTCTTTTCCATCAATTAAAGAATATGTACAATCTGTTTTTCCTTCGTTAGAACTAAGTTCATGTGTTTTATTGTCAAAAGAATAGAAAGTACTTCCATCGTAAGAATAATAAAGTTCAAAAGTTTTAACTGAACAATCAATTTTTGCAAAGTTATTGTAGTTATAAATATAAAGATGGCCTAGTTGAATTGACTTATTTAAAGTTAAATCTAGATAGTTTTCTTTTTGGTTTGGTTGGGTTAAAAACATTGTTTCTCTAGGCGATAAAGATGAATGTGTATGATTTTTACCATAATTTCCACTCATTCCAGAACAATTAATAACATTTTCTGCATTGTAAAGAGCTGATGATGCTGAAGCGGTGATATCTTCAATCATTTCACCAAGTGAAATAGAAGAGCTTAATTTCGGAAATAATTTATCTGTTTTTTCTTTTGCAGGTGTTCCACAAGAAACAAGTGATACAAGAAAAAATAATGTACTTAATTTAGAAATCTTTTTCAAATTCATGATCAATCTCCTTTATGCTTATCTCAATAAATCTAGGCCTGTAAATTGATAAATACTGATGTTCATCATTTACTAAAGTGTTAACATTATAACTTATAACAAAATTATCTCGACTAGATAACGCGTCTTGAATTTTAGCGTTATAAGTTATTATGTTATCATGATGCTCTGGACATGTATAAATTTTAATTTCTTTAGTAAAAGGCTTTAATAGTGAATCTGTTCTTATTAAAAATATCTCAGAAGAAATACTATCTTTGGTATAGGCAATATAATAAAAATTTCCTTTTTTGACAATTTTGCTTTCTGCTTCAAAATGATCTTTTAATATTAATAATGAATCAATATTGGATGAAAATATTCCTTTTTCATTCAAATATTCATAGGATATAAAATCTTTAGTTCTAGATAATACTAGGCATTTGTTGTTATATATGTTTTTGTATCCAAATACATAATAATAATCGTTCTCTTTAATTAATGAGATACCCCAAACTATATTATTTGAATATAAGTTTGTTTCTTGAATTGTGTATTCGATAGAATCTTTAAAGGTTGTAGAAGTCCTAATAATATCTATTCCTTCTATTTCAAATGGCAAAGAAGATAATACATCATTTTTCATTTTTAACGCAAATATTGTCAATTTATCGCCTTCAACAATGCCATCTTCAAGCCAATAATATGAGTTGTTTGATGCGGCAAAAGAACTTGAAATATGATTTTTATTATAATAAAAATCAATAGTATCATTTTTAATAACTGCTAGACTATTATTAATTAATTTAAAATCTTTACGTATTCCATTTTTACTAGAATCGCCTATAAATGTGTCTGAAAAGTATAGTAGTACTTTGTCAGCTACCTTAAAAGAATAGATTCCATCAGCTCCCAACCAGCCAGAAAATCTATAAAATTTGTTATTTAGTTCAGTGAGTTCTCTTATCTTAATCATTTGAAGTATCAATGAAGTTTAAAAAACGAGGATGATATATTGTTCTATTTAATTTGCTTTGTTTCATAGACATATCATTAACATTATAACTTACTAAAATATTTCTTGGTGAAGATAAGTGTAGATGTGATTTTGCATTATATGTATATGTAGTACCTTTATTTATTTCTTCAGGTTCTTTAGTTACATAAATAATGCGTGGTGAAGTAAATGGACCTTCTTTTGTATCACCAATAGCATAAGCAACACATGGACCATTTGTATCATAATGGAAGACAGCAAGATATTTACCTTTGTTTTCACCATCAACAATTTTTTGGACGCTCATTTCACAGCTAACGTGAGAAACAAGGAATTTTGACTTTGTTATATCTCTAATATAGTCTTTTCCATCAAAGAACATAAGATTATTTAAATCATCAATTTCAGATAAAGGTATTCTAGCTAAGATCAAATGTCTTAAGAATTGATCTCTTTCATTGCAATAGCCATAAAAATATGCATAATCTCCTTCACGCATTATCGCTGTTGGAAATACATATTCTTTTGTTCCGACTACTTTATATAATGGGAAAGCTAAACGCATTTCTACTTTGTTAAAATTAACTTCTTTATTTTCTATAGGCATTTTAAGATAAGCTGTTCCATCCATCTTAAACTCAAATCCTTCTATACCGTTTAATTCCTCTTCAATTAAAAGTGGGAATATATATAAAGAGTTATTGACTATAATTCCGTCTTGTAACCAATACCACATTTTTGATGTTCCTTGATAGAATTCTTGATTCGTCGTTGTAGTTACATCATTTAGTAGCCCTAAGTTATCATAGAAATAGACTTTATTTAATCCAACACAATCGTCTTCGGCTTGTCTATTTTTAATATTTTCGTTCTTATTAATCACAAAACGAATAACCTTAGCAGTTGTATTTATTGCTATTAATGTTTTATTTTCAGTTATTGAAAGTTCTTCTTTACTTATAAATTTGAAATTTTCACCATCTTCAGAACTATAGATATCAATTACTTTAACTTTCCTTTCGTCATTTGCAATTCCTAACTCTGGAGTATCATCAAAGTTTTCTATAATTATGGTGTTTACTGTATGGATGCCATGGAGGTCGAAATTTAAAACAACATCATCGTTACAATTTAAAGCTGAAACAAACGGCTTTGTTTTTTCTAGACTATAATTTGTTAAATTTTTAGCTAAATACCCAACTTTTAACATGTCTTCGTTTGGCTCAAAAAGGGAACAAGCAGAATTGTATTTTGTTTTATTCACAACAAAATCAATTTTGGAATTCTTATAATATCCAAAAGAGTTATTTACCATTGCAGTTGGTTCAATTCTAGCTAAATCTTTAGTTGCTCCATAAAAAGTATCACCAAAGACAAATAGTGTTTTGTCATTCTTTTGGTCATAATCTTCTTCATGTTCTAAGTTGAAAGAATAAATTCCGTCAGCACCAGTCCAACCATATGTTTTTTCAAATAAATTTGACATTGTTGGATTTGTTTCAGCATAGTATCCAAGGCCTAAATAGATAGTTATTTCTTGAGATATAGATGAAGTAAGTTTAATGTATTTTGCTGTGACATCTTTAAAACTGTTTGATGTAATGTTACATCTTTCAAAAGACTTATTATCACAAGAAATTTGAACGTCAATAGATCCTTTGTATTCTATTATTCCTAAAGGATAAATACGATCTAATTCAATTGTTTTTTCTATATTTGCTTCAATAGCAAAATGAGTTAATATTTCATTATGCTTCATGTTTAATCTCCTCAATTTTATCTTTTATAATTTTTGTTACAAAATGATATCCAAAAGTATTAACATGTAGACCTTCCATTGTATACTCAATCTTTAATTCTTTGTTATCGTCTAATAACAAATCGTGAATATTTAAATAATATACTCCTGGAATATCTTTTATTTTTTCATTAACCTCGTTAATTTTTGAATTGCTTTTTCTCATTACACTTGGTTGATCAATTTTAAAATTATCTGATTTGTTAACTGGATATAATGATTCTAATATAATTTTTGTGTCAGGTAAATTTTTATGTATTTCGGATACAATTTTAGAAATGTTTTGATATATTGTTTCTGGCGTTGAATTTTCTACTAACTCAAAGTCATTAATACCAATTAAAAGTACGACAATACTTGGCTTTAAATCGTATACCGATTCATTCATTCTTTTTAATAGTCCAATAGTAGTATCACCACCGATACCTCTATTGTATACATCATAACCTTTGTAGTATTCATAGACGTTGTAGTTGTCAGTTAAACTATCTCCGACAAAAATTATTCCACCTTTGTTGACGCATTTGTTATATTCATTAAAGTCATTAACTTTCTTTTTCCATCCGTTTGCTAATATGGCAGAGAAAAGATCATCAGCTCCTTTTTTATAAGCTTTGTCAGTATCTTTTTTCTTTTGTAATGATACTAAAATTACATATGTAATTAATAAGACTACAAGAATTGATAAGACTATTATAGTTGCTAACATTTTGTAAGCTCCTTTGCTTTTAAACAACTTCCATAATATGCTTCATATATTTTTTTCTCACAATGTAAATTTGAAGAAATATTTTTAATACCTTCAAGTAATAATTCTTTATAATATGTATCAGCATTTCCTAAAGAACCGATAATTGAAATAATAGTATTTTCTTCAAATTTTAATTCTTTATAACACGTTGATATCATGCGTAACACTTCACTAACTGCGCTTTTTATAATGCTTTTAGCATGCTCTTCGTTTTGCTCAAGAGTAACAACTCTTGCTAATGAAGCAACATCAGTACGTGTTGCACTCATATAATAACGAGTTAAATCTTCGTATGTATAACACTTAATTGTTTCTTTTAAAAGTTTGGAAAATGAAGTTTCTTCTTCTCTTTTATCTATAACTTTAGCTAGATATTGTAATGCTTTATAACCAAGATCATAAGCCGATCCTAAATCGCCTTCTTTATAACAATATCCACCAACGCGAAAAGTTTTTCCGTTATTTTTACCATAACAAACAGATCCTGTACCAGCGATTAAAACAATTCCGTCTTTGCCACCTAAAGCACCATAAAATGCATTAATTACATCGTTAGAAGCGTCTATTTTTGTATGGGGCGCAACTATATTAAGCTCTTTAGTTAATTCACATACTTTCATTTCTTGTTCTTTTGAATAAATTCCACCTAAGCCCAAAAAGATTGAATCAACAGTTTGTGTTATATCTTTTGTGCCTTCTTCTAATACTTTTTTCAGAGTTTCAAAAGAGACAGTATCAAGTGATGAAGGACCTACTTCTTTATAACTAATTATTTTTAAATCTGAATTCATTAAAGCAAAAGCGGTTTTTGTACCTCCGCCATCAATACCTAAATAAAGTTTATCTGACATATGCTTTTAAAACTCCACATTTTTCGCCTTCATTTAAAGGACGGATTGTATATTCCTTTATTGATTCAGGAATAATGTATGTTTCAGCATAGTGGACAACGAAAGGATCGAATTCACCATTTGTCGATTCAATAACTGCAGCTTGTCCTTCTACTAAGTTATTCATATTGACTGAATCACAAGTTTTAATTGTAATTTTAGAATCAAAGAAATATCTACGTGTTTCAATAAATTCACGTTCATGTAAACCGGTCTTAGTTGAACCATCTTCCATTTCTACAAAACGATTTATAAGGTTATTTTTTACCCAAGTTGTATCTCTATCAAATTGAATAACATGTTCTCCATGTTCAATATGAACTGGTCTAGGTAAACCATCTAAACCTAAGCGACCCCAGTCCCATAATTTGAATGTGAAAATATATGGCGTTGCTGAGATTTCTAAAACCATTGTATTTTTTCCAGAACAGTGAATTGTTCCTGCTGGAATTAAGAAGTGATCGTGCTTCTTTGCCTTAAATTTATTGATGTATTTTTCATCATTAAATTTTTTGCCTGTACGTTGTGATTCTTTTAAATCATTGATTAAATCATCTTTATTTATGCCTTTTTTAACGCCAAGATAAACGACTGAATCTTCTTTGGCATCTAAGATATAGTAAGATTCATCTTGAGTATAATGCATGCCAAATTTGTCTTGAATATATTCGGTTAATGGATGTACTTGTAGAGAAAGGTTTCCACCTTCAAATGTATCTAAGAAATCAAAACGTATTGGAAATTCGGTACCAAATCTTGCATGTACTTTATTTCCAAGAAGGTTTACAGGTTCAAAGAAAACAATATTGATTGCTGGTGAAGCTACTTTAATTCCGTTAAAGTCATATAAAACGCAGTTTTCTTCTGGCACGCCATCAAAAGACCAAGCATAGTTTTTCTTTGATGGATCAAGATTACATACTTCTTTCATCCATTGACCGCCCCATACCCCTGGATCAAAGTACGGAACTAATCTAAATGGATGAGTACTTAATTTGCGTATTCCTTTAAATAAATCGTCGGTTAATATTAACTTTGGATCATTTTCTATAGTGGAGTCGATATAATATGTAGAATTTCTTAAAACTCTTTTCTTTAATCTATCAGCTGTTCTCCATTCTATGAAATATCCACGCTTATATTTTCTAAGATTATCTTCGTTTGGATTTGTTTTGTTCCAGTTAGACATGCCTTTACGATATCTGAGTTGAATTTCCCATCTAGTCATATCTAAATAAATCAAACTATCATTATGAATCATAGATGCTCCAAAACCATAAATAGCCACTCTTTCGTTAGAACTTATGGATTTTTTAGCTTCCTCTAATTTAGATAAGTCATAAAATTCTTCGATTTCAAAATGAGACATAAGTCCAAAAACTCTGTCATCAGTCATATTTCTTTTTAATAATTTATCTAAATCATCTTCGCTTAGTGCACATGTTTCAATATCGATAACACGATCGAAGCCGAGTTTCATTATAAGATTATTAACAATTTCTTGCTTGGAAACTCCAGGATACATTTCAAAAGCAACTACGTTTTTGCCTTTTAGTTCATTGCTAAGGTAAGTGACAATTTCACTATATCCACGATATGCTTTTCCATCGACTTTAGTTGAAGGGTATTTATCATATTGTGAATTAAAGTTCAGATATTTCATAATTATAATTTCTCCAGATGTATTTTAATATTAACGATTCGATATAAGCTATTAAGCCAAAAATAATAAAAATAAAGGTAAAACTGACATAAATTAAAAGGAAGAAACTTCCTATAAATAGAACGACGAATAAAATAGATAAATATAGATATTTATGTGCAAAGATAAAGCTTAAATATAATAATGAAGTAAATTTACCTTCAAATTTAGCTACGACCATGAAATAGAACGATGCGATAAACGATATTTCTAATCCAATTAATAGTTCAACAGCATATAAAATTAATTTTATATTGCTAGAATTAATAGTGTTTATAGCTAAATAGTTTAAATAAGCAGCCCCGGCTAATAAAATCAAAGCAATATCTATAAATATCGTAGATTTAAAATTGCCCTTAAAGTGTTTGAAATAATTTCTGACATAATAACCAGATTCGTCAGTTTTTAAATCAAGAAAAGTAGCATAAAGAGCACTCAATGAAGTTCCTATGCATAATCCGATAGATAACACTGATGTTAAAACGAATAATATATTCAATATTATTATGTTTCCCAAAGTATTAATAAACTTTATGAATGCCTTCATGCTACCTCCTATTTTTAATGTGTTATATTATTTAGCTTCTTTTGTTGTCTTCTTTTTCTTAGCAGCAACGACTCCACCAACAACAGCGCCGACGACAGCACAAGCACCAATAACAATACCTACAATTAAGCCTGTGTTGTTCTTTGAAGCTGATTTAATTGAACCTGTTGCTGAGATGAACTTCAAGTTCATATTTTCGTCTGTTCCTTGAGTGTTGTCAATTTGAACTGTTACTGGATCAGAATCGCCAATGCGATATTCTTGTAATGCGACAGCAAATGTGTTGTCTGTAGTAACTGCAAAGTCAGCACCAAGAGCAGCTCTGTTGAAGTACTTGCTTCCTGTTACTTGATCAGCAATATCGTAGACTGACCAATAGTTGACTAAGTAAGCTTCGCTCCATGTATAAGTTCCATCATCGTTCTTTGTTAATGAAGCCCATGGTTTTTGTTGTTCATCTTCATATTCTTTTAAGTGAGATACTTCATAAGAATTTCCAATTAATTTCTTTGTCTTTTCAATGTATTCTTCTGTTGAGTTCCATGAGTAAGAAACTTGATAGACATAGCCTTTCCAAGCTTTGACATCTGCGCCTGGAACAGTGTCCATGTATTCATCTTTCCAGTCACTTGATTGAACTGTACGAAGATTGAAATTGAATCCTTCTGGAACATAACTTTCAACTACTTGGTTGAATTCATCCCATACAGCTTGAGTTGTTGCTAAGCCGTTTGGATTTGTTAAGTATCCATCTAAAGCTAATTTAACTTTAGCTCCATCGGCTTTTGGTGTAAATTGAACATCAGAGAAGTCTGGTGAATTTACAACATAATAGGAACTGTTTGATCCAAATGGTGTTGGTTCGATTTGGCAAGAGCCATCGACTAAAACTAAAGCGCTAAGTGTTTTGCTTCCGGCGCCTTTAACGGAATCGATCTTTGTTGTTGCATTTACTGGTGCAATTTGACAGCTTGATAATGCAAGACCTAACACATGCTGCTGATACTGTTAAAAAGTGTTTTTTGTTCATGTTTATTTCCTCCTTCAAAAAATACTTAACTAATCCTATTCTTGATCTAAATAATGAACCCATTTCTTGGATGTACTTACCACGAGTCCAACGATAGCAATAACTATAACAAACATAATCCAAGACATAGCTGAAGCGTAACCTAATTGATAATCCATAAAGCCTTTGTCATAGATGTAGTAAGCAAGGTAATAAGCTGAATAGTTTGTACCTCTTCCTACCATAATGTAAGCCATCATGAAGTATTGGAAACCAGAGATTATTGAAGTTACCAACATAAAGAAGATAGTTGGTGTAATCAATGGTAGTGTGATTGTGAAGAATTGTCTTGTTTTATTGACGCCAGCAATATCTGCAGCTTCATATAAATGCTTTGGAATACTTTTCATAGCACCTAAGAAGAACAAAGCAGATACGCCAGATCCCCAGGCTGACATTAAGATTAAAGAAATTTTAACAATGTGTTCATTTCCTAACCAGTCGATAGAAGGAATTTTAAATATTCCTAAGAACTGGTTGATTAAACCGTAGTCTTTATTAAACATCCAAGTCCAGAGCAATGCCATTGCAACTGAGGCAACGACGTTTGGTAAGTAGAAGATTGTTCTCCAAATGCCAATACCTTTAATTGGTTTATTTAATATACACGCTACAAGAATACCGATAACAATTGAGAAAGCAGTACCGAATATTACTTGGAAGAATGTATTTCCTAAGCTTTTCCAAAACATAGTGTCTTTTACTAAAATGTAGACATAGTTATTAAACCAAACCATGTTAGGAGTATCTTTTAAGTTATAGTCTGTTAATGAATAAAATAATGATGTTAATAGTGGAAATAAGGTAAATCCAAATATTCCAATAAACCATAAAGAGGCAAATAGATAGCCGATAAGACCTTCTCTTGTTTTCTTTTTTAACTTGATAGGTTTATGTTGCTTTTTGTTCGCGTTAAGAATTAATTCTTGTTCCATATTACCTCCTTTCTTATTTTCCGTTAACGGAATAATATTGATCTATTTTGCTAATGATTAACTTTTGGGCGTTATTCATTGCTTCCTCAACACTTTTTCCGTTTGGATAAGAATAAATACTATTTACGTATGTTTGAATATCAGAAGTCCAGTTTGGAACTGCTTTGATAAATTCTGCTTCACGTGTGTTGGCAATAGCGTTAGCTAGGTCAGTTTTGATAGGATCATTATAAATAAACTTGTCGTAGAAAGTTCTGTTTGAAAGCATGAATCCTGCATTTGCAATCATTTCTTGGAATTCTTCTTGATACATATACTTTAAGAACTCCCATGTTCCACGATTTCGTTGTTCTGCAACTTTATCAGAAGTGTTACTTCTCTTGCTATTATCAAATAATTCGATTGAATATGAAGAAGACCAGTTTACATAATTGCAAGATTCATCCATAGGTGGAATTTCAAATACACCATATTCGAAATCGACATTTGCTTCTTTTAAAGTTGTGTATAAGCCTTCATTACTAATAACCATAGCTAACTTTTGAGTTAAGAATGGGTTTTTACTATTAGCTGCCTCTTTGGACATGAATTTTTGAAGGTTTTCACGAGCTTTATCATCTCTTCTGACATAGGATGAATAGACTTTATTTAAATTTTCTATAAGTGTTGAATCGTTGAAGTGTGGAACTGGGCGACCATTGCTATCTTCTGTGAAGAATGAATGGTTTGCTAGCCAGCCCCATTGATGAATATATTGACCTTCAGATGTAAACGGATCAAATCCTACTTGAGCATAGCCAGAGTTGACATCGCCAGGAGTGTTATATTTTGTCAATTTTTCACTTACGGCATCTAATTCAGCCCAAGTCTTAGGAGTTTCGGTTATACCTGCTTCTTTAAATAAGTCTTTGTTATAGTAAATAACACGTACTGTTGATGAGAATGGCCAAGCGTGCATTGATTTTCCATCAGGTGCATAACGTGAAATATCATTTATTTGAGAAGGGAAGAACATCTCATTTTCATCTAAAGTATCTCGACCGTTAGCCACATCATCATCGTGCATAGCTGTCAAATTTAATAGTTGATTAATTCTTGTTGGTGTTGAAGAAACAGCGTGAATGAAGATATCAGGAGCGTTTCCACCGGAAATAGATAAATCAACTTTGGTCCAATAGTCCCAGAAATTAATTCCATCGCCTTTAACATAGACGTTTAATTCTTTAGCGATATCAGACTCGTTAAATTTTTTAATCAAGTTATTGATTTCAGTATAGTTTGTACTGCCTCTTTGCCAAAGGTGAGTAAATACAAGTTGTTGTCTATCTTTGTAGTTATTTGAACCTGTATCATCTTTAATAAACCAAAGAGGTGGGGTACATGATGTTAACATTAGTGAACTAACTAATATAGTTAATGATCTTTTTAATATTTTTTTCATAGTGTTACCCCTTTAAACCGACGGTTGCTGTTGAACCAATAATTTGCTTTTGAGCTAAGAAGAATAATACTAATGAAGGCAAAGTAACAATTAATGATGCGGCCATAATTAAATTGTTTTGGTTAGCATATTGTGTTGAGAATGTTCGAATTGCATAAGCTAATGGGAACAAATTACTGTTACTTATATAAAGTAATGGATTATAGAAATCGTTCCAACAGTTCATGAATGTCATAATAGCAATACAAACAACCATTGATCTAACTAATGGCAACATAATTGACCAGAAGATTTGAAATTCATTTGCTCCATCTAATTGGGCTGATTCTTTTAATGAGTTTGGAATCCCCATAAAGAATTGACGTAACAAGAATATGTTAGCAGCAGCACCAACAGCAAAGTAGGATGGAATGATTAGAGGGTTATATGTATCAATCCATCCTAACTTTGAGTAGAGAATGAAAAGAGGAATTTGTAAAACTTGTGATGGAATAACCATGGTAGCAATCATAACTAAGAACCATTTATCACGACCAGGCCACTTTAATTTACCAAAAGCGTAAGAAGTTAATGATAACCATTCCTATCGTTGAAAATGTTGCGTAATACAATGAGTTAAAAGTGTACTGTGCAAATGAAATTGACTTTACAGCTGTAACAAAGTTGCTCCAAACAAGCTTTGTTGGGAAGAATACGCCGTTAGCTAAATCTTCAGTAGATTTTAGAGCTGTAAGTAACATTCAAAGCAAAGGTACTATGAAGAAAACAGAACAAATAACTACTAAGATATAAGCGACTATTTTTTCACGTAGTTGACGTTGCTTTTTATTTAACTTAATTTGAATTTTCTTCATTTTGCTTCACTCTCCTTTCTTAATTTTATAAATCTTGGACCATAAGTCCTTCCGTATTGAATATTTTCTGAAAAGTTAGAAGTGTTAATGTTATAACTGACTAATAATTCTCCTTCTTTTGAAAGATGCGGATGAGCTTTAGCGTTATATATATACATGTGATCACATAATTTCTCAGGACATACATAGGCGATACGCATTTCATCAAATGGACCATAAGGTGTTGGACTTGACGATGTTGCTATGTAAGGAGATTGAACATTGTGTGTAAAGACACATAAGTACTTTCCATCTTCTTCATTAACAGAAAGTTCGCATGAAACATTATTGAGTAATCCCTTTACTTCTTCTATATTTTCAACAAATTGCTCGCCGTTATAATATTTCCAAGAATTTAAATCTTCAAATTCTTCTTCTTTGACTCTAGCAACGATTAATTGATTACCTTTTGAGCTATCGAAGAAAGAAGATTTATATCCATAAATATAAATATACCCATCTGGATTTTTCTCTTTAGAAGAAAATGAATTGTTATAAAATGCACAGCCTAATGTAATTGTTTCACCATTGCTTGAGCGATAAATTGTAGTTGCACTTTGACTTGTTTTACTAAAGTTGATTCTTCCATTTTCAATTGCTGTTTTAGTTAAAGCTATACCTTCAATGTGAAATTGGAATCCTTCAGGTTGTGTTAAATCTGAAGTGACAACAAATGGTAATGAATAAAAATTATTTGATAGAACAACTCCGTCTTGAAGCCAAAACCAAGCAGCTTTGTTTTTGCATAAATATTCAGAATTATCATCTACCTTTATAACAGGTAAATAACAATTTGAATTTCTATAGAAATATACTTTGTGTAATCCAAATAAAGGCTCATTATTATTAGCACCGCCAAAGTTTCCTTCGTTAACTTTATTTGGAATAATGAAAGTTACTTCATCAGTCTCTTTTTTTATTGGAATAATTGTTGATCCAATAGTTGTATAACTAGAAGATTGAAGCTCAGTTTTTATATTTTGTCCATTAACCAAGATGGTTATATTTTAACACCTCTTTTTTGATAGCCATAATCTTTTTCACTTTCGACAAAATAGTTTTCAATCTCTATAAAATCAACATATGTTTTGGAAAATTTGAAAGTAATAGATATATCTTTTTTTGGTGCATATGATGACAAATAATTGTTTTCTAATGATTTTGAAGCGTAATTTACAAGGTGATAAGCTTGAGTTCCTTCTTGCATTAATTCGTTAGTTGGCTCGAGGTAAGCTTTAATACGTCCTTTTTCATCTTCATTTACATGGAAATCAAAATTTGATTTATTGCAATCAATAGAATCTAATTCACAATAAGAATTGTTTGGCATTGCAAGTGGTGCAAGTCTTACGTGATCTTTGCTAAGTGTACCTACAAAAGTGTCTCCAAAAATGAGAAGTGATTTATCACTTTCTTTAGCAAATCTATTATCTGCACCAGTAAGATTGAAGGAAAATAATCCATCACCACCAGTCCAGCCGTAATCTTTAACAAATTTATTGGTCCACTCATCTGCAGGATAACCAATATAACCAGTTCCTAAGTCATAAGTAAATTCAATATCTGCATCAAAACTTAAATAACGACATACGAGGTTATGTAAATTTATATTTTCACCAAAATAAGCTTTTGTTTCAAAATATTTTATATTGTCTAAAGAATAGGAAATTTTAGTTACTTTTCCTTTAGCAATATATAGATGAGAAAGAACAATTATCTTTCCAAAATCTACTTTATGTTTATGAGAACTTATAGGTCCTAAATAACTCATAATAATTCTTCTCTTTTAATTCTTACTTTTGTTTCACCGTCGAAAAGTGAATATTTGCTCATATCTAATAAGAATCTAGCGTTGTCATTGATTTGATATGATGACTTATGTGGAACCTTACATATCATCTTGTTAGTTCCATCATTTAAATAGTGAATTGTTTCAAATCCAAGTAATTCGATATTTTCAATATCACCACAGAATTCTTCATAAATACCAGATTTAACGTCTTCTTCGTGAATGTAGCAATCTTCTGGACGAATACCGAAAATTATTTCTTTGCCTTCATATGATTCATAGGCTTTAATATCTTTTTTAGGTAACTTTATTTCTTTGCCGTTGCCAAGAGTGACGATACCTTTTGAATATGTACCATTTAAGAAGTTCATAGCTGGTGCTCCAACGAAGCCAGCGACAAATGTATTTTCTGGATAATCGTATATTCTTTCAGGTGTATCGATTTGTTGAATATCACCTTTATTCATAACAACAATTCTACTTGCCATGGTCATAGCTTCAGTTTGATCGTGTGTAACGTAGATAGTTGTAGCACCGACTTGTTTATGGATACGTGTAATTTCAGCTCTCATTTGAATTCTTAACTTAGCGTCTAAGTTAGAAAGTGGTTCATCCATTAAAAATACTGATGGCTTTCTAACAATAGCTCTACCAAGAGCAACTCTTTGTTTTTGACCACCGGATAGTTGTCCAGGTCTTCTCTTTAAGAGAATTTCGTCAAAATCAAGAATTTTCATGGTTTCTTCAACACGTCGATTAATTTCTTCTTTAGGTACTTTTCTAAATTTTAATCCATATGTCATGTTATCTCTAACGGTCATATGTGGATAAAGAGCATAGTTTTGGAAAACCATAGCGATATCACGATCTTTTGGCTCGTATTCATTAATAACCTTATCGTTAATTGAAATTGTTCCACTGGAAATATCTTCTAATCCAGCTAACATTCTCAATGTTGTTGTTTTACCACAACCTGATGGGCCAACTAAGACAATAAATTCTCCTTTTTCTACATTTAAGCAGAAATCTTTTACTGCTTCAAATCCGTTAGGATAAATTTTTTTAATATGTTCAAATCTTAAAAACGACATGTGTTTAAACCTCGCTTGTGACTTCATTGTATCATTGAAGTATCTTTAATTCAATATTTTTATAATACTTTTTTAATACATTTGAAACCGATTACACATTTTAACGTATTTTTAATGTATTTTTTACAATTTGGACTCTATAAATTAACTATGGTAACAAAAAAGCTCATTATTATAATGAGCTAATAGTTTTAAGTTTAATTTTACATTTAAGTGAGTAATTAAATATATAATATTTTATCGATATAGTATTAAAACAAATTATGTTATCTTACTTTTTCAATTGATGCTACTTCAACTGAATATCTATATAATTTTGCATCGTAATAGTTTATGGTATATTCAAGGAGAACACCTGATTCAGAATAACCTTTTCTAATTCTTTTTAAAACTGCACCATCTTTATCAAGATTTAATAATTCTCTCATTTCTTTTGTTGGAATAATTGCTTCAAGTTCTTCTTCAAATCTAGAAAAATATATACCGTTTGAAGTTAGATAATCATATAGTGAACTAAATAAAAATTCTTTGTTAGTAGGTAGTTCGATAGGTAAATTTAACCATGTATCGGAATAAACTATGGCTTTATCGTTAACACCTCTTAATCTTTTTAATTCGTAAAGTCTTTTACCTTCTTCACATTTAAATAAAGAGGTCATATCTTTATTATCATAGACAATAGAAATCGAAGAAGAAAATGTTGCTGAGTTTTTAGCTCCAGATTCTTTCATTTCATTTGTAAAGCTTTTAACTAAAGTAAAGTTTTTTAGGTCATCTTTATTTGAATTAATTTTGGTTCCGAACCCTGCTCGTCTTGTAATAATCTTTTCTTTTTCTAGTTTGTCTAAAGCTTTTCTAATAGTTACTCTAGAAACTTGATAGATATTAACAAATTCTTTTTCTGATGGAAGCATACATTTATAGACATTGTTTTCTATCTTTGACATCATATCATTGCTGATTTGGATATAAAGAGGAATAGTATTTTCGTAGTTCATGTAATCACCTGTTTTAACCTTTGATAACACAAATTTAATACATTTAGACAAAAAAGTAAACTTTTAAATGATATATTTGTTAATATTTATAACATTTGATGCAAAAAATATATATCAAAACCGATTATTAATATTTTTTCTTATATAAATGCTATAATTTAAATATCTTTTTAGTTTTATTTTAAGTTTACTATTTATCTTAATATTTAGGAGAATTAGTTTATGAGAATTTTATAAGCTGAAGACGATAGAGCTTTATCAAATGCAATATGTACTATTTTAAAATATAACAATTATTCTGTTGATGCTGTGTACGATGGACAAGAAGCGTTAGATTATTTAGAGAGCAATATTTATGATGCAGGCGATGATTATGAATTAGAATTAGAGTTAAACGGATTTAATTTGATTAGTTCTAATGATGCTGTAATTTCAATAACTAGTGGTGATAAAATTACTTTATCCAGTAAGAAATCAACTTCTAATTATGTTTATGATTTAAGAGATAGTGAAAATAGTACGGCAGCAATATATTCATCAAGCGATTTAGATATTCAAGGAAAAGGCTCTTTAGAAGTCACTTCTAACGGTAAATGAATACATACAAAAGACGATTTAAAAGTAAAGAATGTAGCTTTAAAAATCAATGCGTATGATGATGCATTACGTGGCAATGATAGTGTTAAAATTGAAAGTGGCGATTTATAGCTTATATCTAGAGTTGGCGATGGAATTAAAACATCTAATAGCGATGTATCAAGCAAGGGTAACTAACGCGGAATTGTAACTTTATCTGGTGGAAACATTGTAGGTATAAGCATATCTGGTGGTATGTCTAGCGAATCTATGGAATCTAGTCCATCTTTTAGTACAATTGGTACTAATTCTAAATTTAATTTACAAGCTAGTTCTATCCTTGTCATAAAAAACATTGTTGAAATAAAAATGCCAAGTATCATTAATGCAAGCGTTGTTTACTTGGGTAGCAATAGTGCAAGTATTAGTTCGACAAGTTCTACTACCTCATCTTTAAATGCTAATGGAGTATATTGGAATATATAATCTAAGTATTTATTTGTTATAAATGCATATATTATTAACATGAAAAAGATAAAAAACGTGTTATTAGTTTTAATGCCTATATTGTTAGGAAGCTTAGTTGGATTTTGCGTTAAAGATGATTTTAGCTATTTAAATACTATTCCTCACAATATAAACCTTCCAGGATTTATATTTATAATTGCTTGGTCAATTATTTATATCCTATCAGGAATTTGGTCTTATTTGTATAACAAAAAAGGTGGAAATCTAACTATATATTTTCTAAGTTTAGCTTTGAATTTGTTATTCACACCGCTTTTGTTTTCACTTCATCAAATAATTGCTTCTTTAATTTTAGTTATTACATTATTATTGATCGTCTTCTTTATGTTTCTTAAAGATAAAGAAAAGGCAAAACTATTATTGCTACCATATGTTTTATGGTTATTAGTCGCTTTGACTTTAATGGTTGATTTAACTTTATGTAATGTATAAAAGTAAACATTGTTTTACTTTTATATCATTCCTTGACTTTCTATTTTAGTGTTGATACCATACTATCGAAGAGACTCATATAATCTCATTAACAAATGGTATGAGAGTATCTACATGGTCGCCTAAGACGTAACTATGAGTGTCTGATGCAAGCTTTTGTATCAGACATTTTTCTTTGCTTGGAAGGAAACTATATGATACTTTTAAAAGGAAACATTATTCATTCTCCATCACTTACTAATGTTGAGACAATTGAAAATGGATATTTGCTATTAGATGATGAAGGAACAATTGTTAAAATATTAAATAATAAACCTGATAATTTTAATGGGACAATAATAGATTATGGTAACAAATTAATAATGCAGTCATTTGCTGATATGCATTTGCACGCTCCACAATATCCTAATGTTGGTATGGGTATGGATTTACCACTGCTTGACTGGCTAAAAACATACACATTTAAAACTGAAGCCTATTTTAGCAATTTAGAATATGCTAGAAGAGTATATAAAAAATTAGCAAAAGATTTGATAGATTATGGAACAACACACGTTGTTATGTTTTCTTCAATGCATACTGATTCAACTATAATATTGATGGAAGAGTTAGAAAAAGCAGGTGTAACCGGTTATGTTGGAAAAGTAAACATGGATCGCAATGGTGGAGAAAATTTACAAGAAAGTACAATTGAATCTATGGAAGAAACTTTAAGATGGTTAGACCTTTCTAAACGATTTAAATATATTAAACCTATTATTACACCTAGATTTACTCCTTCATGTACTAACGAATTAATGGAGTGGTTAGGAAATTTAGCTAACGAAAAAGACTTATATGTTCAATCACATTTGTCAGAAAGCAAATCGGAAATAGAATGGGTAAAATCATTACATCCAGATTGTGATTACTATTGGGAAACTTATAATAAATACGGTCTATGGAAAGACCATACTATAATGGCTCATTGTGTTTATTCAGATAAAAATGAAAGAGAAGCAATTAAGAAAAACAATGTTGTAGTTGCTCACTGTGCTGATTCAAATATTAACTTATGCAGTGGTATTTGCCCTGTACGTGAAATGCTAAATGAAGGCGTTTGGGTGACTTTAGGATCTGATATAGCTGCAGGAGCAAGCATGGCTATGTATAACATGATTACTTTAAGCATAAAAGCTTCTAAAGTTAGATGCTTTCAATCTGAAGGTAAAAATAAGTTTCTTTCAGTTCAAGAAGCATATTATTTAGGAACAACTTCAGGTCATAAATATTTTGGAAATCACGAAGGATTTGCTATTGGTGATAAGTTGCATGCAATTGTTGTTGATGATAGTACTTTTGTTGAATCACCAATGCCTTTAACTCTTAATGAAAGACTTGAAAGAGCATTATACAATATGAATAAAGAAAACATAGTTTCTGTTTGGTCAGAAGGAAGAAAAATTAAATAATCAAAAAGCCCTCAAACAAATGAGGGCTATTTTTTATTCGACTATGAATTCTCTGATTGTTACGCCAGAATTGTTAACAACATTAGATTCAACTTTGACATATCTTGCTCTAACATTATCAAGATTAATAATAATTTCTTCTTGAGAGAGATAATTATCATCGCCTACTTTAGTGTAGTTTACTCCATCTTCTGAAATGTAGAATGTACAATTTTCGAATAAATCACCTGGGTGTTCAGTTGTATTTTGATAGAAAGAAATCTTTTTAATTTCTTTGACTTGTCTTAAGTCTAAGCAAACATAAGCACCAACTGTACAGTGCCAGTCAAACCAAACATATGTTGATAAGTCATTATCAAGCATTAAGTTAAAGTCTGCGTGAGCTGCATCAGCCATTACGAAACCATCAGCGGTAACTGTAACTTGGTCTAAGGAAAGTGTATTATAACTTACTTCTTTGATTGAAACCCATGTTTCTGTACTTGAGTTCTTAATCATAATATAACGAGCGTTAACTGGGTTATCTCTTAAATCTAATAAGACACTAGCACTATCGGATAAACCAACATAGTTATAGTTTTTAGCATCGCGTGAGACATAGACTTTACCAACCATGTAATCTGTTGCACCATTAGCGTTTCCATAGAGAATCTTAATATCGTGAATTTCTTTAACTTCTTCTAAATCAATTCTAATGTATGCATCTTCTGATGGAACTGAGCCAAACCAACAATATGTTGATTCATCGCCATCGAATATGTTGTCGACTGAACCTGAATAAATAGAATCAAATCCTTCATAAACAATACCTGTTGGTAAACCTAAAGCTAATTTAACTTTATCGTTTACAATTTGCTTAACTTTATTCATGAAAGGCTTTAAGACACTAACACCGTAATCAGCATATTTGTAGTCAATATTATAAGTGATAACATTGAGAACTGGTTCTTTATGAAGCTTTGATTTTTCTTCATAACTATTACCATTATCGAGCATGGTTTTTAATTGATCATTAGACAAATTATCGAAGTCTTTCATAATTGTTAGATAATTTATCATAGCGTTACTTGCGTCTTCTAGAGCTTCGATCCATGGAAGCATAGAATCTTTAAGTTTTGTGTTTTTAGCGTTTGCTTTAAATGATTCAATGCTAGCAGTGAATTTTGTGAAGTATTCAACAAGTTTTGTTACATCATTAGTTGTTTCATATTCAGTAATTAATTCTTTGAGATCTTTTGCTTCTTCAAAGTACTTTCCTTCATAGAGGTTTGCGTTAGTAAGGTGTGAAGAAATAGCTTTTAAGGATTCATATTCTTTTTCTTCTACATATTTAAATGAATCGTTATAACTCTTATCAACGTTAAATTTGTTTGGATTCCATGTGTAATCACAAATAGCAAAGATAGAAAGTTTTGAAGGTTCAGCTTGTTGCATTGGGTTTGTAACCATACCTTCAAATGGAACTGTATCATCAGTATAGTTGATATTTAAAACTTCGCCTTTACCCATTAATAAGTGATCTGTTGAGTAATCGTTAACTGGCCAGTTTAACCAAAAGAAAGGCTTTTTATTTGTTAAATTTGTGAATTCAGAAAATCTACCTGATTCCATAGAAGAGCAAACATCATCGCCTGTCCACATGATATGAATGGAATCATCTAAGTCTTTCATTAATGAAGCGTAGTATTTATTTAAATCTACTTTTAATCTTTGTTCAGCTTGATAGCAGTAAGCACTTGGAACGAAGACTAAATCATTACAATCATTTTTAGCTTTTAAGAAAGTAGCAACATCGTTTAAAAGCTTATTGTGTAAACTGCCGTCTTCTAAGAGCCCGCCTGTTACTTCGACGTCATCGGCTGAAATAACGAATTGTCTAACACCAGCTTCATAAAGTTGATTGAATTTCTTTTCAACAATTTGTAATGAAGCATCGTAGTTATCAGCTGTTATTTTATTTGACATGAATGGGTGTAAAGCCCAAGCGAGTTTTGTCTTTGTTTCACGTCCAACTTCAATTTGTTCCTTTAAGATTTCTAAGTCGTTTTCGGCGTATAAATCTCTCCAACATGAAGAGTGATAAGCATCGTCTTTAGGAGCGTAAATATAAATGTTTGACTTGAACTTAGAGCCGAATCTCATGAGTTCTTTACGTTCTTCACTTGTCCAAGGTATTCCATAGTAACCTTCGATGAATCCTCTATAGTAAGAAGAAGAATAATCCTTAATTTCTAACTCTCTAACTTCATCTTGAGTTTGTTGGAAAATTAAATCCAATGTGGATAAACCATAATAAACGCTGTCACTATCTTTACCAAGAATTACAATATTGTTATCTTTAATGGAAAGATAATAAGAATCTATTTTTTCACTTATATAACTAACGTCTTCTGTAATATAGCTATCAACTTTTTCTTTACTTGAATAAACACCAATGAGTAAGTTTCCTTTTTCTGTTGAAATATCATCTCCAATAGAAGCTTTAACATTTTTGCGTGAGAGAACTTCTATGGCTTTATTTTTTGTATATGAATCAATTTTGCTTTCATATACAATATTGTATTTTCCACTGATAGTAGAATTTTTATCACCATAGGTGATGCTTTGAACTGTAGGATAGATTTCGTATTCGACATTGTTTGTTGTGTCAGCTGTTTTTAATGCACCACCAGTGGCACCGAATAAACCGACAAAAGTAACTATTAATGTTCTAAACTTTTTCATAGTGTTTCTCCTATAAAATTACGATAGAAAATTTAACGCCGGCTAATGAATCGTTTTGATCGTTTACTTTAACGGCTTTATAATTTTCTTCTTTTCCTATATACCAAATAGATTCAATGCTTAAGTCGTAGAAAGCAGCTTCTCCAACTTCAGTTAATGAAGAAGGTAAAACTAATTCTGATACGACAGCACTTTCTTCTTCACTAGCGTTACTAAATAAGAAGTTAGCAGGTATTTTTGTTACACCTTCTAAGAAAGAAACTTGAAGCTTTTCTTTACTTCCTGCTTTTGTGAAGATATTGTTACCTAATTTGAAATCAGCTAAGTTAGTTGAATCAACATAAAGTCTTGTGAGTGATTCGCTGTTATAGAAAGCGTAATCGTCGATTGTTTTTAAATTTTTATTTAAATAAATATCTTTTAAGCTTGTGCAATTATAGAAGGCTTTATATTCGATAGTTTTTAATGATGCAGGAGAAATTACTTGCTTTAATGCACTACCGTTAAAGGCTTCTTCGCCAATTGTTTCAATGGATTCATTAAATAAAACTGCATTTAACGATGCACACTTCTTAAAGGCGAATGGTTCAATGGTTGTTAATTTGCTCTTTGATAAATCGAGATTTACTAATTTACTATAGGCAAAGGCGTTTTGACCAATCGATGAAACATTGTCAACTTTAATATGTTCAAGCTTACTAAATTCAAAAGCGTGTTCACCAATAGTTTCAACATTTCTAAAATCAATTTCTTTTATGCCAGATTCATAGAATGCATATTTACCGATTGATTTTAAAGTTGATGGTAAAGATATACTAGTGACATTACTTAATTTATAGAAAGCGTAGTCACCAATACTTTCAACTTGGGATTCACTTGAGAAATAAATGTTATTTACATTGCATGTTTCGTTAGGATTTGTTGCAAGTGGATAGAAAAGACGACTTGGTATTTTTTTGACGTCTTTACCAAAATAAATATCGATTGATTGAGCTGCATCACCTTTAAAGAAGACCCAGTTACGGCCATTTAATTCTTCTATTTCAACAGCATCATAGTAAACTGTTTTAATTCCAGAACTATTAAAGGCACCAGCACCGATCTTTTTAATGCTCGATGGAATGGCAACACTTGTTAACCATGTTTTATAGGCAAAGGCTTCATCAGCAATTTCTTGGACAGGAAGATTGTTGTATTCGCTAGGAATTACTAACTCTGGAGTATTAAGCTTATATTCTTTATCTGAAACAATATAGTATGTTCCATCATCACTTAATGTAAATGTTAATAAGTCAGAACTTGTTGGAGTTAAGCTGCCAGGAAATTCTTTAAATGAAGGAGAAGCAAATTCATGTGAATCTAAAGCTTCTTGAGTAAGCTCATTTTTAAACTCGTACACTATTTTATCAGTAGGTGTACTTGGTGTGCTAGAAGATGAACTTGTAGAACTTGTTGAAGTGCTACTACTAGTACTTGAACTTGTTTTACTAGTAGAACTACTTACTGTACTACTTGAACTGATTGGGTCACTATTGCTACTGCTTGACACAGGAGGCTTTTGATTATTACAAGCACATAAGAATAACGACAAAAAAACAAAAATACAACTTTTTTTCATAATAATTCTTAAGTAATTATTTGCATATCGATATATAAGTTAACTTATTTCATCGACTGTAGGCAAATTAATTAAATTCTTCTCATATATCTCAGCAAATTACTTTCCTTTCTAAATAAATTTTAGCAAGTCGATGAACAATATTCAACATATTTTTAACTAACTAAAAAAACAATGTAATCGTTTACTTTACACCTATTTTTAAATAATATAAATTTTATTTATTAATTTTTTAATTTAGTGTATTTTTTCACACGTGTAAAAAAATATATTGACTTTTTAAAAAAATTGATGATTAACAAGTTATTTTATTTAAATCTAATATAGTGTATAATTTATATTAAGAATTAAGGAGATTAGTATGGATAAAATTGCAGTTTTAATTCCATGTTATAATGAAGAACTTTCTATAGTAAAAGTTATTCAAGATTGTCATAGATATATACCTGAAGCTAAAGTGTATGTTTATGATAATAACTCAACAGATAAATCAGTAGAATTAGCAAACCAAGCAGGTGCAATTGTAAGACATGAATATCAACAAGGCAAAGGCAATGTTGTTAGAAGAATGTTTAGAGAAATTGATGCCATGTGTTATATCATGGTTGATGCTGATGATACATATGATTTATCATCTGCTCCAAAGATGATTGATTTAGTCTTAAAGCACAACGCTGATATGGTTGTAGGAGATAGACTCTCATCCACATACTTTACCGAAAATAAAAGACCATTTCACAATTTTGGCAATAGTTTAGTTAGATTTTCTACCAATCATGTTTTCCACGGCAATATTCGTGATGTTATGACAGGCTTTAGAGCTTTTAGTTATCAATATGTTAAATCGTTTCCATGCTTATCTAGTGGATTTGAAATTGAAACAGAAATGACGATATTTTCACTTGATAAAAAGATGCAGCTTGAAAATGTTGTTATTCAATATAAAAATAGACAAAAAGGAAGCTTCTCAAAACTTAATACTGTAAGTGATGGAATTAAAGTAATGCTTACAATAGCAAGATTAACAAAGTGTTATAGACCAATGTTTTACTATGGAATATTAGCTTTATTATCATTTATCGTTGGATTAGCTTTTGGTATTCCAGGAGTTTTAAAAGCAACAGGAGTTAATTTCTCATCTTATATTCTTATAGGAATCGGTGCATTGTTTATTTTAATAGCTTTCTTACTATTGATTACTGGATCAATGTTAAAAGTTCAACATATTAAAGAAAAGCAATCATTTGAACATACTCTTTACGAGATTAATCAAGATTATAAAAAACATGTTAATTCTAAATAAATAACAGCGCTCATAGAGCGCTTTTTTAGTCTATATTTATAAAAAGTTATATTATTTTGTCCCTTTTTAATATTTTTTATCTAAAGACCTTAGCTTTTAAGTAGGTATAAATAATACTTAAATCAATAAAGAGTAATATTGTAATTGTCAATAATTTTGTGTAGTGTTTATAGGTCAAAAATTTTGGCTTTATTACCTTTAAATTGTAAAGAAATTAAAATTTGTTAAAAAAGTGAGCAAAACATATTAAAACTTACGGTTATATATAGTGAAGGGGATAAGTATACGCTTTAAATTTTACTTATAGTTATTGAATATTATTTATAACTTTCTTTTCAGTAAGTATATTGCTTGCTATTGCAACGAGTATTAGTGATACAAGTGGAATTATAAAACTATTTGAATATGGCGATGTATTATAGTGTCCCCAGAAAGATGTGTAGTGGAATAATAATCCATTAACATCTTCGCCAGTTAATCCATCAAATCTTACAAATATATAATCGAAGCAAATTATAGTACTAATTATTAATACAAAGATAATAACTTTAAATAATGGCTCTATCACTTTTTTGTTATCGCTATATTTATCGAATAATTTAGATATAGTTATAAATGTTGAAAAAGCCATTATTGGGAATATATCGAGATTATATCTTACACATATTCCTGCATAACTAGCAGTTATAGTACTGATTATTAAGCTAGCAATAGGAAGAAGGATAATACTTGATTTAATATAGTTATCTTCTTCTTTTCTAAAGCATAATGGAATAGCAAAACAAACTAAGAATATAGGTGCAAAGAAAAGACCTATTGTGTAAGAAGTATATGGATGAGTTTCCATACTTATATAACAGTAAGAAGCATCAAAGAAAGGCATGCCGTTTGTGGAATTACAAAAAGCTGGTAGTTGTAAATAAAAATGGAAAATAGCACTTATTAAAGCTTTGCTGCTGAAAGGTAAATTTGTTTGATCAGTAACTGTCAATTGATATGATTGACCAAATTCAAAGAAAGAGTTAAATCTTGCTTTGTTAAAAAGCATTACTCCTATAGCCCCGACGATTACTATTGCAAAACATGGGATAAACTTTATAATATTTTTCTTCCAAGCTTTGTTTTCAAAAAGCATTTTAAGGTATAAAGGAGCTAAAAATATAAAGGTTACAATTAAGTTTGGACGACTTAAAACAAGTAAAACGATAGTTACAGCTGATAGTGTTAAATATGTTATTCGACTATTTGTTTTGGAGTTATAAGCTTTTAAAACAAAGAAGAAAGTTAAGAACATATTGGCTATACCATATGCGTATGGAATGTGGTAAATTCCTTCAACATAATATCCTGTTTTATAAGATGTTATATAGAAAGTTAAAGATAAAGATATGCTACATAATAAAAGAAAAGCTGTAAATTTAAGGTTGTTTTTCTTTGTGAAGGCTTTGACTGCTTCAATTTCAGCTAACAACAAACTAAATAGTGAGATTATCATTCCCATTTGTTGTATGCTAGCTATGCTTGGAATATATCCTCCAGAAATATAGTAGACTGGTAGCATAAATAAAATGACAGGAGCTATTCCATAATAGCAATAATATTTTCCATTATAGAAGGCGTGATCCCAATAATATGGAATGCCATTTCTACTATTTGTATCATAAGGATTTGGTAAAGCTATTAATCTATCATCAACAGGCAAATCCAAACTAAGTCTATTTTTCATAACAGCATCAAACTGTTGAAAATAAATATTGGAATTTTGAATATCTATTGAACTATACTGAACTAGGAATTTATCCTTAAAAATAAACAAAACTGATATTAAATAGGCTAATAATGTAATGCCAAAAATGCAAAGTAGTCCATATTCTAACTTCTTATAGCTACTATCATTGTTTTTGAGCGATTGACCAAATTTTTTGCTTATAGTAGGTAAGAAAACAATAAGTGATAATAGGGATATAATACATACTTGTCTTATAGTGTTAAATGCAAAAGGCATTTGTGCATTTAAAGTTATACTCTTTAAATATAAGTCTGGATTTTTAAAGTATTTATCTTCGTGATCATTTTTAATATTAAATCTTATTTGAAGGGATTGGGTCTCCCCTACTCTTCCAATATCCATATAATTATAAAGATCTGTTTTAGGGTTTGTTAAAAATGAGAATTCTTGTGAACTTGTTTTAAAATATGTTTCGACGTTGAGACTAACATTATTAAAAGTAAAGTAAATGTTCTTAAGTGTAATATCAGTAGTATCTATTGTAATAGTTCCGTCGCTCGGAATATATATAAGACCTTCATCTGTTAATTTAGCGCCATTAGATAATTTAATTTTTTCTGAAGTTAAAGATATTGTTTCTTTTTTATAGTGTTGATTGAATCCTTGAAAATTGAAATACGATACTTCCAAAATGAAGCTAATTATAAATATTCCAAGAAGCACAAATCTAGAGCTTTTATACTCTTTATTTTCTTTTTTAACAACTTTTTTATATAGAGTTTCTAAGTTAATTACTTTAGCTAATATATAGTTAAAAAAGTTAATAGGTAACAAATTTACATGTGACGTATGTGGAAAAACAATATGTATTATTCCCAACGTTATTACGCTAATTATAAAATATGATATAAAGTCAAAGAGCAAATTAAACGATAATATTTCTTTAATTGTCTTCTTTTTAAAAATTATGTAATAAGCGTTTTCTATTAAGGCAAGTAATATAAAAAAAGGAAGTGTTATAGCTAGATCTGTTAACATATTCTTCTCCTTTCAAAACCAATAATAAGAGTATACCATTATTTATAATAAATAAAAAACATTCTATAAAAAGTATTTTTGTGGACAATTAAAAACTACTATTTATATATTAAACACTTTAAGGTTATTTTCTTGCTTGTTGTATTTCTTCTAGATGGCTTAAATAATAAATGCTCCAGTCGTAACTTTTTAAAAAATTCTCCTTTAAACACTGTTAAGTCTTTACCATCTAAAAAGTTCCAATAATCGCAATCGATATTTTTAGATATTAAAGATAGTTCTCCTCTATTTGAAACGACACACTCAAAATCAATTTCTTTAAGAGTTTTATGCAATCTCCATACAGCATCTCTATAAAGCTTCTTTGATTTTTCTAAATCGTGATCAGGCCATAGTTGAGATATAGCATCATACATTGTTAGGCCACGCTCTCTATAAACTAATAACAGTGCAAATAATTCTTTAGCTTTACTTGAAGAAAATAATATTCTTTCATTATTAATATAGCAATCAAAGGTATCAAACATATTTACTTTTAATATTTTTATTTCGTTAGAAATAGTTCTTATAATTTTTGAAACATCTTCTTTACTGTATGGTTTATATATAAATCCTACTACGTTATTTTTTATATTTTTATCTATATCGTTAATTGTTATTGTTAATCCAGTTATAAAAACAATTTTTGTTTTTGGCTTAATTTTTAAGATCTTTTTTGCTATTGAAATACCATCGATATTAGGCATTCGTATATCTAAAAAAGCTGAATCAATATGATTATTTGTGACGTAATTTAATATTGCTTCTTCATTATCTTGAAAAAACTTGTACTCTAAACCACTCTCGTGAATTATTTCATTTAAAAATACAAAAAGTGCACTTATTTCATCATCGACAATTAGTAGCTTCATTACTTCTTTTCTCCTTCTTTTTTAAATCTTATTGATACTTTTGTTCCTTTTCCAACTTCACTTTCAATTTCTGTTTTGACTTCTTTCTTTAAAATTTTAAATCTTTCAAAGGCGTTTTTAATTCCACAAGATGTAGATTTTATTTTGCTAGCGTCAAAGCCTACTCCATTATCTATAATTTCTAAAAATATATATCCGTTTTTATAGTATGATGAAATTTCTATATATCCGTCTTTTTTAAAAGTGGTTTTGGCATACTTTATGGCGTTTTCGACAAATACTTGAATAGCTAAGACTGGAACAGTAAATTCGTAATAATCTATGTTATAAACAATATTTAAATCTTCACTACGTTTTATTTGTTCTAAATTTATGTAGTTTTCAATATTAGTTAATTCCTGCTCAAAAGGTATTAAATCGTTATTAATTGATTCAATATTTAATCTTAAATATTTGGCAAAAAGATTAAGAGTTTCATCTCCACTTTTTAAATCTTTATGATACATATCTTTTATAGTAGTAAGTGAATTGAAAACAAAATGTGGATTAATTTGTTGACGAAGAAGTAATGTTCTCATCTTTTCTTCTTTTTCTTTATATTCTTGAGCTTTTAAATCGTTTTTATCAGTTCTTAAAATGAAGGCGATATAAATTGATAACCAAAGAAGTATAACTACAATCATAAAAACAGTAGGTAAGAAAAAGAACTTTATTTTATATAAATCCTGACTCAGAATTGCAAAAGTTTCTAAACCGGTTATAACAAATAGTATTCCTGTAGTTAGGCAAAAAGTTGCATCAATTTTATTTTTAGAGAAAACGTTTAATACAATTCTTAGCAATAAAAGTAACTCGATAGGAACGTAAAATAAATATGATAAATAGCTATATTTAGTTGTTAAATGCATGGCTATATATGATGCGGTAGACATTAAAGAAAAAGATAAGATAGTCATAACTTCTTTGTTGTTTAATTTACAATATTGATAATTATAAAAGTAAAATAAAGAAATAATTGTTAGGTGAAAAAAGGCAAAATTAAATATTTCTAATAATGTATGATTTAAAGAAATATCATAATTTAATTCTAAAACTCCTTGAATATCCTTTGTAGTTGAATAATAAAGCAAAAAACAAAGCGATGTGAAGAAAGTGTGAATAGTTGAATCTGATATTTTGGCATAAGATAAAATTTCAACGATATTTATAACAGCTAAAAAGGCAAGTATAATTGCGACATAAGCTGCTAAATTACTTTTATATGCAAAAATTGGTTCGTGTTTATTTAATATAAATGACACAGTTACACCAACTGCAGTAATAACAATTTCTAATATTAATATGGTTAAATAAATTCTTTTCGACATTTGTTTATTACCTTGACCTTTTGAGTATAGCATATATTTGATTTTCATAGTCACTATTTTTTTATTTGATTTATTTTGAACGTTTATTTTTGCACTTAAAAGTATTGTTTCAATCACTAATGAGCAAAAAAGCATGCTTAATACGCAAAAACAAACAAAAACTTTAATAAATTTAAAAATAATTGACAAATCTTTGTTTATTTATAGTAGAATATAGTTGTTAGATTTACTAACAGGAGGAAATATAGATATTTATGTCAGTAAAAGTAGCTATTAATGGTTTTGGCCGTATTGGTCGTTTAGCTTTCAGACAAATGTTTAACGCTGAAGGCTATGAAATCGTTGCAATTAACGATTTAACAAGCCCAAAGATGCTTGCTCACTTATTGAAGTATGACTCAGCTCAAGGCAGATATGCTTTAGCCGACAAAGTCACATGCTCTGAAGATGGAGCAGAAGAAGGTTGGATTGCTGTTGACGGACACAAGATTAGAATCTATGCCGAAAAAGATGCAAACAACTGCCCATGGAAAGAATTAGATGTTGATGTCGTCTTAGAATGTACAGGTTTCTACTGCTCTAAGGAAAAATCAATGGCACACATCAATGCTGGCGCAAAGAAGGTTGTTATCTCCGCTCCAGCTGGAAAAGATTTAAAGACAATCGTTTATGGTGTCAACCACGAAACATTAACAGCTGATGATCAAATCATCTCCGCTGCTTCATGTACAACTAACTGCTTAGCTCCAATGGCTAAGGCTTTAAATGATTATGCTCCAATCCAATCTGGTATCATGTTAACAGTTCACGCTTACACAGGTGACCAAATGGTTCTTGATGGTCCACACAGAAAAGGCGATTTAAGAAGAGCAAGAGCTGCTGCAGTTAACATTGTTCCTAACTCAACAGGTGCTGCTAAGGCAATCGGTTTAGTTATCCCAGAATTAAACGGCAAATTAATCGGTTCTGCACAACGTGTTCCAGTTCCAACAGGTTCAACAACATTATTATTTGCAGTTGTTAAAGGACATGACATCACAGTTGATTCAGTCAACGCTAAGATGAAGTCAGTCGCTAATGCTTCCTATGGTTATACAGAAGAATTATTAGTTTCATCTGATATTGTCGGTATGACATATGGTTCATTATTTGATGCAACTCAAACAATGGTTACTAAAGTTGATGACGATACATATGAAGTTCAAGTTGTTTCATGGTACGACAATGAAAACTCCTACACTTCACAAATGGTTCGTACAATCAAGTACTTCGCTGAAAAGTGCTAATTAATTAAACCAAAAAATATGGCGTGATAATTCACGCCATTTTTATTTGCAAATATTAATTTATTTTATAAACATGTGTATCAACATCGACATGTTCGATAGCTAATTTTAAGCATGCAATTAATTTATTTATCTTTTTTGCTGCGTTAATAGAGTATTTAATTAAGTTATTGTTACTGGCTTTTAAGTAATCGTACATTGCCTCGCCATAAACGATAACTTTTTTATTTTTAAGTTGATCTTGAATCATTTCTAATTGAACAAAAGAAGAAATGAAATATGTATTTTTATTGTTTGCTAATATTTCGCTTTTGATTGTTGATGAGTTTATATCGTAGTGTAGTAAAACATAGTCGCTTAAATAATATTTTTCTCCAATGTTATTTATGTTAGAGCTTATTTCGAAAATCCATGGTTCATGAACGTGTGTATCGAGACCAATAACAGGTATAAAATTGTTGCTACACACAACTATAAAATCATCTTCAGAAAAGTCTATACAAATAATTGCATCGACAAATTGAACTTCTTTTGATATAACTCCAGCAAGCATAATACTGTGACAGCCATTTAATGCTAGTGCTTCAACAACTTGACTGACAAAATTAATCTTATCTGATGATGCAAGCGGAAAGCTACTTTTTCCAATATATAATCCAATACAATTCGTTTTTCCAGTAGATAACGCATTAGCTATTGTATTTTTTTGATAGCCTAAAATTGAAGAAACTTGAATAATTTTCTTTCTAGTTTCTTCATTTATTTTTTGCCTTGGATCGTTATTTAATACATATGAAACTGTTGCTGTTGAACAACCTACTTCTTTAGCTATATCGGCTAATCTTACTTTTGCCATTATTAATCACCTGTATTATTATAATAAAAAAACATATTTTAATCAAATATAAATTATTTAAAAATTTAAGTAAGATTAAGTAATATTTTAAAGTTAATAACGCATAAAAAATAATTTGTAAGCGATAACAATTTGTGTTGACAACTATATTTAGTTGCTTTATAATGAAAATAGCTTAAGCGATTAAGCAGGAGGAAATATGAAAGGAATACGTAAATTTTTCGTTGGTGCAGTTGTTCTAGCATGCACCATGGGAGTAACATCGTGTACTCACAATGAGACTAAATCATATGAAGTTAACTTCTATGATGACACTACTGTTCTAAAGACTGAAAAAGTTAAAGATGGTGAAACAGCTACTAACTGGACACCAACAAAGGAAGGATTTGAATTTGTTGATTGGTATGCAACACCAAATTTCAAATTTGCTTACAAGTTTGAACCAGTTCACCAAAACACATCAGTCTATGCTTTGTTCCAATCTACTCAAGTTGTAGAAGATACACGTAGTTGGGCGATTGTTGGATCTGGTACAAGTAAGGTTCTTTCTACATCTGGATTTGGAAATACCATTAATGCTGAACACTTACTTACTAAAGCAGATAAGAAAAATGAATTTTCTATTACTTTAGACTTAGAAGTTGGTGATGAATTCCAATTTGCAATTAATTCAAGTTGGGCAAACCAAAGAGGTGGCGGTTATTTAGAAACCACATCAAAAGATGGCACTGAATACTTTGAAATTAAAGGATCACACTTATCTACTAATACTAAAAAGTGTAATATTGGTGTTTTAGTTTCAGGTAACTATACATTAACTTTGTCTACTAACCCAGGTGATGACTATTATGATACTAAAGATGCTTATTACACAGAAGAAAACAAAGAAAGTTTCAATTACAACGACTTTGATAAGATCACATGGGTAAGAAATGGTGATGTTAAAGAAGTTGTTGATACTGTTTATGATTTATATGTTAAAGGTAATTTAGTTACTGGCTGGCAACATAATACTGATTCAGAATACAAAATGGATTACGATCCAAAGACAAAGACATATACTTATACTCATCAATTCTACAATTATGATGAATTTATGTTCTATTCTTTAAATGGTGATTCGATTTCTGATGGCCTTGGACCAGTATCAATAAAATTCGGCCAAGTCGACATCGAAAATTCCACAGATAAAATTACTGGTGATAAAGCCAAAGATAGTAACTTCCAAACTATGGCTAATGGTACATATACATTTACTTATAGTTTAGAAACAAGAGTTTGTGTCGTTACTTATGATCCGACATTTACATTAGAATATACACCTAACACACAATGGTACATTGTTGGTGGCGGTTCTTCAGAATTACTCTCTATTTCTAACTGGGGTAGAAAAAACTTAGATGAACGCTTCTTATTAAAACCAGTTGAAGGTGAAACATTAAAGTACTATATCACATTAGATTTACAAGTTAACGATGAATTCCAAATTGTTAAAGATGGCCAATGGGGATTAGCTCACAGTTTCTCATTTGTTCAAAACCCAGTAGTTGATGGAACAACATACTTCACAGATTCTGGTAATATCCAATGTAAAGTCTCTGGTAACTATACTTTAACATTGAATGTCAGCGATACTTCAAAACGCTTTGATACAATTACTTGGGTTAGAAACGGTGATGTTTTATCACAACCAGTAAAAACTATTGACGTTTACTATAAACTTTCTTCAAATAACGATTGGGAACCAGTTTTAATCGACTCAATTTTATCTAATGCTGAAGTTAAAGTTACATTAAAATTAGAAGAAGGCGATAAGCTTTGCTTTGTCTATACAGATAATGGCCAAAAAATTAATGCAGTTTATCCAGGAAATTTAATCCGTTATACAGCTATTGGTGAAGCTAAAGACGATAACGCAAATGCTAACTTCTCAACAAACGCCGATTATAACTTTGTTTGTGACGTTGCTGGTAAATACGAATTTACTATCGATTATTCTACAGGTACACCAGTTGTCAATACAACATTAATTCCTGAAGCTACTAGTTATGAAGTTATCATTAAAGGTAGTATGACTGGTTGGGCTAATTCAGACAGAATCGCTTCTGAAGGCGATGTCGTAACATTTAATTATACATTTGCTGAAGGTGATGAATTTGGCTTTGCTTGGTATGATGCTACAACTACAACTTCATATGGAAACTGGATTGGCACAAGTTGCTTAGGAACTGAAGGTGATGCAAATAGCATTTTCTCAGGCGAAAACAACTTTAAATGTACACAAGCCGGTACTTATACAATTAAAATTACAAAGACAAGTGATGGTACAGTCTCTGTTAATTTCTACAATATTTAATTAGATTTTAAGGAGGATTATTAGATGAATCAATATGCAGTTTTTCATTCTATTGAATCAGCATATTCTTTCTCTTTAAATAAGAATCAAGTTATTTTACGTATTAGAGTAGATAAGAAAGATAATATTTCACATTGCTATTTACTTTATAATGTTAAGCATAAGTTTTTCTTAAAGAGAAAAGAAAAAGAATTGATAAGAAAATACGAAGATGATTTATATGCTTATTACGAAATTAAACTATTTTTAAAAGAATATAGTTTAGCTTACATATTTCACTTTGTTTCTGAAGGCAAAGATTATTATTATTCATCAGATGGATTATGTGAAAATTATCAATTTGAAACATCTTATTACAACTTTTTCCAAAACGCTTTTATAAACGATATTGATATTCAAAACGAAGTATCGTGGACTAAAGATGCTGTTATATATGAAATCTTTGTCGATCGTTTTTATAGAAGTAAATATGATCAAAACGATGAATATATTAATTTAAAATGGGGAGAAATTCCTAATCCAAAATCTTTTGCCGGTGGTACTTTAAACGGTATAAGAGAAAAATTAGGGTATTTAAAAAGATTAGGAGTAAATACAATATATTTAACTCCTATATTTAACTCTATATCTAATCATAAATATGACACTAAGGATTATTATGAAGTTGATGACCAATTTGGTTCTACAGTAGCTTTTAGAAAACTCGTCGATGAAATTCACAAGTTGAATATGAGAGTAATTCTGGATGGCGTATTTAATCATATATCTTCTGAAAGTGAAATATTTAAAGATGTTATCAAAAATGGTAGAAATTCTAAATATTATAATTGGTTTATTATTTATGATGATGATTTGAATAAAGAAAAATACGAGAAGTTTGCTTCTTGTGGATATATGCCTAAACTAAATACTTCTAATATAGAGGTACAAGACTTTATTTGTAACATTGGAAAGTATTATGTTAAAGAATATCATATTGATGGATGGAGACTTGATGTCTCTGATGAAGTAAGTCATCAATTGTGGAAAAGATTTAGAAAAGAAATTAAAGAAATTAATAACGATGTATTGTTGACAGGTGAAAACTGGCAAGATGCTACTCCATACTTACATGGTGATGAATTCGATGGAATAATGAACTATTCCTTTACAAGATATGTAAACGACTACTTAGCTTTTAACAAATTAGATTCGGTTCAATTTAAAAATAAATTAGAAAACTTACGATTAAGATATAAAACACAAGTTACAAATATGAATTGGAATTTATTAGATTCACACGATACATATAGATTCTTTACACAGGTAGATAAAAATAAAAATAGAGCGCTTATCGGTGCGGCTATTCAAATGTTCTACCAAGGTATTCCTTGTGTATATTATGGCGATGAACTTCCACTTGAGGGTGGATATGATCCTGATTGTCGTCGTTGTATGGATTTCACTTTGGCAAATAGAAACAATCCATTCTATAATATTTATAGAAAATTAATTAATTTAAGAAGTAAAAATAAAACTATTAAATATGGTGAACTTAGATTGTATGTCGAAGATGATTTACTTGTATTTGAAAGAACATATAGAAAAAGAAAATTAAAGTTAATCATTAATATGACTAACAAGGATAAATCAATAAATATAAATTCGAATTTGATATCGAATGAATTTGAATCTGGAATATTAAAAAACGAAGGATTCGTTATAAGTTTTGAAAAAGAATAGGAGAAATTGATTGTATGAAAAAATTAATTCTTGCTTTATCATTAGGCTTACTTTTACCGCTAAGTGCTTGTGGGTCAAATTCTGGCAACGGTGGTCAAGACACAGTTTTTTCAAAGTTTGATGGAAAACTTGAAAACGGAGCGGTTTTAAGAATTTTAGAAAACGATACCGCTGTAAAACAAGGCTATCTTAAAGAGCTTATTGCTGGCTTTAATGAAAAATATAAAGAATATAACATTACTGCTGTCGATGCCAATATGGATGAGTATTCTGACTTGGAAAATGACGGACCATATGGATATGGACCAGATGTTTTATACCAAGCAAACGACTCTTTAATGAAATATGTTTATGGAAAACACATCATGCCTATTCCAGTTGACAGATTAGAGTGCTACTCTAAAGTCGATCAAAACGCTTGGAACGCTTATAAATCAACAGTAAGTGGTACTGAATATACTTTCGGTGTACCAATTAATATTCAAGCTTCTTTAATGTATTATAGAGAAGATTTATTACCTGAGAATAACGATAAAAACAATAACGGAATTCCAGATATGTTAGAAAACTGGAGTAATTTATATAAATACTCTAAAGAAATACACGAAAACAATAGCAGTAAATATGGATATATGAAATCTTTAGACGATTTCTATTTTGCTTCAGGATATTTGTTCTCTTATGGTGGATATATATTTGGAAATAACGGCAAGGATTCAAACGATATTGGATTAGATAAATCTGAAGCCTATAAGGGAGTTAAAGTTTTAAGACAACTCGCTTCTATTATGAATGAGTCTTGTATTGATAATTCTGTTACTTTAAATCAATATTCAAAGTTGGCTCAAGGTGAATATTTTGCTACTATGACTACTCCTGATGTTAAGTCGCTATTTTTAGACGAAATGTCACTAGAGTATCAAAAATCTGGATTATCTAAATCTGAAGCCGATAAAAAAGCTAATGATAATTTAAAACAAATTGCTGTTCCAAAATTACCAGCTAGTGGAGATTTAAATGATACTACTGGCGAAATGATTGATATGAAAACTATGGGTGGTATAAACGGATATGCTATTTCATCTTATACTAAATATCCAAATGCTGCTTTGGCTTTCTTAGACTATGCTTCTTCTTATGAAATGGTTAAAAGAAGACATGAAATTTTAGGAATAGCAACATGCCGTGAAGATTTGGCTAATGAAGGAGATTCGTTATCAAAAACATTATTTACACAATTAAAAGATAGAAAAATTGAGATTATGCCATCTATTCGTGAAACATCTCAAATTTGGACTCCAGCTGGAACACTATGCAAGGATATTGCTAATGATCCATATCGTTCGATAAGTGAACAAAAGTATTTAACAGATGATTCTATAAAGAATAAGTTATCAGAGGTTTGTAAACAAATTTATGAAGCAATTCACGCTCTTCAATAAAATAGGAAGTAAACTTGAAAGTTTCTTTAGTTCTATTTATGACAAACTTTTGGAACTTAGATTAAAGTTTATAGCTTCTTCATCAAAAACTAAGGCCTCATTCTTTGTGATGGGCCTTGGACAAATTTTATATAAGCAATACATTAAAGGAATTTTGTATTTGCTTAGTGAAATAGGTTTTATATTGTTCTTTGTTTTAAAGGGCGGAGAATTAATATATGGGTTCTTTACTTTAGGATTGAAAGAAGCAGACCCATGGTTAGGAATTAAAGGTGACAACTCGGTTATTATGATGATTTTGGGCATCTTTAGTTTCTTGGTATTAATATTTTGGATCTATTTATATGTTTCAAATATCAAAGATGTATTCAATATAAATAGAATGGTTGATGAAGGAAAGGAAATTCCACCATTTAAAACATCGGTTAAAGAATATGTCGATAAAAAATTCTATAAAATAACTTTAGCTTTACCGATCATGTTTGTCTTGGTATTTAACATAATACCTATCATTTTTATGATTTGTATCGCTTTTACAAATTATGGTGGTGAAATTGTTCCACCAAAGCTAGTTGATTGGACTGGCTTTGCTTCATTTGAAAAGGTCTTTTCGTTAAACGGAATATTACCAACTTTTACAAAAATATTAGGATGGAATATATTGTGGGCATTTTCTTCAACGTTTTTAAACTATTTCTTAGGCTTAGGTTTGGCTTTATTATTGAATAAGAAAATAGTTAAAGGAAAAGCTATTTGGAGAGCATTTCCAATCCTTGCTTATGCAATTCCTGGATTTATTACCTTATGCGGCTTTAAATTTATGTTCTCTAATGGTGGCCCTATTAACCAAATAATTACTGCAAATGGTGGAAGTGTTATTCAATTCTTAGGATTAGATTCAAAGTGGATTGCTAGATTAATAGGTCTATTGGTTAATGCTTGGCTAAATATTCCAACAACTATGCTTTTAGCCACAGGTATTTTATCTAACATGAATACGTCGTGCTATGAAGCAGCAAAAATTGACGGCGCTAGTCCAGCAAAACAGTTTAAAGATTTAACTTTACCTTTTGTAGTTTTTGCTACGACTCCGACATTGATTTCTCAATTTGTTTCTAACTTTAATAACTTTGGTGTTTTCTACTTCTTACGTGGTGGACTTTATATGGATGGATATTTCAATGCATCTGATACTGATTTATTAATCAACTGGTTATATAACTTATCAATTGCTAATAACTACTATTCAATAGGTGCTGCTATTTCTTTAATTATATTTATTATAACTGGTGGATTATCGCTAATTGTGTACGTTAGAAGTAACGCTTATAAAAAGGAGGATACATATCGATGAAGAAAACAAAAAAAGTGAGTAAGACATTGGATATAATCTTTACTTATTTAATACTATTAGCTGTTTCTTTTATTTTCTTATTCCCATGCTTATGGTTGATATTAGCTTCTTTTTCCAAGAGCGGATCTATCTATTCTTTTAACGGATTCTTTCCAAAGGAATATTCATTAGATACATTTAAGAAATTGTTCTTAGACACGACTATGTATAACTTTCCAAGATGGTTTATCAACTCTCTTGTCGTAGGTATATTTTCATCTTTATTCGGTACTATTTTAGTTGTTTTAACAGCTTATGTTATTTCATTTTTCGAATTTAAAATGCGTAAACCATTAATGAAAATAACATTAGTCTTAGGAATGTTCCCATCATTTATGGGTATGGCAGCTGTATATATCTTAATGACACAATTTAAGATGGTTAATTCTTTATGGGGGTTAATACTTATATATTCTGCAGGTGCTCCAATGGGTTATCTCGTTCAAAAAGGTTTCTTTGATACTGTACCATCTTCAATTTATGAAGCGGCTAGAATTGATGGAGCTTCAAACGCTCATATATTCAAAACATTGATCTTACCAATATCTAAACCAATAATTGTTTATACAGCTTTGACATCTTTTACTTGGCCATGGAGTGACTTTATTCTTCCTAAGTTGTTATTAAAAGAAAAGTCGAATTATACTGTAGCGGTTGGCTTAATGTCACTAGGTGAAACAGAGTTTGCACGTTTTGCAGCTGGTTCAATTTTTATAGCTGTTCCTATTGTTATATTCTATTTCTTATTACAAAAGAATTTAGTCTCAGGTTTAACAAGTGGAGCTTCAAAAGAATAGGAGAAAAATATGGCAAATGTTAAATTAGAAAACGTTTATAAAATATATCCCAATGGTGCTAAAGCAGTTAAAGACTTTTCTTTAGATATTCAAAATGAGGAATTTGTCGTTTTTGTTGGGCCTTCTGGTTGTGGTAAATCTACTACTTTAAGAATGATTGCAGGCCTTGAGGACATAACAGCTGGAAAAATATATATCGATAACGTTTTAGTTAACGATTTAGAACCAAAAGATAGGGATATATCTATGGTCTTCCAAAACTATGCTTTATATCCAAATATGACAGTTTTTGAGAATATGGCCTATGGATTAAGATGTCATCACGTCAAGGAAGATGAGATTAAAGAAACAATAAATAGTGCAGCTGAAATTTTAGGCATAACAGACTATTTAAATAGAAAACCTAAAGAACTTTCAGGCGGTCAAAGACAAAGAGTTGCTTTAGGTAGAGCCATTGTTAGAAAACCAAAAGTATTTTTATTAGACGAACCACTTTCAAATTTAGACGCTAAGTTACGTGTTCAAATGAGAAGTGAAATTTCAAAATTACATGAAAAGTTAAAAACTACTTTTATTTATGTTACTCACGATCAAACTGAAGCTATGACTATGGGCAGCAAAATTGTAGTAATGAAAGATGGTATTATTCAACAAGTTGATACTCCTTTAAATTTATATAATCATCCTGTAAATACATTTGTAGCTACTTTTTTAGGCTCGCCACAAATGAACTTGTTAGAAGGAAAAATAATAAAAAGAAAAGATGAATTCTATTTTGTAAGTGGAGATCTTGAAGTATTAATTAACGAATCCATGCTTCTTCAAATGAAAAATTATAAAGAAGATATGGATGTTTATTTAGGTATTCGACCATCAGATATATCTTTATCTAATGAAGGATATAAGACTAAAGTTGAATTGATAGAGCAATTAGGTAATGAAACTATTCTCTATGTTAATTTGCCTGGCAAGGAAGATATGTCAATTGTCTCTAGCACTGAGAAGAATCTAAGAATAATTAATGGTGATGAAATAAACTTAAATTTTGATTTAAATCACATTCATTTATTTGATAAAGAAACAGGACTTTCTTTAGTACAAACAAATGTCATTAACGAAATTGATGGAGTTTTATACGACGCTTTTGGAAAAATTTGTTTAAACGATTTAGTTATTAACGATGAAAGAAAATCTCATTTTATAAAAGATGATTTAAAAAATATCACTATAAAGATATCGTCAGATGATATTTCTTTCAATCCAATTGATGATAGCATCAGCGAGGAAGTTAAAATTAAAAAGATTGTTAAATACTTGTCTTATGATGTTGTGTTTGCAACGTTAAACAACGATAAACCAATAGTTATAAAAACGACAAAAAATGATTTGAAAGAAGGAGAACTTGTCAAAGTTTATATTCCTTTTGAAAAAGCTGAATATTACAAAGATAATGAAAAAGTATATTCTAAACTTTTAAGTAAAGATACTAAATGCTTGGATGTTAATTATAAAAAGACTCGTTCATCAATAATTCTTACTCTTCCTAAAGGCGTCAAGAGTAAAGAAAAACAATACTTAGTTGAAAAAAGAGAAGAAATTAATGATGTTTTAGTTTTAAAGCTTTTAGGAAATAAATCAAAAGATACCTTATTTGTCAAATTAGGATTGGTTGATTTGTTTGAAGGACAATTTGTTTTTATCAAATAGCTATTTGTTACCTCCCTCCACAAATAGATGTTTGAATAAATATGACTCTAAATTGAAAAAATTTAGAGTCTTTTTATTTATATAGAGTATTTGATTTGCATTTATTTTAATTTAAGGCCATATTAATAATGATTAATATGTTTTAATTTAAATAAACCTTGACATAAAGTATAGTTTAGGTGATATATAAACATGGATTTAATTAGAAGAGAAGTGGAATTATGAAGAAAAAAGTTATTCAAGAATTATTAGTAGGTGAAAGAGCCTTATTTCAGGCTGAGGATTTAAGTATATTTAATTGCACATTTGAAGATGGTGAATCTCCATTAAAAGAAAGCAGCAATATTGATTTGCATGAAACAAACTTTAAATGGAAGTATCCTTTATGGTATTCAAATAATGTTACTTTAGAAAATTGTGTTTTGTTTGATACAGCTCGTTCAGGTATTTGGTATACTCACAATATTGAAATAAATAATTCACTTATTGCTGCACCTAAAACTTTTAGAAGAGCAAACAATATTCGTTTGAATGATGTAGATATGCCTAACGCTTTGGAAACATTGTGGAACTGTCAAGATATTGAAATAAATAACGCATCAATTAAAGGTGACTATTTTGGTTTCAACTCTAAAAACTTTAAAGGAACAAATATTAATTTAGTTGGAAACTACTTCTTTGATGGTGGCTCTAATATTGAAATTCACAATTCTAAATTAATATCTAAAGATGCTTTTTGGAACTGCGAAAATGTCATTGTGTACGATTCGATTATTTATGGCGAATATTTAGGATGGAATTCTAAAAATATTAAATTTGTTAATTGTACAATCGAAAGTTTACAAGGTATGTGTTACATGGATAACGTCGTATTAGAAAATTGTAAGTTAATCAATACTACATTAGCTTTTGAATATTCTAACGTTAATGCCACTATAAAAGGCTCAGTTGATAGTGTCTTTAATCCTTCATCAGGCATTATAAAAGCTGATCATATTAAAGAGTTGATTATGGATGAAACAAAAGTTGATCCATCAAAGACAAAAATCGTTACAGGTGAGTAATTATGAAATACGACTTTGATAAGTTGACAGACAGATTCAATCAAAATTCCTTGAAATGGGATGTTCAAAAAAATGAACTTCCTATGTGGGTTGCTGATATGGACTTTGAAGTAGCACCTGAAATAGTAAATGCTCTTCAAGAAAGATTAGATAAAAAAGTATTTGGATATAATATTATTCCTAACGAATGGAATAAAGCTTATGTAAATCACTGGAAAAATAAACATGGATATGAAATGAAAGAAGATGAACTTTTATTTTCTACAGGTGTTGTTCCAACAATATCTAGCTTGGTTAGAAAGTTAACGACTCCAGGAGAAAACGTTTTAATTCAAACACCAGTTTATAATATTTTCTTTAATTCCATAGTTAATAATGGTCGTAATGTTTTAGAAAGTCCACTAATATATAAAGATGGCAAGTATGAAATTGACTATGTTGATTTGGAAGAGAAATTATCTTTAGGTCAAACGACTATGATGATTTTATGTAATCCACATAATCCTATAGGAAAAATTTGGAGTAAAGACGAATTAGCTAAAATTGGTAACTTATGCCATAAATATAACGTTATTGTTTTATCTGATGAGATTCATTGCGATATAACTGATCCTGATAAAAACTACATTCCTTTTCAAAGTGTTAATGAAGAGTGTAGGGATATATCAGTTATGGCTATGGCTCCGACAAAATGCTTTAATATTGCTGGTTTACAAACTTCAGCTATATGTGTTCCTAACAAGTTTTTAAGACATAAAGTTTGGAGAGCTATTAATACTGATGAAATAGCTGAGCCAAATACGTTTGCAATTCAAGTTGCTATTGCAGCTTTTAATAATGGTGAAGAGTGGCTTAGTGAAATGCGCCAATATGTATATGAAAATAAGCAAATAGTTTCAAAATATTTAAAAGACAACATAAAAGAAGTTTATTTAGTACCTAGCGAAGCAACATATCTTTTGTGGATAGATTGTTCAAAGATAACAGAGAACACATTAGATTTGTGTGATTTCATAAGGAAAGAAACTGGCTTATATGTATCTGATGGAGTTCAATATGGAAAAACAGGTGCTAATTTTATAAGACTAAATATAGCGTGTCCAAAAGAGCGTTTATTAGATGGGTTAAACAGATTTAAAATAGGTATTGAAAAATATATAGAATTAAAAAAGAATTGATATCGGTCTAGTATATCTAGATTAGATATCAATCTTTTTATTATAAATCAAGGCTGTTAGAATCAAGTAAGAAATCAATAATGTTTATTATTAAGTAGCCTTTTTCAGTTTTCCAAGGCTTACCAAAGTCTTGAGTTACAATTATCTTTTTGAAAGAGTCATTTATTTTATCTAATGACGATGTTTCCTGATTCATTTTCTCTTCATTAGGAATTGAAAAAGCTGATTGTATGTAGTATTTATTCATTCCTTTATTACAGACAAAATCAACTTCTAGTTGAATTTGTTTTTGCTTTTTTTCTTTATTTCTAATTGTATGCTCTATAATGCCGACATCAACAGCAAAGCCTCTAATAATTAATTCGTTATAAATTATGTTTTCCATTATATGAGTTTGTTCTTGCTGTCTATAGTTAATTCTGGAGTTTCTTAATCCTATATCTGTAAAGTAATATTTAAATGGTGAATTAATATATTTTTTACCTTTTATGTCGTAACGTTCAGCTTGTTCTATTATAAAAGAATCTTTTAACATGTTTATATAATTAGATAATGTTACATCAGTCACCTTAATTCCGTTTGATTTAAAAGTGTTAGCAAGTTTGGTTGGGTTTGTTAACGAACCAATTGATGATGCAAGGATATTAAATAGAGAATCAATAACTGTATTATTTTTTATATTATTTCTTTCTATAACATCTTTTATGTAAGTGTTATTAATTAAATCTTTTAAATACTTAATTTTTTCTTCATCAGTTTTCTTTAGTATTAAAGCAGGCATACCACCAAACATGCTATATTCATTCCAAACATCAAGTTTATCTTTATTTGCGCATGAAGAATAATATTCGCTAAAAGATAAAGGATAAACTCTTACTTCATCACCTCGTCCTCTAAACTCAGTCAATACATCTGACGATAAGAATTTAGAATTAGATTCAGTTATATATATCGACATTGTCTAATCGAAGCAATCCATTTAATATTCCGTATAAACGTATTTCGTTGTCATTTTTAATTTCATCATTTTTTATAGCAAATTGGACTTCATCTAACAATATAAAATACATTTCTTTTTTGTTTTTTATTCGTGAATATAAATATTCTGAAAGATTGTCAGGATTCCTATATTTTCTGTTTTTATCATCATCTAATATCAATGAAATAATATTACTTTCTTTAACTCCAGACTTGATTAAATGATTATAAAACAAGTTAAATAGCAAAAAGCTTTTTACCACATCTTCTTATTACTGTGATAATTTTTATTAGTCCGTTTTGTTTTTTGTTTATTAATTGATCTAGGTATATTTTTCTATCAATAATAGTGCTCATTCTGCTGCCTCAATTTGGCTAAATATAACATGTTAGCTTTTTCCAAAGCGAGATACTATAAAAATTACTTATTACTATTTATTTTCTCATTACTTTTGTCAAAATATTTTTTATAACTTCTTTTACAATAATTTTGGTGTTTGCAATTTTCGTCATCGCTATAAGAAAAAGAATATTGTCCATTAACTTTCCATCTATTTAATATTCCAGGTTTGATAGCATCTTTGGGGCAGTTAAAAACACAACGCATGCATATCATGCAATTTTCTTTAAAATAAACTTTGTCGTTTTTAATCACTATATTTTTAGTTGGACAATTCTTTTCACATAAGCCACAGTGGATACAATTATTGTTTACTTCAAATCCGCTACCAATAATATGTGCACCTGGTTGTTCAATTCTTAAAGCGTTAGAAACAAATTTAGTGCCTAAGCTATATTTTATAACTATTCTTTTTTTATCAAGTATTTCTTTAGCGTCAAGTGGTATTAATTCTAAAACGGTTTTCCACATTTTGTAAGCCATTTTGTCTGAATGTCTAAAAATAATGTTATAAGGCATTAAATAGTGATATTCGTTAAATATAGTTATTCCTTTGTTTTTTAAAATTGAAGTCAATTTATTTGATGAACCATTATTTAACGTTAGTCCTTCTCCAGATGTTTTAACTATATAAGTAGGCAAACCTTCTTTAAAAAAACTTATGTTGTTAAAATAATCTAAAACTATTTTAGGAGCGTTAAAAGCATGTACTGGATAGCCGATTATTAAGATATCTATATCAGTTGGAATATATTCTCCACTTTCAATTTTTATCATTTTAACTTCATTATTTTGTATTTTAAAAAATGATTCAAATTCTTTTAAAACTTTTTCAGTATTGCCAGTACCTGAAAAATAAACTATAGCTATTTTCATTTTGATACCTCTATATAGGCTTTTAAATCTTGGTCAAATTTATAGACATAGTTTTCATCTTTTGAATGAGAATCGTACCAAAGTTGTGCAATTATTTTATCTTTTTTAGCTAGTCTATCATAATCCCAAATTAAATTGCTGTAAGAAGAAGTTACCCAATGACCTGCAACTAAAATTGTATATGGACGAGCTATAAAAGTGTTCCCATCTTGATCTTCCCACATTAGTTTTTTATATATATCACCTTTACTAAAGGCGTTGGATATTAGTCTTCCTCCGTGGAGTAAAGCAACATTACGTAAGTCTTCAAGAGAAATTTCTGATAGAGGTTTTTCTATATCGTAGCCATAATTTAAGTTGTTTATGGTAACTTGTTTTTTATCTGGTAATTTATATTGCTTCCATGTTTTAGGTATTTTATCAAACTCTTCTGATCCTTTGAAATATGCAACCATTCTAGATTCATCGTTACGTAAGTACCAATAATATGGAGAACTTGAATCGTTTTTTCTAACTTTATCAATAACAATTTTTTTAAGTAATTTTTTAGGAATGATTCTTCCTAGCTCATAGTACCAATATTTTTTATGCATTTGTTCCCAATAAAAATCAGAACTTTCTGTTTGATAGTGAAACAAGTTTTCTAATACATCACCATCATTAAACCATACACCATGGAAATTACGTGTTATGGTGTAATTTGGAGCAAAGAAATCTTTAACAGAAGCTCCCATTAATTTGAACCCTTTGTCAAATACTTCGTAACCTAAAAGTTGGTTTTGTTTTCCGCCACCTATGTTATAAACTTTGTTCCAAAAGTCTTTATTTAATTTGTGTTCATAGTCTTCATGCAATAGTTTAGCAATTAATACTCCGCTATCGTGTGCTGTTACCCACTCTAAAGGAGCATCGAATCTTGTGTGAAACATTAGTCCATCCTTCATGTTATCTTTTAACATGTTTGTGTGATACATAGCTGTTTGTCGAAGTATTAAAAATGAATCGATATTTGATTCAAGCACATTAAATTCAGATCTAATTTTAGTTAATGAATATATATCAAAAGGAGTTGGAATGAGTGGGTCACCGACGCGACCATAAGCGTTTGCTAAAGATCTGTTACCATATACTGCTACTGTTGATATGTGAATTAGTTTTGGCTTGCTTGATGAATTTTCACAAGCTTGAATTAAATTTTTAACACCTATTTCATTGCAGTTGATAGCAGCTTTAATATTCTTATCTGAATGTGGAGGTATAACAGCAGCCATGTTTATAACATAATTAGTATTGTTAGTTAATTCTTCAATAGCTTTTGAGCTATTCATATCTCCTAATATATATTCTACTTTTATATTACCTTTTATTTTATTTAAAAGTTTTTGAAGCTTAATTACTTTTTTATTTGATCTAACTAAAAGCTTTATTGATGTTATTTCAGGTAGAGTGCAAAGCTCTTTTAAAACAGCTAAACCCATATTTCCAGTGGATCCAGTAATGCTAACAATCATGTAAGTAAGCCTCCGTACTTATAATTTTAAAATATAGTGATTTAAAAAAGAAGCAAAATATTTTTCCACGTTTTATTGAACAAGGCATATTACAAATTGACTAGTTTGTCAAATAATCTTTTATATATTTTTAGCACTCAACACTTGACAGTGCTAAAAATATGACTATAATAGTAGCTGTAGTTGGAAATGAGAACCAACTTACAGGAGGTAATTATTATGAAGAATGAACTCAGAGAAAGAAATTATTATGGATTAAGAGATAGCTTGTTTGATAACATCTTCTTCCCATATGAACACAAAGAGAACAACATGATGAAGACCGATGTTAAAGAAAACGAAAACGACTATGAACTTCAAGTAGAAGTGCCTGGAGTTAATAAAGAGAATATCTCTATCGATTATGAAAATGGCTATGTCACTATAGCTGCTAAGACTAATAAATCTAAAGATGAAAAAGATAAAGAAGGCAACTATATTAGACGTGAGCGTTATAGTGGATCCTATTCTAGAAGCTACTATGTAGGCGATGTTGATAGAGAAAGCATCAAAGCTAAACTTGATAATGGCGTATTGTCTATCATTGTTCCAAAAGCTAAAGCTGAAGAACAAAAGAAAGCAATTGCTATTGAGTAACTCATAAATAATAAATAAAAAATGGACTATCGTAGAACTAGTTATTCTAGTTTGGACGATAGTCCTTTTTGTATGATAAAGATTAAGAGTAATAATAGTTGCCTTTAACTTCAAAGTTATAAAATATAAACTTTATGCACTTAAGTGCAAAAACTTTTGATTTTTAGATTTTTTTGCATTTGAATGAAAAAAATAATAAGTATGTTTTAATGCTATAAATTCATAAATAATACAATTGTATTATTAATAAATTTTAGTATTTGAGCAAAATTTTAAATTTATTGAGTTTTTTAAAAAAAATGATATTATGAAATTATAGATGTGGAGGAATTTTTATGAAATTTGTATCGTTATTACTATTGTCTAGTTCGTTAGTTAGTTCTCAGTTTATTGCTACTGAAAAAGAGTCTAGTTTAAAAGAGAAAAATGCATATTAATATTAGGTGAAATATATGAATAATAAAAAGAAAATTACATTAATAACATTATCAGCAATAAATTTAATTTTGATATTTATTCCAATGTTTGTATCAGTTAAGCCGTTACCACCTGATGTTCCAACTGTATACGTTTATACATCTTTATTTAATTTATCTTTTAATAGCTTTTTCTGGCTTTTTAATAGTCAAAACTTTAATATTTATTACCTACTTATTGTTATTCTGTTTTTGATAATATATATATCTTTTGCACTAAGCCTTCTTTTCAGTATATTTCTGTTTAAAAAAGAAAAATTAATCTTAGGAATTTCAATTACTTCTGTTATTGAAATTGCTGCATGGTTGGTTTTTACGATAAAAGTATCAAGAAATCTTCTTGGACTTATTCCGTTAACTTTGACAACAATAGTCCTTGTTTTGAGCATAGTATTTATGAACAAAAAATCTAACGAAAAGAAAGCTGTTTGCTAGTAATAAAGAAGCAATTTACGTATTAAATTTGATATTATTGTTTTTTCATTATTATATATGGGCAAATATATGTGTAAAACGAAAAATAGTTCTTGCCAAAATTGCTCTATATAGTATATAATCTTAAAGCATGTTTTCTCGTCACTCATCTGTGGCGGAGAGAAAGGAGAGTTTATATGAAAAAAGGCATCCATCCAGAATATCACCGCTGCAAAGTTACTTGTGTTACCTGCGGTAATGAATTTGAAACAGGCTCTGTACTTAAGGAAATCAGAGTTGATACATGTTCAAAATGCCATTCCTTCTATACCGGTAAACAAGGCTTCACCACAACTGATGGTAGAGTTGACCGCTTCATGAAGAAATACGGTTTAAAGAAATAAGTCGCTAAGGCGGCTTTTTTCGTTTAAAGGAGATAACAAAATGGCTAACAAATGTTTTTATATTACAACACCTATTTATTATGCCAGTGCTAACCTTCATATTGGACACGCTTATTGTACTGTTATGACAGATATCATCGCCCGTTATAAAAGAGAACGTGGTTATGATGTATGGTTTTTAACTGGTGCTGATGAACATGGTGAAAAAATTGCACGTAATGCTGAAAAAGCTGGAATGCAACCACAAGAGTTTGTTGATAAAATTGCAGCTAACTTCCATGAAAACTGGTCTAGACTTAAAATTTCTAATAACGATTTTATTAGAACAACAGATCAAAGACATGTTGAAACTGTACAAAAAGCTTTTACCATGCTTCTTGAAAAAGGAGATATTTATTTAGGTAAATATAAAGGTTGGTATTGTACTCCATGTGAATCTTTCTGGACTGAAATGCAAGTTGGTGAAGACCACGTTTGTCCAGATTGTGGTCGCCCAGTTCATGAAGAATCTGAAGATGCATATTTCTTAAACGTTAAGAAATATATCCCACAACTTTTAAAATTCTATGAAGAGCATCCAGAGTTTGTTCCTGGTGGAAAACTCAATGAAATGATTAACACATTCATTAAGCCAGGCTTGGATGATTTATGTATTACACGTACTAGCTTTACATGGGGAATTCCTGTTAGAGAAAATCCGAAACATGTCGTTTATGTTTGGATTGACGCTTTATTAAACTATGTATCAGCTCTAGGCTATTTATCTGATGATGATAGCAAGTTTAAGAAATATTGGAGCGAAGGAACAGAAATTGTTCAATTTGCTGGACGTGAGATCAATAGATTCCACACAATCTATTGGCCAATATTATTATTTGCTTTAGGATTAAGAACACCTGATGTCGTTTATATCCATGGATTGTTATTAACAAGAAGTGGAGTAAAACTTTCTAAATCTTTAGGAAATGCTCCTTCACCACTTCCACTTATCGATAGATATGGCTTAGATACTTTACGTTTCTATATGGCAAGAGAAGTTAAACTTGGTGATGATGGTACATTCACTCCAAATCAATTTGTTGAAAGAACTAACATGGACTTAGTCAATAACTATGGTAACTTGATAAATAGAACAGTTTCTATGATTGCTAAGTACTATGGTGGAAAAATTCCTTCTTATGCTGAACCAATTATGGATACAACAAAAGAACTTTATGCCGATATTGAAAAAGGTATAGCAGATTACGAAAAGGCATTCGATTCTTATGAAGTTACTAATGCCGCTCGTATTGCTATTGAAATGCTCGATAAAGGTAATAAATATATTGAAGTTCAAGCTCCATGGGCTTTAAGCAAAGGTGGAGAAACAGAAAAGCTTGCTGAAACTATGTATGTTTTAGCAGAAATAATTAGAGTTGGTAGTATTATGTTAAGACCAATTTTAGTTGAAAAGGCTGATGTAACTTTAGGCATGTTAGGTTTACCAGAAGAATTAACAAAATATGATTCTATCCATAACCACACAAGCTTAGGTGGCCTTGAAACTAAAAAAGGTGAACTTTTGTTCCCAAGACTTGATAAAGAAGCTGAAGTTGATTATCTTTCTAAGTTAATTGACGGTGAATAATTACTAAAATATGGCGCTAAGTTTTCTCTTAGCGCTTTTTGATTGTAAATTACTGTAAATAAATTGGATAGAAGGCCTTAAAAACGCACATAAATTTAAAATAGTTGAATTTAGTCGATTTTTGATGTTTGTTTTAAAATTCATTCTTTGTTACACTTAACGTGTTAAGGCAAAATTGTCTTCATTCTGCATTTTAGGAGGAAAAGACTAAGCAGATAGTCGAAAAACAATGAAGAAAGGAATGTTAGCTCTTCTTATCACACCAATAGTTTTATTATCATTAGTAGGATGTGGTGGTCAAAAAGGAGATTCAACAAGTAGTAGCACAAGCTCAAGTCCAGTTAGTAGCAGTGTTAGCACACCAGTAAGTAGTAGTACTTCTGTCGCTGCAGTTGAAATGGGTGTAGGTGATGCTCTTAAAGCTGCTGTTGGAACAAAAGTCTCAGTTTCAGGAAGAGTATTAGCAGTTACACAACAACACTTAGTTATCGGTGATACAACAGGTATCATGTTAGCTTATTTAGGTGCTGATTATACAATTACAAATTCAGTTGATGATCACGTTAAAATTGAAGGTGTTTTAACATCTTTTAACAATCGCAATCAATTCGACAGTACTTGCACTATTGAAACTTTAACAACTGATGCTCCAGTTGTCGATAAAACAGTTACTCCATGGGGCGTTACAGAAGTAGATAAGTTTGTTGCTGATGGTACTGGCTATGGTTCCTTAGTTTCTATTACAGGTGTAGTTACTGTTACTTCAACAGGTTATTATAATCTTACACTTGTCGGAACATCTAACGTTATTTCATTAGCCTATCTTCATAGTTCTCTCGCTGAAAAGATTACTTCTGGTTCAACATATGCAATTACCGGCTATGCTATCAACACTTCAGGTAAAACAACAACTTATGTAAATATTTATACAACTGATGTCGTTGAAGCTACACCAGTAGATCCAGGTGAAGATAAAGTTCTTACAGTTAGTGAAGCTTTAGCTGCTGGTGCAAATGCTTCAGTTAGAGTTGACGCTAAGGTTGTTTATGTCTCTTCTAAATCTTTCTTAATAGGTGATTCAACAGGTAAGATGGTTGTTTGGTTAAATAAAGCTCCATCTGTTTCAGTTGGTGATCACGTTCAAGTTTCTGGCGTTTTAGCTGAAAGATATGGAAACTTACAATTTGGTGATAAAGCAACATATGAAATAGTTACAGGCGAAGCACCAGATGTTGGTGAAGATGCAGTTGTTGCTTGGGATGCAGCTAAAGTTGATGAATTTGTCGCTAAAGCTGAAAAAGAAAGAGGCCTTGGTTACCATGTTTCACTTACAGGTAAATTAGATATTACTCAATTTGGAACAAATACAAATTACAACTTATCCTTAGATGGTACAGAAAACAAAATTTCTATGAACTATATGCCAGCTGATATCGCTGCAAATTTTGAAACAAATAAGAATTATACAGTCACTGGTTATGTTACAGATGTCTCTGTTAGCTCAGTTACAAACTACCTCAATATCTTAGTTGAAAGCGGTGAAGAAGTTGCTTATTCAGCAGTTGAATCAATTAGTATTGCTGAAGATAGTAAGACTCTTGTTGTTGGTTCTTCTGCAGTTATTGAAGCTAAAGTTCTTCCTGTTATGGCTGATGGTTCTGTTACTTGGGAATCATTAAATCCAGATATTGTTTCAGTTGAAGATGGTGTTGTTAAAGCTATTAAAGCTGGTACAGCTACAGTTAAAGCAACATCAGTTGGCTTAACAAGTGCATCAGTAACTGTTTCTGACACAATTGAAATTACAGTTAGCGATGCATTAGCTACACAATCTGAAACGTATACATGGGTCACTTCAGATCCTAAATTAGAAGCTAAAGAAGATGGTGTTTATGCTATTGGCATGGATCACTTCGAACTTTTATGGTTACCTTCAACAACACCAACAAATATTGCTACTGCTGAAATGAGACTTTATAAGAACGCAACATTGAAGATTTCTTCTAAAGCAGGTGAAAAGATTGCTAAGATTGTTATTCACACAACAGGTGCTGCTCAATACACAGTTTCTTGTGTTGCATCAGGTTTAGCATTAGATGGTTCTAAAATCAGTACTATCGTCGAAGATATGGATAAATCAGCTAAAACATTAACTTACGATGTCGCTGGTGCTGGTTATGCATCATCTGTTTCAATCAAGACTGCTAATGGTCAAATTAGAATTAGTTCTATCGAAGTTTTCTACGCTTAATTAATAAATATATAATATATGTCCCCATCTTTTGATGGGGATTTTTGTTTGGTTATATTTTTGAACATTTTTAAACTAAAACGTCTTGAATAATATTCGGGACAAATTGTTATATGGTCTTGAATATTAAAGTTATTAGTTTAATGTGACATTCATATATTATAAAGAAATTTAAATATGTAAAATAAAAGCTTTATTATCTATTATAGATTCAATATATTGTTATTTTGTGCAAAATTTGATATATTTTTAGTGTTAGGTATGCGTACCTAATAAGCAGGGGAAACAATGGATACTAGTTTGACTTTCTTAAATTCTATCGAATGCTATGTTTTTATTAAAGATCATTCAATGACCACTTTTTTAACCTCTAAATCAATTTTGATGAATTTTTAACAGCACTTCATTTGCTGTTTTTTATTTATCTAGAAAACGCAAATCAGGTATATAATGAGAAATAGAGCTTGCCTGAGGCTCGAAAAATTAAATGAAAGCAAGAAATTAGTCGCTTTACTTACACCAGTTTTAGCTTTAACTGTCGCTTCTTGTGGTGGCAAAGGTGATTCTACAACATCAAGTTCACAAGCACCAGCTACATCAAGTAATGCTAATCCAGCTTCAAGTACTACTTCAATAACAAATAATGTTGAAACAATTACAATCAGTGCTGCACTCGCCTCAACTGCTGGAACTAAAGTTACAGTTGATGCAAGGGTTTTAGCAGTTACAACTCAACACCTTTTACTTGGTGATTCAACAGGCAAAATTGTTGTTTTCTTAGGAAATAGATCTGGTAATACTAATAAAGTTGGTGATCACCTTCAAGTTACAGGTGCTCTTGAAGATCGAAACGGTATTAATCAATTTGGAACCACAGCTACTATTAAAACATTGACAACAGCTGCTCCAGAAGTTAGTGAAACAGTAGTTGAATGGACAGCTACAGAAGTTGATGCTTTTGTTGATAAACAAACTTATGGAGCATATATCACCGTAAGTGGTAGCTTAGCTATTTCAGGTAACTATTACAACTTAACAGTTGAAGGGGCTTCTAAAGGTGTTGTTTCTTTGGCTTATTTAAATAGTTCACTTAGATCTAAAGTTTCTAGTGGAAAGAGCTATAAGATTACTGGTTATGCAGTGTATTTATCAGGAGGTAAATTTGTTAATGTTTTCACAACAGCTGTTGAAGAAATTACTTCTGGTGGTGATACTGGTGGCGATACTGGCGGTAATGTTGAAACTCCAGTTGAAGGAACAAAAGAAACATTTACATGGGCAGCTGACACTGGAAAACTTGATAGCAATGTTTTAACATTCAGTTCAGATAACTTTAACTTCACACTCGATAAAGCAGGCTCTAATACAGATACAGTTAATAAATATAAAGAACTTAGATTCTATGCAGGTGCTACTTTAACAATTGCTGGTAAAGCAGGACAATCAATAAAGAGTGTTGTCTTTAATACAGCTTTTGCTGATAAAACGGCATCATGCGCTCCATCTGCTGCTACAACAAAAGACGGTGCTGCAGATGTATCTAAAGTTAAAGAAACAGTTGATACAACAAATTTAGTTGTCTCTTATACATTTGTTGATCTTGGTGGTGTCACTTCTGTTACATTCACAGCTTCTAATCAACTTAGAATTAGCTCTATTGTCATTACATACGGCGAATAATTAATAATAAAGTTTATCTTTGAACAAAAAGGCGTAACTACATATTGTGGTCACGCTTTTTTTAATATTTTAATTTGTAAATGCATTGTAAAACTTTATTGATTAAAGGACTAAGTAACCGATTACAAATTAAATATTATAAATTTATTCAAAATTTATCTAAATTTTGTTCAAATTTTGTTGTTAAATTCGCCTCTCTTTGATATTATTTTAATAAGGAAGATATTAAATTCTTCCACTGCATATATATCGGAGGGGAAAATGAGTTCTGATACTATATCTATTCTAAATCCAATCGTAAAGTCATGTGATTTGGAAAATAGTATTTTTAGTCTCACTTTTTCAGCCAATAATTATATGCATTTTAATAGAAAGGCTGTTTTATCAGCTTTATTGATCGGATAATGTAAGGCGGCTTTTTGCCGTCTTTTTCATTATTTTGTTCAAATCAGGTAATTTAAAAGGAGAAAAAGGAGCTTACCTGAGGCTCTAACGCAAATGAACAAGAACAAAAAGTTATTAGTGTTATTGCTTGCACCTGTTTTAGCACTTAGCTTAGCTGCATGTAACAACAATAACAACACAAGTAGTACAACAAGCAGTAGTACATCTACAAGTTCTAGTACTAACACAAGTAGTACAACCACCCCATCTTCTACAACAACAATCAGCTCTAGTACAAGCACATCAACAACTACTCCAGATTCTTCAAGTAGCAGTTCTACAACACAAGATAATTTATTAGATGAAATTACAGGCACAGCTGATGAAAGATATGCCACATATAAAGCTACAGCTAATGGTGCTGTTGCAACAGCTTATGCAGAATTAGTCGCTGTTGAAACATTCACACCAAACAACAATAGCAACCTCTATTTAATGGATGGAACACATGCTATTAAAGCTATCAATGTTAACGATTATAATGTTGTTCAACAATTAGAAGTTGGTAAAGTTTATAAAGTTGTCGGCGTTTATGATCAAGCAAAGAATAGACTTAATGGTAAAAACCAAGCTGTCACATTCGAATTAGTCGAAGGTGGCGAAACAAAAGTTCAAGCAGTTAAGACAAACCTTGACCTTGCTGCTGCAACAACAGATAATGTTGACACAGTTGCTTATTCAACAACAGGTGTTGTCACAGATGTTATTAATGGTACAACAAAGAGTATAAAAGTTGAAATTGCTGGAAAAACATACACAGTTCAAACAAGAGGCGCAAATGCTGATGCAGTTAATGAAGTCTTAATGTCAGCTTCCAATAATCAAAAAGTTAACATCAAGTCCGCTGTTGTCTATAAAGTTGATACTCTTAACGTTTTAAATGCTGCTGATATTGAATTTACAACTCCAGATACACCAGACGTTCCAGATGTTCCAACCAAATATAAAGGTACAATTGGTGCTGCAACACAAGACGGTTTAACAGTTGGTTCTGTCAGTGCTGAAAAGACACTTACATATACAGTCGAAGGTGACAAAGTCACAGTTGGTGGAACTGATGAACTCGTCGCTTATGTTAAAGCTGATGAAGCTACTGGTGTTACAGCTGGTAACTATATCGGTGTTAAGATTACAGCTCCAGCAGATTTAGATGCTTCTTTAAATCCAATTGTTGTCTTTAATTCACAACAATTAACATGGACTGATATTGCATCAGAAGGCTCTGCTGAACTTAAATTTGAAGTCACAAGTATTACAAGTACATATACAATTTCTGTTTATTGGGAAGGTTCATTAGAAAAAGCTGCTCAAGTTTTCACAGTTGAATTTGCTACAGGAACAGCTTTACAAGAAAAACAAATTACAATTGTCGATTCTACAATTAGTGAACTCTTAAAGAAAGATGGCTCCAAAATGTGGACAGATAGAGAACAACTTTATAGAGTTGAAGCAGTCGTTTCAGAAATTACAAATACTACAATGGGTAATGGTAAAGTAATGGATCCAGCCACAGGTGAAGAAATTACTTTATATGGACTTTGTGATTCTGTTGAAGTATTTGATAATGCAACATTAAAATTCTCAAATAATAAGACATTCTCTTCTTTAAACCTTGTTAAGGGTGACAAAGTTACACTTGTTGTTCAATATTTAGTTTATGGTTATTCAGCACCATATACTCAAGAAGTTCAAGGCTATCTTGAAGAAAAAGTTGCTGGTGTTAATGATGTTAAATATACAGTTGCTGTCACAGCTGATGCTGAAAAAGGTACAGTTGAATTAGACAAGACTCAAGTTGCTTTAGGCGAAACAGCCGTTGCTACTGTTACAGCTAAAGAAGGCTGGGCAGCTGATAAAGTTGAATTCAATGGTGTCAAATTAACACCAAATGCTGAAGGTAAATACGAATTTACTGGTGCTATTTACATAAATAGCTTAGTTGTTGAATTTGCAGAAGATCTCCAATACGACATTACAATCAACACTCCAGAAAATGGTACAGCTGAACTTAGTGCTACAAAAGCTAAGATTGGTACTGAAATCACTATTACAGTTTCACCAGCTGAAGGTTATAAAGTTGACTATGTAAAAGTTAACGGAGAAAGAATTAGAGCAGTTGATGGAGCATATAAATTTATACTTAGTGGAACAACAAGTGTTGAAGTTGCATTCATGGATGCTAATACATTAAGGAGTTCAGCATATGTTATTTGTGCTGATAAGTATTCAGATGTCAATGGACTATTCCCATCATCTATCTCAAGTCTCTTAAAGAGTGGCGAGGATATTGTTACAAGTGTTTCTGCAACAGGTTTTGTCGCTTATAAATCTGGCGATGCATTGAAGTTTGGTTCTGGTAATAAGCCAAATACAACATTTGTAATTAATCTTTCTCAAAAAGTTACATCTATTATAATTCGTGCAACTGCTTGGAAAGGTAGCACATCAACATTAACAATTGATGGCTCAGTTGAATCTTCAGTTACAACATCTCAAGGAACTGGTGATTCTTCAGGATATGCTGATTACACATTCACATTTGCTGAAGGTGTTGATACAATTACAGTTAGTGCAGCAGGAAGATATTTGATCTCTGGCCTTACGTTCCTCTACGCTTAATCATCAAGCAATAAATAAAAATTAATTAATCCCCTGTGCTAAAACACAGGGGATTATTGTTCTATAAGGAGTTTCAAATAAAAATGAAAAGTAAGATTAAAGTAGTTTCTATTTTAGCTTTATTGACTATAGGTTTAGTTTCATGTGGAAAAAGTAATGAACCTATTAGCTCTTCTAGTAGTTCTTCTATAATTAGTTCTACCACTATATACTGTGGTAATGTTTCTGCTTCTTCTTCAAGTAGTGAAGTAATCTTTTCATCTACATCAATTAGTTCTTCTAGTGAAGATTTATCTTCTTCCACTGGTGAAAACTTACTAGATTATATTACTGGTACACCAGAGACACGTAGAGAAGCATATATGGCAACAGAAGATATGTATATGAATACTTTTTGGGGCGTATTTGAAAAAATAGAATCTTATGGATACAGTTATAATTTATATTTTATGGATGGCTCTATCGGATACAGAGTTAAAAATGTAAAAGATCCTAATGTGGTATCTTCTTTAGAAATTGGTAAAGTTTATGAAGTAACTGGTGATGTTGATACTTCTGTCTCTAGTAATCCAAGTACTAGTGGAAAAGAAATGATGTTATTTTTAGACTTGTTGAAAATGGTGAATCTAAGATACAAAGTAAACCTATTAATTTAGGAAATACTAGTGTTACAAATTCAGATCAATTCTCATTAACTTATTTCGATACAGGCGTTATAAAAACTGCAGGTGATAAACCAACTGTAACTGTTAATAATGTTGACTATATTTTAACTAGTAGTGGTGGTACAACAGAAGAAAGTTCTGTTTTCTCACTTTTAAGCTCTTTAACTGTCGGTCAAAACGTTAAATTAAAACAAGGCGTTTTGGACAAAGATGGTAAGATCAAAGTTATTAGTGTCACAGATATAGAAGTTGTTGAATAAAAATATGCCTAGTAAACTATGTTGTTATAGTATATTAGGCATTTTTATATAGAAAACTATTCGTTTATAGGAGGTATAGTTTTTGTTTTTTCTTCGTTATAATCAACGTCGAGATTTTCAATATATGCTCCGTGCAAATATTGTTTAACTAATTCATTTGCATCTCCGTCAGCGTTTATAAAAGCTTGCATTGAGTATGGACCAAAGGCGTCTGTTTCATAATCATCTAAAGTTTTAATAAATAAAATTTCAGTATTTTCGCTTTTTAAAAAGCTAATTTTTTCTGAGAGTATTTGTCTACTTACTTCTTTAGTATAAGTGTTGATTATTTGCTTATCTAACACATCGTACATTTTAAACTTATCAGTATCTTCAATTGAATAGGCAATATCATTATTGTTTGTTAATGCAACTGCAATTATCATATCTTATTTTTCCTTTCGAGTTTAGTTTGTTCGAAAGGATTTTTTTTATACATTTTATAAGTAGTTTCTTTTTATTCTTTCATTTAAAGAACAACATAGTTCATAAGGAATAACATCGTATGCTTTTGACATATCTTCTACTGTTAAATTTTTACCTATTAATTCGACAATTTGTCCAACTTTAAATTCTTTTTTTGAAAACATTATCGTATGGTCCATCATGGTGTTTCCGACCTTTATTAAAATATTACCAGCCAGATATCCAATAGTATTTCTAGATCTCATAAACCCATCTTTATAGCCTATAGGTAATAAATATATATAGCCGTCATCTGGAACTAGACTTGTTGTTCCGTAACCTATATTTTCATCTTTATGAACCTTTTTAACACTCCAAATAGGAGCTAACAACTCTATTGCTGGTTCGGTTGTTATTATTTTGTTTTTATATAGTCCATATAAACTTCCCCCTACCCTTATTGCATTTGTGAAATCATCAGAGTAATCAAGTGCTGAACTTGATCCAGTGTGAACTATTAATTTTTTAAAAGAAGAGAATTTTATTAATTGTTCTTTAAATAATTTGTTTTCTTTTTCTATGTTAGTAGGATCAGAGTGGTGTGTATAAATTCCTTTAAGATTTAAGTGTCCTTTTTTAATTATCTCTATTGCTTTATCTACTTCATTTATTTCTATACCATCTCTGTTTAAACCTGTATTTATATTTAAATGAATAGGTAAATTTAAGTGCTTAGAGGCTAGTTCATTTAACTTTTCTAAAGAGTGTATAGCTAAATTTAGTTTTAAATTCATGGCTAACTTATATTCGTTAGTATTCTCTAATAACAATATTTGATTAAAAACCAAAGATTTTCTAATCATCATAGCTTCTTCGATAGTAGCTACGACAAACGATGGAGAATTAAGATTAGAGAAAAGCTTAGCTATTTCTGAAATTCCGTATCCATAAGCATTAGCTTTTAAGACAATAAAAAGCTTTTTATTGTCTATGACTTTCTTTATCAAATTATAGTTATCAATTAAAGTATTTTTATAGATATTAATATATGCTCTCACTAAATCACCTTATATTAGTGTATGCATATATGCAAATAAAAAAACCGTTAGAATCTAACGGTTTGTAATAACTTAACAAAAGCGTCGTAGGCTTTATCTTCGTCTTCGCCTTCGATTTCGATTGTGAATGCTTCGCCTTCGTTTACGACTGTGGCCATAACATCCATAATGGATTTTAAATCAGCCTTATCGTTTGAGGTTGAAGTTATCATTGTTATATTTGATTTGTAGAGATTGGCTTCTTCAACTAAATCAGCACCATGTCTAGAAGTTAGACCATTAGGATTGGTTATTTTTACTTCGAGTGTTCTCATTATAAGGCCTCCTTATTACACATATATAAATTTTAATTTATATTAATTGTAAAATCAACGAAAATATAAGCGCTTAACTAATTATTTTTTTATAAAAATTAAATTAGCCGTGTAATCCACGGGTTTGACGATCCATATCTTCGACGACAATATCGTATATTTCACCGAGCGATGCGCAGTATTCTAATACTTTCCAAGGTGTGTTTGTATGAAAGTGAATTTTAATTAATTCATCGTCACCGACGGCTAATAAGCAATCACCTTCAATGTTTTTGGTGATATATTCACTTATTTCGTCTTCTGAAAGGTTTTCGCCTTCAATAAGCAATTGAGTATCGTATCTATATTCTGTCATAATTCTTTCCTCGTACTTTTATTTTAGCACGTATGGAATGTTTGATAAAGTAGGAAAAATTAAGGCTTTATTATAAGAATATCTTATGCACTTATAAATAAAATGTTATGAAATTTATTTTTTATAATTTTTTAGTTTCTAAAACTGCAAAAAAAGTAGAAAAATGATACTAAAATCTACTATTTGCTATTTAAGGCTATATTTTAGTTTGTTATAATATAAACAATAAGGGTTAAATTTATGGATATATACTTTAGTATATATTTTTAATAACTCTTGTTAGTAAAGGGGAACTTAATGCCACACGTAAAAAAAGCGATCATCCCAGCTGCAGGTTTGGGAACCAGATTCCTACCAGCAACTAAATCGATGCCTAAAGAAATGCTTCCTATCGTCGATACACCAACTATACAGTTTATCGTTGAAGAAGCTGTTAAATCAGGCGTCGAAGAAATTCTTATTATTACTAATTCAAACAAGCACATTATGGAAAACCATTTTGATGTTAATTACGAATTAGAGATGAGACTTAAAGAAGCAGGTAAAGACGATTTAGTTAGTGAAATTAGACAAGTTGCTAGTTTAGCTAACATTCACTACGTAAGACAAAAAGAACCAAAAGGCTTAGGAAACGCTATATTATGTGCACGTACCTTCGTTGGAAACGAACCGTTTGCTATTTTATTAGGTGATGACTTAGTAGTAAACGAAGGAAAACCAGCTTTACTTCAATTAGTAGATGCATTTAATTTAAAAAACACTTCTATTATTGGAGTTCAAAAAGTTGAGCATAAAGACGTTTATAAGTATGGTATTGTTACTCCTTCAAGAGAAGTCAAAGAAGATAAAAGACTTTTCAAGATTGTTGACATGGTTGAAAAACCAGCTGTTAACAAAGCACCAAGCGACTTTGCTGTTTTAGGAAGATACATCCTTACACCAGAGATATTCGATATATTAGAAAACACCGAACCAGGTGTCAATGGTGAAATTCAATTAACTGATGCTATTAGAGAGCTAATGAATCACCAAGCAATGTACGCTTGCGATTTTGCTGGCACAAGATATGATGTCGGCGATAAATATGGGTATGTTAAAGCCACTATTGATTTTGCTTTAAAAAGAGCCGATACAGGCCAAAAAGTAAGAGATTATATCAAAGAGTTGGCTAAATTATACTCATAAACACTAGAGTTTGTTTGTTTCTTGTTTTATAATAAATGAGTTTTGGAGGAAACTATGGATAACACTAAGAAATCTTTTCTTTCGGTCGATGGTAACACTGCTGCTGCATTAGCTAGCTACAACTTCACAGAAGTTGCTGCCATTTACCCAATCACACCATCATCCCCGATGGCTGAACTTGTCGATGTCTATGCATCACAAGGCAAGAAGAACGCCTTTGGCACAGAAGTCAAAGTTTGCGAACTTCAAAGTGAGGCTGGTGCCTCTGGTGCCGTTCACGGCGCATTACAAGGTGGCGCTCTTGCCACAACATACACCGCATCTCAAGGTTTACTCTTGATGATCCCAAACATTTATAAATGGGTCGGTGAATTACTTCCAGCAGTTGTACACGTCGCTGCTAGATCATTAGCTACAAGATCACTTTCAATTTTCGGTGATCACCAAGACGTTTATGCAGTCCGTCAAACTGGTGCTTGCATGCTTTGCTCACATTCTGTTCAAGAAATTGCAGATCTTGCACCAATGGCACATTTAGTTGCAATTGAAGCTTCTACCCCTGTCATTCACTTCTTTGATGGTTTCAGAACATCACATGAAATTCAAAACGTTGAATTCCAAGATGACGCTGAATGGAATAAACTTCTCGATAGAGACGCAGTTGAAGCTTTCCGTAAGAAGGCTTTAAACCCACATGGACACGCTGTTACTAGAGGCGGTGCTGAAAACGACGATATTTATTTCCAAGGTCGTGAAGCTCAAAACCTCCACGAAGCACACATTGTTGATGTTGCATGTGAATATTTTGAAAAAGTTAGCAAACTCACAGGTCGTCACTATGCTCCATTTACATACTATGGTGCACTAGATGCTGATAGAGTAATCATTGCTATGGGTTCTGTTACAGAAACAGCTATTGAAGTTGTTGATGAAATGAACGCTCATGGAGCTAAAGTTGGTCTTGTTAAAGTTCACCTTTATCGTCCATTCTCAAATAAACACCTCGTTGATGTCATTCCAGCTACAGTTAAGAAAGTCGCTGTCTTAGATAGAACTAAGGAACCAGGTGCTAACGGTGAACCTTTATACCTCGATGTCGTTGCTGCCTTTGCACAAGAAGGACGTAAATTTGATGTCGTCTTAGGTGGTCGTTATGGTCTTTCAAGTAAAGATACACAACCAAAGCACGTTAAAGCTGTCTATGACTTCTTAGATGCTGATAAGCACTGGGATTCATTCACAGTCGGTATTAACGATGATGTCACACACTTAAGTGTCCCAGTTGATGATAGCTTTAAAGTTAAGGCTGACTACACATCATGCTTATTCTATGGCTTAGGCTCTGATGGTACAGTTTCAGCTAACAAATCATCCATTAAGATCATCGGTGATGCTACACACCAATATGCACAAGCTTACTTCGCTTATGACTCAAGAAAAGCTGGTGGTGTCACACGTTCACACTTAAGATTTGGTCACAGCCCAATCCACTCAACATACTACATCGAAGATGCAGACTTCATCAGCTGCTCACTCGATAGCTATATCGTTAAGTTCGATATGTTAAAGAACTTAAAGAATGGTGGTACATTCTTACTCAATACTGATATGACCGATGAACAACTCATCGCCAGTATGCCAAACCGCATGAAGAAGCAATTAGCTGACAAGCACGCTAAGTTCTATGTCATCGATGCTAACAAGATTGCTGCTGAAATCGGTATGGGACGTCATACAAATACAACATTACAAGCTTCATTCTTCTATCTTAACCAAGGCATTATGCCATATGAAGAAGCTCAATCTTGGATGAAGAAATTCGCTGAAAAGAGCTATAAGAAGAAGGGTGACGATGTCGTTAAGATGAACTGGAACGCTATCGATGCCGGTGCTGAAGGCTTAAGAGAAGTTACAGTTGATCCAGCTTGGTCTGATCTCACAGTTAACACTGTTAAGAAATCTGATGAAGATGACTACTTCACAAACTACGTCGAAGTTATTGGTAGCTTAGACGGTTATGATTTACCAGTCAGTAAGTTCATGGAATACGAACTCTTAGATGGTACAATGAGAAGCAACGTAACATTCAAAGAAGCTCGTTCTATTGCTGACCGTGTCCCACACTGGATTAAGGAAAACTGTATCCAATGTAACCAATGTGCATTTGTCTGTCCACACGCTACAATTAGACCATTTGCTCTTTCTGATGATGAAGTCAATATGCTTCCAGAAAACGAAAGAGAAGATGTCTTACCATTAATGGGCGGTGCAAACTGCAAGGGACTCAAGTTCCGTATTCAAGTTAGCCCACGTAACTGTGTTGGTTGTGGTGTCTGTGTTACACAATGTCCAGGCAAGGCTGGAAAGAAAGCTCTTGTCATGGAAGAAGCTAAGACACAATTCGAACACGAAGAAGCTGCTAGAATCCTCTACAAAGAAATTACTCCAAGAACAGACCTCTTCCCAACAACAATGGTCAAGGGTGCTGCTTTCTTACCACCATATCAAGAAGTCTCAGGCGCTTGCGCTGGTTGTGGTGAAACTCCATACTATAGACTCGTTTCACAATTATTTGGACGTGATATGTTAGTTGCTAATGCAACAGGTTGTTCTTCAATTTATAACGGTTCAACCCCATTAACAGCATTCGTTACAGATAAGAATGGGGAAGGTGTCGCTTGGGCTAACTCCTTATTCGAAGATAACGCTGAATTCGGCTTCGGTATGAGAGTTGCAACAGACTTCAAACTTGATCAAATCGTCGGTATCATGACTGCAAATAGAGAAGGTTGTGAACCAGAATTACAAGCTTTAATTGATGATTACATTGCTAACATTAAAGATAAAGCTCACATCCGTACAATCCTCAATCCATTAGTTGCTGCTATTGAAGCAAGTGCTAACGAAGGAATTAAGGCTGTCCTCGAACACAAAGCTGACTTACTCGATAAGTCTGTTTGGATCGTCGGTGGTGATGGTTGGTCCTACGATATTGGTTACGGCGGCTTAGATCACGTCTTAGCTAACGAAGAAGACGTTAACGTTATGGTTCTCGATACAGAAGTTTACTCCAACACTGGTGGTCAATCTTCTAAATCAAGCCAAACAGGTTCTATTGCTAAATTCACAGCTTCAGGTAAGAAGACTGCAAAGAAGAACTTAGCTCTTATGGCTATGGCTTATGGCCACGTCTATGTTGCTCAAGTCTCCTTAGGTGCAAACCCAATGGCAGCTCTCAAAGCCTTCAAAGAAGCTGAAAGCTACAATGGTCCATCCTTAGTAATTTGCTATGCTCCATGCCAAGCTCATGGTATCAAGGGCGGATTACAAAATGCTCAAATCGTTGAAAAAGAAGCAGTCGAATGTGGTTACTTCCCAATCTTCAGATTTGACCCAAGACTTGCTGCTGAAGGCAAGAACCCACTCACAATGGATTGCAAAGAACCTAACTTCGATAAGTTCAACGAATTCGTTATGCGTGAAACAAGATACTCACAACTTCCAAGAGTCAACCCAGAACATGCTGAAGAACTCTTACTCAAGTCCCGTAAGTATGCTGAAATGAGATATAGATCCATCTTAAAGATGGGTGACTAATTCTCACTTTAAATAATTAAATATAGACTGTTGAATAACCTATAGATTTAGGCTATGCAACAGTCTTTTTAATTACTATAGTTTGTTTTATAAAAATGTCACTTGTGACATATTTATAAAAAGGCGCCAAAATGATAATTAAAAGAGACTTGTATTTAAATAAATTGATCAGTAGAAAAAATAATGGCTTAATAAAAGTTATTACAGGTATTAAACGATCTGGTAAATCATTTCTATTATTTAACTTATTTAAAAATTACTTAATAAATGAAGGCGTTAGAGAAGATCATATAATTGAATTTTGATGAATTTGATAATATTAAATACTATGGCCCTAATAATGCTTCTCCATATTTAAAAGGCAAAATTGTTGATGCTGATATGTATTATTTTTTATTAGATGAAATACAATTACTTAATTGCTTTGAATCTGTTTTAAATGGGTTGTTAAGATATAATAACGTAGATATATATGTAACTGGAAGTAATGCTAAGTTTTTATCTAAAGATGTTATTACTGAATTTAGAGAAAGAGGAGATCTAGTTCATGTCTATCCTCTTTCTTTTAGCGAATTTTATGAAGCTAAAAATATAGACAAATATGATTCTTTAGATGAATATTTAACTTTTGGTGGAATACCACTTATTATTTCTATGAATACTCATGAATCAACAATATCTTTTTTAAAAAAATTATTTGTTGAAACATATATTAAAGATATTGTTGATAGAAATAATTTGTCTGAAACTGAAGAAATGCAAAAACTTGTAAATATAATTGCTTCTTCTATATGTTCGTTAACAAATCCCAATAAATTATCTAATTCTTTTAAGAGTATAAAAAGAATTAATATTTCGGCACCTACAATTAATAAATATTTGGACTACTTAATAGATTCTTTTTTAATTGAAAAAGCTATTAAATATAATGTTAAAGGAAAAAAGTATATTGACACACCGTGCAAATATTATTTTTCTGATTTAGAAATTAGAAACGCCTCTATAAACTTTCGTCAAAATGAAAAGACTCATTTAATGGAGAATTTGATTTATAACGAATTATTGATAAGATGATATAATGTTGATGTTGGTGAAGTTTCAATTGTAACAAGAAATAAAGAAAAAAAACAAGAAAGAAAAAATTTAGAAGTTGATTTTGTTTGTAATTTAGCTGATAAAAGAATATATGTTCAATCAGCATATTCTTTAAATAGCGAAGAAAAATATATAGAAGAATCTCGTTCACTTATCAATATTCCAGATAATTTTAAAAAGATAATAATTACATACGATTCAACTCGTACACATTACACTGAAGATGGAATTTTAATTGTTAATATCTTTGATTTCCTATTAAATAAAAATTCTTTAGATTATTAAAAATAACGTATTTATTATTATGTATTACTAATAATAACTTATGTAGTAATATGAAAAAAGAATGTGGTAATTTAATTGATTATGTGAAAGATTATTCTAATAAAGACTTTTGTGATAAAGAATTTTCTTTAGAAGACGCTGTAGTGTTTGCTTCTTTAGCGTATTTATATTTTGAAAGAATAAATAAAAAAACATCAATATTTATTAAAGACATATTAGAATATATTGATTTAATTAATAAAGGTGCTATAGAACAAAAGAGAAATCCAAGATTAATCAGATATATTTCTAAGTCAAAAAGATTTAAGAATGTAAAAGTGTGCTATGGAAAAGGAAAAGAAAATAGAAAAGACAATTTTCAATTTGGTGCAGTTACTTTTTGTCTTCCTAACAAATTAAACATCATTGCTTTTCGTGGTACGTCTTTAGATATTTCAGGCTGGATAGAAAATTTGAATATGAGCGTTGATAATAAGACTAGATGTCAAATGCTTGGAGCTGAATATGTTAAAAAGGTAATGAAAAAAATAGATGGCAACTTTATTATTTTAGGACACTCTAAAGGTGGAAATACTTCAATATATGCTAGTATGAATCAAAGTAGATACTTTAAAGATAGAATAATAAAAGTATATGATTTAGATGGACCTGGATTTAAAGATAATGTTTATAAATTGAAGAAGTTTAAAAGCATAGAAGAAAAAGTTACACGTGTTGTCATTAAAGATGATATTGTTGGATGTTTATTAAATACTTATCAACATTATTTGGTGATCGATTGCTTCCTTTTTTCGTTTATGGCTCACGACTTATATAATTGGAAATTTGAAAGTGGAAAACTAAAGATTGTCGACAGCGTTAATAGTAAAACACAAAGAAGAAACAAAAGAATAAATAATTGGATAAGTTCTTTGTCTAAGAGCGAAAAAGTAGAGCTAATTCAATTTATAAATGATGTAACTTTAAGTAATAACGAAAATACATTTAAAGAAATTCTAGTTAATCCATTAGAGTTTATTAGAGTTTTAAACTATATTAAAAATCATGAAAGTTATGAGAAAAGAATGAAATATAAAGAAATTGTTAAGAACCTTATAAATGACAATAAACACCAATAAATTTATATGTATGTTTTATATTAATATCATAGTATAATTAATTGAAATAGGAGATAGAGTACTATGAAAAACTTCTTTACTAAATTTAAGTCTGTAATAGTAGATTTTGGCAAAGGCATATGTATTGGTATAGCTGCTATTGTTCCTGGTGTTTCAGGTGGAACATTAGCTGTCTTATTAAAAGTATATGACAAAATGATTGAAGCTATTGGTAATATATTTAAACACTTCAAAAAATCATTTAAAACTCTTTTGCCAATAGGCTTAGGTGTTTTATTCGGTATATTGGCATTAGTGTTCCCTTTAAAATATGCTAAACAATATGTTCCACTTCCACTAGTTTCTTTGTTCGTAGGATTTATTATTGGTGGACTTCCTGGTTTATTTGATAAGGTTAATAGAAAACCAAATGTCAGTGGTTGTATATCAGCTTTAATCGCTTTAGCTATTGTTATAGGAATATGTTTCATTCCAACAGGCGGTAACTTTGATATTGCTAATATGAATTGGACAGGTTACTTACTATTCTTTGTCGTTGGCGTTGTTGGCTCTTGTGCTTTAGTTGTTCCAGGTATTTCTGGATCTATGTTGCTTCTCATTTTAGGATTTTGGGATCCAATTATTGAAGTTGCTTCACAACTTATGAAATTTACTAATGTTGGTTCTAATTTATTAATTTTAGGATTGTTTGCCTTAGGATGTTTAGTTGGCTTTATTATTATTTCTAAGATTATGTCAATCTTATTAAAGAAGTTTGAATATCAAACATTCATGGCAATTATTGCCTTTATCGTTGGTTCAATATTTAGTATTTATTACACTTTAGATAATCCAATTACTGATATTATGCCTTTATATGCACATATTATTGCTTCAGTCATCGCTTTAATTATTGGCTTAGCTTTCTCACTATCTTTGACTTTATATAGTATTAAAAAGAGTAAATTAGAACTAACTGTTGAACCAGTAGGTAACGATAATGAATAATAATGTCACTGAGTGGGCATTAACTTTACACAATAATGATTTTTTAAACCGAATTATGTTTTTCTTTTCCAAAATTGGGAAAGGTGGTTTTGTATTTTGGATAATAGTTTTGATATATAGCGCTTATTTTTTCTTTAAAAAGAAAGATAAAAAATTAACACTTTTAACATTAGGTTATTTTATAAGTCTAGGTATAGCTTTTGTTTTGGTAGATTACGTTATAAAGCCTATAGTTAAGGAGAGTAGACCTTTTGTTAGATATCCAGAAATATTAACTTTTTTTGAAAAATATAATTATAAAACTCCTAGTGATTATTCTTTTCCATCAGGACATAGCGTTGCTGCTTTTTTAGCGTTGAGTTATTTGATGTTTATAGATAAAAAGAGTTTATTTATAACAATTCCATTATCTATATTAATTTCTTTTTCTCGTATATATATTGGAGCTCACTATATAGGTGATGTCTTAGTAGGTATGTCTATAGGATTAGCTATAGGAATATGTTTTTACTTTGCTTTAAAATTAATAATAGATAAAATATATAAGGATAAGGAAGTAGTACAATGAGATTAGACAAGTTTTTATCAGATTTAAATTTTGGATCACGTAAACGTGTGAAAAAACTAATTAAGGCTGGACATGTTAAAGTTAACGATGAAGTGATAACGGATTCTTCTTTTGATTTTGACGAAAATAATGAAGTTGTTAAATACGATGATGAAGTATTAGAGTATTCACCATTTGTTTATTTAGCTTTAAACAAACCTAAGGATTATATTTCTTCAACAATTGATGAACTTTATCCATCTATAGTAAATTTAGTAGATCCTATGTATGCTAAAAGAGTAAGAATCGTTGGAAGGCTTGATGCTGATACAACTGGTATTATTCTTTTGACAGATGATGGAAGACTTAATAATAGACTTACTCATCCTAACAGATCAATTTCAAAAATATATAGAGTAACATTAAATCATGATATTCCAGAAAAACTCATTGAAGAATTTGCTAAAGGTGTAGATATTGGCAAAGGTGAAATAACTCGTCCTGCTGAATTAAAAATAGTTGCATCTAACGTGGCTGAAGTTACTCTAAAAGAAGGAAAATATCACGAAATAAAAAGAATGTTTGATCGCTTCGATTTAGATGTAATTGAGTTAGATAGATTACTATTTGGACCTATTTCTTATGAAGGATTAGAAGTAGGTGAATCACGTAAATTGACACACGAAGAAGTTGAAAAATTAATGGAACTGACTGGATTAGATAAGGAGAGATTATAGTATGTTCGAAGTAAGCAAAGACAAGTCACTTGTAAATGTAGCTAATTCAATTTTAAAACATTTTGATATTAAAACTTTTCATACAACTTATGAAAAATTAGATGAAGTATTAGCTAAAAATAAAGGAAAGACGATAGTTTTAACGTTACTTGATGGTTTAGGTGATACCATACTTAAAGAACATGCTGAAGAATCTAAATTTATTTTAAAAAATAAGTTTGATACTATTACTTCTGTCTTTCCACCAACTACTGTTGCAGCAACTACAAGTGTTTTAACAGGTAAATATCCATGTGAAACTGGTTGGCTTGGTTGGCGTGGATATTTTATGGATCAAGATGCTATAGTCGATATGTTTAACTCTAACATAACTGCGACAAGTACAGTTCTTACACCTACAACTTGGGAAAGATATCCAGTTAAACACTTAAAAGATTATATTAATGAAAAATATAATGAAGAATGTGCAGTTAATTTGATGGGACATACTATGTTCGAACATGGTAAATACGATGCTAAAGTTTTCTTTAGCAAAGTTGATGATGCTATAAAACACGGATATAAATATATATACGCTTATTATCCTGACCCAGATGCAACTTTACATGGATGTGGAAACTATTCAAAAGAAACGAGTAATACTATAAAATCTATAAATGATAATTTAGAACAACTCGTTAAAAATAATCCTGATGTACTTTTTATTTCTATTGCAGACCATGGTCATATAGATATAAAGTTATGTTCTTTAGATGAGCATAGTGATTTATACGACACATTAGCTACTCCGTATTTCTGTGAAGCAAGAGCTGGAATGATTAATATTAAAAAAGGTAGAGAAAAAGAGTTTGAAAAATTATTTGATAAATATTATAAAGAACACTTTGAACTTTATAGCAAAAAAGAAATTGTTGAAAAGCAAATTTTTGGATATTCAACTAACTACTGTCATGATTACGATAAAATATTAGGCGATTATCTTATGGTTTCAAAAGATAAATATACATTATTCTTTGAAAATTATGACTCGAGTGGTATGCTTTCTACCCATGCTGGTGGAACTGAAAGAGAAGGCTTAATAAATATAAGCGTTTATAATAATTTATAAAGATAATAAAAGGCTATTACTGTGTAATTATTCACACAGCAATAGCTATTTTATTTATCATTAAATTCGAATGTTAAAAGAAAGTCTTTTACTAAAAAATGAGCGAGTTTACATTCAAATACACCTAAAAAATGATGGAGTTTTTAATTTGTTGCCTAATTTTTATTAAAGAATAGAAAAATTTATATTATAAATCAAATGTTTTTAATATGTTTAACTATTTAAAAACACATTGCAAACACGTTATATAAGTAATAAAATTTTTGTGGAATTTTGAAGGATATATATTTATATGGAAACATCAGAATTTTTTGGAAAAGAAAAGATTAGTAAGATATTATTAAAATTAGCTCCTCCTGTCATGCTAGCTCAACTGATTCAAGCTTTATATAACATTGTGGATAGCTTATTTGTTGGAAAATATTCAGATTCCGGGTTAACAGCTTTATCAATTGTTTATCCAATACAATTATTAATGATAGCTTTAGCTGTCGGTACAGGTGTTGGAATTAATACGGTTATGGCTTCTAAACTAGGGGAAGGAAAGAAGAAAGAGGCTGATGCTTATGCTGGTGTAGGAACACCACTAGCTATAGTTCTTTGGGCGTTATTTGCTTTAATTAGCTGGTTTGTTATGCCTGCATTTGCAAGAATGTCTACAAACTCTGAAGAAATAATAAATGATGTAGTATCATATGGAAGAATTGTTTGCTTATTTAGCTTTGGATTATTCTTAGAAAGTATATGGACTAAAGTTTTACAAGCAAATGGAAATATGAAAATTCCAATGATAGCCCAAATTGTTGGAGCTATTGTTAATATCGCTTTGGATCCTCTATTAATTTTTGGTTTAATAGGTCTTCCTAAGTTAGGTATTGCTGGAGCTGCCATTGCTACTGTTGTTGGTCAAGTTGTAGCAGCTGCAATAGTCTTTAAAAAAGGGTTTAAAAAATCACCAGCTATTAAATCTTATCCACAAAGAATAGCTAAAATATTTAAATTGGGTACTCCAAATATATTAATGCAATCAGCTTATACTTTTTATATATTTGGATTAAATATGATTTTATCTACGTTCTCTGATCAAGCAGTTACGGCGTTAGGCTTATATTATAAGTGGCAGACTTTTTTCTTTATCCCACTTGGTGCTATGCAAACATGTATCGTTCCAGTTATAAGTTATAATTATGCAGCTGGTAATATAGATCGGTGCAAAAAGACTTTGTTTAGTTCGGTTTACTTTGGATGGGCTTTAATGACTATAGGTATTATTTGCTTTTTAACTATTCCAGGTCCAATGTTAAGAGTATTTACTAAAGATGCTGAAGTAATAAGAATAGGAACACATGGTTTCCATATTATAGGCATTAGTTTTATACCTATGGTTACTTCACTAATATTCCCAGTTTTCTTCCAGGCTGTCGGTTCAAGTGTGAAAAGTTCAATTTTAACAATTGTTAGAACATTAGTTTTATTTGTACCGTTAGGTTATTTATTTTCGTTATTAGGTCTTTATTATTTCTGGTTAACTTTCCCAGTTACTGAGACGTTAACAAGTGGAGTTGGATTTTTCTTCTATTATAGATTCTTAAATAAAGACTATGTTAAAAATAAAACTAACAAAGAAGAGAAAAATGCTATTAAACCGGAAATAAAAGAATCAAAACCAGGTTTAATTATTACTATTGATAGACAACATGGCTCTTCAGGAAAACAAATTGGTAAGATAGTAGCAGAAAAGCTTAATATTCCGTTTTACTATAAAGAGATGATGGCTTTAGCAGCGCATGAAAGTGGACTTGATCAAGAGTTTATTGATAGTTTGCATAAAGAATCACCTGAAATCTTACAAAGCTTATATTTGAGTACGAATGTGGTTAGATACGCCATCGAAGCTCAAGATAAAATTATAAAAAAAATATCTGATTCTGGAAGTTGTGTTATAGTCGGAAGAGCAGGTAGTTACGTTTTGAAAGACTATAAAAATGTTATTAAAATTTTCGTTAAAGCTCCAAAAGAATTTAGAATTAAAAGAGTTATGGAAGTCTATAACGATACTGAAAAAGATGCTAAAAAACATATTAGAAAATCTGATAAAGCACGTGCTGCATATTATAAACATATTTCTAATAGAAAGTGGGGAGATGCTAAAAATTACGATTTAGTTTTAGATTCTTCTATAGGATTAGAAGAATCTGCAAATATAATCGTCGAATGCTTCTTAAATAGCAAAAACAAGTGATTTTTTACTAATGTATATAGAAAAGCAAGAAAATCAACTGTTAGTTGAGTACGTTCAACTAAGAATATTTTGCTTTCTATATACTATTTTTTTTTTATAATTTGAAGGAGGTAAAAAAATATTGACAAAAGTAAATTTGCAGATCGACTTACTGATTTAAGAAAAGAACAACATATGACGCAAGCTGATCTTGCTAAGAAATTAAATATTTCACCACAAGCAGTTTCAAAGTGGGAAACAGGTGAATCTATACCAGATATAGAAATGCTTGAAATATTATCTGATCTTTATGGATTAACTTTAGATGAATTAATTAAAGGAAAAGAAGCAACTAACGCTAATAAAGATATAGTTGTTGAAGAACAAATAACTGCTAAAGACGTAAATAGCAAAAAGAAACAAATTTCATTATTGAATATTGTCTTTAGTTCTTTAATGCTACTAGCTTTCTTGATTTTTGGCTTTAGTGAGTTTTATGAAATTAGTAATTTGAGCTATTTTTCTCTATACGATATATTGTTTTCATTAGGCTGATATAAAGTTTCTAACTTTGTCCTTTTGTTATTGACACTTTCCTTTATTGCTTCATGCGTATTAAGTATAATCTATGGCGCAAATTATAAAAGAAATTCAATATTAGCTCATCTAAGAAATATATTTGCAGCTTTTTCACTTGGCGGTTTTGTCGGATATATAATTAAAATGGTATCTTATGGAATGTATGAAATAGAAAGAGTAGGAGTAGGTGCTTATATATTGGCTCTCATTATCTTAATCTATTTTGTTTTATTATTAGTTTTTGATAAAAATACTAAAAATGAATATAAAGAAAGTGAATTGAAAAAGTTACTTGATTTAAAGCTTCTTATTTCATATGCATTTATATCTATGTGTTTAATGTTTTCAGCTTTAATTGAAAGTGCTAATGCTACTTTTACTGATTCGATACTTTGTTTCGTATTAATTACTTTTTTCTTATTGCTGTTAACTTTATATATTGTAGTTGAAATAACAAGACTAAAAAATAAAAACATTGTATTTATTTTAGACATAATTGGACTTTCAATTATGTGTATAACTTTATTGATTTATAGTTTTTCAGTTAAGATTGTTACAGGTTTAGCTTTGTTTGCTTTAAATGGCGGTTTAATTGTGTATACAGTTATTAACTATATTAAAATTTGCAAGCTATTAAAAAATAGTAATAAATAATTAGAATAAGTGGGCGAAAGCTCACTTTTTTTCGAAAAAATGATATTCAAAGCCAATTAATCACATATATTTAATTAGATTTTATCCAAGCATTATTTTACCTGAATAAAAAAATACTCAAATATTGT